>ENA-UOWJ01000016-UOWJ01000016.1-bioreactor-metagenome-genome-assembly--contig:-NODE-16-length-206014-cov-348.668065_pt1 | contig 206014 bp, 192 predicted proteins | sample MGYA00238156_ERZ761611 | MGnify/ENA primary metagenome ERZ761611 (study PRJEB28900, sample SAMN06268034) | bioreactor metagenome | isolation source: Joint BioEnergy Institute, California, USA...
CGGCTCACTCCGCCCATCGGCTCGCAAACAAGTCGGCTGACTTGATTCTCGCTCCCCGGCCACATCCGCTAGCATCGCCAGCCAGACTTCGCCGAAGCCCCAGCCCCCGCTGCACAAAAGCAATCGAAAGCCGAGCCCGAAACTATAGCATGAATCCGATATCAAACGCCAGTCGATCTCGGAACCAGCCATCTCCCGAAACCCGCGCCAGCGGCGCCGGCTTCAAGAGGGCGCGAACTATAGCACAGTTGCAAATGCGCGCAAGCAACGACGCCCCCACACGAGCGCCGCTGCCCCCACTGCCGTGCTCCCGGTCCCCCAGTACTAGGAACCACGATCTGTCCAGGTGTCCCAGGGGGCCGCTCCAGCAACGATGCCACTCAGACGGCCACTTCCAGGCTTTCTTTGATGGTCTGCAGGACTAAGCTCGAGCGCATGTCCACGACGGACGGATGCTGCATCAGCGTATCCATGGCAAAACGCGAGAAGTGCGCCAAGTCCTGCACCTGCACGCGCAGGATATAGTCCATGTCGCCGGTCGTCGCATAGCAGGCGACGACCTCGGGCCAAAGCTGCACGTCTTGACGAAATTGAGCCATGGGTGCGTGGCTCGATCCGCTGTACTTGTTCAGTCGCACGTGGATAAAGGCCATCAGGCCCATCCCGACCTTTTCGGCGTCGACGACCGCGGTGTAGCGGCGGATGATGCCGCGCTCTTCCAGCCGGCGCACGCGCCGCAGGCAGGGGCTGGGCGACAGCGACACCCGCTCGGCCAGCTCCTGGTTGCTCAGCCGCCCGTCGCGCTGCAGCTCGGCGAGAATCCGGCGGTCTATCCGGTCCAGTTCATCGGTTGGCATTTCCTGCGCCTCTTTCGCAAATGATTGGCATCAGATTGCTCAAATTGGCTGAATCACAGCCGAATTCGCAATTTTATGCCTGCCTTGCTTTCCTACAATTTTCGTTTTGGCATTGCAGGACAGGAGACAGGAGGATTGCCATGAGCGACCGTTTCGAACCCTGGGACAACCCGATGGGCACGGCAGGCTTTGAATTCATCGAATACACCGCGCCGGATCCACAGGCGCTGGCCAAAGTCTTCGAGGCGCTCGGCTTCAAGGCCATCGCCCGCCATCGCCACAAGAACGTGACCCTGTACCGGCAAGGGGGGATCAACTTCCTGGTCAATGCCGAACCCGATTCGTTTGCCCAGCGCTTCGCGCGTCTGCACGGGCCGTCGATCTGCGCGATCGCGCTGCGCGTCAATGACGCGGCCTACGCATACAAGCGCGCCCTTGAACTGGGCGCCTGGGGCTTCGACTCGCGCAGCGGCCCGATGGAGCTGAACATCCCTGCCATCAAGGGCATCGGCGATTCGCTGATCTACCTGGTCGACCGCTGGCGCGGCAAGAACGGCCATGGCGGCGTGGGCAACATCGACATCTATGACGTCGACTTCGAGCCCATCAACCCGGAAACGGCCGAAGCCGACGTGACCCACCGCGGCGTGGGCCTGACGGTGGTGGACCACCTGACGCACAACGTGCACAAGGGCCGCATGGTCGAATGGGCCGAGTTCTACGAGCGCCTGTTCAACTTCCGCGAGGTGCGCTATTTCGACATCGAAGGGAAGGTCACCGGGGTGCGCTCCAAGGCCATGACCTCGCCGTGCGGCAAGATCCGCATCCCCATCAATGAGGAAGGCACGGAGCAGAAAGGCCAGATACAGGAATACCTGGACCTATACCACGGCGAAGGCATCCAGCACATCGCCCTGGCCACCGACGACATCTATGCGACGGTCGAGGCGCTGCGCGAGCGCGGGGTGCGCTTCCTGGATACGCCGTTGACTTACTACGAGCTGCTGGACAAGCGCCTGCCCGGCCATGGCGAAGACGTGCAACGCCTGGCCAAGAACCGCATCCTGCTCGACGGCGCACCCGGCGGCGGCCTATTGCTGCAGATCTTCACCGAAAACCAGATCGGCCCGATCTTTTTCGAGATCATCCAGCGCAAGGGCAACGAGGGTTTCGGCGAGGGCAACTTCAAGGCGCTGTTCGAATCCATCGAGCTGGACCAGATGCGCCGCGGCGTGCTCAAGGCTGAGACGGCCTGACGACCCCGCGGAACCGCTGCCCGCGCCCTTCGCGCGGGCAGCGCCGACCGGCGGGCGCCGCTGGCTGGGCGCCCGCCAGTGATCAATCTGCCAGCTTGGCGGCGAACTGCTTGCGAAACTTCGCCACCTTGGGCTGGATGACGAATTGGCAGTAACCCTGTTCGGGATGCCGCCGAAAGTAATCGTAGTGTTCCGGCTCGGCGGGCCAGAAGCGCTCGGCGCCACGCAGCTCGGTGACGACGGGCGCATCGAACGTGCCGCTAGCGTCCAACGCTCGGACATAGGCTTCGGCCGCCTCGCGCTGCGCATCGTCCTGGCAAAAAATCACGGACCGGTATTGCTCGCCCTCGTCGTTGCCCTGCCGGTCGAAGGAAGTCGGATCGTGGGTGGCGAAAAACACCTCGAGCAGGTCCGAGAATGCAATCTGGTCAGGGTCGTATTCGATGCGTGCCACCTCGATGTGACCAGTATCCCCCGCGCACACCTGCTGATAGGTGGGATGGTCGACGCGCCCGCCGGCATAGCCCGGCGTGACCGAAATCACGCCGCGCAATTGCTGGAAAACGGCTTCTGTACACCAAAAGCAGCCGCCGCCGAACACTGCCGTCTCGCGCCTGCCGGAATCAGATGGGGTGGTCATGCGAACCTCCTTGGGTCTAGCTCCTACTGCTTGCCTGCGAGGCCCAGGATCCAGGCAGCCAGGTCACGCGCCTCGGCTTCGTCGACCTGGGGCTGGACCGGCATGGGGATCGCGCCCCAACGCCCCCGCCCGCCATTGCGGATGGAATGCGCAAGGTAATCGGCCGCGCCTTCCTGGCCGGTGTAGCGCTGCGCGATCGCCGCAAAGGCGGGCCCAACCCGCTTTTCCTGCACCTGATGGCAGCCCAGGCAGTTGTTTTGCCTGGCCAAGTCTTCGCCGGCCAGGGTGCCGGCAGCCGCTGCCGTCGTCGCAGCCATTACCGCAGCTGCCACGGACAGCAGCGCCCTACTCTTCGAATGCATCCGTTACTGCTCCTTGGCTTGCCGAGCTGGCCAGCTTGGCGAACTTGGCCAACACGCCGCGCGTGTACCGCGGCGCAGGAGGACGCCAAGCTTTGCGTCGGGCTTCCAATTCTTCGTCGTCGATGTTCAACTGCAGCAGCAGCCGATGGGCGTCGATGGTAACCGAATCGCCTTCGCGCACCAGGGCAATGGGCCCGCCGACGTAGGCCTCGGGCGCGACGTGGCCGACCACCATGCCCCAGGTGCCGCCCGAGAAGCGCCCATCGGTGATCAATCCCACGCTCTCGCCCAACCCCTGGCCGACCAGCGCGGAGGTAGGCGCCAGCATTTCCCGCATGCCCGGCCCGCCCTTGGGACCTTCATAACGGATGACAACCACGTCGCCGGGCTTGATGGCGCGCGCCATGATGGCTGCCATGGCTTCGTCCTCGGAATCGAACACGCGCGCAGGGCCGGTGATGACGGGATTCTTCAGCCCCGTGATCTTGGCCACGCAGCCTTGCGGCGCCAGGTTGCCCTTGAGGATGGCCAGGTGGCCTTGCGGATAGAGCGGACGGTCGATCGGACGGATCACGTCCTGGCCGGGCGGCGGCACCGACGGCACGTCGGCCAGCGTTTCCGCAATGGTCTTGCCGGTGATGGTGATGCAATCGCCGTGCAGCAGGCCGGCCTCGAGCAAAATCTTCATGACCTGGGGAATGCCGCCGACGCGATGCAGGTCAACCGCCAGGTAGCGGCCCGACGGCTTCAAGTCGCACAACACCGGCACCCGCTTGCGGATGCGCTCAAAGTCGTCGATGCTCCACGGCACCTGCGCTGCGTGGGCAATGGCCAGGAAATGCAGCACGGCATTGGTCGAGCCGCCCGTGGCCATCACGACGGAGACGGCGTTTTCGATGGATTTGCGCGTGATGATGTCGCGCGGGCGCAAGCCACGCCGCACTGCCTCGACCAGCACGCGTGCCGATTCCGCTGCCGACCGGACCTTTTCTTCGTCTTCGTTGGCCATCGTGCTGGAATACGGCAGGCTCATCCCTAAGGCTTCGAAGGCCGCGCTCATGGTGTTGGCCGTATACATGCCGCCGCACGAGCCGGATCCGGGGATGGCGCATTTTTCGATCGCCTTGAATTCGGCCTCGTCCATGCGGCCCATGGTGTATTCGCCCACCGCCTCGAACACCGAAACGATGTTCAGGTCACGTCCGGCCAGGCGCCCCGGCTTGATCGTCCCGCCATAGACATAGATGCCCGGCACGTTGCTGCGCGCCAGCGCGATCATGCCGCCCGGCATGTTCTTGTCGCATCCGCCGATGACCACCACGCCGTCCATCCATTGACCCTGCACGGCGGTCTCGATGCAGTCGGCGATGACCTCGCGCGAGATGAGGGAGTACTTCATCCCTTCGGTGCCCATGGACATGCCGTCGGAAATGGTGGGCGTGCCGAACACCTGCGGGTTGGCCTGGGACTGCCGAATCGCTTCGATGGCGGCGTCGGCCAGGCGCTGCAGGCCGCTGTTGCAGGGCGTGATGGTGGAATGGCCGTTGGCCACCCCTATCATGGGATTGTCGAAATCGCGCTCGGTGTAGCCCAGTGCGTAATACATGGCGCGGTTGGGCGCGCGCTCCACGCCCTGGGTGATGTGACGCGATCGTTCGTTGTCCGGCATGGCTGATCTCCTGGCGCGCATTCCTGCCCGGCGCACGCGTGCCGGTTATTATCGGCCATCATCGTCAACCGGTCAGCCATGCTTCATCACCCGCAATTCGACCCCATCGCCTTTCAAATCGGACCGCTGTCGGTGCACTGGTACGGGCTGATGTACCTGCTGGGCTTTGCCCTTGCCTGGCTGCTGGGACGCCGACGTATCGACCGCGGACAAACGCGCCTGACCAGGCGTGACCTGGAAGACCTCATCTTCTACAGCGTGCTGGGCGTAGTGGCCGGCGGCCGGCTCGGGTATGCGCTTTTCTACAAGCCATCGCACTATCTCAGCCACCCGCTGGAAATCCTGTTCCTGTGGCAGGGCGGCATGTCCTTCCACGGCGGCCTGATTGGCGTGCTGGTGGTGCTGCTGGTCTTTTCGCGCCGGCGCAAGCTGCCGCTGCTCGAAGTCGGCGACTTCGTCGCGCCGCTGATTCCGCTTGCGCTCGCCGCAGGGCGGCTGGGCAACTTCATCAATGGCGAGCTTTGGGGCCGCCCGTCCGCCCTGCCCTGGGCGATGGTATTTCCGCAAAGCGGCGACGGCCTGCCGCGCCATCCCTCGCAACTGTACGAAATGGCGCTCGAAGGGCTGGCACTGTTCGCGCTGCTGTGGTGGTTCGTGCGCAAGCCGCGGCCCGTCGGGCAAGCCAGTGCCCTATTCTTGATGGGCTATGGCGTATTGCGCTTCTTGGTGGAATACACCCGCGAGCCGGACGACTTCCTGGGGCTGCTGGCCGCCGGCCTGAGCATGGGGCAGTGGCTGTCGCTGCCGATGATTGCGGCCGGGGCGGTGATTTTCGCGTACAGCCGGGCTACTGCAGGTAAATCGTCCCGTTGACGGTGACGACCACCGTGACGGTGTCGGCCTCGAGCGGAACATCTGCGGCAAACTTGGCCTCGGCCGCCATGGCGGCCATGGCGCGCGGCTGCGGCGGCGCGTAGCTTGCGCCCGAGCCGCCCAGGTCGATCTTGCGGATGCGGTAGCCGTTGAAGCCGAAAGCCTGGGCGGCTGCCAGTGCACGCTCGCGAAAGGCGTTGGCGGCCTGCACGAGCAGCCGTTTTTCTTCGGCGCTGCGTGCTTCGTCGGACAACGAAAACGCGATGCCATCTATGGGCATGCGCTCGGACAATTGGCCGGCCAAGGCCGATGCCGCAGCAAAATCCTTGGATACCAGCAGGATCTCCGCGCGGCCGCGCCAGCCCGTGACCTTGCCGTCGCGGTTGGTAACCGCCCACAGGCGATACGCACCGTTGCGCGCCTTGACGCCCTTGGCCTGCTTGGCTTGTTTCATCGTTTCGTCCAGCAGCGCGGTGAGCTTCTTGCCCACCGCGACCTGGTCGGCGGCTTGGGCTTCAGCAGCCAGCGTGATCGTGACCGTGTCCTGCGCGACTTGGGAAACCGCCTGCGCCTGCAGGGTCAGCTCGGGCAGGCGTGTTGCCGGCCCAGGCTCGCGCCTGGCCAGCGCCGCGCCCGCATCGCCGTCCTGTTGGGCCGCCTGGGCGGGCGTGCACGCAGCCAAGGCCAAGGCGAATGCGGCGGCGACCGCACGCCGGCTCAAACGTGGGGAAGCGGGAAAAGCTCGCATGGATCCCTCGTCCGGAGGTGGCTGGCCGGGCGGGCCCGCCAAGTCGCGGGCCCGCCGGATGTAGATGCCCCGCATGTGCCGTCAAGGCCGGCATCTCGAACCGACAGGTTCAAGGTGGTCGCGTTCTGTGCAGCTTCGGGTTCGTCCGCGAAGGACAAGCGCTCCCGCCACACGATCCCGCAACCTATATGCCGTAAGACATAGGTTCAGAGAATATATGGCCTAGTCACGGACACCGCAGGGACAAACTGAAAATTCGGTGTCGATGCCGAGATGTCACACGAGCCGCTGCTGGCCGGCGATGGCGTCGTCGAGCATCGAATTCATGGCATCGATTCTACGCTTGAACTCGCCAACCGCCAAACCGCCCAGCGGACCGTCGGGCGCCTTGACCGAGAGGAGTTCCGTGGCGATCTGCACGGCGGCCATCACCGCGATGCGCTCGTTGCCCGTGACCTTGCCGCTTGCCCGGATGCGCTGCATCAGCTGATCGGCGTGGCGCACCGCGTCCAGCAGCATGGCCTTTTCCTCGGGCGCGCAAGCCAGCGAATATTCGCGCCCGAGCAGGGTGACGTCTATGCGTTCCATCAGAGATGCTCCTGCGGTTGCGCCGGCGCACCGGGCAGGCGGACCAGCAACGCGTCGATGCGCTCGCGCGCCTGGGCCGCCGCCGCGCGCAGCCGCGACAGTTCGGCGTCGCGGGCCTGCAAGAGCTGGGCGAGCGCCTTGCATTGGTTGGCTTGCTCTTCGAGGCTGGCGCGCAGTGCCGCCTCGGTATCGCGGGCCTGCTGCAAGGTCTCGGACGCGTCTTGTTCGTAGCGGGCCAGGCGGCCCCGGAGGTCTTCGAGTTCGGCCTCGGTGCGCGCGCAGCGTTCGCGCAAGGCGCCGCGCTCGGCTTCGACGGCCTCCAGCCGCGCGCGCAAGGCGTCACGCTCGCCATGCAGTTGGCGCGAGCGCTGGACCAGTTGCCCGATGCGGGCGGCGAGTTGGTCTAGGTCTTCCAGCATGGCCGCTATCGTAAACCATCCGGCCGGGCGTGAACACGCGCGGCCGGGGCTGCTCCTGCGCGCCACCTAGCCGCCTCGGGCTGCGCCGGTTGCTTTCATTTTGCTTTCATTTTCCCTACAAGTCGGCCGCCCCCGCGGGACATATTTCCCTTTCCCCACAAGTTTTAGGGAAAACCCCGAACGAGCAAGCCATCAGCAGGGTTTGCAGCCTGTTCGCGGTCCATTACCATGCAGCCTTTCAATACGCTTGCTGCATCATTGCAGTCTGCTTTCACGCTTCCATAAAAGCCATAACGAAGCAACGGCACGCCTGAGTGCCTTTTTTTCTACACATATGCTGTAACCAAGGAGCCAAACCACCATGCAGCTAAAAAATAAACAAGACTTCTGGTCGGGGGTGATGTTCGTCGCCCTGGGCCTGGGGTTCGCCTGGGGGGCGACCCAATATCAAATGGGCGACGCTGCCCGGATGGGCCCGGGATACTTTCCGTTCTGGCTGGGCATCTGCCTGGCCGCGCTGGGCGCGGTGGTCACGCTGACTGCGCTCAGCCCCAAGGCCGAGGAGACGGAGGTCAGCAAGTTCGACTTCAAGATCCTGGCCATCATCATCGGCTCGGTCATCATGTTCGGCGCCCTGCTGCGCCCGCTCGGGCTGTACCTGTCGCTGTTCCTCCTGGTGGTCATCAGCAGCGTGGCCAGCCATGAGTTCAGCTGGAAGGTTGCCGTACTCAACGCCATCTTCCTGGTGGTCTTCTGCTGGCTGGCCTTCATCAAGGGACTGGGGCTGATCTTTCCGCTCTGGCCCAGCTTCCTCGGCCTGAACTAAGGAGCCCGCCATGGAATTGTTCGAACACTTGGCGCTGGGCTTCTCCGTCGCCTTCACGCCCGAAAACCTCGTCTATGCCTTCATCGGCTGCCTGCTCGGCACGTTGATCGGCGTGTTGCCCGGCGTGGGCCCCGTGCCCACCATCGCCATGCTGCTGCCGATCACCTACGTGCTGCCGCCGGTGGCCGGCCTGATCATGCTGGCCGGTATCTACTACGGCGCCCAATACGGGGGCTCGACCACGGCCATCCTGGTCGCGCTGCCGGGGGAAACCTCGGCCGTGGTGACCGTGCTCGACGGCCACCAGATGGCCAAGCAAGGCCGCGCCGGCGCGGCGCTGGCCATTGCCGCGCTGGGCTCGTTCTTTGCGGGCTGCGTGGCCACGCTGCTGCTGGCAGGCTTCGCGCCGCCGCTGGCCGAGGTGGCCTTCAAGTTCGGCCCGGCCGAGTACTTCTCGCTGATGGTGCTGGGCCTGGTCGGCGCCGTGGTGCTGGCCTCCGGCTCGCTGCCCAAGGCCATCTGCATGATCCTGCTCGGCCTGCTGCTGGGCATGGTCGGCACCGACGTCAACTCCGGCGTGGCCCGCTATGACTTCGGCATCCCCGAGCTGCAGGACGGCATCGACTTCGCCATCGTCGCCATGGGCGTGTTCGGCTTTGCCGAAATCCTGACCAACCTGGAGCTGCGCGAAAACCGCGTCGACATCACCGACAAGGTCGGCACGCTCTATCCGAACAAGAAGGAATTCCGCGAGGCGGCGCCGGCCATCGTGCGCGGCACGGCCCTGGGCTGCATGCTGGGCATCCTGCCCGGCGGCGGTTCGGTGCTATCGGCATTCGCGTCCTATACGGTGGAGAAGAAGCTGTCCAAGGAGCCCGAGCGCTTCGGCAAGGGCCACCCCGCCGGCCTGGCCGGCCCTGAGTCGGCCAACAACGCGGCTGCCCAGACCTCCTTCATCCCGCTGCTGACCCTGGGCATCCCGGGCAACGCCGTGATGGCGCTGATGGTCGGGGCCATGACCATCCACAACATCCAGCCCGGCCCGCAGGTCATGACCAGCCACCCCGAGCTGTTCTGGGGCCTGATCGCCTCGATGTGGATCGGCAACCTGATGCTGGTCATCCTGAACCTGCCGCTGATCGGCATCTGGATCAAGCTGCTGAAGGTGCCCTACCGGATCCTGTTCCCGGCCATCCTGGTGTTCTGCACCATCGGCGTGTATTCGTTGAACTACAACGTGTTCGACATCTACACCACGGCCATCTTCGGCATCATCGGCTACGTCTGGGCCAAGCTCAAGTGCGAGGGCGCGCCCCTGCTGCTCGGCCTGGTGCTCGGGCCCATGATGGAGGAGAACTTCCGCCGGGCGCTGCTGCTGTCGCGCGGTGACTACGCCACCTTCATCGAGCGGCCGCTGTCGGCGTCGCTGCTGGGCGCCGCCGTGATCCTCGTGGTGCTCGTGGCGCTGCCCTTCATCCGCAAGAAGCGCGAAGAAGCCTTCGTCGAGGAAGGCTGATCGGGACGGGCCGCGAAGCCGGCCCGACGCGTGCCTTTGCATGGCAATCCCAGCTTGGCTCCGAATCCATGAAAACCTCCCCAAAAGGGAGGTTTTTTTGCGTGGTTGCCACCGCCTGCGCGGCACGGTTGCCCGGTTTGCCGCAAGCCTGCCCGGCGTGCGCCGCCGACATCAGAAGTGACACGCCCAGGCGGTAAGTTGTTATAAGTGCGTTTGCCCCTCTGTCAAGAAAAGGAGAACCCGTTCATGTCCGCCATTGGATCCAAGACCTACGAATCCGTCCCTTCCCTGAAGGTCGCCTTTCTCGGACTCGGCGTGATGGGGTTGCCGATGGCCGGCCACCTCGCCCGCGCCGGTCATGACGTGACGGTCTACAACCGCACGGCGGCCAAAGCGCAAGCCTGGGTAAAGGAATTCGGCGGGCGCAGCGCGGCGACGCCGCGCGAGGCGGCTGCGGGTGCCGACATCGTGTTCGCCTGCGTGGGCAATGACGATGACCTGCGCAGCGTCGTCCTGGGCGCGGACGGTGCCTTCGCCGGCATGAAGCAGGGCGCCTGCTTCGTCGACCACACCACCGCCTCGGCGGCCGTCGCACGCGAGCTGCATGCCAAGGCCGGCGAATCGGGCCTGCACTTCATCGACGCGCCCGTCTCGGGCGGACAGGCCGGCGCCGTCAATGGCGTGCTGACGGTGATGTGCGGCGGCGAGCCCGAAGTCTTCGAACGCGTCCGCCCCGTCATCACGGCCTACGCGCGTGCGGTGACGCTGATCGGCGCGCCGGGCGCCGGCCAGCTCGCCAAGATGGTCAACCAGATTTGCATCGCCGGCCTGGTCCAGGGGCTGGCCGAGGGCATCGCCTTCGGGCAGGCCGCCGGCCTGGACATGAAGCGGGTCCTGGACGTCATCAGCAAGGGCGCTGCGCAAAGCTGGCAGATGGAGAACCGCGGCGCGACCATGGTCGATGACAAGTTCGACTTCGGGTTCGCGGTGGACTGGATGCGCAAGGACCTTGGCCTGGTGCTGGACGAGGCCCGCAACAACGGCGCGCGCCTGCCCGTCACCGCCCTGGTCGACCAGTTCTATGCCGACATCCAAAAACAAGGCGGCGGCCGCTGGGACACCTCCAGCCTGATCCGCCGCCTGCGCTGACCGCCGGCCGCTACGCCGCCGCGGCCTCGGACTGGACCGGCAGCAGCGCATCGATGCGCTCGCGGGCCCGGGCCAGGCTGGCCGCGGCGAGCGCTTCTCCCATCTTCAAGCCCTCGGCAGCCACCAAGGTGACATCCTTGATGCCGAGGAAATTCAGGAAGACCTTGATCGAAGGCGTCATGGTGTCCAAGGGCGTGCCCAGCGCCTGGCTGCCGCGCGCCACCAGCACGACCGCTTGCTTGCCCTGCACCAGGCCGACCGGGCCGTTTTCCGTGTAGCGGAAAGTGACGCCGGCCCGCGCCAGATGGTCGAAATAGCTCTTGAGCTGGGCGGGAATACCGTAGTTGTAGACCGGCACCGCCAGCACGATGCGGTCAGCCTCCATCAGCTCGGCGATGAGGTCGTCGCTCAGTTGCAGCAGCCGCTTCTGCTCGGGCGTGCGCTGCTCGGGCGGCGTAAACAGGGCGCCGGCCACGGCGCCGTCGAAGTACGGAATGGGGTCGCTCGCCAGGTTGCGCACGACGATCTCGGCCGAGGGCTCGGCCTGGCGCAGGCGGTCGATGAAGTAGCGGGCCAGCCCGGTGCTCGCCGAGGCATCACCCAGGATCGAGGAAAGAATAACGAGAGTCTTCATGCCGGTCTCCGGGAGGGCGCTCGCCCTCGATAAACGTGACGGGAGACACTTTAGGCTTGGCCATCCGACCTAAAAAGGGGGTTAAGATCAACGGATCGTTCCAAATTCAGGACAATCCATGCATGACCTGAACGACCTGCGCTACTTCTACGAAGTGGTCGAACGTGGGGGGTTCAGCGCCGCGGCACGCAGCCTGAACATCCCGAAGTCCCGCTTGTCGCGCCACATCGCCCAGCTGGAAGAACGCCTGGCCGTGCGGCTGTTGCAGCGCACGACCCGGCGGTTGCGCCTGACGGCAGCCGGCGAGCGCTACTTCGCCTACTGCCGGGAAATCACCGCCACCGCGCGGGCCGCCGAAGAAGCCATGCACCAGCTGCGCGCCGAGCCGGCCGGCGAAGTCGTGCTCAGCTGCCCGGTGGCCATCGCCCAGCAGGAGCTGGCGCTGCTGCTGCCCGAGTTCCTGGAAACCTGGCCCAAGGTATCGGTGCACCTGATCGTGACCAACCGGCCCGTTGACCTGATACGCGAAGGCGTGGACTTGGCCCTGCGCGTACGCACCACGCTGGATACCGACGCCGAGATGGTGATCCGGCGGCTCGGCATCGGCATGGGCCACATGGTGGCCAGCCCCCGCTATATACAAGGGCGCGGTAGCCCCGAGCATCCCGACCAGCTGGCCGGGCACGACATCCTGTGCTTTTCGGACACCGGCGGCGAACAGCGCTGGAGGCTGGTCAACGACAAAGGCGAGCGCCTGGACATCATGGTGCGGCCGCGGCTGTGCTGCAACGACTTCCCGGTGCTGCTGGAGGCCGCCGCCCGCGGGCGCGGGATCGCCCTGCTGCCGACGGTGGCCACGCACGACGCATTGCGCCGCGGCGACCTGGTCCAGGTCCTACCCAACTGGACGACCATACCGGGCATCATGCACTGTATATACCCTTCGCGGCGCGGCATGATGCCTGCCGTGCGCGCCCTGCTGGAGTTCCTGACCCAGCGCCTGCCGCCGCTGTATTCGTTGCGATCCAACCCGGCAGGCGCCAAGGCTTGATGCGCCCCGCCCGAGGGCGCAGGCCGGCGCGCCATTGCGCGCTTGGGCAGCGCGCCGCGCCTGATTCAACCCGCCAGCGGCACGCGCAGCGTGGCGCATAACCCCACGCCGCCGCCCGGATTGGGATCACCATCGGCCAGATGGACATCGCCGCCGTTGCGGCGTGCATAGGCCCGCGCAATGGCCAAGCCCAGGCCGGAGCCGTTGCCGCTGCGGCTTTCCATCCCCGCCCGGTCAAAGCGCGCGAAGGCGCGCTCGCGCAGGGCCGGGGCCAGTCCCGGGCCGTTGTCGCGCACGCTCACCCAGCCGTAGCCGGCGTCACGCCCGACCGCCACGGTAATGCGCGAGCCGGCAGGACAATAATTGATGGCATTGTGCAGCAGGTTGGATAGCACCTCCTGCAGCTCGGCCTCCTGGCCGCGCACGACGACCGGCGCTGCCGTCCCGGCGGCCTGCCTGCCGTCGTCGCCGCCGTCGGCCAGCCCCAGGTCATGGGACTTTTCGTGCGCCAGTGGCAAATACTGCAGCACCACCTCGCGGGCAAGCGCATGTAGGTCCACCTGCACGGCCGGCGCATCGCTGCGGCAGGCGCCGTCGTCCCGGTCGGCGTGGGCGAGCGTCAGCAGCTGCTCGGTCAGCCGGCGCGCGCGCGTCAGCTGCACGACGATGGCGTGCAGGCTTTCGCGCACCCGCGCGGGATCGGACTCACGCAAGGCATACTGGGCCTGGGTCATGGCGATGGCCACGGGCGTGCGCAGCTGATGCGAGGCGTCATCCAGGAATTGGTCCTGCTCGGCCACCATGTCCCGGTGCCTAGCCATGTGGTGGTTGACGGCCTCGACCAGGGGCACGACCTCGGTCGGCACGGCGCTGGCATCCAGCGGCGTCAGGTTGCGCGGCGAGCGCATGGTGACTTCGTTGCGCAGCCGCAGCAATGGTCGCAGCGCCCAGGCCACCCCCAGCCACACCAGCACGACCACCAGCAGCAGCATGCGCGCGTCGCGCAAGAATTCCTGCTTCCAGGCGTGTTCTTCGGCCGCCACGCGCAGGCCCGTGCTTTCGGCGACGATGACCAGCACTTGGCGGTGCAGGCCGCGGTGATACAGATCGCGCACCAGCGCGACCGCGCGCACCGGCTCGTTGCGATAGTCCACGTCATAGAAAACCGGGTCGCCGGACGCACCCGGCCAAGCCGGCGGATACGGCAGTTCGGGCATGCCCAACAGGGGCTGGCCGGTTGCCGGAACGTCGGCGCTGCCGGCCGGCGCCGGCGGGTCGATTTCGTCGATGCGGAAATACTTGCGCAGCCCAGCACGCGATTCGAGCAGAGCCTGGGCGTAGACCGGCGTATGGACCTGCAGCTTGCCGCCGTCGTCGATCTCCACGCTGCTTTCGAGCACCAGGGCGGGCTCGAGCAGGCCGTTGTCGTAGGCCTCCTTGGTCATGTCGGCCAAGGTGCGGTAATCGTTCCAGCTGTCGACCAGCAGCAGCAGGATGATGCCCGGCAGCAGCAGGGCGAGCAGCAGGCCGCGGATGCCCGCGCGCGACAGCAGCTTAGCTGCCCACGGCTTCACGGGTGACGCTTTCGAGCATGTAGCCCAGCCCCCGGACCGTCGTAATGCGCACGTCGCTGCCAGCGAGCTTTTTGCGCAGCCGGTGCAGCACGACCTCGATTGCGTCGGGGTTGGCTTCGCTTTCGTTGGTGAACACCTTGGCGAAGAGCTGGGACTTGTCCACGGGGTAGCCGCTGCGCGTGACCAGCGCGGCCAGCGCCGCGTGCTCGCGCGGGGTCAGGAAAAGCAGCGATCCGTCCAGCGTGAACGCCCGGCTTTCGCTGTCATAGCTGAGCGAGCCGCATTGCAGCCGGGGGTGCTGCCGGCCGCGGCTGCGCCGCACCAAGGCGGTCAGCCTGGCCTCGAGCTCTTCGAGCGCGAAGGGTTTGGTCAGGAAATCGTCCGCCCCCAGGTTCAGCCCACGCACCCGGTCCTGCAAAGCGCCCTGGGCCGTCAGCAGTAGGACGGGCGTGCGGTCGTCCCGGTTGCGCATCTCGCGCAGCAGCACCAGGCCATGCTTGTCGGGCAGGCGCTGGTCCAGGACGATGGCGTCGTATTCCGTGCCGGCCATGTAGGCCTCGGCGGTACGGGCGTCCGGCGCGTGGTCGGGCACGAAGCCGCTCTGGCCGAGCGCGCGCACCAGCCAGGAAGCCATTTCCTGCTCGTCTTCAACCACCAATATGCGCATGCTCGTCGGACCCTTCGGCCTGAGACTCCCGGCGCCGCCAGCCGTCACTGCGCTGGCCGTGGACGCGCTGACGCAGGTAGCGCGTCTCGTGGTGGCGCCTGAAAAGGATGACCGCAAGCTCGTTGAGCGCCTGCATGTAGACTTCGCGCTTGAATTCGATGACGGCGTCCAGCGGCACCCAATACTGGCTCCAGCGCCAGGCGTCGAATTCGGGGTGGTCGCTTGCGCGCAGGCAGACGTCGCTATCGCGGCCGATCAACCGCAGCAAGAACCAGATTTGCTTCTGGCCCTTGTAGTGCCCCCGCCATTCGCGCCGAATGTAGTTTTCGGGGACGTTGTAACGCAACCAGTCTCGAGTGCGCCCCAATATGCGGACATGTTCAGGTCGCAGACCCACTTCCTCGTAGAGTTCTCGATACATGGCCTGCACCGGGCTTTCGCCGTACTTGATGCCGCCCTGAGGGAACTGCCACGCGTGTTCCCGGATCCGCTTGCCCCAAAAGACTTCGTTCTTGGGGTTGACGAGAATAATGCCGACGTTGGGGCGGTAGCCTTCGCGATCCAGCATGGGGCCACCCCCAGAATTCAATACAATTGCCGTCGATTATACGTATCCGACGGCCCTTTCGCAGACCTTTTACATGCGCGCATCCAGCTACCACATCAGCACCCTGAAAGAAGCCCCCGCCGACGCCGAGATCGCCAGCCACCGGCTGATGACCCGGGCCGGCATGATCCGCAAGTTGGCCGGCGGGATCTATACCTATATGCCGCTGGGGCTGCGCACCATCCGCAAAATCGAAGCCATCATCCGGCAGGAAATGGAGGCCGCCGGCGCCCTGGAGCTGCTGATGCCGGTGGTGCAGCCGGCCGAGCTCTGGGTCGAATCCGGCCGCTGGGAGCAGTACGGCCCCGAACTGCTGCGCATCAAGGACCGCCACCAGCGTGACTTCGTGCTGCAGCCCACTTCCGAGGAAGTGATCACCGACATCGCCCGCAACGAAATCCACAGCTGGCGGCAGCTGCCGGTCAACTTCTTCCACATCCAGACCAAGTTCCGTGACGAGCGCCGGCCGCGCTTCGGGGTGATGCGCGGGCGCGAGTTCACCATGAAGGACGCGTACTCCTTCGACCGCGACCAGGCCGGCGCGATGCGCAGCTACGAAAACATGTACCAGGCCTACGTGCGGATCTTCCAGCGGCTGGGCCTGCAGTTCCGCGCCGTGGCGGCCGACACCGGAGCGATCGGCGGCAGCCGCAGCCATGAATTCCAGGTCATCGCCGACACCGGCGAGGACCTGATCGTCTACGACCCGGACTCCGACTACGCGGCCAACATCGAGCTGGCCGAGGCGCCCTGCCTGCTGCCCGAGCGGGCCGCCCCATCCGAGCCCCTGGCATGCACCCCCACCCCGGGTGCGGCCAAGTGCGAGGCGGTGGCCGAGCTGCTGGGCCTGCCGCTAGCCCGCACGGTCAAGTCCATCGTCCTCGCTTCCCAGGCACCCGGCAAGCCGGTGCAAATCTGGCTGCTGCTGCTGCGCGGCGACCACGAGCTGAACGAGGTCAAGACGGGCAAGCTGCCTGGGCTGGACAAGGGATGGCGTTTTGCGACCGAGGCCGAGATCATTGACCACTTCGGCTGCCCGCCGGGCTACCTGGGCCCCATCGGCACCGTCCGCCCAGTGCGGGTGGTGGCCGATCGTACGGTGGCTAATATGGCCGACTTCGTCTGCGGCGCCAACAAAGTCGACCATCACTACACCGGCGTGAACTGGGGCCGCGACCTACCCGAGCCGGACCTGGTGGCCGACCTGCGCAACGTGGTCGAAGGCGACCCGGCGCCGGGCGGCAAAGGCAAGCTCGCCATCCAGCGCGGCATCGAGGTCGGCCACGTGTTCTACCTGGGCACCAAGTATTCCGAGGCGCTGAAGGCGACCTTCCTCGATGAAAACGGCAAGCCAGCGCTGCTGGAGATGGGCTGCTACGGCATCGGCGTGACCCGCATCGCGGGTGCAGCCATCGAGCAGAACCACGACGAGCGCGGCATCATCTGGCCGCGCGCGATCGCCCCCTTCGAGGTGGTGATCTGCCCGGTCGGCTGGGGCAAAAGTGAAACCGTGCGTGACACGGCCACCCGGCTGTACGACGCCCTGCGCGGCCGCGGCGTGGACGTCATCCTGGACGACCGTGACCAGCGCCCCGGGGTGATGTTCGCCGAGTGGGAGCTCATCGGCGTGCCCCTGCGCGTAACAGTTGGAGAACGCGGGCTGGCCGAGGGCGTGGTGGAATTGCAGGCCCGGCGCGATACGGCCGCCGACAAAGTGGCCGTCGACGCCGCCGCCGACCAGGTGCTGGCGCGGTTGGAAACCCTGTAGACCGCGCCTGCCCGCGCCTCTTCGCCCGCCTGCGCTTTTATTTACGCCACGTGACGTCCAGCCATCGCAACGAAGCCGTTTTCCCCGTGCGGGTCTACTATGAGGACACCGACGCCGGCGGGGTGGTGTACTACGCCAACTACTTGAAGTTCATGGAACGCGCCCGCACTGAGTGGCTGCGCGAGATGGGCGTGGACCAGTCGGCGATGGCCGTGCGGGAGCGCCGGCTGTTCGTGGTCAAGGACCTGGCGATGTCCTACCTCAAGCCGGCGCGGCTGGACGACCTGCTGACCATCCGCAGCCGGATCACACGCTTGGGGCGCGCTTCGTTACACTTCGCGCAGCGTGCCGAGCGGGGCGAGGAACTGCTCGCCTCGGGAGACATCCAAGTCTGCTGCGTGGATGCGGACACCCTGCGCCCCTCGCCCATCCCGCGCGCGCTCCATGCCAAGCTGAATGCCATCTTCCGGGAATAGCCATGCAAGCCAACACTGACATGTCGATGCTGACCTTGATTCTGCAGGCAAGCGTGCCGGTCCAACTGGTCATGCTGCTGCTGGTCGCCATCTCCGTCATGTCCTGGACGTACATATTCAGCAAGCGCGCCGCCATCAAGCAGGCGCACATCCAGACACGGCGATTCGAGGACGATTTCTGGTCCGGCGGCGACCTGGCAATGCTGCAGCAAGCGGTGGCGAGCCGGCGAGCCGAGCACGGCGCGCTTGCCCGGATCTTCGATGCGGGCATGACCGAATTCATGAAGGCGCGCCGCACCGCCCCGGGCGACATCAACGTGCTGCTCGACGGCCCCCGCCGCGCCATGCGCGCGGCCTACCAGCGCGAAATGGACCAGCTCGAGGCGCACCTGAATTTCCTGGCCTCGGCCGGATCGGTCAGCCCGTATATCGGCCTGCTCGGCACGGTCTGGGGGATCATGCACGCCTTCGTCGGCCTGGCCAACGTGCAGCAGGCGACGCTCGCCTCGGTGGCGCCCGGCATCGCCGAAGCGCTGATCGCCACGGCCATCGGCCTATTCGCCGCGATCCCGGCCGTGGTCGCATACAACCGCTTCACCCATGACCTCGACCGGCTGTCGATCCGCTTCGACAGCTTCATCGACGAGTTCCTCAACATCCTGCAACGGCAGGTGCGCTGATGCCTTCGGTCCGATCCAGCAGCGGCCGGGCCGGCCGCCGGTTGAAGAACGAAATCAACGTCGTTCCCTACATCGACGTGATGCTGGTGCTGCTGGTCATCTTCATGGTGACCGCGCCACTGATCACGCCCGGCCTGATCGACCTGCCCACGGTCGGCCAGGCAGCCGAGGTACCGGCCACGCCGGTGGAAGTCCAGGTCGACGCCGACGGTGGGCTGTTCGTGCGCAAGCGCGAACCCGGCGCCCAGCCCGAGCCGGTCGCCGCGGGCGACGTGGTCGACGCGGTACGCGCCCGCATCACCGCCCACACGCCCGTGGTCATTGCCGCCGACGGCAAGGTGCCCTACGAATCGGTCATGAAGCTCATGGACCAACTGCGCAGCAACGGTATCACCCGCCTCGGCCTATTGGTAAACCAGGGTGCGCCGGATGCCGCCGGTGCGCCTACCGGCCCAGCGGCCAAGCCGGCGCCTGGGCCCGCCAAGCGCTGACCCTCCCAGACAGACACGCAGCGAGATGGCGATACGCCCCCGCAACCACATCCCCCCCACCACGCCGCCCGAAGCCGCGCCGCCACACGGCAACGCGCGCGCCTTCGGCAAGGCGCTGCTGGTGCACCTACTCTTGGTGCTGATGCTGGTCCTGGGCCTGTCCTGGAAAACGGAATCGCCCGGCCCGGTGCAGGTCGAATTGTGGGCCGACGGCAATAGCCCCGTTTCGGCGCCGCCGACGCCGCCCGAACCCGAACCCGAACCGCAACCCGAACCGGAGCCTGCGCCACCGCAGCCGGCGCCGCAGCCGCCTGCGCCGCCGCAACCGCAACCCGAGCCCGAGCCGCCCAAGCCTGCGGTGCAGCCGCCGCCGGAGCAGGAGCCTGACATCGCCCTCGAGCAGGCCCGCAAGCGCAAGCAGGCCGAGGAAGAAGCTGCCCGCAAGGCCGAACAGGCGCGGCGCGAGGAAGAGGCGCGCAAGGAGCAGGAGCGCCTGCAAAAGGAAAAGGAACTGGCCGCCGAGCGCGAGCGCCAGCGGCTGGAGCAAGAGCGCCGGCGCGAGGCCGAGCGCCTGGCCAAAGAAGAGGCCGAGCGCAAGGCAGCGGCCGAGAAGGCGGCTGCGGAAAAGGCAGCTGCCGAGAAGGCGGCTGCGGAAAAGGCAGCTGCCGAGAAGGCGGCCGCTGAAAAGGCCGCCGCGGAGAAAGCCGCAGCCGAGAAAGCCGCCGCGGAGAAAAAGGCCAAGGAAGAGGCCGCGCGCAAGGCTGCCGCCGAAAAAGCGGCCGCCGAGCAAAAAGCCAAAGAGGAAGCCGCCCGCAAGGCCGCCGCCGAGAAGGCTGCCGCCGAGAAACGCGCGGCGGCCGAGCGCGAGCGCCAACTGCGCGAGGCTTTCCGCAACGACGTGCTCGGTGCGGCTGGGATCCCCGGTGGGACGGCCGATCGCAACCAGGCTGGCGGCGGGCGCGACGACGGCTATGCGGCCAAGGTGCGCGCCTGCATCCAGCCGGGCGTGGCCTACCCCGTGCCCCCGCGCTCCGGTCCGGCCAATCCGACCGCGCAATACCGGGTACAGTTACGCTCAGACGGTACGGTCTCGGGCGTGACGTTGACCGCGACGTCGGGCATCGGCGGGTTCGACCGGGCCGTCGAGACCGGGATCCGGCGCTGCTCGCCCTTCCCGCGGCCCTCCACGGGACGCTATCCGTCGTTCATCGACGTGATTTACCGCATGTATGACTAGGAGATCGCAGCAAATGACTCCCGACCACTCTTTCCTCCAAGCGATCCGGGTCCAAGCGCTGCAACGGCTGGCCGTGGCCGTGCTCGTCCTGGCGGCGGGGGCGCTGCTGGCGGTCGCGCCGGCCCGCGCCCAGCTGCGCGTGGACATTTCGGGCACCGGCGCCCAACAGTTTCCGATCGCCGTCGCCGACTTCAGCGACGACCCGAACGGCCGCGGCATCGCCGAGGTGATACGGGCGGACCTGACTCGCACGGGCCAGTTCCGGCTGATCAGCACCGGTGGCGCGAACCTGACCGTCGACTCGACCATTAACCACGACGAGTGGCGCGCGCGCGGCGCCGACACGCTGGCCTATGGAACCGTCACGCGCGGGGGTGACGGCCGCTACGAGATCCGCTACCGGCTGGCCGACACGGTCCAACGCGGCCAGCTCGACGACGTGGCCTTCGCCGGCAGCGAAGCCGAGCTGCGCCGCATCGCGCACCAGATCGCCGACCGCATCTACGAAAAAATCACCGGCATACGCGGCGTGTTTTCCACGCGCATCGCCTACGTGCTCCAGCGCGGCAACACCTACGAATTGCAAGTGGCCGACTCCGACGGCCAGAACGCCCAGGTCGCCCTGCGCTCGCGCGAGCCCATCATCTCGCCGGCGTGGTCGCCCGATGGCAGCAAGCTCGCCTACGTGAGCTTCGAGTCAGGCAAGCCGGTGGTCTACGTGCATACGCTGGCCACCAGCCACCGCGTGCCGGTGGCCAATTACAAGGGCAACAACTCGGCCCCGGCCTGGTCACCCGACGGCAGCCGGCTGGCGGTCGTGCTCACGCGCGACGGCCTGTCCCAGATCTACTCGGTCAACGCGGCCGACGGCAGCAACCTGCAGCGCCTGACCCGCTCGCCGCTGATCGACACCGAGCCGTTCTACAGCCCGGACGGTTCGACCATCTACTTCACCAGCGACCGCAGCGGCAGCCCGCAGATCTACCGCATGCCCGCCGGCGGCGGCGATGCGACGCGGGTGACGTACAACGGCAGTTACAATATTTCACCCCGCATTTCCCCCGACGGTTCGACCCTGCTGTACGTTAGTCGCCGTGACGGGGCTTTCCGGATCGTCGCCATGAACCTGGCAACCGGCTCGGAAAACGTCCTGACCGACGGGCCCGACGATCAGTCGCCAAGTTTCGCGCCCAATGGAATGCAAGTACTATACGCAGCCGTCCAGGGCGGCCGCAGCGTGCTAGCCGGCGTTTCCAGCGACGGCAGGGTGCGCCAGACACTTTCCGTGCTCAACGGTGAGGTGCGCGAGCCGACCTGGGGGCCTTTTAGCCGATAAACGTGTGTATCTCTCTCTTTGAAGGAACAACCATGAGATCGCGCATTGCCAAATGCCTAACCGTTGCCGCCGTGGCCGCCAGCCTGGCCGCCTGCAGCAGCGTCGACCTGGATGACAAAGCTGGTGGCCAGGGGGGCGTTGGCCAGGGCGGCTCGTCCGTCTCCACCGGGGAAATCCTCGACCCGTTCAATCCGCAGAGCGTGCTGGCGCAGCAGCGCTCCGTGTACTTCGAGTTCGACAGCTACACGATCCCCGAGCAGTATCGCAGCCTGGTCGAGACCCATGCGCGTTATCTGGCCAGCCACGGGCAGCAGCGCGTGGTCATCGAGGGCAATACCGACGCGCGCGGCGGCGCTGAATACAACCTGGCCCTGGGCCAGCGTCGCGCGGACGCGGTGCGCCGCATGATGACCCTGCTGGGCGTGAGCGACTCGCAGATCGAGACGATCAGCTTCGGCAAGGAAAAGCTGCGCGCCAAGGGCAACACCGAGGCCGACCACGCCGAGAACCGCCGCGCCGACATCGTCTATCAGCGCTGAGCACTTGGCGGTAAATTACCGGGGCTGGCCTGATCGCCAGCCCCGGTTTTTTCTTATCCACGGAAAACTCCTTCATGAACGCTTCTTCGTTGATGCCCAAGTTGGCAATGTCCCTTGCCGCGGCATGCACGCTGTTGGCCGCCTCCCCCGCCCATGCGCTGGCTGACGACGAAGCGCGCCGGGCCATCTTGGACCTTCGCCAGCAGCTGCGGCAAATGAACGAACAGAACCAGCGGGCGCGGCTGCTCCTGGCTGACCAGATCGAACAATTGCAACAAGAAGTCGCACGCCTGCGCGGCCAGATCGAGGAAGCCGCCCGCCACGCCCAGGCCCAGCAGCCTGCCCAACAACGGGGCCAGGGTGCGGCGGGCGTGGCCCAGGCCGAGGATCCGCAAGAGCAGGCCGCTTACGACGGCGCCCTCGATTTGTTTCGCAATGGACAATACCGGGAAGCGGCCGAATCGCTCACCGCTTTCCTGACGCTTTACCCCGACAGCGCCCTGGCGCCGAACGCGCGCTTTTACCTGGGCAGCAGCCGCTACGCCTTGAAAGACTACAAGGGCGCCATCGACCAATTGCGCGAGCTGGTCGAGGCCGCGCCGGAACATTCGCGCGCGCCCGACGCGCTGCTTGTGATCGCCGGCAGCCAGGTCGAGCTCAATGACCGGGCTGGTGCCAAGGCCAGCCTGCAGCGCATCGTCAAGGACTACCCGGGTACGCCGGCGGCCGAGACGGCGTCCAAGCGGCTGCAGCTGCTATAAGCAGCCTGCGCGCGCCCCAAACGACAAAGCCCGGGCCGGCCGGCAGCCGTGCACGGCTGATCGGCCGTGCGCGACACGGCACCGGCATGCGCCGCGCCCTTTGCCGGTATCAGCCCGCCGCGGTCCAGAGCAGCACTGCCACGCCTGCAACGATGAGCGCGATGCCGGCCGCTTCGCGGCCGGTGACGGCCTGGGCGAATACCCGGTAGGAAACGATCTGGGCGAACAACACTTCCATCAGCCCGAGCGTGCGCACGTTGGCCGCGGAAGTCAGCGCAAAGCCGAGAAACCAGCCCTGCGAGGCGGCCGCCCCCAACAGTCCCCCGACCAGGGACGTGCGCCAGGCCGCCAGGCATTTGGCCAGCAGGTCGCGGCGGCACAGCAGCATCCAAAGCGCCAGCAAACCTGCCTGGATGCACAGCGACCAGGTCAGCGTCCAAGTCGACAGCAGCACGAACGGCCCTTGCGGCAGCTCGAGCATGGCGCCGCGGAAGGCGACCGACGCCAAGGCGAAACAAGCGCCCGACACCACGCCGAGCAACGCCGCCATCCCGCCGGCGGCACGCCAGCCGCCGATGGCGCCCGGGCGCACAGACAGCAGGACGACGCCGACCGTGGCGACGATGATCGCCAGGGCGCCCAGCGGGGTGAAGGGGTCACCCAGCACGGCCATGCCGAATACGGCCACTTGCACGGGCTCTGTCTTGGTCCATGCCGTCACGACGACGAATGCTCGCGTGCGCATCGCGCTTAGCATCAGCGCCGTGCCGGCGATCTGGGCGAGCGCCCCGCCAATTACGAAAGCCAGGAAACCTGCGTTGACCCCGGGCAGCGGCGCGTCGGAAAACGACTTGACGATCGCCAGGAAGACCAACGCGAAGGGCATGCCGAACAAGAAGCGCACCTGCGTCGCACCCAGGGTGCCCAGCGTATCGGTCAGGCTGCGCTGGACGGCGTTGCGTCCTACCTGCGCCGCCGACGCGAAAAGCGTGGCGGCAATCCATATCCAGTCGGTGTTCACGGCGAATCGCCCGCTCGTATGGCCGAGCACCGCGGGATTGCGGCGGCCGCCGGCAGTGTATCGCCACCCGTTGCCCCAGGCCTGCCGCCGTTGACACAGCGTACGCCATAGGACACACTGTTTCCGCACCTGCCCGACCGCCATGGACGTCGCCGTCGACCTACCCTATCGCCTGCGCACGCTGCGCCGGCAACATCAATATTCGCTGTCCGTCCTAGCCCAGAAAACCGGCCTGACCCGCAGCTATTTGTCCAAGCTGGAGCGCGGCCATAGCGCCCCGTCGCTGGCCACGACCATGCGGCTGGCCGAGGCCTACGGCCTGAGCGTGGCGCAGCTGCTGGGCAGCGGCCCCGAAGGGCTGGACGAAATCGTCAGCATCGTGCGCGCGTCGGAACGCTCGCCCCTGGTGCGCCACGGCAGCGCGCTCGGCTACAGCTACCAGGCGGTCAGCGGCCGGCGCCGGGTCAAGGCCATGCAGCCTTTCGTAGTATTCCCGCCGCGGGAGTTTCCCGACCGCGACACCGTGCATCCGCACGCCGGCGAGGAATTCATGTTGGTGCTCAAGGGTTCGGTCGAGATGGTGGTGGGCGAGCGTAGCTTCCGCCTGGACAAGGACGATTCCGTGTACTTCGACGCGACGCTACCGCACCGGATGCGCACGGTCAGCCGCACCCCGGCCGAGGTGCTGGTCGTGGCCGCGCGCTAGTGCCCCGCGGTCAGCGCCTGGCGACGATCAGGCCGAGCAGGAAAGCCACCCCGGCCGTCAAGCCGAGTGCATGCCAAGGCCGCTCGCGTACGTACGCTTCCGTGCAATCCTTGGCCTGGCAAACCACGTCCGTGGCCGTATCCGAGGCACTTGCCAGCACGGAACGGACATTGTCCAGCTGCGCCGCCACGCGCTCGCGCAACGCCTGGATGTCGGCCGAGGCCTCCGACCGCAGGATCTCATCCAACTCGTCGAGCAGCCGGCCGAGATCGGCCTTGAGGTCGCGGCGCAGCCGGTGGCCGGTATCCCTGGCCTCGTCGGCCGCGCGCTCGCCGCTGCGCTTGACGTCTTCCATGCCTTGGTTGATCTCGCGCCCTGCGCGGTCGATGCTTTCCATGGTCGTTCTCCTGGTGTGCGGGCCGAACGGCCCGCCTGCCGCTACAGATCCAGCCTGGTGACCTTGGTGCCTTCCAGGTTGAGGTTGGCCATCAGGCCTGCATTGGTCATGACGAAGCCGACCACCGGCCCGCGGGCGGTGTTGGTGTCGATCACCCCGTTGGCACCCACCTTGGCAACCGCCACGGACGCGTCCGCTCCCGCGGTCCAGCCGTTGCTGCGGCTAAACTGCTGCAGCGCTTCGTCGGTCATGAACATGAACACCACCGCCTTGGACTGGGCGCCCGCCTGGAAACCAAGCGAGCCGGTGACGGTGCTGTAGTATGCCTGAGTGCGGTCGCCGACACGCAAGGCGCCTTCGCCGTATTCCCCGCCGACGATGAAGCCGGCGGCGATGACTTCCGGAAAGACCAATATGCCTTTGGCGCGTCCGGCCATCTCCCGCGAGCCTGGCACTGTCTCGTAAAGCCGCTGCAGGGTGCCTTCCACGCCGGAATCGATGTCGCGACGCCGGGTCGCCGGATCGCCGCGGCGCGAGCCGGTGGTGGTACAGCCGCCGAAGGCCAGCAGCGCTGCAGCGGCCGGCAAGGCAAAAAATTCGCGTCGTTTCATTCGTTTGCTCCTGGTTCGATGCGGCCGCCCGGTCCGGCGCAAAGGCGTCATGGGTCCGCGTGCCGACGCCGCCCGCCCGGCGGGCGGAAGCGACACAATGACGGTAACCCTGCGCGTAGGGAAAAAACCGCTACGGGTTGCCAGTAGACGTAACGCCGCCGGCGAGCACGGCAAGGCTGCCTTGCACCGCTAAAATGTCGCCCATCCATGCGCCGCGCAGCACCAGGCCTTCGTGCTGCGTGCCCACCCCCGCCGCGGCGCCCCGCTACCCGAGACCATCCCCTTACATGTTCCCGACACGCCTGTCCCAGGGCTACCAGGCCTTCCTCCAGGGCCGCTTCAGCAGCGAACGCAACCGCTACCGCGCACTGGGCGAACTCGGCCAAAAGCCGGAAATCTTCATCATCGGCTGCTGCGATTCCCGGGTCTCGCCGGAAATCATCTTCGACGCCGGCCCGGGCGAGATGTTCGTGCTGCGCAACGTCGCCAACCTGGTCCCGCCCTACCAGCCCGATTCGGCCTATCACGGCACCAGCGCGGCGATCGAATTCGCCGTCAACGGGCTGGGGGTGCGCCACATCGTCGTGCTGGGCCACGCCACCTGCGGCGGCATACGGTCCTTCTACGACAGTGCCCAACCCCTGGCGCCGGGCGACTTCATCGGCAAGTGGATGTCACAGATCGCGCCCACCGCGCAACGGCTGCAGCCCGACGGCAGCCTGGATCGCGACGCCCGGCTCAAGCGCCTGGAACTGGCGGTGGTCGAACACAGCCTGGAAAACCTGATGACGTTCCCGTACGTGCGCCAGCGGGTCGAGGCCGGCACGCTGCAACTGCACGGCGCTTACTTCGGCGTGGCAACGGGCCTGTTATTCGTGCGTGACCCCGCCACGGGGCGATTCGTGGCAATGACCGAGCAAACGCCACCCTGACAGCGCACTTGGCCCTGCGCCGTCGCGCCGCTGTGGCGCAGGCGGCAGCTCACTGCGGATCAGCCGCGGCGCGCGCTGCGCGTCGCGTGCCCGCCTCCATGGCGACATAGGCCACCGTGGCGACGGCCAGCGGCGCCAGGTAATAGATTGCCCGGTAGACGAGCAATGCGCCCAGCAGCTCGTTGCGGGGCACCTGCGAACCGAGCAGCATCACGAAAACGGCCTCGATCACACCCAGCCCCGCGGGTATGTGCGTGACCGCCCCGGCGATGCCGCTAAGCAGCAGCACACCCAGTACCACCGGGTACGGGACTTCGCCCGGCATGAGCGTATACAGCACGAATCCTATCGTCGACCAGCTGCCTGCGGCGACCACGCTTTGCAGCAGGGCCACGCGCAGCGACGGCAATTCGACTTCGTGCCCGCGCACCTGCCAGGCACGCTTACGCGAAAACGCGCAGCACGCCACGTACCCGGCCGCGACCAGCAGCAACACGCCGCCCAAGGCCTGCAGCATCAGCGGACCGACGGCCCACTGCCCGGGGGGCCGGATGCGGCCGGAGGCGAATACCGCGCCGGCCACCCATAAATAGCCCAACCAATTGGTGGCCACGCTCATGCCAAGCACGCGGGTGATGGTGCCGCCCGATAGCCCCAACTTGGAGTAGAGCCGGTAGCGGAACCCGACGCCGCCGACCAACGACCCCAGGTTCAAGTTGAAGGCGTAGCTGACGAAGGCCACCGCCATCGACCGCGCAACCGTCAGCGAATGCCCGGTATAGACCTTGCCCAGCACGTCGTAGCAGCTGTATAGCAGGTAGCCCAACGCGGTGAGCGCGCCTGCGGCGGCCAGTTGCGGCAGGCGGTAGCCTCGTGCGGCGCGCGCGACCTCGGCCCACTGGACCTCGCGCGCCTGCTGGGCAAGCAGCAGGGCGACGGCCAGCACGAAAGCGCCGATGACGTAGCGCCGCATGGCCGGCCAGCGCGCGCGCAGTCCCGCGCCCGCGTCACGCAGGATGGCGTTCATGATCCGGGTCCTGGTCGGGAGCCTGCCCGGGCTCGCCCAGCGGGGCGGCTTCGGCCTGGTGCGACGGCGTCAGGGTCGTCAGCCTGGGCTTGTGCGCCGGCAGCCAGCCTGCCAAGGCGGGGAAATGTCGCACGACGTGGTAGACGAGCACGCCCGCGATCGCCTTGCGCAGCTTGCGCTGCGGATCGGGGGAAGGCTGCACCTGGCGGCAGTGATCACGCACCAACTTGCGCAGGCTTTCACCCAAGCACGCGTTGAACGCGCGGTCGCGGATCACGACATTGGCCTCCAGGTTCAGCGACAGGCTCAGGGGATCGAGGTTGCTCGACCCGACCGTGGACCAGTCCTCGTCGACGATGGCCACCTTGCCGTGCAAGGGCCGCTGGCAGTATTCGTGGATTTCCACGCCGGCCGACAGGAGATAGTCGTATAGGAGCTTGGACGCGGCCCGGACCATGGGCATGTCGGGCTCGCCCTGCAACACCAGGCCCACGCGCACCCCGCGCCGTGCGGCATTGCGAAGCTCCCGCAGCAGCCGGTAGCCCGGAAAGAAATAGGCGTTGGCGATCAGTATTTCGCTGCGTGCCGACCGTATGGCGGCAAGGTAATGCTGCTCGATATCGTTGCGGTGCCGACCGTTGTCGCGCGTGACGAAGATGGCCGCCGCCTCGCCTTCGCGGTGCTGCGGCACGGTATGCCTGCGCAGGTCTGCCCACCACGACCGCCGGACTGGCGAGATCGCCTGGCGCATGAAGCGATGGATGTCGGCGACCAAAGGGCCCTGTATTTCGACGGCATAGTCCTGCTTGGCCTGCGGGCCGAAGTCTGCCAAGTGGTCGGCCGAGTAATTGATTCCGCCGACGAACGCGCGCTCGCCATCGACCACCACCAGCTTGCGGTGCATGCGCCGGAAGATGTTGGTCCGCAGCCCCAGCCTGCGCGGACGCGGGTCGAAGACGTGTATGGCTATCCCCGCTTCGAGCAAAGTGTCGATGTATTCGCGCGGCAGGTCCGCGGTGCCGTAGCCGTCGACCAAGACATCGACGCGCGCGCCGTTGCGGGCGGCCGCCAGCAGCGCCTCGTGCAGCGCACGCCCGACCTTGTCGTCGAAGATGATGAAGGTCTCCAGCAGCACTTCCCGCTCGGCCTGCCGGATCGCGTCGAACACCCGGGGGAAATACGCCTCGCCGTTTTCCAGCAGGGTCAGCGCATTGCCGCTTTTCCAATGCGAGCTCATAGTTCTACCTCCGCGGCCAAGGGTGCGTGGTCGGACAGGCGAGCCCAGGTGCGGCGCACCAACTGGATCGGCCGCATGCGCCGCGCGCCCCGGACGTAGATGCGGTCCAGGCGCAGCAGCGGCAGTCCTGCCGGAAACGTCCGCGCGGCCGTGCCGTGCGACGCCACGAAAACCTCCCTCATGCCGGCGCAGCGGTAGAGCTGCCGGTGCGCCTTCATGCGCCAGTCATTGAAGTCGCCCGCGATGACCACCGGCTCGTCGCCGGGTATGCGCTCGTCGATGCGCGAGCACAGCTGCTCGACCTGGTGGCGGCGATGTCCCTCGCGCAGGCCGAGGTGCACGCACACCGCATGCACGGCCGGACAGCCGGGCGGCTGGATCACGCAATGCAGCAGTCCACGCTTTTCGTGGCGGTCCACCGATATGTCCAGGTTGTCGTGGCAGACGATGGGAAACTTGGACAGGACGGCATTGCCGTGGTGGCCATGGGGGTAAACCGCGTTGCGGCCGTAGGCGTAGTCGTTCCAGAGCGTGTCAGCCAGGAATTCATAGTGCGACGTGGTCGGCCAGGCATCGATGCGCGAGGCATGCCGGTGGTGTTGGCCCAGGACCTCTTGAAGGAATACGAGATCGGGCGACACCTCGCGCAGCGCGTCGCGCAGCTCGTGAAGGATGAAGCGCCGGTTGAAGATCGTGAATCCCTTGTGCGTGTTGACGGTAAGCACCTTGAGCGACAAGGAGTGCCGGGCCTGGGTCATGCTGTCTCGTTCGCCTTGCGTGTTATTCGTAGCCTAACCATGCACCCGATGGGCCGCAGCGGTGCGACCGCTCGTTGCGCGGCGCCCCGTCAGCCCGCGCCGCAATGCGCCGCCGCCGGCGCGTGGCCGGCGGGGCACGGTGCGGCTACGCCTGAGCCTGGTAGCGGTTGCGCAGGTCGCGGATCTGGTCGTGGTTGCGAAGCACGCCTTCATACTGGCGCTGCACCACCTCGCGAACCCCGTCGGGCAGGCGCTCTTGCAGCGCCTGTCCATACTGCGCCTTGGCCACGTCCTCGCCGCGTTCGCATTCTTCGAGGATCGCGGTATCCGTGCGACCAGCCACCGCGGATTTGAGATTGAGCCAGCCGCGGTGCACCGCCCCGGCCACTGTGCCGCCATCCTCGGGCTTTCCACCTAGGTTGGCCACCAGTGCCTGCAGCTCGGCAGCGCCTGCGCCGCAGTCTTGGGCGCGCCGCTCGAACAGCATTTTCAGCTCTGGATTCTTCGCGTCGTCGGCAGCTGCCCTAAACCCTTTTTCCCCGTTGATCGACGTCTCCACGAGGTCGTTCAACACATCAATGACTCGGTCTGACATGGGCATTCTCCATGATCATTCTTCGGCCGCCGCGAGCAGGGCTCGCAGAGGTTGAATGACCATGGTAGCCACACGGCTGCCTGCGCATGCAAAGACATGTAAGCGGTGTTTCCCTGTCGCGTCGCACGCACGGCCGCGTCCCGCGGCAATGTTGCCTGGGCTGATGCCAGGTCACGCAATTCAAGGTTTTGTCATCACGCGGTAGCAATCGCCAACGCCGTGCAGCCGGCTAGCGGCCAGACAAGACGCCGGCCAGGCCGTGTACGGCGCCCGCCACGCCGTTGGCAATCCCGCCTATGCCCAGCCCGACCGCTTCGACCAGGCCGCCAGCCAGTTGCGCCGTCAAGCTGCTGTCGATTTCGAACCGGGGATCGTCGATGGCCCCGGTGACCGTATAGCGGAAACGCAGCCGGCCCTTTTCGTCCTGCAGCGCCCCCAACACTGCCTTGCGCGGCAGTCCGGCCAATCCCTCGTCGCGCAAGCGCAGGCCGTACAACACGGCTTCGCCGGCCGCATCGAGCTTGCGGTCGGCCACCTTGGTGCGCATGGTCAAGTCGAGGCGGCCGCCCGCGATGGCAGAGGCGCCGCCGTTCTTCAAGTAAGGCGCCAGGGGACGAATATTGGCGCCCTGCAGCCGCGTGTCGATGTCGGCATCCCCGGCGCCGAGTTCGACCCACCCTTTGAACGCGACCTCGCCGCCCGGTGCATCGCCTGCCTGGCGGCCTGTCATCTCGACCTGCGTGCGTAGCCCCTGCAGCGGAAAGGCCAGCGGGCCCAGGCTGGCCTCGACCCGGTCGAACGACACCGTGTGGGCCGGGCGTGTCACCACGGCATCGTGGAAGTCCACCCGGCCGCCCATGAGCTGGACTTGTTCGATGCGCACGGCCCTCGGCGCAGCGGCGCCCTGCTCGTCGGCCTTTTGGTCGGCCCGGCGCCTGACCGTCGGCAGGATGTCGATGCCGCCTTCGCGCAGCCGCGCCACGGCAAGCTGGAAATCCTGGATGACGATGCGTCGGACCAGGACTTGGTCCGAGAAAAGGTCCAGCCAGTCCAGGCTGACGTCGACGCGCGCGGCGCGCAGCGACTGCCGCGCGGGCCAGTCGTCCGGAGCACCCAGCGTTACGTCGCGCAGGGTCAGGGATTGCCATCCGATTTCGATCGCCGCCGCCCGCCCGTCTGGTTGCAGCCAGTCGGCCACCCGGGCGCGCACGACATGGATGGCCACGAAAGCCGCCAGGGCGGCGAGCAGAACCAGCCCCAGCAAGGCGGACAGGGTAATGGTGCGGCGGCTGATCCGACTGGACATGATGCATTTCCCTTCGCGACGGCGGGGTGCGCTCATGGTACTGGAGCCGACCGCCGTCGCATGCATCGGATTAACCCGTATCGCCGCTGCCGGCGTAGCACCTGGGCGGTTGCATCGTCACTCTTGCGGCGCTTGCCGTTCCGAGCGCTGCCGCGCCGGCCCTTGCGCCTTGGCCAGGTTGTAGGCGGTGTTGACCAGCCCGACGTGGGAAAATCCCTGCGGGAAGTTGCCCAGCATGCGCCGGCGCACCGGATCGTATTCCTCGGACAGCAGCCCCAGGTCGTTGCGCAGCGATAGCAGCCGCTCGAACAGCCGGTTGGCGTCGTCGAGCCGGCCGACCATCACGTAGGCGTCGGCCAGCCAGAAACTGCAGGCGAGGAAGGCACCCTCATCGCCCGGCAACCCGTCGTCGACGGCCTCGGTGCGATAACGGCGAACCAGCCCGCCATGCAGCAACTCGCTTTCGACGGCGCGCACCGTCCCGGCGATGCGGGGATCGCCAACAGGCAGGAAGCCGACCTGAGGGATCAGCAGCAGGCTGGCGTCGAGTGCTTTTCCGCCATAGTGCTGCACGAAGGTGTTGCGCTGCGCGTCGTAGCCGTGGGCGCAGATGTCGGCGTGGATCTCGTCGCGTATGCGGCGCCAGCGTTCGACCGGCGCGGGCAGCGAAAACATCTCGGCCGACTTGATCGCGCGATCGAAGGCCACCCAGCACATCAGGCGTGAGTGGGTGTACGCACGGCTTTCGGCGCGCATTTCCCAGATGCCGTGGTCCAGGCTGCGCCACAGCGTCTCCAGCGGGTTGAGCAGCACCTGCTGGAAGCGCCAGGCCTCGGACAGCGGAGCCAGGTCGGCCACGCGGGCGGCGTGCAGCGTTTCGATGACTTCGCCGTAGACGTCGAGCTGGATCTGGCGAGACGCATCGTTGCCCACGCGCACCGGCCGGCTGCCCTCGTAGCCTGGCAGCCAGGGAATCTCGATCTCCGGCAGCCAGCGCTCGCCCTTTATGCCGTACATGATGCGCAGCTGGTCGGGATGGCCGGCGATGGCGCGCAGCAGCCATTGCCGCCAGGCCTCGGCTTCTTCGCGGTAGCCGCCGTTGAGCAGCGCGTACAGGGTCAGCGCCGAATCGCGCAGCCAGCAGTAGCGGTAGTCCCAGTTGCGGCTACCGCCAAGCTGTTCCGGCAGGGACGTGGTGGGTGCCGCGACAATGCCGCCGGTCGGCGCAAAGGTGAGCAGCTTGAGCGTGATCAGCGAGCGGACCACGGCGTCGCGATGCTCGCCGTCCGGCCCCTCCCAGTGGCACCGCCGCGCCCATTCGTGCCACCAGCCTATGGTGCGGTTCAGGCTCTCCAGCCGATCGGGCACGAAATGCGGGGTCTTGTGCGACGGGTGGTAGGACAACGTAAACGGCACCGTGTCGCCCGCCCGCACGACGAATTCGGCGACGCTTTTCATGTCGCGCCCCACCAGCCGCACGGTGGTGTGCAGCTCCACCGCGTCCGGGCCGGAAACCGCGCTCAGGCCATAGTCGCGCCTGCGCACCCAGGGCATGGCCTGCCCGTAGTCAAAGCGCAACACCAGCTCGGTGGTCATCGGCACCTCGCCGCGCTCGCCGCGCACGACGCGCACCACGTCGACATGCTCTTCGTCGTTGGAAAGCGGCATGAAGTCGTAGACCGTCACTGCGCCAGTTGGCGTGGCGTAATGCGTCTCCAGCACCGCGGTGTCGGGCACGTACCGGCGGGTGATGCGATGGTCCGGGTCGGATGGCGCCAGCAGCCAGCGTCCATGACTTTCGTCACCGAGCAAGGCGGCGAAGCACGCCGGCGAATCGAAGTGCGGCAGGCACAGCCAATCGATGGATCCGTCACGGCCGACCAGCGCCGCTGAGAGCATGTTGCCGATGATGCCGTAGTCTTCCAGCGGCTTTGCCATGCGCTTTCGCCCTCTCCTTCAGCCGGCGCCGCGAAAGCCGGGATACAGCGTCATGCCACCGTCGACGAACAAGGTGGCGCCTGTCACGTAGTCGGAAGCGTCGCTGGCCAGCCACACGACGGCCTGGCCGATGTCCTGGGGTTCGCCGATGCGACCGTAGGGGATGAGCTTGAGCAGCTCCTGCATGGCCTGCGGCGTCTCCCAGGCCTGGCGGTTGATGGGCGTGCGGATGGCGCCTGGCGCCACGGAATTGACCCGTATCTTCATCGGCGCAAGCTCCTGGGCGAGCGAACGCATCAGCAATGACACCCCGCCCTTGGACGCCGCATAGTTGACCTGGAATGCCCAGGGGATGACCTCGTGTACCGAGCTGATGAAAATGATGTTGCCGCAGGCGCCCGCGCCCCCGGCCGCACGGCGCAGGAACAGGCGCGCAGCCGCGCGCGAGCACAGGAAGGGGCCGGTCAGGTTGACATCGATCACCGCCTGCCAATCCGCAAGCGTCATGTCCTGGATGGGCGCAGGCCGTTCTATGCCGGCGTTGTTCACCAAGATGTCCAGCCGGCCGTAATGTTCGACTGCGCGGTCGAACAGCGCCTGGACCTCGTCCTCGCGCGCCACGTCGGCCGGCAGGGCGATTGCCTGGCCGCCGCAGCGTGCGATTTCGTCCAGGGTTTGCTGCGCCTTGGCGCGCGATTCTTCCACAGGCCTATGGTTGACCACGACGCTGGCGCCGGCCTGGGCAAGCGCCACTGCGCATGCGCGACCGATGCCGGACGTGGCCCCGGTCACCAGCGCGACTTTGCCTTGCAGGGAAAGCGTTTGCATATGCGGCTCCACAACGGCAGCCGCACACCGGCGCACCGCAGCGGCGCAGCCGGCGCGGCTTGACGGCAAAGCCTATATGGCTGCGTCCCGAACCGTCAATGCGCGATGTGCAACAGCGCCTTGCGGTGGCGTCATGCAAGGCTCGCCCGCACTCAGTCGCGAAAGTTGTTGAATTGCAAGGGCAGGTCGACTTCCGCCTTGCGCAGTAGCGCGATCGCCGCCTGCAGGTCGTCCCGCTTCTTGCCGCTGACGCGCAGCTTGTCGCCGTTGATCTGCGCCTCGACCTTGAGCTTGGCGGCCTTCAACGCCGCCACGAGCTTCTTGGCCTCGGCCTGGGCAATGCCCTGGCGCACGGTGATCTTTTGACGCGCACCGGCGACGTTGACCTGTGGCGCCCCCACATCCATGCAGCGCGGATCGATGCCGCGCGCCGACAGCTTGCCGCGCAGGATGTCCAGCATCTGCTTGAGCTGGAATTCGCTCGGCGCGGACTGGGTAACGGCGTAGCCTTCGAGCTCGAAGCTCGCGCCCGTACCCTTGAAATCGAAACGGTTGGAAAGCTCGCGGTTGGCCTGGTCGACCGCGTTGGTCAGTTCGTGCTTGTCGACTTCGGAGACGACGTCGAAAGAAGGCATGTCGTGGTCCTGGTCCTTGAGGTGCTGCAATGGACAAAAGAAAGCGCGCCTAGCATAACGCCGACGCCGGCTGGCGGTCGACGCCGCAAGGCGCGCACGGCCCGCACGACCTAGGCGATGGCTCGCGCCGTGCCGGCAGCCGGCTCGCCGCCCCATGGCAGGCGCGCCAGCAACGCGACCACCACCAGCGTCAGCAACACGCGTCCGACCAGAATCACCCAAATATCCGCGCCCATCGCCAGGAATAGCGCCGTGTCCTCGATCAGGGAATGCGACAGAGACAGCCAAGATAGCGCCAAGAAACGCGTGCGCCGCGGGAATTGCTGCTTGTCCGCTTCTTCGATGATGAGCGCGCCGCCGTAACTCAGGCCGAGCAGCACGCCGACCATGGTCACGGGGGTAGCGCGCGGGTCCAGGCCCGAGACGCGCAGTAGCGGCGACAAGGCCGCGGTCAGCAGGCGGTTGACGCCCGTGCGCTCGAAGACGTCCAGCAATACCAGCAGCGCGACGATGACCGCATACGTCAGGGCAAGCGAAAGCGCCGTGGCCTGCAGCCAGGCAGCCAGGCCGCCGTCGCCCCCGGGCGCCAGCGCCGTATCGTGCAGCCAGTGCAGGGGCGCCGGCTGGTCGAGCACGCCCGTCCAGCGGCTGACCCACGACACGGCGCCGCCATACAGCAGCGCCGCCCCCACGCGCAGCGCGCCGGTGGCCCAGAAGCTTGCGCCTGCCCGGCGCACGATGGCCTGTTCGACCGGCAGCGCATGGGTAAACAGAATCATGGCGCACAAGGCGCTGAATTGCGCCGCCGTCAGGTCCATGGACGGCGCCAGGCCGATCAGTGCTGCAATGGCGCCGTAGACGCCGACGCAAGCGCCGGTGACCCACACCAGCCCCGCCTCGGGCGGCAGTGCCAGCCACGCCATCGCCGGCCCGATCGCCCGGCCCAGCGCATCGACCCAGCCCAGTTGCTGGCCGATTTCAACCGCTGCCATGACCGGCAGCATGACCTTGACCAATGTGATGAAAAGACGACGGCTGCGGCGCAGCAGGTTCAGCAGGTATTGCGACACGGCATCCTCCAGACGGCCGCAAGCATACCGCGCCCCAAGTCATTGCGCATGACGCCCCTGCCCGGCGGCCCGGCCACGCGAGCCTGCGCCGATCCACGCGCGTTGACCTGGCAGGCGAGATGGCACGGCGCCGCGCCGGCGCGTGCCCGGGCCGGGGCTGCGACGCCGTCGCCAGCGCGCTATGCTGAAGGCGTCGCCCCGACCAGCGTGGGCGCCGCCACCCCCGAGGACGTCGCACAAGGAGCCGTCATGCCGACCACCCCTCGCGGCCATGTCCGCACAGTATTGCCCCCCTACCTGCTCGACCGCCTGGCCCGCCACGGCAGCGACCATGTGCGCGCCTGCGCCCAGGCGACGCTGCGCGCCGACGGCGATCCCAACGAGGTAAGGCGCGCCGCAAGGGCGCGCCTCGTGCAAGCGCCGCGCACGGCCGCAGCCGTGAGCCTGCGTCGCAGCGTGCACAGTGCAGACAACGGGACGTCGCTGCCGGGCCGCCTGGTGCGCGCCGAGGGCGACGCCCCCACGGGCGATGTTGCCGCGGACGAGGCCTACGACTATCTGGGGGCCACCGATGCGCTGTTTCGCGACGCGTACGGGCGCAATGCCATCGACGACGCCGGCATGCCGCTGGTCGGGACGGTGCACTATGGCCGCAACTACGACAATGCGTTCTGGAACGGCCAGCAGATGGTCTTTGGCGACGGCGACGGGGAAATCTTCAACCGCTTTACCATCGCCCTGGACATCGTCGCCCACGAGCTGGCCCACGGCGTTATCGACCGGGAGGCAGGGCTGGCCTACCAGGGACAGGCCGGCGCGCTCAACGAATCGATCTCGGACGTCTTCGGCGCCTTGGCCAAGCAGCGCCACCTGGACCAGACGGCCGATCAGGCCGATTGGCTGATCGGCGCCGGGCTCTTTACGCCTGCCGTGCAGGCCCGCGCGCTGCGATCGATGTCCGCGCCGGGCACCGCGTACGACGACCCGGTGTTGGGCAAGGATCCGCAGCCGGCCCATATGCGCGACTTCGTCATCACCGAAGCCGACAACGGCGGGGTGCACATCAACTCGGGCATTCCCAACCGGGCGTTTTATGTGGCGGCAACCGCGCTGGGCGGGCACGCCTGGGAAGTGGCCGGCCGCATCTGGTACGACGCGCTGCGCGACGCGCGCCTGGCGCCCGATGCGGATTTTGCGGCGTTCGCCCGGCTGACGCTGGCGCATGCCGCCGCGGCCGGGGAGGACGCCCTGCAGGCGGTGCGCCAGGGCTGGGAAACCGTCGGAGTCCTACAATGAGCGCTTCTGGACGGCCGTCGCCCTTGCCCGACCTGGGGCAGGCGAGCCTGGTGCGCATCACCCGCGAAGGCGGCATCGCCTACCTGCCCGGCCTGGCACGGGCGCGGCACATCGACCTGGCCGCATGCGCCATCGAGGATCGCGCGCGCATCTGCCAAGTCCTGCAGCGCTCGGCCGCTTTCGACGATCCGCGCTGCGGCGAAGGTGATCGGCGCTACTTCCGGGTGGAGGTCGTCTATCAGCCCACCGACGGCTCTGACAGCCGCACCGTGGATTTTCGCATCGCCGAGGAGGACGCGCCCGAGGCGCTGCGCCAACTTTGGGAGGAAGACCGAGGGTAATCGAAGCGCCGCCCGTCGCCGGCCGGGTGGGATACGGGATTGCCCGCCAGCCCACCGAAAATGCCCCAGACATGCGATCATCTCGCAGCGGGTTGGACCCTGCGGCGCGGCAGGCCCCAGCCCGCTGCGGTGCGCGCAAGGCGCCAGCCGCAGTAGACGTTTACAGGAAGATGCTGTCGTTATATTTGCCCCGTGCCCTGGGCCGTTTCATGACTGCGGCGCCGGCTGCCATCCGGCCGGCACGCCGTGCCGCTCGCGCCTGTCTCGTCCCCCTGATCGCGTCGCTTGCCTGCCTGGGCCTGCCCCATGCCGCGCACGCATCGGCCGATGGCACGCAGCGCGAGTTCGCCACGGGCGCCTCGCCGCAGCCGGTCGCAGGCAACGCCGAACCTGCGGCAAAAGGCACGGTCGCGCGGCTGCTCATCAACCCGTACGGCCAGGTCGACGGGCTGTGGCTGTCCGACGGTACCATCGTGCGCTGCTCGCCCCGCCTGGGCCAGCGCTTGGCCGAAGCCGTTCACCCGGGCGACGAAGTGAGCGTGTCGGGCGAAGTGCATGCGCCCGATACGGTCAGCGCACAAGTCGTGCGCAACGAAACGCGCGGCGGCACGATCGCAGAGCCGGCCGGCCATCGCCCCGGCCGCGACGATGGCCAATATCCCCCGGCCTTTGTGCCGCCGCCACAAGTGCAGCCATTGGAGCCGCTGCAGGTGCAGGGCAGGATAGAAGCCGTGCTGCGCGACCGCCGCCGCGAGGCCAACGGCGTCATCCTGAGCGACGGCAGCATCGTCCGGTTTCCGCCCTACACCATGCCATTCGTGGTGCATCCCGGCCAGCCCTTCGCCGCCGCAGGCAACGGCACCCGCAACCAGTTCGGCGTGGCGGTCGATGCCACCCGCGTCGGCCGCAGCCTGCGCAGGCTGCAGCCGCTGTACGCCGGCATGTATTGAGGCGCCAGGGACTATGCGGCCAAGCGCTGTACCGTTGACCGGGCGGGCGTGGCCAGGCGCCACGGCCCGCGGCGCGCAGGGGCGGGCGTGATGGGCTCGGCCGGGCTGCCGCCTCACATGCCCGGATCCGATCCGCGCCGCCCGGCCCTGCGGCGCATGCGCACCCTGGCCCTCTCGCTGCTGCTTGCTGCCCTGGGCGGGTTGTCGCTGGCAACCGCCATGGGCGGCGAAGGCGCGTGGGGTTGGGCAGCGGCGTTTTGCGAAGCGGCTGCCGTCGGCGCATTGGCCGATTGGTTCGCGGTCACGGCGCTGTTCAGGCGCCCGCTGGGCCTGCCCATCCCCCATACCGCGATCATCCCCGCCGGCAAGGCGCGCCTGGCCGACAACCTGGCCGAGTTCGTGCACCGGCACTTCCTGGAACCGCAGGCCTTGCTGGACAGGCTGGCGCTCATCGATCCGGCGGCCCGCCTGGCGCAATGGCTGGCCGATCCGCAGCGCGCTCGCGCCTGGGCGGCGACGGCACGGCGGTGGATGGCCCAGGGACTGGATCTGCTGGACGAAGGCGCGGTGCGCGCCGCCTTGCACGGGTTTTTGGCGCGGGCGATCAAGGATTGGGATGCTGCCCAGACGGCCGCAAGTGTCCTGGCGCTGCTCACGCGCGATGGCCGCCACCAGCGGCTGCTCAACTCAGCGCTCGACATGCTTGGCGAATACTTGGCCAGGGACGAAATACGCGGGCAAGTGTCCCAGCTGCTCGCCAAACATGCGCGGCGCGAATGGCCCCGGCTGACCACCATGACCGATGCCGTCGGATCGACCGACGCCATCGCCGCGCGCCTGGCCGACAAGATTGCGCAAGCGTTGGTGGAGGAACTGCGCGAAATACTCACCCAGGAAGACCATCCCGTGCGACGCGCCTACGAGGCGCGCGTGCTGGCCTACATCGACCGGTTGGCCGAGGACCCGACGGTGCACGCGCAGGCCAACGCCATCAAGGACCGGCTGGCCGAACGGCCCGAATTGCAGGATTACGCCCAGCAGCTTTGGGAGGAAATCCATGCCGCGCTGCGCCACGACCTGGCGCGCGAGGACTCCTCGGTCGCCCAGCACCTGGAGCGAGCGATGCTGGGCCTGGGCAAGCGCCTGGCGCAGGACGCATCGCTGCGCCAGGCCATCAACGAACACGTCGTCGGCGCAGCCGGGCGCCTGGCTGACGGCCTGCGCGACGAGATCACCGAGCACATCGCCCGCACCGTCAAGCAATGGGATGACCGCCGGCTGGTCGATGAGCTGGAGCTGACCGTCGGCAAGGACCTGCAGTACATCCGCATCAACGGTACCCTGGTGGGCGGCCTCATCGGGCTGGCGCTGCACGCGCTCATCCTGCTGGTCGGGCGTTGAGCAGCCGCCCCGGTACTACAATGGCGGGCGCCCGTCGCGCATGGCGGGCGTCTCTTTTGCCCCGCGCTGCCGCGACGCAACGGGGCCCTGCATCCACCCCGCCATGACAGACGCCGCATTCAGCTTCAGGAAAATCGCCGTGCCGGCGTACGGCCCATCCCTGCTCTACGGCGTCAGCAACGGAGCCATCCTGCCGGTCGTGGCGCTGAGCGCGCGCGAGCTGGGCGCATCTTTGGCCATGTCCGGGCTCATCGCCGCGCTGATCGGGGTGGGATCGCTCTTGAGCAATATTCCCGCGGCCCTGCTGACCGACCACTTCGGCGAGCGCCGCGCCATCGCCGGCGCGGCCCTGCTTAGCGTGGTGGCGCTGCTGTTGGCGATCGCCGCGCCCAACGTGGCGGTGCTGGCGGTGAGCATGCTCGTCATCGGCATGGCCTCTTCGGTGTTCATCCTGGCGCGGCAAACCTACCTGGTGGAGGTCGTGCCGCTGAACTTGCGCGCCCGCGCGCTGTCGACGCTGGGCGGCACGACGCGGATCGGCGTGTTCGCCGGCCCATTCGCCGGCGCGGCGCTGATCCACCTCATGGGCCTGTCCGGCGCGTATTGGGCCGCCGCCGCGGCCATGCTGGTCGCCGGCCTGATTGCCATCCTGGCCCCGGACCTGCAGGCGCAGAACAGCTCCGCCGGCGCCGGCCCGGCCCCCAACGTGCGCCAAGTCATGCGCAGCCACGCGCGCGTGTTCCTGACGCTGGGGGTGGGCATCCTGCTGGTCAGCGCGCTGCGGGCTTCGCGCCAGGTGGTCATCCCCTTGTGGGCCGAACAACTTGGCATCGACGCGACCACGACATCGCTGATCTACGGCATGGTCGCCGCCATCGACATGTCGGTCTTCTATCCGGCCGGCAAGATCATGGACCAGCACGGCCGCGTCTGGGTGGCCATGCCATGCACGTTGCTGATGGGATTCGCGCTGATGGGGATCCCCTTCACCGGCGGGGCCGTGGCCTTTGTCCTGTTTTCGCTGATCCTGGGCTTCGGCAACGGCATCGGCTCGGGCATCGTCATGACGCTGGGCGCCGACGCGTCGCCGCCGTCCGGCCGCGTGCAGTTCCTGGGCGTCTGGCGATTGATGTCCGACCTGGGCTCTTGCGGCGGCCCGGTGCTCCTGTCGGCGGTCACCGCAGTGGCGGGCCTGGCATCGGCCGTCTTTTCCATCGGGGCGCTGGGGTGGGTCGCGGCAGCCATCTTCTGGCGTTGGCTGCCGCGGCAAGGCAAGCCCAAAGTGGGCTAAGGATTGACCGCCCGCGCCGGCCGACGCAGGCCGCCGGCGCCGGACGGACTTGCGGCGTCGCCCTGGCCGGCGTACAACGCGTGCATCGAAAGCCGGGAGCCTCCATGTCGTACATGCTGCTCATCATCGAACCCGTCGGCCAACGCCAAGCGCGCGGCGTCGAGCAGGGCCGCGAGGCCTACGACGCCATGCTGCGCTACGCCGCCGACCTGAAAGCGCGTGGCCTGCTGGCAGACGCCCAGTCGCTGACCTCCCTGGACGACGCCGTACGCGTGCAGGTACGCGACGGCAAGCGCCACCGCATGGACGGTCCCTTTGCCGAAGCCAAGGAAATGATCGGCGGATTTTTCCTGCTGAACTGCGCCACCCTCGAACAAGCCGTGGCCATCGCCGAGCAGTGCCCGGCCGCCCAGTGGTGCACGGTGGAAGTGCGCAAGCTCGGGCCGTGCTTCGAATAGGCACGCAGAAGGCTGGCCATGCCTAGGGGTTTTCCCCAGGCATCGTGATGTCGAAACTCCCGCCGGCCGGGCGTCGTAGCCGTACCAGCGCCGATGCGACCACCGGAAACGAGCGGCTGCAGCCTGCCGGATGACAGGCTGGCAGACGATGCCGCCATCCGGGCCGCCGCATCGGGCTACAACCCTGTTTGACCAACCTTTGCCTGCCAGCGGGTGACATCCATGCACAACCAGATCTTCGTCAATCTCCCCGTCGCCGACCTGACCGCCTCGAAGGCGTTCTTTGCGCGCCTGGGCTTTACGTTCAATCCGGCCTTCACCGACGAAAAGGCCGCCTGCATGATCATCGGCGAGAACATCTACGCCATGCTGCTGACGCGGTCGTATTTCCAGGGCTTCATCGACCGCCCCGTCGCGGACCCTGCGGCCGCGGCCCAGGTCTTGCTCGCCCTGCCCTGCGAGGACCGGGCGGCGGTGGATGCCATCGTGGCCAAGGCGGTCGCCGCCGGCGGCAAGGCACCGCGCCAGGCCCGCGACTACGGTTTCATGTACCAGCACAGCTTCGACGACCTGGACGGCCACATCTGGGAGGTGTTCTACATGGACATGGACGCACTGCCCGAAGACATGAAGGCCAAGATGGGACAAGCCGGGCGGTGAGCGTCCAAGCCGCCCATGCCGCCGTCACGGCCGTCTGGAAGATAGAGGCGGCCAAAGTCATCGCGGCCGTGGCCCGCATGGTCGGCGACCTCGGCACGGCCGAAGCGTTGGCCCAGGATGCGCTGGTGGCGGCGCTGGAGCACTGGCCTGCCGAGGGCGTGCCGAACAACCCGGGGGCCTGGCTGATGACCACGGCGAAAAACCGCGCGCGCGACCGGCTGCGCAGCCACGCACTGCACGCGCAAAAGCACGAGCAGATCGGCCTTGCGTTGCAGGCGCTGCAGGCCGACGTCGAACCCGACTTCGTGGACGCGCTGGACGCGGCACGCCGGGATGACATCGGCGACGACGTCCTGCGCCTGGTCTTCACGGCCTGCCACCCGGTGCTGTCGGTCGAGGCGCGCGTGGCGTTGACCCTGCGCGGGCGCTGTGCGACGAAGCCTTGCGACTGGGCCGGCTGCTCGCCGAGCTGGCCCCGGACGAGAGCGAGGTACACGGCCTGGTCGCGCTGATGGCGCTGCAGGCTTCGCGCATGGCCGCCCGCGTCGATGCCCAAGGGCGGCCGGTGTTGCTGATGGACCAGGACCGCAGCCGCTGGGACCGGCTGCTGATCCGCCGTGGCCTGCAGGCCTTGGACCGCGCCCGTGCGCTGGGCGGCGCAAATCGGCCTTATGCCCTGCAGGCCGAGCTGGCCGCCTGCCATGCCGTGGCCCCAAGCGCGGAACAGACCGACTGGGCCCGCATCGTCTCGCTCTACGACCAATTGGCCTGCGTGGCGCCGTCGCCGGTGGTGGAATTGAACCGGGCCGTCGCGGTGAGCATGGCCAACGGCCCTGCGGCAGGACTGGCGCTGGTCGACGCGCTGCGCGACGTGGCCATGGCCGAGCTCGAAGCCGCTGGCCATGCCGTCCAGGTCAGCGACCTGTATGCCCAGCGCTGGAAAAGCGAGGTGGACCGCGCGGATTTCCCGCAGTTGCCACAGGATGTGCGGCTGCAGGTACCCGCTGCCTCCCGCGATGCGTTCGCCGCCGGCGCGTTGACCGGCGATGTCCTTGCCGAGCAGCGCAAGCTGCTGTGGGCCGACGCCCTGATCCTGCAATTCCCGCTGTGGTGGTTTTCGATGCCCGCGATCCTGAAGGGATGGGTCGACCGAGTGTTCTCCTTCGGCTTCGCCTATGGCGTCGGCGAGCACAGCGAGCGATGCTGGGGAGATCGCTACGGCGAAGGCACCCTGGCCGGGCGGCGCGCCATGGTGGTGGTCACCATCGGAGGCTGGCAGGAGCACTATGGCGCGCGGGGCATCAACGGCCCGATCGACGATCTGCTGTTTCCCATCCAGCACGGGATCCTCTTCTACCCAGGCTACGATGTCCTGCCCCCTTTCGTGGTCTATCGCGCGGACCGGCTGGACCCGGATGGGTTCGCGCAGGCAGCCGATCGCCTGCGCGAGCGCATGCGCACCCTGGCCACCACGCCGCCCATCCCCTACCGGAAGCAAACCATGGCGACTATCTGATCCCAACCATGCAATTGCGCCCGGACCTGGGCCGCGGCGCCGCGGGTTTCGCGCTTCATCGGCTTGACGGCAAAGGCTAGCCGCCCCCTCCCGTGTGCAAGGGCCAGCCCCCGCCGCCCACACCACGCACCCTATCCGCGCGGACGGTGCCCCCGCGCGGCGACGGCGTGACCGGCACCCAGGCGCCTTGCGGGACCGGCCGCGCGGGCATCCAAACGCACCGCCGCGGCAGGTGGGGCCGCGTTACTGCATGACACAATTTGCCTGGCCCCTTGAACCCCGGGCAATGACCCCTATAATTAGCACTCGTCGGCGGTGAGTGCTAACAGAACCGACAGGGTCTATCCCACTTGCCGCGTCCCTCTTCGACACCAAGATCCATTGATCTCTCTTCCATAAAAACAGGAGTTCCGAACATGGCCCTGCGTCCTCTGCACGATCGCGTGATCGTCAAGCGCCTGGACAACGAGCGCAAAACCGCCTCGGGCATCGTCATCCCCGATAGCGCCGCCGAAAAGCCCGACCAGGGTGAAGTCGTGGCCGTCGGCCCCGGCAAGAAGACCGAAGACGGCAAGGTCCTGCCCGTCGACGTGAAGGTCGGCGACAAGGTGCTGTTCGGCAAGTACGCCGGCCAGACCGTCAAGGTCGACGGCGAAGAGCTGCTCGTCATCCGCGAGGAAGAAATCCTCGCCGTGATCCAGTAATTACGAACGCATTCAACAAGGAAGCTGAAAAATGGCTGCCAAGCAAGTCCTATTCAATGACGAGGCGCGTGTCCGCATCGTGCGGGGCGTGAACATCCTGGCCAACGCGGTCAAGACGACCCTGGGCCCGAAAGGCCGCAACGTGGTGCTGGAACGCTCCTTCGGCGCCCCCACCGTGACCAAGGACGGCGTGTCCGTGGCCAAGGAAATCGAACTGAAGGACAAGTTCGAAAACATCGGCGCCCAGCTGGTCAAGGACGTCGCCTCCAAGACCTCGGACAACGCCGGTGACGGCACCACCACCGCCACCGTGCTGGCCCAGGCCATCGTCCAGGAAGGCCTGAAGTACGTGGCCGCCGGCTTCAACCCCATCGACCTGAAGCGCGGCATCGACAAGGCCGTGGCCGCCGCCGTCGAAGAGCTGAAGAAGATCTCCAAGCCGGTCACCACCAGCAAGGAAATCGCCCAGGTCGGCTCGATCTCGGCCAACAGCGATGCCTCGATCGGCCAGATCATCGCCGACGCGATGGACAAGGTCGGCAAGGAAGGCGTGATCACCGTCGAGGACGGCAAGTCGCTGGAAAACGAACTGGACGTCGTCGAGGGCATGCAGTTCGACCGCGGCTACCTGTCGCCCTACTTCATCAACAACCCCGACAAGCAAGTCGCCGCGCTGGACGATCCGTTCATCCTGATCTACGACAAGAAGATCAGCAACATCCGTGACCTGCTGCCGGTGCTCGAACAAGTCGCCAAGGCCAGCCGTCCGCTGCTGATCATCGCCGAGGACGTCGAAGGCGAAGCGCTGGCTACCCTGGTGGTCAACAACATCCGCGGCATCCTGAAGACCGCTGCGGTCAAGGCGCCCGGCTTCGGCGACCGCCGCAAGGCCATGCTCGAGGACATCGCCATCCTGACCGGCGGCACGGTGATCTCCGAAGAAACCGGTCTGACGCTCGAGAAGGCGACGCTGGCCGAGCTGGGCCAGGCCAAGCGCGTCGAAGTGGCCAAGGAAAACACCACCATCATCGACGGCGCCGGCGACAGCAAGAACATCGAAGCCCGCGTCAAGCAAATCCGCGTGCAGATCGAGGAAGCCACCTCGGACTACGACCGCGAGAAGCTGCAAGAGCGCGTGGCCAAGCTGGCCGGCGGTGTGGCGGTGATCCGCGTGGGTGCCGCGACCGAAGTCGAAATGAAGGAAAAGAAGGCCCGCGTCGAGGACGCCCTGCACGCCACGCGTGCTGCGGTGGAAGAAGGCGTGGTGCCTGGCGGCGGCGTGGCCCTGCTGCGCGCCAAGCAGGCCATTGCCAACCTGAAGGGCGATACGCCTGACCAGAACGCCGGCATCAAGCTGATCCTGCGCGCCGTCGAAGAACCCCTGCGCACCATCGTGACCAACGCCGGCGAAGAAGCCAGCGTGATCGTCAACAGGGTGCTCGAAGGCAAGGGCAACTTCGGCTACAACGCCGCGACCGGCGAATACGCCGACCTGGTCGAGCAGGGCGTGCTGGACCCCACCAAGGTGACCCGCACCGCGCTGCAAAACGCTGCCTCCGTTGCCAGCCTGCTGCTGACGGCCGAAGCCGCGGTGGTGGAACTGGTCGAGGACAAGCCCGCTGCGCCCGCCATGCCCGGCGGCGGCATGGGTGGCATGGGCGGCATGGATTTCTAATCCAAGCCCCTTCAGCCTCGCCCCGGTCCTTCCGGGGCTTGACGACTCGGCCCGAAGGCTTGCGCCTTCGGGCTTTTCCTTTGTCCGCATCCGTCGCGCGGCGGGCGGTATGATGAAGCGCATCCGCAGCCTTCGGACTTGCCTGGAAGTGCCCATGCCGATGATCCGCTACCTGCACCGCATCCGCTACAAGCAACTGCTGGTCGACGCAGCCATACAATGGTCGCGCCAGCGGGCTTCCAGCAAGGGGGCGGCGCTTGCCCTGTACATGGTGTTTTCGCTCGCGCCCATGCTGATCCTGGTGATCGCCGTGGCAGGCGCGGTGTTTGGCGAGGATGCCGTGCGCGCCGAGCTGGTCGGGCAGCTGCGGGACCTGATCGGCGAGCGCGGCGCCGAAGTCATACAAATCGTGCTGGCCAGCGCCCACGAGTCGGGCAGCGGCCTGCTGGCCGCGCTGATCTCCATCGGCGTGCTGCTCTTTAGCGCCACCACGGCCTTCAACGAGCTCAAGCAAAGCCTGGACGAGCTCTGGGAAGTCCCGCCTTCGGATGACAAGGCGCTTAGCCAGCTCGTGCGCGCGCGGCTGCGAGCATTCGGCCTGATCCTGGTGTTGGCGCTATTCCTGCTGGTGTCGCTGGCGGTCAATGCGGCGCTGGCGGCGATGCGAAGCTACTACGGCGAGCTTTGGTCACATTCGGCCTTCGCCACGCTGGCCGACGGGCTGTCCAACCTTTTCTCCTTCTGCGTGGTGACGGCGCTGTTTGCCGTCGTCTTCAAGTTGCTGCCGCGCGTGTCGGTGCCGTGGCGCCACGTGATCCCCGGGTCGGTGGTGACCGCGGCCCTGTTCCTCGTGGGCAAGTGGGTGATCGGCTGGTACCTGAGCAAGGGCAGCGTGGCCTCGGCCTACGGCGCAGCTGGCTCGGTCGTGGCGCTGTTGCTGTGGATCTACTATTCGTCGATGCTGTTTTTCTTCGGCGCGGTGCTGACCCGGCAGTTCTCCATGCAGGCCGCGGCGCTGGACCGCGGGGCATCGGCGCCGCAAGGCGCGCCCATGGCTTGAGCCGGCCTGGCGCACCCGGCGATTTTCCGGGGTTTTCCGCCCCCCACTGCCCTTGCCATACCCATCCCATGACGCCGTCCCGCCCTCCCCGCCAGCCAGGCCGTAAAAGCTCGGGCGGCTTGCGTCGCCTGTTTCCTGCCCTGCGCTATTGCCTGCAGGGCCTGGGCGCGGCATGGCGGCACGAAGCGGCGTTTAGGCAGGAACTGGCGCTGGCGGCGGCACTCGTGCCCGGCGCTTTCTTCCTGGGACGCACTCCCGTCGAGATCGCACTGCTGATCGCGCCCATGGTGCTGGTGCTGGTCGTGGAGCTGCTCAATTCTGCCGTGGAAGCGCTGGCCGACGCCCTGTCGACCGACACCCACCCGCTACTTGGCCGCGCCAAGGACCTGGGCAGCGCGGCCGTGCTGCTGTCCTTGCTGCTAACCGCCGGCATCTGGGCAGCAGTCGCCGTCGACCGCTTCACGGGCTGATACCGCCCGATACGAGCTGACGCGCCCTTGCCGCCGCGCGCAAGGCACACTGCAGGCATGAGCGATGCCTCCTCTCGCGGTGCCCCCCACCGGGTCGTCATCGTCGGCGGCGGCGCCGGCGGGCTGATCCTGGCCGCCCGGCTGGGGCGCCGTTTCGGCCGCGCCCACGTCACCTTGGTCGACGCGCGCCCCTATCACATCTGGAAGCCGTCGCTGCACGAGGCGGCCGCAGGCACCCTGGACATCCACCAGGAAGGCCTGTCCTACCTCATGCTGGCCAACCTCAACCACTTCTCCTTCGTCCTGGGCAACCTCCTCGAGGTGGACCGGCGCACGCGCACGCTGCGGCTGGCCGCCGTCGAGGCGCCGCACGGCGAGGCGGTGATCCCGCCCCGCACGCTGCCTTACGACACGCTGGTGCTGGCCGTGGGCAGTACATCCAACTTCTTCGGCACGCCCGGCGCCGAGCGCCATGCCGTCACGCTGGATACGCCGGACAACGCCGAGGCATTCCGCCTGGCGTTGCTGCAGGCCATGGTCGAGGTCGACCAGGCCAAGGCCCGCGACCCTTCTGCGTCGCTGAACGTCGTGATCGTCGGCGGCGGCGCCACGGGCGTGGAATTGGCCGCAGAACTGCGCGAAGCCGGCCGGGTCATCGGCGCCTACGGACTGCCGGCCTTCCGCCCCGACCGCGACCTGGTGATCACGCTGATAGAAGGCGGGCCGCGGCTGCTGGGCGCCCTGCCCGAGCGCATCGCGCGGGCCGCGCACGAGCGCCTGACCGAGCTGGGCGTGCGCGTGCACACTGACTGCCGCATCGCCGAAGTCACCGCCGACAGTGTGATCGCATCCGACGGACGACGCTTTGCAAGCGACCTGTGCATGTGGGCTGCGGGCATACAAGGCCAGCCGGTGCTGGCCAGCCTGGACCTGCCCTTGAACCGCATCGGGCAAGTCGAGGTCGATGCTTGCCTGCGCACGCCTGACCCGGACATCTATGCCTTTGGCGACTGTGCCGCGGCACCATGGGGCGAGAACGGGACGGTGCCGGCGCGCGCCCAGGCCGCACACCAGCAGGCCGATTACCTGGCCGACCGCCTGGCCGCGCGCATCCGCGGCAAGCCGGCGCCGGACACGCCCTTCGTGTACCGCGACCACGGATCGCTGATATCGCTGGGCCACCAGGCTGGCGCGGGTAGCCTGATGGGCAAGCTCACCGGCCGGGGCTTGTTCGTCACCGGCCTGCTGGCGCGCATGATGTACATGAGCCTGCACCTGATGCACCACCAGACCGTGCTCGGCCTGTCGCGCACCGCTTCGCTGGCGCTGGCGCGCCTGCTGATGAAGCGCGCGCACCCGCGGGTCAAGCTGCATTGAGCAGCAGCCGGTTGGTTATAGTGCGGGTTCCGCGCTCTCCGACAGCCGTCCAGCCATGAATTTCCGACAACGCATCGAACACGCCTGGTCCAAGTCCAACTCGCTGCTGATGGTGGGCCTCGACCCCGATCCGGCCCGCTTGCCCGCCGAATTGAAGGACCGGCCCGATGGGGTGCTGGAGTTTTGCCGCGCCATCGTCGACGCCACCGCCCCTTATGCCTGCGGCTTCAAGCCCCAGATCGCATACTTCGCCGCGCAAGCGGCCGAAGGCCAGCTGCAGGCGCTGTGCGAGCACATCCGGACCAACCATCCCGACCTGCCCATCGTGCTCGATGCCAAGCGCGGCGACATCGGTCCGACCGCGCAGCAGTACGCGCGCGAGGCGTTCGAGCGCTACGGAGCACATGCCGTGACCGTCAACCCCTACATGGGAACCGATTCGATCGAGCCCTACCTGCAATGGCCCGACCGCGGCGTAATCGTGCTGTGCCGCACCTCCAACCCGGGCGGGGCCGACCTACAGGCACTGCCAACCGAGGGCGGCCGGCCGCTGTACCTGCGGGTGGCCGAACTCGTGCAAACCCGGTGGAACGCCAACGGCCAGTGCGGACTGGTCGTGGGTGCCACCGTCCCCAATGAGCTGGCCGCGGTGCGTGACCTGGTGGGCGACGACATGCCCCTGTTGGTACCGGGCATCGGCGCGCAAGGCGGCGACATCATGGCCACGGTCAACGCCGGGCGCAACCGCGCCGGCACGGGGATGATGATCAATTCGTCGCGGGCGATCCTGTACGCCGGATCGGGGAAGGACTGGCGCGAGGCGGCGGCCGAAGCGGCGCGCGCCACGCGCGACGCGATCAACGCCGTTCGCTAAGCTGCAGCAGGCCCTCCAGCGCGTAGGCCACGGAGCTGTGCCGGACCTGCGCGCGGTCGCCTTCGAAGTGGCGGGTGGCGGCGAAAACCACCAGGCCGTCCTCGCTGCGGTGGGCGAAGCCAAAGCACACGGTGCCGACCGGCTTGCCAGGCACCGCGCCGCCCGGGCCGGCGATGCCGGTGGTGGACGCGGCCACGTGCGCCGCCGGGCAAGCCGCCAACACACCGACCGCCATCTGGCGTGCGACCTGTTCGCTGACCGCGCCGTGCTGCGCCAGGATCAGCGGCGCCACGCCCAATTGTTCGACCTTGGCGTCGTTGCTGTAGGTGACGAAACCGCGGTCGAACCAATTGCTGGAGCCGGCGACCGCCGTAATGGCACCGGCCAGCAGCCCGCCCGTGCAGGATTCCGCCGTGCCCAGCATCCAGCCGCGCGCCTGCAGCGCCCGGCCCAGGCGCTCTGCCAGTTCTTGGATTTGCGTATCGATCATGGAAGGACTCCCAAGCGGACCAGCACCGCCATCGCCAGCAACGTGTAGCCGGCGGCCAGCAAATCGTCCCACATGACGCCGAAGCCATTTTTCCAGCGCGCATCGAACTGGCGCACGGGAGGCGGCTTGGCGATGTCGAACAGGCGAAACAATGCGAACGCCAGCACCTGGGCAGGCAGCGTACCAGGTATCAGCCATAGCACCAGCCAAAACGCCACCATTTCATCCCAGACCATGCCGCCGTGGTCCGGCACGCCCAAGTCACGCCCGGTGCGATGGCAGGCCGCGGCGCCCAGCGCCAGCGCGGCAAGCAGGAACAGTCCCACCGCCCAAGCCGGCGCAGCGTCCGCCCGCGCCAGCACCCAAAGCAGCCAGGCCGCCAGCGTACCCCAGGTGCCGGGGCCGGGGCGCAGCAAACCCGCGCCGAAGCCGAACGCCAGCACGCGCGCGGGGTGGCCGAACATCCAGCGCAGCGTCGGCGCCGCCTTGGCCGAGGATGCGTCATGGCCGCGGGCGCCGGCAGGCGGCGTCGATGAGGTCGGGGTCTGGCTGGAATCGTCAGGCGAGGTCATGAAGACTCCTTGTCACGCATGGCCCGGTGCGCCATCGGCCGGGCCGCTCAGGCGGCCGGCCCGAAGTGATCGAAACCGCGCGGCAAGTCCGGCAGGTCCCGGCCCTGCGCATCGACCACGCGCAAGCCAGGCGAGGCGGTGATTTCGCCTATGCGCACAGGCACCAGGCCGCAGCGCCGGCCGGCTTGCAGCACGGCCTCGCGCTGCCCGGCCGCGGCGGTAAAACACAGCTCGTACACATCGCCACCGCCCAGCAACGCCTCGCGCACCCGGTCGGCCGGCAACCCGTCCAACCGCGGATCGACGGGAATATCGGCTTCGCGCAAGCACGCGCCGCAGCCGCTGGCTGCCAGCACGTGCCCGAGGTCCTGCAACAGCCCATCGGACAGGTCGATGGCGGCATGGGCCACGCCCGCAAGCGCCAAGCCGAATGCGACACGGGGCTGCGGTTCATCCAGCGCCGGGCGCAGCGACTCCAGCCGCCGGCCGTCGGCCGGCCAGCGGCCCAGTACGAGCTGCAGCGCCGCATGCGCAGCGCCCAAGGGACCGGACACCCAGACGTCGTCGCCCGGCTGGGCCGCGTCGCGGCGCAGGGCCCGTGCCGGATCGACGGCGCCGAACACCGTCACGCTGATGGCCAGGCCCGCCTGGCTGCGCGTGGTGTCGCCGCCCAGGAGCGGGCACTCATGGGCGCGCGCCAACTCCAGGAAGCCGGATGCGAAGGCGGCCAGCCAGGATTCATCGGCGCGCGGCAGTGCCAGGCCGAGCAGGCAGCCGATCGGCTGCGCCCCCATGGCGGCCAGGTCCGACAAGTTGACCGCCAGCGCCTTGTGGCCCAGCGCGCGCGGATCGGCATCGGGCAAAAAATGCCGGCCCTCCAGCAGCAAATCCATGCTGGTGGCGACCTGCTTGCCCGGCGCGACCGGAAAAAGTGCGCAATCGTCGCCCACGCCCAGCATGCCCGAAGGCGCCTGCCGGGCAAAGTAACGGCCGATCAGGTCGAACTCGGACGGCACGGCCAGGGCCTAGCGCCGCGGCCCCGCCGCGCGCACCTCGTCGGGCCGGGCCACGGCCGCCAGCTTGTCCAGCACACCGTTGACGAACTTGAAGCCATCGGTGCCGCCAAAGGATTTGGCCAGTTCCACCGCTTCGTTGATCGCCACGCGGTACGGCACCTCGATGTGGTGCACGAGCTCGTAGCTGCCGATCAGCAGGATGGCGTGCTCCACGGGGGAAAGCTCTTTCAGCGGTCGGTCGACGAAGGGCGCGAAGCGCTGGCGCAGGTCCGGCGCCTCGCGCAGCACGCCGTGCAGCAAGGTCTTGAACCAGGCCGCGTCGGCTTCGGAAAAGCCTTCCTCGTCGCGCAGGTGCGCGTCGATTTCGCCGGCGTCCTCGGTGCCCTGGCCGCCGCGCAGCAGCCAGGCGTAGACACCCTGCAAGGCGAACTCGCGCGCGCGCCGCCTGGCGCTGCGGGGGCTGGCCGCGCCGTCAGTCGCGGTCATCTTCTTCGTCATCGTCGAACTCGTCGTCGTCCTCGTCGTCTTCATCGGCCTCGGGCTCGAGCGCGGCCAGCAGGTTGGCCATCTCCACCGCGGCGCGGGCGCAGTCGCGGCCCTTTTCGGCAGCGCGGGCCTCGGCCTGCTCGTCGGTGTCGGTCGTCAGCACGCCGTTGGCCACCGGCACGCCGGTCTCCAGCGCCACGCGCGAAATCGCCGCGGCGCTTTCGTTGGAGACGACTTCGAAGTGATAGGTCTCGCCGCGTATGACCGCGCCCAGCGCGATCAACGCGTCGAACTCGCCTGAATCGGCCATCTTGGCCAGCGTCACGCCGATCTCCAGGGCGCCGGGCACGCTCACGACCATCACGTCGCGTTCGTCCACGCCCAGCTTGGCCAGCTCGTCCAGGCAGGCATCCAGCTCGGCCTGGCCGATCGCCTCATTGAAGCGGGCGCGGACGATGCCGATGTGCAAGCCTTCGCCGTTCAAATCAGGATCTATGGTGTAGGGGTTCATGGTGCACTGCCTTCTTCGGTGGAGGATTGGGGAGAGTCGATATAGCCGGTGACCTGCAGGCCGAAGCCAGGCACGATGCTGGGCATCTTGCGCGGACGGGCAAGCAGCTTCATCTTGCCGACGTTGAGGTCGCGCAGGATTTGCGCGCCGATGCCGTAGGTGCGCAGGTCCATCCGGGCGCCTTCGCGCGGCGCGGGCGCGGCCCCGACCGACTTGCCCCAGGCTTCGAACTGGGAAAACAGCAGGCCGGCGTCGCCTTGGCAATTGAGCAACACGAGCACGCCGGCGTCGGCCTCGCGGATGGCGCGCACGGCCTGCGCCACGCCCCAACTATGCTGGCTGCTGCCGCTGTCGAGGATGTCCAGCATGGAGGTCGGCTCGTGCACGCGAACCAGCGTCTCGCGGTCGCGCTCGACCTTGCCGTGGACCAGCGCCAGGTGCGGCGCGCCGGTGGCGGTGTCGCGGTAGGCCACGGCATGGAAGTCCCCCCAAGGGGTCTGCATCAGGCATTGCCCCACCCGCTGGACCAGAGATTCGTGCTCGTTGCGATATTGGATCAGGTCGGCGATGGTCCCGATCTTCAGGCCGTGCTCGCGCGCGAATTCGATCAGGTCGGGCAGGCGCGCCATCGTGCCATCAGGCTTGAGCACTTCGCAGATCACCGCCGCCGGCGTCAAGCCCGCCATCGCGGTCAGGTCGCAGCCCGCCTCGGTATGGCCGGCGCGCACCAGCACGCCGCCGGGCACGGCCATGACGGGGAAGATATGGCCCGGCTGGACGAGATCTTCCGGCTTGGCGTCGCGGGCGACCGCGGTGCGGATCGTGTGGGCGCGGTCAGCGGCCGAAATGCCGGTTTCCACGCCGTGCGCGGCTTCGATCGACACCGTGAAGTTGGTGCCGTAGCGCGTGCCGTTGCGCGCGGCCATCGGCGGCAGATCGAGCTGGCGGCAACGTTCCTCGGTCAGGGTCAGGCAGACCAGGCCGCGCGCGTGGGTGACCATGAAGTTGATGGCCTCGGGCGTGACGAATTCCGCGGCCATGACCAGGTCGCCTTCGTTTTCGCGGTCTTCCTCGTCGACCAAGATGACCATCCTGCCGGCGCGCAGCTCGGCGACGATCTCGGGAACCGAAGCAATGGGCGAATCGTGCGCGTCCGCAACGGACGCGTCGGCGGGCCGGGAAGGGGACATGGCAAATAAAAAGAAGAGGCGGGCGAAAAGAAGGATTTTAGCGCCGACCGGCCGCGGCCCGCGGCGCATCGTGCAATCGTAGTACCGCTGTACACTGCCGGCGCGATACACTGCCACGCGAACCCACGCCCGCGACGTGCCCGGCGTGCGCCGCCGGCCCATCCGACGCGAACCGCCATGGACATCGACACGCCCGCCGCCTTCTGCCGCCCAGCCGGCCCGCCTGCCGCCGGCGGCCCCCGCCTGCCCGGTGCACCGCGCCCCGCCGCGGCCGGGCACGCGACGGACGACCACGACGCCTGGCCACCGGTCTCATGGCTGCGCGCCCGCTGACCGCCAACGATGGCCGGCGCAGCATCCAGTCGGTGGAAACCGGCTTTCCGCTGCTGGCCGCCTTGGTCGAATCGGCCCGCCCGATGACGCTGCGCGACCTGGCCGCGGCCGCCGGGATGACTTCGGCCAAGGCGCATCCCTATCTGGTCAGTTTCGTGCGGGTCGGGCTGGTGCAGCAGGACCCGGCCACCGGTCAGTACGACCTGGGGCCCTTCGCGCTGCAGATGGGCCTGGTCAGCCTGCAGCGCCTGGATCCGGTTCGGCTGGCCACGCCGGAACTCGCGCGCCTGGCCGCAACGGTGGGCCATACGCTGGCCATGGCGGTACTCGGCTCGCACGGTCCGACCATCATCCACATCACCGAGGCCGGCTACCCCGTGCACGTGAACATGCGCAAAGGCACCGTCATGTCCATGCTGCATACGGCCACCGGCCTGGTGTTTTCGGCCTGGCTGCCGCCCAGCATCGCCGAGCACTACATCGCCCGGGAAACCGGCGACGCGGCAGTGCTGGCCAGCATCAACCGGCACGCCGACTCGCTGGCCCAGGCCAGGCCGCTGCTGGAGGACATCCGCCGCCGCGGCATGGCTCGCGCCTTGGGCAACCCGTTGCCGGGCATCGATGCCCTGTCGGTACCGGTGTTCGACCATACCGGCAGCATCGTGCTGGCGCTGACCTGCCTGGGGCCCTCGGCCTTGTTCGACGCGTCCTGGGACGGCGCCGTGGCCCGGCCGCTGGCGGCGTGCGCGGCAGAAATCTCGCGCAAGCTCGGCCATCGCGGCTGATTGCGCGGTGCGCGATGCCCGCCCCTTCCATGAACGGTCATCGAGCCGCTGCATCCTGACCGATATGATCCGCATTTTTTGAAAAAGCGGGACGCCGCGCCATGCCCGAACAAGAAATCAAGCTGCATGTTCCCCGGTCGGCCGGGGCGGGCGTCGCCCGTGAGGCCGGCGGCGACGGCGCGCAAACGCTGCGCCTGCGCGCGATGTACTTCGATACGCCGCAGCGCGAGCTGGTGCGCGCGCGCGTCGCCCTGAGGCTACGTCTGGAGGGCGAGCGATGGGTACAGACGCTCAAGGCGCCTGGCGAAAACGCCATCTCGCGCCTGGAAATCAACCACGACCGGCCCGGCCCGGAACTGGATCTGTCGGCCTACGCTGGCACGCCGGTGCAAGCGGTCTTTGACGCCTTGCAAGGCCCCTTGCAGGTGCGTTACGAAACCGACATCACCCGGGTGGCGCGCCTGCTACGCACGCGCCGTGGCACCGTCGAACTGGCCTGGGACAGCGGCGTAATCAAGGCTGGCGGCCTGGAGCTGCCGGTATCGGAAGTCGAGTTCGAGCTGGTGGACGGGGAACTGGCCGCGGCGTTCGAGCTGGCAGGCAGCTGGCAGCAGCGCCACGGCTTGGTCGCCGATGCGCGCAGCAAGGCCGAGCGTGGCGACGCGCTGGCGCGCACCGCCCAGGCCCTGGCCGACGCAGGTGGATCCGACCCGCAATCCCAAGCCATGCGGGCCGGCGCCATCGCCGCTTTCTGGGGGCCGCGCGCCGCGCAACCCGTGGCGCTGTCTGCGGACATGGATGCGGCGACGGCACTCGATGCGGTGACCGCCGAATGCCTGGACCAGATCGTGCGCAATGCCGCCGTGCTGGCCGAAACGGACACGGCCGGCATCCTGGCCGCGGGCACCGCGGAGCACGTGCACCAGCTGCGCGTGGGCATGCGCCGCCTGCGCTCGGCGTGGAAGCTGTTCGAAGGCTTGACCGAGCTGCCGCCGGCTGCGCTGCGCGAGCAGGCGCGCGAGTTTTTCGCTGCCTTTGGCGCCGGCCGCGACCTGGACGTGCTGCGCGACGAGATCCTGCCGGCGCTGGCGCGCGCGGGCATGCCGGCCGTGGCGCCGCCGGCCGGACAGCCGGGCGGCGACCGGCAGGCACTGGCCGCCGCCCGCGCCTTCCAGGGATGGCTGCTGGCACTACAAGCCTGGCACCTGGCCGGCCCGCGCCAGCGCCCGGCGCCGACCGACGCGCCTGGCGCGGCACTGCCGCTGCGCGAGGCGCTGACGCGGCGGCTGCGCAAATGGCACAAGGACGCGGTCGCGCAAGGCGCACGCTTCGAGAAGCTGGATACTGACGCCCGGCATGCCTTGCGCAAGCGCATCAAGCGGCTGCGCTACGGGCTGTCGTTTGCCGAAAACCTATTGCCGGCGCGCCGCCTGCGCGCCTATCGCAAGCGCCTGTCACACCTGCAAGACCTGCTCGGCCAGTACAACGACTTGGCCGTCGCGCGCGCCTACTTCGAAAGCGCCCACGCCGGCCAACCAGGCGCATGGTTTGCGCTGGGCTGGATCCAGGCCAGGCAGGAGGCCTTGGCCGCGCAAGCCGCAGCGGCCTGCGCACAGCTTGCGCGGGCGCCGTCTTTCTGGAAGTAGCCGCCTGCGCCGACGGCCGCGGCGCGCCGGCACTGGCCTGCCGCGTTCAGTCGCCCAGCAAGGCGGCGGCGAATTCGCTCGCGACGAAAGGCTGCAGGTCTTCCAAACCCTCGCCCACGCCTATCCAGCACACCGGCACGGGGCGCACGCCCTGGCTGCCGGCGGCCACGGCTGCCAGCGTGCCACCCTTGGCGGTGCCGTCCAGCTTGGTGACGATCAACCCGGTCAGGCCCAACGCGGCATCGAAGGCGCGAATCTGCGCCAGGGCGTTTTGCCCGGTATTGCCGTCGATCACCAGCAGCACTTCGTGCGGCGCGGCAGGCTCTGCCTTGGCGATGACGCGGCGGATCTTTTTCAGCTCTTCCATCAGGTGCAGCTGGGTCGGCAGCCGGCCGGCGGTATCGACCATCACCACGTCCTTGCCGCGGGCGCGCCCGGCATTGACCGCGTCGAAAGCCACGGCTGCCGGATCGCCGCCGTCCTGGGCAATTACCGTCACGCCGTTGCGCTCCCCCCACTGGGCCAACTGCTCGCGCGCCGCGGCGCGGAAGGTATCGCCCGCGGCCAGCAGCACGCTCGCCCCCTGGCGTTGGAAGGCATGCGCGAGCTTGCCGATGGATGTCGTCTTGCCCGCGCCGTTGACGCCGGCGATCATCACCACCAGGGGTTTGGCGGCATGCACGTCGAAGGTCCGCTCCAGCGGTCGCAGGTGCTCGGCAAGGATTTCGCGCAGCGCCGACTTGACCGCCGCGGCGTCCTGGATGCGCTCCTTGCGCACGCGCGCGCGCAATGCGGCGAGCAGGCTTTGCGTGGCCTCCACCCCGGCATCGGCCATAATGAGCGCCGTCTCCAGCTCGTCGAACAGGTTTTCGTCGACCTTGACGCCGACGAACAGCCCGCCCAGGCTTTGCCCGGTGCGGGACAGGCCGCGCTTGAGGCGGGCCAGCCACGATTGCTTGGCCGATTCGGCCGGGGTGCCGGCATCCGCAGCCGACGGCGACGGGATGGACGAGTCCGGCTGGACGGGCTCGCCGGGCGGGGCCGGGGCTGCACCGGCGTCAAATGCCGCGGGTTCGGATGCGACCGATCCAGAAGTGGCTGGCGCCGGCGCATCGGACGCTGCCGCGACGCCGGCTGGGTCCGCTGCTCCGGCAGGCTCGGTGGCCGGCGCCGGGGTCGATTCCGGTTGCTGGGCCTGGTTGGCCTCGTCGGTGGGCGCCTGCGCAGGCGTTTGCTGCGGCACGGCGTCGGCCGCCGGACGCTTTTTTCTGAAGAAACTAAACATGGTCAAGCATTGTATTCGCATCATCGCAGGCCGATACCGGCGCACGCCCATCGCGGTGCCCGACCTGCCCGGCCTGCGCCCGACGCCGGACCGGGTGCGCGAAACCCTGTACAACTGGCTCAGGCACCTGTGGGAGGGCCAGTTCGAAGACAAGCGCGTGCTGGATCTATTCGCCGGCACCGGCGCGCTGGGTTTCGAGGCGGCCTCGCGCGGCGCCGGCCATGTGCAGATGGTCGAACGCGACCGGACGGCGGTGTCGGCGCTTCGGGCGCTGCGCGACAAGCTCGATGCCCAGGCGGTACGCATCCATGCGGGCGACGCCCTGCAGGCGCTCGAACGCATGGACGCCTCGCGCTACGACCTGGTTCTACTCGATCCGCCGTTTGGACAGGGATGGCTGGACCGGTTGTGGCCACGACTGCCGGCGGTGCTGGCGCCTGCTGGCCTGGTCTACGCTGAAAGCGAGGCCCCGCTGCAGCCGCCGGTCGGCTACGAAATCGTGCGCCAGGATCGCGCCGGGGCCGTGCACTATGGGTTGCTGCAATTTGCTGCGTTGCGCAATTAGGTCAATAATCCGGAATTTCTCGCACCGAAAACGCCACAACCACCCAACATTCGGCACGGAGACTCCATGATCACCGCCGTCTACCCCGGAACCTTCGACCCCCTGACCCGTGGTCACGAAGACCTGGTGCGCCGCGCCGCGGCACTGTTCGACAAGCTGGTGGTCGGCATCGCGCACAGCCGCGCCAAGAATCCGTTCTTCACGGTCGCCGAGCGCCTGGAAATCGCCCGGGAAGTGCTCGGCCATTACCCCAACGTGGAGGTGCTCAGCTTCGGCGGCCTGCTCAAGGACTTCGTGCGTGAACAGAACGCCCGCGTCATCGTGCGCGGATTGCGGGCGGTTTCCGATTTCGAGTACGAATTCCAAATGGCCGGCATGAACCGTCACCTGCTGCCGGACGTCGAGACGCTGTTCATGACGCCGTCGGACCAGTACCAATTCATTTCGGGCACCATCGTGCGCGAAATCGCCATCCTGGGCGGCGACGTCAGCAAGTTCGTCTTTCCGTCGGTCGAGCGTTGGCTGCACGCCAAGGCCAAGGAACGCCGCGAGCAATCCTGGCCGCAGCCCTGACCGCGGCCATGCCAACCGCACCCGGCCGACGCCCGCCGGCCGGCCTACAATAGGGACACTGCCGCGTTCGCGCGTTTTCGTCCACCCGCCCCTGCCCCATGGCCCTGCGCATCACCGAAGAGTGCATCAACTGCGACGTCTGCGAGCCGCAGTGCCCCAACGAAGCCATCTACATGGGGCCGGAAATCTATGAGATCGACCCGCAGCGCTGCACCGAATGCGTCGGCCACTACGACGAGCCGCAGTGCAAGGTAGTCTGTCCCGTCGAGTGCATCGAGCTGCACCCGCAGTGGCAGGAAGGGCAGGAAGCGCTGATGATCAAATACCGCCGCCTGACCGGGCAGGCATAAGCGCGCGTCGCGCCCTAGGCCTGCTGCGGCCAGTCCACGGGGGCAGCGTCAGGGTGCACCTTGTATAGGCGGCACGGGCGCTGCAGGCAATTGCCCAGCCACGCCGCCGCCAGATCGCCCTCGTCTATCGCGTCGACCGCCTGGCCGCCGACCTCGACGGTGCGCCTGACGCTGTCGTCGTCCTCGATCACGTCAAGCGGAATGTCCAGCCGCAACATGCCGGGTGCGCGCAGGACCAGGTAACCGAAGCGCAGCTCGGTCTGGATTTTGGCCAGCTCGGGGCAGTCCCGGGCGGACAGCCATTTCCCTTGGCCATCGCCCACGAACCAGCGCCGGTGGTAGGCCAGCGCGCCGGCCGGCGCCGGCGCACACCCCACCACAGGGGTGCATACGATGTCGTCGTTCATTTGCCCAGCAAGTTTTTCAGCGCGTTGCCGATTTCACGGACCGTGTCCCGCGGGGCGGCGCCGCCGGCGCGATCCCCGGCCGCCGACTCCAGCAGGCGCCTTTCGAGCGTGCGCAGCGCGTTGCTGCCCACGCCGCTCCACTGCACGGCATAGGCCGGTTTTTCGAACGGCCCCGTCACGTGCACGGGTATGGTGATGCCTTCGAGGGCCTCCAGGCCCTTGCCGTCCTGGCCAGTGGAGGTGTTGACCACCCGCACGTTGGCGACCAAGTCCAGCGTGCCCGCCACCAGGTCAAGTGTGGCCGGCTCGCCTTGGGTGATGCGCAGCACGGGCGCTGCCAGCGCCAGCCGCCGTACGGTCCCGATGCCCTTGGCGAAAGAGACGTCGGCCTCCAGTTCAGTGAAATCGGTATGGCGGTAGGTCGATTGCCCCGCATCGCCGCCCAGGACCACCGCCTTGATCTCGCGCAGCGTATGCGCCACGTTGATGCCCTTGATCATGCCGTCGCGCAGGCGCAGCTGCACCGATCCGCCCAGCGCCCGGCGCCAGGCAAGCGTCGTATTGCCCGCAGTCTTCAGGTCCAGGGCCAGGCTGCCGCGCCCGGCCAGGCTGCTTTGCCCGGCGATGTCGGTCAATAGCGGCTCGATCGACACGCCCGCCAGCGACATCTTGGCCCCCATCTGGTTGCCCTGGCTGCCGTCGATGAACAGCACACCCGCCAGCTTGCCCTCGTAAAGCGAGGCCGTCAGGGTGGAGACGTCCAGCCGCCCGTTCTCGACCTTGATCTTGGCGCCCACGTCGCTTGCGTGCAGTCCGCGCACCACCAGCTGGCCGATCTTGGCCGAGCCGTTGGCCGTAATGCCCTTGAGCCAGGAAAAGTCCAGGTTGGTTTCCGCCGCCAGCTGTTCAGGCGGCTGCGCGGGCGGCGGCGCCTGGGTCTTGGACTCGCCGTCTGCCGGCTTGCCCGCCGGCGGCTTGGGCACGGGCACCGGCGTGGGCGGCACCAGTTTGTCCAAGTCCAACGTATCGACGGCCAGCGAGAAATTGATGCGTGGCTGGGCCAGGCGCGTGACGCTGGCCGTCAGGTCGAACTGGCCGCCCTCGAGCACCGCATTGATCTTGGCCGATGCCTCATCCTTGATGAGATCGGCCGCCAAGCTACCGATCACCGGGATTTGCAGGCTGCCCTTGGGCAGCGTCTTGTCGGCAATGTTGACGTCACCCTTGAGCGCGGTCAGGGCGGCCTTGCGCTCGGTCATGCTGACGGCCAGCGGGGACGCCGCATCGACCTTGACCAACCGTTCGCCTTGCTTGAGCGCGGCCTCGAGCTTGGCTTGCTTGATGTCGAGCGCCTGGGCGCTGCCGCTGATGCCCGCCAATGCAATGGCAACATCGAGCGGCTCGGCGCCGGACATGCGCAGCCGCGCGGTCAGCGCCTCCCCGCCCGCTTCGTCGGGCGACACCTGCAGCGCCGGTGCATCGAGGGCGAACTCGAACGGCCCGTCCGGCATGCCCCCCTTGGCGCGCACGGCCAGCTTCTCGACCTGCAACCGCTCTCGCCCCGGATGCGCCGACAGCTTGGGCACGGTCAGGGTTGCTTCCACCCCGGTCACCGGATCATCGGCCAGCACATCACCCTGGAACTGGACCTCCAGCCCAGACGCATCCAGCGACCGCGACGTCCCGTCGAAAGCGACGTTGCCCCGGGCAGTCAATGCCTTTGCCTGCAAGCCGGGCAACCGGCCCTCGGCGCGGAAATCCAGCCGCTGCCCCGTATAGCGCATGGCCACCGGGTCGAACAAGACCAGCCCTTGGCCGGTAACCCGCGCGTCGGCGCGCGGGTTGCCGCCTTCGAGGTGCGCCGACACCGACACATCGAAGGGCTGGTCGAACGTCACCCGGCCGGTCTTGGCATTGAGCTCGGACACCCGCAGGGCCATGCCGGAGCCCTCGTCCTGCAAGAAGATCTCGCCGTCGCGCAAGTCCAGCCCGGCGATGTCGATCTGCATCTCCGCGCGGCGGGCCGCCTCCCCCGCATCGAAAATCGCCCCGGCACCGGCCTGCAGGCCCACCACCGCCGCCCCCGCGGCCGCCCGGCCGCCATCCATGCCGGCCCGCGCCTGCGGCAGCCGCGGCGCGCGGCCGACCAGGTCCTGGAAATTGAATTCGCCGTTCTTGTCCCGCACGATGCGGGCCTTGAAGCTGTCTATGGCCACGTGGTCGACGACCAACCGGTTGAACAGCAACGGCCAGACCGCCACCGCCACCCGGGCGCTGTCGACCGAGGCGAAAATATCCTGCGGGCGCCCCGGCTCGGACAGCGATACGCCCTGCACATTCAGCCCGATGCGCGGGAACAGCGATAGTTCCATCTCGCCTTCTATGGTCAGCGTGCGGTCGTAGCGCTGCTGCACCATGTCGGCCAGTTTGTACTTGTAGGCGTTGGGATCAAACGTGAGCAGGAAAATCGCCACCCCGACGACTGCGACTATCGCCAGCAGCGCCACAGCGATCACGACTCGTTTGAACCACTTCTTCATTGCAGCCTCGTTCTACCCTCCGCCCCGGGCGTACGCGCGAGCCACGGCTCGCACCGTGCGCGCGTAAACCACGAATGCTACCGCAATATGGCGGCGGATCGCGGGGAGGAAAAGGGGCAGTCGCGGAATGTCGCCATGGTAGCGAATGCCGCCGGCCGGGCCAGCGCCAGCAGCAAGCAGGCCGTCCAAGACGCAGTTTCGCCAATCGGACAGGCGCCAAGGAAGGAAGTTCGTCGACGCGCCCAACCGGGGGGCGGCCGCCCAAGCCCAGCGCCGGCCCACGGGGGCCGGCGCTGCCCGATCAAACGTTGAACAGGAAATTCATCACGTCGCCGTCCTGGACCACATAGTCCTTGCCTTCGGCGCGCATCTTGCCCGCTTCCTTGGCGCCTTGCTCGCCCTTGCAGGCGATGAAATCCTCGTAGGAAATCGTCTGCGCCCGGATAAAGCCCCGCTCGAAGTCCGTATGAATGACGCCTGCGGCTTGCGGGGCAGTGGCACCGACCTTGATGGTCCATGCGCGCACTTCCTTGACGCCTGCGGTGAAGTAGGTCTGCAGCCCTAGCAGCTTGTAGGCGGCACGGATCAGCCGGTTCAGCCCGGGCTCTTGCATGCCCATGTCGGCCAAGAACACCGCGCGGTCTTCCTCGCTGAGCTCGGCGATCTCGGCTTCGATGGCGGCGCAGATCGCAACCACGGGCGCATTCTGCTTTTGCGCGTACTCGGTCAGGCGATCCAGCAGGGGATTGTCGGTAAAGCCGTTTTCGCTGACGTTGGCCACGAACATCGCTGGCTTGGCGGTGATAAAGCCGAAGGACTTCAGCGAGAAAAGCTCTTCCTTGTCCAGGCCCAGCGAACGGATGGGCTGGCCGCCATCGAGCTGCTTCTGGCAACGCTCGAGCAAGGCGACCAGCTTGGCCGCCTCCTTGTCGCCGGCGCGCGCGGTCTTGCTGTGGCGGTGGATGGCCTTTTCCACGGTCTGCAGGTCGGCCAACGCCAGCTCGGTGGAGATGACTTCGATGTCGGCAATGGGGTCGACCTTGCCGGCCACGTGCACGACGTTGGGATCTTCGAAGCAGCGCACCACGTTGACGATGGCGTCGGTCTCGCGGATATGCGACAGGAACTGGTTGCCGAGCCCTTCGCCCTGGCTGGCGCCGGCCACCAGCCCGGCGATGTCGACGAACTCGACCACGGCCGGCACGATGCGCTCGGGCTTGACGATCTCGGCGAGCTTCTGCAAGCGGGGATCGGGCACTTCGACCACGCCCACGTTGGGCTCGATGGTGCAGAAGGGATAGTTTTCAGCCGCGATGCCGGCCTTGGTGAGGGCGTTGAAAAGCGTCGATTTGCCTACGTTGGGCAGGCCAACGATGCCGCATTGAAGAGCCATGGGAATCCTGAACGATCACGAAGCGCGCAAGGCGCGCGTACAAACCCGCCAGTTTACCGCCTAGGCGCGTGCCAGCGCGCCCCCCCGGTCGCTACAGCAGGCCGCCGCCCCTCCGGCCAGACCTTGGGGCCCGTCTAACCCGCCAACTCCGGCGCCGCCCCCAGCAGCAGTAACACCAACAGCACCGGCCCGCCGTTGAATGCCGCGTGCAACCCGACCGCCGCGCCGATGCCGCGGCGCACGCGTAGCCAGCCCAGGACCAGCCCGGTCACCCATTGGGGCAAGACCAGCAGCGGCATCAGCCAGTACGACATGCCGTTGAGGTTGTAGTTGGCCAGGTGCACGACCGCGAACGCCAGCGTCGCGGCGTGGAAGAACCAGCCGAAATGCTCCGCGTACCAGCGGCGCCAGCGCCAACCGGCCCGCAGGCGGCCCCGCCCGACCTGCAACCAGGCGGCGCCGATGACGGCTGCCGCCAGGGCGCCAGTCCAAACGTGCGGCCCGTTGAGCACCACGACGGCCATGGCCGGCACGATCCAGGCGGCCTGCAGCGGCCGGCGCAGGCCATAGCGAAACAGCATTTCCTCCATCAGCGGCGCCCAGAATATGGCCTGCGCCCAGGGAAGCGCCTCGACGTCGATGCGATGCGAGGCGCCGCCGATGCCGGCGGCCATCAGCGCCAGCGGCCCCAACGCCAGGCCGTTGATCGCCCACAGGCAGGCGGCCCATGCCAACAGACGGCGCAGCCGCATGCCCAGGCGCCAGTCTTCGAGCCATGCCGGTCCGCCAGGGCAGCGCGGCCCGCGCGATGTCCCTGGTCGAACGACGAACCGGCGAAAATCCGCCAATTCGTCCCGGAAGCGCGATAGCGGGGCTCGCGTCATGGCTGGCAGCCGTCCGGGAAAGGCCAATGCGTGAGCGCGGGCCCTGCGGCCGCACAGGGCCCGCCCGGTGTTCGGAGCATGGCCTGCGGCCTCATGGGCGCGCGCCTGTGTGCAGCTGCGCCGTGGCCCGCGCGAAGTCGCCGGCCAGCAACAGCGGCATGACCGCGCGGCAGGCGTCGATGGCCGCGTCCAGCAAGGCCTGTTCCTCGCGCCGGGGCGGGTGCAGCACGAAGTCGGCCACTTGCTGGGCCAGCCCCAGCGTGCGGGGATGGCCGATGCCCAGGCGTATGCGCCAGAAACCCGGCCCGCCCAAGGCGGCCTGGATGTCCTTCAACCCATTGTGGCCGGCATGGCCGCCGCCCTGCTTGATCTTGGCTTGGCCCGGCGGCAGGTCGAGCTCGTCGTGCAGGACCAGGATCTGTTCGGCCGCCAGTTTGTAAAAGCGCGCCAGCGCCCCCACGCATTGGCCCGATCGATTCATGTAGGTAACGGGCTTGGCGATCAGCACGTTCTCGCCGCCGACGCGGGCCTTGGCCACGTGTCCGAAAAAGGTTTTTTCGAGGTTAAACGGGGCGCGCAGGTCGTCGGCCACCCGGTCGGCCAGCCAGAAACCGGCGTTGTGCCGGGTGCGTTCGTATTCGGGGCCGGGGTTGCCCAGGCCGACGATGAGGCGTAGCGGTAGGGACATGAAACGGTGCGAGCGTCGTTCGAAGGCGACACTATAAAGGGTGCGCCGGCGCGGCGGCGCATGGGGGGCGCCCCAAAAACAATCCCCGCAAGACGGGCCGCCTTGCGGGGATGTCGGCTTGCTGCCCGGCGTGCCGCGCCGGGCGACGTCCAGGCGTCAGGCCGAAGGCTGCTCGCCCCCTTCGGCGGACGACTCTTCCTCGCCGCCGGCGTCTCCGCCCTTGACCAGGGCCGTAGCCAGCACCGGGTTGGCGTCGCCGCCGTGGGCGACATAGGTCACGCCCTCAGGCAGCTTGATGTCAGCCAGGTGGATCGAGCCGCCGCCCACCAGGTTGCTGAGGTCGACCTCGATGAACTGGGGCAGGTCCTTGGGCAGGCAGGCCACGTCCAGCTCGGTCATCACGTGGCTGATCACCGCGTGGCTGATCTTGACGGCCGGCGACTGCTCGGCGTTGACGAAGTGCAGCGGCACCTTGGTGTGCACGGCCTGGTCCGCGGCCACGCGCTGGAAATCGACGTGCAGCACTTGCGGCTTGTAGGGGTGCCACTGGACGTCGCGCAGCAGGACTTGCTGGGTCTTGCCATCGAGCTGCATGTCCAGGATGGACGCGTGGAATTCTTCCTTGCGCAGGGCGTGGAAGATCTCGTTGTGGTCGAGTTCGATGGGCAGGGGCGCGTCGTTGCCGCCGTAGACGATGGCGGGAACGCGGCCCGCGCGGCGCAGGCGGCGGCTCGCACTCGATCCCTGGACGCTGCGCGCGGTAGCGGTGAATTTCATGGAAAGCTCCGTTTGTGTAAATGGGCGGCAGGACCGCCCGGCTTGGCGCGGCCCGCGCACCATGCACCGGGCCGCTTGGTGCAGGCCGCCGCGACCAGCGGCCCGCAAATCGAAAAACTAGTCGACGAACAGCGAGCTGACGGACTCCGCGTTGGAGATGCGCAGGATGGTCTCGCCCAACAGCGCCGCGCACGACAGCTGCCGGATCTTGGGGCAGGCGCGCGCGCTTTCGGACAGCGGGATGGTGTCGGTCACGACCAGTTCATCCAGTTCGGAAGCCGCGATGCGCTCGACGGCCCCACCCGACAGGACCGGGTGCGTGCAGTAAGCGTACACGGCGCCGGCGCCGCGCTCCTTGAGCGCCTGCGCGGCCTTGCACAGCGTGCCGGCGGTATCGACCATGTCATCCATGATGATGCAGGTGCGGCCGTCGACCTCGCCGATGATGTTCATGACTTCCGACACGTTGGCGCGCGGACGCCGCTTGTCGATGATGGCCAAGTCCGCTTCGAGCTGCTTGGCCAGCGCGCGGGCGCGCACCACCCCGCCGATGTCGGGCGAGACAACCACCAGGTTGGAAAAGTTGTGGCGCCAGATGTCGCCCAACAGGATGGGCCCGGCGTAGATGTTGTCGACCGGGATGTCGAAAAAGCCTTGGATCTGGTCGGCGTGCAGGTCCATGGTCAGCACGCGATCGACGCCGACGACCTGCAGCATGTTGGCCACGACCTTGGCCGAGATGGCCACGCGCGCCGAGCGCGGGCGGCGATCCTGCCGGGCGTAGCCAAAGTACGGGATGGCCGCGGTGATGCGCCCGGCCGATGCGCGGCGCAGGGCGTCGACCATGACCATGATTTCCATCAGGTTGTCATTGGTCGGTGCGCAGGTTGGCTGCAGCACGAAAACGTCCTTGCCGCGGACATTTTCGTTGATCTCTACCATGACCTCGCCGTCGGAGAAACGGCCGACCGTCATCTTGCCCAACGACATGTCGAGATGGTTGACGACGTCGACGGCCAGGCGCGTATTGGCCGTGCCGGTAAAGATCATGAAACTGTCGTTGGCCATGATGCGGGATCCCGGACCCGAAATAAAAAAAGCCGTGGAACTGACGCCTGGCCATGGACAGGCAAGTTCAACAGCTTTTATTTGATGTCTGGCGGTTGGCTGGGGAGGAAGGATTCGAACCCTCGAATGCCGGAATCAAAATCCGGTGCCTTAACCAGCTTGGCGACTCCCCAACTTAGCTAGCAATCCAATTCCGCAACGGGTGCTCGCTCAGGCCTTGACAGGCCCATGTCCAGGCGATGCAACTGCCTGGCGAATCTTCCCGCCGATGCGCATCGGGATCAGCGACGCGCATTTTAACGGCGATTTCCCGTTGTGCCAAAGTGGCTTCGTCCATGCTGGGGAACTCGGCGAAAAGACACGCCCCGGACCCCGACATGCGGCTGGCCACCCCGCATCGCGCAAGCGCCTGGCTGGCCTGGCGGACAACCGGATGCCTGGCAAATACGACCGACTCGAGATCATTACGGCCAAACCTCGAATCGAGCACCTCGGAAAAGTCCGCTATTGTGACTGGTTTCGTATCCCGTGTCAAATCCTTTGCAGCAAAAACGCTTGCCGTCGGCACGGAGGTTGGAGGCATGGCCAGCAGGTAGGCGCGCTCGGGCAGCGCCACGGCGGTCAGGCGTTCGCCCACGCCCTCGGCGAAGGCCGATTGCCCAAAGACGAAGACCGGCACATCGGCGCCAAGCGGCAGCGCCAAGCGCATCAGTTGCGCGCGATCCAGGCCGGTGTTCCACAGGCGGTTCAGCGCAATCAGCACGCTGGCCGCGTCGCTGGAGCCGCCGCCCAGGCCGCCGCCTTGCGGGATGCGCTTTTCGATGGCGATCGACGCGCCTGCGCGCACGCCGGTGGCGTGCTGCAGTGCCAAGGCCGCCCGCACGGTGAGGTCATCCTTTTCCGGCACGCCGGGCAGGTCCGTGGCGCGCACGATGCGCCCGTCGCCGCGCGCCTCGATGTGCAGCGTGTCCTGCAAGTCGACGAAGCGAAACACGGTCTGCAGCAGGTGGTAGCCGTCGGCGCGGCGGCCGACGACGTGCAGGAACAGATTGACCTTGGCGGGCGCCGGAATGTCGTACAGCGTCATGGCGCACGACTATACCGGTTTCGCCGTCGCGCGCGGTGCCCGGCTTGCACCCGGGCGCAGGCTGGCCCGCGCCGCAGGCAGCCTGGCCGGATCACAGGCGCCCGGCCATGGCAGCCGGGGCACGCCCCTAGCCCTTGGCCAGAAGCCCCGCCAACGCGGCGACGTCGCCGACCCGGTCGAAGTCGCGGATCATGGCCAGGCTGTCCTCGACGTGGCGGTCGGCCAATCCGGATCGCGGCGCGAGCCGCCGGTACTTGGCCTCGACGTCATCCCACTGCACGCCGCGCGGGCCGGCGCCTCGCGGTAACTTGCAGGTGCTGCGCCACTGGCGCCCGTCCTTCATAGTGATGATCACCGTGCCGCCATGGCGATGCGGGAAGCGGTCGGGCAGGGGCGGCGGGTCCGGGTCGAAGACGATCTTGTCCTGCAGCGCGCCGATGACCGGGTCGGCCATGCGCGCCGGATCCATGTGTTGCCAGCCAAAGCCGCGGTCGACGATGGCCGCGGCGACGAAGTACTGCAAGCTGTGCGCGGCGTCGACCAAATTGCGCGGATGGGGATCGCCGCGAAAGCTGGTGTGCTGCACCGCCGCCGAGATCATGACCCGATCGATGGCGGCGGGATCGACATCGCCCGCGCGGGCGGCGTCAGCCGCGGCTTCGGCCACGGCGTGAAAAGGGTGGGCGCCCGGCATGAGCTTGATGGCCATGTCGGTGACGATGTCCCAGGTTTGGCCGAGATCGCGCGTGACGTCTTCGAGCGCCTGCCCGCCCATGGCGCTGAAGAACCCCCTGGGCGCCTCCAGCACCGCAGGCTCGGCGGCAAAGCCCCGATGCGCGGCCAGGGCCGCCTGTGTCCCGAGCATCGCTGCGAGCCCCGCATGGTATTCGCGGGCGCAGCTGGTGTCAGCGGCAATCGCCATGCCGCCGATGGACGTGGCAGCGATGGCGATCGCCTGGGCCATGCGATCGGCATCGAGTCCCAACAGCCGCCCACCGGCCACCGCCGCGCCGAATACCGTCGACACCGACCCATGGAAGCCACGCTGCATGCGCCCCGGCGTCAGCGCCTCGTCGATGCGGCCAGCCACTTCATAACCCAGCACCATCGCGCCCAGCACATCGCGCCCGGAGCTGCCCAAGCGTTCGCCCAGCGCCATCGATACGGTGGAAACGATGGTACCGATGTGTGCAATGCTGCGCAGGTCGCTGTCGTCGGATGCGGCCGCGTCGCTGGCAACCGCGTTGACCCGGGCAGCGCGCGACACCGGCAGGCGAGCTGCGTCGAACCACACCGCGGCATGCGGCGCGCCACCCTCGTCGAGCTCCATGCCGCGCACCATCCGCGTCGAGGCGATGCCGTAACCCATGGATGCGCTGGCCACGGTGCTGGCCAGGCTCATCTTTGCGCGCTCCAGCGCCACGCCGTCGATGGCTTGGACGGGGGTCGAGACGGCAAACTCCGCCAAGACTTGGGCAATCGTCACGCTGCTGACTCCTTTTGTTCGTTGCTCGCGGCGCTCAGTTCTGGGTCGCGCCCATGGCCTTGATAATGGGCGGCCACTTGACCATTTCCCGCTCGATCAGCTTGCTGAAGTCTTGCGGCGAGCCCAGCGGCACCGAAGCGACGTTGTAGCCCTGCTCGGTGAGCTTGGTGCGCACCTGCTCGTTGGCCATGACCTTGTTCAACTCGTCGTGCAGCCGCGCGACCACGTCGGTGGGCAACCCGGCCGGCGCGATGACGCCGAACCACAGCGTGACCTCGAAGTCCTTGAGCCCGCTTTCGTGCAGCGTGGGCACGTCAGGCAGCAGCGGCGAGCGCTTCAGGCTGGTCACGCCAAGCGGCTTGAGCGCGCCGCCGCGCACTTGGCCGATGGCCGCGGGAATGTTGTACAGGCCCAGGTCGACTTCGCCGCTCATGATGGCCGCGATGCCTTGCGGTGCGCCCTTGTAGGGGACGTGCATGAGCGAACGTTCCATGTATTGGCCGAGGACGACGCCGGCGATGTGGTGACTGGTGCCGACCCCGCTGGACGAATAGCTGAACGCGTTGCCGGGCTTGCCCTTGATCGCGGCGGCCAGGTCGGCCACGCCGTTGTACGGCGACTTCGGGGCCACCACGAGCACGTTGGCAACCTCGGCGACCACGGCGATGTGCGTGAAGTCCTTTTGCGAGTCGTAGCCGGGCTTGTCGTAGAGCACCTGGTTGGTGATCATCGACCCTTGGGCGGCAAGGCCCAGCGTGTAGCCGTCGGGCTTGGCGCGGGCGATTTCGACCGTGCCGATCGCCCCGCCTGCGCCGGGCTTGTTTTCCACCACCACGGGTTGCCCCAGCTGCTCGGCCAGCTGGTTGGAGATCACGCGCGAAAGCGTATCGGCCGCGCTGCCCGCGGCAAAGGGCACGACCATTTTCAGCGGCCGCGAAGGATAAGCGTCCTGAGCCTGGGCGGGGGCCGCGCCCAGCAGCAGCGGCACCGCCGCGGCGGCCAACGCCGCAAAGCGGCGCACGTTGCGGGTTTGCATGGCAGTCTCCTCGTAAGACGCCGCCGTATCGGCCTTTGCAGGGCCTGTTGGCCGGCGACGCGTAAACAGTTGAGATTTTTTCTTTTGACTGTGCCACTATAGAGACGAATGACCGCTACGTCATTCGAATAAATTTTTCGATCATTTAGTTCTTCTCAACTGTCCATGCATAGGCTGCGCAATCTGCTTGGACCGCTGCGCGTGCTCGACGCGATCAACCGTTGCGGCGGCGTGACCCGCGCCGCGGGCCGGCTGCACGTCACGCCCGGGGCGGTCAGCCACCAAATGCGCGCGCTCGAGGCGGCGCTGCAAACGCGGCTGTTTCGCCGCATCGGGCGCGACGTCGAGCTGACCGATGCCGGCCGCCAGCTCGCCCTGCGGCTGGCCGACCTTTTCGACCGCATCGAGGCCGCCGTGGCCGAGGCGACGGCGCAAGGCCGCGCGCGGCGCATCCGCGTCAAGGTCATCCCAAGCTTTGCGATCAAGTGGCTGATGCCGCGGCTGGCCGGCTTCTATGCCCTGCACGGGGACATCGACCTGGAAGTCGCCACCGTCTCGCGTGCCGACGATGTCGGCCTGGACGACGCAGACTTCGTCGTGCGGCGCGGCGACGGCAACTGGCCCGGCGTGCGCGCGGACTTGCTGTTCGAGGATGCGCTGGCCGTGGCCTGCGCGCCCGCCATGGCAGCGCAGATCCGCTCGCCGCGCGACGTGTTGCAGGCCAAGCTGCTGCACTCGATGATCGCCCCGGCCAGCTGGGACGCATGGCTGCGCTCGGCCGGCCTGGACGAGGATCCCTCGGCGCGCTACATCCCGCTGGCCAACGCCGCCCTATGCTTGCAGGCGGCCGCGCAGGGGCTGGGCTTGGCGGTCACGCAACTGGCGTACATGGCCGAGGACATCAAGAGCGGCGCACTGGTGCAGCCCGTGGCGCACGTCGCGCGCAGCGGCAACGGCTATTACCTGGTGTATGACCCGGCCACGGCCGACATGCCGCCGTTTGCCGCGTTCGCGCAGTGGATGCGCGAATCGGCCCGTACTGGCAGTTAGTCGGCGACCAGCCTGACGCTGATGCGCTGGCCGGCGTCGGCGCGGTCCAGCTGCAGCAGTTTCGGCCCCTGCGCATCGTAGCGGGACAGCCGTGCGCGCCAGCCGCCTTGCACGAAGGCCACCGGGCGCCCCTGCTCGTCTCGCTGAACCTCGGCAGCCGGGGGCTCGTCCGGCAGCGCGCCGCGCAGCCAGTCGCGCAATCCTGCCACGGGAATGTCGGCGCCCACGACCTCGGCGACCAGGGCGTCTGCCGTGGGCGCGCGGGTGCGGCTGCCGTCCGAGCGGGTCAGCACGGCGTGTCGGCCATCAGCCTCGACGCGCGCCAGCGTCGAGCCTAGCGGGTTGGCCAGGTCCAACACCAGCCTGTCGCCATCCTCGCGCCAGGCAAAGCCCCCCTGCACGGCCTGCTGCTTGCCGGCGACGTCATCGACGCGCACGGCAAAGCGCCCCGTGCGCGAAAACACCTCGCCCGTGGCCGGGCCTTCGGGCAGCCGGGGCGTAGCGCAGGCGGCAAGCAGCGCGCAGGCCACCCCGGCGAGCAGGCCGCGGTGCAGCCAATGCCATCGGACGGCCGCCCATCCTTGCCAGCCGGGCACCACGGCACCCCGCGTCACGGCGTCACCTTCAGGCGGCGCAGGGTATCGCGCACCGTGCGGTTATCGGCGTCCTTGGCCGCCGCTTCGCGCAGCATCGCCATGGCCTCGTCGCGCCGGCCGGTCACCCAGAGCACTTCGCCCAAGTGCGCGGCGATTTCGGCTTCCGGGCGCAACGCGTAGGCCTGGCGCAGGTAGTCGATGGCTTTGTCGTTATGCCCCAGGCGGAACTGGACCCAGCCCATGCTGTCGAGGATGTACGGATCGCCCGGCAGCAGGGACAACGCGCGGGTGATCAGTTCCAGGGCCTCGGGCAAGCGCTCATTGCGGTCGGCCAGCGTGTAGCCCAGCGCATTGTGCGCATGGGCATGCTCGGGGTCGAGCGCGATGATCTGGCGCAGCAGCCGCTCCATCTCGGCCACCTTGCCGGCGCGCTCGTAGAGCATGGCCAGTTCGTACTTGATCTCGGTCGTATCCGGATATTCGGCGTCGGCCTTGGCCAGCGTGGCGATCGCCTCGTCCAGGCGGCCGGCGTCGCGCAGGATCTGTGCCCGGGTCAGCAGGCCCAGGATGGTTTCCTCGTCGTCCTGCGGCGCGGCCGAGCCGATCATGGCCAGCGCTTCATCCACGTTGCCCTGGCGCGCGCGCAGCACGGCCTGGCGCAGGCGCGCGGAATACCGGGCGCCCGGGTCGTCGATGCGACCCAGGATGGCGATGGCCTCATCCAGCCGGCCTTCCTCCTCGGCGATGCGCGCCAGCATCAGGTAGGCGTCGGCCATGGCCGCCCCGGCGTCGGTCGAGCCCGGTGCCGAGGCGCGCTCGCGCTGGCCCTGCACCTCCACGTACTGCTCCAGCAGCCTGCGCGCCTGGCTGTTGCGGCCGGCACGGTACTGGACCTGCGCCTGCATCAGGAGCAGATCGAAATCCTCGGGCGAGCGTTGCGACATCGCCGACAACTCGGCGAGCGCACCGTCATAGTCGCCGCGATCAGCCAGTTGGCTGGCCAGCATCAGCCGCAGCCGCCGTGCATCCGGATTGCGTTGGGCGAAGGCGTGTGCCTCGGCCAGGGCGGCGTTGGAATCCACGGCGAGGCCATATTCCAGCACGCGCTGGGCAGCCTCTTCGGAGGACGGGTCCGCCGCCAGCGCAGCGCGCGCCTCGGCGAACGCGCGCTGGGCGTCGCCGGCTGCCCGCGCGGCGTCGGCCAGCGCCATGTGGGCCGCCGGCAGCTCGCGCACCCGGCCGGACAACGCCTGGTCCAGGATGGACAGCGCCGCCTTGCGGTCGCTCATGCGGCTGAGCACGGCAGTGGCCTGGGCGATGCCGGCGGCCTTGTCCTTGGACGCTTCGATGCGTTCGCGCAGCGCCTTGGCCAGGCCGCGCGTCTGGCCGGTGGCCGCGGCCAAGGCCAGTTCGGTGGAGGAAGCTTCCGGATCCCCCGGCGCCAGGCTCGCCCAGCGCCGCGCCGCTTCGAGCGCGCCGGACAGGTTGCCCCCGGCCAGGTAGAACTCCAGCGCGCGGCGCGCCAGGCGCGGGTCACCGGTATCCCGGGCAAGGTCCAGCATGGTATTGGCCGCGGTGCCGTAGCTGCCGCGCTGGGCGGCAATTTCGGACGCCAGTAGCCGGTACAGGATGTCGGCCGACAGCGTGACCTCGGGCAGTTGCCCGGGACGCAGGCGGATGACTTCGGTTTCCGGCTCGGGGATGACGACCGGTGGCACCTCCACGGCCACCGGACCGTGCGAATCGGCCCAGGCAGGCGACCCGTGCGCCCATGCCGCCAGCAACAAAATTGCCAATCCCGATTGAATGGGTCTATGCGACGACTTCACGCGATCCGCCCGCCTGATGGCACAATCCAGCTCAAGAGAAACGAAGATCTTAGCACCCGTGCAATGCCCGAACTGCCAGAAGTCGAAACGACTCGTCGCGGCATCGAACCCCTGGTAACAGGCCGCGCGCTCGAGCGCCTGGTGGTGCGTGAACCCAGGCTGCGCTGGCCCGTGCCGCCGGGGATGGCCGAGCACCTGGCAGGCCGCCGCGTGCTGGCGTGCGGCCGGCGCGGCAAGTACTTGCTGCTGCACTTCGAGCACGGCACGCAGCTGGTGCACCTGGGCATGTCCGGGTCGCTGCGGCGCGTGGACCCCGGCGAGCCGGTGCGCCGCCATGACCATGTCGAATGGCATTTCGGCGAAGCGGTGCTGCGGCTGCACGACCCGCGCCGCTTCGGCGCGGTGCTGTGGCATGCGAGCGACGCCGGGCCGCTGCAGGCACACCCGTTGCTGGCCCACCTGGGCGTGGAGCCATTCGATCCGGCTTTCGACGGCGCGCTGCTGCACCGCGGCCTGCAAGGACGCAGCGTCCCAGTCAAGCAGGCGCTGCTGGCCGGCGATATCGTCGTCGGCGTGGGCAACATCTACGCGTCCGAAAGCCTGTTTCGTGCCGGTATCCACCCGGCCACGCCGGCCCGGCGCGTATCGCGTGCGCGCTGCGACAGGCTGGCTGCGGCCATCCGGGCGACACTGCAGGATGCGTTGGACGCGGGCGGCAGCACCTTGCGCGACTATGTCAACAGCAGCGGCGAGCCGGGCGCCTATTTCACCATCCACGCCGCGGTCTACGAACGGGCCGGCCAGCCGTGCCGCCGCTGCGCCGCGCCCATCCGCCGCATCGTCCAGGGCGCACGCGCGACCTACTACTGCCCGCGCTGCCAGCGCCCCTGAACGGACCGGCATCCACGGGCGGCCCCGTCTTGCCGCCGGCCACGCATTCGTTATTGACGAATGCATTGCATAAAAACGAACGGTTGCTCTATATTGCCAGTCAAGCACCCATCACAGGAGGAGCCATGGCCAAGCAATTCGCGTCGCAGGGCGACCTGCAAGATAAGGTCGTTTCGTTCGAGAAGCTGTCCGACCACGCCTACGCCTATACGGCCGAAGGCGACCCCAACACCGGCGTCATCGTCGGCGACGACGCGGTGATGGTCGTCGATGCGCAGGCCACGCCGGTCATGGCGCAGGACGTCATCCGGCGCATCCGCGAGGTGACCGACAAGCCCATCAAGTACGTGCTGCTGTCGCACTACCACGCCGTGCGAGTCTTCGGCACCCCTGCCTATGGCGCGCAACAGGTCATTGCCAGCCGCGACACCTACGACCTGATCGCCGAGCGCGGCGAACAGGACAAGGCGAGCGAAATCGGCCGCTTCCCCCGCTTGTTCCGCGCGGTGGAATCGGTGCCGCCCGGACTGATATGGCCGACGATGACCTTCCGCGGCGAAATGACCGTGGACCTGGGCAACCTGGAAGTGCGCATCATGCAAGTCGGCCGCGGCCATACCAAGGGTGACACCATCGCCTGGCTGCCGGGCGACAAGGTGCTGTTCGCCGGCGACCTGGTCGAGTACCAGTCCACCCCGTATTGCGGCGACGCCTACTTCCGCGACTGGCCGACGACGCTGGACGCGCTGGCTGCCTTCGGCGCCGAGAAAATGGTCCCTGGCCGCGGCCCGGCGCTCAAGGATGCCCAGGAAGTACGCAGGGGCCTGGCTGGCACGCGGGCCTTCCTGACCGACTTGTATGGCGCGGTCAACCGCGGCGTGGCCGATGGCAAGGACCTGAAGACCATCTACCGCGAGGTCTATGCCTTCATGCAGCCGCGCTACAGCGACTGGGTGATCTTCGACCACTGCATGCCCTTTAACGTGTCGCGCGCCTACGACGAGGCCAGCGGCGTGACCGATCCGCGCATCTGGACGGCCGAGCGCGACCTGGAGATGTGGAAGCAGCTGGAAGGCTAGGCGCGCCGGCGCGCGCCGCGCCGTCCGGTGGGCGCGGCCAGCCGCCTGGCTGGACAAAGACCGGCGCGCGCCACGCGTAGCCGGCAAAAAAGACAAGGGCCCTGCCGCCCGGGGAGACTCACATGGCAGACATCGATTACCAAGCGCTGCAGCTGCCCTACCGCCCGCACCCTGACGCACGGGCCACGCAACCCGTGCGCCACCCGGTCATCGTCGTCGGCGCAGGGCCCGTCGGGTTGACCGCGGCACTAGACCTGGCCGCACACGGCGTGCCGGTGGTCGTGTTGGACGACGATTGCCGCCTGTCCACCGGATCGCGCGCGATTTGTTTTTCCAAGCGCACGCTGGAGATCTGGGACCGTCTGGGCGTCGGCCAGCGCATGGTCGACAAAGGCGTATGCTGGAACGTCGGCCGCGTGTTTTTTGGCGAGGGAGAGGTATGGCGCTTCGACCTGCTACCCGAAACGGGCCATCGCCGGCCCGCCTTCATCAACCTGCAGCAGTACTACGCGGAAGGCTATCTGTACGAGCGGGCCGCCTCGCAACCGCTCATCGACCTGCGCTGGCGCCACAAAGTGATCGAGGTGGCCCAGCTGCCCGATGGCGTGCGCCTGACGGTGGAAACGCCCGACGGCCGGCACGCGCTGCTGGCCGACTGGCTGCTGGCCTGCGACGGGTCGCGCTCGCCCATACGCGGCATGATCGGGCAGCAGGCGCGCGGACGCGTGTTTCGTGACCGCTTCCTGATCGCGGACGTCAAGATGCAGGCGGATTTCCCGCCCGAGCGCTGGTTTTGGTTCGACCCGCCTTTCCATCCCGGCCAGTCGGTGCTGCTGCATCGGCAGCCCGACGATGTCTGGCGCATCGACTTCCAGATGGGGTGGGACACCGATCCGGTCGAAGCGGTCAAGCCGGAAAACGTCAAGCCGCTGGTGCGCGCGCTGCTCGGGCCCGAGGCCCGGTTCGAGCTGGAATGGGTGAGCATTTACACCTTTGCCTGCGAGCGGATGGAGCGCTTCCGGCACGGCCGCATCATCTTTGCCGGCGATTCGGCGCACCGCGTCTCGCCGTTCGGCGCGCGCGGGGCCAACAGCGGCGTGCAGGATGTGGACAACCTGTGCTGGAAGCTGGCGTTGGTGCTGGCCGGCCACGCCCCCGAATCGCTGCTCGATACCTACTGCACGGAGCGCGAATACGCAGCCGACGAAAACATCCGCCACTCCACGCGCGCAACCGATTTCATCACCCCAAAGAGCGAGATCAGCCGCGTATTCCGCAACACCGTGCTGGCGCTCGCGCGCGAGCATCCGTTTGCGCGCGCGCTGGTCAACAGCGGTCGCCTGTCGCAGCCGTGCGCCTACCGCGACACGCCGCTGTCGACCCCGGACGACGATTGCTATGACAGCCCCATGCAACCGGGCTGCGTCGCGCTGGATGCACCCATCCGGCGCGCCGGGCATGATGACTGGTGGCTGTCGACACTGGGCGGCGGCTTCGTGCTGGCCGTCTTCTGCGGCCCGGGCCAGCTGCTGCCGCCGGCGCTCGCCTCGCAAGCGGGGCTGCCCGGCGTGCCGGTGCGCGTCGTCGCCGTCCATCCCGCCGGCGCCGCCGATGGCCTTGCCGCCGCGGATGCCGGTGGCATCGACCATGTCGAAGATGCCCAGGGGCTGCTCGCGCGGCGCTACGACGCGCGTCCCGGCACCTGCTATTTGATCCGTCCCGACCAGCACGTGGCGGCGCGTTGGCGCAGCGTCGAGGCCGGCCGCGTGCGCCAGGCGCTGGCGCGCGCCGTCGGCATCGCAGAGCCGGCGCCGGCCGCATGCGGCGCCGATGCCGACCGGAGGCTTGCATGACCCGGCTCAACATCCAACCCAACCTCGCCTCGCCCGACGATTTCTACGAGGCCTTGCTGCAGGCTCACCAGGATCTGCCCATCGAGCGCAGCCATGCGCTGAACGCCGCGCTGGTGCTGCTGCTGGCCAACCACATCGGCGACAAGGACGTCCTGCGCGAGGCATTGGCGCGCGCCCGGCGCTGCGTGGACGAGGCCGCCTAGGCCATGCGCGCCCGCGCGGCTTCGGCGAAGGTCTCGGCGAACGCGTCCACGGCGCTCGATGCGCCGCGCCCGGCGCGGGTGATGCAGTAATAGTCCAGCTTGACCCGCGGCAGGATGGGCGATAGCCGCACCTTCCAGCGGTCGCTGGCCAGTGCTGCAAAAGAAGGCATGACCGCCACGCCCAGCCCGGCCTCGACCATCGCCATGGCCGTCTCCAAGTGCGTGACCACGCGACGCTCGCGCATGCGCTCGGGGTCCGGGCGCAGATACTTGTCCACCATCTTCTGGATCGCATTGTCGGCCGGTAGGGAGATCAAGGCTTGGACATCGATGTCCGCCCATTTCACCGGTCGCGGCCGGCCGCGCAGCGGCGCGGCCAGCACCAGGTGCGCGGGAAAAATGGCGCGCCGCCTGATGCCCGACTCGCGGTTGAAGAAGGCACCGAAGCCGGCGTCGAGCTCTCCATGCTCGACCGCGCGCCGGATTTCGGCGCGGTCCAGGTCGACCACGTCTACCGTCATCGACGGTTGACGCTCGCGAAAGCGCTGCAGTACGTGGGGAATCACACTGCACGCGATCAGGGGCGTGACGCCCACGCGTATGCGATTGCGCGCCTGCCATCCGATGGCGTCGAGGTCGGCTAGGGCTGCCCCCAGGTCGATGAGCGTGCGCTGGGCCACCGGCAGCAGGCGCCGTCCGGCTGCCGTCAGCTCCACCGTGCGCGTCGTGCGCTCGAACAGGCGACAGCCTGCCTGGGTCTCCAGGCCGCGCACCATCGCGCTCAGCCCGGCTTGGGTGATGTGCAGTTGTTCGGCCGCCTTGGTAAAGCTCGAGAGCTGGGCGACGGCGGCAAAGGCTTTGAGCTGGCGAAAGGAAAAGTTCATGGCGGCTTTTGCGGTGGCGCGCGCACGCCAGAAGGCAAGGCGCGTGAAGCGCATCGCGCGCCGCACCAGCCTATCGCGGCATGCCACGCGCATCGACCCCGGATATTAACAACGATCTGTTATCAACTGATCGAATAATGTGCATTCACTTATTTAAGGCCATCTGCTGCAATACGGCCCCATGCGCCGGGCATGCCCTGCGCGTGAACCTATTCCAATTCAAAGGAGACAGCGCATGGCTTTCACTTCTTTCTTTTCCTTGCGCCGGCCGTCGTGGCGCCACGGCATGACCCTGGCCGTCGCCGCCGGCCTGGCGATCGGGGCGGCCGCCGCGCCGCAGCAAGCCGCAGCCGCCTACCCCGAACGACCCATCACGCTCGTGGTGCCCTTCCCGCCGGGCGGGCCGACCGACAGCAGCGCTCGCCTGTTCGGCAAAGTGATGGCCGACCGGCTGGGCCAGCCCGTCGTGGTCGAAAATCGCGCCGGCGCAGGCGGCAGCGTCGGCACGGCGGCAGTGGGCAACGCCCAATCCGACGGCTACACCTTGCTGTGGGGCGGCACCAGCAGCATCGTCGTGGCCCCCGCGCTCTATACCAATCTGCAGTACGACCCGATTCGTTCGTTTACGCCCGTCGGCATGGCCGTGCGCGGCCCGCTGCTGCTGGTCAGCCGTCCCGGGCTGGCCGCCACGGACCTGGGCGAACTCATGGCACTGTCCAAGCGGCAAGAGCTGACGGTCGCCTCGGCCGGCAATGGCTCGGTCGGCCATCTCACCGCCGAGATGTTCAAGCACGCCACCGGCACGCCGATGCTGCACGTGCCCTACCGGGGCGGCGCACCGGCGCTGACCGATGTGATGGGCGGCCAAGTGGATGTGTTGTTCGACACCGTCACCCTTCTGTATCCGCAGATCAGTGCCGGCAAGCTGCGCGCGTACGCCGTGACGGGCGCACAGCGCTTCTCGCAACTGCCCGACGTGCCTACCGTGACCGAAGTCACCGGCAAGCCTTTCGAGGCCTATTCGTGGTTCGGCCTGCTGGCCCCGGCGGGTGTTCCCGGTGACATCGTGCAAAAGCTTTCCGACGCCTTGGCCGCAGCCGCCAAGGATCCGGACGTGATCCAGCAAATGCAGGCGATCGGCCTGGAGCCCGTGGGCGGGACGGCCGAGCAGTTCGCCGAGGACATTCGTGCCGACCTCGCCAAGTGGCAGGCCGTGGTCAAGCAGGCCAACGTGAAGATCGACTGAAGTTGCGGCGCCACGTGCGCCATCGAGAGGAAACCCCGTCATGAACCAGGCGTCCCTTCCCACCATCCTCATCGCCGGCGCCGGCCTGGGCGGGCTGACCGCGGCGCTGGCCCTGCTGCGCCGCGGCTATCGCGTGCGCGTGCTGGAGCAGGCGCCCCAACTGCGCGAACTTGGCGCCGGCATCCAGCTAAGCGCCAACGCCAACCGCGCGCTGTTCAACCTCGGCCTGGAAAAGCCGTTGATGGAGGTGGCCTGCCCCGCCGCCGGCAAGCGCATCCGCCTATGGAGCACGGGACAGACCTGGCCGCTGTTCGACCTGGGCAGCGAATCCGTGCAGCGCTATGGCTACCCCTACCTGACCGTGTATCGCGCCGACCTGCACCGGGTGCTGGCCGAAGCGGTGCTGGCGACCGCGCCCGATGCGATACGGCTCAACGCCCGGGTCGAAGGTGTCGAACAGGACGCCGGCGGCGTGCGCGTCACGCTGGCCGACGGCAGCGTGGAGACGGCGGACCTGCTCGTCGGCGCCGATGGGGTGCATTCGCGCGTGCGCGCAGCGCTTTTCGGGGATGACAAGCCGGTCTTCTCCGGTGCGCTGGCCTGGCGCGGCGTCATCCCGGCCGAGCGGCTGCCTGCGCACCTGTGCGAACCGTACGGGGTGAACTGGGTCGGGCCTGGCGCCCACGTCATCCACTATCCGCTACGCCGCGGCAAACTGGTCAATTTCGTCGGCATCCTGGAGCGCGACGACTGGCAGATCGAATCCTGGACGCAGCAAGGGTCGGTGGACGAATGCGCCCGCGACTTCGCCGGCTGGCACGAAGACGTGCAGACGCTGATCCGCAGCCTGGAAACGCCTTTCAAATGGGCGCTGATGGTGCGTGAGCCGATGACGCAATGGACGCGTGCGCGCGTGACGCTGCTCGGTGACGCCTGCCATCCGACACTGCCCATGCTGGCCTCGGGCGCGGCCATGGCCATCGAAGACGGCTACATCCTCGCCCGCAGCCTGGACGCGCATCGCGACGATCCCCTGCTGGCGCTGCAACGCTACGAAGACGTCCGCAAGGAGCGGACCGCCAGGGTGGTGCGTGGCTCCGCGGAAAACGCCAAGCGCTTCCACAACCCTGAGCTCGCCCACGCCGCTGGCGCCGCCGCCTACGTCGAGCGCGAGTGGAGCGAGGATCGCGTGCGCGCGCGCTACGAGTGGCTGTTCACCTACGACGTCGATCGCGTCGAGGTCTGACGCCGTCTCGCGCGGCGAGGACGCCCGATACGCCCCCGCCGCGATGACGCTATCGCGAAAAGGTTTCCACGATCAGGCCGCGCAGCCACTGGTTGGCCGGGTCACGGTGCAGCCGGCGCGGCCAGAACAAATTGGTTTGCAGCGACGGCGCGTCGATCGGCGGCTCGAACGTGCGCAGGCCGAAGCGCATGGCCGCGTCCTGGGCGAGTTTTTCCGGCACGGTGGCCAATAGGTCCGTAGACGCAACGATATACGGCACCGCGCCGAAGTGCGGGACGCTGCAATGCCTGTCCAACACCACGCCAGCGCGTTCCAGCGCTTGGTTGATTTGCCCGTACGGCGCGGCGTGCGAAACGATCAAATGCGATTCGGCGGCGAAGGCCTTGCGCGTCATCGACGCGCGGACCCGCGGATGTCCGCGTCGGTACAGGGTCAGATAACCTTGGCGAAACAGCATGCGCTGGAACAGGCCCGCGCCCATGTCGTCATGTGCGCCGATGGCCAGGTCCACGCGGCCTGATTCCATTTCCCGGCGCAGCTGTGCGCCGGTCAGCCTGACCGAGTCAATGCGCACGTGCGGGGCAAGCTGCGCGCAGCGCTGCATCAGCGTGGGCATGAAATGGATTTCGCCGACATCGGACATGGCGATGCGAAACCGCCGCGTGCTGGCGGCTGGATCGAAGTCCACGCGCTCGGCCAGCATGTGCGTCAGCAACGCCAGCGCCTCGCCCACCGGCTCGGCCAGCCGCTCCGCGAGCGGCGTGGGCTGCATGCCTTGCGCGGTCCGCACGAAGAGATCATCCCCGAAAGCCTGCCTCAGCCTGCGCAGCGCATTGCTGGCCGCCGGCTGCGACAGGCCCATCAGGCGCGCCACGGCGGAAATATTGCGTTGCTCGAGCAGGTGCTGGAACACCAAGAGCAAGTTCAAGTCCAGGTTGCGCAGGTCCTTGATGGGGTAGCGCATGCGCCGCTCCACTATTCACGAAATTTATATCCGCTATTTTTACATTCATCTGGCATAAACACGGCCGGAACGCCAGAATGCGGGCATGCGAGGCGGCCGGGCGGCAACGACCCGGCCGCCCTACACCGCCTGGAGGAACAGACATGACACTGGACTACCTGTCCGGCTTCGGCAATTCGCACGCCACCGAAGCCTTGCCCGGCGCGCTGCCGGTCGGCCGCAACTCGCCCCAACGCGTCGCCTACGGGTTGTACGCCGAGCAGCTTTCCGGCACCGCGTTCACCGCGCCCCGCGCGGAAAACCGCCGCAGCTGGCTGTACCGCATCCGGCCGGCCACGATGCACCAGCCGTTCGAGGCCTATTCGGGGGCCCGCGGCTGGCTGTCGGATTTCGGCACGCATCCGGTCACGCCCAACCAAATGCGCTGGAGCCCCCTGCCGCTGCCGGAGGCGCCCACCGATTTCGTCGATGGCATGCAGACCTGGGCGGGCAACGGCAGCCCCCTGGAGCAGGCCGGCGTCGGCATCCACCTCTACGCCGCCAACCGCTCCATGCAAGGCCGGTTTTTCTACGACGCCGACGGCGAGCTGCTGATCGTGCCGCAGCTCGGCCGGCTGCGCCTGTGCACCGAGATGGGCGTGCTGGAGGTCGAGCCGCAGGAAATCGCCGTGCTGCCGCGCGGGGTGCGCGTGCGCGTAGAGCTGCCCGACGGGCAGGCACGCGGCTACGTGCTGGAGAACTACGGCGCGCCGCTGCGCCTGCCCGAGCTGGGACCGATCGGCTCCAATGGCTTGGCCAATGCCCGCGATTTCCTCGCCCCGGTTGCCTGCTACGAGGACGTGGAAGGCGACTTCGAACTCATCGCCAAGTTCAGCGGCGGGTTGTGGCGCGCGGCCATCGACCACAGCCCGCTTGACGTCGTCGCCTGGCACGGCACGCACTACCCATACAAGTACGACCTGCGCCGCTTCAACGTGATCGGCTCGATTTCCTACGACCACCCCGATCCCTCGATTTTCACGGTGCTGACCTCGCCGTCGGACACGCCGGGCACGGCCAACGTGGACTTTGCGGCGTTCGCCCCGCGCATCCTCGCCATGGAGGACACCTTCCGCCCGCCCTGGTTCCACCGCAACGTGGCCAGCGAATTCATGGGTTTGGTCCACGGTGCCTATGACGCCAAGGCCGAAGGCTTCGTGCCCGGCGGCGCCAGCCTGCACAACTGCATGAGCGGACACGGCCCGGACGCGGAAACGTTCGAGAAAGCCTCGGCGGCCGACACGACCAAGCCCCAGGTGCTGCGCGATACGATGGCCTTCATGTTCGAGACCCGCCGGGTCATCCGTCCCACCCAGGCTGCGCTGGAATCGCCGCAACGCCAGGCCGATTACTATCTTTGCTGGCAAGGCCTGAAGAAGCACTTCGACCCGTCGCGCCGCTAGGCCATCCCGGCCGCAACCGGCGCCCGTGCTGCGGGCCGGCGGCGGCCGGCCTGACCGTTTCCGATATCCCCACGAGACCATGTCCGCACTGAACGAAACCCACGATCCCGCGCTCAAGAGCTGGGTGCCCAGCGCCAACGGTGACGACACCGGCTTTCCCATCCAGAACCTGCCCTACGCCGTCTTCCGCCGCCGCGGTCGCGACGAAGCGTGGCGCCCCGGGGTAGCGATCGGCTCGCAAATCGTCGACCTGGCGGCACTGGCCGCGCAACATCCCTTCGAGGGCGAGGCCGCGCAAGCGCTGGCCGCCTGCACCGGCACCACGCTCAACGCCCTGATGGCGCTTGGACAACCGGCGTGGTCGGCGTTGCGGCTGGCGCTGTCGCGCGCGCTTCGCGCTGGCAGCCCCCTGCAGGCGGCGATCCAACCCCTGCTGGTCGACCAATCTGAAGCGGAATACACCGTGCCGGCGCGCATCGGCGACTACACCGATTTCTATATCTCGGTGCATCACGCCACTGCCGTGGGCAGGCAGTTCCGGCCGGACGCGCCGCTGCTGCCCAACTACAAATGGGTGCCCATCGGCTACCACGGACGCGTCTCCAGCATCGGCGTCTCGGGCCAGGCATTTCCCCGTCCCATCGGCCAGACGCGCCCCACCGCCGAAGGCCAGCCCCCGGGCTTCGGGCCCTGCAAGCGGCTGGACTATGAGCTGGAGTTGGGCATTTTCGTCGGCCGCGGCAATGCGCAGGGTGAACCCATCGCCGTGGCACAGGCCGACGAGCACTTCTTCGGCATGTGCATCTTGAACGACTGGTCCGCACGCGATATCCAGGCATGGGAATACCAGCCACTCGGCCCCTTCCTGTCGAAGAACTTCGCCAGCACGATCTCGCCTTGGATCGTCACGGCCGAAGCGCTGGCGCCTTTCCGCACCGAATGGTCGCGCCCGGATGGCGATCCGCAGCCGCTACCCTATCTGGACAGCCCGCAGGTGCGCAGCGCTGGCGCCTACGACATCGAGTTGGAAGTGCTCATCAGCACGGAAAAATCGCGCGGGCAAGATGCGCCGCCCGCGCAGCTGTCGCGCAGCAACTTCCGCCATGCCTACTGGACGGTCGCGCAGCTGCTGGCGCACCACACCGTCAACGGCTGCAACCTGCAGCCCGGCGACCTGTTGGGCACCGGCACGCTGTCCGGCCCTCAGCCTGAGGAAGCCGCCTCGCTGTTGGAGCTGACCGATGGCGGCAAGCGTCCCCTGGAGCTGCCCTGGGGCGAGCGCCGCACCTTCCTGGAAGACGGCGACCGCATCATCATTCGCGCCTATTGCGGCAAGCCCGGCTACCCGCGGATTGGGTTCGGCGAGTGCGCCGGCACGGTATTGCCGGCGCGCGGCTGATCCCCCCGGGCACAGGCCTGTGACGCGGGCGGGCCAGGCGGGCCCGCCCCGTTGCAGTCGCCACCGCCCGCGGCGCGACGCACGCCCGACGGCAGCGGCCGGCGGTAGCGTTCCTCGCTATAGGCCCAGCTGGGCCATGTGGCGTGGGCAAGCGCCTCGCGCGCCAGCGCGGGGTCCAGCGGCCTTTCGTGATAGCTGTCCGGCACCATGTAGCGAAACTGGCGCGGGGCCTTGTCCGGCTCGAGCACGACCAGCTCGTCGCCTTTCAGGTAGCCATAGTTGTCGCCGTACTGCATCATCGCGCGGTTGGGGCTGCGCTGCGTCAGGTCCTGGCCAAGCATGGGATGGACGCAATCGATGCCCATCAACGACAGCAGCGTAGGGGCCAAGTCGATCTGGCTGACCAGCCGGTCGTCGCGGCGCGGCCGCACGTCGGCGCCCAGGATGAGCGCCGGGATTTGGAAGTGGCGAACGGGCACCAGGTTGGCGCCGAATACGCGCGCGTCATGGTCGGCCACGACCAGGAACAAGGTATTGCGCCAGTACGGCCGCCCGCGCGCCACCTTGAAGAACTGCCCCAGCGCCCAGTCCGCATAGCGCACGGCGTTCTCGTTGCTTGCCGGGTCGCCCACCGGCTGGATGCGCCCCGGCGGATATTCCCAAGGCGAGTGGTTGGACACGGTAAAGGCCAGCGTGAAAGTCGGCTGGTCGCCGCCGGCCCTCAGCAGCCGGTCCAACTGCCGGAACATGTCCTCGTCCGACGCCCCCCATGATCCCGTGAACACCGGATCGACGAAGCGCCTGCCGTCGACCACCTCATCGAAGCCGTTGGCGAGGAAGAAGCCGCGCATGTTGTCGAAATGCGCCTCGCCGCCGTAGACGAAGCGCGAGTGATAGCCGTGTTCGCCCAGCAATCCCGCGATCGTGAAGAACCCGGACTGCGCGCGCGGCAGCTTGAGCACTGCCTCGGCCGGCGTCGGCAAAAAGCCCGTGGTCAGGGCCTCCAGGCCGCGCACCGAACGCGTGCCCGTCGCATAGGCCCGGCCGAACATCCAGCCCTGGCGGCCCAGTGCATCCAGGTTCGGCGTCAGGTCACGGCCGCCGAGGCTTGAGACGAACTGCGCGCCCAGGCTTTCCTCGACGATGATGACCAGGTTCAGCGGCCGGTCTCGGCGCGTGCCGGCGACCTGGCGATGCAGCGTGGGGATGCGTGCATCCATGGGTGGGCCGCCCAGCCCTGCCGCGGCGCGCACGATGGCCGTGCTCTCGGCCGGATCCATTTCGCCATACAAGGCGTCGGCGGCACGCTCGTCTTTCATGCGGTAGGCCGCATGCGTGACGTTGTAGAAGGAATTGAGCGCCAGCGCGTTGACCATGGCGTCGCTGCTGAACGCCACCGTCGAGGGATTGATGGGCCGGTGCTGCAGCGTGCCGCGGATGGCCATCACGGCCACGGCCACGAGCACGAGCGAAACGACCGGGCGCCGCCACATGCCCATGCGCGCATCGACCCGGCCGCGCACCGGCAGCAGCCACGCCCCCAGCCACATGAACGCCGCCAGCGCCGCCAGGGCAATGCCGATCTGGAGCTTGTAGCCATGCCAGAGCATGGCGGCCACTTCGTGCGGGTGAACCAGGTACTCGAAATACAGGCGGTTGGGGCGGGTGTCGTACTCCGCCAGGAACTGCGGCGTCGACACTTCCAGCAGCACCAGCAACAGCCAGCACAGGCGCAGCCACCAGGCGGCGGCCGCCACGGCGCCCGGGCGATGCCCCAACCAAGGTGACAGGGCCGCCGGAACCACGGTCATCATGCCCAGCATGACCAGGTCGATGCGCAGCCCGCCGGCGAGCACTGGCCAAAGCCCACCGGCTTGGACGACCCGGTCCCATTGCCAGGCCGACAGGCCCAGCCGCGACAGCGTCAGGAACAGCAGGCCGCCCAGGACGAAACGCAGCAGCAGCCGCCTCATCGCCGCGACACGCCTATCATCGCGGCATCGTGCGAGCGACGAGAAATGAAGGTAGGTGGGACGGCGTGGCCTGCGGCCCAGGCAAACTCCATGGACTTTCCCGATGCACCTGATTCAAAAGCAGCGGCAAGCCTACGGGCCCAGCCGGCCTGACGTCGCCAACTTTTTGTAACGAGGCACGAAGATCTGTGACGGTCGATGGCGCAGGACGCAGTTGCGCGCCTGCCGCTGCACCGCCGGCAGGCGCGCCGCAGCGCGTGGTTACGCCTGCAGCACCTTGCCGGGGTTCATCAGTCCCTGCGGGTCCAGCGCCTGCTTGATGCGGCGCATGAGGGACAGCTCGACCTCGCTCTTGTAGTTCGGCAGTTCGTCGCGCTTGAGCTGGCCGATGCCATGCTCGGCGCTGATCGACCCCTGGTGCGCGTGCACGCTGAGATGCACGGTCGAATAAATCTCTGCTTGCAGGGCAAGCAGCTCGGCTTCGCTTTGCCCCTGGGCGCGCGCGACGTTGTAATGCAGGTTGCCGTCGCCCAGGTGCCCGAAGATCACGTTGCGCACGCCGGGAAAGCGCTTTTGCAGCGCGGCGTTGGTGGTATGCACGAACTCGGCGATTCGCGAAATGGGGATGGAGACGTCGTGCTTGATGCTCTTGCCCTGCTCGGCTTCGGCCAGCGGGATGCTTTCGCGCAGGTGCCACATCGCCTTGCTCTGCGACAGGTTCTCGGCGATCGCTGCGTCGATGACCAGGCCGTCCTCGATGGCCGCGCCCAGCACCGCCTCGAAGCGCTGCCGCGCATGGTCTTCGCTCTCGCTGTCGGACAATTCCAGCAACGCAAACCACGGCGCGCGCGCCGATTCGCCCTCGAAGGGCAGGCGCTGCTGCGGGAATTGCTGCACCACCAACTGCAGGCAATCGCCGGCCATCAGTTCATAGCCGGTCAGCGCGGCGCCGAAGCCCGCGCGCGCGCGCGTCAACAGTGCCACGGCAGCGTCGATGCTTTCCAATGCCAGCATGGCGGTGCACTGCGCCACCGGCAGCGGATAGAGCTTGAGCGTGGCCGCCGTGATGATGCCCAGCGTGCCTTCGCTGCCTATGTACAAATCGCGCAGGTCGTAACCGGTGTTGTCCTTGCGCAGCCCGCGCAGGCCGTCCCAGATCTCCCCTTGGGGCGTGACCACCTCCAGGCCCAGCGCCAGCTCGCGCGCGTTGCCATAGCGAAGCACCGCCGTGCCGCCCGCGTTGGTAGCCAGGTTGCCGCCTATGGTGCAGCTGCCCTCGGCGCCCAGGCTCAAGGGGAAAAGCCGGCCCGCCTCGCGCGCGGCGTCCTGCACGGCCTGCAGGATGCAGCCGGCCTCGACGGTGATGGTGTCGTTGTCGGTATCGATGCCGCGCACGCGGTTCATGCGCGCCAGCGAAATCACGACCGCGCGCCCGCCGTCGTCCGGCGTGGCGCCCCCGCACATGCCGGTGTTGCCGCCCTGCGCCACCATGGGCGCGCCGTGGCTGGCGCAAAGGCGCACGACGGCGGCGACCTCCTCCGTGCTGGCCGGCCTGACCACCGCCAGCGCCGAGCCGCGGTAGCGGCGCCGCCAGTCGACCAGATAGGGTTCGGCGGCTTCGCCGGTCAGGACATTGGGCTCGCCCAGCAGCCCCTGGAGTTCGGAAAGCAGGCTCATCTCGCACCCTCTTGAAACGCGGACGGCGGGCGAGCGCCCGCCGGTGACAACTGTATTGATTGTAGAACTACCTTACTTTGCTCAGCCGTCGGGCCGAAGGCCGGGCGCGGATGATGGGGGATAATGCAAGACCCCTTTTTCCGTTTCCTGTCAGGAACCCATGGTGAACGCCGTACCGGCTTTTCCTACTTCCGCTTTCAAAGCCTACGACATCCGTGGCACCGTCCCCGACACGCTCGATTCGCGCTTCGCCCACGCGCTGGGACTGGCGCTGGCGCGCCGCGCGCATGCAGCCGGCGTGACCGCGCTGGTCGTGGGCCGCGACGGGCGCGCCAGCAGCCTGGACCTGTCTCTGGCGCTGCAGCAAGGCATCAACGACGGCGGGATCGATACGCTGGACATCGGCGAGGTCCCCACGCCGCTGGTGTATTACGCCGCCCACGTCCATCGCACCGGTTCGGGCGTGGCCGTCACCGGCAGCCACAACCCCCCTGAGTACAACGGCTTCAAGATGATGATGGCCGGCGCCACGCTGCACGGCCCGGCCATCGCCAGCCTGCGCGAGGAAATGGTCGCCGCGCCGCGGCCCGGGGTCGCACCGGGCAAGCGCCGCACGCTGGACCTGGTCGGCGACTACATCGATCGCATCACGGCAGACGTCCGCCTGGAGCGGCCGATGAAGATTGCCATCGACTGCGGCAACGGCGTGGCCGGCGCCGTCGCGCCCCGCCTATACCGCGCGCTGGGCTGCGGCGTCGTCGAGCTGTATTGCGAGGTCGACGGCCGCTTTCCCAACCACCACCCCGACCCGGCCGACCCGCGCAACCTCCAGGACCTGATCGCCTGCCTGCGCCAGACCGACTGCGAGGTCGGCCTGGCCTTCGACGGCGACGGCGACCGGTTGGGCGTGGTCACGCGGTCCGGCCAGATCGTCTGGCCGGACCGCCAGCTCATCCTGTATGCCCGCGATGTGCTGGCGCGCAACCCGGGCGCCACCATCCTCTACGATGTCAAGTGCAGCCGGCACGTGGGGTTGGCGGTGCGCCAGGCCGGCGGCAACCCGCTGATGTGGCAGACCGGGCATTCCCTGATCAAGGCCAAGCTGGCCGAAACGGGCGCCCCCCTTGCAGGAGAGATGAGTGGCCATATTTTCTTCAAGGAGCGCTGGTTCGGCTTCGACGACGGGCTCTACGCGGGCGCACGGCTGCTGGAAATCCTTTCCCGGACGGCCGATCCGTCGTCGCAGCTGGAGGCGCTGCCTCAGGCGCTGTCGACGCCGGAGCTGAAGCTGCCCATGGCCGAAGGCGAGCCGCATGCCCTGATCGCGGCCCTGCAAAAGCATGGGCGCTTCGAGGGCGCCCTCGACGTGGTGACCATAGATGGGGTGCGCGCCGAATACCCGGATGGATTCGGGCTGGCGCGGGCCTCCAACACCACGCCGGTGGTCGTCCTGCGCTTCGAGGCCGACACGCCCCAGGCCCTGGAGCGCATCCAGGACGACTTCCGCAAACAACTGCTGGCGCTTGCGCCCGGCGCCAAGCTGCCCTTCTAAGAACATGAAAGAACTGGGAAAAACCTCTGCCTGGCAGCGTTTTGCCCAGGCTGTCGAATGGGCCGACCGCCATGCCGGTCACTTGCGCATCCTGCCCGCCGCGGGGCTGAAGATCGACGTCAGCGCCCAAGCGTGGTCGCCCGAGCTCGAGCAGGCCGGCGCCGGCCTGCTGGCCGAGCAAGGCTTCGAACAAGCGCGCGAGGCGTTGTTCGAAGGCGGCATCGTCAACTGGACCGAGAATCGCCCGGCCTGGCATACGGCGCTGCGCAGCGCCGAGCCGCCGGCCGGCGCCGCCGGCGACGTCCTGGCCGAACGCGCCCGCATGCGCGGCTTCGTCGACTGGGCCAACTCGTCCAACCTCTACCGCAACGTGGTCCACCTGGGCATAGGCGGCAGCGACTGGGGGCCCCGCCTGGCCTTGGAAGCCCTGGGGTCGGACACCAACCGGCGCACGGTGCGCTTTGCATCGAACATCGACGCGCATGCCATCGACCGCGCCCTGGCCGGCCTGGAGCCGCGCGATACCTTGGTCATCGTCGCCTCCAAGTCCTTCACGACCGCCGAACCGCTGGCCAATGCGCGCTGCGCCCTGCAATGGCTGCGCGAGGCGGGCATCGAATCGCCCTACGATCACCTGGTCGCCGTCACGGCCAACCGGCAGGCGGCCCGTGATTTCGGCATCCCGGACGAACGCATCTTTTCCCTGTGGGACTGGGTCGGCGGCCGGTACTCGGTGTGGTCCTCGATCGGGCTGCCCATCGCCCTGGGTCTGGGGCTGGACGCCTTCGACCAGATGCTGGCCGGCGCAGCCGACATGGACGCGCACTTCCGCACGGCCGATATCGCGCACAACGCGCCGGTGCAGATGGCCCTGGCGGCCGTCGCCAACCGCAGCGTGCTGGGCTTCGGCTCGCTGGCGGTCGCGCCCTATGACGCCCGGCTGGCCAATTTCATCCCGTGGCTGCAGCAGCTGGAAATGGAATCGCTCGGCAAGACGGCCACGCGCGACGGCTCGACGCTGGACGTGCCGGCCGGCGTGGCGGTCTGGGGCATGCCCGGTACCGATGCGCAGCACACTTTCTTCCAGTGGCTGCACCAGGACGGCCAGGGGGCGCCGGTGGACTTCATCCTGTGCGCGCAGCCGTCGCACGACCGCGACGACCACCATCGCATGCTGGTAGCCAATTGCCTGGCGCAGCGCGCGGCGCTGCTGCGCGGCAAATCCTACGCCGAGGCCCTGGAGGAGAACCTAGCCGCAGGCATGGACGCCGAGCAGGCGGCCTTGCTGGCGCACCATCGCGTGCATCCGGGCGGACGGCCCTCCACCCTCATCGTCATGCCCAGCCTGACCGCGCACAGCCTGGGCGCGCTACTGGCGCTGTACGAGCACAAAGTGTTCGTCGAAGGCGTGCTCTGGGGAATCAACCCGTTCGACCAATGGGGCGTCGAATTCGGCAAGGCCCTGGCCAAGCACATCACGCAGCAGTTCGACGATCCGCAATCCCTGCCGGTCGAATTCGATGCGTCGACCGCCTACTGGGTGCGCGAGCTGGCCGGCCGGTAAATCGCCTCCAGCAATTGCGCGTACATCCGCATGTGCGCGTCGACCACCTTGCGAATGTCGAATTCGCGTTCGGCCAATTCGCGCCCGGCGCGCCCCATGCGCCGGCGCAGCTCGCGGTCGTTGACCAGCCTTTCGATGGCATCGGCCAGCGCCACAGCGTCGCGCGGCGGCACGAGCAGCCCTGTGCCCGGTTCGATCGCATCGCGGCAGCCGGGCACGTCAGTGGTCACGACTGGCCGGCCGCAGGCCGCCGCCTCGATCAGCGACTTGGGCAGGCCTTCGCGATACGAAGGCAACACGACGATGTTCGCGTTGGCGTACAGGGCGGCAACGTCCTTGCGTTCGCCCAGGATGTCGACCAGCCCGCCGTGTCGCCAACGGGCCAGGTCGTCGGGATCGACCGACGCAGGGTTGCCCGGATCGGGTGACCCTGCCAGCCGCAGCCGCACCGGCACGCCGCGCTCGTGCAGGCGCCGGGCCGCCTCGATGAACTCGTAGACGCCTTTGTCGCGCAGCAGGCGCGCCGCCATCACCGCCGTCACGACGCCTTCCGGCTCGGGTGCGGGCCGGAAAAGGTCGAGGTCCACGCCCGAGCCGCGTATCATCACCACCTGCTCGGGCTTGACCGCCCCCATTTCGACGAGCACGTCCCGGTCGCTGCCATTCTGGCACACCACGCGCGCGTTGCGGTGCTTGAGCGCCAGCCGGTACAACGCGGCCACGGCCCAGCGCAGGGGGTCGACGCCCCGCGACTGGCGCGTAAAGACATAGCCCAGCCCGGCGATCGCCACCACCATCGCCGGCACGCCGGCCAACCGCGCCGCCAGGCCGCCGTAGAGCACGGGCTTGATCGTGACCAAGTGCACCAGGTCCGGCCGGACCGACGACATCAACCGGCACAGCACGGTGACGGTGCGCAGCTCCTGCCACGGATTCTTGCCGCTGCGCGTCATGGGCACGACGTGGTGCAGCAGGCCGTGCGAGACGATGGTACGCACCCCGGGGCCGTCCATGGTCGCCACGTGCACCTCGTAGCCGGCCTCGCGCGCGGCCAGCGCCAGCGGTAGGCGGTGCGAAACGAAGAAGTCCGGATTGTTGACCACGAACATCACGCGCACCGTCCGCTGCCCGCCGGGAGAGACGGCCGGCGGCAGGGCGGCCGCGACGGATCCGGCCGCCTGCGGTTTGGGCGAGGATTGCCCGGCCAGGCGCAGCCATAGCGCGTGGTAGGCCTGCGCCATGGCCGGCAGACTGAATGCATGCTGCACGCGTTCGCGCGCGCCTTGCGACAGTTTGGCGCGCGCATCCGGGTCGGCCAGGGTGGTAAAGGCCAGCGCAATGGCCGCGGCCAGCGCGCGCGGATCCTCGATAGGCACTACCCAGCCGTGGTCGCCGACGATGGCGGCGGCATCGCCCGCGTCGGTCACCACACACGGCGTGCCGCAGGCCATGGCCTCGGCCACCACGTTGGGGAAGCCTTCGGCGCGGCTGGGCAATACGTGCAGGTCCAGTGCCGACATGATGGCCGGCACATCCTCGCGTGGGCCCAGCAACAGCACCTGCCCGGCCACGCCATGCTCGGCAAGCAGCGCGGCCAGTTCGGCATTGTCCGGGGTCATCCCCCTGCCGACGAGCACGCAGCGCAAGCCGCTGACGCTGCCCGCCTCGCGCAGCACCGCCAGGGCGCACACCAGGTTGGCATGATCCTTGAGCGGGTCCCAGCGCGCCACGCAGCCGATGAGCGGCGTGTCCTCGTCCAGGCCGAGTTCGCGGCGCACGGCGATGCGCGCCTGCGCGTCCGGCCGCAAGCGCGCCAGGTCATAGCCGTTGGGAATGACCACCATGGGCGCGGCGGCATATCCCGCCTGCACGTGGCGCCTGCGCGCGTCCTCGGCGCAGCAGACGATGGCCGCCGGCACGCGGCGCGACAGCCACGCACACACGCGCATGACCAAGCGCGCCGACAGGCTGCTGCGCGCCAGGTGCGCGCCCGAGTTGCGTATGCCCCAGGCCACGGCCGGCACGCCACTCATGCGCGCGGCCAGCCCGCCGAGGAGGTCGGCATGGTACATCCAGGTTTGCACGACCTGGGGCCGCGAGCCGCGGATGTAGCCTCGCAGGCGCTGGAACGCCCTCACGCTGAACCGGCCCGGAGCCATGCCCAGCGCCAGCACCGTTGCGCCTGCCCGGCGCAGGCGGTCCGCATAAACGCCTTCGTCGGTCAGCGATATGACCGTGTGACGCACCTCGGCGGGCGTGCTCTCGACCAGCCGGCACAGGACGGACTCCGCGCCCCCCTGCCCCAGGCCCGTGATCACATGCAGGACCCGCAAGGAACCCGCCGCCTCGCTCATGCGCGCATCACCTCGGCAAACAACTCGTCCCACCTGGCCAGCACGGTGGGCAAGGCGTAGCGGTCACGCACGGCGCGCGCGGCGCGCTCGCCCAGCTCCAAGCGCAGCGCCCTGTCGTCCATGATGCAGTCGAGCGCACGCGCCAGGTCCGCGCGGTCCGACGGCGGGATGAGCATCGCGTCCTTGCCTTCGCGGGTCATCTCGCGCGGACCGCTCGGGCAATCGAAGGCCACGCAAGGCAGTCCCAACGCCATCGCCTCCATCAGCACGTTGGGAAACCCTTCGACGGCCGAGGTCAGCACGAAGGCCTGGCCCTGGGCCAGCGCCTGCCACGGAGTGTCGGTGCGTCCCGGCAGCTCGATGCGCGCGCCCATGCCGCGCATGCCAATCCTGGCTTGCAGCGCCTCGCGCTCCGGCCCTTCACCCCAGATGCACAAATCCCAGTCGGGATGGGCGTGGGCCAAATCCGCGAATACGTCGATGAGCATGTCGAATTGCTTTTCCGGCACCAGGCGGCCCATGGCCATCAGGCGCTTGCGCACGCCCGGGGGATCCTCCTGGCGCGCAGCCACGGGCGCGCCGGCCAGCTCTGGCGGCAAGGGATTGGGCACGACCTCCAGCCGCCTCACGCCCGGCACCATGGCCCGGAATGGCTCGACCGTCGCATCGGCCTGCACGGTGACGATGTCGGCCCAGGGATAGGTCAGCCGGCGCGCGCGGTCCAGCAGCGCACCGGCATTGTTGCCCGCCGCGGGGTTGGTGCGCTCGCAAACGATCACCGGGACGTCCAGGCCACGGGTGGCCAGCAGCGCCGCCACGTTGACGTTGGTCAGGAAGGACACCACCACGTCGGGCCGGCGCTCCTGGATCAACCGGCGCAAGGCAAACAGGCGCGCGGCCGAAGACCACGGGCCCGCATGCCTGACACCGGCCAGGTCGGCCAGCCATACCAGTTCGACCGCGTCGGAAACCGGATAAAAGCAAATGCCGCGGGCCGAGTACGTCGGCACCAGCGTGACCTGGTCGCCCCGGGCGGACCACGCGTTGACCAGCGTGGCGGAGACGCGCTCGGCGCCGCCTGCGTGCATCGAACTGACCAGCATCAATATCTTCATAAGACCTTCCTCTTGCGTGGCGGCGCCGTGGGGTCACGCGCAGGCCGTCCTCACCGAACACCCTGTGCGTGATGGCGGTCCAGCCAGGCCTGCGTCATCAGCACGCCCCACAGATGCGGCGCCCAGTCGCGGTGGGCGCGCTGCAGCTCGTCCCATTTGCGCCGGATCGGTTCCGGACGGAACAACCCCTGGTTGCGCAACCGCGATTCGTCCAACAAGGCCTCGCCCCAGTCGCGCAGCGGCCCACGCAGCCATGCCGCCAGCGGCACGCCGAACCCTTTCTTGGGGCGGTCGACCAGCTCGCGCGGCACGTGGCGGTACAACACTTGCCGCAATATCCACTTGCCCGTGCCCCGCCGTACCTTGTAGTGAAGCGGCAGGCTCCACGCGAACTCGTAGACGCGATGGTCCAGCAAAGGCACACGGGTTTCCAGGCTGACCGACATCGCGGCGCGGTCGACCTTGACCAGGATGTCATCAGGCAGGTAGGTGATGGCGTCCAGCTCCATCATGGCGTCGTACAGGCCGCCTTCCATCTCGCGGCCGAAGGGCGTCTCGGGCTCTTCGCCGTCGACCACCACGCTGGCCGGGTCGCTCCAGTACGACACGAAATTGCGGTAGAAGGCGCCCCGGGTATCGGCGCACATCAGCTCGCCCAGCTTGGCCGCCTTGCCCAGCCACGCACCCTTGCCCGGCAGCGACGACGCGGCGGCCAGCACCCGTCCCAACGGCTTGCGCAGCGGGCGCGGCATGCGCGCGCACTGATCCCACCAGCGCTGCACCCGGTGGTAGCGCAGGTAGCCCCCGAAAAGCTCGTCGCCGCCATCGCCCGATAGCGCCACCGTCACGTGGCGGCGCGCCATGCGCATGACCAGGGTAGTCGGGATCTGCGAGGCGTCGGCGAAAGGCTCGTCGTAGATGTCGGGCAGGTTGGGCACGACGTCCAGCGCGTCCTGCGCCGTCACATAGTGCTCGGTATGTTCGGTGCCCAGGTGGCGCGCCACGGCCTTGGCGTACTCGGCCTCGTTGTATCCCTTCTCGTGGAAACCGATGGCGAAGGTGCGCACCGGCGTACCGGACTGCGCCTGCATCAAGGCCGCGATGGTCGACGAGTCGATGCCACCGGACAGGAACGCCCCCAATGGCACGTCTGCCATGAGCTGCGTGCGCACGGCTTCCTTCAGGACGCCTTCGAGCGCGTCAACGGCGGCCTGGTCGGAATCGAAGGCGAGCGGCGTGGCGCGCGCATTGGCCGCCGCAACCTGGGCCGACCAGTAAGTTTGGGGCGCCGGCATGTCGCGCCGGCGCACGTGTCCGGGCAGGATTTCCACCCAGGCGCCCGGCGGCAGTTTGGCCACGCCCTGGTAGATGGAATGCGGCGCGGGGATGTAGTTGTGGCGCATCAGCAGCGTCAGCGCGCGGCGATCCAGCTCCCGGCCGAAATCGGGCACGCCGGCCAGCGCCTTCAGTTCGGAAGCAAACACCAGCGACGCGCCGGCGTAGCCGTAGTACAGGGGTTTTTCGCCCATGCGGTCGCGCGCCAGCACGAGCGACTGGGCCGTGCGGTCCCACAGCGCGACGGCGAACATGCCCACGGTGCTACGCAGCGTGGCTTCGACACCGAGCGCGGCAAAGCAGGCCAGCAGCGTTTCGGTGTCGGAATGGCCGCGCCAGGCAGGCGCCAGCCCCCCCTGCTCCAGCCGGCTGCGCAGCTCCATGTGGTTGTAGATTTCGCCGTTGAGCACCATGACATAGCGCCCGCAGGCCGACACCATGGGCTGGTGCCCGGCGGCCGACAGGTCGACGATGGCCAGGCGGACATGGCCGAACGCCAGGCCGGCCTCGGCGTCCTCCCAAAATCCGGTGTCGTCGGGACCGCGGTGACGCATCCGCCGGCAGGCCGCGCCGATCAGCCCGACCTTGTCCGGCACGCTTCCCCAGATTCCGACTATTCCGCACATGTTCGTCTGGCTTCCTGCATGGGTTGCGGCCGCGTGCGGGCGATCAGCCCGCGTCGCGCACCTGGTCGAAAACTTCCTGCCATCGCGACAGGATGCGCTCGGCGCTAAAGCGCTCACGCACCTGCACCGCGCGCGCAGCCATGCGTGCGCGCGTTCCGGGGTCGGCCATCAGGCGCGATAGCGCCTGGGCGAGCGCCGCGGCGTCTTGCGCCGGCCTGACGAGCACGCCGTCTTCACCGTCGCGCACGATCTCCCGCGGCCCGGTCTCGCAATCAAATGCCACCGCGGCCAAGCCGCTGGCCATGGATTCCAAAAGCGTATTCGAAAGCCCTTCGACGCGCGAGCTGAGCACATAGAGGTCGGCGCGGTCGTACCACTCGCCGACATTGCCCGCCCGGCCCGGCATGCTGACCTTGCCGGCCAGTCCCAGCCGCTCGATTTGCGCCTGCAAGGCGGCGCGCTGCGGTCCCTCGCCCAGGATGACCAAGGTCCAATCGGGATGGCGCCCAGCGATCCTCGCATAGGCATCCAGCAGGATGTCGAACCCCTTGTCCGGATGCAGCCGGCCCACCGCCAACAGCACGCGGCCGGCATCCGCCGGCGGCGGCGCAAGGCGCGGCTGGCCATCGGGCAGCGGCCAGTGTACCGGGTTGGGTATGACCGACAGCCGGGATCCCGGCACATGCTGCGCCAGCCACTGCGCCGTTCCCTGGGTCAGCGCCACGACGCGCGCCGCCCGCGGATACGCCCAGCGGCGCAGGCGCACCCAAAGCGCGGACAGCTGCTGCGAGGGCGGATGAGTATGTTCGGTGGCGATGACGCGGCACGGCAGGCCGCGCGCGGCCAGCACCGCCAGCACCGACGCCGTGGTCATCATGCCTAGCACCACGTCCGGCCGGCAGCGGCGCAGGCAAGCGCGCAGCGCCCTAACCCGCCGCCAGTTGGCGGCGAGCCCGCGCAAGCCGCCGCCAGTCTCGCCCGCCGTGCCCAACACGATGCGTTCGACCGCGGGATGCAGCGCATAGGCGTCGTCCTCGGAGCCGGCCTGCGTGACCAACGTCACGCGCCTGCCTGCCTCGGCCCATTTGGCCGTCAGGTCCGCGGCCACGCGCTCGGCGCCACCGCCGTGCAGGGAATGGATGAAGACCAGGATGTGGCGCGGCGGCCGGGCCTGCCGCGCGGTAACGTCGGCTGCGGTCATGGCGTAGGGTTCGGGCGGTCGGGGTCGCCTGCGTCGGCTGCCGGCGCGCGCAGGGCCACCACGACATAGCACAGGTAGGACAGCGCGTACATCATGCTCGTGGCCAACATGATGCCGGAAGCGCCCATGCGGCTGGCGAGGATGGGATTGAGGACGGCCTTGAGCGCGAAATTGGCCAAGGCGATGGCAGCCATGATCCCGTAGCGGTTCTGGCTGGCCAACAGCTGTACCAACACCAGCACGCCGAAGTAAAAGGGCAACTGCAGCATGCCCCAGCGCAGCACCGTGGCCACCGACAGCGTATCCTCGGCGGTGAAGGCGCCGCGCTCGAACAACAGCCCCACGCCCCATGGCGCCAGCGCCCAGCCGACCACGGCGGCCAAGGCGCCCGCGGCCATCATCCATACCGACCACTCCAAGGCCATGGCACGCGCGCGCGCAGGATCGCCGCGGCTTTGCACGTCGGCCAGCACGGGCAGCGCGGCGCGCCCCACCGAGGCCGCGCCGATGCCCAGCACCAGCGACAGCAGCCGGGCCGCATAGCCCAGCGTGGCGTTGGCGTTCGCCCCGAGGTTGGCCGCAGCATATTGATCCAGCGGCCCGACGAAACTCATCGCCACCTGTCCGACCAGCATGATGCCGGCGGCGCGCGCCAGTTCTGACCAATGCGGCGAATGCATGCCCCAGGACGGGCGCACCCACATCCCATCGGCACGGGCCGCCAGCCACGCCAGCCAGGCGGCCTGGATCGCGAAGCCGGCCAGCGTCCCCCAAAGCAGCGGCGCCACGCCGGGCGAAGCGCCCGCCAGCATCACCCAGGCCAGCAACGACACCGCAGGCACGCTGTCGAGCAAGGTATTGACGTGGCGCTCGCGCGCGCGCAGGCGCGCCGCCCAAACGCCTGCCAGCAAGGTCAGCGCCGCCACCGGCGCAAACCCCCACACGAGCTGCCGGGTCATGTCCTGTACCGCCGGCGACAAGCCCTGCCCCAGGGTGCGCAGCACCAGCGGCCAGGCGAAGAACGTCAACAGCGCAAGCGCCACGGCGGCCAGCAGGGCCATGCCGTGCAACTCGCCCAGGAATTGCCTGCGCTCGGTCGCGCCGTCGCGGTTGACGCGCACCAGCACCGGGATCAGCACGACCGACAGCGCGCCCACCGCCGTCACCGGCAGCCAGTTGGCCATGGTCATGGTGAACTGGTAGGCATCGACCTCGTCGCTGACGCCGTAGCGATAGGCGACGGCCATTTCCTTGAGCGCGCCGGCCGCCTTGCCCAGCAGCAGGAAGAACGCGACCCGCGCCGCGCCGCGGGCGATGCGTCGATGATCGCTGTGGATGCCGCCCAGCCGGGCGATGATGCGCTTCACGTGTCCCCCGGTGTGGCAGCCGATCCGGCACGCAGCCAAGCTGCGTGCGGCCGCGCCGGTTTGCCGCTGCTGCCCGCACGGGGCGCGTCGAGCATGCGGGCCGCCCGATGCATCCGCCTAGCGCAGGAAACCGATGTACCAGGGCATGGCCTGCTCCAGCCCGCGGACCACGTCGAACATCGGTTCGTAACCCAGCAGCCGGCGCGCCTTGCCGATGTCGGCCTGCGAATGCCGCACATCACCTGGCCGGAAATCGCGATAGACGGGCTTCTTGCCATAGACGATGCCGTGCCTGGCCAGCCCCTGGGTCAGGTGCTCGAACAACTGGTTCAGGCTGGTGCGCGCGTTGAAGGCGACGTTGAATACTTCCGAGCCGCTGGCCGGCGGTGTCATGGCCGCAAGCAGGTTGGCCTGCACCGCGTTTTCGACGAAGCAGAAATCGCGGCTGGTCTCGCCATCGCCATTGACCACCACGTCCTCGTCGCGGATCATCGCGGCGATCCACTTGGGGATCACTGCGGCGTAGGCGCCTTCCGGATCCTGGCGCTTGCCGAACACGTTGAAATAGCGCAAGCCCGTACTGGCAAACCCGTAGGTGCGCGCGAACACGTCGGCGTAGAGCTCGTTGACGTATTTGGTGATGGCGTAAGGGGACAGCGGGCGACCGATGCGGTCTTCGACCTTGGGCAGGTCCGGATGGTCGCCGTAGGTGGAACTGGAGGCCGCGTACACGAACGAGCCCACGCCCGCGTCGCGCGCGGCCACCAGCATATTCAGGAAACCGCTGACGTTGACCTCGTTGCTGGTGATCGGGTCGGCGATCGAACGCGGCACCGAACCCAGCGCCGCCTGGTGCAGCACGCAGTCCACGCCGTCGACCGCGCGCCGGCAATCGTCCAGGTTGCGGATGTCGCCTTCGATAAAGTGCAGCCGCGCCCACTGCTGCGGCGTCACCGAATCGCGCACTTCGTCGAGGTTGCGCCGGTGGCCGGTGGCGAAGTTGTCCAGCCCGATCACGCGCTGGTCCAGCGCCAGCAGCGTCTCGAGCAGGTTCGAGCCGATGAAGCCGGCGCATCCGGTCACCAGCCAGGTACGCGGCGAGCGGCGCAATTGTTCGGTGATTTGTTGGTAGCGGGTCATTGGCAGCGGGCGTCAGAGCCTCAGGTCGGTATGCTCGGCTGGCAGGACGTATTTCAGGTCGTAGAGCACGTGCTGGGGCTTGCCCAGCTTGCGGATTTCGGCCGGCCCCATTTCCGCGAACTGCCTGTGCGCCACGGCCAGGATGATGCCGTCGTAGGCGCCGGGCTCGGGCTTGTCCACCGGCACGATGCCGTATTCGTGCTTGGCCTCCTCGACATCGACCCAGGGGTCGTAGACGTCGACCGCGACGTTGTACTCACCCAGTTCGCGCACGATGTCGATCACGCGCGTGTTGCGCAGGTCGGGGCAGTTTTCCTTGAAGGTTAGGCCCATCACCAGCACGTGCGCGCCCTCGACGTGGATGCGCCGCTTGGTCATGGCCTTGACCAGCTGCGACACCACGTAGCTGCCCATGGAATCATTGAGCCGCCGGCCGGCCAGGATGATCTCCGGGTGATAGCCGATGGCCTGGGCCTTGTGCGTCAGATAGTAGGGGTCCACGCCTATGCAGTGGCCGCCCACCAGGCCGGGGCGGAAAGGCAGGAAGTTCCACTTGGTGCCGGCGGCCTTGAGCACCTCTTCGGTGTCTATGCCCATCTTGTTGAAGATGAGCGCCAGCTCGTTGATCAGCGCGATGTTGACGTCACGCTGGGTGTTTTCGATGACCTTGGCTGCCTCGGCCACCCGGATGCTCGGCGCCTTGTGCGTGCCGGCGACGATGATCTCGTTGTAAAGGGCATCGACCAGGTCGGCGACTTCCGGCGTGGACCCCGACGTCACTTTCTTGATGGTACTGACGCGGTGCTCCTTGTCACCCGGATTGATCCGCTCGGGGCTGTAGCCGGCAAAGAAATCCTTGTTGAACGCCAGGCCGGAAGTCTTTTCCAGCACCGGGACGCAGTCTTCCTCGGTCGCCCCGGGATAGACGGTGGATTCGTAGATGACGATGTCGCCGCGCTTGAGCACCTTGCCGATCGTTTCGCTCGCCTTGATCAGCGGCGTCAGGTCCGGCTGCTTGTACTGGTCGATGGGCGTGGGCACCGTCACGATGTACACGTTGGCCTTGGCCAGCTCGCTGATTTCCGTCGTAAAAGTCAGGTGCTTGGCCGCGGCCAGCTCCGCGTCGTCGACTTCCAGCGTGTGATCGTGCCCGCGCTGCAACTCGGCGATCCGGCGGGTATTGATATCGAAGCCGATGACAGGGCGCTTCTTGCCGAACTCCACGGCCAGCGGAAGGCCCACGTAGCCCAGCCCGACCACTGCCAACTTGATATCCTCAGTGCGCAAAATAAATCTCCCTTACCGTAGCGGACACGGCATTGTAAAAACGATCGGGGAAAACGTCGCCGCGGGCGGCGCGAGGCCCGGACCGGAAGGCGGCCGCGTCGCGCCTGCCAGCGGCGCGACGCGGCACCCGTTCAATGGGTGCGCAGCACCGAGGGCAGCAACAGCCACCCCGGGCGCCGCCAGGAAACCAGCCGGGAATATAGCCAGATGTACACCCCGGCAAACACGAGCAGGCTGGCGCACAGCGCCCAGGCGTTGTCCCACCAGATGGTCGCCGGTACCAGGCCGATCAGCGTCAACACCCACAGGTAGGGTGAGGCCATGGCGTTGCACAGCGCCGGCAGCGCATGGCGGCTGTCTCGGCTGAAGGTCACCCTCACCAACCGGCGAAACACCAGCTGGTGCAGGTGCAGCGCATCGGGCTGGTCGACCGGCACGCCGCGCTTGAAGCGGCGGCGCCAGATCGAGAACAGGGTCTCGAACACCGGATAAAACAGCACGGCCAACGCGTAGAAAGGCGAGACCGAGGGGTTGCGCACGACCAGCAGCACCGCCAGCTCGGCCAACATGAAGCCCACGAAGTAGGCGCCGCCGTCGCCCAGGAACACGCGCCCGAATGGGAAGTTCCAGACCAGGAAGCCCAGCGTCGCGCTGGCCAGGGCGGCAGCGATCATGAAGATGGGCATATCGCCCACCTGCAGCGCCACCAGGCTCAACGACACGGCCATCAGGGTGGCCACCATGCCGGCCAGGCCGTTCATGCCGTCGACGATGTTCAACGCGTGGGTGCAACCACCCACGGCGACCATGGTAAAGACCAGGGAAACCGGCCAGTACGACAGCAGCCAGTCAGCCCACCCAATACCGACGCGGCTGACCCCGCCCAGCAGCCACCAGGCCACCGCTGCCGATAAAAAGGCGGCCAGTAGGCGCTTGCCCGCGCCGATGTCCTTGGTAATGTCCTCGAGCAGGCCCGCGACGAAGACGGGCAGCGCGGAAACGAACAGCGCCGGCCACAGCCAGGTCAGGGTCATATTGCTGGGCCCCAGCACCAACAGGCCGGCCAGGGATCCGGCCAGCACGGCAAGCCCGCCCACGCGCGGCGTTGCCCGCGAGTGGAAGGCCTGGGGCTTGCGCAGGTCGGTGTCGCCGGTGAAAGCGCCGTGCCAGCGCTCGGAGGCGACGATCAGTCCGCCCACCATGAAGGCGACCACGCAGATATACAGCCAGGTCACGCTACCACCTTTCGCGAAAAAGATGCCGAAAATGCCGGCGCACAATTATGTCCGCCGGCTGTAACGCCCCTATATGGGCCAAATGAATAAGTGCAAGCCCCCCCCACAGAACGTAACGGCCGCCCGCAAGCGACGCGCCACGCCGGGAAAGCGGGCAACCTTTTATTGTAGGAGCAACCGGCGCGCCCGCGCAGCGCCCATCCTCGGCAACACCACGCCGGCAACCTTGCCGGCGCACCGGGCACCGATGCCCGCCCGCCATGGGCGGCGGCCGCCGCCCGGCGAGCCCCGGCGCAGATAAAAAAAGGCCCGAGACCTTGCGATCTCGGGCCAAATCCACCAAAGGAGGAGGGTGGAGGAGACAACCGTGGCATGTTGAGGGTTAACCCTTGCTGGTCAACCGCTGCAGCTGGGGTTTGCACCGCGCCACCTGCAACTCAACATCCGATGAACGAATCATAGCCCAGCTTTTTGTGCGATGCAAGAAATTTTTTTGTAAGCAGGATCAACCAGCGAACTGTTGTATTTTGCGCACTGCACGACGCTAGGCGGCGGTCGACGGCTCAGGGAATGCCCTAGGAATCAGAGGGTTAACCCTGGGGGCCAGGCGCGGCGCAGCAGGGCCCATTTTTGCAGCGCAGCATGGCCGCGCTGCTTACCGCTTGTTGTCAGGCCCCTGCTGCCAGGCGGCCTAGATCCGGTAGGCCGTCGTGGTCATTACCTTGGACATCAGCCGCATCGCCAGGCGCACGGGCGCCGGCAGGTGGGCGGCACCCGCGCGCTCGGCGGTGACCCGGTGATGCGCCTCGTCCTCCTTCATCTGCTCGACGATGCGGCGGGAACGGGAATCGGCCGCGGGCAGCTCACGCAAGTGGCCGTCCAAGTGATCCTCGACCTGGCGCTCGGTCTCGGCCATGAAGCCCAGGTTGCGCGCCACCCCAGCCCGCCCGGCCAACAGCCCAAGGCCGAACGAGCCCGCGTACCAGAAGGGGTTGAGCAGGCTGGGGCGGCTGCCCAGCTCGGCCAGCCGCTCGTTGCACCAGGCGAGATGATCGACTTCCTCCTGTGCGGCCCGGTAGAGCAGCCCCCGCGTGGCCTCGTCCTGGCACACCGCTGCCTGCCCGCGGTAAAGCGCCTGCGCGCAGACTTCCCCGACGTGGTTGACCCGCATCAGGCCGGCGGCGTGGCGGCGCTCGCTTTCGGGCAGCGGCTCTTGCGCGGCGGGCAGGTCGCCAGCAGGATTGGGGCGCGACGGCACCGCCGATCCGGACAGCACCTGCAGCGCGCGATCGACCTCTCCCAGCACCGCATCCATGAGGCCGCGCCGGCGCAAAGGCCGGCTTGCGGACGTGGCGGCGTCGAATCGGGACATGGCAGACTCCTGTCGCAAAGTATCCGTGGGGCGGCGCGCGGTGCCGCCGCTTGGGCGATTTTAGGCCGGACGCCGCGGGCATGCCGCGGCGCACGGCGCGGCGGCCGGCACTGCGCCGCCGTCGGCCGCCCCGGATCCGGGCTGCGGGCGGCACGCGCATGCCCGCCCCCCCAACCGTCACGGTATGATGGCTCGTTCGCGTACCGATTGGAATGTCCACCATGCAATGCACGATCGATTGGGGCGGCCCGGACGGCATGCTCTTTGTTGCCCGCACCGGCAGCGGCCACGTGGCGGCCATGGACGGCGCCCCCGAAGGCGGCGGCCATAACCTGGCGCCCCGCCCCATGGAAATGATCCTGGCAGGAACCGGCGGCTGCACGGCCTACGACGTGGTCCTCATCCTCAAGCGCGGCCGGCATGCCGTGACGGGCTGCAGCGTCAAGCTGCAGGCCGAGCGTGCCGAAGCCGACCCCAAGGTCTTTACACGCATCCACTTCGCCTTCACGGTCACGGGCCACAAGCTGCCGCGCGCGGCGGTCGAGCGCGCCGTCCAGCTGTCGCACGAAAAGTACTGCTCGGCCTCGGCCATGCTGGCCAAGACCGCCGAGCTGAGCTTTTCGGTCGACATCGTCGACACCGCCCAGGCTGACACCCCGGCTGGCGCCTGAACAGGGGGCCTGGGCCCCGCCCACCCACGTTTTCAACCGATTCTTCTCATCGCCGGCGCCCCGCCATGCAGCAATACGAAGACTTCATGCGGCACGTGTACGAGCACGGCGTCGCCAAGACCGACCGGACCGGCACCGGCACGCGCTCGGTGTTCGGCTACCAGATGCGCTTTGACCTGGCCGAGGGCTTCCCCTTGGTCACGACCAAGAAGCTGCACACCAAGAGTATCTTCCTCGAGCTGCTGTGGTTCCTGCGCGGCGACTCCAACGTGCGTTGGCTGCAGGAACGCGGCGTAACGATTTGGGACGAATGGGCCGGCCCCGACGGCGACCTCGGCCCGATCTACGGCGTGCAGTGGCGGTCCTGGCCCACGCCCGACGGCGGGCATATCGACCAGATATCCGCCCTGCTGGAGCAAATCCGCAGCAATCCGGATTCGCGCCGGCTGATCGTGTCGGCCTGGAACGTGGCCGACATCCCGCGCATGGCGCTGCCGCCGTGCCACGCTTTTTTCCAGTTCTACGTCGCCGAAGGCCGGCTGTCCTGCCAGCTATACCAACGCAGCGCCGACATCTTCCTGGGCGTGCCGTTCAACATCGCGAGCTACGCGCTGCTGACCCACATGATCGCCCAGCAGTGCGACCTGCAGCCGGGCGAGTTCATCTGGACGGGCGGCGACTGCCACCTGTACACCAACCACCTGGACCAGGTGCGCGAGCAGCTTTCGCGCAAGCCCTACCCGTATCCGCGCCTGCACATCCGGCGCCGTCCTCCCAGCCTGTTCGACTACGAGCTGGAGGATTTCGAAATCCTCGACTACCAATGCCATCCGCACATCAAGGCGCCGGTGGCGGTATGAATCGGCCCGCACGCCCGGCCTGCGTCGCGCTGATCGTGGCCTACGCCCAAAACCGCGTCATCGGCCGGGACAATGCCTTGCCGTGGCGCCTGCCAGGCGACCTGGCGCACTTCAAGCGCACCACGCTGGGCCATCCCATCGTCATGGGCCGCAAGACCTGGGAGTCGCTTGGCCGGCCATTGCCCGGGCGGCGCAACATCGTCGTCACCCGCCAGCCGGGCTACGCCGCCGCGGGCGCCGAAATCGCCGGATCGCTGCAGGCGGCGCTGGCGGCCTGCGCCGACGCCTCGGCCGCCTATGTCATCGGCGGCGCGCAGATCTACGAACAGGCACTACCGCTTGCCGACTGTATCCTGGCCACCGAAATCCGCGCGCAGGTCGAAGGCGACGCCCATTTCCCCGAGCTGGACCGCGCGCGCTGGCGCGAAGCGTCGCGCGAGCCACAACCGGAAGAAAACGGCTACGCATACGACTTCGTCAGGTATGAGCGCATACAGGATTGACCGCTGCCCGGCGATGCCGAAGATCCCGCCGCCCGGCTGCGGCGCGCGGCCCATCCTGGGCGCGCCGGCATTGCAAGCACTAGGCGGCGCCTGACCGCTTTCCCTCCACCACCCTTGCCTCGAAAAACGGACTGGCCATGGCGTTACCCAACGACATCACCTGCATCGAAGACCTGCGCGTGCTGGCCAAGCGGCGCGTGCCCCGGATGTTCTACGACTATGCCGACTCCGGCGCCTGGACCGAAAGCACTTACCGCGCCAACGAAAGCGACTTCCAAAAGATCAAGTTCCGGCAGCGCGTCGCGGTGGACATGGACGGGCGCTCGCTGCGCACCACCATGGCCGGCTTCGAGGCGACCATGCCGGTGGCGCTTGCGCCCACCGGCCTGACCGGCATGCAGCACGCCGACGGCGAAATCCTCGCCGCCCAGGCGGCCGAGGCCTTCGGCGTGCCCTTCACGCTGTCGACCATGAGCATTTGCTCGATCGAGGATGTCGCGGCCGCGACCACCAAGCCGTTCTGGTTCCAGCTCTACGTGATGCGCGACCGCGACTTCGTGGCCAACCTGATCGACCGCGCCAAGGCGGCCGGCTGCTCGGCGCTGATGCTGACGCTGGACCTGCAGATCCTGGGACAGCGCCACAAGGACATCAAGAACGGCTTGTCCGCCCCGCCCAAGCCGACCCTGCGCAACTTGCTGAACCTAACCATGCACCCGGCCTGGTGCCTGCGCATGCTGGGCACGCGCCGGCGCACCTTCGGCAACATCGTCGGCCATGCCAAGGGCGTCAGCGACCTGTCGTCGCTGTCGTCATGGACCGCCGAACAATTCGACCCGCGCCTGAACTGGCGCGACGTCGAATGGATCAAGCAGCGTTGGGGCGGGCCGCTCATCCTCAAGGGCATCATGGACGTGGAAGATGCACGGCACGCCGCCGACAGCGGCGCCGACGCGCTGGTCGTCAGCAACCACGGCGGACGCCAGCTCGACGGCGCACCGTCGTCCATCGCCGCCCTGCCGGCAATTGCCGACGCCGTCGGCTCGCGCATCGAGGTATGGATGGACGGCGGCGTGCGCTCCGGCCAGGACGCGCTCCGGGCGATCGCGCTCGGCGCGCGCGGCGTGCTCATCGGCCGCGCCTTCCTGTATGGCCTGGGCGCAGGCGGCCGGGCCGGTGTCACCCGCGCGTTGGAAATCATCTACCGCGAGATGGACGTCACCATGGCCTTCTGCGGCCACAAGGACATCCGCAACGTCGACCGCGGTATCCTCGTGCCGGGGACTTATCCGACTGCTTGACGCGTCGGCAGTCCGCGGGCCCGCCTCAGCCGGAAGCCGGGCCGACAAGCCAGCCTGGCGCAGGCTACCGCCTTGCCTGCCTTAGGACGACCGCCTACCGGACAACTCCTGCGCCAGCTGCCGCGCTTCGTGGTGCAGGGCGGCAACGACTTCCTGCAGGCGGGTGCCGCTTAGGCGTGAACGGATGGCCGCCACGCTGAGGGCAGCCAATACCCGTTTATCGCGGTCGAGCACGGGCACCCCCACGCCCACCATCTCCGCAATGATGCGGCCCGGATTGAGCGCATAGCCGTTGCGCAACGTCGCGGCAATGTCTTCGCGAAGCAACTCGGGCGCCGGATGGTGAGGCTGCCGTATCGCCGGGTAGCGGGCCAGCAGTGCTTCCCGCTCGTTAGCAGGCAGGTAGGCCAGCAGCGCAAGACTACCAGCTCCCACCCCCAGCGGCCGGCGATGGCCGATCTCCAGGGTCAATATCTTGATTGGGAAGTCTCCGGTCTTGCGGTCCAGGCAAACCGCCTCGTCGCCTGAACGCACCGAAAGAAAACTGGTATCGCCCGTCTGCATGGCCAGCCGCTGGATGGCAGCCTCGGCTACCGCCTTGATGCCGTAGCGGCTTTCCGCCGCCAGCCCCAGAATGTACGCTTCGCGTCCCAGCGTATATGTCTTGAATGTGGGATGCACGCTGACGAAACCTTCTTGCACCAAGGCCGACAACATGCGGTGCGCAGTCGGCTGCGTCAACCCAAGCTCGCGTGCCAGGTTACTGACACCGACACCGCGCGCTGGTGCCGCTCCCAGGTATTTGAGTATTCGCAACACGCGCACGACGCTCTGCGCGCCGGCGATTTCCGAGGCGAAACCAGCGCTCGATGCGGCTGACGCACTTTCCGGCCGTTGCGCTGCGTCCCGGCTATGGGTGGGTGACTTGCTCATCTCGGGCAGGGACTGAAACACCAAATTGTATCCATATTATGGAACATCGGTTGAAGCCGAAGATCAGGCCCACCTAGACTACTTACTCGTACTGGTTACGTCTGTTTCTACTCGCAGCCGAATTCAAGCTGCCTTTTACGGCGCCCAGGTATCCATATTATGAATAACTGTGCATCACTATGCCATTGGTGATCCGCGTCCTGGACAGCATTACGAAACTAGGCCCGCAAGACGCCGGTTGCGTTGCAGTTGCCGCCTCGCATGGCGGTCGCTACGCAGGAGCGTTTGCGGCGTGCCGGGGCGTGGCGGCGACCATCGTCAACGATGCGGGGTTAGGCCTGGATCAAGCCGGGATCGCCGCTTTGCCCTATCTACAGGCGTTGGGCATACCGGCAGCGGCAGTCGATCACCGCAGCAGCCGCATCGGCGACGGCGCGGACATGATGGCCCACGGCATCATCAGCCATGCCAACACGTTGGCCGTCGACGCCGGATGCCGACCCGGCATGACCGTGCGCGAGTGCGCCAGGCGCCTGCAGGCCAACGCAGCCAACCGCGGCACCACCGACGGATGCGTGCTTCACCCCGCATCCCCCGGCAACCCCGCCGTGCCCGACCCCACCCAAGACCTCGTAGAAGCGCGCATCGACTTGCTGCCCGGCAGCCCAGTGCCGGTGCTCGGCCTTGATTCGGTGTCCTTGTTGCGCGACGACGACGTCGGGGCCATCGCCGTAACCGCCTCCCACGGCGGCCTGCAGGCCGCCAGCTACAGCGACGGCGTGCGGCCTCACGTACTGGCCGTGTCCTTTCACGATGCCGGCGGAGGGAAAGACGACGCAGGCTTTAGCCGCTTGTCACTGCTACAGGCACGCAGCATCGCTGCCGTCACGGTGGCGGCCGACAGCGCTCGAATCGGCGATGCGCGTTCTTGTTATGAAACCGGCCGGATCTCGCGGGCCAACCCATGTGCCGTGGCGCTGGGGGCCTATGAAGCGATGCCCCTGAAAGATTTCGTCGCGGCCGTCTTGGCACGCACCCGTCCACCCGCAATGGAGACTCAACGCCGTGCCTGATCCCGGAAGACGTCGCACACGGCGTGCACACCTTTGCCGCCGATGCGTTTCACGCCGATCCGGCATCGACTCGCATCCCTGCGCTGCGCTGCCGTCCCGATGACGCCGCGCTGGCCGAGGCGGCACGCCTGCTGGCCCACGCGCAGCGCCCATTGATGCTCTGCGGCGGCGGTGTGCACTTGAGCGGCGCAGCAGACGCCGTGCAACGCTTTGCCGTCGCCCTCAACATTCCCGTGGCACATACCATGAGCGGCAAGGGCGCAATCGCCTGCACTCATCCGCTCAGCGCCGGCTTATTTGGGCGGTATAGCCGCATTGCCAATGACCTGATTGCGGCGGCTGACTGCTTGTTCGTGGTGGGCTGCAAACTGGGCGAAATTGCGACGCGCCGCTATGACCTGATACCGGTCTCAGTACCGCTCATCCATCTGGACATCCTGCCCGAAGAATTTGATCGCACCACCGCCCCCACGGTACGGCTATGGGGAGATATCGGCGCCACGCTACCGGCACTACACGAAGTCATGCGAACGCAGGCCGCTCAGTCGGATCGCCGCAGCTACGCCGCCGAAGTTGCGCAGCGCATGCAGGCGTGGCGCGCCTCGGTGACCGAACGCCTCGAATCGGACGAAGTACCGGTGTCCATGGCGCGCCTGATGCATGAAATCAATACTTGGCTGCCACCTGACGGGCTGCTTGTTGCCGATGGCGGATTCGCTGCACATTGGGGCGGATTGCTATTTGACACCAAACGCCCGGGTCGCAGCTTCGTTCCAGATCGAGGCTTCGCATCCATCGGCTATGGCATCCCGGGCGCCATCGGTGCCACGCTGGCCGCTCCAGGACGCCAGGTAGTCTCACTGACCGGTGATGGCGGCTGCAATATGTCGCTGGGCGAATTGGAGACGGCGGTACGCATGAAGCTGCCGTTTACGCTGGTCGTCGTCAACAACGCGGCGTCAGGCTACGTCAAGGCGTTGCAGCACCTGATGTACGGCGCTGGCGCCTACCAGTCGGCGGACCTCGCCGAAACCAACTACGCGGACGTGGCCCGCGCGCTGGGATGCAACGGAATCCGGGTAGAAGAACCGGGCGCGATCCGTGACGCGCTCAATGCGGCTGCATCGTGCACCGACAGGCCCACGGTGTTGGACGTCGTCGTCACACGTGACCCCGCACGGATGCTGCCGGGCGTCGACAGCCGCGCGGCAAAGATCAAGCAAGGAGACCGCATCGCATAAAGAGTTGCAGCGTTGCGCGCAAGGTCGTACTCGCCCTAACTGCGCCGCACGTCGCGCTTGGCCCCATCGAACGCTTCGCGTCGATCACGACAACAAAACAACGATAGGAGACACAACCATGGACATTCGCATCAACGCGGCATCACCTGGCTTGATCGCCAGCCTGGTCCTGGCAGTGACGCTGGCCGCTCCTGGCTCGGCCGGGGCGCAGCAGGATTATCCCAACAAGCCGATTACACTCGTGGTGCCTTTCCCTCCTGGCGGGACTTCCGACGTGGTCGGGCGCATCTTTGCCGAGGCACTTTCGCGCGAAATCGGCCAGCAGGTCATCGTCGATAACCGCGGCGGCGCCGGCGGAACGATCGGCTCGCGCTACGTGGCCAGCGCGGCACCGGACGGCTACACGCTGCTACTGGCCACTTCCAGCACCAATGGCACGAACTCGGCGGTTTACAAGAACCTGCCCTACGACCCCGTGAAGGACTTCACGCCGGTGACCCAAATCATCCGGGTACCTGGCGTGATTGCGACGACCAAGGGTTTTCCCGCGAAAGATTATCAGTCCTTCGTGGCGCTCATACAGGCCTCGCCTGGTAAGTACTCTTACGCCTCGGCCGGAAACGGCAGCGCCACACACATGGCGATGGAGAGTACTACAAATCCCTGACCGGACTGCAGATTCTGCACGTCCCCTATCGCGGCACCGGCCCGGCACTCAATGATGTCATCGCCGGCCAGGTGGAGATGATTTGGGACACTGCCGCTTCATCCACGCAGCACATCCTGGCCGGCAATCTTGTTCCCATGGTAATTGCCGGAAAGTCGCGGCTGGAAAAAATGCCGGGCGTACCTACGGCCGCCGAGGTCGGTCTGCCCGACTACGATGCCGAGATGTGGAACGGCCTGCTTGCGCCGGCCGGTTTGCCAGAGGACATCCTGGCCAAACTGCATCAGGCATCGGCAAAAGCGCTTCGCAATCCGGACGTGCAAAAGCGCTACGCTGCGGTGGGCGCTTACGTCATCGCCGACCGGCCGGAGGAATTCGCCGCGATGGTGCGCAACGACGTGCAGAAGTGGAAAAAAGTAGCTGAGTTCGCCAAGATATCCCTGGATTGACGCGGCTGCCGGCGCCAGATGGCTTGCCATTACCCATCGCACCAGCGCTGGCGCACGACTTGCCATTCAGGCTTGCTGCAGGCTTGAAACATCCTTTTGCAGCACGCCTACGCCTGCCGCCCGCTCCAAGAAGCGCCACAGCGCCGGCGCCTGCGCGTACGCGACGTTGACGCGCAGCCAGGGCGTGTCCTGCTCGCGGACGTCGAAGTACGAGCCCGGCGCCAGCCAAATGCCGTCGCGCAGCGCCAGCTCCGCCAGGTAGTTGGCGCCGCGTCCATCGCGCAGGCCGGGCGGACGCGCCCACAGGAACAGGCCGGCCTGGGGTTGGGCGTAGATTTCCATGCCCAGTTCCTCCATGCGCGCGGCCACCTGCGCGTGCGCCAACGCCAGACGCTCGCGCACGCGCTCCAGGTGCGGGCGATAGTGCCCGTCGCGCACCACCTGATGCACGATGCGCTCCATCAGCTCGGGCGAGGTCAGGCCGACGGCCATCTTGGTGCGGGCCAGGTCGCGCACCAGGTCGCGCTGCGCGACGACGAAGCCCACGCGCAGCGACGGGCTGATCGCCTTGGAATAACCGCCGATATGGATGACGCGGTTGCCGCCGTCGAGCGCGGCCAGCATCGGCGCGACGCCGCAGGCGAGCGGACGCGAGATGTCGTCCTCGATCACCCAAAGGCCATGGCGCTCGGCCACCTGCAGCACGCGAAACGCATTGGCCATAGACAGCGTGGAGCCCGTGGGGTTCTGCAGCACGGTGTTGACGAATAGCGCGCGGCAAGGCAGCGCGGCGGCCGCCTCCAGCGCGGCGATGTCCAGGCCTTCAGCGGTGCGCGGGATGGCGACGATGCGCATGCCTGCCAGGCGCAGCATCTGCAGCAAATTGGTATAGCAGGGCGATTCGACGGCCACGGCATCGCCCGGCTTGAGCAGCGTGCGCACGACCAGGTCCAACCCTTGCGTGACGCCCTGGGTCATCAGCACCTGGGCAAGTTCCACCTGCATGCCTTGGCTGGCCAGTTCTGCGGCCACTTGCTCGCGCAGCGGCGCGTAGCCGTACGGATGGCCGTAGCCGCCCAGCTGTGCCGCGGGCGTGCGCGCCTGGTGGCGAAGCGCCTGATGCAGGCCGGTCTCGTTGACCCATTCGGGCGGCAACCAGCCGCAACCTGCCTTGATGGGAATGGAATGGTCGGCGAAGATGTCCGATAGCAGCCAGCCCGCGCCGAGCTGCGGCGGCTGCCAGGTCTGCGGCGCCCCTTGGCCGCCCGCGCGCGTGCGCACGGCGACCCGATAGCCTGCGCCGCGCCGGGCATCGAGCCAACCCTGGGCGACCAGCCGGCTGTAGGCGCTGGCCACCGTAAAGGTGCTGATGTCGTACCGGCGGGCGAACTCGCGCACCGACGGCACCGGCATGCCGGGACGCAGCGCCTGGTTGCGGATGGCCCGCACGAAGGCCTCTACCGTCTGGTCAACCAGCGTGGGCCCTCGGCCGCGGTCGCGCACCGGTTGGAAGTCGATCATGGGTCAACCTATACAGTAGCCCCGACACAATCAATACAGTCAGGGGATTTTTACCCGATTGTATATTTCCAGCCGGGCCGCCCGCCTCCAGAATGCCGTATCGGCCGATGGCGGGCCGCGGCAGCTGCTGCCCGCCAGTCCTTGATTTGCTACGGAGACTCCGGATGAACGCACCTGCCACCCTGCCCGACCTGTCGCACCTGTGGATGCCGTTTACGGCGAACAAACAGTTCAAGGCCCAGCCTCGCCTGTTGGCCGGCGCCTCCGGCATGTACTACACCTCGATCGACGGTCGCCGCATCCTGGACGGCACGGCCGGCCTGTGGTGTGTCAACGCCGGCCACTGCCGCGAGGAAATCGTCCAGGCCGTCAGTCGCCAGATCGGCAACCTGGACTATGCGCCGGGCTTCCAACTGGGCCACCCCGACGCGTTCGATGCAGCCACCGCCGTGGCCGGCGTAATGCCCCAGGGCATGGACCGCATTTTCTTTACCAATTCCGGCTCGGAATCGGTCGATACGGCGCTGAAGATCGCGCTGGCCTACCACCGGGCCCGTGGCGAAGGCCAACGCGTGCGCCTGATCGGCCGCGAGCGGGGCTACCACGGCGTGGGCTTCGGCGGGATTTCCGTCGGCGGCATCGTCGCCAATCGCAAGGCCTTCTCCGGCGCGCTGCTGCCGGCCGTGGACCACCTACCGCACACCCACAACCTGGAAAAGAACGCCTTCTCGCGCGGGCAGCCCGCCTGGGGCGCGCACCTGGCCGACGAGCTCGAGCGCCTGATCGCCCTGCACGATGCCTCGACCATTGCCGCGGTCATCGTCGAGCCCATGGCCGGTTCGGCCGGCGTACTGATCCCGCCCAAGGGCTACCTGGAGCGGCTGCGCGAGATCACCGCGCGCCACGGCATCCTGCTGATCTTCGACGAAGTGATCACCGGCTACGGCCGGCTGGGTGCGGCCACGGCGAGCGAATTCTTTGGCATCACGCCCGACATCATCACCATGGCCAAGGGCGTGAGCAACGCCGCCGTGCCCGCCGGCGCGGTGGCGGTGCGCCGCGAGATCCATGATGCGATCGTGGGCGCGACGGCCAGCGGCATCGAGTTCTTCCACGGCTACACCTACTCCGGCCACCCGCTGGCCGCGGCGGCCATCCTGGCCACGCTGGACATCTACCGCCGCGAGGATCTGTTCGCCCGGGCGCGCGGCCTGTCGGCGAAATTCGAAGCCGCCGCCCACACGCTGCAGGGTGCGCCCCACGTCGTCGACGTGCGCAATCTGGGCCTGGTCGCCGGCATCGAGCTGGCCCCGCGCGAAGGCGCGCCCGGCGCCCGCGCCACCGAAGTCTTCCAGAAGTGCTTCGACCGCGGCGTCCTGGTGCGCTTTACCGGCGACATCATCGCGGTATCGCCGCCTCTCATCATCAACGAAGACCAGATCGGCCAGATCTTCGAAACCATCGGCCAAGCCTTGAAGGAAGTCCAGTAAATGAAGCAGATCCCGCATTACATCAACGGCCGGGCGCAGGCCGGCACGAGCAACCGCTTTGCCGAGGCCTATCACCCGGCCACCGGCGAAGTCGGGTCACAGGTGCCGCTGGCCAGCGCGGCCGAGGTCGATGCGGCCGTGGCCGCGGCCCGCGCGGCCTTTCCGGCCTGGAGCGAAACGCCGGCGCTGAAGCGCGCGCGCATTCTGTTTCGCTTCAAGGAGCTGCTCGAAGCGCATGCCGACGAGCTGGCCGAGATCATCACGCGCGAGCACGGCAAGGTGCTGTCGGATGCGCGCGGCGAAGTGACCCGGGGCATCGAAGTCGTGGAGTTCGCGTGCGGCGCCCCGCACCTGCTCAAGGGCCAGTACACCGAGCAGATCGGCGGCGGCATCGATAACTGGAGCATGCGCCAGCCGCTCGGCGTGGTCGCCGGCATCACGCCGTTCAACTTCCCGATGATGGTGCCGTGCTGGATGTTCCCGGTCGCGCTCGCCTGCGGCAACACTTTCGTGCTCAAGCCGTCCGAGCGCGACCCGTCCGCGTCGGTGCGCTTGGCCGAACTGCTGGCCGAGGCCGGCCTGCCCGAAGGGGTCTTCAACGTGGTGCACGGCGACAAGGTCGCCGTCGACGCGCTGATTGCCCATCCGGACGTCGAAGCGCTGTCGTTCGTGGGCTCGACGCCCATCGCGCAGTACATCTACGCCGAGGGCACGGCGCGCGGCAAGCGCGTGCAGGCGCTGGGCGGGGCCAAGAACCACCTGGTGGTCATGCCCGACGCCAACCTGGACCAGGCCGTCGACGCCCTGATGGGTGCGGCCTACGGGTCGGCCGGCGAGCGCTGCATGGCGATATCGGTGGCGGTGGCCGTTGGCAGCATCGCCGACGAACTGGTCCAGCGCCTGGCGCCGCGCGTCAAGGCGCTCAAGGTCAAGAACGGGATGGAGCCCGATGCCGAGATGGGACCGCTGGTCACGGCGCAGCACCGCAACAAGGTGGTCGGCTACATCGAGGACGGCATCGCCGCGGGGGCCACGCTGGTGGTCGATGGCCGCGGCCTGACGGTGCCGGGCCACGAAAAAGGCTTCTTCCTGGGGGGCACGCTGTTCGACCACGTCAAGCCGACGATGAACATCTACCGCGAAGAGATCTTCGGCCCGGTGCTGTGCGTGGTGCGCGTGCCGGACTTCAAGTCCGCGGTCGAACTGATCAACGCGCACGAATATGCCAACGGGGTGTCGCTGTTCACCTCCGACGGCGGCGTGGCACGCGCCTTCGCGCGGCAGATCAAGGTCGGCATGGTCGGGATCAACGTCCCCATCCCCGTGCCCATGGCCTGGCACTCCTTCGGGGGCTGGAAAAAGTCGCTGTTTGGCGACCACCATGCCTATGGCGAGGAAGGCGTGCGCTTCTACACGCGCTACAAGAGCGTGATGCAGCGCTGGCCGGACAGCATCGCCAAGGGCGCCGAATTCACCATGCCAGTGGCCAAGTAAGCCAGCCTGTAGCCGGCTCGGGCCGCAGCCTGCTCGCCCGGCCGCATCGCCAGGCAAGCGCCGGGGCCGACGGCCACCGGCGCTTTTTGTTTTAGGCGTCCGCCTGGGCGTATGCCTCGACGGGCGGGCACGCGCATACCAGGTTCCGATCGCCATACGCGTTGTCCACGCGCGCGACCGGCGGCCAATACTTGGCCTGGCGCAGGCCCGGCACCGGGTAAGCCGCCTGCTGGCGCGGGTAAGCGTGGTGCCACTCCTCGGCCAGCAGCATTTCCGCGGTATGCGGCGCGTTCTTCAAGGGGTTGTCCTGCCGGTCGCTGCGGCCGGCCTCGATGTCGGCGATTTCGGCGCGGATGGCGATCATCGCCTCGATGAAGCGGTCCAGCTCGGCAAGGCCTTCGGACTCGGTCGGCTCGACCATCAGCGTACCCGCCACCGGGAAGCTCATCGTCGGGGCATGGAAGCCGTAGTCCATCAGCCGCTTGGCGATGTCCTCGGCCGTCACGCCGGCGCTTTCCTTCAGCGGGCGCACGTCCAGGATGCACTCGTGCGCCACCCGGCCGTTGCGGCCGGTGTAGAGCACCGGATAGTGGTCGCGCAGGCGCGCCGCGACATAGTTGGCGTTGAGGATGGCCACCTCGGTGGCACGCTTGAGCCCCTGCGCACCCATCAGCGCGATGTAGACGTACGAGATCGGCAGGATGCCCGCGGAACCGTACGGCGCGGCCGACACCGGCCCGACCGGCGTGCCGTCGGCCAATCGGCCGTCCTGGCCCACCACCCCAGGTAGGTAGGGCGCCAGGTGCGCGCGCACCGCGACCGGCCCGACGCCCGGCCCGCCTCCGCCGTGCGGGATGCAGAAGGTCTTGTGCAGGTTCAGGTGCGAGACGTCCGACCCGAACTTGCCGGGCTTGGCCAGCCCCACCATGGCGTTCATGTTGGCGCCGTCCAAGTAGACCTGGCCGCCCGCGTCGTGGATCATCGCGCAGATGCGCTCGATCTCCTCCTCGAACACGCCGTGCGTCGACGGGTAGGTGATCATCAGTGCGGCCAGCCTATCGCCGACCTGCTCGATGCGTGCCTGCAGGTCGGCCACGTCGACGTTGCCCTGCGCGTCGGAGGCCACCACCACCACCTCCATGCCGGCCAGCTGCGCCGAGGCAGGGTTGGTGCCGTGCGCCGACGCGGGGATCAGGCAGACGTTGCGCTGGCCCTCGCCGCGCGCGACGTGGTAGGCACGGATGGCCAGCAGCCCGGCGTACTCGCCCTGCGCGCCGGAGTTCGGCTGCAGGCTGACGGCGTCGTAGCCCGTGATCTCGCACAGCGCCTGCGACAGCTTGGCCACCAGCTCGCGATAGCCCGCGGCCTGTTCGGCCGGCGCGAACGGATGAATGTTGGCGAACGCCGGCCAGGTGATGGGGATCATCTCGGCCGTGGCGTTCAGTTTCATGGTGCACGAGCCCAAGGGGATCATCGTGCGGTCCAGGGCCAGGTCCTTGTCAGCCAGCCTGCGCAGGTAGCGCAGCATGTCGGTTTCGGACTGCACGCTGGAGAACACCGGGTGCTCTAGGATCTTGCCCTTGCGCGCGAGCGCGGGCGGGATGCCGCCCTGTGCGTCGACGTCCAGCGCCGGCGCGCGCTCTTGCCAGGCCGCGGCGAACACCCCGAGCAACGCCTGCAGGTCCGCCTCGGTCACCGTTTCGTCCATCGACACGGCCACGTGCGCGTCGTCGACGCGGCGCAGGTTGATGCGCGCGCGCTCGGCCTGCTGCAGGACCGCCGCGGTGCGCTCGCCGCATTCGATGAGCAGGGTGTCGAAGAACGTGTCGTTGACCACGCGCGCACCCAAGGCAAGCAGCCCGGCGCGCAGGCAGGCCGCCGACGCATTGACGCGGCGCGCAATGCGCACTATGCCCTGCGGCCCATGCCACACCGCATACATGCTGGCCATCACGGCGAGCAGCACCTGCGCCGTGCAGATGTTGGAAGTGGCCTTCTCGCGCCGGATGTGCTGCTCGCGGGTCTGCAGCGCCAGCCGCAGCGCCGGCTTACCCTGCGCGTCGCGCGACACGCCGACCAGGCGGCCGGGCATGTTGCGCTTGAACGCATCCTTGCACGCCATGAAGCCGGCGTGCGGACCGCCCCAGCCGAACGGCACGCCAAAGCGCTGCGCCGAACCGACCGCGATGTCCGCGCCCCACCGGCCGGGCGGCTCCAATAGCGCCAGCGCCAGCAGGTCCGTGGCGCACGCCACCACCGCGCCGCGCTCGTGCGCCTGCGTGGCCAGGTCGCTGTAGTCCGCCACCGCGCCCAGGCTGTGCGGATACTGCAGCAGCACGCCGAAGCAATCCGGCAGGCCTTGGAACTCGTCACCGACGATCACCTCGATGCCCAGGCCCTGCGCCCGCGTGCGCACGACCTCGATGGTCTGCGGGTGGCAGTGCTGCGACACGAAGAACACGTTGCTTGCCGCGCGCGCACCGCGGCGGGCCAGCGTCATGGCCTCGGCCGCGGCAGTGGCCTCATCCAGCAGCGAAGCATTGGCGATATCCAGGCCGGTCAAGTCGGCGACCATGGTCTGGAAATTGAGCAGCGCTTCCAGGCGGCCTTGGGAAATTTCCGGCTGGTAAGGCGTGTAGGCCGTATACCAGGCGGGATTCTCGAGGATGTTGCGCAGAATGACGTTGGGCGTGTGGGTGCCATAGTAGCCCTGCCCGATATAGCTGCGGTAGACCTGGTTGGCCTCGGCCATGCGCGCCAGTTCGGCGAGCACGTCCGGCTCGCTGCGCGGGCCGGGCAGGTCCAGCGGCTGGCGGCTGCGGATGGCGGGCGGGACGACCTCGTCGATCAAGGCATCCAGCGAGGGCACGCCGATGGCGGCCAGCATTTTCTCCTGGTCGGCCGGCGACGGGCCGATGTGGCGGGGCAGGAAATCGGAATCGGGGGCAAACGCGCGCAGCATGGCGATCTCGAAAAAGCGGGGCTATCAGCCGGCGTCGACCGACGCCTGGTAACCGGCGGCATCGAGCAGCTGCTCGACGTCGGCGGGGTTGTCGGCCTTGATCTTGAAGATCCAGGCGGTGTAGGGGGATTCGTTGATCAGCCCGGGGTTGGCCTCGAGCTCTTGGTTGAAGGCGACGATTTCTCCGGCCACCGGCGCGTAAACGTCCGAGGCGGCCTTGACCGATTCGACGACGCCGGCGGTATCGCCGGCAGCAACCTTGGCGCCGACCTTGACGTCGCCGACGAAGACCAGATCGCCCAACTGGTCCTGGGCGTTGTCGGTGATGCCCACGGCGAAGACATCGCCGTCGGCCAGCACCCATTCGTGCGACTTGGTGTATTTGCGGTCGTTGGGCAGGCTCATGGATGGACTCCTGGAAGGGAAGGTTTCGAAGCTGGCGCGCGCCCCCGCGCGGCACCGCGCCAGTTTAAAGGCAGGGACGGCCGCGGCGGCGATCACGCATGGTCGAGCGCCTTGCCGTGGCGCACGAAGGGCAGCTTGCAGGCTTGCGCGCGCAGCCACTTGCCGCGCACGTCGACCTCGACTTCGTCGCCAGGCTGGACCGCCGCCGGCAGGCGCGCCAGCGCGATCGACACGCCCAGCGTCGGCGACATCGTGCCGCTGGTGATCTCGCCCTGGCCATGCGCCGTGCGCACCGTCATGTGCGCGCGCATCACGCCGCGATCGAGCAGCTTCAGGCCCAGGAAGGCGCGCGGCTCGCCCGACTGCAGGGCGGCGCGGCCGATGAACTCGCGCGACGGGTCCTTCAGCGACACGGTCCAAGACAGGCCGGCCTGGTCGGGGCGCGTCGTGGCGTCCATGTCCTGCCCGTAAAGATTCATGCCGGCTTCCAGGCGCAACGTGTCTCGCGCGCCCAGTCCGCACGGGCGCACGCCGTGCGCAGCCAGGTCGCGCCACAGCGCGGCGGCGTCACCGGCCGGCACGACGACTTCGTAGCCGTCCTCGCCGGTGTAGCCCGTGCGCGCAACCAGCACGTCGCCGTCGAGCCGCGCCGCGCTAAACGGCACGAGCGGCTCGGCCGCGGCCTGCCAGGCCGGCCGCACGGCGTGCACCGCGGCGCGCGCCTGCGGCCCCTGTACGGCGATCATGGCCAGGTCGCGGCGCGGCGTGATTGCGACATCGAAGGATTCGCGCTGCGCGACCTCGCGCATCCATGCCACGTCGCCGTCGGCCGTGGCGGCGTTGACCACCACGCGGTACTGATCGGGCGAAAAGTAATAAACGATCAGGTCGTCGATCACCCCGCCTTCAGGGTTCAGCATGCACGAGTACAGTGCCTTGCCGGGCACGGCCAGGCGCGCCACGTCGTTGGCGAGCAGGCGGCGCAGGAAGGCCTGCGCGCCCGCACCGGCCACGTCGACGTTGAGCATGTGCGACACATCGAACATGCCGGCCTCGCGGCGAACGGCGTGGTGCTCTTCGATCTGCGAGCCGTAGGACAGCGGCATGTACCAGCCGCCGAAATCGACCATGCGTGCGCCGGCGGCGAGATGCTCGTCGACCAAGGGGGTACGTTTGAGGCTGTCGGACATAGGTGACTCCGGAGCGGGACCGCGCGCGGCCCGTTGCACTGGGCCAGCCGGGCAAAAGGCGGAAACCGCCCCGGCGCCGGCCGGGTGTTCCGCCCCTCTGTCCTTTTGCCTGAGAGTTGCCCCGCCCATCGGACGGGTTTGCACCTTCGGCGCCTGGGCGCCAGCGCTTGCCGCGCCGGACCAGGTCTCTCCAGAGCGCTGCTTCGGTGCGCGGCCTGCGGCGCGGCGACCGAGGGCATGGGCGGTATGGGTTACCTGAGCGATTCCGGGCGAATTGCGCCTTCGGCGGCGGACGTCCGTTGGGGACCCCGCTCTCTCCCGCGACATGCCTGACAGCGGGCAGAAGCATACCGCGAAAGCCCCAGGGACGTCATTGGCATTGACAGCGGAAAATGGCGAGCCATAGAATTAATAGAACGATATTCTATAAGATAGAACAACATCATCGTGTCCTTGAGGAGACAATCAATGACTATCGACCCATCTTCTGCCTCGTCCACCCCTTGCGATGCGAGCCGGCGCACGGTGCTGAAAGCCGGCGCCGCCGCGCTGGCCATGCCGTGGCTCGGCACGCGCGCGGCCGACGCCTTGGCGCAGGAACAATGGCCAACCCGGCCCGTGCACGTAGTCGTGCCGTTCTCGGCCGGGGGTGCGGCCGATACGTCGGCACGCACGGTCGGCGAGCGGGTTGGCGCCATCCTGGGACAGAACCTGGTCATCGAAAACCGCACTGGCGGCAACGCGGTGGTCGCCGCACTGGCCGTACTGGGCGCGCCGCGCGACGGGTACACGGTGATCTGGGATGCAGCCAACCAACTCACCAACCCCTTGCTGATCAAAGGCCTGAAGTTCGACTACGAGGAATCCTTCGTGCCCGTGACCATGGCGGTGCGCGTGCCGCAGGTGCTGGCCGTGCGCCAGGATTTTCCCGCGAAGACCCTTAAGGAGTTCGTCGAATACGCCAAGAGCCGCCCCGGCCGCATCTCGTGCGGCACGCCGCCGGCGGGCGCCATGGGCCACTTGGCCATGGCCTACTTCCAGCAAATGGCCGGCATCGAGCTGATGCACACGCCCTACCGCGGTGGCGCCGATGCTGCGCGCGACCTGATGGGCGGGCAGATCGATTCCGGGCTCATCACCATGTCCACGGCGCGTGGCGCGGCCGAAACTGGCAAGATCCGCATCCTGGGCCTGACCAGCCTGCAGCGCAGCCCATCCTTCCCCGACGTGCCGACGATTGCCGAACAAGGCTACCCCGGCTACGACATGGACGACTGGTTCGGCTTTTTCGCGCCCGCGGGCACGCCCGAGATCGCCGTCAGGCGCCTTTACGAAGCAACCGCCCAGGCCGCCAAAGACCCAAAGCTGATTGCAGCCATCGCGCCGTCGTCGGCGGTGCTGGTGGCCAACTCGCCCGAGGAATTCAAGGCCTGGCTTGCCAAGCAGCGCCAAATCCTGGCCAAGCTCATCCGCGACGCCAATATCAGCATTAGCTAAACCATCCGCGCCATGTCCGCATCCTCACTGCCGATCGCCCCGCAGAACCGCCGCATCGTCTTTGCGCGCCGCCCCGAGGGCATGCCCACCGCCGATTGCTTCCGGCTCGAGACCGTGCCGACGGAAATGCCCGGTCCTGGCCAGGCGCTGGTCTACAACTTCTACCTGTCGGTGGATCCGTACATCCGCATGCGGATGGAGGAAAAAGACTCCTACGCCTCGGTAATGAAGCTGGGCGATGTGCTGGTCGGGCGCACCGTGGGGCGTATCGCCGCCAGCAACATCGACGGCTACGCACCGGGCGACTGGGTGGTCGGCAGGCTGGGCTGGCAGGACTACAGCCTGGCGCAGGCGGCGGACCTGCAAAAGATCGACGTGCAGGCTGCGCCGCCCACTGCCTACCTCGGCGCGCTGGGTTCGACCGGCATCACCGCATGGATAGGGCTGATGGAGTTCGGCAAGCCCAAGGCCGGCGAGACCGTGGTCGTTTCGGCTGCTTCGGGCGCGGTCGGCAGCGTGGTCGGCCAGCTGGCCAAGATCCAGGGTTGCCGCGTGGTCGGCATCGCCGGCGGACCGCGCAAGTGCGAAATCGTCACCAGCGAGTTCGGCTTCGATGCCTGCGTGGATTACCGCTCGCCCACCTTCGCGCAGGACCTGGCCGCCGCGGTTCCGCAAGGAATAGACATCTTTTACGACAACGTCGGCGGCCCGATCCTGGATACGGTGCTGCCGCTGCTGAACAATTTCGCGCGCATCCCGCTGTGTGGCCTGGTCTCCCAATACAACGCGGTCGAGCCCTACGGCGTCAAGCACTACCGCGAGTTCTTCAACCATCGCGTCACGCTGCGCGGCTTCGTGTTGTCCGACCATAAAGACCTGTGGCCTGCGGCATCGCGCGACCTGGCCGCCGCCTACGCCGCTGGCCGGCTCAAGCACCTGGAATCGATCGCCGACGGCCTGGAAAACGCTCCCCAGGCCTTCATCGACATGCTCAAGGGTTCGAACGTCGGCAAGCAACTCGTGCGGCTGCGCCCCGAGCACTGAGCCGCCGGCCTGGCCCGCGCCGCGGCGCGCCTTTGCAACGCTTCTGGCAGATCCGCCAATGGAATACGCTTACTCCTACATCGCCGGCCGACGCTATCAGCGGGACGGCCTAGCGCTTGCACCCGTGGTTAACCCCGCCGACGGCGAAACGATAGGCCAGGTCGAAATGATCGATGCGACCGGCCTGGACGAGGCGCTGGCAGCCGCAGCCGACGGGTTCGAGACCTGGCGCAAGACGTCCCCCTACGAGCGCGCCCGCATCATGCAGGACGCGGTCACGCTGTTGCGCGAGCGCAAGGAAGCGATCGGCCGGCTCATGACGCTGGAGCAGGGCAAGCCACTGGCGGAGGCCATCGGTGAAGTGGCCACCGCCGCCGACAACACCGAATGGATGGCGCAGGAAGCCACGCGCGCCTACGGCCGCCTGCTAAGCCCGCGCACGTTCGATGTCATGCAGGTCGTCAAGCGCGAACCCATCGGGCCGGTGGCAAGCTTCTGCCCATGGAACTTCCCCGCGCTGACGCCGGCGCGCAAGATTGCCGGCGCCCTCGCGGCCGGATGCTCGGTCATCCTGAAGCCTTCGGAGGAAACGCCGTTCACGGCCCGGGAAATCGTCCAGGCCTTCATCGACGCGGGCGTGCCTGCAGGCGTGCTCAACCTGGTCTACGGCCAGGCGTCCGACGTTTCGGCGCACCTGATCGCCTCGCCCGTGGTCCGCAAGATCTCCTTTACCGGCTCCACGCGCGTAGGCAAGGAACTGCTGGCACTTGCCGCACAAGGCGTCAAGCGCGCGACGATGGAGCTGGGCGGCCATGCCCCGGTCATCGTGTTCGACGATGTCGATCCGGTTGCCGCCGCACGCCAGGCCGTGGCCGCCAAGTTCCGCAACGCCGGGCAGGTGTGCACCAGCCCCACGCGTTTTTACGTGCAACGCGGCGTGTACCGGGATTTCGTCGCCGCCTTCGTGGATGCGGCACGCGGCCTGCGAGTCGGCAATGGGCTGGAGCCGGGCGTGCAGATGGGGCCGCTGGCCAACCGCCGGCGGCAGGACGCCGTGCAAAGCCTCGTCGACGACGCCGTCGCCTGCGGGGCAAAGTTGGAATGCGGCGGACAGCGCCCGCAAGGCCCCGGTTTCTTCTATCCGCCCACGGTACTCTCTGATGTGCCCGAAACCGCGCGCATCATGTCCGAAGAGCCCTTTGGACCGATCGCGCCCATGGCGCCGTTCGACGCACCTGACGAGGCGCTGGCCCGCGCCAATGCCCTACCCTACGGCCTGGCTGCCTACGTGCTGACCCGTTCGCTGGCGCGCGCCTCGGCTGCCGCCGACGCGCTGCAGGCCGGCATGGTTGCGGTCAACCACTACACCGTTTCGACGCCCGCCTCGCCGTTTGGCGGCGTCAAGGAAAGCGGCTACGGCTCCGAAGGCGGCATCGAGGGGCTGGACGCCTACCTGGTCACCAAATCGGTCACCCAGCGTGTGGCTGGCGCTGACCTGCTGCCGGGATGAACGCCATGGCGACCATCAACTTCGGCATACCGGTGCGCTTCGACTACGGCGCGCGCGCGGCGCTGCCCGGCGAGCTGGTGCGCGCCGGCATCAAGCGCCCGCTTTTCGTCACCGACAAGGGGGTGCTCGCGGCCGGCGTGTTCGCCAAGGCCGTCGAGGCCGTTGCGGGCGCCGGTGATTTTCCGGTGTACTCGGACGTGCCGGTCAACCCGACCGAGGCGGCAGCCGTGGCCGGCGCAGACGTCTATCAGCGCCATGCGTGCGACGGCATCGTGGGCATCGGCGGCGGCGCGCCGTTGGACCTGGCCAAGGCCATTGCCGTGCTCGCGGCCAATCCGCCGCCGCTGTGGGACTACTGTAACCGCCACGCCGCGCCGCGCGAAATCCGCAATCCACCGCCGCTCATCCTCATGCCCACCACGGCCGGCACCGGCAGCGAAGTGGGACGTTCGGCGGTGATCGTGTTCGACAACGGCATCAAGGCAGGCGTGCGCTGCCCGCAGATCGTCACGCTGGCCATCTGCGACCCAGACCTGACGCTGACACTGCCACCAGCGATTACCGCGAGCACCGGCATGGATGCGCTAGCGCACTGCATCGAGACCTACTCGTCACCCGCTGTGAACCCGCCGGCCGATGCAGTCGCGCTGGACGGCATGCAGCGCATCTTCCGGCACCTGGAGCGCGCCGTGGCCGATGGCGCGGACCGGCAGGCGCGCTGGCACATGATGATGGGCTCGGTGCAAGGCGCGATGTGCTTCCAAAAGGGCATGGGCGCGGTGCATGCCTTGTCGCACCCCCTGGGTGCACTGGGCCATCACCATGGCACGCTCAATGCCATCCTGCTGCCGCACGTGTTGGCCTTCAACTTGCAGGCGCTCGGGCCCAAGGCCGATCGCATCGCCGCGCAGGCCGGCCTGGCTTCGGGGCAGGCGCTGCCCCAAGCCATGGCTGACCTCGTGCGCCGCATAGGCATCGCACCGCGCCTGCGCGACCTGGGCGTGGCGCGCCACCAACTCGAAGCCATGGCCGCCGCCGCCCTGCAGGACAACGCCCACAAGACCAATCCGCGGCCGATGCGGCAGGAAGACTACCTGTCCGTGCTGCTGGCCGCCTACTGACGGAACCGACGCATGACTGGACTGCTCATCAGCGAAGTCGCGCCGCGCGACGGGCTGCAAAGTATCAAGCGCACCATGACCACCGCGGACAAGTACCGCTGGATACGGGCGCTTGCCGACGCCGGCCTGCAGGAAATCGAGGTGGCCTCGTTCGTGCCGGCCAAGCTGTTGCCCCAAATGGCCGATGCCGCGGAGGTCGTCGCCTATGCCCGCGCGATAGACGGGCTGCACGTGGCGGCACTCGCGCCCAATCTGCGCGGCGCACAGGCTGCCTTCGAGGCCGGTGCGCACAAGGTGACCATCCCCGTTTCGGTCAGCGAGGCGCATTCGCTGGCAAACGTGCGCAAAACGCACGAGCAGATGATCGAGGAAGTCAGGCGAATCGTCGCGCTACGCGACGAGCAGTATCCACAGGTGGAGGTCGAAGCGGGGCTTTCCACGGCGTTTGGCTGCACCATCGCCGGCGAGGTCGGCGACGACGAGGTCATGCGCATGGCGGCCACCATGGCCGAATGTGGCGTGGACGAGATCGGCCTGGCCGATACGGCCGGCTACGCCAATCCCGCGCAGGTCAAGCGGCTGTTCCGGCGCCTGCAAGGCGAAGTCGGCGACAAGGCCGGCGGTGCGCACTTGCACAACACCATGGGGCTTGGATTGGCCAACGCGCTGGCCGCACTGGAGGCGGGCGTCACCACCTTCGATGCCAGCCAAGGCGGCATAGGCGGCTGCCCGTACGCGCCCGGCGCCACCGGAAACATCGTCACCGAAGACCTGGTCTTCATGCTCGAAGCCATGGGCTACGACACCGGCATAGACCTGGACAAGCTCGCCGCGGCACGCCGCATCCTGGCCGACGCGCTGCCCGGCGAGCAACTGTACGGCTACACGGCGGCAGCCGGCCTACCCAAGAACTTCAAACCCGCCTCGGCAAAGGCCTGATTCATGAACAGCAGCAACGCGACTTCCCCAACTTCCCGCCTGCCCCTGGGTGGCGTGCGCGTGGTCGAGTTCTCCCATATGGTCATGGGTCCGACCTGCGGCATGGTGCTCGCCGACCTGGGCGCGGAAGTCATCAAGATCGAGCCCGTCGAAGGCGACAACACGCGCCGGCTCAAGGGTTCGGGCGCGGGCTTCTTTCCGATGTTCAACCGCAACAAGAAAAGCCTGGCGGTTGACCTGAAAAAGCCCGAAGGCCGGGAACTGGTCCTCAAGCTCATCGGCACGGCCGACGTCGTGACGGAAAACTTCAAGGCGGGCACGCTTGCCCGTCTGGGCCTGGACTATGCGTCGCTGAAGAAGATCAATCCGCGCTTGATCTACGTGTCGCACAAGGGATTCCTGCCGGGGCCATACGACCATCGCACCGCACTGGACGAAGTCGTGCAGATGATGGGCGGCCTGGCCTACATGACCGGCCCGGAAGGACGGCCCCTGCGTGCCGGGGCGGCCGTCAACGACATCATGGGCGGCGTGTTCGGCGCCATGGGTGCGATCATCGCGCTGTGGGAGCGCGAACGCACCGGCGCGGGCCAGGAGGTCTGCTCGGCGCTGTTCGAAAACAACGTATTCCTGGTCGGCCACCACATGATGCAGTACGCGGCCACCGGCAAGGCGGCCGCCCCCATGCCAAGCCGCATTTCCGCCTGGGCCATCTACGACGTATTCACGGTCAAGGACGGCGGGCAGATCTTCTTGGCCGTCGTGTCCGATACGCAGTGGAAGAAGTTCTGCGAGGTGTTCGACCTGCCCGACTTGGTCGCCGACGCGCGCCTGGCGACCAACAACGACCGTGTCGCTGCCCGTCCATGGCTGATGCCCAGGCTGCGCGAGCATCTGGGTCGCTACAGAGTGCAGGAGATCGCCCGCATCTTCGAGGAAAACCATTTGCCCTATGCGCCCATCGGGCGGCCCGAGGACATGTTCGACGATCCGCATCTATTGCAAACGGGCGGACTGGCGGAAATGAAAATGCCGCAAGGATCCTACTGCGAGCAGACGAGGACGCCGCTGCTGCCCTTTACGCTGGACAGCCGCCGCATGGGTGTGCGGCTGGATCCGCCGGAATTGGGCGCGCACTCGCGTGAGGTGCTCGCCAGCCTGCACCTCGGCGACGAGGAAATCCGCGCGCTGCAGGAACAAGGGGTATTGGGCCCGGTGTCTTGAATGCGCCGGCCGGACACCCGGTTGGGCGACCGCCTAGTCTGGTCCGAAGCGCGGCAGGCCGCCCAGCTGCACGGTGATGGCATCGGCCGCCCACAGAACGGCCGGCGTCAGTGCGGCCGACAACCGCGAGACGGGCATGGTCAACGTCACGGCGCCGACCAGCTCGCCGCGCGCCTCCGTGACCACGGCAGAGATGCCGGCGACGTCCGGCAGGCGATCACCCTCGAGCACCACGTATCCCACGCGCCGTATCTGTTCATAGGGCTCGCCCTGCGCACCCATGAACGCGCTGAGCAGCCGCCCGCCCGCCCCGCGGTCCAGCGGTAGCACATCGCCTTCACCAACGTGATAACGGATAGGCTGCGGGGAATCCACCCGGTGCAGGCACACGCGGTGTCCGGCCTTGGCGATGTGGAAGGCGGCGGTTTCCTGGGTTCTGTCGACCAGTTGCCGCAACACCGGCATGACGACGTCGCCTAGGGAAAAAGAAGCCGCATAGATTGCGTTGAGCCGCGCGATGGCGTGCCCCAGGGCGTAGCGGTCGGCCCTTCTTTGTACCAACCCGCCATGCTCCAACGAGGCCAGCAGGCGCAGGACGGTGCTCTTGTACAGGCCGGTGCGCTCGGCCAACTCGGCCAACGTCAGTTCGGCGTCACCCGGCCCGAACGCGGCCAGCAGCGACACGGCGCGGTCGACTGCCGCCACGCCCCCCGGAGCGGGGTTCGCGTCGGCAACGGAAACGACGGCGGATTTTTTCGGCATGACGCTGCGCATTTTACGATGCGCATCCCGCCATGCCATCGGTATCCCGCAACGCGAAGCGGACGGCGCCGCGCAAGGCTGCCCGCGGTCGGGCAGACGGTCAGCCCAGCGCCGTATCGAGCAGCATCATCACCACGAAGCCGATCATCAACCCGGTGGTCGCCAGCATTTCATGGCCCTTGCGGTGCGACTCAGGGATGATCTCGTGGCTGACGACGAAAATCATGGCGCCTGCGGCAAACCCCAGCCCCCAGGGGAGCAGGCTGGCGGACTGGCCGACCACGATGGCGCCCAGCGCCGCGCCCACGGGCTCGACCAAGCCCGTGGCCATGCCCAGCAGCACCGATATGGTGCGCTTGTAGCCGGCGGCCATCAGCGCCATCGCCACCACCAGCCCCTCCGGCACGTCCTGTACGGCGATGCCCAGCGACAGCGCTGCAGCGCCAGACGCATCGTCGCCGGCAAACGCCACGCCTATGGCCAGCCCTTCGGGCACGTTGTGCAGCGCGATCGCGAACACGAACAGCCAAGTGCGGCGCAGGCGGCGCGCCTGGCTGCCTTCCACGCCCTTAATGAAGTGTTCGTGCGGCAGGTGCCGCTCCATCCACATCAGCACGGCCGCGCCAAGCAGGATGCCGCCGCCGACGACCAGCCCCGATTGCCATACCCCCAGGCCGCGCGCCTGCGCCGCCTCGATGCCCGGCAGCACTAGCGAAAATGCGCTGGCCGCCAGCATGACGCCGGCGCCGAAGCCAAACATCGCGTCCTGGGTGCGCTCGGACGGCCGCTGCGACAACGCCACGGGCAAAGTACCCAGGGCAGTGGCCGCCGCCGCCACCAGCCCGCCCAGCAAGGCGTCGATGACGAAACCGGGCGCCTGGCCGAAATAGCGCCACAGCTCCACCGTCACCGCCAGCGCGGCAAGCGAAGTCAGCAGCATGGCGATGGCCCGGCGCACCGCCAGGCGCACGGGCGAACGGCTGTGTACGTTCAAGCGGACCCCCTGGGACTGAACGACTGCCTCGACGCCGGCCCGCCGCGACCGCAGGCGGGAAGCGAAAAATAGCTTATACCGCTTCGGCGTCCCGGCAACGGTTGCAGCAGTCGCCGAATGCGGCGGCCGGTTACAGCATTTTTCGTGCCTGATGGCTCGGCGCGCATCACGCGGCCTTGGCTAGATCGCCCGCCCGCACGCCACGCCCGACGCCCAGGCCCACTGGAAGTTGTAGCCGCCCAGCCAGCCGGTGACGTCGACCGCCTCGCCGATGAAATGCAGTCCGGGGACGGCGCGCGCCTCGTGGTTCTTTTGGTTCAACGCACGGGTGTCGACGCCGCCGCGCATGACTTCGGCCTTGCGATAGCCCGCCGTTCCGCTGGGCACCAGGCGCCAACGTGCGATCCCCTCGCCGAGCACGCGCAGGGCGCGGTCCGGGGCATCGGCCAGGCGCATCTGGGCCAAGCCGGGATGCAGTCGATCGGCCATGGCGGCCAGCCATTGCTCGGCCAGCCGCCGTGGCCATAGCTGGGCTAGCGCCGTGCCCACCTGCTGGCGCGCGCCGGCCTTGGCCTGCACCAAGGACGCAGCCAGGTCCAAGCCAGGCGCCAAATCGACGTCTATGGGTGCACCCGGCTCCCAATAGCTGGAAATCTGCAGGATCGCCGGCCCCGACAGGCCGCGATGGGTGAACAGCAGGTCTTCCAGGAAATCCCCCTGGCGCGGCCGGCTGCCGGTGCGCACGCGTGCCTGGACGGCGATGCCGGCCAGCGCGGCGAAGGGCCGCCAATGCTGCGCATCGAAAGTCAGCGGGACCAGCGCCGGCCGCGGCTCGACCACCTTGATGCCGAACTGCCGGGCGATCCGCAGGGCGTAATCGGTCGCGCCCAGCTGTGGGATCGCCATGCCGCCGGTGGCCAAGACCACGCGCGCGGCACGCAGGCTGCCGGCGTCCGTGCGCAGCTCGAACCCGCCGCCCGCACGGGGCGCGATCTCGTGCACGCGGCAACCCATGCGCCACTGCACGCCGCCCGCCTCGCACTCGCGCCGCAGCATGGCGATGATGGATTCGCTGGAATCGTCGCAAAACAGCTGCCCACGGTGCTTTTCATGCCACGCGATGCGGTGCCTGGCCAGCAACGCCAGGAAGTCGCGCGGCGTATAGGCCGACAGTGAGGAACGGCAATAGTCGGGATTCTCTGACAGGAAATTGGCCGGCCCGACGTCGCGATTGGTGAAATTGCACCGCCCGCCGCCCGAGATGCGGATTTTTTCGGCCAGGCGCGTGGCGTGGTCGATCAGCACCACCCGGCGCCCGCGCTGCCCGGCCACCGAGGCGCACATCATCCCGGCCGCGCCCGCGCCGATGACGGCGGCGTCGTAGTCGAACGCGGTCACGGGCCGGCCCGCCGCCAAGCCGCGCGCGGCGCCAGCCAGGCGCCGCACCGCCGCCGCACCGGGTCGTGCTTCATTCCTCTTTCAGGCAGTCCACGTAGTACTGCACTTCCCCGGTGGGCAGGCGCTCCTCGGCCAGGCCATGGATGTAGGTCTCGAAGCCGGGGAAGCGCTCGTTGAACTGGCGCGCGAACTTCAGGTACTGCACGATGGTCGCGTTGAAGCGCTCGCCGGGAATCAGCAGCGGGATGCCGGGCGGGTACGGGGTGAGCAGCACGCCGGTGACGCGGCCTTCGAGCCGGTCGACCGGCACGCGCTCGACCTCGCGGTGCGCCATGCGCGCGAAGGCGTCGCTCGGCTTGAGCACCGGCACCATGTCGCTCAGGTACATTTCGGTGGTCAGGCGCGCGACGTCGTTTTCGCGATAGGCTTCGTGGATCTGCTGGCACAGGTCACGCAGCCCCATGCGCTCGTAGCGGCGATGCGCCCGGCAGAACTCGGGCAGGATGCGCCACATGGGCTGATTGCGGTCGTAATCGTCCTTGAACTGCTGCAGCGCGGTCAGCAGCGTATTCCACCGGCCTTTGGTGATGCCGATGGTGAACAGGATGAAGAACGAATAAAGGCCGGTCTTTTCCACGACCACGCCGTGCTCGGTCAGGTACTTGGACACCAGCGCGGCGGGGATGCCGGTCTCGCCGAAGCTGCCGGACATGTCTAGCCCCGGGGTGATGACGGTGGCCTTGATCGGGTCCAGCATGTTGAACCCGTCGGCCAGGTCGCCGAAGCCGTGCCAATGCTCGCCGGATTCCAGCAGCCAGTCGTCGCGGTGGCCGATGCCTTCCTGCACCAGCCGGTTCGGCCCCCAGACCTTGAACCACCAGTCGTCCTTGCCGAACTCGGATTCCACCTTGCGCATGGCGCGGCGAAAATCCATGGCCTCGCGGATGCTTTCCTCGACCAGTGCCGTGCCGCCGGGCGGCTCCATCATCGCCGCGGCCACGTCGCACGAGGCGATGATGGCGTACTGCGGCGAGGTCGACGTGTGCATGAGGTAGGCCTCGTTGAACACGTTGCGATCCAGCTTGCGGGTCTCGGACTCCTGGACGATGATCTGCGAGGCCTGGGAAATCCCTGCCAGCAGCTTGTGCGTGGAGTGCGTGGCAAACACCATGGCATCGCGGCTGCGCGGCCGGCCCTGGCCGATGGCGTGCATGTCCTTGTAGAACTCGTGGAAAGCCGCGTGCGGCAGCCACGCCTCGTCGAAGTGCAGCGTATCGACGTAGTTGTCCAGCCTTTCCTTGATCATCTCGACGTTGTAGATGACGCCGTCATAGGTGCTTTGCGTCAACGTCAGGATGCGCGGCTTCTTGTTGGCGGCCTCGCGGGCGAAGGGGTTGGCCTCGATCTTTTTCCGGATGTTCTCGGGATCGAACTCCTCCAGCGGAATGGGCCCGATGATGCCCAGGTGGTTGCGCGTCGGCCGCAGGAAGACCGGTATGGCCCCCGTCATCGTGATCGCGTGCAGGATGGACTTGTGGCAGTTGCGGTCGACCACCACCACGTCGCCGGCGGCGACGTTGGCATGCCAAACCACCTTGTTCGACGTGGACGTACCGTTGGTCACGAAAAAGCAGTGGTCGGCATTGAAGATGCGCGCCGCGTTCAGCTCGGATTCGGCCACCGGGCCGGTGTGGTCCAGCAGCTGGCCGAGTTCGTCCACCGCGTTGCACACGTCGGCGCGCAGCATGTTTTCGCCGAAGAACTGGTGGAACATCTGCCCGACCGGGCTCTTCAGGAATGCCACCCCGCCCGAATGGCCCGGGCAGTGCCACGAATACGAACCGTCCTGGGCGTACTTGACCAGCTCGCGGAAAAACGGCGGCGCCAGGCTGTCGACGTAGCTGCGGGCTTCGCGGATGATGTGGCGGGCGACGAACTCCGGCGTGTCCTCGAACATATGGATGAAGCCGTGCAGCTCGCGCAGGATGTCGTTGGGGATGTGCTCCGAGGTACGCGTCTCGCCGTACAGGTAGATGGGGATGTCCGCGTTGCGGAACCGCAGCTCGCCGATGAAGCTGCGCAGGTTCTTGATCGCGCTGGCGACGTCTTCGGGTGATCCGTCGTCGAATTCCTCGTCGTCGATGGACAAGATGAAGGCGCTGGCGCGGCTTTGCTGTTGGGCGAACGAGCTCAGGTCGCCGTAGCTGGTCACGCCTATGACTTCGACGCCCTCGGCCTCGATCGCGGCGGCCAGCGCGCGAATGCCCAGGCCGGACGCGTTCTCGGAACGATAGTCCTCGTCGATGATGAAGATGGGGAAGCGGAATTTCATACGGCGCTCCAGGGGGGGCGAGGCAAAACGCAGGCGAGTGTACTGCTACCACAACGCGGCCGTGGCCGCAGCGCCGCGCGGGGCTGCAGTCTGTCGCGACGGGACAACGGACCGTGCCCCGCGTGCGCTACTGGGACATTACACCCCCTTTGCGCGGCCGATGCGAGCCGCCGGTGCCGGCAGTTGCGCGCATACCTCGCGCACGATCCGCGCAAAGCGCTCTTCGGCCTCCATCGGCAGGTCGCGTACCTGTCGGATCAGGCTGACCGGCGGCAGCTCCCAGTCCCAGTCCCACGGCACCCTGGCCACCCCGGCCTGCTCCATGTCCAGCGCAATGTCTTCGGGCACGATGGACAACAAGTTCTGGTTATTGCGCAACATGCCCGCGATCACATCGACCGAATAGGTCTGCAGGCGCGCCACCGGCGGGCGCACCTGGTGCCGCGTGAACAGCTCGGTGACCATGTTGCCTATGGGCGTGGCCGACGACGGCAAGATCCAGTCGACCTCGGCGAGCCTGCGCCAGTCGGGCCGGATGCGCGCAATGCGCCGCGCCAGCGACGGATGGGCGACCAGCGCGGGGCGCTGCGTATACAACACCTGGTGCCACATGTCGGCCATCCCCACGGCCGCCGCCGCGCGCCCGATCACGCAGTCGATTTCGTGGGCGCGCATCTCCTGCAGCAACCGGTCGGTCGTCGCGCGATGCAGCACGACGTCTATCCCCTCCGCGCAAAGGCGTTCGAACGTGGGCGTCAGGATGCGCCCGGAAACGAAAGGGATCACCCCCACGCGCAGTTGGCCTGCGCGGCCTGACCGCACGGCCTGCATTTCCTGGCCCCAGTGGTCCAGGTCCACCAACATCCGCTCGGCCCGCACCAGCGCCAGCTGGCCCAATGGCGTGGGCGCCAGCCCCTGGCGCGATCGGATGAACAACGGCCCTTCGAAGATGTCCTCGATTTCGGCAAGTGCCTTGGTCGCAGCGGGCTGGCTGATACCCATGGCGTCGGCCGCGCGCGTCAGCGAGCGCAGCCGTCCCAGGCGGGTGAGCAGCATCAGGTGGCGCAATTTCAGGCGTGACAGCAGGCGCTGCGCGTGGGTCGAGGGGTCGGGCGCGCCCTGGTGGCCAAACATAACCATTTGGTTATCTATCTATCGAAACAAAGCATAGCATCGTTATCTCGGCTCACTATACTGGGGCGGTCAGCCATCCACTGCTCCAAGCCCGGCCATGTCTGCCCCTTCGTTCACGACCCGTCCCGAAATCCGGGGCACCTTCGGCGTCGTCTCGTCCACCCACTGGATTGCCTCGCAGGTCGCGATGGCCGTGCTCGAGCGCGGCGGCAACGCCTTCGACGCCGCCGTGGCCGGCGGCTTTACGCTGCAGATCGTCGAGCCGCACTTGAATGGCCCGGGCGGCGAGGTGCCCATCCTGCTGTGGAGCGAAAAGGACCGGCGCATGCTGTCGCTGTGCGGGCAAGGTCCCGCGCCGCAGCTGGCGACCCCGTCCTACTTCCGCAACCTGGGCCTGGACCTGGTGCCCGGCGTGGGCCTGCTGCCGGCCACCGTTCCCGGTGCCTTCGGCGCCTGGCTGACTTTGCTGCGCGATTACGGTACCTGGGAGCTCGCCGACGTCTTGCGCCCTGCCATCGAATACGCGCGCAACGGCTTTCCGCTGGTGCCGCGCATCGTCCAGGCCATCTATGCGGTGCAGGATTTGTTCCGCGAGGAATGGCGCAGCTCTGCCGACGTTTGGCTGCCAGGGGGCAAGGTGCCTCACCCCAATAGCCTGATGCGCACGCCGGCGATCGCGGATACCTACGCGCGCATCGTCGCCGAAGCCAACGACAAGGGCGGCACGCGCTGCGCGCGCATCGACGCGGCGCTGGACATCTGGTACCGCGGCTTCGTCGCCAAGGCCATCGACGCGGCCTACCGCCAGCCCGTGCGGGACTGCACCGGCGAACGCAACGCCGGCCTATTGCGGCGCGAGGACATGGCCGATTGGCAGCCCACATACGAGACACCGGCGACGATGGACTTCGGCCGCTATACCGTGGCCAAGTGCGGCCCATGGTCGCAAGGCCCCGTTTTCCTGCAGCAACTGGCCATGGCTCGCCACCTGCAGCTCGAAAACCTGGCGGCCGACTCACCCGAATTCGTGCATCGCATCGCCGAAGCGGCCAAGCTGGCTTTCGCCGACCGCCTGGCCTGGTACGGCGACCCGGCCGTCAACGATGTGCCGCTGGCCGAACTGCTGTCAGACGATTACGCACGCAAGCGTGCGGCGATGGTCACCGACCGCGCTTGCCCCGAACTGCGCCCCGGCTCGCCGGGCGGACGCACCCCGCGCCTGCCGGACCTGGATGCGGCCCGCCGGGCCCTGGCGCAAGCCGACACCCGTTTCGGGATAGGCGAACCCACGTTCGCCCAGCTGCCGCCAGTATCGGAGTGGCGGGAACGGGAAATCTTCGTGGGCGACACCTGCCACATCGACGTCATCGACAAGGATGGCAACATGGTCGCCGCCACGCCGTCCGGCGGCTGGCTATCGTCCAGCCCAGCCGTGCCGGGCCTGGGATTCTCGATCTCGACGCGGCTGCAGATGACCTGGCTCGACGATGGCGTGCCCGGCCAGCTGCGTCCCGGCGCGCGCCCCTGCACGACGCTGTCGCCCAGCATGGCCTTGCGCGACGGCGAACCCTACCTGGCGTTCGGCACGCCCGGCGGCGACCAGCAGGACCAGTGGACGCTCGCATTCTTCCTGCGCCACGCGCTGTGCGGCATGAACCTGCAGGAAGCCATCGACGCGCCCGCCTGGCACATCGATCACTTTCCCGGCTCGTTCTGGCCGCGCCCAACGACGCTCAACCGCATCACGGTCGAGTCGCGCATGCCGCAGGCCACCCTGGACACGCTGGGCGCGGCCGGCCATGACGTCAAGGTCGGCCCGCCCTGGTCCGAAGGACGGATCAGCGCCTGCTCGCGCGAGCCGGCTGCGGGCGGCAGCCGCCTGCTGCGGGCCGCCGCCAACCCGCGCGGCATGCAAAGTTACGCCGTCGGCCGCTAGCCGGGCCAGGCACCAGGGCGACGATGGCGCTTTTCCAACCTTAACCGGCCGCGCCGAGTCAGGCGCGGCTCATTTCCGCATGGCGGCTCTTGCCGCAAAGATCAACAGGGGAACATCATGGCCTATTCCTTGCGCAACGCATTGCGAAGCCTCGTCCTGGCTGCAGGCATCCTGCCTGCGGCCGCCGCCACGGCCGCGTGGCCGGAAAAGCCCGTCACGCTCATCGTGCCTTGGGCCGCCGGCGGCTCGACCGACATCCTGGCGCGCATGCTGTCCGAACACATGTCCAAGAGCCTGGGCCAACCGGTGATCGTGGAAAACCGCTCCGGCGCATCGGGCAACATCGGCTCGGCCATGGTGGCCCGCGCCGAGCCCGATGGCTACACGCTGCTCATCGGCTCGATGAGCACGCACACCATGAACGAGGCGCTGTACGACAACATGCCGTTCGACGGCGTCAAGAGCTTCACGCCCATCGCCCAGCTGGCCCTGGTGACCAACACCATGGTCATCAACCCATCGGTGCCGGTCAACAACCTGAAGGAGTTCATCGACTACGCGCGCGCCCGTCCCAAGGAAATCGCCTACGCGTCGGCCGGGCCGGGATCGACCAACCACCTGAGCGCGGCCATGTTCGAGAAGGCCACCGGCATCGAGATGGTCCACATCCCCTACCGCGGCGGCGCACCCGCCGTGCTGGACACCGTCGCCGATCGTACGCAGGTGCTGTTCAGCGCCGGCACGCAGACCCTGCCCCACGTGCGCACCGGCAAGCTCAAGCTGCTTGCCGTCACCGAAACGCAGCGATCCCCGCTGCTGCCCGACGTGCCGACGGTGGCCGAAACGGTCCCTGGCTATTCCATGGAGGTCTGGTACGGCGCATTCGGGCCAGCGGGCATGGATCCGGAACTGGTAGACAGGCTGAACAAGGAAATCAACCGCATCCTTGCGCTGCCCGAGGTCCAGAAAAAAATGGGCGACATGGGCGTGCTGGTCACGCCATCCACGCCGCAGGAATTTGCCAAGACCCTGGAAGCCGACGCGCAGAAGTACGCCAAGGTCATCCGCGAGCTGGGAATCAAGGCGCAATGACGGACCTGGCGGCACGTATCGCGGATGCGGTGTCCGCAAGCGGCGCCGTCGTCGACGCCCTTGCGGGCGTCGACCGCGTCGAGGCCTTCCGGGCCTTGGACCGCTGGACCTATCCGGTCCTGCGCCAGGCACTGTGCACGGTCAACCGCTTCGACGCGGAAAGCATGGCCGTCGTGCGGCTATACAGCTCGGATCCCGCGTCCTATCCGCCCGGCGGATCCAAGCAAAAGCGCGGCACCCCTTGGGGCGAGCACGTCCTGGTGCAGCGCCGGGTCTACGTGGGTGAAGGCGCGGACGCCATCCGGGCCTCGTTCGACGATCATGCGGCCATTTTGGCGCTGGGGCTGCAGTCGGTGATCAACGTGCCCGTGGTCGCCGGCGGCCAATGCCTGGGCACGGTCAACTTCTTGATGCGCGAGGCACGCATCGACCCGGCCCACGTCAGCTTTGCCCGGCTGGCGGCGCAGCTGGCGGCGCCGGCCTTTCTTCGCTAGGCCTGCCCGGGCGGCCCGCCGCGGCAGCCGGCGGGTTTGCAGCCAAGGCATCCGGCGGCCGCATGGCGCCGGATGCTGCGCGCCGCGCGGCGATCCGGGCTTAGGTTCGCGGCAGGGTCACGCCGCGCTGGCCTTGGTACTTGCCACCGCGGTCCTTGTACGAGGTTTCGCACACCTCGTCGCCTTCCAGGAACAACATCTGCGCGCAGCCCTCGCCGGCGTAGATCTTGGCAGGCAGGGGCGTCGTGTTGGAAAACTCCAGCGTGACGTGGCCTTCCCATTCCGGCTCGAGCGGCGTGACGTTGACGATGATGCCGCAGCGCGCGTAGGTGCTCTTGCCCAGGCAGATCGTCAAGATGCTGCGCGGGATGCGGAAATACTCGACCGTGCGCGCCAGCGCGAACGAGTTGGGCGGGATGATGCACACGTCGCCCTTGAAGTCCACGAACGACTTCTCGTCGAAGGCCTTGGGATCGACGATGGTCGAGTTGATGTTGGTGAAGATCTTGAACTCGTCGGCGCAGCGCACGTCGTACCCGTAGCTGCTGGTACCGTAGCTGACGATGGCGCGGCCGTCGACCGCGCGCACCTGGCCTGGCTCGAAGGGTTCGATCATGCCGGCTGCGGCGGCGCGGCGGATCCAGCGGTCGCTTTTCAGGCTCATGGGATGGGTCTCGAAAGGAACGCGGTATTGTAGCCAGGCGGCGCGCCGCAAGGGCTGCATCGCTGCGGCGGGCGCGCAGGCTCAATCGTCCCAGAACGTCCGGTAGATGAGTTCCAGCCCGTTGACCGCGCCGGCCTTCAGGTCCACCGACCAATGGCGCGACAACCGGTAGCTGGCCCGGCCCACGGTTTCGGCGCCCGCCAGGCCCTGCTCCAGGCTGAGCGTGATGCCGTTGGCAAAGCGCTTGCTGGCCACCAGGAATTGCGTCTCCAGTTCGCTCGCGCCGCTGCGGGTGACGTTGCTCGCCACGGTCACGTCCGGCAGCAGGCTGCCGGAGCTACCGATGGCGCCGGACTTCAGGCCCACGTCATCCAGGCCGAACTGCCTGTAGAACGGCTCGCCCCCACCCAACAGCGCCGTACCCACCGACAGCAGCAGCGCCGCGTCACTGCCGCCCTGGTCTGGGCCACGCCCCAGGATCAGCCAGGAAAGCTTCTCGACCTCGCTGACGTCAGGGTAAGAAACCAGGTCGATGCGCGGGCGCTGCGCCGTGCCGGCCACCCGCACGCCGGCCTCGACCTGCTCGCCCAGGCGCAGCGCCTCGATGTCCAGCAGCGGATTGTCCAAGCTGTCCTGGAAAGTGATCGTGCCGCGGCGCAGGTGCAGCCGCTGCCCGTAGGCTTCGAAGCGGCCGCCGCGCGTGCGCAGCACACCGTTGCCGGTCAGCCGCCCCTGCTCCAGGCGAATGCGCAGGCTGCCCACCAGGCCGGAATCCAGCCCCATGCCGGTCAGGTAAAAGCGCTTGCCCAGGTCTATGCCCATGTCCATGAAGACCTGCATGCCGTCGGGCGTGCGCACGTCGTCGCCGGCACGCACCACGATAACGTCGTCGTCCAGCGTGGGCACTTCGGACAGGATTTCCAGGCTGGCCCAGCCAGCGTCGGCGGTCAAGTCGCCGATGATGGACAGCGACGGCAGCGCGGCCTTGATGTCGACCTTGCCAGTCACCATGGCGTAGCGGTCCGATCGCTGCAGCGCCGGGAAGCGGTGCAGGGTGACGCTGACCTCGCCGCCGGCGCCGGCCAGGTCCCACTGGCCGGCGGCGCTCAAGTAACCGCCTTGCGCGTCCGCATCCTTGGTGATCCATTCGCGCGTGCGCCATTCGGACGGGATGACCCGCAGCGACGCAGGAAAGCGCAGCGACTCCAGGATCACGCGCTGGTCCTGCAGGCGTGCCGACAAGGTGCCGTCGACCAGGCGCACCCCGTCGTCGATGCGCACGACGCGCAGCTTCTCGCCCTTGACCGTGCCGCGTGCCTGCCATTGGCCGCCGGGCACCCCCTCGGCCTGGACGTCGGCGCGCAAGCTGCCACCGACCTCCAGGCTGTCGCCGGTGAACAGCCCCACCCATGCCAGGTCGGCCACGTCGGCGCGCAGGTCCACGCGCACGGGCTGGCGCGGTGCCAGCGACAACGCCCCATCCTGGCCGGCGACCAGCGTGGCCGCGGCGCTGCCGCGCAGCGATCCCATGCGTTCGGTATCCACGTCCAGTGTCGCCTGCACGCGGCTCGTCGCGCCGGCCGCAACGGCCTTGGCTTCCAGCGCCAGCCGGCGCAGCCCCAGCGGCACCGGCGGATCGCCGGGGATGCGCAAATCGCCGCTGCGCCGCTCGATGCGTGCGACGCCTGCCAGCGCGCCGGCGAAGGACAAGTCCCACGATGCGCCCAGCACGATGCGGCGTTGCGCGCCCGGTGCCGATCGGTTGACGCGTCCGCTACCCTGCGGCTGGGGCCGGACATCCGCGTCCAGGGTGGCGCGCACCGCGCGCACCAAGGCCGCCGTGATGGCGATTTCGTCGATGCGGCCCGCCGTTTGCCAGCGCTGGCCGCCCCCGCGCGAGCCATCGTGCGCCAGCGCGAACGCAGCCTGGCCCGGCAGCGCCACGTCCAGCCGCGCCCGGCCGACCTGCCATTGCCATTGCGGCGCGACGGCATCGGGCAGGAACGCCACCGGAATCGCGCTGCCACGCACGCGGTAACCGGCGTGCGAAGCATCCAGGGCCGATACCGTGCCGCGCCAGCCCACGACGCCAGCCTGGAAGTCGCCGGCGCCGCCGCCCCAGCCGCCGGCAGCCTCCAAACGCACCGAGCCGGGTGCGCGGCCAACCAGGCCGTCGCGCGCATCCGGCGGGACATAGTCGGCATCGATGCGCACGGAATGGCGCGCCACCGTGCCGGCCAGCCGGGCCTTGGCCGACGCCTTGCCCGACAGTCCCGGCCACAGATCGGCCAGCCGCGGCGCCTGCACCTGCAGCTCCAGCGCGGATGCCGCATCACCCCAGGCGCCCTGCCCGCGCAGGCGATTGGCGCCCAGTCGCAGGTCGGCGTCCAACCGTGGGACCTGCAGGCGCGCCCAGTCCGCGGTTGGACCATCGGTGCGCACCTGCGCAGCCAGTGTGCCGTCAAGCGGCTGGCCATTCCACCGGCTGCCCTCGTCCAGCACGAGCTTGATGCTGGCCTCGGACACGACGGCGCGGTCAACCAGTTCCGCGTCGACATCCAGCCTGCCGGACAATACAGCCGGTGCAGCCATGGCGCCGGCCAGCAGCTTGCCAACATCGAAGTTGCGGCTGTCGATGCCGATGCGCAGGCGCTCGCGCGAGGTGGCTGGCGCCTGTCCCGGTCCGCCGGCTTCGTTCGGCGCTGCGCGCCACTGTAGCTGGGCGCCCAGCGCCGAGCCGTCGCCCAACTTCACGTCCACGTCCGCCTGGCGCACCGGGATCGCGTCCCGAGGCGTGGCCTGTGCCTGGGCGCGCAGCGCCAGGCCCGGCCCGTCTCCCGTGACGGCTACCGCCAATTCCTGCAGCGAGCCTTGTACCGCCACGTCCAGCAGGATGGTGCAGCCCGGCGCATCGTCGCCCTGCCCGTCATCCGACGCGTCGATGGGCGCTGCCGGACCCTTGCCGGCTTGCGGCACGCCGTTGCCCGCGGACTTGCCCGCCAGCGACGCGCCGGGCAGCCTGTCGGCCAGGCACACCGGCGATGCCGCGTCCGGCCCGTGCAGCGACGCCAGCAGCCGCACGTCCATGGGCCAGGGGTCGGACAGTTCGGTCAACCGCAGCTCGCCCTGCAGCCGCGCATGGGCCAGGGGATGCGCCAGGCGCAGGCTGGCGATGCGCAGCTGCAGTCCCGGCTTGCCGAGCGCGACCGTTGACCGGAAATCGTCCACCGCCACGGGCAGCGGCTCGCCGTCGAGCACCAGTTCGAAGCGGCCGACCGCCAGCCGGTCAACGGCCACGTCCACGGGGATCACCACGGCCGCGCCGCCCTCGCCTGGGTCGTCCTCCGGTAACGATGTGGTGCTCACCCGCAGTACGTCGGCCGACAAATCCTGCACCCGCAACAGGCCGCGCGACAAGGCGCGCCAGTCCACATTCAGGTTCAGCCCTTGCGCGTCGATTGCCGCGCCCGGCAGATTCAGGCTGAGCGCGCCCACTTGCACGCCGTCGAGCAGGGTGCCGCGCACACGGCTGGCCTGGCCGTCGAGCTGTGCGGCGACGATGCGCAGCAGCATCGCCGTGCCGCTTTGCGTGGCCATCATCCACGCGACGAACGCCAGCGCCACCCCGCCCAGGGCAAGCAAAAAGGGCAGCCACCAGACCAGCACCCGTTTCAGCAGATTGCGCAGCAGGCCCGCCATCAGAACGCGATCCCCAGCGAGAAATGCAGCCGCAGGCTGCGGTCGCGCTGGCCGTAGGCTACGTCCAAGAACAAGGGGCCGGCCGGGGTGCGCACCCGCGCACCCACGCCGTAGCCGACGGCCAGCTTCATTTCGCCGAAGGATTGGGCCGCGTCGCCCGCGTCCACGAAAACTGCCATGCCCCAACGCTCGTCGAAGTAGTGCATGTACTCGGCGCTGACCACCGCGAGCGTGGATGCCCCCACTATCGCGTCGTCGAGCTCGCGGCCGATGCTCAGGTATTTGTAGCCGCGTATGCTGCGCGCCCCGCCGGTGCGGAACCCGAAGTCGTCGGGCACCTGGGTGCGCCCGTCCGACCACATGCGGCCCACCTCGCCGCGCACGGTGAATACGTCGAGATCGCCCACCGGCCACCAGTGCTGCCCGCGCAGGGTCGCGCGGGCGAACGGCCGCTTGCGGTCCAACGTCATCCCCACGCCGCCGCCGACCGCGATCAAGTGCCCTTCGCGCGGGTCATACTTGTTGTCCACGTCGCGGCGCAGCCATTCCGTGGTGGCCGACACCGTCGGCAAGTCATAGCGGTCGCCGCCGTCGACCTTGACACGATCGTAGGCGCCCAGCAGCCCGAAGCGGTTTTCATACTCGACCCGGCTGCCGTCCCCGGCGCGGCGCTCGCGCAACCGGGTAGCGCCCACGGCAAAGCGCGTGACGTCCAGCCCTTGGATGTCCGTGTGGTCGGCCAGCAGGCCGATGCTGTCCTTTTGGCCTTTTTCATCGGGCGGCAAGTAGAAATCCAGGTAAGCGCGCTGACGCAGCCGGTCCACCCCCAGGCCCGTCTCCATGGTCAGCGGCTGGCCCAGGACGACGTTCTGGCGATACTGCGTCTCGAAGCGCAGCCCAGCGGTATCGTCCACGCCGACCGCGGCGGCAAGCCGCTTGGCCGGCGCCTCGGACACCCGCACGCGCACCGGCAGCTGCACTTCGTCGCGGGCCATCAGGTCGGCCGCCGCATCGGGCGCGCGCACGCCCGCCGGGCCCGACTCGGCATCCGCAGCCGGCGGCGTTTCCGCGGCCCCCGGCTGCGACGCGTGGCCGGGACGCTCCAGCGACACGAAGGCGCCGCGGAAAAAAGCCGTGCCTTGCAGGCTTTGCTGCCAGCCCTGGAGCTTTTCGCGGTCATAGGCCGCACCCGGCGCGTACCGCACGTAGCGCCTGACCAGGCTTTCGGGCACGCGCTTGAGCCCCTCGGTCGACAACGGGCCCAGCGTCACCTTCGGCCCGCTGTCGAGCACCACGCGTAGCACCACCGTGGCGGCATCGGGGTCGACCGTGGCGCGCGATTCGGCAATGCGCGCCAGGTAAAAATCGCGCGCGCCCGCCTCGGCCAGCAGGTCGGCCTTGGCGCGGTTCCAGTCTTCGTTGATGAAAAACCGGCCGGCCGGCAGCCCCCATTGCTGGCGCAGGGCTTGCATGCGGTCGGCATAGCCGCCGCCGGCAATGCGGCCGCGAAAAGATATATCGACGCTGGCCACCTTGGCGCGCGGCCCGGGCTCGATGACGATGTCCCAGGTCTCGCCCGCGACGTCGCGGCCGGCCTGCAGCGTGACCTTCGGCGTGAAATACCCCTGCGTGGCCAGCGCCGAGAGCGTGGCATCGCGCGCGCGCCGCCGCAGGCGCGTGGCCTCGCCGCCGTCCTGGTCTTCGGCCAGGCGTGCGATCGCCTCGACCGCCTGGGTGATGGCCTGCAGCGCCTCGGGCGGCACGCCGCCCGGATCGATGGTCACCTCTGGGCGCTGCTGGGCCTGGACGGCCGCCGCCCAGGCGATCAGCAAACCTGCCAGCAGCCTGGACGTCGTACTCATCGCCATTGCCCGCGTTCCGCAGCGCCCGTCAGGCGAGCCGATGGCGCCATCTATTGCGACCGCTGCACCACGACCGAGGGCATCTTGCCGCTGTAATCGGGCGGCAGGCGCGCCACGCCGGCGGCCACGCGCAGCGCGATGGCCCGGTACAGGCCGGCCTCCTCGCTGTCCGGGCGGGCGATGACCGTAGGCCGGCCCGCATCGGTCTGCTCGCGTATCGCCAGCGCCAGCGGCAGGCTGCCCAGCCAGGGCACGCCGCATTCCTCGGCCATGCGGCGGCCGCCCCCCTCGCCGAAAATGTGCTCGGCGTGGCCACACTGAGAGCAAATATGTATCGCCATGTTCTCGACCACCCCCAGCACGGGAACGTTGACCTTTTCGAACATGCGCAGCCCCTTGCGCGCATCGAGTAGCGCAATGTCCTGCGGCGTGGTGACGATGACGGCACCGGCCACGGGCACCTTCTGCGCCAGCGTCAACGCGATGTCGCCCGTGCCGGGCGGCATGTCGACGATCAGGTAATCGAGTTCGCGCCAGTTGGTCTGGCGCAGCAATTGCTCCAGCGCCTGCGTGACCATGGGCCCGCGCCAGATCGCCGGCGCGTCGGCGTCGATGAGGAAACCGATGGAATTGGCCTGCACGCCGTGCCCGACCAGGGGCTCCATGGTTTTGTTGTCACGGCTTTCTGGCCGGCCGGACACGCCGAGCATGGCCGGCACGCTCGGCCCGTAGATGTCGGCGTCGAGCAGCCCGACCGAGGCGCCCTCGGCAGACAGCGCCAGGGCCAGGTTGACCGCCGTGGTGCTCTTGCCGACGCCGCCCTTGCCAGAGGCGACGGCAATGATATTGCGCACCTGGGGCAACGGCTGCAGGCCGCGCTGCACGGCATGCGCGCGCACGGTGCCCTGCACCGTCACCCGGGGCTCGGCCACGCCCGCCGCCCGCAGGGCGGCTTCGATGCGCGCCTGCAAGTCACCCGCCACACTGCGAGCGGGGTAGCCGAGGTCGACCGTCACGGCCGCGGCATCGCCATCGATGGATACATCTTTGTCGCGCACGGCCAACGGCCCGCCTAGCACGGGATCGGCCACGCCTGCGACGGCGGCGCGAATTTGTTCTATCGTAAGGGACATGTCAACGTAATCTCGCATCACGGGACGCGATCGGCGTCCCGCCTGCAAGAATAGCTTAAGGGTGAAGCGCCGGCTGCTTCCGCCCGTTACGGGAACCTTAGACGCCGGCAGGCGTCCATTCAATCATGACAGATCTCATCAGCCGTTTCCTGCGCGCCGTCCTGTTTGCCGTGCTTGCCCTGGTAGGCATGGGCATGGCGCTCGTCTTCATGCTCTCCACCGCCGTGGCGGTGGCCGTGCTCTACGTGGTGGCGCGCTTGCGCGGCCAGCCTTTCGGCGTGCGCGCCTATTGGGCGCAGCGGCGCGGCGCCGCCTACGGCCGCGCGCCAGCAGGCGGGGCCCATCCTTTCCGGCGCGGCGAAATCATCGACGTCGAGGTGCGCGAAGTCCGCTAGCGCGCCAGGCCGCCCAACGGGGTGGCCGTCGTCCACCAGCCTTGGGCGAGCTGCTCGCGCAGCAAGTGCCGCACGATCCCTTCGACGCGCCTGGCCGAGCGCGATAGCGGCCGGCCACTAGCATGCGCCAGCGACACCCGGCGCTCGATGCAGGGTTCGACGATGCGGGCGGCAAACACCGGGGCATTTCCGTCGCCCACGCGCAGCGCCGCCAGCGACAGGATGCTGAAGCACCCCGTGCGGCGCACCATTTCGGTAAGCAGCTCGTGGGCGTCCAGCTCCGTGGTGACGTTGAGCGCGATGCCGATTCGGCGCACGGCATCGTCGACCACTTTGCGCAGGCCGTGATCACGTCCGGGCATGACCAGCGGCAGGCGCGCCGCATCGGCCAGCCGGACTTCCCCGGCCGGGGTCAACCACTGGGCCACGTCGTCGCGGCTGCGCGCCACGAGCACCAGCTGCTCCGACAGCAGGGCATCCATGTCCAATCCGATTACCGCGGCGCCGGCAAACACCAGTCCGAAGTCCAGCGTGCCGTCGATGATCCATTGATAGACATGGCCAGAAAGCCCCGAAACGACCTTGACCCGCACATTGGGGCATTCGCGCTGCACCGCTTCGATCAACGGCAGGCTGAGAATCGGGCTGATCGAGCCCGGTATGCCCACCGCCACCCGGCCGACTTCCGCCGCGTGGTGCGCGCGCATGCTCTGGCGGGCCGCCTCGACCGATTCCAGCACGTTGCGGGCGTGCACGAGAAAATCCCGCCCTTCGGGCGTCAGGACGGTCCCGTCGGGCCGGCGCTCGAACAGCTGCACACCGAGCTCTTCTTCGAGCAGGCGGATCTGCGCGCTGACCGACGGCTGGGAAACATGCAGCAGCTGCGACGCCTTCAGGAAGGATCGTTGCTCGGCGATCGCGACGAAGTAGCCAAGCTGCTTCAGGTTCATGCGTCCCTGCCCCGTCGCGCCCGCCTTGGCATGGACATCATGCCTTGCGGGTGCGCCGCATTATGGTCTCGTGTCGTTGCAACAATTGGCGCGCCTGCAACACCACCGGCAAATCGACCATGCGCCCCTTGAACGTGCAGGCCGCGCGGCCTTCGCGCATCTGCTTGTCGAATTCGGCAAGCAGGGCCGTGGCATGCTCGACTTCCTCGGGCTGCGGCGAAAACTCCTCGTTGACGATACCCACCTGGCGGGGGTGGATGCAGAAAGCCGCTTCGAAACCCAGCCGCCGGGCCCTGCGGATGCGGGCGCGAAACGCCTGCTCGTCCGCAAAATCCGCCACCGAGCCGATGAAGCCTATGGGAACTATACCGGCGCGGCGGCAGGCCGTCACGGCCATCACGTTGGGGACGTACAGGCTGTCCTCATCGACGGCCATGCGCATCGTCACGGCCAGGTCCTCCGCCCCGACGATCAGCCCCCACAGCCGTGGATGCGCCGCGGCGATGTCGTTGATGTTGGCCAACCCGGCTGGGTCCTCGACCATGGCGATGATGCGCGTGTGCCCGGGTGCCAGCCCCGCCTCGCGCTCGCATTCGTCCAGGATCTCGGCGACGGCCTTGACGTAGGACGCATCCGGCACCTTGGGCAAGGTCACCGCGCTGACGGCATCGCCCACGCACGCCTCCAGGTCGCGGACCAATTGGCGCCAGGGCCGGTTCACCCGGACCACCACGTCGTAGCCGCCCTGGCGGAAGGTACGGGCAATCTCGGCGACGCGGCTGCGCGCCAGCGCCTTCTGGTCGGGCGCGACGCTGTCTTCCAGGTCGATCTGCAGCGCGTCGGCGGGCTGGCGCAACGCGCTTTGCACGAACCGGTCGCTCGTGGCCGGAACGAACAGCAGGGACCGCCAGACGGGTTGGCTCATCGTGTCGGACATGGGCTATTCCTCCAGCGCGTCCAGCTCCGCCAGGATTTCGGCGGTATGTTCGCCCAGCGCCGGCGCCGGGCGGTAGAACCCGCCCGGCGTGGTGCCAAGGCGCGGGATGACATTGTGCATGGGCACCTCCCCCAGGTCGGGATCTTCCAGCGATACGATGGCTTGCCTGCCTTGCACGAAGGGATGGTCCAACAGGTCGGCCACTGAGCAAACCGGCCCGACCGTCACGCCGGCCTGCTCGAACAGGCGCAGGTTCTCTTCCTGCGTGCGGCTGCGGATGAACTCGCCGATGATCGCATCCAGCTCGTCGCGGTTGGCCACCCGCGCATCGTTGTCGACAAACCGCGGGTCGGTTTTCAGGTCCGGACGGCCGATGGTGTCGAAGATGCGCATCGCCATGGATTGCATCGAACCGGACAGGGCCACGTAGCGGCCGTCGCTGCACGCATAGACGTTGCGCGGAGCGGTGTGCGAAGACTGGTTGCCCGAACGCATCGTGGCCTGGCCGGTCAGGCGGTACTTGGCCGCCTCGGATGCGATGAAAGAAAAGATGGGCTCGAACAGCGACAGGTCGATGACCTGGCCTTTGCCTTCCCGCTCGGCCACGCGCAACGCGGTCAGCACGCCTGCGGCGCCGTAAATGCCGGCGATCATGTCGGCAAGCGCCAACGGCGGCAACACCGGCGGGCGGTCAGGGTATCCGTTCAGGTGCGCAAACCCCGACATCGCCTCGACCAAGGTGCCGAATCCAGGCTTGCGGCTGTATGGACCGGTCTGCCCCCACCCTGACACCCTGACCACGACCAGGCGTGGGTTCAGCGCGAGCAGTGCATCGGGCGCCAGCCCCATTTTCTCCAGCCCGCCGGGAACGAAATTTTCGACGAACACATCCGCATGGCGCACCAGCCTGCGCAACGTCGCCAGGCCGGGCTCGGACTTCAGGTCCAGTGTCATCGACCGCTTGTTGCGCCCATAGACTTTCCAGTAGACCGGCTGGCCGGCCTCGCGCCAGTTGCGCAGGTCGTCGCCCACGCCCTCGCGCTCGACCTTGATGACGTCGGCGCCGAAATCGGCCAAGAACAGCGTCAGCATGTTGCCCGCCACCAGCCGTGACAGGTCCAGCACGCGCACGCCGTGCAGCGGGCCCTTGCGATCGGGATCGAACTTCTCCATGGAACCGGCTCGCTCTCAAACGGTGATGACGGGTTTGATTTCCTGGAAGTTCTTCATGCGCTCGAGCGCGACGTTGACCTCGTCCAGGCGATAGCGCCCCGTGATCATCTTCTCGAACGGGAAATCGCGCTGATGCTTGGCGATGAATGACAACGCCAGCCAATAGCTGCGCGCGTCCCCGGAGAACGATCCGATGACCTGGATGTTCTTCTTGACGATCATGGACGGCTGGAATTCCGTCTTTCCCTCGCCCAGCTGGCCGACCACCAGGTAGCGGGCGCCCTTGCGGGCGAGCTGCAAGCCTTCATTGAACGCGGCAGGCACGCCGGTGAATTCCATAACGATGTCCGCGCCCCGGCCGTCGGTCAGGTCCAGGACCTGCGCCAGGCGCGCTTCGGCCGTTGTCCCGTCCACGGGTATGCACGCATCGGCGCCAAACTCGCGCGCCAGCTGCAGGCGCGATTGCGGCGAGCCGATCACGATGACGCGCCGCGCGCCGCGCACCCTTGCATTGGCCGCGGCAAGCAGTCCCAGCGGGCCGGCGCCCTGGATCACGATGGTGTCGGTCGGCTCGATCTGCCCCAGCTGCGACATGGCATTCATGACCGAGCGCAGCGCGCAGCTGGACAAGCTGGCCAGCTCGCTGGACACCTCGTCCGGCACGCGCAGCCGCCCCGACTCCGGCAGCACATAGCCGTATTCGGCGAACCCTCCCAGCAGGTACGGCGCCTGCTCCATCGTTTCGTACATGTAGGCGCGCCGGTTATCGCATAGCGTCGGCTTGCGCGCCGTGGTGCAGAAGTAGCAGGTCCCGCACGCCGTGTGGGTGTACACGATGCGGTCGCCGACGGCCAGCTTTTGCCCGACCGAGTCGCGGTCGCTACCTTGGCCCAGGCGCACCACGCGGCCGACCATTTCGTGGCCGATGATCACCGGCAGGTCCACCTTCAAGGACAGCGACCCTTGCCAGAGATGGACGTCGGTTCCGCAAATCGAACAGGCCTCTATCCTGACCAGCGCCGCGTGCGGTTCGATGTCGCGCGGGATCGGCACCTGCTCGACCGCCAGCGGCTCCTTGAACTTGCGCAGCACGGCAGCGCGGGCAAAATCCGGTATCTCTGACATGTCAACCTCGATTCAGAAAAAGCGGTACCAGAGACTGATCCCCGGCACGAACGTGATCAAAAGCAGCATGAACAAGGCCGCCGCCATGAACCAGGGCACGTACGGCATCATCTGCGTCAGGCGGGCGTCGTTGGCGCGCGCCGCGACGAACAGGTTGGTCGCCAGCGGTGGCGTCAACAGCCCGAGCTCGATATTGGTGACCAGGACGATGCCGAAGTGCACCGGATCGATGCCGAACTTGATTGCGGCGGGCGCAAGCAGCGGCCCCATCAGCAGCGTGGCTGCGTTGGTTTCCATGAACATGCCGACCAACAGCAGCACCAGGTTGACGACGACCAGGAACACCCAGGCGCTGTCGGTCTGCGCAGCGGCGAATTCGGCGATGCCCTGGGGAACCTGTTCCAGCACCATGGCCCGGTTGAACACGCTGGTAAAGCCGATGATCACCAGTATGGCGGCCGAGGCGAGCGCGGCGCGCTCGAAGACGGGCGCAAGCCGCCGGCCGTCCCTGCGCCCCGCCACCGCGACGGCCAGGGCATAGACGCCTGCGACTGCGGCGGCTTCGGTCGGGGTGAACATGCCGGAATAAATGCCGCCAAGCACGAGCACCGGCAGCAGCAGGGCCGGCATGGACCGCCATACGAGCGTGGCCGCCCCGCCGTTCGATGCGCCGCCGCGGTCCGGTTGCGCCGCCGGGGCGGGCAGCGAAGCAGCCGCCAACTGCTCCTTGCCGTTTGCCAAGACGCGGCGGGACAGCCACGCATGCACGGCAAGGAACGCGAACATCGTCAACGCGCCAGGCAGCACGGCCGCCAGGAACAGTTGGGTGATCGAGACGCCGACGATGGAGCCGTACAGGATGAGCGGGATCGACGGCGGGATCAGCACCCCGAGCAGCCCGGCGCAGGCGTTGAGCGCGCCCGTGTACCCGATGGGGTAGCCGCGGCGCTTCATCTCCACGCCCACCGTGCTGCCTATGGCCGCCACCGTGGCGACCGACGACCCCGTGATGGCACCCATCAGTCCGCTGGCAGCGACCATGATGTGGCCCATGGGCGCCCTGACCCTGGCCAGCACCAGGTCACAGACCGCGGTCAGCTGCCGCACCAGTCCGCCATGGTTCATCAGCTCGCCCACCAGCAGGAAGAGCGGAATCGCCAGCAGCGGAAAGTTCGATATCGTGTCGTATGGCAGCGCTGCAAGGGAGTACGGGTCGATGTTCCAGGCGTCTGCCTTGACGAGCACCACCAGGGTAAAAGCCACGCCGACTGGCACGCCCAGCACCAGCAGCGCGATCAAGCCCACGGCTACCATGGTTGTGCCCCCGCTTCGTGCAATGCCCGCCTGCCTCCGGCCGGTCCTGCGGCAGCAGCTTGTCGATGCCGGCTTGTCACGGTGCTTCCTCCTCGCCAGGGCCCCGGCACCCCGTGCTTGCCGTGCGCCACAAATCCAGCAGGCAGTGCGCCATCATGCAAAGCATGCCCGCCCACAAAAAAGCGACCGGCACGGCCAAGGGCGTACCCATGTCGAGCAAGCGCTCGCCGCTGGCCAAGGCATCGGTAAACAGCGCCCAGCCAAGCCATGCGTAGACGCCGGCGAACACCAGCATGGATAACACCACCGCCAAGTCCGCCAGGCAGCGCACCCTGGGATTGCGCAGCTGGCGGATCACGTCGACGCTGATGTGCGCGTGCGCCTTGGTGCACAGGGCGGCGCCGACGAAGGTCAGCGGCGACATGGCCACCACCGCCCATTCGCCGACATTGGGCAACGGCAGGTTCCAATAGCGGATCGCCACACCCAAGGCGACCGCACCCAGCATGACCGCCAGCGCGATGACGCAAATCCATTTTTCCAGCGCGTAAAGCCGCTGCTCGGTCCGATCCAGCCACGCTGGGACGGCGGGAACGGCGAACAGGGGGCCGCACCGGCGCGGCGCCCGGGCCGTCATTGCCCGCGAGCCTTGGCAATCTCCGCGCGCAGCTGTTCCACGCGCTGCGCGCCATAGGTCGGCTTGAGCTTGTCCCAGACGCTTTCGCCCACCTTGCGGAAGGCTTCCAGTTCCTGCGGGCCAAGCTGCGTGACCTGCACCCCGCCTTGCGCGATGTTTTGCAGGTACTGCGCATTGAGCTGGCGGTTGTTGGCGATCTGCGCCTTGACGACTTCCGCGGCCGTCTCTTCGAAAACCTTTTTCTGCGCGTCGCTGAGCCGCCCCCAAGTCCGCGCGCTGGCCGTGATCGTGCCCATCGCGTAGACGTGGTTAAGCGTGGTCATGAACTTCTGCGCTTCGAACAGCCGGGAGTTGTAGGTAATGCTGGCGCCGTTGTCCTGGCCGTCGACCGTTCGCTGCTGCAAGGCCGTGAACAGCTCGGGGAAGGGCATGGCCACCGCTTGGGCGCCGGCTGCCTCGAAAAACCCTTGTATCCCGGCCGAGCCCGGCACGCGCAGCTTCAGCCCCTTGAGATCATCGGGTTTGCGCACCTCGCGCACCGAGTTGGTCACCGCGCGGAACTCCAGCTCGAAAAAGCCCAGCACCTGCATGCGGTGCTTGGCCAACGTCTCGCGCAGCGTGGTCTGCAGCACACCCTGCGGGTTGTAGAAAATCTTGTCGACCTCGTCGAAGGTCGTGGCGATATACGGCAGGTAGTGGATGTCCAGCAGCGGATCCAGGCCGGCCAGGGACCCGGGGTTCAGGAAGGCCAGGTCCAGCGAGCCGCGCGACAAGTCGCGCGCCAACGCTTCGTCCCCGCCGAGCTGGCTGTTGGGGAACACGGTCACGGTGACTTCACCGTTGGTCCGCTCGCCGACCAGCCGGGCGAACTCCTTGCTGGCCTTGTCGACGGGGCTGTCGATGGCGAACACGTGGCCAAGCCGCAGCTTCAGCTCCGCGGCCTGCGCGGAGCCGGGCGCGATGATCAACGCAACCAATCCGAGCGCGCAGGCGAGCGCGCCCCGTTTCAGGGTCTTCGTCATGCTTGTCTCCGTCCGTTATAGAAGTTATGTGCGGCCCCCGCCGGGCGGGCCGCGGTCAATGGTGGTTGATGACTATGGTCTTGGCCACCGTGTACTCGCGCAGCGCCTCGAACCCCTTTTCGCGGCCATGGCCGCTGCGCTTGAACCCTCCAAAAGGCAGCTCGATGCCCCCACCTGCGCCGTAACCGTTGATGTACACCTGGCCGACGCGCAGCCGCTTTGCCAGCCGCATCTGGCGCGCGCCGTTCTCGGACCAAATGCCGGCGATCAGGCCGTAGTCGGTTCCGTTGGCGATGCGCACCGCGTCGTCTTCGTCGTCGAACGGTATTGCGGCAAGCACCGGGCCGAACACCTCCTCGCGCGCCAGTTCGTGATCGAGCGGCACCGGCCCGAGCAGCGTCGGCCTGACGTAGTAACCGCCTTCAGGCGCGCCGCGGTCGAGCTGGCCTTCCGCCACCACGGGGATGCCGTCGCGGCGGGCGCGGTCGAGGAACCCCCGTACCCGCTCGTGCTGGACCCGGCTGATCACCGGCCCGCAATCCAGGTCGGACTCGTGCGAGCCCACGCGCACGCCGTTCATGCGCTTGGCCAGGGCGGCGACGAATTCCTCGTAAATGGTCCGCTGGACCAGCACCCGGCTGCCCGCCGAGCAGGTTTGCCCGGCGTTCTGCACGATGGCGCCGACGATGACCGGCAAGGCGCGCTCCACGTCGGCGTCGTCGAAAACGATCTGCGGGGATTTGCCGCCCAGCTCCAGCACGCACGGCACATGGTGGTCGGCCGCAGCCTTCTGCACCAGCGTGCCGACCTCCGGCGAGCCGGTGAACGACAGGAAATCGATGCCGGGGTGGGCGGCGAGCGCCGCGCCGGCCTCCTCGCCCAGGCCCGTGACTAGATTGACCGCGCCAGCCGGTATGCCCGCCTGCGCGGCCAGTTCGGCCAGGCGAATGCAGCTCAGGCAGGCCTCCTCGGCGGGCTTGAGCACCGCCGCGTTGCCCGCGGCCAGCGCCGGGCCCAGGGTGCGGCCGAACATCTGGGCCGGGTAGTTCCAGGGGATGATATGGCCGGTCACGCCGCGCGGCTCGCGCACGATCAAGACCTGGTAGCCGTCCAGGAAAGGGATGGTCTCGCCATGCAGCTTGTCGGCCGCGCCGCCGTAAAACTCGAAATACCGGGCACAGGCGGCGATGTCGTTGCGCGCCTGCTTCATTGGCTTGCCCGTGTCGCGCGCCTCGATCTGCGCCAGCTCCTCCTGGTGCTGCAAAATGAGCGCCGACAGTCGCATCAGCATCCGTCCGCGCTCGACGGCCGGCACCCGGCCCCAGTGCCCCTCGAAGGCCCGCCGGGCGGCCTGGACCGCCGCATCGACCTCGGCGGCGCCGCCTCGGGAAATTTCGCCTATCTGCTCGCCCGTGCTGGGGCTGACCACCGGTATCGTTCCCGCGGCCGCCCCGCTCCAGTTGCCATCGATGTAAATCGTGCTTGGGCCGGTTGCCATGCGATTGTCTCCGTCGTTCTATGCCGGCCGCCAGCCGGTCGGCCGGAAATCGTTATTGGGGGTCGGCAACAGTCTAGGCGGGCGGGCAGCGGGCGCCAAATACTTATTGCCGATAGCCCTATAGGTCCCCCCTATACCGCCTGGGCGCCCGGGGGCATCAGCATCCTTATAAAATGCCGGGTCCGGCTTTCATCGCATTCCAATCATGCCCCGCACCCTGTTCGTCACCACCGCCCTGCCCTACGCCAACGGTTCGTTCCACATCGGCCACATCATGGAGTACATCCAGGCCGACATCTGGGTGCGGTCCATGCGCATGGCCGGGCACACGGTGCACTTCGTCGGCGCGGACGACGCGCACGGCGCGCCCATCATGCTCAAGGCCGAGGCCGAAGGCATCAGCCCGCAGGAACTGGTCGCGCGCTATGCCGCCGAGCGGCCGCGCTACCTGGACGGCTTTCACATCCGCTTCGACCACTGGCACAGCACGGACTCGCCCGAGAACGTCGCGCTGTCGCAGGACATTTACCGGGCCCTTTCGGCAGCCGGCCTGATCGAGACGCGCGCCATCGAACAGTTCTATGACCCGGTCAAGGGCATGTTCCTGCCCGACCGCTACATCAAGGGCACGTGCCCGAAATGCAAGGCGCAGGACCAGTATGGCGATTCCTGCGAGGTGTGCGGCGCGGTGTACGCCCCCACCGACCTGATCGACCCCTATTCGACGCTGACGCGTGCCCGCCCCGTGCTGCGCACGTCCGAGCACTACTTCTTCAAGCTGTCCGATCCGCGCTGCGTGGCCTTCCTGCAGGAATGGACCGCCGGGGCCAACGCCGCCGGCGGCAAGCGCCTGCAACCCGAAGTGCTGGCCAAGACCCGCGAATGGCTGGGCGCCGAAGGCGGCCAGGCGTCGCTCGGCGACTGGGATATTTCGCGCGACGCGCCCTACTTCGGCATCGAAATCCCCGACGCGCCGGGCAAGTATTTCTATGTCTGGCTGGACGCGCCGGTCGGCTACCTGGCCTCGCTCAAGGCCTACTGCGACAAGCAGGGCCTGGATTTCGACAAGCTGCTCGATCCGCAGGGCCAGACCGAGCAGGTCCATTTCATCGGCAAGGACATCATCTATTTCCATGCGCTGTTCTGGCCGGCCATGCTCAAGTTCGCCGGGCGCAAGACGCCGGACGCCCTCTACGTGCACGGCTTCATCACCGTCAGCGGCGAAAAGATGTCCAAGAGCCGCGGCACCGGGATCTCGCCGCTGCGCTACCTGGAACTGGGCATGGACGCCGAGTGGCTGCGCTACTACATCGCGGCCAAGCTCAATTCCCGCGTGGAAGACGTGGACTTCAACCCGGACGACTTCGTCGCCCGCGTCAACAGCGACCTGGTCGGCAAGTACGTCAACATCGCCAGCCGCGCGGCGAACTTCATTTCCCGCCACTTCGACGGCAAGCTGGCCTACGCCGGCGACACCCAGGCCTGGGCCGACGAGCTGGCCGCGGTTGCCGCCACCGTGCGCAACGACATCGAGGCCCGCGAATACGGCCGCGCCGTGCGCGAGGCCATGGCGCTGGCCGACCGCATCAACCAGGCCTTCGACGCAGCCCAACCCTGGGTGCTGGCCAAGGGGCTGGACCAGGCCGATGACCCAACGCGCCAGCGGCTGCAGGATATTTGCTCGCGCGCCCTGGCCGGCTTCAAGGCCCTGACGGTCATGCTGGCGCCCATCCTGCCGGCGCTGGCCAGCCGGGTCGCGCGCGAGCTCTTCGGCCTGGACCGCGACTTCACATGGGACGACGCGGCACGCCTGCCCGAACGCGTCGCCCCCTTCAAGCACTTGATGCAGCGGGTCGACCCCAAGATGCTGGACGCGCTATTCGAGCCGTCCCAACCCGCCCAGCCGGCCGCCGCCGCGGAGGCGTCCGCCGAAGCGCCCGCGCCCGGCGGCGAGCCCATCGCACCGACGATCAGCATCGACGAGTTCGCCAAGGTCGACCTGCGCATTGCGCGCATTGTCGATTGCCAGCACGTCGAAGGCGCCGCCAAGCTGCTGCGCTTGACCCTGGACGTCGGCGAAGGACGCCACCGCAACGTGTTCTCGGGCATCAAATCGGCCTACAAGCCTGAAGACCTGGTCGGCAAGCTCACCGTGGTGGTCGCCAACCTGGCGCCGCGCAAGATGAAGTTCGGCGTCTCCGAAGGCATGGTGCTAGCCGCCAGCCACGCCGACGAAAAGGCCAACCCCGGCATTTACGTGCTGGAGCCGTGGCCCGGCGCCCAGCCCGGGATGCGGGTAAGGTAACGGGGCGAGCCTACGGAAAGGCAAAGGGCGCGGCGCCCCAGGACGCCGTGCCTAGTCGGGACCTGGGCCCGCGCGGATCAGCGCCCACGCGGCTCCACGCGCTGCTCCAGCACCGCGTCGAGCACCCAGCGCACGTTCGGCGCATCGGGCGCCGGCGCGATGACGGGTACCTCGACCACCCTCAGGCGCGAAGACAGCCCGGGGCGGAAATTGAAGCCCTCGATCTCGCCATGCCACAGCTGCCAAGGCTGGTCTGCGCTGTCGCGCACGCGATAGCACAGGGTCCGGCTGGCACTGCTGCTGCTGCAAGGCTGGCGCTGGCCGTCGACGTAAATGGTGCGCACGTTGCCCGGGGCGCCGGTCATCACATCGGCTTGGCGGGCAAAGACCAACACCTCGCCGTTGTCCACCCCCAGCGTCAGCTGCCGGGGGTTGGCCGAATCGTCCACGGTAGAAGAAACGATCCGGGTCAGCGCGCTGAGATAGCGCTGCTCGAGCTGGCCGTACGCCGGATCCAGGCACGCCCTGCGGGTGCTCACCGGGGCGCTGAAGATTAGGCGGCCCTGCGGCGCAACATAAGTGGCCGAATACCGGTTGCACCCCGCGAAGCCCGCCGCCCGCGGCTGCCCTTGCTCGCGCGAGAACGCCAGCGTGATGGCCTCGGCGCCGGACGGGACCTGCTCCAGCCTGCCGTCGGCCCGGGCCCAGCGCTGCAGCACCCAGCTCGTCTGCACGTAGGGATCGGCTTGCTGCACGGCAGCGGCCGAGCCCGAAGGCGCGGCAGGTGGGCGTGCGCACGCGCCAAGCGCAAGGGCCAGCGCGATCCCGGTCAGTACTCGATGCAGTCGGAACGATCCCATGGCGGTGGCCTCCCTGTAGCGCCGCGCCGGGACAAGGCCGGCGCCGCGAGCGGTGCGTTGCGGGTATTGTATGGCGGCCCGGCGCATCCGCCAGGCTGCCGCGTGCAGCCATCGGCGGCGCCGGGCGGGCACAATACGACCTGCAAGACAAGCGACATACGGAGCAGATCCATGCCCAGCCAGATCCTGGAAGGCATCAAAGTCCTAGAACTCGGTCAGCTCATCGCTGGTCCGTTCGCCGCCAAGACACTTGCCGATTTCGGCGCGCAAGTCATCAAGATCGAACCGCCCGGACAGGGTGACCCGCTGCGCAAGTGGCGCCTGCTGCACGAGGGCACGTCCGTCTGGTGGGAGGCCCAGTCGCGCAGCAAGCAATCCGTGTGCGTGGACTTGCGCCAGCTCGAGGGCCAGCAAATCGTCAAGATGCTGGCCGAGCAGGCCGACGTGCTGATCGAAAACTTCCGGCCGGGCACCATGGAAAAATGGGGCCTGTCCTGGGAGGTGCTGCACGCGCTGAACCCGCGCCTGATCATGCTGCGCATCTCGGGCTACGGCCAAACCGGCCCGCGCAGCCAGGAGCCTGGCTTCGCGGCGGTGGCCGAAGCCGTCGCCGGGCTGCGCTACCTCAATGGGGAGCCGGGCCGCGCGCCGGTGCGCGCCGGGCTGTCGCTGGGCGACACCATCGCCGGGCTGCACGGCGCCATGGGCGTGCTGCTGGCCCTTTACCAACGCGATGCGCGCGGCGGCCAGGGACAGGTCATCGATGCATCGCTGTACGAAAGTATCTTCAACCTGACCGAAAGCCTGCTGCCGGAATACTCCGTCTTCGGCGCGGTGCGCGAACCCGCCGGAGCCGCGCTGCCGGGCATCGCGCCGTCCAACGCCTATCCGTGCCACGACGGCAGCTATGTCCTGATCGCCGGCAACGGCGATGCCATCTTCCAGCGGTTGATGCACTGCATCGGCCGGCCAGACCTCGCCGAAGATCCCTCGCTGGCGCACAACGATGGCCGGGTCGCGCGCGTGGAGGAAATCGACGCCGCCATCGCCCAGTGGACACGCGCGCAGCCTGACATCGAGGACATGCTGGCGCGGCTGCGCGAAGCCCGCGTGCCCAGCGGGCGCATCTACTCCGTGCGCGAGATCGCCCAGGATCCGCACTACCGCGCGCGGGGCGCCATCGCCAAGGTGCGTGCAGCAAGCGGCATCGAGGTCGAAATGCCCGCGGTCTTCCCGCTGCTATCGGCCAACCCGGGCGCCATCCGTGACCGTGCGCCGCTGCTGGGCGAACACACCGACGCCGTGTTGCAGGCGGCGGGGCTCACCCCGGAACGGCTGGGCGAGCTGCGCGCCAAGGGCGTCGTGCAGTAGGCGCTGACGGGCAAGGGCGGGCCAGCCTCCGTCCACACGCGGCTGGGCGCCACGCCGTCACGACATATGACGAAGGCCTAGGAAATTGTTGGCCCCATATTACGGGTTGACATAAACGCCCCCCTTGGCGATCATCGCTGAAGCGCCCCCAAAGGCACTGCGTCCAACGAGAAGCCGCGGGCCGGCAGGCACCGCAGCACGACAGGAGACATCACCATGGAAACCTTGCGCAACCCCCAACGCCGGCGCGTGCTCGCCGGCGGTGCCGGCGCGCTGGCCGTCGCCGGCCTGGCCGGCGCCGGCAATGGCGCGGCCAGGGCAGCCGAACCAGGCGCGGCCGCGGCCGGCGCGCCGCCAGCCAAGACGCTTCCCCCGTACGCGGCATGGAAGGACGCCGACAGCCTCATCGTCCACAGCGCCAACACCATCGAGACCCGGCGCAGTGCCTTTGGCGACGGCGTGGTCACGCCGGCCCGCCAGCTCTACGTGCGCAACAACCTGCCGCCCCCCGATCCGTCCATTTTGGACGACCGCGACGCGTGGGAGGTCCGCATCGAAGGCGTGAAGAACCCGCGCGCCATCCGCCTGGGCGAACTCAAAACCATGGGCCTGGCTACCATTGCCACCGTGCTGCAGTGCTCGGGCAACGGCCGCGGCTTCTTCCCGCATAAGCCCAGCGGCACGCAATGGCAGGTCGGTGCGGCCGGCTGCGTCATCTGGAGCGGCATCCCCGTGAAGGAACTGGTCGAGCAGCTCGGCGGGCTGCAGGATGGGCTGAAGTTCATGACCGGCACCGGCGGCGAGGCGCTGCCGCAAGGGTTGGATCCGGACAGCGTCATCGTCGAGCGCTCGGTGCCATTGCAAGCGATGGAAGACGCCATGCTCGCCTGGGAAATGAACGGCGAACCCCTGACGCTTGCGCACGGCGGGCCGCTGCGGCTGATCGTGCCCGGCTACACGGGGGTGAACAACGTCAAATACATCAAGCGCCTGGCCTTCACCGCCGAAGAAAGCCGCGCCAAGATCCAGCAGACCAGCTACCGGATCGCACCGCTCGACGCCAAGCCGGGACCGGAACATCCGTCGGCCTGGACGATGGATCCGAAGTCATGGATCACCGCGCCCGGTGCCGACGGCGAAAACGTGCCCGCCGGACGCACGTTGATCAAGGGCGTGGCCTTCGGTGGGTTGCATGCACTCAAGCGCGTGGACGTCTCCATCGACGGTGGAAAGACCTGGCAACAGGCGCGATTGATCGGTCCGGACCTGGGCCGCTATGCTTGGCGCCAGTTCGTCCTGCCGGTCACGCTCCAGCCCGGCCAATACACCTTGGCCAGCCGCGCCGAAGACACCGAGGGCAACGTCCAGGTGGAAAACCGCCTGGAGAACGTGCGCGGCTACCTCAACGCCAGCTGGCGCGACCACGCGCTGGCCATCACCGTGGCATGAGGGACGCGGCGCGCATGAAAAGCATTGCTGTCCCGTTTCTCGATGCCGGCCATGCGCGCCGGCGGGCTTGGCACGCATGTCCGGCGGGCCTCGCCGCCATGCTGCTTGCCTGCGGCGCGGCCGCGGCCGACGGCCTGGGCCAGGCGGAGATGGACGCCGGCCGCAAGCTTTTTACGGCTGGTGCTGCCCCGGCCTGCGCCGTCTGCCACACCCTGCAGGATGCCGGCGCAACCGGCGCCGTCGGCCCGGACCTGGATGCGCTCAAGCCCGACGCCGCGCGCGTCGAGGCTGCCGTGCGCAACGGCCTGGGCGTCATGCCGGCATTCGACGCGCTCAGCGACGACGAGGTGCGCATCCTGTCACGCTACGTCGCAGCAGCCACCGGCGCGCCGTAGCGGGAAGCGACCCCACTGCGAACAGCCCTTCTGCCGTCCATGCGCGCGGTCCCTTGCACAAGGGATCGCGTCATCGCCGCGCCCGGGCAAACCGTGCGATCGAAAACGGCGCGAGCTCGTCGTCGACCGCTTCGCCCGCCATGGCGCGCGCCAGCAGCGTTGCCGTGTTGGCCGATCCGGTCAGCCCGAGATGACCGTGGCCGAACGCACACCATAGGCCGGGCACGTCGGGCACAGGCCCCAGTACGGGAAGCGAATCGGGCAGGCAGGGCCTGTGACCCATCCATATCTCCGGCTCGTGCACGCGCAGGCCGCGCAAACCGGCCAAGGCGTGGCCGCGCAATAGCATCGCACGCGCAACATTGGGGGGACGATGAAGGCCGCCGAATTCCACCGTGCCGGCGATGCGCAAGCCATTCTCCATGGGTGTGATGAATACCTTGCGATCGGCAAGCACGACAGTGCGGGAAATCGTCAAGCCCGGGTCAACCACCTGCAGGTGATACCCGCGCTGGCTTTCCAGGGGCACGTCATGGCCCAGCTGCGCGAGCAGCGCCCGGGACCAAGCCCCCGCGCATACGATCACCTGGTCCGCCTGCCAGCGGCTGGCGCCGTCGCTCAGCGACCAGCCTGCGCCGTGCCGACCCAGCGCGGTGATCGGCGCCTGCACGCACGCTGCGCCCATCTGCTGCAGCGCGGCCATGATGGCCTGCGTGTAGCGCCACGGGTTGGCAATCCAGCCTTCGTCCGGCAGCAACAGCCCGATGCGATACGCGTCTGCCACGGCCGGTTCCAGCTCGCGGATCGCCGCGCCGTCCAAGCGCTCGACGCGCAGGCCAAAGTCCTGTTTCAGCCGCCAGGAAGCTTCGTCCTTGGCAAGCGCCCGCTCATCGGGATAGAGATGCAACTGCCCGTTGGCATGCACCAACTCGGGACAGCCCACCTCGGCCGCCAGCTTTGCATGCGCGGCCAACGACCCAGCCAGGAGGCGATCCAGGGCTGCCGCGATGCGTCGCACGCGCCGCGGCTCGGCCTCGCGCATGAAACGCCACAGCCAGGGCGCGGCGTGCGCCCAGTAATGGACGGGCACATGCAACGCGCTCGTCGGATCCAGCAGCATGGACAACGCCGTCTTGATTATGCCCGGCATCGCCAACGGCGCGACCGAGCGCGAAGAAATCGCGCCGGCATTGCCGTACGAGCACTGCGAACCCGGAGGATTCGGATCGTACAGGCTGACCTGTCGCCCAGAACGACGCAGGGCATAGGCCACGCATAGCCCCACGACCCCCGCGCCGATCACCGCTATCCTGTTGTCCGTCGAATGCTGCATGTGCTTGCTTGCCGACCCTGCGGCGGCTCAATCGCCCGCGTCCGTTACTTGGCCTCGATGCCGATTTTCTTCGCGGCATCGGCCCACTTGGCGATTTCACCCGCAAGGAATTCCTTGAACGCATCGGGCGTCGAGGGGCTGGGCTGAATGCCGCGGCTGCCGAACTGCTCGATGATTTCCGGCGACGCGAGAATATCTCGCAATTCGGTCGAGAGCTTGTCCACGATGGCAGGATCGGTGCCGGCGGGCGCAAGCAGGCCAAACCACGTGCCGCCGGTAAAGCCGGGCAGTCCGCTTTCCGAAATCGTCGGCAGGTCAGGCACAAGCGGCGAACGCTCCTTGGTGGCCACGCCCAGCGCCTTTACCTTGTCCGCGCGTATCAGCGGCAGCACGGCCGTGATGGTATCGAAGGTGATCTGCACCTGCCCACCTACCAAATCGGCGAGCGACGGCGCACTACCCCGATAGGGAATATGCGTCATCGAAATGGCAGCTTGCAGCGCGAACAGTTCACCGCCCAGGTGATTGGACGTGTGGTTGCCGAACGAAGAGAAATTGATCTTGCCGGGATGCGCCTTGGCGTAGTCGATGAGCTCCTGGACAGTGTTCGGCGGAAAGTTCTTGTTGGCCACGAGGATGAAGGGGACTTGGCCGACCATTGAAATCGGCGCAAAGTCCTTGTTGGGATCGTAGGGCAGGTCCTTGTTAGTCAGCCCGGCGATGGACAATTCAGGCGATGCGGCAAATAGCAGCGTATGGCCGTCGGGCGCGGCCTTGGCCACCGAAGAAGCACCAATGACGCCGCCGGCGCCCGGGCGGTTTTCCACGACGATGGACTGACCCAACCGGGCGCCCAGGCGCTCAGCGACCAGGCGAGCCGCAGTATCGGTGCTGCCGCCCGGGGGGTACGCGACCACCACCGTGACGGGCCGGGAAGGATAAGCATTGGCAGCAAATACCGGCGCAACGGCCGTCAAGCCTGCGACGGCGGCCGCCATGACCGCGAGCGATTTGACCATTTCGGTTCCCCTTGTCATTGGACGTCGATGGATACGCCCGTGCGCCGCACCGGCCGCAGCGGGCATTGCCGCGGCAAACGTTATCGCATAGCATATCGTTATGCAATAGTAATTATTGTATTGCGATAACCTATGCCGGCCCAGCCCGGCCGATGTTCCAGCAAGAAAGGGGATTCCTCATGGCCACACCTGCCCAACCGCCCATCGTCATCGACGGACTGGTTTTCTACTGCGACCGCAACCCCGAGCCGTTGCGCACAGGCGGTGTCACCGCTGCCAACATCACCGTCGCCCCCTACCTCGAGGGCATGACCTCTGCCTTCGACGCGATGGCCGACTGGCTGGCCGAGGTCAACCGGCCCGATTCCGGCTGGCGCTTGGTGCTCAAGGCCGATGACATTGCCAAGGCGCGCGACGAGGGCAAGACCGGGGTGATCATGGGTTGGCAGAACATGCTGGCGATCGAGTCCCGCCTGGAACGGATCCGCGCCTTTCACGCCATGGGGCTACGCATCGCGCAGCTCACCTACAACGAGGCCAACCTGGTCGCCGACGGCTGCGGCGAAGAGCGCGGCGCCGGACTGACCGATTTCGGCCGCAAGGTCGTGCGCGAAATGAATCAGGTCGGCGTGGCGATAGACCTCAGCCACTGCTCGGAAGCCACCGTGCAGCAGGCGGCATCGCTGTCGGAAAAGCCCGTGCTGCTAACGCATGCCAACGCCAAGGCCGTCCATGCCCGCGTACGCAACAAAACCGACGAGTCGATCCGCGCGGTTGCCAAAACCGGAGGCGTCATCGGGGTCAGCATCCACGGCTTCCTGAACTGGAGCGGCGACCCCGGACAACCTCCGTCGCTGGATGACTTCGTGCGGCACGTGCGTTACATCGCCGACCTCGTCGGCGTGGAACACATCGGCATCGGCACGGACTTCGCATGCGTGCAAGATCCGACCCGGGTCGAAGCCATCCTGGACTTGAGTCGCAACTATCCCGGCCCGGCGGGCGTATTCATCAACGCCTTCGGCAACCGGCTGTCCGACCGCTACCCCAAGGAAACCCCGACACCGCGGCAGTTTCCGGCCATCCTTCATGCCTTGGACAAGGCAGGGTTCACCCAGGAAGAAATCGCCGGCATCGCTGGCGGGAACTTCCTGCGCGCGTTCGCGCAGATCTGGCACTGACACGGAGGCTGCGAGATGACCCGCACCCTGTGCATGGCTGCCGCGCAAACCGGTAACGTCAGCCTGGAATCGGCCGATGCAATGCTACAGACCGCTGCCGGACTCATCGACCGTGCGCACGAACAAGGCGTGCAGCTGCTGGTCTTTCCTGAATTGTTCCTGACGCCTTTTTTCGCCTGCCGGCTGGAAGCCGACTTCGACCGCTATTTCATGCGGCCTGACGACACGCGCGTGACCAAGCTGCAAAACCACGCCGCGTCGCGCGGCATGGCCCTAGTGCTTCCCTTGGCTGAACGCAGCGATGACGGCTATTACAACTCGGCCGTCGTATCCGACGAGCACGGCAGCGTGATCGGCATCTACCGCAAGACGCACATACCGGCGTACTTCCCCAACGACAAACCCGGCGGGACCGGTAGCTACGAAAAATTCTACTTTTCTCCGGGACGCGACCTGCCCGTGTTCGATGTTTGCGGTACCCGCATAGGCATCCAGATATGCAACGATCGTCTCTACCCCGAAGGATCACGCGCATTGGCGCTGCGCGGGGCAGAGATCCTCGTCATGCCAATCGCCTTTTCCACTTATAGCGATCCGGCGCGGCGCACCTCGATTTGGGAAGTTCCCCTGCGGGCTCGCGCGCATGAAAACGGCGCGTATGTAGTTGCCAGCAACCGTGCCGGGATCGAAGGCCCGCGCCAGCATCTCGGCCACAGCATGATCGTGGATCCATACGGGATGATCGCCGCCCGAGTCCAGGATGAGGAAAACACGCTGGTGGTTCACGAAGCCGACCTCGAAGAGGTCAAGCGCGCGCGAGTGGGGTTCCCATGGTGGCGCGACCGTCGACCGGACCTTTACGGAAATTTGGTCAAATAGGCGGCATGCGTTCTGCCCCATCTTCTTCCCGGAAACCTCGTGCCGCCTCCTCGACCGATGCGCGCACGCCGGCGATGGCCGGGGACAGGCTGTTCGTCCTATCGGTCGGTAAGTGCTTCCAGTTGCTGGAATGCCTGAATCGCGCGCAGCGTCCGCTAACGCTGACCGAACTCGTGCAGGTTTCAGGCTTAGAAAAGAGCGCCGTGCAACGACTGGCGCATACGTTGCGCGTGCTGGGCTACCTGCGCCAGCACCCTCGCTCCCGCGCATATTCGCTCTCTTCCCGCCTGCTCGAGTTTGGCCATACGGTCTTGTCGACCGACCCCGTGCGAGAAATTGCGGCGCCCCACCTGGAGGCGCTCAACCGCTCCAGCAGTGAAACCGTCAACCTGATGGAGTTGGAAGGCAGCGAGATCGTTTATGTATCGCGCTTTGCCAGCGTTCATCCGGTCAGCGTCAACCTGCACGTCGGTTCCCGCTTACCCGCGTTCTGCTCGGCGGCTGGCCGCGCCATCCTGGCACACTTGCCGGCCGACCAGGCCGAAGCGATCCTTGCCGGACCGCGCGAACCCATGACGCAGCACACCGTCACGGATTTGTCAGCCCTGCGCCGCATATTGGCGCAAGTGCGGCGCGACGGCTACGTCATCAACGACCAGGAAGCCTTCATCGGCGACATCTCGCTGGCCGCCCCCATCTTCAACGGCGACCAGGAAGTGGTCGGCGCCATCAACATCGCCGTGCCGCTGCCCCGGTGGACGGTCGAGCGCGCCCGCAAGGAACTGGTTCCACCTCTGCTGCGGTGCGCGCGGGCGATTTCCCGCGACCTCGCCGCGCGCTGACTCAAACCGCCGGCGGCCCCGCCCAGGGCCGCACGCGCTGGTCCTGCTGCAACCACTGCGCGATCGCGTCGGCGTAGCCACGCGTCAGGTCGACGTCGTCCCAGCCGTTGAGCAGCTTTTGCCGCCATACCGGATCGATGGCAAACGAAAAACGCTCGCCGGCCGCCAGGATCGTGCATTCGCGCAGGTCCACCGTGACCTCGCCGCCCAGGCCGTCGAGCAGCGCCATTAGCTGCTCGACATCGGCCTCGGCCACACGGGCTGGCAGTAGGCCGTTGTTGACGGCATTGGAGGCAAAGATATCGCCGAAGGATGGCGCCACCACGCAGCGCATGCCGTAGTCGACGAGCGCGTAGACGGCCGCCTCGCGCGAGGAGCCGCAGCCGAAGTTGCGCCCAGCCACCAGGATGCGCGTGCCCCGGTTGGACGGGTCATCCAGGGGAAACCCCGGCACGGGACAGCCCCCGGCATCGAAGCGATGGCCATGGAAAAGGTATTTGTCATAGCCAATCGCGCGCGGCTGCTTCATGAAGCGCGCCGGAAAGATCTGGTCGGTGTCGATGTTGGCCCAGGCCAGCACGCAGGCGCGCGCGGTCAGCGATACGAACGGTTCCATCTGGGCGTGTCTTCCTGTCGGTTGAACGAGCGAACGGGCATGCCGGATGCTTGCAGCCGCGGCGCTAGCGCGCGACCAGCTCACGAACGTCGGCGAAGCGGCCAGCGACGGCGGCCGCAGCCACCATGGCTGGCGACATGAGGTGGGTGCGCGAGCCCGGCCCCTGCCGTCCCTTGAAGTTGCGGTTGGTCGTCGACGCGCAGCGCTCGCCCGGGGCCAGCATGTCGCCGTTCATGGCTGCACACATCGAACAGCCCGATCCCCCCCACTGCAGGCCGGCCGCAATGAAAATCTTGTCCAGCCCTTCCTGCTCGGCCTGGCGGCGCACTTGGGCCGAACCGGGAGAAACCAGCCCCGGCACCTTGCTGCGACGACCAGCCAACACGGCGGCGGCTGCGCGCAAGTCTTCGATGCGGGCATTGGTGCACGAACCGATGAACACGCGGTCGATGGCAATATCCCGCAGCCGCATGCCGGGGCGCAGCCCCATATACTGCAATGCGTCGCGCACCCGCGCGGCACGGGCCGGATCGTCGATGCGGTCCGGATCCGGCACATTGGCGTCGATGGGCAGCGCATCCTCGGGCGTGGTTCCCCACGTCACGGTAGGTGCGATATCAGCGGCGTCGATTTCCACTTCGCGGTCAAAGCGCGCACCGGGGTCGCTTGCCAGCTGCAGCCATTGCGCGGCGGCGCGTTCGAAATCCGCGCCCTGGGGCGCGCAGGGCCGTCCGCGCAGATAATCGATGGTGGTTTCGTCAGGCGCGACCATGCCGCAGCGCGCGCCCGACTCGATCGACATATTGCACAACGTCATGCGCCCTTCCATGGACAGCGCGCGCACCGCGGGGCCGGCATACTCGATGACGTGTCCCACCGCGCCGTCCACGCCGATGCGCGCGATGACGGCCAGCGCCATGTCCTTGGCCGACACGCCCGGCCCCAGCCTGCCCGTGACCGTCACGCGCATCGTGCGCGGCCGCTTCTGCCAAAGCGTCTGCGTCATCAGCACGTGCGCGACCTCCGACGCGCCCACGCCGAATGCCCAGGCGCCCAGCGCGCCGTGCGTGGAGGTGTGGCTATCCCCCTCGACCACGAGCAGGCCGGGCAGCGTCAGCCCCAGTTCTGGCCCGACCACGTGGACGATGCCTTGGCGGGGATGGCCCATGCCGTAATGCACGATGCCGAACTCGCGCGCGTTGGCTTCGAGCTGGCCCATCATGCGCAACAGTTCGTTGCCCTGGCGCAATGCATCGCGCCCGACGGTGGGCACGTAGTGGTCGGCGATCGCCACCGTCAAGTCAGGCCGCGCGACCTTTTCCCCGCGCTGCCGGACTTTGTCGAACGCGTGGAATGACCCTTCCTGCACGTAATGGCGATCCACCCACACCAGGCAGGCGCCGTCGTCGCGCCGCGCGATGACGTGGCTGTCCCAAAGCTTGTCGAACAGGGTGCGTGCCATCAGTCGGATCCGTGGTCGATGCGCGGCGCCGGTGCGACAGCCGCGTGCTTAACGCCTGCCGCCCTGGCGGCCAATCCAGTCGGAAATCCCATCTCCTTCATTTTGCATCAATGCTCAGGCCGGTGCGCCCGGGTACCAGCCGTACCACGGTGACGCCTTCGCCGTGCCGCACAAGCCTTCAGGGTCGGCCTCAAGCCGCATACTTGTTGCCAAGCGCCATCAGTTCGGGCGTGCCGATCAGTTCGTTGAGTTCTTCGAAGTTCAGCATCTGGTCCCACATGGGCCGGGTCGTGCCGTGCCGGCGCAGGCTGGCGTAGTAATGCTGCAGCCGGCTTGCGACGAAGCGAGCCGTCCCGCCAGGAAAGATCACGAGCTTGTATCCGCGGCGCTCGAGCTCGTCCACGCTCTGGATGGGCGTTTTGCCGCCCTCGACCATGTTGGCCAGCAGCGGGATGCGTGAGGCGAAGCGCGTGCACACCAGGTCCATCTGCCCGGGCGTGCTCACCGCCTCGATGAAGAGCGCATCGACCCCGCATGCCAGATAGGCCTCGGCGCGGTCCAGGGCGGCCTCGAACCCCTCCACCGCGATGGCGTCGGTACGCGCCAGGATCAGCGTATCGTCGCGACGGCGGGCATCGAGGGCGGCCTTGAGCTTGCCGCACATCTCGGCGGCCGACACCAAGGTCTTGTCGGCCAGGTGGCCGCAGCGCTTGGGAAAGGCCTGGTCCTCCAGCTGGATCATCGCCGCACCGGCGCGCTCGAAGTCGCGCACCGTGCGCTGCACGTTCAAGGCGTTGCCGAAACCCGTATCGCCATCGGCGATGACGGGGGTTTGAATGCGATCGGTGATCTGGGCCAGCACTTCGACCGCCTCCTTGGCCGTCGTCAAGCCGACGTCCGAGCGGCCCAGCCGCGTATAGGCCACCGCGCCGCCGGACAGGTAAACGGCATCGAATCCTTCGCGCTCGGCGATGAGCGCGGTCAGGGCGTCGTACACGCCGGGGGCCAGTATCGCGCCCGGGTTGGCCAAGCGCTGCTTCAGGGAAAGTCGTGCCATGGGGTCGTCCTTGGTCGCCGCGCCTTTAGGCGAGCGCTTCTTCGGCCAGGAGCATGTCCATCGCTTGCGCCTGCCGTTTCTGATAGTCCAGGAAGGCCTGGGTGATGCCGTCGCCGCGCACGCCGCCACGCACCGATCCGGGGCGCACGTCGCCGAAATACTCCTCCCATTCGGGCGGCAAAGGCTGCGAACCGGGTATCGCCAGCCACAGGCGCAGCAGGTGGCGCTTCTTGTCGGGCTCGTCGTAGTCTTCGAACTCGGTGCGCGAGTGCAGCACCACATAGTTGTTGAGCAACTGCAGGTCGCCCTGCTCCAGCCACATGCTGTAGCAGTACTTCGGATCGGCCAGCAGCGCGTCCAGCATGTCCAGCGCCTCTTCCTGCTGCGCGGTCATGCGGGGCACTTCCGGAAAGTCGCGTTGCGCAGCCACCGTATTCTTGCGATTGGCACGCACGGCGAAGTAGACCGGGTCGCTGCCCAGGATGGGGCAGCGATAGTAAGGCGGTCGTCCCGGTCCCTGGGTGCCCTGGTAGCTGTGGTAGTAAGGCTGGCGCAGCACCTGCAGCAGGTCCGGCCGGCGTCGGCCGATTTCCTCGCACACCGCCATGGTGCTGGTGACCTTGCTCTGGCCGCCAGACTTGGCCGGGCGCAGGCATAGCAGCGCCACGACGTCGCAAGAATCGGCGTGGAAATCCAGGGCCGCATTGGTGTTGTAGCCGCGGCCGTTCTTGGTCTTATAGGACGCGCCCACGTCGCGCACGTCGGTCATGACATCGCTGGCGCGGTTTTGCGTGCGCGCCACGCCCACGTTCAGGCCGATGCCCCAGTAGGCCAGCCGGGCGTCCTCGACGCTCCAGCGGTGCACCGGGAAACCCTTGACCAGGCACAGCCCCCAACGGCCCTGCGTGGCAGCAAACGCCCGGGCCAGGGCCCCGGCAGCCGCCTGATTCAAGGGAAAGTCCTCCTTGGTCATCTCCAGCCAGGGTTTGCCAAGGGCCTTGGCATGGGCCAGCGCCTTGTCAAAGCCGTCGATTTCATCGTCGGTCAGGCGTTGGATCCAGGTTCGATCGCGCTCCATGTCCTGGGCGAGCCAGGGGCGCGGCTGAAATACTGCGGGCATGCTGCTTGTCTCCATTGCGGTCCAGCGCATCGACGGCGCCGTCGCCGGCGATGTACACGCCTAGGATAGGACAGCACTAATCCAGATAAAATCGACTTTAACTTGAGCGCTAGATAAAAATTTCTGATGAAGATCGAGGCCTTCGTCACCCTGGAGACCGTGCTGCGCACCGGCACGCTGGCAGCTGCGGCAAAGGCCTTGCACCTGACACCCAGCGCGGTCAGCCTGCAGATGAAGCAGCTCGAGGCCTACATCGGCCAGCAGTTGTTCGACCGCTCCGGGTTGGAAATCAAGCCGCTGCCAACCGCCTACGAAGTTTCCGAAACCATGCAGCGAGCGCTCGACAGGCTGGAAACCTTCCGCCGGCGCAAGACGGTGGTCGTGGAAGGCAATCTCCAGCTCGGCATCATCGAATCCATGCAGCCCCTGCTGCTGCCGGGCATGACGCGGATCCTGCGCGCCTGTTACCCGGCATTGCACGTGCAATCGCGCCGCGGCAAGAGCGCCGAGCTGACCACCGCCGTCAAGGCCGGCCTGCTCGACGCGGCGGTGGTCGGCCAGCCTGAAACCGGCGGGTCGTCGCGCCTGCATTGGCATCCGCTGCAAGACATGGAGCTCGCCCTCGTGGCACCGCCTGGCGAGCGCGAGACGTCACCCGCAGCGCTCTTTAGGCGCTACGAGTGGATACGCTACGACCGCAAGACCATCGCCGGCCGCCTGGCCGCGCGCTACGTCAATCGGCACATCCGGCAACGCCACGGCACCATCGAGCTCGACAGCGTGCGCGCCATACTGTCCATGGTCAGTGCCGGCCTGGGCGTGTCCATCGTGCAGCTGTCCGAGCCGGGCGTGTGCCTGAGCTATCCGGTCAACGTCCTGCGGCTGCGCGACGCCCCGGTCATCCGCTTTTCCGTGGTCATGCGCAAGGCCGACGCCGATAGCCGGCCGCTGACTGCGCTGAAACAGGTGCTCGAACAGGCGCTGGCGTCGGCGGGCGGACCCGGTCGACAGGAAAGGCTGGTTTAGCGGGCCGGCACCAACACCCGCAACCAGTGCGGCCGCCAGGCCAAGGTAAAGGCAACGGCCAGCGCCGCGGCGGCCAGGCTCATCACCCACACCAGCGAGGCCATGGAAGGATGGTCGACTGCCATGCATAGCAGCAGCGAAACGGCCAGCGCGCCGGCGCCTGCCGCGCGCAGCAGCCTGGCCGCCCGGGGATGGCAGGCGCTGCGGCCGCAAACCTGTTCCCAATGCACCGGCATGGCCAAGGCCAGCCAGGCCAGTCCGGCGACGTTGGCCGCCTGCGCGGCCAACAGCATCAGCGCATCACGCACGAGCCGCCTCCGAACGCGATGGCGCATTCGCCGCTGCCGATGCCGACGGCACGCCGCTGCGGCGTCGCAGCGCGCGCGCGGCCAGGAACGCCATGGCGGCCGCGCCCAGCAGGAACAGGTCCACCCCTGCCACGGGCCAATAGCCCGCGGCCAGCGTGCGGCCCAAGTGGTCGCCCGTGGTCACCCAGTTCAACAGGACGGCAGCCACGGCCAGCACGGCCACGGCCAGGCACTGTTCGGCCCACGCCGGGGCGATGCGCGCCTGCGCGACCGGCGCGGTGCGCCATAACCCATGGGCGAGCGCAAGCGCCCAGGCTGCCCAGAACGCGTACTGCTCCCAGTCACCGCGACCCGGTAGGTCCGCCGGCAGCAGCCGGTTGGCCACCAGCATGGCCAGCGCGGCCACCAGCATGCCGGTCACGGCGGATACGGCAAAGCCGTCGACCCAGCGCGCGCCGCGCAAGCCCTGGGCGGCGTGCTGGCGCTTGCGCTTTTCGACGAAGAACAGAAAACCGGTGGCAATGCAGACGCAGCCGAGCAGCCCGCCCATCAGGTACAGCCATCGCAGCGTCCAGTGACGGAAGTGCTGCAAGTGCAATCCGGTCAGGAATGTATTGATGTGCTGGGCAACCGTCGGCGGCGGGTCTTCGCGTATGACCTCGCCGGTGGCTGCATTGAAATGAATGCCTTCGCCGGTCAGCGCGATGCGGTCGGTGCCGGCGCGATAAATGCTGACATACGCGTTGGCGTCGCCCACGTGGCGCACGGTCAGGAAACCCACCTCGCCGGCCATGCCACGCGCCTGCCAGCGGCGTTGCGCCTCGGCCATCATGGCATCGACCGAGGCCAGGCGGCCCGGCACGCCGGCACGCTCATGGGGCAGCCCCGTCTCCTGCGACTCCAGCACTTCGTGCAGGTCGTGCAGGGGCTTGAGTTGCGTATGACCGATGGGGAAGTAGGTGCCGCCAAAGATGAGCAGTCCGGAAAACGCAAAGACGAAGTGAAACGGCAGCGCCACCACACCGGTCAGGTTATGCAGGTCCAGGACGCTGCGTTGCGTATTCTTGCCGGGGCGGAAGGTGAACAGCTCGCGAAATAGCTTGCGATGAACGATCACGCCGCTGACCAGCGCCACCAGCATGACCAGCGCCGCAAACCCGACGATCCAGGTGCCCAGATCCCTCCAGTTGATGTTCAGGCTGTAGTGCAGCGGATAAAAGAATTGGCTGCCGATCTTGAGCTGATCGTCCGGCAGCGTCTTGCCGGTGCGCGGGTCTATGGTGCGCGTGCCCCAAATGATATCGTCCGGATCTTTGGCGTTGGGCAACTCAAAGCCTGCGAACACGCCCAACACCGGATCCCGGTGGGTGGTGTACGCGCCCCAGGTCTTGGCCACGGGAAAGTGCGTCGCCATCGGCCCATCGACGCGGCTGCGGGCCAACTCGATCTGGCCCGGATCAGGTTGCATGGATTCGAAGACCGGGCGCAACACCTTGTCGAAAGACGGCATGGGCTGGGGTTCGAAGCGCGTCTCGGGGATGGCCCAGCGGTCGATTTCGCGATCGAACACCGACAACGCGCCGAAAAAAAACACCACCATCAGCACGAAGCCGAGCACTAGCCCGAACCAGGTATGCAGCCATGCCATGGTCAGGCGCAGGTTCTGGAACATGAACGCGTCTCCGGGCAGGGGGTCAGGTCAGCGCGCGCTGCACCAGGGTTGCGGCGCCCGCCATCAATGCGCCGCCGCCGGCCAGCACCGTCCAAACGATGGCGACGCTGCGCGCGGCAAACGCCCAAAGGAACGCGGCCACAAACAGCAGCAACCCCACGATGGTGGCCAGCGTTTCGGCGTCGTGGAATTCCATTCGCGCCGCAAACAGCAACGCCACGGACAGCGCGATAAAACCCCAGGTGAAGGCGTAGCCGCCCAGCACTGCCGCGCCGATGCGCACAGCGATGTTCAGGCGGGACACGGGCGGAGCGGCCATGGTTTTCGATGTTGAGAATTGTTTTCATTCTAACATCGGTGTCCCCCACCGCAAACACCGGCAGCCCCATGGACCAGGATTTGCCCGTGTATCCTTGCAGTCCCGCCAACCGGCTGCGCAGGCGGGGCCGTTTTACGTTTCAGTAAGCACCATTCGGTCCCGGCTGCCCAGCAGCCGCCTGACAACCTCCGTGTCATCACAGATGTCTTTTCCCGCCCGACGCCGTTTCCTTGCCGTTTCCGCCTCGACCTACGCTGCCGTCCTGCTTGGCGCGCTGCCGCCCGCCGGCCGGGCATGGGCCGCCTCGCCCGCCGCGCCGGCAGCCTCGCCGTTCAAGCCCATCCTGGGCCAGCACGGCAAGGACGTCATGTGGCTGCCCACCCCGCAGGCGCTGATCGACCGCCTGCTCAAGATGGCCGGCGTCGGCCCCGATGACCTGGTCGTGGACCTGGGCTCGGGCGACGGCAAGATCGTCATCACGGCTGCCCGGGATTTCGGTGCGCGCGCCCGCGGCATCGAGTACGACAGCCGCATGGTGGAACTGTCACGCTACAACGCCGGGCTGGCCAAGGTGACGGATCGGACCGAATTCGTGCAGGGCGACATTTTCGCCAGCGATTTTTCCGACGCCACCGTCGTGGCGATGTACTTGCTGCCGCACCTGAACCTGCGCCTGCGCGCCAAGCTGATGGCCATGCGTCCGGGCACGCGCATCATCACGCACCAATTCCACCTCGGCACCTGGGAACCGGACGAAACGACGCTGGTGTCCAACCGCCCGGGCTACCTGTGGATCGTGCCGGCCCGGGTTGCCGGCCAATGGCGCTTGGATTTGCCCTGGGGCGGGCCGGTGCAGATGGAGCTGGCGCAGACGTTCCAGAAGCTTGCCGGCACAGTCACCCTGCCCGGCGTTCAGACAACGTTGCGCACGCCGCGGCTGGCGGGAGACCGCATCACCTTCGCCTACACCGGCGTGGACGGACGGTTGCTGGAATTCGATGGCCGCGTCGACGGCGATACCCTGCAAGGCACCGTCGCTTCCGGCGACAAGCGCGGGGCGTTTTCCGCCACGCGGGTGACTACGGCCCAGGTCGTCGGCGCCGCCCCCGCCGACGAACAGGAAATTGCCGCGGCAGTGGCCGAACTGGGCGCAGAATGAGCGCCCGGGCCGCGCGTCGCGGTGCGGCCGTTTCCACCAGCCGGCGCCGCGGACGGCGACGCCAGCCGCCCCTGCCCGCCCGGTCAGCGCCCGGCGCTGCCCAAGCGCACCGCCATGTAAATGGCGTATAAGGCGGCCAGGCCGACCAAGATATATACGATGCGCGCGATCGCCGTCATCGCGCCAAAGATGGCCGCGACTAGGTCAAAGCCGAACAGCCCGACCAGGCCCCAATTCAGGCCGCCGATGATGAGCAAGACCAGCGCGATCCAGTCCAGCACGCCCAGCCCGCCGTAAGCGTGCATCTGCAAGTCGTTGACTCTGCCTGTGGTTGTCATGTCGCTCTCCCTGGCTGGCGTGGCTGCGGCAACGGTTGCCGGCCACGAGGCCGGCCAGTCGCCGGCCCGCGGGCATGCGAGCATAAAGCGTGCCCGAACGGCCGGGCAGGCGCCCTTCGGGCTTGCAGTGCAGGCATGGGCAGGCGCCGGCCTGGCGGGCCGGCGCGCTTGCGCACGCCCCACCCCGACGACGATTGGACAAACCTGCCCGTATCAGGCGACGGCAGCGCGCTTGGCGGTCGCTTCGACCGCGGCCTCTGCCTCGGCCGCGTCGGCAAACACCGATCGGTCGCCGTGCTCGTCCTTGATGCGGGTGGGCAGGCCCATGCGCTCGAGCAGCCTCAGCAGTGGCCAGGGGGGCAGTTCTTCGACGTTGGCCATGCGACGCACGTCCCAGGCGCCGTTGGCCACGAGCAGCGCGGCCGCCGCTGCCGGCACCCCGGCCGTGTAGGAAATCGCCTGGCTGCCCACTTCGCGGTAGCAGGCCGCGTGGTCGCACACGTTGTAGATGAAAACCTCACGGCGCTTGCCGTCCTTGATCCCCTGGACCTTGTCGCCGATGCAGGTAAAGCCCTTGTAGCTGGGCGCAAGCGACGACGGGTCGGGCAGGACGGCCTTGACCACTTTCAGCGGCACGACCTCCTGGCCGTCGGCCAGGCGCACGGGCTTTTCCGAAAGCAGGCCCAGCCGGTTGAGCACGGTAAAGACGTTGATGTAGTGATCAGAAAACCCCATCCAGAAGCGCAGGTTGGGGATGCCCATCAGGGTCGACAGCGAGTGCAGCTCGTCGTGGCCGGTCAGGTAGGTCGTTTGGTTGCCCACCACCGGCAAGTCCCACGACTTCTTGATCTCGAACATCTTGTTGGCGGTCCACTGGCTGTTTTGCCAGGACCACACCGTGCCGGTGAACTCCCGGAAATTGATCTCCGGGTCGAAGTTGGTGGCGAAGTAGCGGTCGTGCGCGCCGGCGTTGGTATCGATGATGTCGATGGCATCGATCGTATCGAAGTACTCGTCCTTGGCCAGCCGCGCGTAGGCATTGACCACCCCCGGGTCGAAGCCGATGCCCAGCACGGCGGTCACGCCAGCCTTGGCGCAGTCCTCGCGGCGGCGCCATTCATGGTTGGCGTACCACGGAGGCTGTTCGCAGACGCGGTCGGGCTCCTCGTGGATGGACGTATCGATGTAGGCCGCGCCCGTGGCGATGCATGCCGACAGGACCGACATGTTGATGAAGGACTGCCCGACGTTGATCACGATCTGGCTGTTGGTCGACCGGATCAGGTTGGCGGTCGCCTGCACGTCGAAGGCGTTCAGTTCATGCGCCTTCAACGTGCCCGGCCGCTGCAGATTGCCCATGGCATGAATCGAATCCACGATGGCCTGGCACTTGGCCAGGGTGCGCGAAGCGATGTGGATGTCGCCGAGCGCCGCGTTGTTCTGCGCGCATTTGTGCGCCACGACGCGGGCCACACCGCCGGCTCCTATGATTAGTACGTTTCTTTTCATCCTTGGGCCTCCCTTGACGACCGAATGATCGCAAAGCTGCTCGCCGGGCTCAGGCGCCCAGGCTGTCCACGTAATCCTGATATCCGAACTCGCGTACCACCTTGACCGTGCCGTCCAGCTCCTTGACGGCGATCGACGGCATGCGCACGCCGTTGAACCAATTCTTCTTGACCATGGTGTAGCCGGCTGCATCGCGCAGCGACAGCCGCATGCCCGGCTGCAGGGGCTCGGGGAAATCGAACTCGCCGAAAATGTCCCCGGCCAAGCAGGTGTTGCCGCAGACCAGGTAGCGGTGCGGCCCGGCATCGGGCTCGACCCGCGCGCTCAGCCGGTAGATCAGCAGGTCCAGCATGTGCGCCTCGGTGGCCGCATCGACCACGGCGATGTGCTTGCCGTTGAACATGGTGTCCAGCACCGTCACCTCCAGCGAGGCGCAGTCCTGCACGATGGCTTCGCCCGGCTCCAGGTACACCTGCACGCCGTAGCGCTGCGAGAATTCGCGCAACCGCCGGCCCAGGTCCTGCAGCGGATATCCCGGCGCGGTGAAGTGGATGCCGCCGCCCAGGCTGATCCAGCGGATCCGTTCGAACAGATGCCCGAAACGCGCCTCGGCACGGGCCAGCAGTTCATCGAAGCGCTTGAAATCGCGGTTTTCGCAGTTGTTGTGGATCATGAATCCATCGACGCGCTCGATCACCGCGGCGATGCGATCGACGTCGGATTCGCCCAGGCGGCTGTAGGGCCGCGCCGGGTCGGCCAGGTCGTAGGCTGCGGCGCTGACCGACGGGTTCACGCGCAGGCCGCAGGGAATCCCCTTGGCCCGGGCCTGGTCCCCGTAGCGCTGCAATTGCGAGAGGGAATTGAAGATGATCTTGTCGGCGTAACCCAGGGCCTGCGGAATGTCATCGTCGGACCAGGCCACGCTATAGGCATGCGTCTCGCCACCGAACTTCTCGCGCCCCAGCCGCAACTCATTCAAGGACGAAGACGTCGTGCCGTCCAAATGCGGGCGCATCACGTCGAATGCCGGCCACGTGGCGAAGCACTTGAGCGCCAGCAGGATCTTCGCGCCCGACCATTCGCGCAGCTGCGCGGCGACGCGCATGTTCTGCTGCAAGGCGGCTTTGTCGACGAGGTAGTAAGGCGTACGGATCATCGATGGTCATCAAGAACGTCGCCGGTTCGTGCCCGTTCGGGCGAGCGAGACACGAACCGGCGGGCGCGCCAAGCGCCCAAGGGTGTTACGCAGGAAACGGCTATCGTCCGCGCGATCGCGCCGCGCCGCCATGGCGCGGCGCCGGCAGCAGGCTCAGGCTGCCGGACACGGCGGACTAGATCGGTGTTCGTTCACGGCAGTACCGGCCCGGCCGGAAACTGCCAAAAAGGGGTGACGGATCGGCTTTGAGACGCCGAGGCGAACAAGTCGTACGGCTAAAGCGCAACAGCGCCGCGCGCGCGTGCACCAAGCAGCGTCGCTGTGCGCGACCGAATTGTTCTTCCGTTTGGGAGGTGTTCAGGGCTACCGGGACGTTTCCCAATTGGAAGAGGGCGTCGGCAGACATGGCGTCCTCTCCAACCAGTAAAAAAAGGCCTCACGGCGCGAAAAACGGGTAGCCTAACGCAAAGCGCCTTTTCTTGCAACGCATCGGCGGCCAAAATGCCCGCTTCCGATCGGAAAACCGCGCATCTTTGGCCAAACCGGCGCATTGCACCGGCCGCCACGCGCCGCGATGTCCGACCCCGCCTGTTGCGGCATGGATCCAACTCTGCAAGGTGACCGCTTGCCGGCGGCCCGCGATAATCCACACCTACCGCCGCTCATTCGCAGGGATATCCATGGAAACGACTGCACGCGATGCACTCGTCGCGCTCTGGTCGCTGGCCGGCCTGCCGCCTCAGGCGCTGGCCGAAGTGACGCTGACAGGCTGCGACCCAGTGTTCCCCTCGTCATTTGCCGTGGCACGCACCGCGCAGGTCAGCATCGCCGCGGCGGCGCTGGCCGCCTGCGAACTGGGCCATGCGCGCGGTGTGGCCCGCCAGGGCGTGGCGGTCGACGCCGCCCACGCCGCCGCCGAAAGTACCGGTTGGTTCTCGCTGGACGGCAAGGTGCCCGAACTGTGGGATCCGTTTGCCGGCCTGTACCCATGCGCCGACGGCCACGTGCGCATCCACACCAACTTCCGCCATCATCGCGACGGTGCGCTGCGCCTGTTGGGACTGGATCCGCAAACGGCCGTGCGCGCCGACGTCGAACGGGCCATGCTGCGGTGGAAGGCGCTGGATTTCGAGCAGGCGGCCGCCGACCGCGGGCTGGTCGCCACGGCGCTTCGCAACTTTGCCGAGTGGGACGCCACCCCCCAGGGCCAGGCCGTCGCGGCGCAGCCGGTCATGACCCTGACACGCATCGGCGACGCGCCCCCGCTCGCCCTGCCCACGCTGGCGGATTCGGCGCCGCCGCTGGCCGGCGTACGCGTGCTAGACCTGACGCGCATCCTGGCCGGCCCCGTAGGCGGGCGGACACTGGCCGCATTCGGCGCCGACGTCATGCTGGTCAATTCCCCCAACCTGCCCAACATCGACGCCATCGCCGACACCAGCCGCGGCAAGCGATCGGCCCACGTGGACTTGCTGACCGAAGAAGGACGCCAAGCGTTGTGGCGCCTGGTCGACGGCGCGCATGTCTTCTTGCAGGGCTACCGGCCGGGCAGCCTGGCCGCGCGGGGATTTGCGCCTGAGGCGCTGGCCGCGCGGCGGCCAGGCATCGTCGCGATTTCGCTCAGCGCCTATGGGCCGCAAGGCCCCTGGGCAGACCGGCGCGGCTTCGACTCGCTGGTCCAGACGGCCATGGGATTCAATCACGCCGAAGGCGAGGCAGCCGGCGACGGCAAGCCTCGCGCGCTACCCATGCAGATTCTGGACCAAGCCAGCGGATTCCTGATCGCCTTTGGCGCGGCCGCCGCCCTGTGGCGGCAACGGCAGGAAGGCGGCAGCTGGCACGTGCAGGTCTCGCTTGCGCAGACTGGCCACTGGCTGCGTGGGCTGGGGCGCGTGCCCGGCGGCTTGCAGGCGGTCAAGCCGGACTTGGCGCCCTGGCTGGCGACGCAGGCCTCGGGCTTCGGCCAGCTTTGCGCGGTGCGCCCGGCGGCACAGCTGGCGCGCACACCCGCCGGCTACGCGCGGCCGTCGGTGCCGCCCGGCACCGACCCGCCGCAGTGGTAGCGCGCCTGCCGCGCTGGCGTCAGGACCGCTGCGCGGCCGAGGAAGCGGCAGGCGCGGACGTCGTGGAATAGCTCAGCTGGACGATGACCGCGCCCAACAAGACCAACGCGATGCCGGCAATGCGCAACAGGTTGGCAGGCTTGGGCGTCAGGCCCAGCAAGCCGAAGTGGTCGATCGCCAGCGAGGCCAGCATCTGGCCGCAGATGACGCTGACCATGAAGCCGGCGGCGCCCAGCTTGGGCGTCAAAACCAAGGCGGCAGTCACATAGAATGCGCCCGCCACCCCGCCCAGCCACCACCAGGACGGGCCTTGCAACGCCGCGCCCAACGCCGGCGCAGGCGCACGAAACACCGCCAGCAGCGGCAGCACCACCAGCACGCTGATCAGCAGCGAAGCCAGCGTGGCCCAAAGGGGATGCCCGAGCGCGCGGCCAAGCGCCGCGTTGGTCGCCGCCTGGAACGGCGTGCCGGCACCGGAAGCTGCGGCGACCGCGGCGGGAAGCAAGGCAGATAGAAACGACCAATACATGAGAATGACGCCCCGATTCAGCAGAAACGGGCGTATGTTGCGCGATTCGGGCCACGCGGGCAAATCAATAGGCCGTGCGCATGCAGCGCTGCCAGGGCCGGGGCCGCGGCCAGGCTGGCAAAGCGCCAGGGGGAGGGAAAAGTGGAGCGGGCGATGGGAATCGAACCCACGCTTGAGGCTTGGGAAGCCGCCGTTCTACCATTGAACTACGCCCGCATCGGCAGATGGCTGGTGCAATTATAGCTTCCCTGCAGGCAAGGAGGACGGCCCGGCGCCGGCCGCCCCCAAGCCTGAGCAATGCGCCTGGCTTCAGCCTCCCTCGGCGGGCAGCGAAAGGAAGCTTCGCAGCTCCGGCGTGCGAGGCGCCCCGAAGATCTCGTCCGGGGGCCCCATCTCGTGGACGCGGCCGTTGTGCATGAAGATCACCCGGTCGCTGACCTTGCGCGCGAACGCCATTTCGTGGGTGACGATGATCAGCGTGGCGCCGTCGCGAGCCAGCTGCTCGATGACTTGCAGCACCTCGCCGACCAGCTCCGGGTCCAGCGCCGAGGTCATTTCGTCGCAAAGCAGCACTTCTGGATCCATCGCAAGCGCCCGGGCGATTGCCACCCGTTGCTGCTGACCGCCAGACAGCTGATGCGGGGCGGCGTCGAACTTGTCGCCAAGGCCCACGCGGTCGAGCAGCCGTTGCGCTAGTCCCCGGCATTCTTCGCGTGAGCGGCGATGGACCAGCCGCGGGGCAAGCATGACGTTTTCCCCGGCCGACATCGACGGAAACAGGTTGAACTGCTGGAAGATCATGCCGACTTTCTTACGCAGCTCGCGCAAGGAATCCGGGTCAGCCGTCTGCACGCTTTGGCCGCCGACCGTGATCTGCCCCTGGTTAAAGGACTCCAGGCCGTTGATACAGCGCAGGAGCGTACTCTTTCCCGAACCGCTCTTGCCGATGATGCAAATGACTTCGCTGCGCGCGACCTGCAGGTTCACGCCTTTCAGGACCTCGACGGAGCCAAACCGCTTGTGCAGGCCGCGTATGTCGACCAGGGGCACGGACTCTTCAGATGTGTGCATGCTACGTCCTCAATGCTGCAGGCGCATCCGTTTCTCCAGCCACGAGCCGAGCATCGAGCAGGGAAAACATAGCGCGAAGTAGAACAAGGCCACCAGGCCGTAAACGACAAAGGGCTGGAAGGTCACATTGGCGATCATCTGCCCCGTGCGCGTCAGCTCGACGAAGCCGACCACCGAGGCCAGGGACGTGTTCTTGATGATCTGGACAACCAGCCCGACGGTGGGCGGTACCGACAGGCGCAGGGCCTGCGGAAAAATGACGTACCGCAGCTGCTGCGTGAACGTCAGCGCCAGGCAGGCCGAAGCTTCCCATTGCCCCTTCGGAATCGACTCCACGCAGCCGCGCCAGGTTTCGGTCAGGTAGGCGCTTGCGTAGAACGTGAAGCACAGCACCGCCGCGGCCATGGGCGAGGTCTCCACGCCGGCCAGCGCCAGCCCGAAATACACCAGGAACAGCTGCATCAGTAGCGGCGTGCCCTGGAAAACCTGCACATAGGCGGCAACCGGCCGCTCGAAGATGCGCGGACGGGCCAGCCGCAGCACGAGCAACAGCAGGCCGACCAGTCCGCCGCCCAGGAAGGCGATGAAAGACAGCGCCAGCGTCCATGGCAGCGACAGCAGCAGGTTGCGCACGACATCCCATGTGGTGAACGAGATCATCGGGCACCTCCGATCGGCGCGCAGCCAAACACGAACCGCGGCCCCAGCCACTGCAGCAGGCGGCGGAATGCAATCGTCAACGACAGGTACAACAACGTCACGACGATGTAGGACTCGAACTGCCGGAAGGTCTGCGCCGCGATCCGGTTGGTCACGTAGGACAGCTCGGCGGTCGAAACCAGGCTGCACACCGCGGTGGCAAGCATGATGATGACCAGCTGGCTGGTCAGCGCTGGCCATACCCGGGACAGTGCCGGCGGCAGCACCACGCGCGTGAAAGTGTGCCAGCGGCCCAGCCCCAGGCACTGGGCGGCCTCCAGCTGGCCACGTGGCGTGGCCTCGATGCCCGCCCGCACGATCTCGCAGGCATAGGCGCCCAGGTTGATCGTCAGTGCCACGATAGCCGCCGGCAGGCTCGTCATGCGCAACCCGATGGCAGGCAGGCCAAAATAAATGAAGAAAATCTGGACGATGAACGGCGTGTTGCGGAAGAACTCCACATAGGATGCGACGGCCAGGCGTACGACGCGCGAGCCGTAGACCCGGCACCAGGCGCACGCGATGCCGAGCAGCGTGCCCAGCGTGCACGACAGCAGGGTCAGCACGGCGGTCATCGCCAGCCCGCCCAGGAAATCCGGCCATGCGGCCAGCACACTCGAAAAATCAAGCATCGGATGCCCCCCACGCAGATCGCTCGCCTGCTGCATCGGCCGGCGACGGTGCGGCCAGGATTTCGAATAGCGAACGCACCCGGGCCGGGCCGTCCACGGCCTGCAGCCAGGACAGCAGGCGCAACGCGCGCTGCTCGCCGGCCACCGGCGTTGCACAGTCCATAAACTTGCGCGCCAGCTGCGCGGCCGACAATGGGTGAGCGGCGCTGCCCAGGGCCTTGTCGCGGCGGCCTTCCAGCGTAGTGCCGTCACGCATTCGCACTTGCACGACCGCCCCCTCGGGCGCCTGCTCCTGTCGCGCGGGATCATCCCAGGAAGGCCCGGTTTGCATGCGAACCCGGCGCATCAGGTCGCGCAGGTCTGCACGGGTGACCTGTTCGGGGGCCAGCGCAGGCAGCCCCCAGTCCGGGTCGAGCAGGGTCATGCCGATGGCGAACTGCATGCTGAAGCGCGCCTCGGACGGCGTCCGCGGCATCTCGTGGCGCAGGTTGGCAACCACGATGGGCGGTACATCGCACACCACCGATTCGACGTCCTGCGCGCGCACCCCGTGCTGCCGGTCAAAGTCCATGCCGCATGCCGGCCCAGGGCGGCATCACGGCGTCGCTTGCGACTCCTCGGCTTCCCCTTGAGGAACTGTATCGAGGGCAGTTTCGCCCTTCTTTTGTGTATCAGTCGGGAATGACGGCGATCGCGTCGATCTCGACCAGGTATTCCGGCCGTGCAAACGCCGTGACCACTATGCCGGTGGAGACGGGGTACACCCCTTTCAGCCACTTGCCGACGACGTTGTAGACCGCTTCGCGGTAGCGCGGATCGGAGATATAGATCGTCAGTTTGCAAATATGGTCCAGCTGGCTGCCGGATTCCTTCAGAAGCATATCGATATTTTTCATCGCCTGCTCGGCCTGGCCAGTCACGTCGCCGATGCAGACGACTTCGGACGTGTCCAGGTCCTGGCCGATCTGGCCGCGTAGGAAGACCATCGTGCCGCGCGCGACCACTGCCTGGCAAATTTCGACGATGTCCATGCCGACGACGCGTCCCTTGCGTACCAGGCCGTGGATCAGCTTGCGTGCCTGCACGAAGGTGACGCCGCCCGGTGCCGGTCCGTCCACGGCGGGCATGATGGTTGGATCCAGGCCGTCCGCGTCGATGGACAGGTAGTAGTTGCCCCCGTCGGGAATGCGGTCCAGCACAGCGTCCATGCCGATTTCATGCAGCTCATAGGCCGTCACCAGCTCGGCGCCATATGCCTTGGCCGCCTCGTATTCGGCCGGACGGGCGCTGCCCTGGGCGCGCAGGCCGATCTGAATGATCTTGCCCACGTAGGTCAGCTCTGAGGCGCGGCGGATAGGGCTGGACAGGCCGTCGCGCACGCCGTTGACCTCGTCGCGCCAATCCAGGTGGGCGTCCACGTGCACCAATGTGATTTCCTTGCCCAGCTCTTCGAAGCCCCGGAGAACCGGATTGGTGATGCCGTGGTCGCCACCCAGCACGATAGGCAGCCCCCCGCCGCGCAGGATGTGGCGGATGGCCAGCTCGCAGCGACGGTAGTGGTCGACTGGCGGGCCTTTCCCGCCTGCGAAAGCAGTGGGACGACGGTGCGGCCATCCTGCCCCGGGGCGGGGGATCCTACTACAATCTCGGCCATGAACATCATCCTGAACGGCGAGCCGCGGGTGCTCGCCCATGCCATGACCGTCGCGGCCCTGGTCGAGGAACTGGGCTTTGCCGGCAAGCGTGTCGCCGTCGAGCGCAATGGCGAGATCGTGCCGCGCAGCCGGCACGCCGACACCACGCTTGCAGAAGGCGACCGCATCGAAATCGTGGTGGCCGTCGGCGGCGGTTGATGCCCGCCGCCGCGCCCGCGCCCGACGACTGTCCCTACCTGCCGTCCATGACTGCCGCCGAAACCCCGCAAACGCCCGTTCCCACCACCGAAGCTGCGGCGCCGACGCCTTCGCATGGCGCCCCGCCCAGCCCGGGCGCCAGCCATATCCGTAGCTTCGTCCACCGCCGCGGCCACATCACCCAAGCGCAGCGCGATGCGCTGGAGCGGCTGCTGCCGCTTTGGTCCATCCCGTACCGGCCGCAGCCGCTGGATCTGGCCCAGGCCTTCGGCCGTGACGCGCCTACCGTGCTGGAGATCGGCTTCGGAATGGGCGAGACGACCGAACGAATCGCGCTGGCCCGGCCTGCGGAGAACTTTTTGGGCGTGGAGGTATTCAACGCCGGCGTGGGGGCGATGCTCAAGCGGATCGAGGCCTCTGGCCTGACCAACGTGCGCATCATCCAGCACGATGCCGTGGAGGTAGTGCGCGACATGATCGCGCCCGATACGCTGGCCGGCGTGCACATCTACTTTCCGGATCCATGGCCCAAGAAGCGCCACCACAAGCGGCGCCTGATCCAGCCGCCGTTCGTGGCACTGCTTGCCAGCCGCATCGCGCCGGGCGGCTACCTGCACTGTGCGACCGACTGGCAGCCCTACGCCGAGCAGATGTTGGACGTGCTGGGCGCCGAGCCGCTGCTGGCCAACACCTGCGAGGGTTACGCGCCGCGCCCGGATTACCGCCCACAAACCAAGTTCGAGGCGCGCGGCCTGCGGCTGGGCCACGGCGTGTGGGATTTGGTCTTCCGCCGCCGGTGATACGCCTGGCTGTGGCCCTTGGCGCCTGGCGGCGCCGCTGCACGCCAGGCCTGCGCTGCCCGGCCGGCGATGCCGCGCCCCCTCATCTTGCAGAGAGGCTCGCATGAAGTACCCGCCCATCGACCCCTACCGCCACGGCATGCTCGACACGGGCGACGGCCACGCGATCTATTGGGAACTTTGCGGCAACCCGCGGGGCAAGCCCGCGGTGTTCCTGCACGGCGGCCCGGGCAGCGGCTGCTCGCCGCAGCATCGCCGGCTTTTCGACCCGCAGCGCTATCGCGTCCTGCTCTTCGACCAGCGCGGTTGCGGCCGGTCGGTGCCTCATGACTGCCTGGAGAACAACACCACGTGGCACCTGGTCGCCGACATGGAACGCCTGCGCCGCGACGTGATGGGCGTGGACAAATGGCTGGTGTTTGGCGGGTCATGGGGCTCTACGCTGGCGCTGGCCTATGCGCAAACCCATCCCGATCGCGTCAGCGAGCTGGTGCTGCGCGGCGTCTTCGGCTTGCGCCGGTCCGAGATCCAGTGGTTCTACCAGGAAGGCGCCTCTTGGCTGTTTCCCGACCTCTGGGAGGATTTCATCGCGCCGGTCCCGCCCGAAGAGCGGCACGACATGGTGGCCGCCTACCATCGCCTGCTCAACCACGAGGACATGTCGGTGCGGCTGCGCGCCGCGCATGCCTGGAGCCGTTGGGAAGACAGCACGATCACGCTGCTGCCCAGCCCCCACCACCAGGCCAGCCACGACGACGACCGCGCGGCGCTGGCCTTCGCGCGCATCGAAAACCACTACTTCGTCAATGGCGGATTCATGCAGGATGGCCAGCTGCTGCGCGATGCCTACAAGCTGCATGGCATACCCGGCACGATCGTGCAGGGCCGCTATGACGTCTGCACCCCTGCGCGCACCGCGTGGGAGCTGCACCGCGCCTGGCCGCAGGCCGAGTTTCACCTCGTCCCGGACGCCGGCCACGCCTTCGACGAACCGGGCACGCTGGCGCGGCTGATCGAAGCGACCGACCGCTACGCGGACAACCCCTAGCTGCCTGCCTCGCGGCCCCATCTGCTGCGTGGGCCGCCCTGGTGCCGGCGTGCGCCAGCGGGCGGGGGCCGCTGCCGACCCGGCAGCGACGGCCTGCCGGATCTAGCGCAGTCCGCCGAAGCGACCCAGCCCTTTCAGGCCACCCATGGCGCGCATCATCTTGGCCATGCCGCCTTTTTTCATTTGCTTCATCATCCCCCGCATCTGCTCGAACTGGGACAGCAGGCGGTTGACTTCCTGGACCGTGACGCCCGCGCCTGCGGCAATGCGCCGCTTGCGCGACGCCTTGAGCAGTTCAGGCTTGGCGCGCTCGAGCGGCGTCATGGCGTTGAGGATGCCCTCCGTGCGGCGCAGCTGGCGCTCGGCCTGGCCGCCTTGCAGCTGGCTGGCCGCCTGCTGGAATTGACCGGGCAGCTTTTCCAGCAGCGAGCTCATATCGCCCATCTTCTTAATCTGCAGGATCTGCTCGCGGAAGTCGTTCAGGTCGAACTTGTCGCCCGACTTGATCTTGGCGGCGAGCTTCTGTGCCTGCGCGATGTCGATGTTCTTCTGCGCCTGCTCGACCAGCGAAACGATGTCGCCCATGCCGAGCACGCGCTGCGCCATACGCTCGGGATGGAAAGGCTCCAGTCCGTCGAGCTTTTCCGAGACGCCGACGAACTTCAGCGGCTTGCCCGTGACATGGCGCACGGACAGCGCCGCGCCACCGCGTGCGTCGCCGTCCAGCTTGGTCAGCACCACCCCGGTCAGCGGAAGCGCCTCGGCAAATGCCCGGGCGGTGTTGACCGCGTCCTGGCCCTGCATGGCGTCGACCACGAACAGCGTCTCGACCGGCTTGACGACGTCGTGCAGGACGCGGATCTCGCGCATCATGGCCTCGTCGATGCCCAGCCGGCCGGCGGTGTCGACAATGAGCACGTCGTAGTGATGGCGGCGGGCGTGATCCACCGCGCCGCGTGCGATGTCCTCGGGCTTCTGGCTGGGATCGGACGGCAGGAAGTCCGCCCCCACCTGCCCGGCGACGGTCTTGAGCTGGTCAATGGCCGCCGGCCGATACACGTCGGCGCTGACGACCAGCACTTTTTTCTTGCCCGTCTTGCGCCCGGCGTGGGTGTGATTGCCTTCGATCAGCCAGCGCGCCAATTTGCCGACGGTGGTGGTCTTGCCCGCGCCCTGCAGGCCGGCCATCAGGATCACGGCAGGCGGTTGCACCGCCAGCGACAGCTCCCCGGCCTGCTCGCCCAGGTCTCCGCCCATCAGCGCGGTCAGCTCCCGGTGCACCACGCCGACCAGGGCCTGGCCGGGATTGAGGCTGTCGGCGACTTCCTGGCCGAGCGCCTTTTCCTTGACGCGGGCGATGAACTCGCGCACCACCGGCAGCGCCACATCGGCCTCCAGGAGTGCCATGCGCACCTCGCGCAGCATGTCCTGGGTGTTGGCTTCGGTCAGCCGGGCCTCGCCGCGGATGGTCTTTACCACCCGCGACAGGCGTTGGGTCAAGTTATCGAGCATGAGAGGCGTTTCGCTTACACTAGCCGGTTCGAGGCGTGCGTCAGGCACGCCCGGCCGCAGTCCGCGGGACGGCCCCGCAGGACGAACCGGGCCGGGAAGGCCCGGCGGCCGCAACCAGACTATGGGTTCTATGTCATCAGGCATTGTATTTCACGCCCTGGCTGCCGTCGCCTATGCCTGCCTGGGCGGCTGGCTGTGGCGGGCGCTGGCCCGGGGCGCGGCGGTCGCGGGAACGGGTCGCGCGGGACGCGCAGGCCTAGCCGCCGCCCTGGTCCTGCACGCCCTCGGACTGCACCAAAGCATCCTGTCCGGCCCCTACCTGCACCTGGGCTGGGCGCTGGCGTTGTCGGCCGCGGTCTGGCTGGGCATGGTGGTCTTCTGGCTGGAGAGCCTGTTCGTGCAAATCGACGGCCTGCAACTGCTACTGCTGCCGGCGGCCACCGCCGCCACGGCGCTGGCGGCCGCCTTTCCCCAGGCGCAGATCGTCGCGCACGCGGACAACCCCTGGCTGCGCGTGCACCTGCTGATCGCACTGGCGGCCTATGGCCTGATCACCATCGCTGCCTTGCAGGCGTTGCTGATGGCCGCGCTCGATCGCCGGCTGCACCAGCCGCTGGCAGCGGGCGCAACAGGCGATGGCTCGCGCGCGGCCGTGGCCAGCCGCGTCATGGACAGCCTGCCGCCCCTACTGATGCAGGAACGCCTGCTCTTTCGCGTGGTCTGGGTAGGCTTTGCGGTGCTGACCCTGGCCGTCGGGTCGGGCTCGGTCATTTCCTTGCTGCTGACCGGCAAGTTCCTGCCTTTCGACCACAAGACCGTATTCACCCTGCTGTCGTGGCTCACGTTCGGCTTGCTGCTGGTCGGACGCCATGCCCGCGGTTGGCGCGGACGCGTGGCGCTGCGCTGGACACTGGCCGGCTTCGCCTTCCTGCTGCTGGCCTATACCGGCAGCCGGTTCGTCATGGATGTCATCCTGCAGCGGGGCTGAGGTCATGGCCACGTATCGCTTGCACCGCGCGCACGCGCCGCAGGCCGGAGCCGCATCATGAAGTTCATCCTTTGGGCCATCGTCATCCTGGGCGTGCTGCTGGCCCTGCGCCTGCTCGCCTACAAGCCCGGCGCCGGCAGCCGCGGCGCGGGTGCCGGCGCGCCGCCCCGCAACCCCGCCACCGACGGCGCGTCCGAACCCATGGTCCGTTGCGCGCACTGCGGCATCCACCTGCCGCGCTCGGAAGCGCTGCTCAAGGACGGCCAAACCTGGTGCGGCCAAGCGCACGCACGACTGGGGGCCCGCCAATAATGCTGCTGGATCGGCACGGCTGGCTGGCCCCAGGCCCCGGCATCCGCCGCGCGCCGTCGCCCAATTGCGACACGCGGCCAGCCGGCACGCAGGTTTCCTTGCTGGTGCTGCACAACATCAGCCTGCCGCCCGGGCGCTTCGGTGGTCCCTACGTCGAGGCGCTGTTCACCAACACGCTGGACTGCGCCGCCGACCCATGGTTTGCGCGGCTGCGCGGCTTGCGGGTGTCGGCGCATTTCTTCATCCGCCGTGACGGCGAAATCGTCCAGTTCGTCTCCACCGAGGCGCGGGCCTGGCACGCCGGCGTGTCATGGCACGCCGGGCGCGAGCGATGCAATGATTTTTCGCTCGGCGTGGAACTTGAGGGCACGGACACCACGCCCTACGCCGATGGGCAGTACGATGCGCTGGCACGGCTCACATCCGTGCTGCGCGCGCGCTACCCGTTGAGCGCGGTGCGCGGGCACGAGCATATCGCGCCGCTGCGCAAGACCGATCCGGGGCCGGCCTTCGACTGGGCGCGCTTCGGGCGTCAGTGCAGCTGGCCGCGCCGCCAACTGCCGTCCGCCTGAGCGGGCGGCGCGCCACGAGGGAGGACAGCAATGCTCAAGATCTGGGGTCGCATCACGTCCATCAACGTCCAGAAGGTCGTCTGGACGGCGCAGGAGCTGGGCTTGCCGTTCGAGCGCATCGACGCAGGTGGCAGCTTCGGCGGACTGGACACCGCCGAATACGCGCGGATGAATCCGAATCGCCTGGTGCCTACCATCGATGACGACGGGTTCGTGCTTTGGGAATCCAACGCGATCGTCCGCTACCTGGCCTCGCGCTACGGTGCCGGACGGCTGTGGCCCGGCGACCTGCGCACCCGCGCCGAGGCCGACCGCTGGATGGATTGGCAGGCCACGATGTTCGGCCCGGCCATGCGCGATGCCTTCATGGGCTTGGTGCGAACCCCGCCCGGGCAACGCGACGAGGCGCGCATCGCCGCATCGGTGGCGCAGAGCAACCGGCTGGGCCTGCTGCTGGAGGACTGGCTGGCCGGACGCCAATGGCTGGCTGGCGACGACTTCACCGTGGCCGACATCGCTGTCGGCGCGCAGGCGCATCGCTGGCTGCTGCTGCCGGTGGACCGGCCCGAAACGCCGCGCTTGCAGGCATGGTGCGAAAAACTGCGCGCGCGACCCGCGGCGCAGGGCGTGCTGGTCGCGCTGGCCTAGCCGGAACCGGCGGCGGCCGGCTGGCTGGCAATCACCCCAGCCGCCCCAGCAGCTCGATCAGGCTGCGCCGCTCATCGGCATTGAGCCTGGCGCTGATGCGGGCGTCGTGCGCCCGTACCGCCTCGGCGATCTGCGCATACGCGCGCCGGCCGGCCGAGGTCAGCGTCAGGCAGTGGGCGCGCCGGTCATCGGGCGCCTGCGCGCGCGTCACATAGCCCAAGGCTTCGAGCTGGTCGACGATCTGCACCGCGCCCGACCGGGCGATCCCCAGTATGCGGGCCAGCTCGGTCGATTTCAGCCCGGGATTGGCCGCGATGATGGTCAGCGCGGAAAAGCGCTGCGGCGTGATGTCCCAGGGCGCCAACGCCGCCAGGAAATCCTCGTAGATCAGGATCTGGGCGCGCCGAATGGCGTAGCCCACCAGTTCGTCCAGCACGCCGTATTCGACGCCCGGCACGTGGGGCACGAAGGGTTCGCCGCGCGACTGGGGTCGACGCGGGTGCAAGGATCGGGCTTGCGACATGTCGAAGAAATCCTTCCAGGGCGTCCAATACTCGCCGAAAGCGGGCCCGTCGCGCCAGGCCGCGACCTGGGGTTAAACCCGATCCCGCGTCGATGCAGAAGTCGTTATCCTACATAACAATAATTGTTATGGTGCATAACATTATCCGCCAATCCGGAGGAGGCATGGAAATCGTCATCGCCGGCGCGGGCATCGGCGGCCTGACGCTGGCCCTGATGCTGCATCAGCGAGGAATCGGCTGCCGCGTGTATGAAAGCGCGCAAGCGTTGCGCCCGCTCGGCGTGGGCATCAACCTGCTGCCCCATGCGGTCAACGAGCTGGACCAGCTCGGGCTGCTGCAGGCGCTGTCGCAGCTTGGCGTGGCCACCTCGGCCCTGCACTACTACAACAAATTCGGCCAGCCGATCTGGCGCGAACCGCGCGGCCTGCATGCCGGCTACCCCTTGCCGCAGTTTTCCATCCACCGCGGCGAGTTCCAAATGCTGCTGGCGCAAACGGTGCGCGATCGGCTGGGAGAATCGGCCATCGTCACGGGCATGGCGCTGGAATCGGCCGGCCAGGAAAACGGACGCGCGTATGCCTGCTTGCGCGACCGGGCCAGCGGCGCCCTGCATACCGTCAGCGGCGATGTCGTGGTCGGCGCCGACGGCATCCATTCTGCGCTGCGCCGCCAGCTGCACCCGGTGGGCGACGCGCTGCGCTATTCCGGTCGCATGCTCTGGCGGGCGGTCACCCGGGCCAAGCCTTACCTGGACGGCCAAACGATGTTCATGGCCGGCCACCAGGACCAAAAATTCGTCTGCTATCCGATCTCCGAGCCGCTGCGCCGCCAAGGAGAATCGCTCATCAACTGGATCGCCGAGCTGGCCGTGCCGGATGGCGCATTGCCGGCCAGCGACTGGAACCGCCGGGTGGACAAATCGGTTTTTGCCGATCGCTTCGCCGACTGGCGATGGGACTGGATCGACATTCCGGCCATCATCGACGGCGCCGAGGCGATCTACGAGTTTCCGCTGGCCGACCGCGACCCCCTGCCGCGTTGGACGCAGGGACGACTGACGCTTTTGGGCGATGCGGCGCATCCCATGTATCCCATAGGATCGAACGGCTCGGCCCAGGCCATCCTGGATGCGCGATGCCTGGCCGACTGGCTGGCGCAAGCGGCCAGCGGCAAGGTCCGCAGCGTCGAAACCGCGCTGCTGGAGTACGAGGCCGAGCGCCTGCCGCGCACCGCGGGCATCGTGCTGCGCAACCGGCTCAACGGTCCCGAGCAAGTCATGCAAATGGCCGAAGAGCGCGCGCCGCAAGGGTTTGCCGACATCAACGACGTCATCCCGCAGGACGAGCTGCAGGCCATTTCCCTGCGCTACAAGCAACTGGCCGGCTTCGACCCGGCCGCCCTACGCCGCGCCCGAGGAGCAACGACATGACCGCCGCACCCGACGCCTCGCGCGACGCGCAAGGCGCGCCACGCCTGGAATACGTCGCCACGGTCGACGTCCAGGTCGGTGCACCCCAGGAGATAGGCGACACGCCCCATGGCCGACGCCGCGTGATCCCCATCCTAGGCGGCACGGTCCGCGGGCCACTGCTCGAGGGCCGCATCCTGCCCGGCGGCGCGGACTTCCAGTCGATACGGTCGGCAACCTTCACCGACATCCATGCCCGCTATGTGATCGAGACGGCCGAGGGCGAGCACGTCTACGTCGAGAACACCGGCATCCGCACTGGCAGCGCCGAAGACATTGCCAAGCTGGCGCGCGGCGAGCCGGTCGATCCGGCGCGCATTTACTTCCGCAGCCATCCCCGCTTCGAAACCGCCTCGCCGCGCCTGGCCTGGCTCAACGAACATCTTTTCGTCGGGACGGGCGCACGCTTTCCCGACCGGGTCGAGCTGCGCTTTTACTGCATCCGCTAGCAGCCGCCCTCACTGCACCATTGCCACACCTGCCGACCACGCATCGGCACGCCACCTGAGGAGACGACCATGCCACCTACCCTACGCCGACTATTGGGCACAGCGCTGCTTTGCGTGCCGCTGGCTGCGGCCGCCCAATACCCGCAGGCGCCCGTGCGCCTGAACGTCGGGTTTCCGCCGGGCACCGGCCCCGACATCGTCGCGCGCACGCTCTCGCAACACCTGGGCGCGCGCCTGAACCAAAGCGTGGTGGTCGAAAACCGCGCCGGCGCGGGCGGACAGATCGCCGCCCAAGCCGTTGCCCGCAGCCCCGCCGACGGCTACACGCTGCTGCTCGGCGAAGTCGGTTCGATCAGCATTTCACCGGCCACGTACACCAACCTGAACTACGATCCCCTGCGCGACTTCGAGCCCATTTCCGAGGTGGTCCGGGCCGATTTCGCCCTGGTGGTGCCCGCCCGCGCGCCATACAAGGATGTGGCCGCCTTCATCGAAGCCGCCAAGGCGGCGACGGACCGGATCAACTTCGCCACCTTTGGCGCCGGCACGCCGGGGCATTTCGGCGCGGAACTGTTCGCCCGCGAAGTCGGCATAAAGATCGAGCCCATTCACTACCGCTCCACGGGCGACGCCGTATCGGCGCTGGCATCCGAAGCGGTGCACGCCGCTTTCGTCACCACGGCGCTGGCCGCGCCGCAGGTCCAAGCGGGCACGCTGCGGGCGCTGGCGGTGACCGGCGCCCAACCCTCGGCCGTCCTGCCCGGCGTGCCGACGTTCGCCCAGGCAGGCTATGACAAGGTGGACTTCGGCGCATGGTTCGCCCTGTTCGCGCCGAAGGGCACGCCGACCGCCATCCTGGACAAGCTGCAGGCCGAAAGCGCGGCGGCGCTGCGCGAGCCGCAAGCCGCCCGCACGCTGGACGGCGCGGGCTTCGTCGTAGTGGGCTCGACGCGCCAGGCGCTGCAGGACTTGCTCGACAGCGAAGCCAAGCGCTGGGGCGAAATCGTCAAGGCCACGGGCTTCAAGGCCGATGCCGGCAAGGGCGGAAGCTGACCGGCAGCTTGCGCGGCTTACCCGCGCGGCGGCCCGTATAGCGATTCACGCATATCAGCCGACGCCCCCATCCGGCCGGAAAGCGCATCGGCGGCAGCCAGATGTTGGTGCGGGCCGGCAAGAGCCGTTGGACGGGCGTGTCCAACTTCTCCGGCTGGCAGCTACTGAAGTCGCTGCAGACGGCAGATCGGCTCGGCTACCTGCCCATGTGGCGCGGTGCAACGCCCCCGTTTGGCCGCAGCAGCGGCATAATAGTCGGCCGATGGCGATCAACATCAAGTACCGGCAACTCAAGGCCTTCCTGCTGGCCAAGGAGGAAGGCTCTTTCACGCACGCGGCCGAGTTGCTGGGCGTGACGCAACCGTCGTTCACCGCTCTCATCCAGGAGCTCGAGCAAACGCTTGGGGTCAAGCTGTTCGAGCGGACCACCCGCAGCATCTGCCTGACCGCGGCAGGCGAAGATTTCTATTCGCGCATCCGGCGCCCGGTGGCCGACATGGAGGAAGCCTACCGCTATGCAGCTGACCTGGCCGCCGTGCGCCGTGGGCACGTCGTACCGGGCGCCCTGCCATCTTGCGCGCTGACGCTCTTCCCGGTGGCGCTGGGACGGCTGCGTAAGGCGTATCCAGGACTGACCGTGCGTCTGGTCGAAGCCCATAACGGCGAACTGCTCCAGATGGTGCGCACCAACCAGATCGAATTTGCCGTCGCCACACTGCCCCAGGCGGTGCCTGACCTTGCGTCGCTGCCGCTGGTCGAAGACTGGTTTTGCGCTGTGTTTCCGCAGGAGCACCCACTGGCTGATGTGACCAGGCCGACCTGGGAGGACATCCAGCAGTTCGACCTGATCCTACTGTCGCAAGGTTCCAGCGCGCGCGAGCAATTCGAGCGCGCCGTGCCGCGCGCAACCCTGGATGGCGACGGGCCGCTGCGGTACGACGTCACCAACGTAGGTACCGCTGCGGGCATGGTCAGGGAAGGATTGGGCGTGACCATCCTCCCGCGCATGGCCTTGCCGCAGCTCAACCTGGCGGGCTTATCTTGTGCAGCGCTCGCCGACGAGACGGCGCGCCGCACTATCAGCATCATTCACCGGGTCGACCGCTCGCTGTCGCCCGCGGCGCAAGCCCTGGTCGAAATGCTGCGCCAAGCCGTCCAGGCCCTGGAGCCCGAACTGCTCCCGGTGGGGCCTCGATCCCGCAGCACGATGGCCCGCCGCCGGACGCGCCGCGCAGGGGGCACGCCTCGTTCCGCCCGCTGATTCCTAGGATTCCACCGGGGTCAAAAGCCGTCCAGACTCAAACCATGCCTGCACATTGCGCATGACCAGGTCTGCCATGGCCTGGCGCGTCTCGTGCGTGGCACTTCCCACGTGGGGAGTCAGCACGACTTGGTCCAGGTCCGCGAATTCCTGCGCTTGGCTAGGTTCCTGCTCCAGCACGTCCAAGCCGGCCCCACCCAACTCGCCCGATCGCAACGCCGCGAGCAGCGCCGCCTGGTCGACAACCGTACCACGCGAGACATTGACCAGGATGCCGCGCGGACCCAGTGCCCGGAGCACGCAGGCATCGACCAGATTGCGGGTTTCCGGACCGCCCACGCATGACACCACGAGGAAATCCGCCCACTGCGCGAGCGCCACCGTCGTGGGCTCATAGCCGTACGGCACATCTTTCCGGACGCGCCTGCCGTGGTAACGGATTTGCATATCAAAGCCAGCGCCGCGCCGGGCGATGGCCGCACCAATCCGGCCCAGGCCAAGAATACCCAATCGCTTGCCGCTGACGCGCGTGGACAAGGGAAACTCACCCAGCGCCTGCCAGCGCCCCTGTTTGACGTAGCGGTCCGCCGCTGCCGTGCGCCGAGCGACTGCTAGCAACAAAGACCAGGCAAGATCGGCCACGCAGTCATCCAATACGTGCGGCGTGTTGCTGACCTGCAAACCGCGCTGCATTGCGGCGGCGATATCCAGCGTGTCATACCCACACCCCAGCTGCAGATCGCCCGTAGCGATGGCATGCGATCCATCTCCGCCCGCGTCATTCCATGGCGAACCGATGTGACTGCAACGGTGGCCTGGGCCATCAGCCGCGCATCGGGAGCCTGGCCGGGTCCAAGCCGCCAGGCAGGGAGCACCCGATACCGTCGCGCAAGCTCCGCATCGAACGCTTCACCAAGCGAAGCCAGCTGCACGATCTGACAGGACTGCATGCTAGCCCTCCCGCTTGGCGGGAATGTAGTTAGCCTTTGCAGCGGCCTCGGCAAAGCTCAATCCTGCTCGTATGCCCGCCTCGACCCGATCATCGACTGCCATGGCCTCGCACGCCGCGGCCAACGCCTCGTCGATACGGCCGCGCGGGACCACTACCAGCCCGGTTTCATCACCCACCACCAGGTCACCTTGGGATACCGCCACGCCGCCTATGGTTACGGGCCCACCCATTGCCTGCAGCCGCAACCGCGTCTTCCCGGTCACCGGCGTGACCCAACGGCTGGCAAGCCATAACCCCGTTGCCTGGATTTCGTCCACATCACGGCATGCGCCATCTATCACCACCGCAGTCGCGCCCCGGCGCACCGCGGCAAGCGAAGCGATCCCTCCGAAGGTCGATATGGCTGCGCCGCCCGCATCGATCATGAGCACGATGCCCGGCCCCGAGGCTGCGACCAGTCGGCCGACAGCGAAATCGGCCCGGTCGAAATCCCCAAGCTCTCCGGATACATGCCGTGCGGTGGCAGCAAATCCGGCAATCCGCCCGCGCCCGCTGCGCCGGGGGATATCCCGGATAACACCGGCTATACCCAAAGCGTCCAGCGCGTCAGACCACGTGCTGGAAGCGATGGCAGCGCATTGCCGCAACAGGTTACTTTCGTTCTGAGTCATGATGACCTCGTCTGCACCGTTCGGGTGGGGCAGACTAGTCGATCCGGGCGCCGGAAATCCGCACTCCCTCGGCCCAGCGCTTAGCCTCAGCGTCAATGAATGCCTGGAACTCCTGCGGCGTGCTGTTGTTGACCTCGGCCCCCATGTCCTGCAGCTTGCGTGTCATTTCCGGTTGGCCCACGATTGCCGACACGTCCTGGTAAATCTTTTCGCGTATGTCATCCGGAATGCCAGCAGGAGCGAACAGGCCGAACCATGTGGCCGCCACGAACCCCGGCATGCCGGCCTCGGCCATGGTCGGCACATCACCAATGGCGGCAATGCGTTTTTCACTTGCCAGAGCGATGGCGTTGAGCTTTCCGGCCTGGATGTGCGGCAGTGCCGCGGACAGCGTGACGAACGCCATTTGCACTTGGCCACCGACCAAGTCGGTCAGCATGGGCGTATCGCCGCGGTACGGAATATGGACCAACTTCAGGCCGGTCTCGCCCTTGAACAGCTCCCCTGTCAAATGCTGCGGCGAGCCGTTGCCGCTCGACGCCATGGTCAACCCCTGTTCCGCCTGCTTGCCGTACTCGATCAGTTCGGACAAGGTCTTGGCCGGGACCGATTTAGCCGTGACCAGCACAAGCGGAATCCGCGCCGTCAGCGTGATGGGGGCGAAATCCTTCAGCGGATCGTAATTGAGGTTCTTATACAGGCTTGCACTGATGGTGTGCGCGGCCGTCGTCATATAGAGCGTATACCCGTCGGCGGGCGCCCGCGCCACGCCTTCGGCGGCAAGCGTGGTTCCTGCGCCTGGCCGATTCGTCACGATGACCTGCTGCCCCCATTTGGCCGGTAGCTTATCGGCCACCAACCTCGCGATGACATCCGTCGCGCCGCCGGCAGGATACGGCACGACCAGGGTTACGGGCTTCTCCGGATAGGCGGCCAACGCCCCCCCGGACGCCACGAGGCCAGCAGCCAAGGCAAAATGGGCAACGAAGTTGAATATGCGCATCTCGGTCTCCTCTCGTATGCCGCGGGCCACGCGTCAGCCCGCCCTTTATGTGAATTGCTTCGACAAGGTGCTTTGCATGCGCCCGCTCCCACGATGGCGGTGCACCCCTGCAAGACTGCCTAGTCCAGTCCGGCTACTCGACCCAAGGCGTCTTGGCCCAGATGGCGCGCAGCACCTGGTCGTCGCGTTTGAGGCGCTCCCGCCACTGCGGACCTGCCAAATAATCCATCTCAGTGAACTGCTGCGCCATCTTCTCGCGGAAGGCCGGGTCGGCCGCCACGCGCTCGAGCGCGTCCGCCAGCTTGCGTTCGATCTCCGGCGGTAGTCCTTTGGGTGCAACGATGCCCCGTTCGGATGCAAACACCAGGTCCACCCCTTGCTCCTTGAAGGTGGGAACGTCCGGCGCCAGTGGCGAACGGTTGGCACTGGCTTGGGCGAGGATACGCATGCTCTTGCCGTGGTAAGGCATGGCTTCACCAAGATTGATCCCGCCAATCACCGTATGGCCACCGAGCACGGCAGTACGTAAGGGCCCGGCACCGTTATAGGGCACATGGTTCAGTTTTGTGCCCGTCAGGTCCTGAAACAGCACCATGGCCAAATGATCGTCCGTGCCCACCCCGGTCGACCCGTAGCTGATTTGGCCTGGATTGGCCCGGGCCGCCGATATCAGGTCGGCAAGGCTCTTGTACGGGCTGTCCGTGGCGACGCTGAATGCACTGGGATCTCGCACTAGGTTGGCCAAATAAGTGAAATCGTCCACGGCGAACCCAGGGTCGCGTTCAATGGGCAGCGACACCAAGCCAGGCATATTGGTCATGGCCAGCGTGTAGCCGTCCGGTTTGGCGCGCGCCACATAGGACAGTGCGATCGCGCTCGATGCGCCGGGCTTGTTGACCACCACGACGCTGCCACCAAGTTCTTTCTCTAGGAAAACGGCAAGTGCACGTGCCGTCAGGTCGGTTCCTCCCCCCGGCGCAAAGCCGACGACAAGCTCGATCGGGCGGTCAGGCCAGGCGAAGGCCAGGCCGCCAGCCCCCAGGCCGGCCGCAGCGACGGCCAAGCCCGCCAAGAATTTGCGCAAGCACATACTGGTTGCCTCCATGTTTTTGTAGGTTGTCGATGATTACAGGGCTCTGGTCGGACTGTCGGTAAGGCATGTCGGGCCTCGCGCACGCGCGGCAATGATCAGGATGGCTTCGCGACTTCTTTCCGTTCACGCCAGGCCAACAGCCGCGCTACGCCTTCTCTCATGGACACGCACGGCTCCCAGCCCAATAACTTCTTCGCCAGCTCGTGCGGTATGTGGAAAGCTCCCCCCGATGTCAGGCGCACGGTTCCGGGCGGATCAGGCCGGATCTCCGGCTGCAGGTCGCTCTTGCAGTACTCCAGGACCAGCCGGACGAGCTCGCCGGTGGTGATGGGATCGGGTCCGGACACATTGACCGCCACGTCCGTTGCATTGCTCTGGAACGCAGCCACGTTGGCGCGCGCCACGTCCGATACGTGCACGAAGTGCTTGGTTTCGCTGCCATCGCCCGGCAATACCGGTCGCTCGCCCCGGCGCACACGGTCATAGGTTTCCATGATGTACAGCGCATTGGCCGCGCGGTAGTGCTGCCTTTCGCCGTATACGGTGGAATAGCGCAACACTACGTAATCGAGGCCGAATTTCTGGTAGTACTGGCGGCAAAGCTGCTCGCCCATGATCTTGGACGCGCCGTAAAGAATTGCCGCCGGTGGCGCGCCGGCGGAATGGAAAGGTCCTTGCTCGACCAGCGCGCCGGAAATGCCCGGCCCATAGCCGTAGACGGCATTGGACGAGGCGAATACCACCTTACGTACCTTGTTCACGCGGCAGGCTTCCAACATGTTCTGGACACCGCGAATATTGACGTCCACGGCCTGCCAAGGCGTCTGGGCAAAACCCAGCGTCATGTATGCGGCCAGGTGCAGCACGCCGTCTACGCCCTCGGTCGCCACCAGCAAGTCCGGCAGGCGCATCAGGTCACCCCGCACCACCTTGACCCGCGGATTGCCTTCCAGATGGGCGATGGCCTCGGGTGTTCCGAATGCAAAATTGTCCAAGAGGATGATTTCCTTCACGCCCGTCTCGAGCAGGGCGTCGGCCGTATGTGACCCAACCAGGCTGGCGGCGCCGGCGATAAGGATGCGGGCGCCGTCCAGCGGCAGCGAGGCGCGCTTGTCTTGATCCGTCATGTCTGTCAAAGCTCCATCGGTTTTTCGTGCATGCCCCAGTAAAGGCTTTTGACCTGGGTGTAAAGGCGCAATCCATGTAGACCCTTCTCCCGGCCGATACCGCTTTCCTTGAACCCACCAAACGGCGTGGCAATGTGGGACTGCTTGTAGGTGTTGATCCAGACCGAACCGGCTTCGATCTCCCTCGCCACTCGCCAGGCGCGCGCATAATTCGCGGTCCACATGCCGGCGGCCAGGCCATAGGGCGTGTCGTTGGCCTGGGCGATGACGTCGTCCTCGTCTTCGAAAGGCAGCGCAACCAGGACCGGGCCAAAGATCTCCTCCCTGACGGCGCGGGCCTTGTTATCCAATCCTTCTATGACAGTGGGCATATAAAACCAGCCCCGCGCAAGCGGGCCTTCGTCCGGCGCATAACCACCCACCAGCACCTTTCCACCCTCCGAGCGGGCGATGTCCACGTAGCCCGCCACCTTGTCACGATGCGTGCGGGAGACCAACGGCCCCATTTGCGTGTTGGGGTCGTCAGGCAATCCCACGCGAACTGCCTGGCTGCGGGTGACCAATTCCTTCATGAACCGCCCATATATGCTTTTCTGCACGAACAGGCGGGATCCAGCCACGCAGCTCTGTCCCGCAGACCCGAAGATGCCCGAGACGACGCCGGCAACCGCGCGCTCGAGATCCGCGTCCTCGAAAACGATGTGTGGCGACTTACCCCCAAGCTCCAGACCCACGGGAATCAAGCGCTCGCCTGCCGTGCGGGCGATCAAACGCCCCGTCTCTGTGCCGCCGGTAAAAGACACCATGCGCACGCCAGGGTGCGAAACCAAAGCCGCGCCGACATCCTCCCCGTATCCGGGCAAGGCGGTCAACAGCCCCTCGGGCAGACCCGCTTCCATGCAAATGCGCACTAACTCGAGTGCCAGCTGGGGCGTCTCCTCGGAGGGCTTGAGCAGCACTGCGTTGCCTGCAGCCAGGGCCGGCGCCGCCTTCTGCGCCTCGTTCATGATGGGCGAGTTCCATGGCGTGATGGCCGCAATGACGCCGAAAGGTTCGGCAAGCGCCATCGAGAAATACTCCCCGCGCGGCGACGTCATTTCGTTTTGCCAAGTCTCGCAGACAGCCGCGTAATAGCGAAAATGCCCGGACGCGCTGTCGACCATGTTCAGGCATTCCTTCCACGGTTTGCCGCTATCGAGCATCTGCAGCCGCGCCAATGACTCGCGCTCAATCTTCAGGCGACGGCTAATTTCATAAAGGATCGAGGCGCGCTGGTCCGGGCGAAGCTTGCGCCAGGGCTTGTTCCGGAAGGCGTCCCACGCGATGGCGACCGCTTCGTCGACGTCCCGAGGGGTAGCCCGCGCCACGACCCCGGCAACGCTGCCGTCGGCAGGATTAATGGACGAGATGACGGCATCGCCGTCGCTGGCTGTGCGCCACTGGCTGCCCAGCCGGAAAGGTTTGACAGATGATTGCATGTCGTTGGATCGATCGGCTTCCAGTCGATGCCCAAATCATCCAACGACTAATTATTAGATTCAAATAGATATTTTCGTATTATTATTAGTTTTTATCTAAAAAATAGGTGGCACACGGCCCGCGGCGGCACGATGAAGAATGGCATAGCTCCCGCAGGCATTTGCCTGCGGGGGCCGGATCACCCACGTAGGCACTGCCTCTAGGCAGCGGCGCCCGGACTGGCCGGTTTGCCGCCCAGCAGCAGCTTATTCATCCGCTTGACGAAGGCCGCGGGATCGGTAATCTGGGCGCCTTCGGCCAACATGGCCTGGTCCAGCAGCAGCTCGGCCCAATCGGCGAACTCGGCCTCGCCCGCATCGCGCACCCGGGCAATCAGCGGATGCTCGGGGTTAATCTCCAGCACGGGCTTGACCTCGGGCGTCTTCTGCCCGGCCGCCTTGAGCATGCGCAGCAGGTGCGGGCTAAGTTCATGCTCGCCCACGACGATGCAGGCCGGCGAATCGACCAGACGAAGCGTCACGCGCACTTCCTTGACGCGTTCGCCCAACGCCTTCTGTAGGCGCTCGGCGAGCGGCTTGAATTGCTCGGCGACTTCCGACTGCTTCTTCTTTTCTTCCTCGTCGGCCAGGGCATCGAGGTCCAGGCCGCCCTTGGCCACCGACGCAAGCGGCTTGCCGTCGAACTCGTGCAGGTGCGACAGCATCCACTCGTCGACGCGGTCGGCCAGCAGCAGCACCTCTATGCCCTTCTTGCGGAAGATCTCCAGGTGCGGGCTGTTGCGCGCCGCGGCGTAGGTCTCGGCGCTGACGTAGTAGATCTTTTCCTGGCCCGCTTTCATGCGGCCGACGTAATCGGCCAGCGAAACGGTTTGCTCGTCGCCTTCGTTGGCGGTCGAGGCAAAGCGCAGCAGCTTGGCGATGCGCTCGCGGTTGGCGGGGTCCTCGCCCGTGCCTTCCTTGAGCACCTGCCCGAAGGTGTTCCAGAATACCGCGTAGTCTTCCTTGCGGTTCTCGGCCATGTCCTCCAACAGCGACAGCACCCGCTTGGTGCTGCCCTCGCGGATGGCACGCACGTCGCGGCTTTCCTGCAGGATCTCGCGCGAGACGTTCAGCGGCAGGTCGGCGCTGTCGATCACCCCGCGCACGAAACGCAGGTAGGACGGCAGCAGCTGCTCGGCGTCGTCCATGATGAAGACGCGCTTGACGTATAGCTTCACCCCGCGGCGCGCGTCGCGGTCCCACAAGTCAAAAGGTGCATGCTTGGGGATGAATAGCAGCTGCGTGTATTCGCTGCGGCCCTCGACCCGGTTGTGCGTCCAGGCCAGCGGGTCGTCATAGTCGTGGGCGATGTGCTTGTAGAACTCCTTGTACTGCTCGTCGGTGATCTCGGACTTGTTGCGCGTCCACAAGGCGCTGGCCTGGTTGACGGACTCCCACTCATCCTTGCGCACCTGCGCCTTCTTGTCGGCATCCCACTCTTCCTTGCGCATCTTGATCGGCAGGGAAATGTGGTCGGAGTACTTGCGCAGGATACTGCGCAGCTTCCAGCCGTTGGCAAGTTCATCCTCGCCCTCGCGCAGGTGCAGGATCACGTCGGTGCCGCGGCCCTCCTTGGTGACCTGCGCAACCGTGAATTCGCCCTGGCCGTCGGATTCCCAGCGCACCGCCTGGTCGGCCGGCAACCCGGCGCGGCGGCTGACCACCGTCACCTTGTCGGCCACGATGAACGACGAATAAAAGCCCACGCCGAACTGGCCGATCAGTTGGGCATCCTTTTGCTTGTCGCCGGTCAGCTTGGCGAAGAACTCGCGCGTACCCGACCGCGCGATCGTACCCAGGTTGGCGATCGCCTCGTCGCGCGACAGCCCGATCCCGTTATCCGACACCGTGATCGTGCGCGCGGCCGGATCGAAGTCGACGCGGATCGCCAGCTCGGCGTCGCCATCGAGCAATTCCGGGCGGTCGATCGCCTCGAACCGCAGCTTGTCGCAGGCGTCCGAAGCGTTGGAAACCAGCTCGCGCAGGAAAATTTCCTTGTTGCTGTACAGCGAGTGGATCATCAGGTGCAGCAGCTGCTTGACCTCGGCCTGGAAGCCCAGGGTCTGCTCGGCGTTCGGGGTGTCGGTCTGGCTCATGTGCGTGGCTAAGCAATGGTTGGACGAAGGGCCGGCAGCACGGGCCGCGCCGGCCGGCGTACGTGACGCTGGTAATTGGGGGTGGGCGGCGGATTTTCAAGGCCGCCGGGCCCGCGCCGCCCGACGGGCGGGAAGCTACACGGCCGCCACGGCGGCCGCGGGCCGGCCGTCCCCTGGCCGCTGCCGGCCCGCCGGGGGGCCGTGCCAGGCAAATCTTTCCGGCGACGGTATAATCGCGGCTTCTTTCGCCGGCGATCCAACGCGCCGGCAGCCAAGCCGCGGCCTGCAGCGCCGCCGGTCCCCCAAAGCCCGGGTGGTGAAATTGGTAGACGCAGGGGACTCAAAATCCCCCGCCGCAAGGCGTGCCGGTTCGAGTCCGGCCCCGGGCACCAAACGACGCCCTAACCCGGATATTTCGTGAGCAGATCCGACCTTGCCGGATGGCAGAGTCAGTGGCGTAGATGTATGGGGGCCAAGGGGTAAAGATGCTGGCTCTACCCCATAAACGGGGGACGGGCATTCATCAGACCCGGTTGATCACACCG
>ENA-UOWJ01000022-UOWJ01000022.1-bioreactor-metagenome-genome-assembly--contig:-NODE-22-length-185249-cov-21.379197_pt1 | contig 185249 bp, 150 predicted proteins | sample MGYA00238156_ERZ761611 | MGnify/ENA primary metagenome ERZ761611 (study PRJEB28900, sample SAMN06268034) | bioreactor metagenome | isolation source: Joint BioEnergy Institute, California, USA...
CCCGAGGGGGCTGGAAATGAGGCTTACAACTGCCTTCGAAAAATACTATACGAGGGAGGCATTTGTATGAAATTCGCTTATTTGGGCCGTTCCGGTCTCAGGGTCAGCCGGCTTTGTCTCGGTACGGCGGCGTTTGGCAGCACGATGAAGCGTCCCGGCGACTACGGGAGCGTGCCGGAGAAGGAAGCGCACAGAATCATGGATGCGGCGCTCGATGCCGGCATCAACTTTTTCGATACGGCCAACGTATATGGCGATGTCGGGCAACGCGGCATTACCGAGGAAATTATCGGCCGCTGGTTCAAGCTCGGCGGCAACCGCCGCGAGCGCGTTGTGCTCGGCACGAAAGTCGGCCGCATGTTCGACGATGATACGATTGACGGACCCAACAAGCCCCAAGGGTTGTCGCTATACAAAATTCGCCGGCATTTCGAGGCGTCATTGCGCAGGCTGCAGACCGATCATATCGAGCTGTACCAGATGCACCACGTCGACCGCAACGTTCTGTGGGAGGAACTGTGGGAGGCGTTTGAAGGGCTGGTCCGGTCTGGAAAAGTCGACTATATCGGTTCTTCGAACTTCGCGGGCAGGGATTTGATGAAAGCGCAATCATCCGCGCGTGAGCGCCACTTTATGGGTCTTGTTTCCGAACAGCACGGCTACAATCTGATCAACCGCTATGCCGAACTGGACACACTGCCGACGGCGCGCGAGTTGGGCATCGGCGTCATCGTGTTCAGTCCGCTGGCGAGAGGCCTGTTGGCGATCGATGCCGACCGGCCGATCCCGGAACGGCTCAGCGGGCATGCGCGCAAGCTGCTGGAGACGTATCGGCCGCAGATCGAGAAATTTTCCGCCCTTTGTCGGGAACTCGGCGAAAAGGAGTCGCATGTCGCGCTCGCCTGGCTGCTGGCAAATCCCGCCATTACGGCCCCGATCATCGGTCCTTGCACGGTTGAGGAGCTGGAAGATTCGCTGCACGCCCTGGAGCTCAAACTGGACGAGTCGACGCTGAAAGCGATCGACGACATTTTTCCGGCGCCGCAGGAGACGAATCTGTTCCCCCGGTAATCGGCTGCCGTTGCGTCGTCCTTTATCCATGACCCGTCCGTTATGCGCGCTGCTTCCGCAGCCGCATCGTCAAGGCAAATCGTGCGATCCGACCGAAGGGAGGCGTCAAAATGTATGACAAAATGCACGGTCCGGGAAACGAACCGATCCGGCATACGAGTCGCCCTGCTGGAGAACGAACTGCTAAAGGTCTCCGTTCTCATCGGGAAGGGAGCCGATTTGTATGAAATGGTATACAAGCCGATGGATATGGACGTCTTGCTGAAGACGCCCGGCGGTCTGGAGGCGTTCCGCGGCCGGGATTTGTCCGCGCGGCGGCTGAAGATGTATGCGGAGCTGTATCCGGGCGGGTGGCAGGACTGTCTGCCTCACCGTGCCCGATACGGTCCGGTGACGGTCGAGCAGGAGACGGGCGGCATCGCCGCGACGCTTCCGTGGGACGGACGCATCGAACTGGCCGACGGCGGTGACGCGGCGTCCGTTCACTGCTTCGTGCGGCTGCCCGAAGTACCGCTGCAGGTGGAAAAGACGTTCACGATTCGCAGCCGTGAAGCCGTGCTGCGCGTGACGGAGCGAATCCGGAACGTCGGCAATCCCCCCGTCGCGTTTACGTGGACGCAGCATCCGGCGTTCGGCGGCGCGTTCCTCGAAGGCCGCGTCGACCTTGAGGTGCCGGATTGCCGCGTCTTCCATCCGCGGTTGTACCGGGCCGCCCCGGAACGCGGCCTCGCCTCGTTCGAGGAGCCGATCGACCGGATTGCGCTTCAAGGGGGCGCGCTGCGGGACATTCGCCGCATGCCGCCCAGGGAAAGCAAGGAAGAACTGTTCGTCGTGCTGACGGGCATTAGCGAGCCGTGGGCCCGCATCGTGAACCGCAGCAAAGGAATCGGCATCCGTCTGTCCTGGCAGCTCGACGCGTTTCCGTATATTCGCTGCTGGGTCCGCAGCGATACCGATATGTATACGATGGCCGTCGAGCCGTCCAACGATGCGTTCGCCTCGCTGGCGGATTCGCTCGCTCACGGCACATACCGCGAACTTGCGTCGGGCGAGGCGTACGATACGGCGTTTGCATGCGAATTGTACGAACCTGGCGCCGGGACACCGGGGCCAGACCATTCGGAAAGAAGGGGTGCTTGGTGACGATCAAGATCGCCGCCCGCGGCGGCTGGGCAGGGCTGGATCTGGCGCTGGACCGGCTGCGCGGGGCGGCCGCATTGCTCGGAATGGAAGTCCGCGAAGCGCAGGCCGGTGATGAACGGCCGCCGGATATTGTGGTGGCGGCGAGCGCAGAGGAAGCGGCGGCGCTGGGTCTGTCCGCGGACGGCCGGTTGCGCCCCGAAGGCTTTGAAATCCGCCGCGTGCGTTCGAGCGGTCGGCAGATGCTGGCCGTGCTGGCGACGGATCGGACGGGCGCGATGTACGGCGTCTTCGAACTGGCCGAGCGGCTGCTTGCGGCGGGCGGCCTGGAGGGCGTCGCGGAATGTCTGGCAAATCCCGCGTTGCCGCTGCGCGCAGTCAAATTTAATTTGCCCTGGTCTACCTACCGGACTGGCGCCGCTTTCGAGCTCCAGCGCGAGACGGTTCGGGACTTGTCGTTTTGGCGCGGCTTTCTCGGGATGATGGCTGAAAATCGCTACAATGCGCTAACGCTTTGGTGTCTGCATCCGTTCCCCTACATGATCAGGCCGACGAACTTCCCCAAGGCGTGCCCGTTTACGGACGCCGAACTTGCGGAATGGAAGGCGTTCTGGACGGCGCTGTTCCGGATGGCGCGCGAACACGGCATTGAGACGTATATGGTCAATTGGAACATTTTCGTATCGGAAGCGTTCCGGCAGCATTACGACCCGAATGCCGTCGACGATACGCAGCATTACTACGGCGACGCCTATTCGACCGAGCTCATCGAGCGGTACACGCGCGAATGCGTGACCCAGCTGATCGACGAATACCCCGACTTGACGGGGATTGGCACCTCGCTGGGGGAACGGATGAACGACATGACCCCGGAAGAACGGCAGCGTTGGATCGAGAACGTATACTACGAAGGCATGCGCGCCGCCGGCCGGCCGGTCAAGTTCATTCACCGCGCCCCGTTCTCCGTCGATCCGGCCGTGACCAGGACGTCGATCGAGAAGAGCGGCTTGCCGGAGCCCATATGGCTGGAAGTGAAATTCAACTGGTCGCACGCCTACTCCTCGACCGAATTGCTGCTGACGCACGGCGGCTCGGCCGGGATGGAGGGCTACTGGAGTCCGCCGCCCGAAACGTACAAGATCACGTGGATGATGCGCAACGAAGATTTCTTCACGCTGCGCTGGGCGCAGCCGACCTTCGTACGGGCCCACCTGGCCGCAAACGTGCACGAGTATACGGGCGGCTACTATATCGGTTCGGAATGCTTCATCCCGGCCGACGACTATTCCCACCGGCCCGGCCACCCGCATATCGACTGGCGTTACGCCTACGAGAAGCACTGGCTGTATTACATGCTGTGGGGCCGGCTGCTGTACGATCCGGCCGCGCCCGACAGCGTCTTCGCGGATGCGCTCGGCCGGCGCTTCGGCGCCGCCAACGGGCAGGCGCTGCTCAAGGCGTATGAAGCCGTCTGCGGCATGCCGATGGCGCTGGCCTCGTTCTTCGCGTTCACGTGGGATTTTACGCTCTATGCGGAGGGCTTCATCGCCAGCGACAACGACAAATGCCACCGGCCGGCGGAAGCGTTCATTTCGCTTCGGGATTTGCTGGAGAGCCGTCCTTTCGATCCGCGCTACCTGTCGCTCAGGGAATACGCCGAACGGCTCGCGGACGGCCGCGGCACGGAGGGACGCGTAAGCCCCATCGATCTGGCGGAGCGGCTGGAGCGGGACGCCCGCCGCGGGTTGGAACAGCTCGATGCGATCGGCGACGGCCCCCCGTCTTTGGCCTGTGAAAAGGCCGACATCGAGGCGTGGGCGCTGCTCGGCCTGTATTTCGCAGCGAAGCTGAGAGCAGGCGCAAGCTACGCCGTATTTGAGCGGACCGGCCGCGAAGATGCCCGCCGGGAAGCGCTGTATTGGCTTGCTCCGCCGAATGCGTCCGCCCATTGGGAGCGACTGTGCGCCGTAACGGGCGCACATTACCAAGAGCAACCGCTGCTTCATCTCGGAAATACACCGTTCACGTGGGAGTTGTTCCGCCCGCAGGTCGAGGCGGATCTTGAATTTGTCCGTCATGGGGAGGCGACAACGCATGCTCAAGGTAATGGTCGTTGACGACGAGGAAATCGTGCGCAGCGAAATCAGGCACATGATCGACTGGGAACGGCACGGCTACAAGCTGGTCGCCGAAGCCCGCAACGGTGCGGAAGGGCTGCGGCTGTGCGAGGAGCGAAATCCCGACATCATCATATCGGACATCAAAATGCCGGTCATGGACGGACTGGGCATGACAACAGGTATTTTGAAAGCGCATAAAAACAAAAAAATAATTCTGCTGACATCGTTCGGCGATTTCGACTTTGCCCGCGAGGCGATCAAACTTGGCATACACTCTTATGTGCTGAAGCACGAATTGAACGATGACGCGCTGTTGGCCGAACTGGACAAGGCGAGGCGGCGTCTCGAGGAGGAACAGAGCATCGACGTTCTGGCCCGGCGGGAGCAGCTCAGGCTGTATCTGAAGCGCATTCTGGCGCCATCCGGCGACGAGCGGGAGACCGTCAGTCCGTTTTCATGGCAGGGCCGTACCGGTGTGTTGCTGCTCGGCCTCGACCGCCATTCGCCGACATCGCCGTCCCCGGCCGGAGAAACGGCAGGGCAAAGTACGCTGATCGAGGCGCTCTACGCCGGACCGTTTCGGGAATTCGAGGCCGAGGCTGTCGATTTGGGCGGCCGCGAATACTTCGTTTTTTTCCGCATTCACGAGCTTTTCAGCGAGAAGCGGGCCTATGAGCATGCCTGGGCGCTGGCCCGAAGACTGCAATCCGCCGTCGGCGAGACGTGCGGCCTGCAAGCGACCGTCGCGATCGGACCGGTCATCGGCTACGGCGGCGACCTTCCGGAAGCGATCCGGAGAACGAAGGCGCTGTATGCGCGCAGGCTGTTTCACCGGAGCGGCGCCATCATGACGGAATCGTCGGTCGGGCAAGTCCGCGCCGGGGATTGGCGGAAAGCGGCGGAACGGAAACTGAAAGAGATTCGGGAGGATCTCGGTGTGGAGGATTACGCGGGGGCGGACGGGAAGCAGCGGGAGTTGTTCACCCGTTTGCTCGCGTCATTGCAGGATGCGGAGTTTGTGCGCCATTGTCTGCACGAACTGGTGCGCAGCTTCAATTTGTGCGGCAAACTGATGCGTGGCCGTCCGGTCGTCGATCCGATCGAAGATCTGGCGGACCTGCTGGAACTCGACAACGTCTACCAGATTGCAGACTGGTTTTCGCGCCTCCTGAAACGTCTCTCGGTAGAGGCGGATTCAAAGATCAGCCCGAAAATTCGCGAAGTGCTTCACTACATTCACCACAATTACCACCGGGATATCTCACTGAATGAGGTGGCTGACCGGCTCGGCCTCAGCCTGATCTACACCAGTCAGCTGTTCAAGAAGGAGGTCGGGATTCCTTTCGTGGCTTATGTCACCCGCTGCCGAATCGAGCATGCCCGGGAGCTGCTGGAGACCGGCCATTACAAAGTGCACGAGGTCAGCGCCATGGTCGGCTATCAAACGGTTCAATATTTCTGCAAAACCTACAAGCGAGTCACGGGCAAAAACCCCGGCAGCCGTTAGAGGAGATGCGGACGCCATGCAACCACGGTCGGAGCTTTCAGTATAAAGCCCCCTGATGCACTTGGACACATCCGGCGCTTCAAGATACATTTGAAGTGCCGGAGGAACACGCCATGAAGCGAAAGTTCCGATGTCCGGTTGCAACCGCATGCGAACCGGCTGCCGGTGTGCTTGCGGGATACCGTGCATATTGGCGGCTGGTGTCCAAATAAAGGGGGTCAGGCCGGTTATGAGGATCAAGACGAAAATCGTCGCGCTCGCCTTTTTCGCCATTTTGCTGTCAGTCGGCCTGATGGGCGCGTCGATGTACATGTATGTCAACCCGATTTTGAGCCGCCAGACGGTCCGAGACAACCAGGAGATCGTGGAGAAAGCTACACAGCAGCTTTCTTTTGCGCTGGACGATACGGTGACGTACGCCAAGGGCATCATCGTCAACGACCAACTGCAGGAACTGCTCAAGCGGACGAGGACTGACAGCGGCTACGACTACTTTCAAGCCGTATCGCGGATCGGCACGCTTCTGAAGGAGTACAGCTTTTTGCGCGACAACATTGTGGTCGACATGAGCATTGTCGATCCGAACGGCAAGGCGTTGGAGTTGAACGGTGTTTCCTACAGCGACCTCAGCCAGGCGTGGTTCGACGAATTTCGCGGCAACCGCACCTACAACGGGATGTCAGGACCGCACTGGGCGGTTGCCCCCTCCAATACGTCGCGCCTGCATGTCATCACGTACGTTACCAACATTTACGACAAGCAGAACCCTTCCGGCAACATTTATTTGGGCAAGCTGCTGATCAACCTGGATTATGATGCCCTGATCAAGCCGTTGGTCACCAATCCGTCGCTCGGCATTCAAATTGCCGTATTCGACAAGCTGGCGCGCCCGATCTTTTCCCCTGACAACCAGGCATTGACTGTTCCGCGCGGCATTCCGGAGCGCGCCGATCAGACCCCAAGCGTCACGATCCGGCAGGGCCGGTATGAAATCGTCGACCGGATTCCTTCCATTGGTTGGGTTGTGATCGGAACGATTCCCAAAAGCAAAATCAATGCCAACTTGAAATACTTTAACTATGCAATGGTGTACATCGTTCTGATCTGCCTTGCGGTGATGTGGCTGCTGATCTATCCGGTGGCGGCCGGCGTAACGAAGCCGCTGCTGAAGCTCGTGCTCGCCATGAGACGAGTGGCGAAGGGCGAGTTTCAGACTGCCATCGTCGTGCGCAGCGGAGACGAGATAGAGGAAGTGTCGCAGGTATTCAACCGTATGGTGCGGGACATCAAGCAACTGATGGACGAATCCGTGATGCGGGAAAAAAAGGAGCGGGAGCTCGAACTGAAAATGTTCATGCTGCAGATCAATCCGCATTTTATCTGGAATACGCTGAACACGGTCATTTTTCTCGCCCGCAAGGCCGGCGCGCCGGAAATCGTCGAGCTTACGAAAGCGTTCATCTCCTTCCTGCAGACGACGATCCGCAACCATCCGAAGATGCTTTCGGACATCCGCGACGAGATGAAGTACATTGACGACTACTGCCTCATTTTGAAATACCGGTACGGCGATGCGGTGGAAATCGACTGGCGCGTGGACGAGGAATGCAAAGCGTACCAGATGCCGAAAATGATTCTGTATCCGCTCGTGGAGAACAGCATTTTTCACGGCATTCTGCCTGCGCTGCGGAAAGGGCGAGTTCTCATCACGATTACGGCGGACGAGGAACTGCTGCACGTCTGCGTCGAAGACAACGGTGCCGGCATCAATGGGACCGAACTGCGGAAGCTCCGGGAGCAGCTTGCTTCGCCGGAGCTGGAGGACAACCCGGACCATATCGGGCTGGTGAACGCGAACAACCGTTTGAGACTGCTGTACGGCGACCGGAGCGCCTTCCGCATCGAGAGCCTCGTGGGGGAGGGGACGCGAATCAGCTTCTCGATCCCGCTGATCCGGTCGACATCCGAACCTTAAAAATGTATAACGAATCTTAAATTTGAATCGTAAGCTGCGGGGGCGGCAGATGATAAATTCAGGATGCAAGGCAACTATGCAAAAGGAGGAGAAGAAAACGAATGAAAGGTTTTGCAAAAAAGGGGTTGCCGCTCCTGCTTGCCGCTTTCATCCTGAGCGCGCTGCTTGCTGCGTGCGGCAGCGGCGGCGGAGACAATCAGGCGTCGGATAACGGCGGAGCCCAGGGAAGCGGAAGCGAATCGCCTGACACCAAGGCGACCGGCAAGAAAGACATCAACATCTGGCTCTGGGACGTGAATGACAGCCGCCGGCAACTGTACGCGGAATTTACCAAGCTGCACCCGGAATACAACATCGTGCTGACGTCGGTCCAGGCGAAGGATATGGCGCAGAAACTGCAGACAGCCATGGCTTCGGGAGCCGACTTGCCGGATATCGCCTGGCTGGAGCAGACGTACCGCGGCAAACTGCTGTCGCTGGACATCTGGGAGGACTTGTCGAAGCCGCCGTACAACCTGGACAAATCGCAGCTGCTGGATTACCTGGCGCCGCTGGAGACAACCGGGAGCGGAGTCTACGTCGGACCGGAAGCGCCTTCCGTCGCCGGCATGGCCTACAAGCGGGAGCTGACGAAGAAATACTTCGGCACCGACGATCCGGCCGAACTGCAGAAAATTTTCACCGACTGGGACACGTTTATCGAGAAAGGCAAGGAAGTCCGACAGAAATCCAATGGAAGCGTATACATGTTTGCAAGTCTCGGGGACGCGTACCAGTTCCTGAAAGGGCAATCGACGACGCCGTTCGTCAACGGCGATACGCTTAACCTGGATCAGAGCGCGGCGCCGATTCTGCAGAAACTGGTGGAAATGAAACAAGCCGGCATTGTGGATACGATCGATTCATCGTCTCCGACCGAAGGAACCTCGTACACCGACGATACCCATATTTTCTACCCGTGCGCCACCTGGTCGTTGGACTTTACGATCAAGGCCAACGACAAGAACGGCGTCGGACGCTGGGGCTTCATGATTCCCCCGGGCGGTCCGTTCCCGTACGGCGGAACCGTGCAGGCCGTGCCGGCCAAGGCGAAGAACAAGGAAGGCGCGGCGGAACTGATCAAGTTCCTGTTCATGTCGGAGAAGGGCGCGGAACTGATGCGCGACATAAAGGGCAACTTCTCGCCGTATAAGCCGGTCTACGACATCCCGAATTTCTATTCGCATCCGGACGATTATTTTGCCGGACAGGACGTCTTGAAAGCGTTCCAGACGGAGGTCTTCCCGAATATCAAGTCGGTGCGTCTGCCGAGCAAATACGATCAGGACATCGACGATGCGATCAACATTGCAATCCAGACGATCAACTCTTCTCCGGACGGCAACGTGAAGGTTGAAGATTTGATCAAAAAAATGGTGGACGATATCAAGAACAAGCAGCCTGATATCAAAGTCTGACGAAGAGCCGTCAAGAGGGGCTTGCTCCGCACCCGCTGCCGGGCGCTTTCCGAAAGCGCTTGTGTGGTGCGGACCGGCTCCTCGATTCAATTAAGTAGGAGGTGAGGCGGTTTGGCCGGCAAGAAGGCGGTTCCCTATTTGCTGATCACGCCGTATTTTCTGCTTTATTTCGCGTTCGGTCTGTTCCCGATCCTGTTCTCACTGGTGCTCAGCTTCACGGACTGGAACGGGGTATTGCCCAAGACGTTTGTCGGACTGAAAAACTATATCCGTATTTTCACGAATGATCCGCTGTTTTACAAATCGATTCTGAATACGCTGATGATCATTGTCGTCACCATTCCGGCGGAAATTATACTGGGGCTGATGCTGGCCGTTTTCCTGAAAGATTTCTTCAGCCGATTCCGCAATGTGTTTCAGCTGATCAATTTTTTTCCCTATATTACAACTCCGGTAGCGATCGGCATCATTTTCCAGATTCTGTTCGATTGGAAGACCGGCACAGTCAATCTGCTGCTGGCCAAACTGGGCATACATGCCGTCAACTGGCTCGGCACGTCCACGCCCGCGCGCATCGTCGTGATGATCATCGTCGGCTGGGTCGGTTACGGCTATCGAATGGTGCTGTTCCTCGCCGGGCTGTCGACGATACCCGAGGAATTGTATGAGTCGGCCAGAATTGACGGCGCCAAGTGGATACATTCGTTCTGGTACATTACGCTGCCGATGCTCAGGCCGATCATGCTGTTCGTCGTGATCACGAGCATCATCAACGGCTTCAAGTTGTTCGACGAACCGCAGCTTCTGTTTCAGACGGCTTCGCAGCCGATCGGCGGTCCCGATCATGCCGCCATGACGGTCGTCGTGCGCTATTACGAGGCGGCTTTCGTCAATTTCCAGTTCGGCTACGGGTCGGCGATCGCCTACAGCCTGTTTATCATCATCGCAGTCTTTTCGTTTACGACGCTGAAAATGATGAACCGCGAGAGGGAGGTCTGATATGAAGACGATGATCGCTGCCAGGATTCCGGTATATGTCTTCGTCACGATTCTGTCTCTCGTTTCGCTCATTCCGTTCTATATGATGATCATTATGGGCACGTACGTCAGCGAAGATTTGTATACCGGACTCAAGCTGCTGCCCGGCAACTACCTGGTGCAAAACTTCAAGACGATTATGGAGCAGAACTTTTTACGGTTTTACGGCAACAGCCTTTTCGTGTCGGTGCTGAGCACGGCGGGCGCCGTCCTGGTCAGCGCGCTGACCGGCTTCGCCTTTGCCAAGTACGATTTCAAAGGCAAAAAGGGGCTGTACTATTTCATTCTCGGCACGCTTATGATTCCCGCCCAGCTCGGCCTGATCGGTTTCGTAGCGGAAATGCGCACGCTCGGGCTGGCCAATACGCTGTATCCGCTCATTCTCGGGGGCCTTGCCAACGCGTTCGGCGTGTTTTGGATGACCCAGTATATCCAGAGTTCCGTGCCGATTGAAATCATCGAGAGCGGGCGGCTTGACGGCTGCGGCGACTTTGGCATTTTTCTTCGTATCGTGCTGCCCGTCATCCGGCCGGCGATGGTGACGCTTTCGCTGCTTTTCTTTCTGTGGTCATGGAACAACTACTTGACACCGCTCGTGCTGATCAACAAGGAGAAGCTGTATACGATTCCGCTCGCCATCTCGACTCTCGGCAGCGAATACCGGACGGACTATTCGGCGCGCATTCTGGCGCTCGCCATCGCGACCATTCCGGTTCTCGTCATGTTCGGATTCGGCTCAAAGCATCTGATCCGGGGGCTCGTCGGCGGCAGCGTGAAAGGTTGAATGAAATTGTACGAGGGAGCGATCCGGATGAAGAAGACGTTGGAACTGACAGACGGCTGGACGATAAGAGGGATCGAGCCTTCTCCCGCGACGGCACACGCAGCCCCCGCCGCAGACGGCGGGCCGAACTTGCCGGCTGCGGGCGATTCGTCGTCAAGCGGCGTTCCGGTGTACCGCGGCCAGCGGTTGACCGCGCGAATGCCCAGGCAAGTGCACGAACTGCTGCTGGAGGCGGGTTACATCGCCGATCCGGCCGGACACGGCGGGGCGGAGGCGTGCCGCTGGGTCGCGGAGTGGGACTGGGTGTACGAGCGGACGTTCGCGTATGTGCCGGAGGCGGCCGGCGAGCGGGCGTATTTGCATTTCAAAGGACTGGATACGCTGGCCGACATCTATTTGAACGGGGAATTGCTGGCCCGCCACGATAACATGTATTTGCCGCTTCGGGTGGAGGTGACCGGAAAGCTGCAGCCGGAGAACGAACTGGTGATTCGGTTCCGGTCGGTCCACGAATATCTGAAGAACGTCACCCTTCCGCCGGAATGGGAAGGAAAAATCAAGGCCTATCGCCTGCTGCGAAAGAGCGAACACGATTTCTCCATGTATCTCGGCCCGAAACCTTACTTGACGCGAGTGGGGGTGTATGACAAGGTGCTGCTGGAAACGGCGGACGGCCCGGAAATCGGGGAGATCGACCTGCGGGTCGCGCTGTCCGAAGACGGCAGCCGCGGCACGGTAGCGCTGAAACTGTCCGGCGCCGGCTTCACGGCAAACGCAGCGGCCGTCGTCGAGGTGCGGGACCCCGAGGGGCGGCTGGCGGCTTCGCATGCCGGTTCGCTTGAGGAGAAAGCGGACGGCGACTGGCGGTTCGCCTGCGAGCTGGCCGTCGATCGACCGCGCCTCTGGTGGCCGCGCGGCTATGGCGATCAGCCGCTGTACGAAGTGTCGGCCGCCATTTACGCCGGCGAAGCCCCCGCCGACCGTCAGACGCGCCGCATCGGTTTTCGCCGCGTCGTCATGGAGAAGCCGTTCGATTTTGTCATCAACGGCAAGCGCGTCAAGCTGTGGGGGGCAATGTCCGCCCAGCTTCAGGGTATCACGCACTGTTGGGACCACGAGAAGGCGAAGAGGCTGTTCGACAGGCTGGAAAATGCGAACATGAACGCGCAGCGCGTATGGGGCGGGTGCGACCGGTACGACGATGCGTTTTACGACGAGGCCGACCGGCGGGGCATATTGATCTGGCAGGAATTTTTTCACGATTACGGCATGTTCCCGGACACCGAGGCGTATCGCGAACAGTGCAGGCGCGAAGCGGCGTTTCAGGTGATGCGGCTGAAGCATCATCCGTCTATCCTGTTCTGGTGCGGCGGCAACGAATGCTTCATGGGGGCCGAATACGATCATCCCGGCGAGCCTTATATCGGCGGGGAGATTTTTCTTGAGGATTACAAGACGATTTGCGAAACGCTCGACCCGGACCGTTACTATCATATCAACTCGCCTTGGGGGGGGCGATTCTGCAACGACCCGCTCACCGGCGATACGCACAGCTACACGAATACGTGGTACGTGCCGGGCGCGGACTATCCGGTGCTGATCGCCGAGGAAATTCGCACGTCGCCGCCGTCGGTGAAGAGCTTCTTGCGTTTTATGGGGGAGGAGCGGGCCTGGCCCAAAGACTACAGCGGACTGACGACCAGCCGGGATCGATATCCGTGGCCCGAGACGTGGACGGAGCGGACGACAACTTTCGGCTGGCTGAAGATTCCGCCGATCGAACAGTTTTACGATGCGGATTCGCTGGAGGCGGCCGTCTATCGATTCGGCGCGGCGCACGGACTGTATCTGCGCCGGATCATCGAAAACAACCGTCGCGGCAAGCCGTCCACCAGCCCGGAAGGCGAGCGCATCTGCAAAGGGCACTTCGTGTGCCGGTGGAACGATTCGTGGCCGGTTATCTACGGCTCGATGCTCGATTATTACGACGAGCCGTATATTCCCTACTACTCGGTGAAGCGGGCATACGCGCCGGTGTTGATCAGTTTCGACGTGTCGGACTTTATCTACCTGTGGGTGGTCAACGACAGCCCGAACGAAGTGGAGGGCTTGCTCACCGCCCGGCTGTTCGATCCGGACACGAATCGCTTCGTCCTCGGCGAAGTGGCGGTGCAGGTGCGCGTGCCCGCCGGCGAATCGCTGCTGGCGACGGATTTGAACGCTTTCGGCCAGTTTTCCCGGCGCTATGTGCTGTTTGCGCAGCTTACAGGCCGGAACGGCGAGGTGCTGGCGCGGACGAACGATTTCGTCGATATTGAACGGCATCTGCGGTTTCCGGAAGCGAAGCTTTCGCTCGCCGTCGAAGGCGATACGCTGGTTGTGACGTGCGATAAATTCGCCCGGTGCGTCGAACTCGTCGGCAATGAGGACGGGGATGAATTCGGCTGGTTGTTCGAGGACAACTATTTCGACCTGCTTCCGGGCGAAGTGAAGCGCGTTCGCATATTCGGACGCCATGCGGGGGGGACGATTTCCGCCAAGGCTTACTATTCGCCGCATGTCGCGCAGATTGCGTACGGCCGCCGAGGAGGGAAAGAATGAAAATTGTCGAAGTGGAAGTATACCGGCTGGCGGGTGTGGCTGATCCGCAGTGGGCCCACGAGGAGCGCTCGGCGTCGCCGCTCGACATATACCCGGAGTACGCTGCCATAGGCCAGCACCCGCCCGAAGGCGGTCTCCCCGTCGTGCGCTACTACGTCTTCATCCGTACGGATGAAGGGCTCGACGGGCTGTACGGGCCGATCGTCTACGAGGAGCAGGCGGCGCTGATCGCACGCACGCTGCGGCCGCGGCTGATCGGCCGGGAGGCGCTGCACGTTGAGCGATTGTGGGACGAACTGCGGCACGATCGGCACGGCCGCAGCGGCTATTACATGATGGCGCTGAGCGCGGTCGATTGCGCCCTGTGGGACCTGCGGGGCAAATATTACGGCGCGCCCGTTTACAAACTGCTCGGCGGGCCGACGCGGGACCGGATACCTGTCTACGCGAGCGCGCTCGGCTGCTCGCTCGCCCCGGGCGAAGTCGGCCGCCAGGCAAAGGCGTTTGCGGATCAGGGCTTTGCGGCGCAGAAATGGTTTTTTCGCTACGGCCCTTCGGCGGGGGCGGAAGGACGCGAGGCCAATCTGCGTCTGGCACGGGAGGTGCGCGAGGCGATCGGCGGGGGCGATTTCATGCTGGATTGCTGGATGAGCTGGGACGTTCCCTACGCCGCCGACATGACGGATCGGCTGCGCGAGCTGCGGCCGCTGTGGCTGGAGGAGCCGCTGTCGCCCGGACAACTGGACGGCTATGCGGCTCTCGCCCGGCGCGGGTCCGTGCCGCTTGCGGCGGGCGAGCATTTGTATACGCGGCGGGAATTCAAGCCGCTCCTCGACCGGGGCGCGCTCGCCTTCATCCAGCCCGATCCCGATTGGACGGGCGGTATTACGGAATTGCGCAAAATCGCCGTTCTGGCGGAAGCCTACGACGTCAAGTTCGTCCCCCACGGGTGCACGGTGCTGCCCAACCTGCACGTCATTGCCTCGCTTCCGCCGATGCAGTGCCCGTTTCTGGAATATCTGATCCGCTATCAGCGGCAGCAAAGCCATTTTCATGTCGACAAGTTGATTCCTTCCGGCGGCTTCCTGGAGTTGCCTGATCGGCCGGGCCTGGGCATCGAACTGGACGAATCGGCCATCGAGAGCAAGACCCTGTATCGGTAGAAGCATCGGTAGAAGCGGAGGCGGGAATATGAAAATCAAAAGCATCGAAACATTTACGACGCGGCAGTTGTCGGTCGTGCGGGTGACGGACGAGGAAGGCATGCGGGGATACGGGCAGATCGCCCCGTACCATGCCAACATTTCGGCGCTCGTGCTGCATCAGCAGTTGGCGCCGCATGCGCTGGGCGCGGAAGCGGACGATCCCGCCGCGCTGGCCGATTCGATTATCCGCGCAGAGCACAAGTTTCCGGGCTCGCATCTGTGCCGCGCACTGGGCGGGCTGGACACGGCGCTGTGGGATCTGAAGGGACGGCGTGCGGGCAAGAGCGTGTGCGAGCTGCTCGGCGGTACGCCGCGGCCGCTGCCGATATACGGCTCGAGCATGAAGCGCAACATCTCGCCGCGGGACGAGGCGGAGCGGGTGAGGCGGCTGCGGGAAGAGCAAGGCATCGTGGCGTTCAAGATCCGCATCGCCAACAATTTCGGGCGGGACGTCGACGTTTATCCGGGGCGTTCGGAAGCGGTGGTGCGGGAGGTGCGGCAGGCGCTCGGAGACGAGGCGCCACTTTTCGTGGACGCCAACAGCGGGTATTCGCCGGAGAAGGCGATCAGGATCGGGAGGATGCTGGCGGAATACGGCGTCAGCCACTTCGAGGAGCCTTGCCCGTATTGGGAGCTGGAATGGACGAAACAGGTGGCGGACGCATTGGATATCCCGGTGGCGGGCGGCGAGCAGGACACGGACCTGGCGCAGTTTCGGCGGATGATTGCAATGAAGGCGGTGGATGTCGTGCAGCCGGACATCTGCTATGTAGGCGGGTTAAGCCGGGCGCTGGAAGTGGCGAAGATGGCGGAGGCGGCGGGAATGCGATGCATGCCGCACGCGGCCAACCTGTCGATGGTGACGGTATTTACACTGCATCTGGCAGGGGCGATTCCGAACGCGGGGGAGTACATGGAGTTCACGATCGAGCGCGACGCTTGGACGGAAGGGCTGTTCGAGGAGCCGCTGCGGGTGGAGGACGGCAAAGTGCGGGTGCCGGACGGGCCGGGCTGGGGCGTAACGATCCGGTCGGAGTGGCTGGAGAAAGCCGAGTATCGGATCAGCGAAGCGGGAAGCTAATCTTCCGGCGCAAGTCCGTTGGCCTTGCGGTCCGGCGGAAGGAACAATCGCTGCGACGCCGGTTTCTTCCGTGAAGCCGAGGAAGCGAAAAAATTTGCCGAAACCGTATCATTTCCTTATTCCATCAAAGTCGAACTTTTGGGGGTTGCCATCATATCATTTGAGGTCAGAGACCCTTCTTCCACGTCACGGAAGAAGGGCTTTTTCGTATTCGCACCGCGGCCGTCCGAAAATGAAATTGTCGGAATCAACTTTCCTTTTTGAAGTATAGGAGTATAATTACTCTGTAAGTCAAACGCGGAAAGGAGTGGGCCGGCTTGGCGAACGGTTGCCCCGAATCGGACATGGACATGACCGTCACCTGGGGAGATTGCGATGCGGCGGGCATTTCCTACTATGCCCGGACTTTCGACTGGTTTACGAACGGACGGATGCATCTGCTCGCCTCTTATCGACTCCCGTACATGGACACGTTTCATGCCCAAGGCATCGCGATCGTCTGCCTGACGGCCGATTGCCGATACAGAAAGATGCTGAAGCCGGAAGAGAAAATTACGGTTCGGACCTCCTTGACCTCTCTGACGCGCACCCGCATGGCTTTCGCTTACCGGATCTTGAAGCAGGGGGGAGAGCTGGCGGCGGAAGGGACAACCACCCACGCTTTCGTCGACAGCGGCGGCAATCCTTTCAATATGCAGAAGCGTTTCCCCGAGCTGTGGGACCGGCTGACGGAACGGTGGCCCGTATTTCGGGAACGCGAAGAAGTCAGGGCGGATGGGAGTGGCGGCTTGAATGGCTAAACGGCGCATCGTCGTCACCGGAATGGGGGCGGTCACGCCGGTCGGCATCGGGGTGCGGACGTACTGGCGCAATCTGCTGGCGGGCGAGAGCGGCATCGCGGAGATCCGGCGCTTCGACGCGGACAAGCTTCCGGTGCGAATCGCCGCGGAAGTGAAGGATTTCGCGGCGGCGGATTTCATGCCCCGCAAGCTCGCCGCGCAGACCGATATCTTCATGCAGTTCGCGATCGCCGCGGCCGGAGAGGCGCTTGCCGCCAGCCGGCCGAACGCGGCCGAAGGGCGCATCGGCATCGTGCTGGGCACGGCGCTGGGCGGCATCTCCACGGCGGCGCAGGCGCAGGAGCAGATCGCGCAGAGCGGCAGCTACCGGGTGAGCCCGCACCTGGTGCCCAAGATGCTGGCCAACATCGCCGCCGCCCATATCGCCATCGCGCACGGGATCCGCGGGCCCAGCTATACCGTGAGCACCGCCTGCTCGTCCGGGGCGGACGCGGTCGGCCTGGCGGCGATGCTGCTGCAGGCGGGGCTGGCCGACGCGGTGGTGGCGGTCGGCGCGGAATCGATTCTGTGCGGCCTGATGGACGCCGGCCTGGCCGCGGCCCGGGCGCTGTCCACGCGCAACGGCGACCCCGTCCGGGCCAGCCGTCCGTTCGACCGGGAGCGGGACGGCTTCGTGATGGGCGAAGGCGGCGGGGCGGTCGTGCTGGAAACGCTCGATTCGGCCCTGCGGCGGGATGCCGAGGTGCTGGCCGAATTGCTCGGCTACGCGAGCTGCACCGACGCCTATCACGTCACTTCGCCCGAGCCGGACGGGCGCGGCGAGGCGCAATGCATGCGGCTGGCGCTGGCGCAGGCCGGCCTTGCGCCTGCGGACGTCGGCTATGTCAACGCGCACGGCACTTCCACGCCGGTCGGCGACGAGATCGAGACGAAAGCGCTCAAAGCGGTGTTCGGCGAGCATGCCTCCCGTCTGCCGGTCAGCTCGACCAAAGGCGCGACCGGCCACCTGATGGGCGCCGGCGGCGTCACGGAGCTGATCGCCTGCATCCAGGCGATCCGCGAAGGCGTACTGCCGCCGACGCTGAACTACGAGCACCCCGATCCGGCGTGCGACCTCGACTATGTGCCGAACGAAGCCCGGCCGGCCGACGTGAGCGTGGCGATGTCCAACGCTTTCGGCTTCGGCGGGCAGAACAGTTCCCTGATCGTCGGCAAGTACCGCGGCGACGACTGAGTTTTGCCGCTTTTACCCACGACAATCCGAAGGGGTGGCGCCATGGATACGTTTACTTATGACGCAAGCATGTTCAAGGAAACGTTCGAGCACGAATTCACCTACATCAACGGCTTCATGCGCAACGTGCACCGGTTCGCGAACCGCCCGGCGGTGACCTGTCCGCTGCGCGGACGGACGTGGACCTATGCCGAACTGAACCGGGAAGTCAACCGGCTGGCCCACGCGCTGCTGGCGGACGGCATCGGCAAGCACGACGTCGTCATGTACCAGCTGCTCAATTCCGCCGAATTCGTGTTCAGCTATCTGGCCCCGCAGAAAATCGGGGCGATCAACTGTCCGATCAACTTCCGGCTTTCGCCCGGGGAGACGGCTTTCATCATCGACGACAGCAAACCGGCCGTGTTCGTCTACGACGCCGAAATCCGCGATACGGCGGAGCAGGCGCTGGCGATGGCCCGGCATCGGCCGAAGCGCGTCGTGATGGTCGATCTGACCGGCGAGCAGCCGGCGCCGGAGGGGCATATCCCGTACGCCGAGTATGTGCGCAACCAGCCGGAGGACAACCCGCCGGCCGATCATCCTTCCCATATCTACGACGAGACGACCCGGCTGTACACGTCCGGGACGACGGGGCGGCCGAAAGGCGTGCCGTTGAACAACATCAACGACGTGCTGTCGGCGCACGACGTCGCCATGCATTTTCCGCTCAGCCCGGTGGACCGGACGATGAACATGAGCCCGTGGTTCCATCGCGGCGGCCTGCATTCCGGCGGGCCGACCCCGACGCTGTACGTCGGCGGTGAAATCGTCATTTTGCGCTATTTCAACCCGAAAACGTGCCTCGAATACGCCGAGAAGTACGGCCTGACGTTCCTGATCGGGGCGCCGCCGATGCTGAAGATGCTGTACGAGCAGCAGAAGAAGCATCCGGCCGATTTGAGCGGGCTCAAAGGGATCGTGACGATGGGGGCGCCGCTGGCGAAAGAGGACTGCATCCGGTTCCAGGAAACGCTGACGCCGAATATTTTCAACGGTTACGGCACGACCGAAGCGTTCTGGAACACGTTCCTGCGTCCGTACGATCTGCCGGACATGGCCGGTTCGGCCGGACGGGCCTGCACGGACGACGACGTGGCCGTCGTGAAAGTGTACTCGGACCGCAGAGCGGAGCCGGACGACCTGGTGGCCAAGGACGGCAAGGAGATCGGGGAGATTATCGTCAAAGCCCCCGGCAAGACGACGTACACGTACGTCAACCCGACGAAGGACGCCGAGCGCGTCTTTTACAAAGGGTGGATCTATATCGGCGACATGGGGACGTGGGACGAGAACGAGTTCGTCACGATCGTCGGCCGCAAGAGCAACATGATCCTGTCTTCGGGCGAAAACATTCATCCGGTGCAGGTAGAGGAAATATTGAACGAGCATCCGAAAGTGAAAGAGTCGGTCGTCGTCGGCGTTCCGGACGAGCTGCGGGGCGAGTCGGTCGCCGCCTACGTGATCAAGGCCGATCCGTCGCTGACCGCCAAGGAGCTGAGCAAGTTCTGCAGCGATCATCCGATGCTGGCGAACTACAAGAAGCCGCGCTTTTACCGGTTTGTCGACGAATTGCCCTACACCGCCACCGGGAAAAAGAAGCATTACGAAGTCAAGGCGATGGCGCTGGAGGATCAGAAGAAGGGGCTCCTGGAGAGAGCGTAGGCTTAAGCGATGGGGCGGCGGAACCGATGGCATACCTAAGGCACCCGAGAGGGGCGCCTTTTTTCGTCGGCATTTTCACCGTGCAGTTTGGCACTTGGTCTCGCCGGATCTGGCGCCGCGTCCGGATTTCACCGCCGCTTGCCTTCGGGAGCGCTCCGCGCGGTGCTGCCGGACGAAGCGTTCACTGTCGCAAGCTCCGGTCAGAAGGAGACGGGCACCTCGACCAGATCCTGGATGCTGCCGTTGCGCGCGCTGCGGGTGTACACCAACAGCGTGCCGGTCGGCGTGGCCGGCGACCGGTCGAACAGATCGTCGTCTCGAACCGGCCGAAGGCGGGGGCGCCTTCGGAGGCGGTCACCGCTTTGTCCGCGGTGACGACGCGGCCGGACGCGTCGCGAATCTGATGGTGCACGACCGCCTCGAACGCGCGGGCGGCGCCGGACAGCGGCGAGCCCGAGGCGATCTTCGAGCCCGGGAGAGGCTGGAACACGACGGTGTTGGTTGACGACGGCAGCGGGATGACGAGGCGCGAAGCGGCGGGAGATGCGGAACAGGGAGTCGTCCTGCTCCACTTCGTAGACGAAGGCCGGGACCCACACCAGCCGGGCGACCGGCAGAATGTTCGGCCGTTCCATCCGGTTCAGCGCGGCGAGCATGTCGACGCCGGCGGAATAGCGCTCGGCGATCCGGTACAGCGTGTCGCCGGGGGCCGCCTGATGCTGCACGGCGCTCTGTTGGGACATGCCCGGCAGCCGGGCCAGCAGCACCTGGTCGGGAAAGATCCGGTCCGGACCGGTGACGGGAGGATACAGCGCGTTGGCTTGCACGAGCGCCGGCACCGACGTGCCGAGACGGTTCGCGATCGCATACAGCGTATCGCCCGGCTGAACGGTATAGACGAGATGCGTTCCAGGGGATATGGGCATGGCAGGCAACTCCTGTCGATTGGGTATATACCCACCGTATGCCGCTGCCCCAAGGGACGTGACCTACTGCCGCCCGACGCCTAAACGCTTGTCCGCTTCTTCCGCGGGAACAGCACCTCCACCTTGGTGCCCTGGTCGACTTTCGAGTCCATGCGGATTGTCCCGCCGTGCGCGTCCACGATCCAGCGGGCGATCGACAGCCCGAGTCCCGTTCCCCCTTCGGCGCGCGAACGGACTTTGTCGCCGCGGTAAAACCGCTCGAACACGTGCGGCAAATCTTCCTTGGCAATGCCGCTGCCGTTGTCGGTCACGCTGACGTACACAAATTGCGACTGGTATCGCCCGGCGATTTCGATGCGCCCGGACGGGGGCGTGTATTTCAGCGCGTTGTCAAGCAGGATGATCAGAAGCTGGCGGATGCGCCCCTCGTCCCCCCACAGCGAAAGCGGCTCCTGAATGTCGGCGGAAACGGCGATGCCCTTGGCGTCCGCCAGCAGCTCGAACTGCGCCGCCAACTCCCGCAGCAAGGCGTCCAGCGCGAACGCGGAAGGCTGGATCTGCAACTGGTTGGAGTCGGAGCGGGCCAGCGTCAGCAGATCGTCCAGCAGCTTGCTCATCTGCTTGCTTTCCTTCAAAATAACGGCGATGTGCGGGCTCTCCTGCTCGATCGTATGCGCGGGGCTGCGCAGCAGCATCTCCGTCTGCGCTTGGACGATCGCCGCCGGCGTCCGCAGTTCGTGCGACGCGTCCGCCACGAATTGCTGCTGCTTCTCCCACGAGCGGCGGATCGGGATCAGCGCGCGGCCGGCGAGAAACAGTCCGGCGCCGACGGAGACGGCGACGCTGCCGGCAATGCCGGCGGCGATGTCCACCCGCAGCAAGCGGAGCGTGTTCTCGACGTCCTCGAGGCTGCGGAGGACGCCGATGGTGGCGGCCCCAACCGGAGAATTCTGTCCGGGCGAGGCCGGAAATTGCAGCATCCGGTACAGCGTCCCGTCGATTTTCACCGTTCGGATCGCGCGCTCGTCGGCCGGATTCCGAAGCCGGCCGGCGGCATCGGCGGGGACCGCTTGGTCGGGCTGCATTCCGGCCAGCCGGCCTTCGGCGTCCCAGAACAGGTAGATCGTCCTGTCGTCCGGTTCCGGTTCCGCATGATCGGGCCGCGGCCGTTCCTGGTTGTGGTGCGCATGCATCCGGCTTTCCGCCATCCGGAGCATTTCGTCCGTTTCGCGGAACAGCCGGTAGCGCATGTGCGCGTACAGCCAGGAGCACAGCACGGACAGAACGAGCAGCAGCACGGCGGCGTTCAGCGCGACCAGCCTAATTCGAAGGGTGCGGAACATGGGGCTCCCCCTTGAACAAATAGCCGATTCCCCGCACCGTCCGCAGCAGCTCGCCGGCGCCGCAAGCGGCGAGCTTCTTGCGCAGATGGTGCACGTAGACGTCGACCGCCGTCGCGGCGGCCTCCGATTCGAATCCCCAGACGCGGTCGAAAATCTGCTCGCGGGTCAGAATCCGGTTCGGGTTGCACATGAAAAATTCCAGCAAGTCGTACTCGGTTGCCGTCAGGTTGATGCGCGCATCCCCACAGTAAGCGTCTCTGGATGCGGGCGCCAGCCGCACCGGCCCGCAGACCAGATCGCCTTCCAGGCCGATCGTGCCCCGCCTTCTCAGCACCGCCCGGGCCCGCGCCAGCAATTCCGACACCACGAACGGCTTGGTGACGTAATCGTCCGCTCCCGCGTCCAGGCCGGCCACCCGGTCCTCCACGGCATCTTTGGCCGTCAGCAGGATAATGGGGGTATGGATGCCGTCCGCCCTTAGCCGCCGGACGATGTCGACGCCGCTCATCCCGGGCAGCATGACGTCGAGAACAATCAGATCATGTATTCTCTGTCCGGCCAAATAGTAGCCCTCGTCGCCCGTCTCCGCGGCATCGGTCAGGAAAAACTCGCTTTCGAAAATGTCGCAGACCACCTTGAGCAGAGTGCGATCGTCTTCCACGACCAGCGCGCGCATGACCTTTTCCCAGCTTTCGCAACGGTTTTGCTACTTATTTTAACAGATCGTCCCGTTTGAACGAAGATTTCAAAGTTTCGCGCCTTTTCCGCTGTATGGTTTGCGATCGGTTGGAATACTATGGCTCGTTTTCCATCCGACAAGGAGATGACAAACACCGATGCAACTGGCATCCCACGAAGCCCACGAATTGAACGAACTGCTGATGAGCTGCACCAATTCGATCCAGATGATGGCGCTGTTTCTGAACCAGGCCCAGGATCCCGAACTCCGCGACATGATCGCGCGGCACTATCCGGCCCACATCCAGGACTACAACATGAAGGTGGAGTTCGCCCGGCAGACGGCGGGGTCCCGCGATCAGCTGAATGTGGCGGCGATGCCAGCCGCAGGTGAAATTGTCCCAGCTCGACGACCGGTCGATCGCCACGTCGTATCTGCTGACGCTGAAGCGGGCCGGCCGCGATTATGACTGGGCCGCCTTCGAATGCTCGGTTCCGCAGCTGCGGTCTTTTCTGAAGGGCGCTTTCCGCATGTGCTCGCACCAGGCGTTCGAGGTGTGGACGTACATGGCCCGCAAAGGCTGGGATCCGGTGGCGATGGCTTAGCCGGGCGTCATGCAGGCGATGGGGCAAATCTATCAGCCGGTTCCCTATCAGCAGCCGATGCACGCTTACCAGTAACTCCGAACGCCGCATGAAGCGCCAATATCGGCGCTTTCTTTTTTGGCGAATCAGAAAGGATAAGTTGCAGCTTGAGCCCCGCAAGGAAGAGGAAGCCGCACGGACCGGCGGGTGAGGGAATTTTCATTTGGAAAATCTTGTACGGTTGCGGGAACTATAGTATGTTAGCTGTAAGCGCTTCATAATTTTAGGAGGTGAACCTCGGCTTTCCGAAATTGCGGTAAGAAGAGAACCGACAAATTCCTAAAACGCACAAGAGAAAGGAGAATGCGGATGATGTGGAGAAGCTTGGCGGGCAAAACGATCCTGATGCTGTTCATGCTGGCCCTCGTGATGCCCGGCGCGGCGATGGGTCAAGGGACGGCCGCTCCGGGCGGGAACGGGAACAAGCCTCACCAGGATCCCCAGGGGGAGGTTCCGGTGTTCCAGAACGTTTCCGTACACGACCCTTCGATTGTTAAAGCCGGCAATACCTATTACGTGTTCGGCTCGCACATCGAGGCGGCGAAATCGACCGACCTGATGAAATGGACGCGGTTTACGAACGGATACACGACGCCCGGCAACGTTCTGTACGGGGACCTGTCCGCCAACCTGGCCGAATCGTTCGCCTGGGCCGGGAAGAACGATGCCGACAGCAAGGGCGGGTACGCCGTCTGGGCCCCGGATGTTTTCTGGAACAAGGACTATGTCAATTCGGACGGCACGACCGGCGCCTACATGATCTACTACTGCGTATCGTCCACCTATATCCGGTCGGCCATCGGCTATGCGGTCTCCAAGAATATCGAAGGGCCTTATAAGTACGTCGGAACGATCGTCTATTCCGGTTTTACCCGGGAGGAGTCGTACGACCCGAACAGCACGGTCAACAAGAAATGGACGAACACGAATATCCAGAAGCTGATCAATGACGCCGTGCTTCCGGGACCGAGAAGCGACTGGTTCAACGAGGACGGATCTTACAACAATCTCCTCTATCCGAACGCGCTCGACCCCAATTTGTTTTACGACCGCAGCGGCAAGCTGCACATGGCGTACGGCTCCTGGTCCGGCGGCATCTTCCTGCTGGACATCGATCCGGCGACCGGAAAAGCCGTCTATCCGGGCCAAGACGGAACGACCGCGGACGGCAGGATGATCGACCGGTATTTCGGGACCAAGATCGCGGGGGGCTATTTCAAATCGGGCGAAGGTCCGTACATTGTCTACGATCCGGAGACGGCGTACTACTACCTGTACATGACCTACGGGGGACTCGCCGCCGACGGCGGCTACAACATGCGCACGTTCCGGTCGAAAAAACCGGACGGGCCTTACGTCGACGCGCTGGGACAAAATGCCGTTCTGCCGGGCCGCGTCGACAACGCTCCTTATGGCAACAAATTGATGGGCAACTACCTGTTCGAGCGCAAAATCGGGGATCCGGGAACGGGAATCGGCGTCGGCTACGTCTCGCCGGGGCACAACTCCGTTTACTACGACCCGGCCACCGGCAAGCGCTTCCTCGTTTTCCACACCCGCTTCCCGCTGACGGGGGAAATGCATGAAGTCCGGGTGCACCAGCTGTTCATGAACAAGGACGGCTGGCCGGTCGTCGCCCCGTATCGCTATGCGGGAGAAACGCTGGGCAAAGTGAACGATCAGGATGTGATCGGCGAGTACAAATTCATCAATCACGGCAAAGACACGACCCCGGAGATCCGAAAGTCGGCGTTCATCCGGTTGAACAAGGACCATACGATTACCGGCGACATCAGCGGCAGATGGAAAAAGACCGGCGCCAACCAAGCGGAAATCACCGTGAACGGCGCGGTCTACGACGGGGTGTTCGTGCGCCTGTGGGATCCGGTCTCGCAGCGGTACGTGATGACGTTTACGGCGATGTCGCGCGAAGGCGTGTCGGTGTGGGGAAGCCGGCTGGCCGACAGGACCGATGCGGAGATCGTCACCGACGTGGAGAACGATCTGAACCTCGGGGATACGAGCAGCGTCATCTCCAACTTGGAGCTTCCGACGGAAGGGACCCGGCACGCGCAGATCGCCTGGCACACATCCGATCCCGGCGTCGTCACGGAGACGGGGGTCGTCCATCGCCCGCCGGCGGGATCGAGCAGCGCAACGGCGGTGCTTACGGCGACGGTTACGAAGGGGAGCGCCACCGCAACCAAAAGTTTTGAGATTGCCGTGCTTCCCTATCGCGCCGCCGGCTTGGCGGCCCATTACGCCTTTGACGGCGATCTGAGCGATGCGACGGGGAGCTTCGGCGCGGGCACGCCGACGGGCGACCGTATCGACAACTCCGGCGGCTCCATCGCGTATGCCGACGGCATCAGCGGTCAGGCCGCGGTGTTCGACGGGGCGTCGGGCGTCCTGCTGCCCAAAGGGCTGCTTCAAAGCGACACATATACGGTATCGCTATGGGTGAAGCCGGAGAAGCTCACGATGTTCACCACGACTTTCTTCGGGGCGCGGGACAGCAACAACTGGGTCAGCCTCGTTCCGAACGGTCCGGCGGGCGGCAATACGATGGTCTGGTCCGGCAGCGCGAGATGGTACGATGCGCCCGCCGGGCTGACGATCCCGACCGGCCAATGGACCCATCTGGCCTTTGCCGTCGACAACGGCGCGATTCGCGTCTATGTGAACGGCGAAGGGAAGTTCTCCGGGACGGATTTTCCGGACATTTTCACCACGACGAATACCAGCTTCAGCTTGGGCGTCAACTGGTGGGATCCCCCCTTCAAAGGCCTGATGGACGACCTGCGCATTTACGAAGGCGCGCTGACGCCGGCGGAAATCCGGCAGCTCGCCGCGGGCAATGAGTAACAGGGCCGCAAAAAACGGCGGTGTTGGGAGCGATCCCGCACCGCCGTTTCTTGTTTTGGTCTATAGCCGCTGTAAGCCCCATTTTTGGGTTTTTCGCTGCGGAATCGGGCTGGTTGGAGCTCTCCCAGCTTTACCCAAATTTAACGCGTTCCTAATACGGAGTTGACATGCCGCCGGTACACTGGACCCAGACTGTGAACCGGAGGTGCCACGATGCAGCAGTCCAAAGTTCTGCCTGCGCCGGCCGCAACGGCCGAAATTCCGGCGAAGCGGATCGCCGGCGCCGGAATGCTTCGGTGGAAGGAACACGCGCTGGCGTATCTGTTTCTCGCTCCTTCCCTCGTGTGCTTCGGATTTTTTCTTTTTTACCCGATGCTCAAATCGATCTACCTGAGCCTGTACCTCACCGATCCGCGCGGCAGAGTGGCTCGGTTCGTCGGATTTCAGAACTACGCGGATCTGTTCGCCGGCGGAAATTTTCTGCGGCACCTGAAAGTGACCGGCCAATTCATCCTGTACACCGTCCCGACCGGCATCGTCTGGGCTTTGGTTCTGGCCGCGCTGACTTACGGCAGGCTGCGGGGGATGAAAGTGTTCCAGTTTATTTTCTCGATGCCGATCGTCATCTCCGTCGGCACGGGGTCGATCATCTGGCTGCTGTTGTTCCATCCGACGACCGGGATGCTGAACTATTTTCTCGGCGTCGTCGGCGCGGATCCGGTCAATTGGCTGATCGATCCGAAGTGGGCGATGGTGTCCGTGGCGATCGTAACCGTCTGGATGAACATGGGGTTCAACTACATCCTGCTGCTGAGCGGGCTGCAGGGCGTACCGGATGCGCTGATCGAGAGCGCCAAAATCGACGGGGCGGGCCCCTTGCGCACCTTCGTGCGGATTGTCCTGCCGCTTGTGTCCCCGACGCTGTTTTTCGTGCTGGTCGTGTCGGTCATCGGGGCGTTCCAGGCGTTCGGGCAGATCCAGATTCTGACGAACGGCGGGCCGATGGAGAAGACGAACGTGCTCGTGTACTCCATCTATCAGGAAGCGTTCATCAACTTCCGCTTCGGGACGGGCAGCGCGCAGGCGATTGTGCTGTTCGCGATCATTCTGATCCTGACGGCCGTGCAGTTCAAAGTGTTGGAGAAAAGGGTCCATTACCAGTAAAAGGAGGTTCGCGAACCGATGACGCTGAGACGGATCAACCTCACGGCGTTCTACTTGCTGCTGGCGGTATTGGCTGCAGCCGTCCTGTATCCGATCGTGTTCACGTTCTCGGCCTCGTTCATGACGGCGGCCGAAGCCGGGCAGTATCCGCCGCCGATTTTTCCCCATCAACTGTACTTGGGCAACTTCAAGGAAGCGCTGGACAACGCGCCGATCCTGCGGTTCATCGTCAACAGCGTCATCGTGTCCGGGGTCATCATGGCCGCGCAGCTGGCGACTTCCTCGCTGGCCGCCTATGCGTTCGCCTTCCTGAACTTTCGGGGCAAAGCGTTCTTCTTCAGCGTGTTTCTGTCCACGATGATGATTCCTTGGGAAGTGACGGTCATCCCGAACTATATCCTGGTCAAATCGTGGGACTGGCTCGATTCCTATCAGGGGCTGATCGTACCGTTCATGGCCGGCGCGTTCGGCGTGTTCCTGCTGCGGCAATTTTTCCTGCAGCTGCCCCGCGAGCTGTTCGACGCCGCCAAGATCGACGGCTGCGGACATCTGCGCATATTCGGGACGATGGCGCTGCCGCTCGCCCGGCCCGGATTGGCCACGCTCGGCGTGTACGTGTTCCTGACGCATTGGAACGGCTATTTGTGGCCGCTGCTCATCACCAACCGCGCTGAAATGCGCACCGTGCAGATCGGCGTCGCCATGCTCAAAAACCAGGAAGTGATGTCCTGGAACCTGGTGCTGGCAGGCGTCGCGATCGTGCTGCTGCCGTCCTTGCTGCTCCTGCTCCTGGGCCTCAAGCAGCTTGTGCGGGGCATCACGGCGGGCGCGCTGAAAGGCTAGGCCACACGCAGGCCTTGAAAATATCCGGCGACAGATCGCATCCGCGGCCGGTTTCGCGCCGGCGCACCGCCGCCTGGCGCAGCCGGTTGATCCATATATATCTGACCAAGCAAAGGGGAAATCCGATCCATGTCTCATGCCCCAAAATTTTCGTTGGCCGCGCTCGTGACCGTGTTCATCGTAATCTTCACGGCGGCCTGCGGCAACGGCGGCAACAATGCGAGCGACGCCGGCGCGGGAAGCAGCGAGCCGGGCAACGTTACGGCCAGTCCGTCCGATTCGCCTTCGGCCGACAGCGCCGGCGCCTCCAAAGGGCCGATCAAGGTCACGTTCTGGCACTCGATGGGCGGCGATCTGCAGAAGGTCGTCGATCAGATGGTGCAGGATTTCAACAGTTCCCATCCGGACATTCAGGTGGAAGCCGTCTACCAGGGCAGCTACGACGAGAGCCTGAACAAGCTGAAAGCGACGATGGGTTCGAAGGACGGCCCGTCGATCGTGCAGGTGTACGAAATCGGCACCCGCTTCATGATCGACTCCAAGGCGATTACGCCGGTGCAAGATTTTGTCGATCGGGAGAATTACGACTTGACCCAGCTGGAGCCAAACATTACCGGGTATTACTCCATCGGCGGCAGGTTGTACTCGATGCCGTTCAACACGTCCAATCCGATTCTGTACTACAACAAGGACGTATTCAAACAGGCCGGCCTCGATCCGGAGAAGCCCCCGAGAACGTATGACGAAGTGGCGCAAGCCGCGGAGAAAATCTCCAAGAGCACCAAAGTCAAGGGCGCCAGCTTCGCCATCTACGGCTGGTTCATGGAACAGTTTTTCGCCAATCAGGGCGTCGACTATGTCAACAACGGCAACGGCCGCGAGGCGCCGGCCACGACATCGAACGTGGCGGACGAAGCCGGCGTGAAGACGCTGACCTGGTGGAAAAGTATGCTGGACAGCGGCGCAGCGATCAACCTGGGGCGCAACACGGCGGACACGAAGAAGGCGTTCATCGCCGGGCAGATCGGCATGACGCTGGATTCCACGGCCGCGCTGCGCAGCATCGTCGACGGCGCGCAAGGGAAGTTCGAAGTCGGCACGGCGTTTCTGCCGAAGCCTGCCGACGCGAAGGAAGGCGGTGTCGTCGTGGGCGGGGCCAGCCTGTGGATCCTGAACAACCGTCCGGCCGAAGAGCAGAAGGCCGCGTGGGAATTCATCAAGTTCCTGGCGTCGCCGAAAGAGCAGGGAATCTGGAGCGTCAATTCCGGCTACTTCCCGATTACGAAGGCGGCCTACGACGAGCAGGTGGTCAAGGACAACCTGCAGAAGTTCCCGCAGTTCCAGACGGCGATCGACCAGCTGCACCAGACGAAGCTGAGCACGGCGACGCAGGGCGCGGTCATGGGCGTGTTCCCGGAAGCCCGGCAAATCGTCGAAGGCGCGATCGAGTCGGTGGTTAACAACCAGAAGACGCCGAAGCAGGCGCTGGACGACGCGGCGAAAGAAATTACCGGCAAAATCCAGACGTACAATTCGACGGTTAAATGAGTTGAAACCGTACAAGAAATGGCCTTTGGGGAAAACCCCATCGGCCATTTTTTCTGCTTCTCACGTTGAGGAATCCTGTTGGGTGGGAAAATCAATCGTAATGGTCAAATCGGACTTGTTAAAATTTACAACCCCTCCGAAACTCCCCAAATTCGATTGAGTGAAGCAAATAGAAACTCCACCCATTTAGACGTAAATATGGGAGCGGGGTTGCGGCCAACAAGAAAGCCGCCCCTGTGGGCGGCTCTTTGCTCAATAAGGGAACTGCGACGAGTAGCCGCTGAACTGCTGGTAGGCCTGCTGCAGCTTCTGCTGATCTTCGCCCTCCAGCTTGTACCAGCCTTTCTGGAACATCGTCAGGTACAGCTCGCGCGCGCTTTGATGCGTCTCGTTCAGAATGCGCATCAAGTCGCCGTGCAGCTGGTCGTGGCTCGCCTCGCGCACCGCCACGTTCAGGCTGTCGGTCAAATATTTGCAGGTGCTCAGACCGTCGTTCACGAAATCCCGGTCGTTCATCTCCGGCCCTTTCACTTGCGGCAATTGCCCGGTCTGCGGGTTGGCGATCTCGTTCGGGTTCTGCATCGCTCGTCTCTCCTTACTGCGCCGGCTGCTGCGAGCGCGGAAGCTGGGCCATCGCCGCGTTGTTGTCCACCTGCAGATGCGTTAGCAGCTGCTGGAAATGCTGCTGGTGCATCCTGCCGGCCTTGTCGAGGGCCTGCTTGATTTGCGGATCCTTCGCCTGCTGCGCGAAAAAGTGGAACTTCTTGAAGGCGATCAGCTCCCAGGACAGCGCGTCCTTCAGGTACAGCAGGTCTTTCGTCGTAATGACGCGCGGCGGCGCAGGCATCGGCGGCTGCGCGGCCGGCGCCGGCGGATTCATCGTGGTGGTCGGCATCGTCAGGCTCCTTTGCTGGAATTTGTCCCCTTATAGAATTCGCAGCGGGCCGGCCGATTATGCTTGCCGACGGCGGCGCGGGCCGGCGGATTATCCCTTCACGGCGCCGGAGGAGAGTCCGGTGATGAAGTAGCGTTGCAGGAACAAGTAGACAACGGTCATCGGCAGCGCCGCCACGAACGAGCCGGCCGCCACCCAGCCGATATGGCTCGTGTACGTCCCGAAGAAGCTGGACAGCGCGACGGTGACGGTGCGCAGTTCCGGCCGCTGCAGGAAAAACACCGAGAACTGGTAGTCGTTCCAGACGCCGACGCCGGTCAGAATGACGACCGTCGCGGTGATCGGCTTGAGCAGCGGCAGCAGGATCCGGTAGAACAGTCCGAACCGCCCCGTGCCGTCGATCATCGCCGCCTCGTCCAGGTCGCGCGGAATCGTGCCGATAAAGCCGGTGTACAGGAAAATCGTCATCGGCAGGTTGAACGTGATGTGCAGCAAAATAATGCCCCAATACCGGTTCATGCCGCCGATGTTCACCATGAATTTGTACAGCGGCACGAGAATGGTCAGCGGCGGCACGATGAGCGCGGACACGAACACCAGATAGACGAGCTTGTTCCATTTCGTCTGTCGCCGGGCGAGCGGGTAGGCGGCGATCGAGCCGATGACGACGATGAAAAGAACGGAGAGGACCGTGACCGTCACGTTGTTGAGAAACGCCCGCGCCAGATTCGCCTCGCGCCAGGCGTTTGCGAAATTGTCCAGGTACAGGTAGCCCGGCATGATCCATTTGCTCGACAAGTCGTCTTCCGCCTTGAACGCGGTCGTAATGAGAATGTAGAACGGCAGGACGTGGATCAGCGCGATCAGCAGCGAAAGCCCGGTCAACCCGTACCTTCTCCTCGCTTTGGCTCCGTTCATGCCGGCACCTCCCGTCTTCTAAGCAGAATAAGCGCGAACAGGCTGACGACGGAGATGATGACAAACATCAGGATGCCGATCGTGGCCGCGTATCCCGCGTCCTCGCGCCCGAAGTAGAGCAGATACATCAAGGTGGACAAAGAGGCGGAGGCGTAGCCCGGACCGCTGTTCGTCATCGCCGTGATGACGTCGAACAGCTTCAGGCCGCCGATCAGATTGAGCACGACGCTGACCGTGAAGGAAGGGGCGAGCAGCGGCCAAGTTACGCGGCGGAAGCGGGCCAGCGGGCCGGCGCCGTCGATCGTCGCGGCTTCATAATACTCCCGCGGGATCGTCTGCAGGCCGGCGAGAAACAGCACCATGGCGATGCCCAGATATTGGAACGTATTGACGAACATGATGATCCACACGTTGGCTTTCGGGTCGCCGAGCAGGTTGGCCGGCTGATCCTGAAACAGCTGCAACAGATCGTTAATGGCCCCTCCCTCGTACTGAAAGAAAAAGTACCATATGTAGCCCATGATGAGCGAACTGATGATGACCGGCAAGTAAATGACGGTGCGCACCAGCCCGCGCGTGCGGATGCGCGTGTTCAGAAACAGGGCGTAGAGCAGTCCGACGACGTTCTGGAACAGCGTGCTGCCCACGCCGTAGATGAACGTATTTTTCACGACCGTCTTGATGTCGGGGTCGCCGAACATGCGGGAATAGTTGTCCGTTCCGATCCACTGGAAATTTTGGTTGTAGCCGTCCCAGTTCGTGAACGAAATCTGGATGCCTTTCAGAAAGGGCCAGAAAATAAACACGGCAAACAGCGCCATCGCCGGGACATAGAGCAGATTCAGCAGCACGCCGCCTCGAACCAGCCGCTTGACGGTACCGGACATTTTCTCTCGCCTCCTCTCCTGAAACGGAATCGGGGGGAGGGCGTCGCCCTCCCGATTCGGCGGTTACTTCTGGCCGCGGAGACGTTCGTATTCCGATTTCATCTTGTCTGCGAACTGCTGCGGCGTGACGCTGCCGGCGATGAGCGACGTGCCGGTCTTGCACATTGTGTCCCACATGCCGTTGGGCAGGTAGACGCGGTCGAAGTACGGGAATACGCGAATGTCCTGGTACTGCTCGTAATAAGACGAAAACTCGTGCTGAGACTGGATGTCCTTGAGTCCCGACGGCAGCTTGGTGGCGTTGGCGATTTTGCTCATATTTTCGGGCTTGGCGTAGAACGCGATCAGCTTCTTGGCCTCCTCCAGATGCTTGCCGTCCTTCCACGCCCCCATCGTGTAGCGCTCGCCGCCGGAGAACGTCGGCGCGTCGCCGTCCGCTGTTGCTGGGGCCGGCATGTAGCCGATTTTGACGTTCGGATTGATTTTGTGCACGTCGTCGGCGAAGCTCGGCGCCCCCATGACGAACGCCACTTTGCCTTGGGCGAAGCGCTGCGGCAAGTCGCTGTACTTGGCGGTCAAGACGTCTTTGTTGAGATAGCCTTTCTTCTGCAGATCGAGCAGCTTCTGCGCCAGCTCCGCCCACTTGTTCCAGTCGAACGTGCCGTCCAGCAGCGCCTGCGCGTCGTTGTTCGCGGGGCTGATGAACATCGACGTGGCGAAGATGTCGAGAAACCCGCCGATCATGCCGTTGTCGACGCCGGACATGAAGAACGGGGAGACGTCGCCGCCGCTGCCCGTCTTGATTTTCTCCGCCGCGGCCATCAGCTCGTCGAACGTCTTGGGCGGCTCGATGTTGTATTTGGCCAGAATGTCCGCGTTGTAAGTGATGCCGTCCTTCGCCTCGCTCATGACCAGCGCGTACACTTTGCCGTCCTTGTCCGTGACGACCGGCTTGATGGAATCGGTCAGCTGCGAAGCCCAGGGCTGGTCCCTCAGGTCGGCCAAATAGTTGCCGTAGCGGATGATCGCCCAGCCGTGCGTATCGAAGACGTCGGGCAAATCGTTGGCGGCCATCTTCACTTTCAGAATGTTCTCGTATTCCGAGCCGGGAAACTGGAATTCCACCTGGATGTTCGGATTTTCCTTCGTAAAATCGCTCGCGATCGATTTCATCATCTCCTGGTTCGGGGGCTCCTCGATCGTGCTGTAGACGGTCAGCCGGATTTTGTCCCCTCCGCCGGACGGAGCCGGCTGCGCCGAGCCGCTCGGGCCCGCTGCGCCGCCGCTCGGGGCGGCGGAGGGATTCGCGCCCGAGTTCGACGGACGTTGGGAACAGCCGAACAATGCGACGGAGAATGCCACGATGACGGCCAGCAGTGCGAAAGCCGCGTTCCTCATGCGGGTGAATCCTCCCTTTTTCGCCGTTTGGAAGATGATCTCCACTCATCCCATGTACTATGATTGATACCGGTTTCATATGCTGGAAATTTATGCCGTCTGACGGTTCTTTTCGTTTCGGGAGCCTGGGGCGAACGGAGCAGAATCGTCGGGGTAAACAGCATGATCGGGCGTTCCGCCGGCATTTGCGGTATCTTACAATGAAGGCAAAGGCATCGCCCGGTTGCGATAGAGCGAACAAGGAGCGGATGCGGATGCAGTCCCGAATCTATGTCGGCGATTGGCCGCGGGAACGCTGGCCGGGACGGGAACCGACGCGATCACCGGCCGCAAAGTTGCCGGCGAAGCCATGATCGGCGGGTTGGACGTGCTGATCGTCCGGTCGGACAAATAGCAGGATTTTGCGGGAATCCAGCCGTTTGCACCAAGCTTGGCGCAGACGGCCGGTTTTATAATGGGGACAAAATTGTAAGCGCAAACATTTTGAAGCGGGGCCGCCTGCTTGAGATCCCCGCGAAGGAGGAAGCCGGGCATGACCAGGGCGAGAAAGTTTCAGCTGCGCAAGCGGCAGCAGTTCCAGACCATCGACAATTTCAGCGCCTCCGGAGCGTGGTCGATCGACCCGATCGGGTCGGAATGGAGCGAGCGCGGCAAGGAGCGGCTGACGGATCTGCTGTTCTCGCAGGACCGCGGCATCGGGCTGTCCGCGTGGCGGTTCAACATCGGCGCGGGAAGCGCGGCGGCCGACCGGGACATCATCCCGGAGCGCGACCGGTGGCGCCGGTCGGAGACGTTCCAGGCGGAGGAAGGCGCCCCGTACGACTGGTCGCGGCACGCCGGACAGCGGTGGTTTCTGCAGGCGGCCAAGCGCCGCGGGGTGGACCAGTTTATCGCGATGGTCTACAGCCCGCCGGTGTGGATGACGAAGAACGGCCACGGCCAGCCGGACGAGAGCGTCGGAACGACCAACCTGAAGGAAGGGTACGAGGATCGCTTCGCCCGGTATATGGCGGATATCGTGCGGCATTTCCAGCAAGAGGAAGGGATTTTCTTCCGCTGGCTCAGCCCGGTCAACGAGCCGTCCTGGGCCTGGAACCGCAGCAACCAGGAAGCGAACCGGTACAGCAACGACGATCTGAAGCGGGTCGTCGACGCGCTGGACGCCGAGCTGCGGCGGCAAGGGCTGAACACGCGGATCGACGCGCCCGAAGCGGCCCACATCGGCTATCTGCTGGACGACGATCTGTATGCCAAAGTCTCCGGCGAGAGCGGCGTCTATGCCGGCCACGACAACGAGAAGCATTACGGCGGCAAGTACCGGGAGTTCATCAAAGATTTTCTCGGCGACGAGACGTACAGGGGCAAAATCGGCGGCAAAGTTTGCGGGCACTCCTACTGGACCGTGGATGACAGGCTGCTGTTTCGCTCCCGGAAGGCGCTGCGTGCAAATTTGGACCGGTACGTCCCCGGGGCTGTCTACTGGCAGACCGAGTATTGCGTGCTGGGGAACAAGGGACCGGGCCGGGATTTGGGCATCGGCACGGCGCTCGACGTCGCCCGCGTCATTCATGCCGATCTGGCGGCGGCCGGCGCGTCGGCCTGGCATTGGTGGCTGTCCGTGTCCCCGCACGATTACAAGGACGGCCTGATCTATACCGACTACCAATCGCCCGGCGACGAAGAAACGATTTATCCTTCGAAAACGTTGTGGGCGCTCGGCCATTACAGCCGGTTCGTGCGGCCCGGGTTCAAACGCATCGCGATCGTCGAGGCCGGAAAGGAGGTGGTGGATGAGAACGATCCGCTGCTGGCGAGCGCTTATTGGAATCCGGATACGGGGGCCGCCGTCATCGTGTTCGTCAACCTCGGAGACGTAATTTTCGAGGTCGAGATCGCGGGAGACGCGGACGGGGCTCCGGGGACATTGGCGCCGTACGTGACGTCGGACGCGGAAGGGGACGACTTGCGGAAGGCGCCGGAGCTGGCATCGGGGGGCGTATGTTCGATTCCCCGGCGATCGATCGTGACGCTGGTCGAAGCGGACGCAGCCGTCCCCGCATCTCATCGGAAAGGATGATGGATAGTGAACAAAAGCGGGAGCAGGATCGGCAAGCGGCTTATAGCGATGATCATATGCTTCCTGGCTTTGCCGCCGCTGTGGGTTCAGGCGGAACGGGCTTCGGCCCCGCAGACCGGCCGGGCGGCGGATCCCGCCGTTGCGCAGCCGCTTGCGGCCGAGCCGGCGGCCGGGCCGGCGTCGGCGCGGGAGCCGATGAACACGGAAGTGCGGAACATCGACCAAGTGAACGTTCTGTTCCAGTACGGCCAGCCTGTCCCCTCCTTCGACACGTGGCGGGGAGAAACGCCCGGACGGGAAGTGAAGCCGCTGGACGGAACGTGGAAGTTCGCGATGGACCCGAACGACGTCGGCGTCACGGAAGGCTGGCAGAACCCGTCGTTCGACGACTCCGGCTGGCAGCGGCGGCCCGTGCCGGGCAGCTGGGACCTGTACGACACGCCCGATTTCGCCAGCTACGACGGCAGCCAGTACGGCACCGGAACCGCATTTTACGACGGATATGCTTGGTTCCGAACCTCATTCCGAACCGACCCGGGGTGGAACAACAAATTCGTCAAGCTGAATTTTCTGGGCGTCAACTACCGCGCCTGGATTTACGTGAACGGCGAGCTGGCCGGCGAGCATGAGGGCGGGTACACGCCGTTCTCGATCGACGTCGGCCGCTATCTGAAGCAGGGACGGGACAATACGGTCGCCGTCCGCGTCTACCGCAGGCCCTGGTACGATTCCTACACGAGCCCGACGCCGACCAAAATCGTCTCGGACACGGAAATTCCGTACCAGCCGGTCGGCTACTGGCCGTACGCCGGCATTACGCGCAGCGTCTATCTGGAAGCGACGTCGCAGGTCACCGTCAGCAAGCTGCTGACCGTCGCTCAGGCCGGCCGGCTGACGGTTCATGCCGTCGTGTACAACCACGGGGACAAGCCGGAGAGCCGTACGCTCGCGGTCGATCCGGGGGCCGGCACGGGCGGAACGGTGCAGACGGCCCGGGTCGATCTGGCGCCCGGCCAGACGAGGGTCGTCTCGTTCGACTTCGCCATTCCCGACGTGCAGCCGTGGGATGTGGCGACGCCTCGATTATACACGGCGACGGCCTCGCTCTATAAAGGGCAGGGCGAAGGCCAGTGGACGAACGGGGCCGACCCGGCCGACGATGCGCTTGCGGTCCGCTACGGGATGCGCACGATCGAAGTCGCGAACGGCCAGCTGAAGCTGAACGGCCGCAGGATTTTCCTGAAAGGCGTCAATTGGCACGAGGAGACGGGCGTCAGCGGCCGGTCGATGACGATCGCGGAATATGACCGCGAGCTGGGCTATGTGAAAGATCTGAACGCCAACTTTATCCGCAACAGCGTTTACAACCGGCATCCGTACGTGTACGAGTACGCGGACGAGAACGGCCTTTTGGTCATGGACGATCTCGACAACATGTGGCTGAACGTCAAGCAGGAGCAGATCCAGACGGAATCGTACGGGCTGTCGCGCGCGCTGGCGCTGTCGATGGCATGGAACCAGGCCAACCATCCGTCCGTCATTCTGTGGAGCCTGCAGAACGAGTCGGAGATATGGGGCGATCAGAACGTGTACCGGGCCTGGCTGGCCGACATGAAAAGCGCCGTCCAAAGCCTCGACTTGCAGAACCGTCCGGTCACCTGGGCGTCGGGCAGCAGTTGGGATCCGGCGTTCGACCTGGCCGACGTCATCGGCTTCAACGAATATTTCGGCTATTTCTACGGCCAGGACAGCGACCTCGGCACGACGCTCGATACGGTGCACCGGTCGTATCCGGACAAACCCATTCTCATTACGGAGAACGGAACGTGGTCGTTCTACGGCAATCACGGTCCGGACATGGAGAACGGCACCGAGGAATGGCAGTCGTCGAAATTCGCCGCACACTGGGATCAGGCGGTGGCCCGGTCCGGCTACATGGCGGGCTACACGTTCTGGCTGCTGAAGGATTACAAGGAGCGGTTGACGTACAACCACGAATACAACGGCATCTCGGAGATGGGCATGATGACCTTCGACGGCAACAAGCGGCTGGTGTACCAGACGTTCCGCGACGCGGTCAATCCGGCGCCGTAACGCCGGGCTGGCTGGCGGGAGACCAGGGGGGGCAAGTCCGGCTTCGCGGACTTGCTCCTTGGTCCGTCAGGCGGAATGCGGCAATGCGGCGTGGAGCCGCCGTCTTGCAGGTCGCGGGCCGGTGGCGCGGTCCGGCGCGGGACAAAGTGACGGGCGTGGCGGAAAGCGCGCTCGCGGCACCTCGGAGCCCGGCGGTTGGATTTCGTCCAACGAACCGGAAGCGGCCGTCTCCCCCCGGTTTCGCTCGTTGGAAATCGTCCAATCGATCACGCCATAAGAGTCGCTTTTCCAGGCTTGGGAGGGTTTTTTGCTGGATAAAATCCAGCGAGCCACCCTTACTTTGCCATATCCAGGGAATTCAATTGGACAAAATGCAGCGGCGGATGCGGCAAGTGCGGCAAGTGCGGCAAATGCGGCCGGGAACGCGGTACAGCAGGAACGGCGATGCGGCAGGTGCGGCAGGTGCGGCCAGGAACCGCGGTGCAGCGGAAACGACGGTACGGCGAGCGCCGGGAGCGGCAAATCTTAACGATGCTCCTCGCCTTCGCCCTTGAACTGGCGGCGGAACTGGTTGGGACTGACCAGGTAGCGTTCCTTGAACTTGCGCGTAAAATAGTCCGGGGAATTGAAGCCGACGTCGTAGGCGATTTCCGTAATTTGGCGGGAGGAGAACTTGAGCAGACGCTCCGCCTGCTTCAGGCGGAACTCGTTCAGCACGTCGATAATCGTCTCGCCGACTTGCTCCTTGAACAGATGGGCCAAGCGCGAAGGCGAGAGGCAGACCATTTTCGCCAAATCTTCGATATGGCATTCCTCCGCGTAATGATCGGTCAGATGGTTCAGCACTTCCCGCACCCGGCTGTCGAATTTGCGGCTGTGGCCGGTCGCATGGTACAGCGTCAACAGCAGCACTTCCTCCAACGCGTTGAGCGATAGCTCTTCCCAATAGGAATTGTAATGGTAGCGGTTGTATTTCAGCAGGCGCCGGAAGGCGGATTCGATGTTTTCCCGGTGGAACCGGTCCTCGATCGGCAGCCGAATCACGGTGCGCTGCGTGTCGGGCAACGCGAGCCAGTCCGTCCAGGAAGGACGGGGCAGAAAATGGCACCAAATTTTCTCCCAGACGCTGTCCTCGGAAGTGTAGTAGATTTGCGGTGTGTTCGGCGGAATCAGGATGATGTCGCCGGGGCCGGAGGCGATCGGCTGGTCCCCGTCCATCACCACCCCTTGCCCGGACAGGGTGAACATGATCAGCCAGTCCTTGGTGCCGCCCGGACGATAGCAGGAGTAGCCGTACGGGAGATTATAGTAATCGGACACGAGAATGCCCGGCGTAGGGGCGGGGGTCTCATCGCGGCCAAGGTGATCGCGGATCAGGGGCGGCATACCGGTCTCATTCCTTTCCCATATCGTCATCGTCGCATTGATAGCCACATTGTACACCCGTTTCATTTCCGCAAACAACCGGAAGCGGTTTCAGGCACGGCAGAATCGTGCGGATAAACGGCGCCTGACTGCGGGCGTCCGGCTCCCCGTTGGCCTACAATCAGAACCGATGAAAGGAGGGGCCTAAGCTGCATGGCGACCCGCGCGTATATGGCCGGCGTCGTCGAGCTGTTGAAGCTGGAATGGCCGGCGAACCGGACGGTGACGGTGGCGTGCCACGGGCACAGCGTGCCGGCCGGTTATTTCGCCACCCCGACGGTGGACACTTTCCGGGCGTATCCGCATCTGCTGCACCGCCGGCTCAAGGCGCGCTATCCGACCGCCGTCATCAACGTCGTGACGACCGCGGTCGGCGGGGAAGACGCGGCCGGCGGAAGCGCGAGGTTCGAGCGGGACGTGCTGGGCTTTCGCCCCGACGTCGTCACCCTCGATTACGGCCTGAACGACCGGCGCATCGGGCTGGAGGCGGCCGAACGCGCCTGGCGGGAGATGATCGAAGCGGCGCTGGCGCGCGGCGTCCGGGTCATTCTGCTGACGCCGACGATGGACGACGGCGGGGAAGAGGAGCCGGCCGCCGAAGCGCGGGCGGGGCTTCGCCGCCACGCGGAACAGATACGCCGCCTCGCCGCGGAGTACGGGGTAGCGCTGGCCGACAGCTACGCCGCGTTCGAGCGGTACGTCCGGGACGGGGGCAGCGTCCGGGATTTGCTGTCCTGGCCGAACCATCCGAACCGGCTGGGACACGAGTTGGTGGCGGCGGAGCTCATCCAGTGGTTTCAATAACCGAAGGAGAATGACCGGACGGAACCGTCCAAGATGGAGGCATCTATGACGCAGGGAGAGAACCGGATCGATCTGTCCGGAACGTGGAAATGCCGGCTGGACCCGGACGACCGGGGGCTGGCGGAACAATGGTACGACGGCGCGCTGGCCGGCGCGGACGTGCGGCTTCCGGGCACGGCCGGCGGCAACCGGCTGGGCGAGCCGCTGGCGATGGAGCCGGAGCTGACCCGGGAGGGCGTGCGCTCGCTGCGGCAGCGCTACCGATATGTCGGAGCGGCGTGGTACCAGCGGGAGGTAAGGATTCCGGCGGAGTGGGACCGCAAGGCGGTCGAGCTTTTCCTGGAAAGGGTGATGTTCCAGTCGCGCGTCTGGGTCGACGGTCGTGAAGTCGGGGAGCGCGACAGTTTGTCCACCCCGCATCGGTACGATTTGTCCCGCTATGTGAAGCCCGGGTCGGCGCAACGCCTGACGATCCGCATCGACAACCGCGACGTCCGCCATATCGGCCCTTATCCGAGCGCCTACACCGACGAGACGCAGACGATCTGGAACGGGATGATCGGGCGGCTCGAGCTTAAGGCCGAAGACTTCGTCCGCTGCGCCGATATTCAGGTGTACCCCGATCTGCCGGGCCGCAAAGTGACGGTGAAAGTGCGGCTGGCCAACGATACCGGCAGAGCGGAGCGCGCGCGGTTCATCCTTCGGGCGCAATGCGGGAACGCCGAAACCGCGCAGGCGCATGCCGTTCCCCCGGCGGTTCACGAACGGGTCGTCCCCGCCGGGGGCGGGACGGAAATGTTCGAATACGAGCTGGGCCGAGATGCGCGGCTGTGGGACGAATTCGAGCCGAACCTGTACCGGCTGCGCGTATCCCTCCGGACGGAAGGGGAGATCGCGTTCGCCGACGAGAAAGACGTCGTTTTCGGCATGCGGGAGTTCAATGCGGACGGCACCCGGTTCGCGATCAACGGCAGGCCGACGTTTCTGCGGGGAACGCTGGAATGCTGCGTTTTTCCGCTGACCGGCCACCCGCCGACCGACGCCGATTCGTGGATGCGGATCATGCGCACGGTCAAAAGCTACGGCCTGAACCACATCCGCTTCCACTCCTGGTGCCCGCCGGAAGCGGCGTTCGCCGCCGCGGACGCGCTCGGCGTCTACGTGCAGGCGGAAGGTCCGATGTGGATGGACGCCTGGAACGGATATCCGGTCGGAAGCCGGCCGGACCACTACGATTATTTGCCCGCGGAAGCAAGGCGAATCTCCGAAACGTACGGAAACCATCCGTCCTTCTGCCTGTTCAGCAACGGCAACGAGCTCAGGGGCGATTTCGGGTTGCTGCACAGCATGGCGGAAAATTTGAAGCGCGAAGACGGCCGGAGAGTCTACACGCTGACGTCCAACTGGGATCGCAAGCTCGATCCGGCGGACGATTATTTCGTGGCGCAGACGGTGGACGGGGTCGGCGCGAGAGGACAATATTTTCCGGACGAACTGGCGCAGGGGACGATGCTCGATTTCGCGGAAGCGGTTTCGCGACGCAACGTTCCCGTCGTCTCGCACGAAATCGGCCAGTATACGGTTTATCCGAACGTGGACGAAATTCCGAAATATAACGGGGCGCTCCGGCCGATCAACCTGGAAGCGATTCGCAACGATCTGCGGCGCAAAGGGATGCTGGGCGACGCGGCGAATTTCACGTTCAACTCCGGGATGCTGGCGCTCCAGCTGTACCGGGACGAGATCGAGGCTGCGCTGCGGACGCCCGGCCTGGGCGGGTTCCAGATGCTGGACTTGCACGATTTTCCGGGGCAGAGCACGGCGACCGTCGGCCTGCTGGATGCGTTCTGGGACTCCAAAGGGCTGACCGTCCCGGAGGCGTTCCGGCGGTTTTGCGGTCCGACGGTGCTGCTGCTGCGGATGCCGAAGCGGATCTACACGGCCGGAGAGCGGTTCGAGGCGCAGGCGGAAATCGCCCACTACGGGCCCGAAGACCTGCGCGGGGACCGGCTGCGGTGGACGATCGCCGATCCGCAGGGTCGCGTCGTCGGGTCGGGCGCCTGTCCGGCGGAGCATGTGCCTACCGGATGCGTCACGCCGCTCGGCGCCGTCTCCGCCGGCCTGGAAGGCGCGGCCGCGCCGGCGCGGCTCACCGTCTCGCTGTCGCTCGAGCGGGAGGGCGTCTGCAACAGCTGGGAGATCTGGGTGTATCCGGCTGCGGATCGCGCGGAGGATCATGAAGCGCCGGCGTCCGGCGGCGTCCCCGTCGCCATCGCGGAAGCGTGGAGCGAGGAAACGGAGCGGCTGCTGGACGAAGGGCATAGCGTGCTGCTGCTGGCCGCGGAATCCGGGCTTCGTGCCGGACGGCCGGGCAAATTTTTCCCCGTCTTCTGGAGCCCGGTCCATTTCGCCAGCGAGGATCCTTGCGGCATCGTCGTGGACGACGGCCATCCGGCGTTCGCGCGGTTCCCGGTCCGGTCGTACGCGGACTATCCGTGGAAAGATCTGCTCGACCGCTCGGCCTCCCTCTGCCTGGACGGCTTGCCGCCCGGCTTCAGGCCGATCGTGCAGGTGATCCCGAACTTTTACCACAACCAAAGGCTCGGCAACCTGCTGGAAGCCCGCGTCGGGAACGGGAAGCTTCTCGTCTGCTCGATCGACTTGTCCCGCGGCCTCAAGGAGCGCCCGGCGGCGAGACAGCTTCGGCGAAGCCTGCTGGCGTATATGGCGAGCGACCGGTTCGCCCCGGCGGAGCGGCTGACGTTCGCGCAGGTGCGCAGCCTGTTCGCGCCGGCGTCCGACCGGCGGGACGCCGCCCCGTCGGCGGAAAGCGCGCCGGCCGTCTCCGACCCGGCCGATCTGGCGCTTGGACGGCGGGCGTTCGCCGACAGCGAGGCGTCGCCCGAGTTCGCCGCCTCCAAAGGCAACGACGGCGACGAACTTACGCTGTGGCGGGCGGCGGACGGCGCGGCGGGGCACTGGTGGGCGGTCGACCTCGGCGCGGAGCGCGACATCCGGGGCACCCGGATCACGTTCGCGGAGGAGGCCCGGTACCAGTACGCGATCCAGGTCTCGCGGGACGGCGTCCATTGGCAGGTGGCGGTCAACCGGACGGGACAGACCGAAGCGGCGAAGTGCCGGGAAGATGCGTTCTCGGCGCGGGCGCGGTACGTGAAGCTGGTCTACAACGGGCTCCCACCGGGCGTCCGGGCCGGCCATTCCCGCTTTGAAGTCTACGGCGCATAAGGCGCATCAGCCGGGAAAGTGCGGGACAGGAGGGGGAAAACGGCATGTGGGACAAAGCGATGGAACAAGCGGCGGACAAAACGAAGCGCAACATCGGGCGGTTCGGCGACCGATTTCCGCAAGTGACGGACGGCGGGCCGGAATACCGGCTCATTCCGAACGACGACTGGATCAACGGGTTCTGGACCGGCATCCTGTGGCTGTGCTACGAACGGACGGGCGACGAGGCGTTCCGGCTGGCGGCGCGGCGCGCGGTCGAATCGTTCCGCGAGCGGCTGGAGCGGAACGTCGTCATGGATCATCACGACATCGGCTTTCTTTATTCGCTGTCTTCCAAAGCCCAATGGATCGTGGAGAAGGACGAGAATGCCCGGCAGCTGACGCTGCGGGCGGCGGACGCTCTGATGAAGCGGTGGCGGCCGCGGCTCGGGCTCATTCAGGCGTGGGGGAAGGAAGGCGAGCCGGTCAACGGCGGCCGCATCATCATCGACTGCATGATGAACCTTCCGCTGCTGTACTGGGCGCACATGCAGACGGGCGACCGGCGCTACCTTGAAGCGGCTTCGGCTCACGCCGACAAAAGCCGCCGGTTTCTCGTCCGCGGCGACGGCTCCTCCTATCACACGTTCATTTTCGACCAGGAGACCGGCGATGCCGTGGGCGGCGCGACACACCAGGGGTACCGGAACGGATCGACCTGGACGCGCGGCCAAGCCTGGGGCATATACGGCTTTGCGCTCTCCTACCGGTACACGGGCCGTCCGGAAGATCTGGACACGGCGCGCCGGATGGCGAAGCATTTCGTCCGGCGCCTGCCGGAAGACGGGGTCGTCTATTGGGACTTCGACGCGCCGGTCGGCCCGGACACGAAGCGCGACAGCTCGGCTTCCGCCATCGCGGCCTGCGGTCTGCACGAGATCGTCGGGCACCTGCCGGCGGATGATCCGGACCGGGCTCTGCTGCAGGAAGCCTTGGAGCGGTCGATGCGGTCCCTGGTCCGGGACTACACGCCGCGGGATCCCGCCGTGCAGGGGTTCATCGAGCACGGCGCCTACGGCGTGCTGGGCGGCGCCTCGGCGGACGACTGCCTGATCTGGGGGGATTATTTCTATCTGGAAGCGCTCAGCCGGTTGACAGGCGGGCGAAAGGGGTACTGGTACGAATGACGACGGAGCCGCCTTTCGACTTCGAGCGGCTGCGTGACAAGTGGCACCGCATGCTGACGGGCGGAACGGACTGGGACCTTGCCGACCCGGACCTTACGGGCATTGCCGCCCGCATCGCCGCGTCCGCGAGCGCCGTCTGGGAAGCGATGCGCCGGACCGGCGGCCGCGGACGGCGATGCCTGTGGGACGATCTGGCCGATCCCGGCAATTCCGCGGAGCTGACCGCCAATTACGGGCGGATTCGGAGCATGGCGCTGGCCTGCCGGACGTTCGGTTCGCCGCTGTACCGGGACGAGCGGCTGGAAGAGGACATCGCGTCGGCGCTGGAATGGATGCATGCAAACCGCTACAATCCGGAGCGGACGCGGTACGGCAATTGGTGGGACTGGGACATCGGCGCGCCGCTGGCGCTGAACGACTGCCTCGCGCTGATGCACGACCGCCTGCCGGCAGGCACGCTGTCCGAATCCGTGGGCGCGGTCGTCCATTTCAAGCCCGGCGTTCCTCCGAACAGCACCGGCGCCAACCGCGTCTGGGAATGCACGGTGATGGCGGTCAGCGGCATCCTCGGCCGAAACGCGGCGCGGATCGCGGAAGCCCGGCGGGAACTGAGCGCCGTGTTCCCGTACGCGGAGGACGGCGACGGCTTTTACGAAGACGGTTCCTTTATCCAGCACGGCCACTTTGCCTATACCGGGGGCTACGGCCAGTCGCTGATCCACGACTTGGCGAACCTGACGGAGTTGCTGCACGACACGCCGTGGCAGCTCTCGGAGGCCGAGCGGGAACGGGTGTGCCGGTGGTTCCGCGACGCCTACGAGCCGCTCGTGTTCCGCGGCGCGATGATGGACATGACGATGGGCAGGGTCATCTCGCGGCGCCATTCGCAGAACCACGACATCGGCCACATCGTCATCCGGGCGGCGATCCGGCTGTCCCGGTTTGCTCCGCCGGCCGAAGCCGAGGCGATCCGGCGCGCGGTCAAGGCGTGGATCCGCTCGGACACGTACCGGGACTTCTATTCCGGCGCTTCCATGAGCGACGCCATCGGCGCCAAGGCGATTCTGAACGACGAACGGATTCCGCCGCGGGGCGAGCCGAGCCTGCACAAGACGTACGCCCGAATGGCCCGATCGGTCCATCTGCGGCCGGGCTACGCGTTCGGCGTCAGCATGCACTCCTGCCGATCGCCAATTACGAATCGATCAACGGGGAAAATTTGCGGGGCTGGCACACGTCCGACGGAATGACGTATTTGTACGACGCCGACCTGGGGCAATACGCGGACGCTTACTGGCCGACCGTGGACAGCTTCCGGCTGCCCGGCACCACCGTCGTGCGCGGCTCGCGGGCGGAGCCCAACCGGCTCGGCGACGAGCCGTGGGCCGGAGGCGTCGAGCTGCTCGGCCGCTACGGCGCGGCGGGCATGGCGCTGCATCCGCCCGGCCAACCGCTGAGCGGGTTGAAATCGTGGTTCATGTTCGACCGCGAGATCGTCGCGCTCGGCTCCGGAATCGCCGTGGACGCAGACGGTGCGACCGGCGGACAGCCCGTGGAGACGATCGTGGACAACCGGAAGCTCGGCCGCGGGGGGACGAACCGCCTGACGGTCGACGGGATCGTCAAGCCCGGGGCGATCGGGTGGTCCGAGACGATGGAAGGCGTGCGCTGGATTCACCTGGAGGGGAGCGTGCCGGGATCGGACGTCGGCTACGTTTTCCCGGGCGGAGCGGACGTGTGCGGGCTGCGCGAGGAAAGGAGCGGCTCCTGGAGCGAGATCAACCGCTTCGACAAAGGCCCCGCTCCCTGCGACCGCTCCTACCTGACCTTGTGGTTCGATCATGGCGACGATCCGGCCGATGCGTCCTACGCGTATGTGCTGCTGCCGAACGCATCGGCCGAGGAGGCGAGCCGCTATGCGGCCGATCCGGAGATCGCCGTGCTGGAGAACTCGACACAGGCCCACGCCGTCCGGCACGCGAAGTTGAATATAACCGGGATCAACGTGTGGGCCGGAAGCGGGGCACAAGTCGGCGACGTCAAAGTAGACGGCCCTGCCTCGTTCATGATGATCGAGAACGAGGGCCGGCTGGAAGCGGCGGCGGCCGATCCGACGTTTCGGTCCGGCGCCCTCCGGGTGGAGATCGCCCGGGCGGCGGCGCGCGTCCTGCATCGCGACGCCGCCGTCACGGTCACGCAGCTTCGCCCGACGATCCGGATGACGATCGACGTCCGCGGCGCGAGCGGCCGGTCGTTCCGGGCCGCCTTCGAGCTGGGCTAAGCCGGTGCCATCCGATCAGGGCGCACCGGCTCCATCCATTACGCGGAGGCGGCGGGCCCCGTCATCAAATACAGAAACCACACCGCATGATTCTGCTCGTCGAACGCCGCCCTGCGGAACAACTCCCGAATCTCCATCGACGGGGCTTTGTCGGCCACTTCGTGATAAAAGTCGACGGTGCGCTGCTCGTCCCGAAACGCCGCATCCAGTCCTTCCCGGTAGTGAGAAGGGCACGACTCGGTCATGTGCGGCGAATAGGATTGACCGGTTACGGCGCGATACAGGCTGGAAAAGGCGTTGAAGTGGCGAATCTCGTCGTTGCGGATCTCCAGAATCCGTCTTCTTTCCGCTTCCCCCGGAGCTTGCCCGGCCAGTTGCTCGTAGCAGCGGATGGCGCTGTACTGGCCGTTGATGGCCTTTGTCAAATCGGACAAAAAGTGCGGATCGCTCCAGTGCGGAGAATACCCGCTCATATACACGGGCGGTTCCCTCCCTTGGGCTGCTGTCGTTTCTACAGCGTATGCGCCCCGTTGGGCGGGCGTGTAGGACGCGGTCAAAAAAAGATTGAATTTCCTTCCGAAAACCTTTACAATCATTTTCAAAAAGATCATGATGTTATTATGTATTGGCGGCCGTCATGAGGAGGATTCAGATGGAATGGAGCATGCGGGACGGCGCCCTGACCATCCGTTTGGACGGCAAAGAGCTGATTCGGCACACCGCCGATGAACCGTGGCTTTATGCCGGCGTGGGCCGGGCGCGCTACGACATGTACCGGGGCAATTTTCAAATCGAAGACCGGCTGATGGAAAAAGTGGCTTTGAAAGACGCGGCGGTCGGTCCGGAGGAAGAAGGCGGCGGGGTCACCGTCACGTTCTCGCGCGGCGGGCTCTATCCGGTCAAAGTGCGGTTTGCCCGGGAGGAAGGACGCGGGGTTGCGCGCTTTCTGGAAGCCGAACCCGGCGTCAACCGCCTGTGGATGCGCCTCGTGGCGAAGCCGGACGAGCACGTATACGGCTGCGGCGAGCAGTTCTCGCATTTCGACCTGCGTGGCCGCCATTTTCCGCTGTGGACGGCGGAGCAGGGCGTCGGCCGGAACAAAAACACGTACATCACTTTTTTGGCCGACAAGGAGGACAAGGCCGGCGGGGACTACTACAGCACGTTTTTCCCGCAGCCGACGTTCGTATCCTCGCGCAAATACTACGCCCACGTCGAAGCAACCGCTTACGCCGACTTCGATTTCCGCGACGAGCGGTTCCACGAGCTGCAAGTGTGGCAAGTCCCGGAGCGGATCGTGTTTGAAAGCGCCTCGACTTATATCGAGCTGCTGGGCAAATTGACCGGCCTGCTCGGACGCCAGCCGGAACTGCCGGACTGGGCGTACGACGGCGTTTGGATCGGGGTGCAGGGCGGAACGGATGTCGTCCAAAGGAAGCTGGAGCGGTGTCTGGCTTTCGGCGTGAAGGTCGGCGGCATTTGGGCGCAGGATTGGCAGGGGGTGCGGTTCACGTCGTTCGGCAAGCGGCTCATGTGGAACTGGATCTGGAACCGGGAGTTGTACCCGGACCTGGACGAGCGGATTCGCCGCTGGAACGGGCAAGGGATCCGATTTCTCGGCTACATCAACCCGTATGTGGCGCGGGAAGGGCATCTGTTCCGGGAAGCGAGCGAACGGGGATATCTGGCGAGAACGGAAGCGGGCGGCGATTACCTGGTCGATTTCGGCGAATTCGAGGCGGGCATCGTCGATTTCACGAATCCGGCCGCATGCGCATGGTACAAGGAGGTCATTAAAAACAACCTGATCGGCTTCGGGCTGTCCGGCTGGATGGCCGATTTCGGCGAATATTTGCCGACGGATGTCGTGCTGCACAGCGGGGACAGCGCCGAGCGTATGCACAACGCTTGGCCGGCTCTTTGGGCGCGCATCAACCGCGAAGCGGTCGAAGAAGCGGGCAAGGCGGGCGAGATCGTCTTTTTCATGCGGGCGGGCTTCACCGGCAGCCAGCGCGACTGCCCGATGATGTGGGCCGGCGACCAGAACGTCGACTGGAGCGTCGACGACGGCCTCCCTTCGGTTATTCCGGCGGCGCTGTCGCTGGGCATGACCGGCTGCGGGCTGCACCACAGCGATATCGGCGGCTATACGACACTGTTCGGCATGAAGCGGACGAAGGAGCTGTTCATGCGCTGGGCGGAGCTCGGCGCCTTCACGCCGCTGATGCGGACGCACGAAGGCAATCGGCCGGACGACAACTGGCAATTCGACTCCGACGATGACACGCTGCGGCATTTCGCTCGGATGAGCCGAGTGCATGCGGCGCTGAAAGACTACCTGAAAGCGGTGGTGCGCGAAAACGCGGAGAGCGGCGTGCCGGTCATGCGCCCGCTGTTCCTTCACTATGAGGACGATGCGCGTGCTTATACGGAGCAATATGAATACATGCTCGGCCGGGACTTGCTGGTGGCGCCGGTCCTGGAGGAGAACCGCACGGACTGGACCGTCTATTTGCCGCGGGAGGCGTGGGTGCATTTGTGGACCGGGACGGCTTACCCGGGCGGCGAAGTCCGCGTGGCAGCGCCGATTGGTTGCCCGCCCGTCTTCTACCGCCGGGAGTCTCCCTATGCCGCCCTGTTCGCGTCGCTGCGCGAGCTAGCGTAATGCACCCTTGCCATCACCTCTTACGGAAAGCGAGACGAACCGAATGAGCAAACCGGAAAATCCATCGTTGTTCGGCCAGAAGCTGGCGCTGCTGCGCGCCTTGCTGGAGCGCCGCGGGCTTAGCGCCTTGCGGCTGGCGCAGCAGAAAAACGTGTCGTGGCTGCTCGGCGGGCGCAGCCACGTCAACACCGCCTCCGAGCCGGCCTGCTGCCAGTTTGTCCTGACGGCGGGCGATTGCTGGCTCGTCGTCAACAACATTGAAGCCGACAGAGTGCTGGCCGAAGAAGCGGATGAAGGTCTGGCGGCGGCGGCAAAACCGCTTGTCTGGCCATGGACGGACCCTAGCCGCCGGGAAGCGCTGGTGCGGGAGGCGCTGAACGGTCGGCACGTGGCCGGCGACGGCGAGCTGGAGGAGGAGCTGCTCCGCCTGCGGACGACCGTGCTGCCCGCCGAGCTTGGCGAATGGCGCCGGCTCGGCCGGCTGACGGCCGATGCGTTGGCGGAGACGGCCCGCGAGATGCGCCGCGGGCAGAGCGAGCACGCCGTCGCCGGTCTGCTGGCGCTGAAGTGCCGGGAGCGCGGACTGGAGCCGATCGTGAACCTGATCGCCGCCGACGAGCGCGCGTTCTCCCGCCGGCATCCGCTGCCGACCGGGCGAGCGGTGGACCGCTACGCCATGCTGGTCGTCTGCGCCCGCAGCCAAGGCCGCATCGCCTCCGCGACGCGGCTCGTGCACTTCGGCCCGGCGCCTGCGGACCTCCGCGCGCGGCATCGCGCCGTCGCGGAAATCGACGCGCGCGCCATCGCCGCGTCCCGGCCGGGGGCGACGCTGGGCGAGCTGTACGACCAATTCGTCGGCTTCTACCGCGACGCCGGGTACCCCGGCGAGATCATGCATCATCACCAAGGCGGGCTCACCGGCTATGCGACGCGCGAGCAGCTGGCCCTGCCCGGCGACCCGTTTCCGCTCGCGGACAGCCAGCTGCTGGCCTGGAATCCATCCGTCGCCGGAGCCAAATCCGAGGACACGATCCTCATCTCGCATACGGGCGCCCCGGAAATTCTGACCCTGCCCGAAGACGGCGATTTTCCCGTCCTGGAAGTAAAAGCGAACGGTCGGATCTGGCGTCGCCCCGACGTGCTGGTGCGCTGATCGGGGCGCTCCCGGCAAAACGCCAAAAGAAAGGGGTTGCACGCACAGGGGGGGTGTTGCTATAATGCAACCGTATACATCATGATGTTGTAATGTTATGATGAGAATGTGGCAAGATCGAGAAAAAAGGTCATTTAATTCAATGGAAAGGGTGTTTTTGCAGATGGCAAGAAGAGAAAAAGCGATTCTGTCGTTGCTTCTGGCGTTCATGCTGGTCGCGCTGACCGCCTGCGGCGGCGGAGGCGGTTCTTCCGACGCGCAGGGCAGCGGCGGGGCGTCCGGCGGCGCAAGCGGCGCATCGGGCAAGAGCGGGGACAAGGTGACGATCAGCTTCATCCATTGGCGCGGCGAAGACGTGAAAACGTTTAACAGCATCATCGAGAAATTCGAGCAGGAAAATCCGAACATCAAAGTCAACATGGACGTCTATCCGTCCGAGCAATACCAGCAAATCGCACAGGCCAAGCTGCTGGACGGCACGACGGGCGACGTGTTCGCGGCTTTGCCGGGGGCCCAGTTCGAATCGATGGCCAAGGCCGGGTTGTTCGTCGATCTGACGAATCAGCCGTTCGTCGCCAATTACGAGCCGAACCTGATCAAGGCCGGCGCCAAGGACGGCAAGCAGCTGGCGCTTCCGCTGCAGCTCGTGTACAACATGCCGATCTACAACGTCGACATGTTCAAGAAGCTCGGGATCACCGAGATTCCGAAAGACTGGGACGGCTTCCTGGCGATGTGCGAGAAAATCAAGCAGGCCGGTATCATTCCGATCGCGTTCCCCGGCGCCGACATCGGCCCCGGCCAGTTCATGAACCCGATGATGATGAACAACGCCCCCGACGAGCAAATTTTCCAGAAGCTCGAAGCAGGCCAGGCGAAACTGACGGACGAATGGTGGGTCAAGACGCTGACCCAGTTCAAGGAACTGGTCGATAAAGGATACATTCCGAAAGATTCGCTCGGCGTCAAGAAAGACGCCGCCGGCGCCCTGTTCGCGCAGGAGAAGGCGGCGATGCTCGCGACCGGGTCCTACATGCTGGCGACGGAGAAGCAGCAGAACCCGAATCTGCATATGCAGCTGCTGGCGCCGATCACGGTGCCGGCCGACAAGGCGGTCTACGAAGGCATCCATACGACGACCTTCATGCTGGCAGTCAACAGCCACTCCAAGCATCAGGCGGAAGCGCTGAAGTTCGTGGAATTCCTGAGCCGCAAAGACATCGCCGGCCAGTACGCCAACGAAACTGGCCAGCACGTCACCGTGAAAGGCGTCGAGTACACGAGCCCGGAACTTCGGGACACAATCGTCTGGGCCAGCAAGAAAACCCGGTTCCAGCCGCGCTACTTCATCACCAATCAGGACGTGCAGACCGCCGTCACCAACTCGATCCAGGCCGTCATCGGCGGCAAGTCGCCGGAGGAAGCGGCGAAGGAAGCGCAGGCCGTCGTCGACCAGAAAATCAAAAAGTAAAGGAACGCGGCGTGTCAGACCGGGGAGCGTTCGTCCGCTCCCCTTGCCACGCCTCCTTTCATCCCCCAGGAGGCTGCAATGAAAACGAGCAAATGGCTGTATCTTTTTCTCCTGCCGGGCACCCTGCTGTACTTGGTTTTTTTCGTTTATCCGACTCTCAGCGGACTCTACTACTCCGTTACGAACTGGGACGGAATTTCGCCCGATTACAGCTTTGTCGGCCTTGAGCATTACCGAACGATGCTGACCGGAGATCTCCTTTTCTCCAAGGCGCTGGGCAACAATCTGCGGTTCATGCTGGTCGTCGTTCTGGCCCAGTCGGCGCTGGCGCTCGTGTTCGCGATGCTGCTGGTGAAAAATACGAAAACGAACATTCTGCTGCGGGCGCTCTACTTTTTTCCGACCATTATCGCCTCGATTTCCGTCGCTTTCATCTGGTCGTTCATGTACGACCCGACGCTCGGCCTGGTGAACGCCGCGCTCAAGTCGGTCGGCCTGTCGTCTTGGGCGCTGAACTGGATCGGCGACGTGCATATCGCCATCTACTCGATCGCATTCGTGCAAGTGTGGGCGCACACCGGCCAGGTGATGATCATCTTCATCGCCGGGCTGCAGGCGATCCCGGAAGATCTGTACGAAGTGGCCCGCATCGAAGGAGCGGGGCGCTGGCAGACGTTCCGGCGGGTGACGTTCCCGCTGCTGGCGCCGTCGGCGACCATCGTCGTGGCCTACACGACGATTCAGTCGTTCAAGGCGTTCGACCTGATCTTCGCGATGACCGGGGGCGGTCCCGTCAATTCGACGGAGATTTTGTCCACGTACATCTACCATACCGCTTTCCAAAATTACAAGTTCGGCTACGCCTCTGCGGAATCCGTGGTGTTTATGCTCATCATCGCCCTTGTAACGATTCTGCAATTCCGGCTGCTGCGCGGCCGAACGGCTTAGGAGGACGCCCGGATGCTGCACGGTATCGTACGAAAACTTGTCCTGTCGGCGTTCGCCGTCGTCATTCTCGCCCCGATCCTGCTGATCGTCGTCACGGCTTTCAAGGAATCGAACGAATTCTATGCGAATCCGGTCGGACTTCCCCGGAATTTCACGTGGATCAACTTCCGCTCGATGTTCCGAGACCAGTCGATGGGGCTTTACTTCGGCAACAGCGTGTTCGTGACGTTGCTGACCGTCTTTTTCATCCTCTTCTTCGCCAGCATGATCGCCTACGCCATCATGCGCTTCGGCGGCCGCAAAGGGACGCTGCTCTACGGGCTGTTCTCCGCCGGCATGATGGTGCCGGTCCAAGTCAACATGATCCCGCTGTACTCGCTGGTGAGCAAGCTGAAGATGACCAACAGCCTGACCGGGCTGGTCGTCGTCTCCGTCTCGGTCTATTTGCCGGTGGCGGTGTTCATTCTTTCCGGCTTCATGAAGTCGCTGTCGAAGGAGCTGTTCGAAGCGGGCAGCATCGACGGCGCGGGCGAATGGCGGATGTATACGCGGATTGCTTTGCCGACCTCCATGCCTTCCGTGGCGGCGACAGCGATCTTCCTGTTCGTCATGATCTGGAACGACCTGTTGTATCCGCTGCTGTTCATCACCGAGAAGACGAAGCGGACGATGCCGCTGGCGCTGCTGCAGTTCCAGGGCGAGTACGTCACCAACTTCCCGGCGATTTTCGCCGGCGTCGTTATCGCTTCCGCGCCGATGGTGCTGGCGTACTTGCTGCTGCAGCGGTATTTCGTGGCCGGCATTACGGCCGGTTCGGTCAAAGGCTGACCGGGTTCGCTTAAGGCTCACATCACCGACAGAATGGAGAAGACTTTATGGTTCCGATCAAAATCGCGTTTTTGCCGCTGGGCCGACCCACCTTCGACATGGAAGCGGCGAACCGCTGCGTGGAGGAATCGAAGCGGCTGCTGCGGTCGCTGGCGGCGGGCTGCGCGCTGCCGGACGGCCTGCTCGTGTCGCCGGAGGCGGCGGCGGCCTTCCTGAAGGAAGCGCTGGCGCAAGGCGAGCCGGAGGCGCTCGTCGTGCAGGCGACGACGTTTATCGACGCCCGCTTCATCCGGGAGATTATGGCGCTTTCCGAATTGCCTATCCTGCTGTGGGGCGTGCGGGAGCCTCGGGTGAACGGAACGCGGCTTTCGCTGAACTCGATGACCGGCGTCAACAGTTTGAGCAACGCCATGGTCTCGCAAGGGCGGCGGTTCGCCTTGCTGCTCGGCGACCCGACGGAGCCGGAGCTGGCCGAGGACATGCGCAGGCATCTGAACGCGCTGCGCATCGTCCGCGAGCTGAAGACGCTCAAAATCGGGCTGCTCGGCCGGCATCCGGACGGCTTCTTCTTCTCCGGGGCGGACCCGCTGGAATTGGCCGCGATCGGTCCACAGCTGGTCGAGCTGGATCTTGCGCGGATGTTCCGCCGGGCGCAGGAGGTGACCGAAGCGGAGATGCAGCCGGCGCTGCAGAGCGTCGCGGGCAAAGTGCGGGGCCTCGAAGCGATTCCGGCCGACAGCGTTCGCAAGTTCGCGCAGATGCAGACCGCGCTGCTTAAGGAAATTCGCGATCAGGGCATTTCGATGGTCGCGGTGCGCTGCTGGCCGGAATTTTATACGGACTTCGGTGCGGCGGCCTGCTCGACCGTCTCCTCCCTGATCGATGCGGGCATAATGGCTTCCTGCGAAGGCGACATTCACGGCGCGGTCACGATGCACATCCAGCGGCAGTTGGCCGGCAGCGCCCCGTATCTCGGCGATCTCGTGCATATCGACGAGGCGAAGGATTCCGGCGTGTTCTGGCATTGCGGCGCCGGCGCCTTCTCGCTCGCCCGCCCCGACACCGGCGCCCGGGCCGGGCTGCACCCGAACCGCAAGCTCGGATTCACGCTGGAGTTCGGCCTGAAAGCGGGCCGGGTGACGGTCAACCGTCTCGGTCCTGACCCGTCCGCCCCCGGCCGGTATCGGATGCTGAACCTGACCGGCGAGGCGCTGGACGAACCGCAGAAATTTTGGGGCACGAGCGTCGAGGTCGGGTTCGGCCAACCGGTGCGACCGCTCTTCCGCACCCTGATGAAGCAGGGCTGGGAGCCGCATTATTCCCTCGTATACCGCGACATTCGTGATGAAATCCGGATTCTCTGCGAGTGGCTGGACGTCCGGACGATCGACTTGTGAAAGGTGGAGAACGATGAAGGCGAAGCCGACCAAGAGAAAACGGATAGCCATCGCGCAGGCAGGTGGGCCGACCGCCGTCATCAATTGCAGTTTGCTCGGGTTTTTGAAATGCGCCGCAACGTGGCCGGAGCCGCCGGACGTGTTCGGCGTCGCCGAAGGCATGGCAGGCCTGGTGGAAGGCCGCCTGTACCCGCTGCAGGAGCGGCAGCCGCTGGACTGGCTGCGCGTGCAGCCCGGCGCCGCGCTGGGCGCCGGGCGCAAGATGCTGACGGACGACGATTTCGCCGCCGCCGTCGACCAGCTTCGCCGCCGCGACATCCATCTGCTGGCGTTGACCGGCGGCAACGGCACGATGTGGGCGTGCCGGCAGCTGGCGTTCAAGGCGCGCGAACTCGGCTACGAACTGCAGGTGGTCGGCATCCCGAAGACGGTGGACAACGACCTGATGGGAACCGACCATACCCCGGGGTTCCCGAGCGCGGCCCGGTTCGTCGCCCATGCCGTCCGCGATCTGGCCGCGGATCTCGCGTCGATGCGGAATTTCGAGCAAGTTCGGGTCGTGGAGACGATGGGCCGCAATGTCGGATGGCTGACGGCGGCTTCGGCTTATTACAAGAACGACGAAGACGACGCGCCCCATCTGCTGTATTTGCCGGAGACGACGTTCGACCTGGAGGCGGCGGTGGCTTCCGTCGAAGCGGTGTACCGCAGACTCGGCTATTGCCTGATGGTCGTCAGCGAAGGCCTCAAAGACCGGTACGGCCGCCCGATCTCGGCGCAAGGAATCAGCGGCGGCCGCGTCAAAGGGAAAGGGCAGCAAGCGCTGGGAGGAATCGGTTCCGTTGTTGTCGAAATCCTTAGCAAGGAACTGGGTCTGGCTTGCAGATACGAGAATTTGGGCATCCTTCAGCGCTGCGATTCGCTGAGCGCGTCTCCCGAGGACCGGAACGAAGCGGAAATCGTAGGGGCCCGGGCGGCGGAACTGTTGCTTCGCGGACAAGGGGGTGTCATGATTACGATTGAGCGTGCCGCGTCGACATCGGAATATCGCTGGACGACCGGAAGCGTGCCCTTGGAGCGGGTTGCGGGGATGGAGCGTGCCCTGGATGCCGAATTTCTGGATGCTTCCGGGGGCGTTTCGGACCTTTACCGTGAATGGCTGCGCCCTCTCATCGGGCAGTCCCCGCCCTATCGGCAGCTTCTTCCGGACCGGCGGGCGCCGATGCCGGGCAACGGCCCCGGCGGCAGCCAAACACAGGAGGAAACGCTATGGAACCGACGTTGAACCATCGACTTCCGATTCCGCTTTACCATCAATTGAAAGAAATTTTCAACAGCAAAATCGAAAGCGGCGAGTGGCGCCCCGGACAGCTGATCCCGACGGAGAACGAACTGATTCGGAAGTACCAGGTCAGCCGGACAACGGTGCGCGAAGCCATCAATGCGCTCGTGAACGAAGGCAAGCTGGAGAAGAAGCAGGGCAGAGGCACGCACGTGTGCAAGCCGAAGCTGGAGGAGCGGCTCAGCCGATTGTCCGGATTCGCCGAAGAGATGTGGAGCAAAGGATTCGTGCCCGGCGCCCGGCTGCTGGAGACTGCCGAGACGCATGCGCCGTCCAAGGTAAAGGAGACGCTGCTCGGCAACCGGGACGGCACCGTGCTGTACATCAAGCGGCTGCGTCTGGCGAACGACGAGCCGATCGCCATCGAGCATTCTTATTGGCCGCTCGAGATCGGACAGTGGTTCCGGGACGAGGACCTCTCGAAGATCGCGTACTATTCCGTGCTGGAGCAGCGGGGCATTGCCTTGCGGGACGCCGATGAGCTGATCAGCGCCCGGGCCTGCTCGAGAAAAGACGCACAGCTATTGGGCATTTCCGAAGGGGACCCGCTTCTCCGGATGGAGCGGGTGACCTACTCCGCTTCCGGCGAGGCGATCGAGCATACGTTCACGGATTATCGTTCGGACCGCTACACGTACCGCGTGCACCTGAAGCGGTAAAGAACGGCGCAGCCGTTCGCCCGCGCAACCGAAGAGAGCAATGCCGAGCATTGCGGTGAGGTTGCGCCAAAGAACGACGAAGTCGTTCGTGCAACCGATTGGACTTCCAACGCGAAAACAACGAGAAAAGAGGTTGAGGCATGCCTTTTGTATCGGGGAAGGAAATGCTGGAACAAGCCAGACGGAGCGGCTATGCGGTAGGGGCGTTCAGCGTGCACAACGCCGAGACGGTCCAGGCGGTGCTCAGGGCCGCCGAGGCGGAGCAGGCTCCCGTCATGATCCAGATCGGACAGCGGGTCATTCAGCATATCGGGCTTGAGCCGATGAAAGCGATAGTCGATATTTTCGCCCGGGACAGCCGGGTTCCGGTCTGCATCCATCTGGACCACAGCCGCCGGTTCGGTCAGACCGTCCGCGCGATCCAGCTCGGCTTCCAGTCGGTCATGTTCGACGGCTCCGCGCTTCCTTTCGAGGAGAACGCGTCGATTACCCGCCGTATCGTGGAGACGGCGCGCGCGCTCGGCATCGGGACCGAAGGGGAGATCGGCAAAATCGGCGGCACCGAGGACGACATTACGGTCGACGAAGAGGACGCCATGATCACGACGGTTGACGAAGCGGTGCGCTTCGTGGAAGCGGCCGACGTGGACTATTTGGCGGTGTCCATCGGCACGGCGCACGGCATTTACCGGAAGCCGCCGAAGCTTGCGTTCGACCGCCTGAAAGAAATTGCGGAAGCCGTCCGGCGTCCCGTCGTGCTGCACGGCGGATCGGACGTGCCCGACGACCAGATCCGGCGGGCGATCGAGCTGGGCGTCGCCAAGGTCAACGTGGACACGGAACTTCGGCAGTCGTTCACGCTCGGCATGCTGGAGGTGCTGGACCGCAACCGGGAGGAGTATCACCTGGCGGTGTCGCTCGGACGCGGAAGAGAGGCCATGCAGGCGAAAGTGCAGGAGAAAATCCGGCTGTTCGGCAGCGCGGGCAAAGCGCGGGATTTTGCGCAATAAAAGATCATGACATTATTATGAATAGGGTGTGATCAACGATGAGTTCCCATCCGGTGTACGGCTTGTTTATCGATGGCGAATGGATTCCGACCGATTCGACGATGACGGTGCTGGATAAATTCAAAGGGACGACGGCGGCGGAAATCGCCGTCGCCGGCCGCGAGCACGTGGACCGGGCCGTTGACCGCGCCGCCGCGGCGCTGAAGCGGCCGTTCCCGCCTTACGAGCGGTATCGCGTGCTGGCGAAGGTGGCGGAGCTGCTGCAGGAGAAGCGGGAGGCGTTCGCGCTGACGCTCGCGGCCGAGGTGGGCAAGCCGATCCGCGAATCCCGCGGCGAGGTGGACCGGGCCGTTCAGACGATCCTCGTCTCCGCGGAGGAAGCGAAGCGGATTCGCGGCGAGGGCGTGCCGGTGGAAGCCGCGGCAGGATCGGAGAACCGGATGGCGTTCACCATTCGCGTCCCGGTCGGGGTCATCGCGGCGATCACGCCGTTCAACGTCCCGCTCAATCTCGTCTGCCACAAAGTGTGCCCAGCGATTGCTGCCGGCAACAGCGTCGTGCTGAAGCCTTCCGAAGTGACCCCGTCGGTGGCGCTGATGCTGGCCGAGCTGTTCCGGGAGGCGGGGTTGCCGAACGGCCGTCTGAACGTCGTGACCGGCGACGGTCCGGCCATCGGCTCCTGGCTGCTGGACAACCCGCAAGTCCGCATGTTTTCTTTTACCGGCAGCGTACGCGTCGGACAGTCGATCCGCGAACGGGCGGGCATCCGCAAAGTGGCGCTGGAACTGGGCAACAATTCGGCCACAATCGTGCACCGCGACTGCGACCTCGATCTGGCGGCGGAGATGATCGCCTGGAAGAGCTTCAACAACAGCGGCCAGGTGTGCATTTCCGTGCAACGGGTGTACGTCCACGAAGACGTCCGCGATGCGTTCGTCCGGAAGCTTGCCGACCGGGCGGCCAAGCTCGTCGTCGGCAACCCGTACGAGGAGCGCACCGATATCGGGCCGATGATCAGCGAGAAGGAAGCGCAGCGGGTGGAAGCGTGGGTGAGCGAGGCGATCGCGGAAGGCGCCAAGCTGGTCCTCGGAGGAAAGCGGGACGGCGCGTTCTACACGCCGACCATTCTGACGCGCGTCAAGCCGTCCATGAAAGTGTGTTCGCGGGAAGTGTTCGGACCCGTCGTCTCGATCGATACGTACACGGAGGAAGACGAGGTGATCGCCAAGGTCAACGATTCCGAATACGGCTTGCAGGCGGGCCTGTTCACGAACGATCTGCGCTTCGCGATGAAAGCGGCGCGGGAGATCGAAGTCGGCGGGCTGATCGTCAACGACGCCTCGTCCTACCGCGTCGACCACATGCCGTACGGCGGGGTCAAGAACAGCGGCACCGGCAAGGAAGGGCCGGCCTACGCGATCGAGGAAATGACCGAGGAAAAACTGATCGTGCTGAATCTGTAGGGACGCCGTCATGGAGACGATGCAGAAGACGAACGCGCTGTTGGAGAAATGGATTTTCGTCATTATGCCCGCCTTCATGCTGACGGGCTTCGCGGCCGGAGGCGGGCTGTCGAGATGGACGGGCTGGACGCCGTTCCTATTCGCCATATTGACGTTCATTTCTTCCCTGAACGCGGATTATCGGAAATTCGCGGAGCTGCTAAGGAAGCCGCTGTTTTTCGCGGTCTTCCTGGCCGTCGCGCATGTGGCCGTGCCGTGGAGCGTCTGGCTCGCCGGTTCGGCGGCGTTCCGGGGCCGGCCGGACCTGGCGACGGGGATCGCGCTGACCGCGCTGCTCCCGCTCGGCGTGACGTCCATTTTCTGGGTCGCGTACAACAAAGGCAACGTCGAGATGAACCTGTCGCTGGTGTCGCTGGATACGCTGCTCAGCCCGCTGATCGTTCCGGCCGCCCTGTCGGCGGTTCTCGGATCGCGGGTCAGCCTGAACGCGGGAGCTCTGGCGCAGAGCTTGTTCCAGCTCGTGCTCGTTCCGACGGTCCTCGGCATGTTTGCGGGGCAATATTTGAGGCGGACCGGCCGAATGCAGGGGTTCAAGCCGGCCGCATCCGTATTCAGCAAAGTGTGCCTGTACGCCATCGTGCTGCTGAACGCGGCGTCCATCAGCGGGCCCATCCGCCAGGTCGGCCACCTGGTCCTTCCGCTCGTGCTGTTCGTGTTGTGCACGATGGCGTTCGGCTATTTTGTCCACGGGCTGGTCGGCCTTCTGTTCACCCGGAGCCTGCCGGACCGGATCTCCGTCTCCTACTCGGGCGGCGTGCGGAATTACACGGTCGGCGTCGTTCTGGCGGCCTCCTTTTTCCGGCCGGCCGCCGCATTGCCGATTCTGCTGGCGATGCTGTTCCAGCACCCGATGGCGCTTCTGGTCCACTACATGTTCAGGCGGCTGGCCGGAAAGCCCGGCGCGGGGAGCGAAGCCGCGTACAAGTCCGCTTCCCTGTAATCCTTTTAAACCGCGATATAGAACCGGTATTCCCGGCCGTCTTTGACCGGAGGCTGGACGAGCGTATAGCCGTGCTTGACGACTTCCTCCGGCACGTTCCGGAACGAAGAGGGGCAGTCCGTAATCACTTGCAGGAGCTGCCCTTTTTTCATCGTCTGCAGCGTTTCCAGCGTGTAGATGACCGGATAAGGGCACGATTCGCCGCGAATGTCGAGCGTATAGTCAATCTTTCTGTCAATGGGCATGGGTAGCTTCTCCTTTCTTGAATCCGACGCCGAAGCGGTAGTTTTTCGACCAGAACCGGGCGACGGCAAACGCGGCCGCCAGCGCGGCCAGCGTCACGACCAGGCCGCCGGCGGGGCCGAGCGCCTTGACGAGGTTGACGGGCGAGCCGCTCTTCACCAGCGCGTCGAACACGCCGAGGTGGTCCCAGGCGTAGGCCAAAGCGGTGGCGCCGACGATGTTGCCGGCGAATACCGGCAGGAACACGATCTGCCCTTCCATCAGCCGGTACATCATGCCGGTCTCGCAGCCGCCGGCCAACACGATGCCGACGCCGAACAGCAGCCCGCCGACCAGGGTGCTGGGGGCGGCGACTTTCGTGATCGGCTCCATGCCCCAGATGAGCAGAATCGCCAGCGTGGCCGCGGCGCTGACCGCCATGCCGACGAGGATCGCCTTCGTCATCGTCGACCGGCCGCTGAGCCACAGATCGCGGAACGCGGAGGTGAAGCAGATCTGCCCGCGCTCGATCAGAATGCCGAAGGCGGCGCCGAACGCGGCGGCGGTTCCGAGCATCGGGCGGCCGGCGGCGAAGAAGTAGACGATCAGGGCGAGGTAGGCCGATCCGATCGCCGCGCCGATCCAGGGCTGCGCCGAGCCTGTCCGGCGGCGGCCGGCGGCAGGCCGGACATCCCCGCGGGTCAGCACCGGCTTGCCTTTCCACCACCGGGTGTTCACGATTTTGACGCCTGCATAGGTGCCGACGGCCGTGGCCGCCATGAAAATCCACGCGTGCAGCGAAAATTGCGGCACGCCGGTGAAGAACGCCGCCAGGTTGCACCCCAGCGCCAGGCGGGCGCCGAATCCCGCCACGATGCCGCCGACGAACCCTTGCAGCAGGCGGCGCTTCTGCTTCGGAACGGTAATCTTGAAGTTGCGGGCGAGCAGTACCGTCGTCAGGGCGCCGATGAACATGCCCCATACGATCCAGCCGTCCGTCCGGGTGAGCGTCGTGCCGTTCATATGAATCAGGTTGAAATAAGCCCAATCGGAGATGTCGACGCCGAACAGCTGCAGCAGGTGGCCGCCGAGGCGGGTAAATTCGCCCGTCACCGCCCACACCGTCCCGGTGATGCCGAAGTACAGGGCGCTGAGCAGCCCCGCGAGGCCCATCGCCAGGTACGGGCTCCAATATTGGCCGAACAACTTGCCGTACAATGTTTTCACGCCGATCGGTCCTTCCGTCTTGTAGATGTGCGAAAAAAATCCGTCTATTATTTTATTGCAACGGTGCGGATTCGAGAATCGCGCTGTCCGCCATGCCGGCGGGCATGCCCTACTGCTCCTGCGCGAACCGCCTCACGATCTCGACGATGACGCGCGCCGCCTGCTCCATGACGTCCGCCGAGACGTACTCGTACTTGCCGTGAAAGTTCTCCCCGCCCGCGAACAGATTCGGCGTCGGCAGCCCCATGTACGACAGCTGCGAGCCGTCGGTGCCGCCGCGGATCGGCCGGATGACGGGCTCGATGCCCAGATGCCGCATCGCCTGCTCGGCGATGTCGACGATGTGGCGTACCGGCTCGATTTTCTCGCGCATATTGTAGTACTGGTCCTTCATCTCCAGCCGCACGCGGTCTTCCCCGTACTGCGCCTGGAAATCTTGCACGATGCTTTGCAAGGCCGCTTTCCGCGCGTTGAACCGGTCCCGGTCGAAGTCCCGGATAATGTAGTGGAGCCGGGTCTCCTCGACGCTGCCCTGAAACGAAACCAAATGGTAAAATCCTTCGTATCCTTCGGTCCGCTCCGGCGTTTCCGCTTCCGGCAGCCTGGCGTGCAGCGCCATGGCGATTTTCATGGAATTGATCATTTTCCCTTTCGCGGTGCCGGGGTGCACGTTCTTGCCCTGGATCGCGATTTTCGCCTGGGCGGCGTTAAAGCTCTCGTACTCCAGCTCGCCGAGCGGCCCTCCGTCCACCGTGTACGCATACTCGGCGCCGAAAGCGGCCACGTCGAAGCGGTGCGGGCCGCGGCCGATCTCCTCGTCCGGCGTGAACGCGACCCGCACTTTGCCGCGCGGAATCTCCGGATGGCGGAGGAGGTAGTCCATCGCGGTCATGATCTCGGCGATGCCGGCTTTGTCGTCGGCGCCGAGCAGCGTCGTGCCGTCGGTCGTGATCAGCGTCTGGCCCCGGTAGTTCGCCAGTTCCGGGAAATCCCGCGGCGACAGCACGACGCGGGGCGACTCGTTCAGCACGATGTCGCCGCCGTCGTAGCGGTCGACGATCCGCGGCTTCACGCCCTTGCCGGTAAAATCGGCGGCCGTGTCGAGATGGGCCAGAAACCCGATCGTCGGCACCGGCCGGTCGGTATTCGCCGGAAGGGTGGCCATCACGTAGCCGTTGTCGTCGAGCGTGACTTCTTCCATGCCGATCGCTTTCAGTTCGAAGGCCAGCATGCGGGCGAGCGTGAGCTGCCCCGGCGTGGACGGGCAGGAGGGGCTATTGTCGTCGGACTGGGTGTCTACCTGGACGTACGTCGTAAACCTGCGGATCAAGTCGCTTTTCAAAGGCTTTCGCTCCTTTTCGCACCATCGCGCCGCATTGCGTTCCGTGATGGCGCTGTTATTTTCAACTGTTGGATTTTATACAGCGAAATTGCGGGATGAAGGTGTGATTTTCTTCCGCCGTTGGAATTCATCCAATCAAATAAGCGCATCTCTTCACTTCGCCGGGCGTCGGCCTCGATTTCATTGCACGTTTTCCAGCGAACGGTCGTCCGACCGCCCGGTCTCTCTTGTTCCGTGGACAAAATCCAATGTGCAGCCTGCACACCAGCCGACTGCAGCCTCCAGACCAGACCGTTCGGCCTGAGCCGACGGTATAACGGATCCGGCGAAGCCTCACGTTCTCCCTTGAATATTATACGTTTCCGCCCGAATCCAAAACAATCCAAAACAACGCTCCGGCCGCCTTTCCGTCCTTGCCCCGATTTGGTCATTGCAATTTCCGGCGCCCGGGCCGATAATTTGGGAGAAAGTCTGTAAAACGGTTCATTGGGCAGGGGAGGGCCGTCTTTGTCATCTACCAACTACCGCATACCGCTGTTCTGCGCCGTGACGCTCTTGTTCTGGCTGTCGATGTACACGTGCGTGCCGATTCTGACGCCGTACGTCGAGCACCTCGGCGCCTCGCACCAGATGGCCGGGTTCATCGTCGGCATGTACGGGCTCAGCCAGATGCTGCTTCGCATCCCGGTCGGCATCGCGTCGGACCGGCTGCACAAGCGCAAGCTGTTCATCGTCTTCGGCATGGCGTTCTCCGTCCTGTCCGGCGTCGGCATTCTGATCTCGCACCAGCTCACGTGGATTCTGCTGCTTCGGGCGCTGGCCGGCGCGGCGGCGGCAACGTGGGTCGATTTCACGATTCTGTTCGCCAGCTACTTCCGCAAAGAAGAAACGACCCGGGCGATGGGGACGATCTCGCTGTACAACTCCCTCGGCCAGATGATCGGCATTCTCGGCGGCGGCGCGCTGGCCGACGTCCTCGGCTGGGAGGCCGCTTTCTTGCTCGGCGCGGGCGTCGGGGCCGTCGGGGCGGCGATCGCCCTGTTCGTCGTCGAGAAATACGATCCGAACGAGAAGCCGATCACGGTGCAAGCCGTGGCCGAGGTCGCATCCGACCGCATTCTGCTGACGGTGTCGTTTCTGGCGATTCTGTTCCAGCTGCTCACGTTCGCGACCGTGTTCGGGTTCACGCCGGTCTACGCAGAGGCGCTCGGCGCCGGCAAGCTGGACATGGGCATCCTGACGTTCTGCTCGACGCTGCCCACCGCGATCGCTTCGTGGATTGGCGGCGGCCATCTCGCGCAGCGCATCGGCGAGCGCAACGTCGTCGTCCTCGGCTTTGTGCTGAGCGGCGTATTCACGGTGGTCATTCCGTTCACCGATTCGTTCTGGCTGCTCGTCGCGACGCAGGCGATCGCCGGCTTCGGCCGGGGCTTCACGACGCCGGTGCTGATGGCGCTGAGCATCAAGCATATGGATTCGGGACGGAGAGCGACGGCGATGGGGTTCTATCAGGCGATCTACGGCCTGGGCATGTTTGCCGGCCCTTATCTGATGGGCTTGCTCGGGGATTCGCTGGACCTCGATCAGGGCTTCCTGATCGTCGGCCTGCTCGGCTGCGCCGCCGCCGTGCTCAGCCATCTGATGCTGCGGGCGGCGGGCGCCGGCACGGGCTACGTCCGGCACGCGCATGCCGGCGATCCCGGCGCGCGGGGGATGTAAGGGGCCTTACCTCGAGGTAACCAAGTAACTTTGATTTCAGTTCTTACGGACAGGGCGATTGTTTTTTAAAATAAAAGGGAGCCAACCAAAAGGAGGTAGAAAAGCATGCAGTACGCGACCTTGGGCAAAACCGGTTTGAAGGTGAGCCGCCTCTGTCTCGGCACGATGAACTTCGGACCGACCACCGACGAGAAGGAAGCGTTCCGGATCATGGACGCGGCTCTCGACGCGGGCGTCAACTTCTTCGATACGGCCAACGTCTACGGCGGTCCCGATCACCAGGGCCGGACGGAAGAAATCATCGGCCGTTGGTTCAAGCAAGGCGGCGGGCGCCGGGAGAGAGTCATTCTTGCCACCAAAGTATACGGCAGCATGGGGGACTCGAGCGATCCGAACGACGCGCGCGGCTTGTCGGCCTACAAGATCCGCCGTCACCTGAACGATTCGCTGCGCCGCCTGCAGACCGACCATATCGAGCTGTACCAGATGCACCACGTCGACCGGGACGTCTCCTGGGACGAGCTGTGGAACGCTTTCGACGTACACATCAAGCAGGGCAAGATCGGCTACGTCGGCGCCAGCAACTTCGCCGGACGCGACCTCGTCAAAGCGCAGTACGAAGCGAAGGCGCGCGGCATGCTGGGGCTGGTGTCCGAACAGCACAAGTACAGCCTGCTCTGCCGCCTGCCGGAGCTCGAAGTGCTGCCTGCCGCGCAGGAATACGGCATCGGCGTCATCGCGTGGAGCCCGCTGGACGGCGGCATTCTGGGCGGCAACCTGAACCCGGAGCAGGGTTCGCGGACTTCCCGCCAGCTGGAGCGGATTCAGAAGCTGCGCCCGCAGCTCGAGCAGTTCTCGAAGCTGTGCAAGGAGATCGGCGAATCGGAAGCGACGGTGGCGCTCGCCTGGACGCTGGCGCACCCGGCGATGACCGCGCCGATTATCGGACCGCGGACGCTGCGGCAATTCGAAGACTCGCTGCGCGTCGTCGAGCTGAAGCTGTCGGAAGACGTGCTGGCCCGCATCGACGAGATTTTCCCGGGACCGGGCGGAGAAGCGCCGCGGGCTTACGCCTGGTAAGGTGGCTCCGCGAGGGATGCGTAAGCGCTGTCGGGCCATTCGGCCTTTAAAGCTTTCGGGCTGAAGGATAGAGGAGGAACTTGGGATGAACTACCGGACGCTGGGCCGAACGGGCCTTTCGGTCTCGGAGATCGGGTACGGCGCATGGGGGATCGGCAACAGCGGCTGGCAGGGCGCGGACGACGGCGAGTCGCTCCGCGCGCTGAACCGGGCGGTCGACCTCGGCCTGAACTTTATCGATACGGCGCTCGCCTATGGCGACGGCCACAGCGAGCGGCTGGTCGGACAGGTGGTGAGGGAGCGGAAGGAACGCGTTTTCGTCGCCACCAAGGTGCCGCCCAAGAACGGCCAGTGGCCGGCCCGTCCGGGCGTGCGCGCGGAGGAAACTTTTCCGGCCGACCATGTCATCGCCTGCACCGAACGGAGCTTGCGGAACCTGGGCCTTGACGCGGTCGACGTGCAGCAGTTCCACGTCTGGAGCGACGAGTGGGTGAACCAGGGCGATTGGCTGGAAGCGGTGCGCAAGCTGAAGGAGCAGGGTAAAATCCGTTTTTTCGGCATTTCGATTAACGACCACCAGCCGGCCAATGCGCTGAAGCTGATTGAGACGGGGCTCGTCGATACGGTGCAGGTCATCTACAACATTTTCGACCAGAGCCCGGAAGATGAACTGCTGCCGCTCTGCCGGGAGCGGAATATCGGCGTCATCGTCCGCGTGCCGTTCGACGAAGGCGGGCTGACCGGCAACATCCGGGAAGATACGACGTTCCCGGAAGGCGATTTCCGCAACGGCTATTTCCGCGGCGACCGGAAGCGGGAAGTGGCCGAGCGCAGCGAAGCGATCGCGCGCGATCTCGGCATCGGCCTGGACGGCTTGCCGGAAGCGGCGCTGCGCTACGTGCTGAGCCATCCCGCGGTGTCGACCGTCATCCCGGGGATGCGGACCGTCCGCAACGTGGAGCGCAACTGCGCCGTCGGCGACGGCCGCGGCCTGCCGGAAGATCAGGTGCGCAAGCTGAAGAAGCATCGCTGGGTGAGAAACTTCTACGGCGCGTAATCCATGGAAAAACGGGGCCGGCCGCCTTCATGGCGGTCGGTTTTCTTTAACATTATCGTGTTTATAAAATTTCGGGGTGGGGCAGGGCTGCCGCCTCGTTTTTAGAATATGGAGACGAACGAAAAACGAATCTTCTTTGAGCGGAAAGTAGCGGAACCCGGTTCCCTTATTTATCGCGACAAATCCCCCTTCCGACAATTCGCCATGAAGTTACGTTTAACGGATAGACCTTTGACATGGCGTGACCCGGCTCAAATTGAAATTAAGAATTGGTAAGGCCTTCAAAAGGATATCGAATCTGCTGACCATTATCTAAGATAATGCTTAATTGTTCCGCTTGAATCGACGAAAGCTCCGTGCTGACCGGAAAGAACCAGATTCGAGACGCGGGAATGGCGCAACGAAATTCAACGGCAGAATTGTAATATTGGTCCAGCTTCAAAGATACTTCCTTGATATGGGTCGAAGGAAAATATCCGTATAGGAAGGTACTGCCGTCCACGTAGAAATGTGAAAACAGTTGACTATAATGCTGTGAATTCTTCATCACAGGAGAAGACTCCAGTCTCGTGTGCCAGCCAAGCCAATCTTTTTGCATGTAATAGGCTTGAATATGCGTGTTAAAATCCACTACGGCGACTTGCCCGTCGGCGAAATCAAAGGTTTGCACACTGCTCTCGTCTAGCTTTAATGCCTTCGGAATCGTGGAGTGTTGAAGATAAGACGTCAAGCTGAAACATCCGATTACAATCATGATAATTAGAAAAATAACAATTGAAGCCAATATTAATTTTTTGCGCAACAGTCTACACCTCATCCAAATGGATTGAATTGATAACAAGGAGACGGTTAATTGGCCTTAACTCAACAACCATACGTTTCCCCTTCATTTCGCTCGTCGACCTATCGCTTTTTCAAAAATAAAAATGACTTCCCGCGCGCCGTATCGCTCCCGTATCTCCTGCTGCATCGCCTTCCCCGCCTCGTAATCGCCCGCGATGCCGACCCTCCCGCACGCTTCTCCGTTCGGGCCGATCGCGAGCAGTTCGACGGGCGCATAGCCGTTCTTCAAATAAAACCGCTCGACGTTCGGATCATCGGCACAGCCGAGAGAGATTTTTCCGTACCCTTTCCTTCTGACAGCGCTTTCGAAAGCGCCGAGGAGCCGGGAGCCGATCCCGGTTCCGGCGTAATGCTTCGTCTTGTCCAGGTTGACAGCGATGCCTTGCAAGGTGACCGCGGACGCGTCCTTCCGGGAAGGGTGCCCGTAACAGATCCCGGCCAGGTCGCCGTCATGGAATGCGGCCCAATACAAGCCGGGGTTGGCCTCGGCTCTCCGGACGAAATCGTCCCGGCTCTCCGCATCCAAATATTCGCATTGCAATGCGTGCACGATCCGGTAATCGCTTGGCCCGATCGGCCTGACGCTCACGTCCATCCGTCCACTCCCGCTTTCTCTCCGCGCTATCCCCCGCAGGCGGCTGCCGGCTCAGGACCGGAATGGCCTGAACTGCACCAGATCCAGACGGTTGCCGTAGAGGTCCTCGAATACGGCCTCGACGCCCCAGGGCACTTCCCGCGGTTCGCTCCAAAAGGAAACCCCTCTCGCTTTCATCGCTTCGTAATCGCGGCGGCAATCGTCCGTATGCACCACCAGAAAGACGTGATCCGCCGCTTGCGTGCCGACTCTTTCCGCTTTGCCGGGGGTGTCGGCTTCCACCATGACGACCGCCGTCCCCGAAGCTTTCGACGGCGTCAGCGTCACCCAGCGCGATCCGTTCCCGTACGTGTCGTTGGAGAGCAATTCGAAGCCGATTTTCCCGACGTAAAAGTCGATGGCTTCGTCGTAATTGCGTACAAGCAGCGTGACGAATGCAATTTTGGTCAGCATCCCGTTCCCTCCGTCAGAACACCCAGTTGCCGCGGCGGAACAGCGGTTCGGTCTTGCCGTCGGCCGTCTCCCCGTCGATATCGAGCTCGGCCGAGCCGATCATGAAGTCCACGTGCACCAGGCTCGAATTCAGCCCGCTCCGCTCCAGTTCCTCCGGCGACATCCCCTTGCCGTTCTCCAGGCAGAAGGCGTAGGCCTTCCCGATGGCCAGATGGCAGGAAGCGTTCTCGTCGAACAGCGTATTGTAAAAGATCCGGTTCGTCTTGGAAATCGGCGACTCGTGCGGCACGAACGACACTTCCCCCAGATAGCGGGAGCCTTCGTCGGTCTCGATCAGATGCTGCAGCACTTCGAGCCCTTCCTCGGCCGTCACGTCCACGATGCGGCCTTCCTTGAACGTCAGCGCGAAGTTCTTGATCAGGTTGCCGCCGTAGCTGAGCGGCTTCGTGCTGCGCACCGTGCCGTTCACGCCTTCCCGCAGCGGGGCGGTAAACACTTCCTCCGTCGGCATGTTGGCCATGAACGGCGTGCCTTGCGCGTTGACGCTGCCGCCGCTCACCCACAGATGGCCCGGCGGCAGTTCGATCGTCAGGTCGGTGCCGGGCGCGCGGTACCGGAGGATGCGGAATTTCCGCCCGTTCAGGTAGTCCGCTTTCGCATCCAGCATGGCGCCGTGCCGCTTCCACGCTTCCACCGGATCCTCCCGGTCGACGCGCACCGCCGCGAAAATCGCGTCCCACAGCGCGTCCGTCTGCCGGCTCGCGTCCAGCTCCGGGAACACTTTGGCGGCCCAGGCCGGCGAGGAGACGGCGACGATGGACCAGCTGACCCGGTCGGACATCGTATACTGCCGCCACGTCTTCAGCGCGGCGCCGGCGGCCTTGTTCCAGTCGGCGATCCGCCGCGGATCGATGCCGCGCAAGAGGTCCGGGTCCGAGCCGATGACGGACAGGAAGGCGGCATTGTTCTCGGCCATCTCTTCGCGTCCCCGCGCCTGCCACATCGGGTACTCCCTGAACGCTTCGTCCGGAGCTTTCTCGTATTTGATCCTTGTGATCTCGTCGTCGTTCCAATCGACGTAGACGTGCTTGGCGCCGGCTTCGTACGCCTTGCGGGCGATCAGGCGGACGAACGCCGCCGCTTCGATCGGAGCGTTGACGGAGAGCGTCTGCCCCGGCTGCACGTTGACGCCTACCTTGACCGCGAGCTCCGCATACTTTTCCAAATTCCGCTGAAACGTGGACATGGCGTTCCCTCCTGAATTCGTTAGGTACGGCTATTTTACCATATCGTACCTGAGGTTAAACACGCCGGTAGAGGAAAAACGGCCATTGAAAGCGAATACATTAAAATATGGCGAAAATACGGCGGTAAACCAAGCGATCCGATGGAGGCGCAGAAGCGATGGGCAAAAAAATAATGAACACGCCGGCGATATACGCCCTCGGCATGTTCGCAATGATGGTCCCCAGCCAGGCGTTCAGCTCGTTTTACAGCTACTTTTACGTGGAGAAACTGGGGCTCGGGGTCGGGCTGGCAACGCTGGCGCGGACGATCTACCTGATCTGGGACGCCGTCAACCAGCCGATCGCCGGCTACTGGTCGGACCGGACGAGAACCCGGATCGGCCGCCGCAAGCCGTGGATCTACACGGGCATTCCGCTGTTCATGCTGACGTTCGTCATGATGTTCGCCGTGCCGGACGGTCTGGCGGGATACCGGCTGTTCGCCTGGTTCGTGACGGCGCTCATCCTGTTCGAGGGCGTCGCCACCATTCTGTGGGTCAATTACGGCGCCCTGTTCCCGGAATTGTTCCGAGGGGAGCGGCTGCGGGCGCGGGCGTCCGCCGTTCAGCAGGGCTTCCAGATCGTAGCGATTCTGATCGGATCGGCGCTGACGCCGATTCTGTTCAACGCGATCGGGTTCGGCCGCATGTCGATGGTGTATGCGCTGGTGTTCGCGGTGTTCATGCTGCTGTTCGCCCTGAACGTGCGGGAGAGCGAGGAAGCGCGGAGAGACCCTCCGCTGAAGCTGATGGAAGCGTTCCGGGAGACGCTGAAAAACCGGGAGTTCTGGGTGTTCAACATCGCCAATTCGTTCGCGCAGACGGTCAACGGGCTGCTCAGCTCGATCATTCCCTTTTACGCGAAATACGCCTTGCAAATCGAGGAGTCGCAAGTCTCCATTCTGCTGGCCGCGGTATTCGTCTCGGTCATCCCGTTCGTGGCGGTCTGGTACGCGATCGTCCGCAGGCTGGGCGGCCGCCGGAGCTGGCGGCTGGCGTTCGCCGTCTACGGGCTGTCCGTCGTCCCGCTGTGGTTCGCGGGCAGCCTCGGCGGCGGCATTGCCGCCGGCATCGCCGTCGGCTTCGGGCTGGCCGGCTTCCTGGTCACGCCGCCCGTCATCAGCAGCCGAATCATCGACCTCGACGCGGAGAAGACCGGGCGCCGCCGGGAAGGGGTATACACCGCCATCGGCGGGTTCATCACCCGTTCCAGCGGGCTGATCTCGGCGGTCGCCTTCTGGATCGTCGGCCTGACGTTCGGGTATGTCAGCGGCGACAATCCGGGACCCAATCCGGAAGCGACGTTCCGGGTGCTGATCAGCGCCGTGCCGTGCTGTCTGCTGGCGGTGTCGTTCGTTCTGTCGCTGCTTCTGGGCAATATCATGAACGAGGGGAATAATCGAAAGGCGGGTGCGGCGCATGGGCAAATTTTTGATTCTGAACTGCGATGACTTCGGCCAGAGCGCGGCGGCGAACGAGGCGATCTTCCGTCTTCTGGAAGAACGCAAAGTGTCGTCGGCGACGCTGATGCCGCCGGCGCCAGGCTTCGCGGAAGCCGCGGCCTGGTGCCGGGAGAAGGGGGTGACGAACGTCGGGCTGCACCTGACGTTCACGAGCGAGTACGACGGGCTGCGCTGGGCCAGCCTGACCGGGCATCCGTCCCTGCACGACGGCAGTGGCCATATGCACAAGACGGTGGAAGGATTCGAGAAGACGGCCGATCCGAAGGCGGTTCGGCTGGAGATGCTGGCGCAGTTTCGGGCGGTGAAGGAGGCGGGGCTTGCGATCTCGCACGCCGACAACCATATGGGCAGCTTGTACGGGCTGGCCACGGGCCGGAGCTATCTGCCGCTCGTCCTATGGCAGTGCGCCAGGCGGGGGTTGCCGTTCCGGCTGCCCCGGCGCATCGATCCGCGGGACGGCCTGCTCGCCTCAATCCCCGGCGCGGAGCGGGCGCTCGCGAAAGTGGTGGCGCTGGCGGACGCGCTGGGCGTCGGCTTGCCGGACTATTTGCTCAGCCACCCTTACGCCGTGGAGGAGGGTGAGACGTACGACTCGTTCAAGCGGTCGATTATCCGAAAGCTGTATGAGCTGCCCGACGGCCTCTGCGAAACGTACATTCACCCGGGGGCTCCGGACGAGCGGATGATGAAACTCATTCCGAACTGGGAGAAACGGGTGTGGGAGTACCGGCTGCCGTTCGACGACGATTTCGTCTACGCGCTTCGGGACGCGCGGGTCACGCTGACCGATTACCGCAGCGTGCAGGCGCAACGCAGACCGCCGCGGCTGAAGGCGGCCGGGGCGCTGATCCGCTCGCTGTGGGGGAGAGACGGGTAGGCCGAACGACGTCGGCTGGGAGACATTGCAAAAGCGACATATTCCCGGACGTTTTGATAGAGTTCTCAGTATGTGTTGAATTATTTTCCATATAGATTTATAGTATATTTAAAAAAATATATATAACTAGAATTGGTCAGAAGGGAAAAGGGCAATGGTCGATTTTCTCGGGTTCATGTTTTTTTCCATGCTTGAGGGGTTTGCCGTTTTCGCCTTAACCTTTTATATCTATCGAATCGACCTGAAACGTTATTTTTGGCCTTCCCTTGTCATGATCAATTTGATTGATTTGCAGAATTATATTATTCGCGAAGATTTCAGACTAAATTGGGCTGCGCCGATTTCCAATTTAATCATTATGATTTTCTTTATTGCCCTTTATGTAAAAATCCCAATCGTTTGGGCTGCAATTATGAGTTTAACGGGGTACATTGCTTTTGGAATTATACAAACGGCCTTTTTCTTTTTTGCACCTGAATATTTTGAAATAAGTCGAACGCATGAAATTGGTTGGAAGATGTATGTCGGTCAAGCTTCTTCAGGTTTAATTGGAATAACTGTTGCCTTGTTACTATTTAAATTGGGCTATGGATTTACATTTGAATTTGAAAAACTGCGATTTCGTTGGGAAAAAATTCTGATTATCGCCTTAATCACGTCCTTTATCATTTCACTCGGCATCATGATAATTTACAGCGACTTTTTCATCAATCTTCTTGTTCTTGGAATCGCTCTATTCTTATTTTTAATCTATTCCTTGCAGAAGGATGCTGAAGAAAGATGATCCAGGCTGTTTCAGAGAAACTTGCTGCACGAATTAAAAATACAGTGCCCGATCATCCAAAGAGCGAAGCTGTTCTCGCTTTCTCTATTTCTTTTCTTTTAAATACCATCCTAATTATTGTATTTTCTCTAATTATCTCTTTAATAACGGGACGTATTGGCGAAACTGTAACCGTTCTGATCGCCTACGCTTTGTTACGCCAGTTATCAGGGGGTCTGCATTTAAACTCCGGAGTACTCTGCGTTATTGTATCAACGATGGGGGTGACAGCACTGTCATTCGCCAATTTTGGATTGGAAGGGACTTTAATAGTAAACCTGATCAGCGTCTGTTTAGTTGCCATTTTTGCTCCATCCCGCTTAGAAGGAACTCGAATTCCACAAAAACATTATCCCGTTCTTAAATGGTTGTCAGTTGCAGTTGTTTGCACCAATTTCTTTTTCCAATCCCCGGTAATTGCAGCTGCTTTTTTAGCTCAAAGCTTGACCTTAATTCATAAAAAGGAGGTGTTGAGAACATGAGGAGAAAAGCGGTGTACTTGCTTGCAACCATTTTGGGTGCAATAGCCGTCTTATCTGTTAGCACAGCGAGTTGGATGTACGTGCACAAACCGAAAACTCCCGAAGAACTCTTGAAGTAACATATTGGGGTGGGTGCCATGCGCTTGTCCGTTTCGCGGGATATAGACGGGAAGACCGGTATCGTCAATCTTTCGGTGACGGATGTCCTGTTTCTCGAATACGATCTCACAACCAAGAAAGTATGGGTTCATACGTTGCGGGATCGATACTATATTCCCGGTACGCTGTCGTTCTGGGCCGAAGCCTTGCGGGCAGGCGGATACGATTTCCGGAAAGTGGACCGCAACATTGTCGTTCAGGTTCCGAAGATCAAAGTGATGGACCGCACCTTCAAATACGCTTACTTCGAGGATCCCGTCCGGGAGAAATCCAAACGCATCACGCTGTCGCAAACCTACTTCAAGAAAATCGCAGAAAAGAACAGGGCATCGGACCTGCAAATCGTCATTATCTGAGGCCGCCGGAAGGCGGTCTTTTCCTTTTTTTGTTCGAACTGTGGTATAATGATAATACAACGCCGATGCGGAAGCACCGATGGGGCGTGGCCATTCTGGGCCGACTAACCGACGGGGAGTGGAAGCATTGGCAGTTTATCGATTGAAGCCGAAGAACGATTTCGTGTTCGGGCTGCTGTTCGGCGAAGAAGACTCCAAAGAGAGTCTGATTTCTCTTCTCAATGCCATATTGGGGCGGGAGGGGCAGGAACCCGTTACGGATCTTCGGATCATCGAGAACAAGCAGCTCAAGAAGCGGATGCTGACCGAGAAAACAGGCCGGCTCGATATTCGCGCGGAACTGGCCGGCGGCGAACAGATCAACGTGGAGATGCAGCTCGCGAACGGGCACAATATGGTCAAGCGAACGCTGTTCTACGCGGCCAAACTCTATACCGCGTCGATCAAGGCGGGAGAGAATTTCGGCCATTTAAAAAGGACAATCGTCATCAACCTTTTGGGATTTGAGTTGCTGAAAAGCGGGGCGTTTCACAGCACATTCCGTTTATACGAGGCAAGCGACAGGCGGCTTATGCTGACGGATGCGCTGGAGGTACACTTCATCGAATTTCCGAAATTCGAGCGGACGGCGAAAGACAAGCGCGATCCGCTGCACCGGTGGCTGATGTTTCTGGACGAGAAGCTGCCGGAAGAAGAGCTGAAGGAGCTGATGGAGATGGATCCGATCATCGCCAAGACGGAAGAGAAGCTGGAGCTGCTGAGCAGCGACGAATACGTGCGGGAACTGGCGGAAGCGCGAGCGCTGGCCGTAAGCGATTGGGTGACGTCAATGGAAGGAAGCCGCGCGGAGGGCATCGAAATTGGCAAGACAGAAGTCGCTCTCCGGTTGCTGCAAAAGGGAATGGATGTGGAATTTGCAGCGGAAGTGACCGGGTTGTCCGTGGATGAGGTTCAACGCATGGCTTCGGCAAACTCGCAAAAACCCGATTCGGAATAAATTCAAGATTGCCGCCCATGCACAGAAGCCGCCGGAAGGCGGCTTTTCGAATGATCAGGCCAATCGGCTTTCGCCGGTTGGCTTTTTTTGCAAGCTTCGACGCAGAGCAGAAGGAAATTGGATATGACTTGGATAGAAATATAACCAATTGATTATACTAAATCTTTAAATATATATTTATAATACAATGTAAAGCGTATTCAAAATCATTTGGTTCGATGTTAATCATTCGCGGGGTTTATCAAAATCGGGAGGTGAACAGCGACGATCCGGGGAGACGATCGCTAAACCGGCATTGTCCATTTCGGAAAAAGAAAGCGTTTCCGAAGAAAAGCGAGATTATCGAATTCAGGGAGGTCCGCCAATGAACCGAAAATGGCTGGTGGGGTTGCTCGTTGTGTCGCTCGCTCTGTTTGCGTGGGGCTGCGGCAAATCTTCGTCTTCCTCCGGGGCGAAGTCTTCCGTTCTGGAGGGCGGGGCGGGGGCCAATGCGACGGAACTCGAATACTGGACGTTCGTCGAGCTGCACGGACAGCACTTCCAGAAGATGCTGGAGAAATGGAACGCCGCGCATCCGGACCGGCAGATCAAGCTGAAAGTGACGGTCATGCCCTACGACGACATGCACAACAAGCTGTCGATCGCCGTGCAGACGGGCGTCGGGGCGCCGGACATCGCGGATATCGAGGTCGGCAAATTCCCCGATTTTCTGAAAGGGACGCCGCAGTTAGAGCCGCTTAACGACGTCGTGGAACCGTACAAAGACACGATCGTCAAATCCAGGCTGGATCTGTACAGCAAGGACGGCAACATCTACGGGGCGCCGACGCACGTGGGCGCGGCCGTCGCGTTCTACAACACGGAAATTTTGAAAGAGGCCGGGGTCGACTACAAAAGCATCGTCACCTGGGACGATTACAAAAAGGCCGGGCAGCAGGTCTATGAGAAAACCGGCAAGTACATGGGCACGGCCGATACGAGCGCGCTGTGGCAGTCCAGCATCATGCTGGCCCAGCAAGGCAAGGATTTCACCGACGACGCCGGCAACCCGGTCGTGAATTCGCCGGAGCTGATCAAAGGACTCAGCATTCTGAAGGATCTGCAGAAAAGCAACGTCATCGCGACGATCGCCGGAGGCCAGCCGGACACGGAAGAAGCGTACGGCGAGTTCAATCAGGGGAACTACGCGAGCATGATGATGCCGTTCTGGATGATGTCCCGGTTCATCAACTACATGCCGGATCTGTCCGGCAAGATCGCGATCGCGCCGATTCCGGTCATCGAGAAAGGCATGCCGAGATCGTACGGCGGCGGGGGCACCGGCACGGTCGTCACCAAGACGGCGAAAGACGTGCAACTGGCCAAAGAATTTGTGGCGTACGCCAAGCTGTCCCTGGACGCTAACATTGAAATCTGGAACACGCTCGGCTTCGATCCGGTCAACCAGGACGTCTGGTCGATGAAGGACGTGACGCACAATCCCGACAACAAGTACGTCAAGTATTTCATCAACAACCCGTTCGACGTGCTGAACGAGATCAAGGACGAAATCCGGCTCATCAAATCGACGCCCGCCTCGCCGACGATCAACAATGTGCTGGGCACCGTGACGCTGAACGAAATTTTCGAGGACGGCAAAGACGTGACCCAGGCGCTAAACGAAGCGCAGAAGCAGATCGAAGAGCAGTTGAAATAAAATCTCCCAAAATCTCCGCGTGCGGCGTTCCAGGCAACGCGAGCTACCCCGGCGACGGGGTAGCTCATTTTGAAGGAGGAAGGGTCCGATGATCGGCAGATTTCTGTACTCGCAGAAGGTCGCCCCTTACGTGTTCGTCCTGCCGTTCGTGCTGGTGTTTCTGGTGTTCTGGATTTACCCGCTGGCGAGCGCCCTGGAGATGAGCTTCCAGAAGACGACGCTTGGCCAGGGGGCCCATTGGATCGGATGGGACAATTACGCGAAACTGGCCGGCGACAGCGTGTTCCGGAAGGCGGTTGCCAACAGCGTCGTCTATATGGCGCTGACGCTGGTCATTCTCATTCCGTTTCCGATGCTGTTCGCCGTATGGATCAACAACAAGTCGCTGTGGGGCAGGGAATTTTTCAAGTCGTCGCTGTTCTTTCCGGCGCTCACGTCGGTCGTCGTGGCCGGCACCATTTTCCGCCTGATGTTCGGAGAAATGCAAGGCTCCCTGATCAACAGCTTTCTGGGGCTGTTCGGCATCGGTCCGGTCAAGTTCCTGAAGGAACAGGCGACCGGGTTCGTGGCGCTGCTGTCGCTGGCGACCTGGCGGTGGACCGGCGTCAACATCCTCTATTTTCTGGCCGGACTGAAAAATATTCCGGACGAATATTACGAAGCCGCCGCGATCGACGGCGCTTCCGCCTTTCAGCGGTTCACGCGGATTACGATGCCGCTGCTCAAGCCGACCACCATCTACGTCATTACGATCAGCGTCTACGGGGGGCTGGCGATGTTCGTCGAAAGCATGATGCTCTGGAACGGCAACAACTCGCCGAAAAACATCGGCCTGACGATCGTCGGTTACCTGTACCGCCAAGGGATCGAGAAGAATGAGCTGGGATATGCCGCGGCGGTCGGGATCGTGCTGCTCGTCATCACGATGGCGATCAATCTCGTGCAGCTCACGCTGACGGGCATGTTCAGGAAGGAGGATTGACATGAGCAAAGCGGCTGGATCCAGAATCGCCGTTTTTGCCGTTTTCGTGGTGATCTGCGCGCTGGTGCTGCTTCCGTTCTATGCGGTCACCCTGTCCTCATTCAAATCCGGCGCGGAGCTGATCCGCTACGGCCTGAATCTGCGCTTCGATCTGTCGGTGATGAGCCTGGACAACTTCGTCTATCTGTTCACGGGCGACCACGCCTATTTCACCTGGTTCACCAATTCGCTGGTGCTGACGGTCGTGCAGGTCGCGGTGACGCTGTTCATCAGCTCGGCGGTAGCTTACGGATTCGCGGCGTACCATTTCAAGGGGAAAAACGCGCTGTTCGTCTGCGTGTTGCTGATCATGATGGTGCCGTTCGAAATTTTGCTGCTTCCGCTGTACACGCTCACGTACAACCTCGGGCTGATGAATTCGTATGCCGCGATCATTTTGCCGGGGCTGGCGAACGCGTCGACCATCTTCTTCTTCCGGCAATATTTGCGCGGCGTTCCGCACGAAATCATCGATTCCGGCCGGGTGGACGGCGCCACCGAATACGGCATCTACGCGCGGCTGATCCTGCCGGTGATGAAGCCGGCCTTCGCGGCGATGGGCATTCTGACCGGCATGGGAAGCTGGAACAACTTCCTGTGGCCGTTCATGGTGCTGGGCGACGACCGCAAGTTCACGCTGCCGATCGGTCTGAAGACGCTGCTGACCCCGTACGGGAACAACTACGATCTGCTGATCGTCGGCTCTTTTTTCTCGATCGTGCCCATCTTCATCCTGTTCGTGGCGTTCCAGAAGTATTTCATCGACGGCATGACGGCGGGAGCGGTCAAAGGCTGAATCGGCGACGGGACGGAAGGCGCGGGGCCGCGCCACGGCCTACAGGATCAGCTCGACGGGAACGAAAATTTGCTCCGGCGCATAGTTCCCGTTGATATGATCGATCAGCAGCCTCACCGCATGCTCGGCGATCTTCTCTTCGTTCTGATTGACATACGGAACGTCCGGGATCTCCGGATAATCGAAAGCCAGCATTTGCACTTCCGACAGCGAGCGCCCCGTCTGCTTCAGCGCATGGTAGGTCAGCACCGACGTTTCCGCCGTCAGCGTGAACACGGCCGTAATGTCCCGGTTCGCCGACAGAAAGTCGGCAATGTACGCGAGTCCCTGCCCGCCGCGCAGAATGTGCAGCGGAACATGGCACCACAGTTTTTTGTCCAGCAGCAGATTGTGCTCGAGATAGGCTTGCTCGTAGCCCAGCGTCCGGTCTTCGATGGCGGTGTTCGTGTTCTCCGGGGAGATGAGCGCGATTCGCCGGTGGCCCTGGCCAAGCAGATGGGAGACGGCCTTCGCGGCGCCGCCGACGTTGTCCGAGCATACGCAGTACGTTCCGATGTTTCTCAAGTAGCGGTCGATGAACACGAACGGAAAATGATCCAGCGACAGCCGCAGCAGCGAGTCGCTGTATTTCTCGTCCTCGGTCGGGAAGATGATCATGCCGGACACCCCGGCGTCGATGAGGTCCTGGATGGCGCTCGCTTCTTCCGCCGAAGATTCCCGCGTAATCTTAACCAGAAGGCGGTAGCCGGCGGTTCGGACGAAATATTCCACGTGGCGAAGCAGTTTCTGCTCGACCCGGGTCGTCATCGCCGGAACGATGAAGCCGATCAGGTTGCCCGGGTGCATCTGCCGGTTGGCCAGGGTGATCGCTTCCTGAAGCCGGGACGATTCGGACACGAACGTGCCTTTGCCTTGAATGCGCACGACGATGCCCTCGTCGGCAAGCCCGATGAGCGCGTTCTTGACGGTAATTTTGCTGACCCGGTACTGGTCCATCAGCTCCTGCTCGGAAGGAACCCGGTCGTTCGGACGCAATTCTCCCGACATGATCTTCTGCTTGATATCGTTCTGAATTTGTTTGTACAGCGGGTGCTGGCTCATGCAACGGCTCCTTATGGGTGAATTAAGAAATAAATATAACAAATTCAATATATAAAAGTATATTTGAATATATTATAATTCAGTCGGTAAAAAGTTTCAACGAATATCGCGAATGTTGTCGAAAGTCGCTTTACAGACGTGTCGGTTAAAGGCAAAAGAAAGAGGAGGCGCATCGGGTTGAGTCATCCACTGAAAGCAAGCATGGTCATCGACAAGCACTATCGCATCGCGGACATCGACGATCGCATCTACGGCTCGTTCATCGAGCATCTGGGCCGGGCCGTCTACGGCGGCATCTACGAGCCGGGCCATCCGGCGGCTGACGCCCGCGGATTCCGGCAGGACGTGGCCGATCTCGTTCGGGAGCTCAAGGTGCCGATCGTGCGCTATCCCGGCGGCAACTTCGTCTCCGGCTACAACTGGGAGGACGGCGTCGGTCCGGTGGCGGACCGGCCGCGCAGGCTGGAGTTGGCCTGGAGGACGATCGAGACGAATGAGGTCGGCACGAACGAATTCGCGGAATGGGCGAAGTCGGTCGGCGCCGAGGTGATGATGGCGGTCAACCTGGGAACGCGCGGAGCCGATGCCGCCCGCAATCTGGTCGAATATTGCAACCACCCTTCCGGGACGTACTGGAGCGACTTGCGCGTGAGGCACGGCTATCCGCAGCCGCACCGCATCAAGACGTGGTGCCTCGGCAACGAGATGGACGGCCCGTGGCAGATCGGGGGGAAGACGGCGGAAGAATACGGCCGGGCGGCGGCGGAGGCGGCCAAGGTGATGAAATGGGTCGACCCGACCATCGAGCTCGTCTCGTGCGGCAGCTCCAACGCCGGCATGCCGACGTTCCCGCAATGGGAGGCGACGACGCTCGAGCATACGTACGAGGCGGTCGACTACGTCTCGCTGCATCAATACTACGGCAACCGGACGGGCGATACGGCGAGCTATCTGGCCAAGACGCTGGAAATGGACCATTTTATCCATACGGTGATCTCCACCTGCGATTTCGTGAAGGCGAAGAAACGGAGCAAAAAGACGATGAACCTCAGCTTCGACGAATGGAACGTATGGTTTCACTCGAACGAGGCCGACAAACGGATCGAGCCGTGGTCGATCGCTCCCCGCCAGCTGGAAGATGTCTACAACCTGGAGGACGCGCTGGTGGTCGGATGCATGCTGATGACGCTGCTGAAGCATGCCGACCGCGTCAAGATCGCCTGCCTCGCGCAGCTCGTCAACGTCATTGCCCCGATTATGACGGAGAATGGAGGGAAGGCGTGGAGACAGACGATTTTCTATCCCTACCTGCACGCCTCGACATACGGCAGGGGGCAGGCGCTGCAGCCCATCGTGTCGTCGCCGAAGTACGACTGCGCCGAATTCACGGACGTTCCCTATCTGGAGTCGGCGGTCGTCTATAACGAAGAGCGCGGCGAGCTGACCGTCTTCGCGGTCAACCGCCACCTGGAAGAGCCGCTGCAGCTGGAATGCGACGTCCGCTCGTTCGGGAACCTCCGGCTGATCCAGCACCTGGTGCTGGAAGGCGATCTGCAGGCGGTCAATACGGCGGAAGAGGAGCGGGTTCGGCCTCATGCGGGAGGAAACTCCGCTTTCGAGGACGGCTTCATCCGTTCGGTGCTGCCGAAAGCTTCGTGGAACGTCATCCGGCTGGCCCGTTCCTGACGGGCTTTGGAGATGAAGACAATCGGGCCCGGTGAAGCGGCGGACCGCACCGCCCGCCGCCGGCGCCCGTCCGGCCCGCGATCATGCGATCGCGGGCTTTTGGCATTGGAAGCCCCGACGGGTCTGCTTCCGTCCGGTGTATAAGGCTGGAGATTCTATGGAATCTTAAGCAGGAAATGGGTTCCCCCTAGAGACCTGTGCATCGGCGGAGGTATTGCATATGACCATTTTCGATTGGTTTCAGCGGCGATCCCGGAAGAAAAAAAGCAAACAGCCGCCGCTGCCCATCCCCGACCAGTATATGGAGCAGCATGCGGACGACCCCATTCCGAACAATCTCGAGAAGGCGGTGCAGTTGTTTACCGGACTTCTGGAAGATTCCCAATTTCTGACCGTTCGCCGTTTTCGTCTGTTCGGGCAGTTCCCTGCCGCAATGATCTATTTCTCCAACATGGTCGATCCCGAGATCAAGAATGCCGATATTCTGCGTCCTCTCATGTACGTTCCGGACCATCTGGCGGGAACCCGGATTGCGCTGAAGGACCTGAGCGACATCGTAATGAACGATGCGCTGTACTACACCGGCAGCGAGCGCCAGCAGAAGATGGGCAAAGTCATTCTGAAGCTGCTGCGCGGCGGGACGGCGGTACTCATCGACGGGCTGAACGACGCCATCGTCATGGAGACGACGAAAATCGCCCAGCGGTCGATTGACCAGCCGGAGACGGAGCAGGTGATTCGCGGGCCGCGGGAAGGGTTCGTGGAACAGCTCGGCACCAATATCTCGCTTCTGCGCTATCGGCTGCCGACGACCGACCTCAAGGTCAAGACGATGGACCTCGGCCGCGTTACCAAGTCGAAGGTGGCGGTGTGCTATCTCAAAGGCATCGCGAACGACGCCCTCATCCAAGAGGTGTTCAACCGGCTGTCGAAAATCGATATCGACGGCGCGCTGGACACCGGCTATTTGGAGCAGTTTATTGAAGACAGCCATTATTCGCCGTTTCCGCAAATTCAAAATACGGAGAGAACGGACAAAGCCGTCGCCAATCTGCTGGAAGGGCGCGTTATCATTCTGATGGACGGCTCGCCTTTTGCGCTGATTCTTCCGACCACATTCAGCCAGTTTTATCAGACGACGGAAGATTACAACGAACGGTTCCTGATGGTGAGCTTTGTCCGCCTGGCCCGTCTGCAGGCGCTCGTCTTCTCGCTCATCACGCCGTCGCTGTATGTCGCGATTATATCGTACAATCCGGAACTGATTCCGACCGAATTCGCCGTCGCCGTGTCCGGCGGCAGAGCCGGCGTCCCGTTTCCGTCGGTGGTCGAAGTGCTGGTTATGGAAGCTTCCATGGAGATGCTGCGGGAAGCGACGCTGCGCTTGCCCCAGCAGATCGGCGGCGCGCTGTCGATCGTCGGGGTGCTCGTTGTCGGCCAGGCAGCCGTCGCCGCGGGGTTCGTCAGCCCGATCACCGTCGTCGTCATCGCCCTGACGACGATCGGCTCCTTCGCCACTCCGGCCTACAACGCAGCGCTGGCGTTAAGGCTTCTCCGTTTTCCGCTCGTCGGCATGGCCAGCATGTTCGGCCTGTACGGCGTGATGGTCGGCTTGATTCTGATCGCCAACCACGTGCTGTCCTTGCGTTCTTTCGGCGTTCCTTATCTGACCCCTATTGTCCCCGGCAACTTCCAGGGGATGAAAGACACGCTCCTGCGCTTCCCGCTATGGTCGATGAAGCGCAGGCCGACGCTGCTGCATACGGATAACGACAGGCGTCTGGGGAAGGATGTCGACAACCAAATGAAGCGGCCTACGAACAATACGCTCGATCCGTTGAAAGTAGGCAACGAGAAGGAGGATGCGGAGGGTGGAATATCCCCGTCAGATCACGGTGATACAAGCGGCGGCGATCATCACTAGCACGATTATCGGGGTGGGCGTGCTGGCGCTTCCCTACTTCGCGGCAGGCCATGCGGGCACTGCGAGTCCGCTGATCACGCTGGCGGCCATCCTGCTGTCCTTTTTCGGCCTGTGGTTCATTTCCGTGCTGGGCATGCGTTTTCGCACACAATCGATTGTCGAGTACAGCGAAGCGATTCTGGGCCGCTGGCTGGCGTTCGCCGGCAACCTGCTCATCATCCTCTTTTTCGCCGCGCTGACTTCGCTGGCCGCCCGCGAATTCGGCGAAGTCGTCATTACGGCGGTGCTCAAACGGACGCCGCTCGAGGTGGTCGTGGCGATCATGCTGCTGATCGCCATGATATCGTGCCGCAAAGACATCACCACCTTTGCTTACATCCATCATTTTTATTTGCCGATCATTGTGTTTCCGGCCATCGTGATCGTCGCGCTTTCCTTAAGAAACGCCAAAGCGATCAACCTATTGCCCATCTGGGGCAACGCCAACAGCTGGTCGAACCTGCTGGGGGGCGTCTTGGTGGTTGCCGCCTTGTTCCAGGCGGCCTTTATCTATACCATGGTGATTCCCTACATGCGGCGTCCGGAACGCGCACTGGTGGCCAGCTCAGCGGGATTGGCCATCGCCGGCGGGCTCTACCTTTCCATTGTAATTGCCGTAATCGGCGTATTCGGCGCAGAGGAGACGAAGAAGCTGCAGTGGCCCACCCTCGAGCTGGCCAAGACGACGACGTTGCCCGGCAACGTTCTGGAGCGGCTTGACGCGGCTTTTCTCGCGCTTTGGGTGACGGCCGTATTTTCCACGCTGTTCTCGACCTATTATTTTACGATATTCGCGATCGGCAAGCTGTTCAGGATGCGGGACCGCAACATGCTCGCCCCTTTTCTCATGCCCTTGCTGTTCGCTTTCGCGATGGTACCGACCAACGTGCTGCACATGTACCAAATTATCGGCCAGGTCGGCCGCCTGGGATTGTATTTAACCATCGGGTATCCGCTGTTCCTGCTCATCGTTGCGAAGATTCGCAGAATAAGGGGGAATTCCGATGATCAAGGGCGTGTGGCCAGGCCGAATTGAACGGCTGCTCTGGATCGGGGTCGTTTTTCCGTTGCTGACCGGGTGCTGGGACCGGCTTGAAATCGAGGAGCGGGCCGTCGTTCTTGCCATCGGCATCGACGAAGTGGAAAACGGCTCGGAAGTCGAGGTTCCGCAAATTACGAACGAATCCGATATCTTTGCGCCGCCGAACAACCAATTGGTAAGGGTTACCGTGCAAATCGCGGTTCCGGGCGGGATTCCCCTCGGACCCGGCGAAGGCGGCGGCGGCAGTTCGGGCGTCGGGGGCGGCCAGCGATCGATCTGGGTGGTCGACGCCGTCGGGAATACGATCGAGGGAGCTCTAAACAACTTGCAGGAGCGCATCGCGCCCCCGCTTTTTTACGGCCATTTGCGCATCATTATCGTTTCCGAAGCTGTCGCCAGAAAGGGAATCGATAATCTGAACGACTATTTCCGCCGCAATCCGGAAGTCCGCCGGATGAACTGGATGTTCGTCTGCAAAGGGAAAGCCATCGATCTGATGAAGACGTCCCCGCAACTGGAGCGGGTGCCGCCGCTTTATCTGGTCAGCATGATGGACCAGGCCGTCAAGATGGGCCGGTTTCCGAACGACTTCCTCGGCCTGTTCTGGAGCGCTTCTTCGGCCCTGGGAAAGGAAGGGTTTCTTCCCTATTTGTCGCTCAAACCGCAAGGAACGATGGAAATCGACGGCATGGCCTTTTTCGTCAAGGACAAGATGGTCGGGTTGACCAAGCCGATCGAGATCCCTATGTATATGGGCATCATGGGCATGAGCCCAGCCGGCGGCCAGGTTTATGTCCAGGTTCCCGAAATGCACAATTTCGTCCTGTTTGGCGGCCGTGCCCGCAAATCGATCATCAAATCATCGATCCGGGACGGGGAGCCGCATATCTCCATCCATACCGGGATTGAAGGCGTCATTCTCGAGAAATTCAGCGAAGGGATGCCGCTGGACGACCGGACCATCCACCTGATCGAACGGAAGCTGGAGCACGACGCGCTGGAAGGCTACCGGGAATTGATCCGGAAAACCCAGGAGAAAGGATCGGATATTTTCGGCTTCGGCGAGATTATCCGGGCCAAGCAATGGCGGTATTGGAACCGTCATATCGGAACCGAGGAAGCGTGGCGCGAAAAGTACAAGACGCTGGACGTCGACATCAATGTCCATATTTATATTCGGCGGATCGGAATGAAATCGAGGTAAAGAGGGGGGCGGCGCTTTGGGATCCGGCTTGTCGATCGGTTACTTGAATTCCACAGTATGGCTGATGTTGCTCACAGGGGGGTTCATCCTTCTATACGATGTCTTTCAATATGAAAAAAAGGGACTGATAGCCGAAAAAAAGACGGCCCGGTTTCTGGGGTGGTTCAACGTCGTCGTCGGCATCGGCATATGGATCGGACATTGGCTGTTCCGCCAGCTCCTGCCTTTTTAACAATAAAACTTCACATTTGTGTACCAAAATGGCGAGTTCCTCGAATCGACCCGTTCTCCGCCCTCCTTTACATTGGAGAGAGCAGACTTCACAGCAAAGGCGGGAGTGGAAATGGAACTGCGATTCGAGCATGAAGACGGCCTTTATCCGGTTTTTCGGTGGGGGACGTCTCCGCTGGATGAAGCGGCAGCCGCGGAGCCGGTGCAGGTCCGCTATATGTCCGGGGAGCGGGCCGCCGTGAAATACCGGACGGCGCGGCGTCTGGACGCGGCGCGGTGGGAGGCGCTGGCGGAGTGGCGGCACGGCGCGCACCGGCTGCGCATCCTCGACGTGTGGACGGCGGAGCCGTCCCGGGTCGCCGTGCGGCGGCGGCTGACGGTCGCCGGCACCGGCGCTGGCGACGCGCAAGCGGGCGGCAAGCCGGACGGCGTTCAGCTTCGGCTGTGCCTGGCCATGCCCGGGCGGGCGGCGGCGCCGTGGCGCTTCTGCGCGCCCGCGACGCATTACACCGAAGCGATGCCGCTGGAGCGCTATCGCGAGGCGAAAACCTACATGGACGACCGGCTGTCGTATCCGTTCGTCCTGGGCTACGATTCCGAACGGAACGTTGCGTACACGTTCGCCCGGACCTTGCTGCCCCGGACCTCGAACGCGCCGCAGCGGCCGGACAAGGCCGCCTGCTATTTGCAGCGCACCGAGGTCGGCTCCCTCGGCTACGCCGTTCTAAACGGCGGGGAACGGGTCGAATGGAGCGCTTACTGGCCTTACTATGAAGGCGAAGGCAGCGTCGCCCTCGATTCCCGGGGAAAGCCGGTTGCGGCGTTCTATCCGTTGGACGGCGCCGATTTCGAGATCGAGCTGGCCTACGATTTCCGGATCGGCGAAGCGTCCGGCTTCGCGGAAGCGGCGTTCGCGGCGTTCAAGTCGTACGCCGAACTGAATCCTCCGCAGCCGGTTCAGCTGCCGTTCACGCTGCGCGACTCGATCGAATACCGCAGCGCATCGCTCGGCCAGAGCTACCGGGAGCTGCCCGGGGGCGGCGCCGGCTTCTTCTTCCATTTCGACCCGCGCCTCGGCTACGATTCGCAGCCTTCCGGGTTCGGCACGTCGTTCAACCACATTCCGCACGAGACCTATACCGGCATTCTGGAGTACGGATTCACCGGCCGGCAGCTCAATGCGGCATACACGATGGCAAGAAGGTATGGGGGGCCGTGGATCGGCCGGAGCGAGCGGGTCGTCCAATTCTTCGTCGACCGGCTGGCGATGCCGAACGGGTTCCTTTATTCGCTGTACGACATTCGCCGCGGCCGGCCGTTCGCCGCGTTCGGGGAGCCCGAAGCGCCGAAGCTCCACTACATCTCGCACGGAACGACCCCGGGCAATTACTTGCGCACGATGGTGGAGCCGGCGTACGACCTGCTGCTGTGCAGCCGGCTGTACGCCTCGCTCGGTCGGGAGCATCCCGAATGGCGCAACGCAGCGCTTCGCTTCGCCGATTTTCTGCTGCGGCACCAGAACGAGGACGGCTCCTGGTTTCGCGCCTACGAACCGGACGGCACGCCGCTGCGCCGCGGCATCGGGTTCGGGCATGACGACGCGTCCGCGAAATCGGCCAGTGCCATTCCGATTCCGTTCCTGCTCGCCGTCGGCAAGGAATGCGGCGGCGCCGGCGAGCCCTATGTCCGGGCGGCGAGGCGGGCCGGCGACTTCGTGCTGGAGCGCTACGTCGCTGCCGACCATTACCAGGGCGGGACGCTCGACAACCCGAATGTCGTCGACAAGGAAGCCGCCCAGTACGCGATGGCCGCGCTGCTCGGACTGCACGAGCGCACGGGGGACGACCGGTATTTGCAGGGAGCGGTTCGGGCGGCGCGGCTGTTCGTGACGTGGAACTACATCTGGAACGCTCCGTCGCTGCCGGGAACCCCGCTGCACAACGCCGGATTCCGCACCGTCGGCATGGGCGGCATCAATTCCATCTGGGGCGGAGGCGTCGTCGACATCTACTCGCTTTTCCACATCAAGGAGCTCGACCGTCTCGGCTGCTTGACCGGCGAGGCGTTCTTCCGCCGGATGGCCGAATGGATCGCCGTCGGTACCCAGCAGGTGCTGTCCTGGCCCGGCGACCGGATGGGCTTCGCCGATATCGGCATGCAGCCGGAAGGGTTCGGCGTCTGCAGCCAGGGCGAGGACGAAGGCATGATCGCCAAGGGCGACATCTGGGGAACGCTCGGGTGGATCTATTCGGCCGGCATCTTCGGACTGAGCCGGTTTCTGGACGCGCGCGCCGGCGAACCGGGAAGCGTCGAATAGAAAAACGAACGGAATCCGACACAATCCTGAATGTCGGTCAGGCGGCCGTTTCGTTACAGTAAAGGTACAACAAGCAAACAGGGCAGACAGGGGGAAACGACCGATGAGAAAAACAGGCAAATGGCTCGGGACATCCGCGGCGGCGCTGCTCGCCCTCGCGCTGGCCGTCAGCGGCTGCGGATCCAAGTCGGCGAACGGCAACAGCGACGGCAACGGCGGAGGGTCGCAGAAAGAGATCGACATCACGATGCTGAGCAGCTGGAGCACCGACACCGAGCGCGGGAAAGCGCTGAAGACCGTCGTCGACAGGTTCAACCAGGAGAACGCCGGCAAGATCAAGGTGACGCTGGACATCAATCCGGACTGGCCGGCCCTCCAGCAGAAAGTGAAAACGATGATCGCCGCGAACCAGACGCCGGACATTTTCAACTACAATTTCAATCCGAACGACTTGTCCCGGCAGAAATCGGGCAAGCTGCTCGATTTTACGCCTTACATGGACGACGCCTGGAAAGCCCGGTTCAACGAGCAGGATCTGAAAGCGTTGACGGTGGACGGGCAGCTCACGTCCATTCCTTTCGAGAAAGCGGGCATCCTGTTCTACTATAACAAGGAACTGTTTGACAAAGCCGGCATCAAGCAGTTTCCGAAGACGTGGGACGAATTTTTCCAAGTGTGCGATCAGCTCAAAAGCAAAGGCATTACTCCGATTTCGCTCATGACGGCGGACGACGCCTGGCATACGACGAACGCGTTCACTTATCTGGCGGCCGGACTGGCCGGCACGAGCGTGTTCGATCCGGGCAAGCCGCTCGATACGCCGGAAGTCGCCAAAGCGGCGGAATATTTGAAGAAGCTGTTCAATTACACGACGCCGGACGCGCTCGGCGGCAACTATTCGGTCAGCTCGAACAACTTCATCACCGGCAACACCGCCATGATCATCGACGGCCCGTGGCTGATCGGCTCGATTCCGGCCGAGATGGCCCCGAAAATCGCCGTCGCGCCGGCCCCGACGTTCGGCAATGGCAAAGTCAAGCCCGGCTTCGTCGTCACCGACGCCTACACGCCCTGGTCGGCGGCCAAGCAGCAGGACAAGACGAAAGAACAGGCGGTCGTTCAGTTCATGAAGTACCTGACGTCGGAAGAAAGCTCGAAGACGTTCACGCTGCAAGGGCAAATCCTGCTGTCGACCAAGATGCAGCTGACCGAAGACGAGACGAAGCAGGCCGGACCGATTCTCGGCCAGTATATCCGGACGAACGGCGCGGCGTCGGAGAGCATCGTCAACATCGTCCGGACGCTCAAGCCGTCCGCGACCTCCAAGCTGCCTTCGCTGCTGGAAGGATTGGCGCTCGGCAAGTGGACGCCGGAGGAATTCGTCAAGCGGCTGCAGGCTGCCAACCAAGCATAAACGGCTTCGCCGTCTTATAAAGATGCGGAACGTTTAGCGTCGGGGGGAGAGACTTCTCCCCTTTCTCATTCAGGAACCGGAAAGGAGAGGAGAACCCGCATGACGACATCCCGGCAAATCTATCTTTATCTGGCTCCGGCGCTGCTTATGACCGTCGTTTTTTTCGTGTTTCCGCTCATTTTCGTCCTTTTCGTCGGACTTCGGGACTGGGACGGCATCGGCGCGATGACGTACGTCGGCCTGGACAATTTCCGCAGCCTGTTCGCGGACCCGGCGTTCAAGACGGCGGTCGTCAACACCGTCTACTGGATTTTGGCCGGCATTTTCATTCATACTCCGCTCGGCTTGCTGCTGGCGCTCATTCTGTTCAAGAAGCCGGCCGGGTGGAAGTGGCTGCGCACGATCTTTTTTCTGCCCAACGTCATCTCGACCACCGCGCTCGCTTTCCTGTGGTACTTCGTGCTGCACGTCAGCCTCGGCCTGGTGAACAACGGGCTGAAGGCGATCGGGCTCGGATCGCTCGCCCGCGGCTGGCTGAGCGATCCGAGCACGGCGCTGTACGCCAACATGGTGCCCTTCGTGCTGTATGTCGGCTTCACGATGGTCATTTTCCTGACGCAGATGTCCACCATCTCGCCGGAGCTGTACGAAGCGGCCGAGATCGACGGCGCGACCGGCTGGCAGAAAGACCGCTACATTACGATTCCGCTGGTCAAGAACGCGGTCGGCATCAACATTGTTTTCAACACCGCGTTCTGCTTGCGCATGTTCGAATATCCGCTCCTCATGACGGGAGGCGGGCCGGCCGATTCGACGCTGAACCTGTCGCTGTACATGTACCGCGCCATGGTGACGGCGAACCAGTACGGCGTCTCGATGGCAGCGGGCCTCGTGACGGTCGCGATCGGCGCGGTGGCGATGCTGCTCGTGTTCGCCTTCATACGCGTGTGGGATAGAAAGCGCTGATCGCCATAAGCAATGCCGAGCATTGCGGTGCGACGCGCAAGTAGGGGAGGGATGAAGATGAAAGCGGTCCGCTGGTCGATCATCGTCCTGTTTCTGATCGTCATGATCGTGCCGCTGGCGTGGCTGATGCTCGCCTCGTTCAAGACGAGCCCGGAATTGTTCTCGGCGCCGTTCAAGCTTCCGCTGCATTGGCAATGGGACAATTACCGCTCCGTACTGGAGAGCCACCCGATTCCGAAATATTTTCTGAATACGCTGACGATCGCCGTCGTCTCGACCTTGCTCGCGATCGCCGTCGCCACGCTGGTGGCCTACGCGTTCATGTACGCGTTCAAATTCAAGTCCGGCTGGTTCACGCTGCTGACGTTCGGGATTTTCATTCCGACCAACGCGTTCCTCGTTCCTTATTATTTCATCGTCAACTGGCTCGGGCTGTACGACACGCTGTTCGGCGTCGCGCTCGTCTACGCCGGGGTGTCGCTGCCGCTCAGTATCATGATCATCAAGACGTATATGGAGTCGATTCCGAAAGAGATGATCGAAGCGTCGACAATCGACGGCGCCGGCATGCACCGGACGTTCTTCCGCATCATTCTGCCGATCTCCTATCCGGGCATGACGACGGCCGGCATCTTTCTGATGATCACCGCCTGGAACGAGCTGCTGTTCGCCTCGCTGCTGACGCAGAGCGAAGGGACGCGGACGCTGCAGGTGGCGATCCGGTTTTTCCTGACGACTTTCTCCGCCAATTATCCGGTCGCGTTCGCCGCCATGGTCATTGCGGTGCTGCCGACGATTGTCATATACTCGTTTCTTAGCGACAAAATAATCGGTGGAATGACCGCCGGCGCGGTAAAATAACGGAGACGATCCGACGACGGCGGAAAATTGCGGCGGCCCCGGGGGGTGTTGCGAAAGATGCGGGTGCTGATCGTGGATGATGAGGCGTTGATTCGGGACGGGCTGCGCTCGCTGATCGACTGGGCGGACGCCGGGTTCGACCGGGTGGACGACGCGAAAAACGCGGTCGAGGCGATGGAGCGCATCGAACAGGCGGCCCCCGATCTGGTCATTACCGACATCTTCATGCCGGAAATGTCTGGATTGGAGTTCGTCCGAACGGTTCGCGGCCGCCGTCCCGACATCCGGTTCATCATTTTGACGGGATACGAGAAATTCGAATACGCCAAGGAAGCGGTGGAGCTGGGCGTCGTCAAATATTTGGTCAAGCCGATTTTTCCGGACGAGCTGCGGCAGGCGGTGGAGGAAGTCCGCGACGAGCTGCTGCAGGAGCGGCGCCGGCGCGACTGGCAGGAGACGGCGCGGCGCCAGCTGGAAGCCTACAAGCCGGTCATCGTCGAGAAATTTTGGCGGGACGTGCTGGACGGCGCGCTGCCGACGAACGAGGCGATCCGCGAGCGGGCCGGCGCGGCCGAAATACCGCTCGACTACGCGGCCTTCAGCTGCGCGGCGATTCAGATTTGCCGGCTCGAGAACGTGTACGAGCGGTACGGCGAGCGCGATCTGGCGCTCGTCCGCTTCGCGATCCGCAACATCGTCACGGAGCTGCTTCCGGACCGGATCATCCACATTGCCGACGATTCGGACACGACGCTCGTCTGCATCGCGAGCGGCGAAGTGGAGGCCGGCGACTGGCGGATGGCGGCCGACGCCATCGAGCGCACGCTCAAGATCGACGTCAGCGTCGGGGCGGGGCGAACGTGCGCGGAACCCGCGTGCATCCACGCTTCGGCCCGGGAGGCGCTGGACAGCGTCAAATATTTGAGCATGCTGGACCAGACCGGATTCATCCGTTACGCAGACATTCCGTCCTGGAAAAAGGATTCGGTGGAATACCCTTATGAGCAGGAAAAGGAGCTGCTGGACGCGGTCCGCTACCGGGATCAGGTGCCGGACGAGGCGGCCGCTCCTTTTTTCGACAAACTGATGGGCCAGCATCCGACGCCGCAGATGATTCGGCTCACGTGCGTGCAGCTGCTGGGCGCGGTCTATCGGCTGGCCGACGAATACGGGATCGATTCGATCCCGACGTTCCGGGAGAGCGTCTCCCGCCTCGAATCGCTGTCGTCGGTCGGCGACATTCGGCAGATGCTGACCGAGCTATTGCAAACGATCGCGGCGAAGAAAAACTGCCGGCATGCCAGCTTCGTCGCGCAACTGGCCGAGCAGGCGAAGCGGATCATGCGCGACCGGTTCCGCGAGCCGGACATGAGCGTGGCCCGGATGGCCTCGATGCTGTGCGTGACGCCCAACTACCTGTCGCGCATTTTCCACCAGCATACCGGCGTCACCTGCGTGGAATTTTTGACGGAATGCCGTCTGGAGGAAGCGAAGAAGCTGCTGACGCTGACCGAGATGAAGACGTACGAAGTCGCCGAACGGGTCGGGTACGCGAACTCGCATTACTTCAGCTTCCTGTTCAAGAAAAACGTCGGATGCTCGCCGACCGAATACCGGGAGCGCTACGGTTCCGGAGCGGGCTCCGGGGATAAGCCGCAATGAAGCGATCGATCCGCTCCCAGATGATGCTCATTTTCTCGCTGCTGATCGTCATCCCTTTCGTCATCAGCAGCGTCTACATGTACTTTACGCTGGAAAGCCACCTGAAGGAGAACTATATCCGGCACCAGGAACGCACCGTGCGCAACCTGGGCGTCGAGCTGACCGGCTGGCGGAACAAGCTGGAGGACCTGTCGCTGCGCATCTACGGCGATCCGGCCATCCAGCAGTTTCTGCGCAGCGACAACGAGGTGCAGTCGGCGGAGCAGCTGGAGCTGGCGCTGAAGTTTCGGCAGACGCTGCAGATGTATTCGGGGGGCAGCGATCCGGCCGTCTCGGTCTACGTGGTGCGCGGGACGTCCGCCATCTACGGGGACGGCCGGAACCCGGTGCTGGACCGCTACATTCGGCAGCGGATTCCCGCGGCCGAAGAAGCCCGCGGCAGGCCGTTGTGGGACAACGTGCCGGGCGGGGACAAGATGGCGATGATCCGGCAGATCAACGACACCGAGACAGATTTGAACCGACCGCTCGGCTACCTGGTGCTGGTGTTCGACAGCGGCGAGATTCGGCGGATGGTCGGCCGGTACGCGCTGGACGAAGGCCAGCAATTCGCGGTGCTGGACGCCGGCGGCCGCTTCGGGTTCAGCACCGACCCGGCGCTGCCGCTATCGGAAGCGCGCCATCTGGAGCGGGCGCTGTCGGCCGTTCCGGAGAGGACGGTCGATCTGGGCGGGCATCCCTACGTGGCTTTCGCCGACCGGTTGGACGACTGGCGCGTCGTGTCCTGGATTCCCGAACGGGAGGTGGTGCAGCCGGCGCGCGAGCTTTTTCTCGGCATCCTGTTCGTCACCGCGGTGCTCATTCTGTTCTCCGTCGTGATGGTGCTGTTTCTGTCCTACCGGATTACCAACCCGCTTCGCATGATCCAGCGGAAGATCAAACAGATGGGCGAGGGCTTCTTCGGACTGAAAGTCCCGGTCATCCGCGACGACGAAGTCGGGGAGCTGGCCACGGCGATCAACCGGATGTCGGACGAGATCGTCAGCCTCATCCGCATCAACCGCGAAGAAGAGGCGAAACGCCGTCTGTTGGAACTGCAGACGCTGGAGTACCAGATCAATCCGCATTTTCTGTACAACACGCTGGATGCGGTCAACATGCTGGCGCGCAAGCATCGGGATCCGCTCATCGCCGACATGGTCACCTATTTGTCCCGGCTGTTCCGCATCGGGCTGAACCAGGGGCGCGAGCTGATCACCGTCGCCGAGGAAATCCAGCATGTCACGTACTATTTGAAAATTCAGGAGATCCGCTTCTCCGGGCAGCTCTACTGGGACATCCAGTGGGACGAAAGCCTGGCGCCGGTGAAAATCATCAAGTTCCTGCTCCAGCCGGTGGTGGAGAACAGCATCAACCACGGCATCCGCAAGCGCGACGAGCCCGGTCATCTCTATATCCGGGTGTGGGGGGAGCCGGACCGGATCGTGCTGGAAGTCGAGGACGACGGCGTCGGCATGGACGCGGAGCGGCTGGCGCAGGTTCGGCGATCGCTGGACGAAGACGGGCGCGGGCCGGAAGGCGGGGACGGCCGGGACCCGGGCGGATCCGGCTTCGGGCTGCGCAACGTGCACCAGCGCATCCGGCTCCATTACGGAGCCGGCTTCGGGTTGCGGATCGACAGCGCGCCGGGCGTCGGCACGACGGTCACGATCCGGCTGCCGCGCGGGGAAGCGCAGGGGGCTTAAGGCCGCGCTGGACGGGCGGCGGACTTGCCGCACGCAATCGCGTGCGGTTTTTTATAGTGAAGCGCGCCTATCCTTTTTGAATCACCAACGCGAAACGTCCCGCCTTCCATGAAGACGGCGAAGCCGTTTATGCTTGTGTGCCATAGTGTGGTATGCTGTGGGTAACGAAGCATTTGCGACAGGAGGAAGCGTCATTGGAAAATCGCCGCACAGCCGAAAGAGGCATTGCCCGCGCATGGGACGTTCCCGTCCGAGCCGGCGAAGGGCCGCACCTGAAGGTGGGGCAAGTTCTGCCGCCGGGCAACTGGAAGGCGTTCGACCCGTTTCTGATCATGGCGGAAGACTGGTTTCAGCAAGGCACGTTCGATTTCCACCCGCATCGGGGGATCGAGACGGTCACCTTCGTGCTGGAAGGCAAGCTGAAACATGAGGACAACCATGGCGGGTATGGCGTGCTGGAGCCGGGGGACGTGCAGTGGATGACGGCGGGCCGCGGCATTATCCATTCGGAAGATCCGCTGCCGGGAGAAACGGTGCACAGCCTGCAGCTGTGGGTCAATCTGCCGGCCGACCGCAAAATGACGGAACCCGCTTACCAGGACCTGAAGTCAGCGGACATGCCGGTTCGCCGGGAGCCGGGCGCGCTCATCCGCGTGTTCTCGGGAACGTCGGGAGACGCCGCGGCGCCGACGCGCAACCAGGTCCCGGTAACGTACCTCGAACTGTCGCTGGAAGCGGGAGCTTCGGTCGCGCAGGAATTGCCCGGCGACTACAACGGGTTCATCTACGTGCTGCAGGGTCGGGGCCGGTTCGGCAAGGACGAGACCGCCGGCGGGTCGAACCAGGTGCTGTGGCTCGGCCCGGCCGGGGACGCCGCGAACAGCCGTATCGTGATCCGCGCGGACGAGCCGATGCGGGCGATCCTCGCGGCGGGCCGGCCGATCCGCGAGCCGGTCGCGGCGTACGGGCCGTTCGTCATGAACACGATGGACGAGATCATGCAGGCGTTCGAGGATTATCAATCCGGCGGCTTCGGCCCGGTTCGCTAACGCGGCGGCTCCCGTCCGCGCCGTCTGATCCGCGCCTCCTGCGGCCATAACCGGCAACCGGTTTACTAAAACTTTGGGCGCCGGGGATAATAAAGCAAACATTGCTTTCAGGAAGGAGCGTGCGTCCCATGGCAAGGCGCAGCCGAAGGCTCATCGTGCCGGGCGCGGAACGGGGAGTCGATGCGTTCAAAGCCGAAGTGATGCGGAAGGAAGGATATGCGGTCGACCCCTCGCGGCCGGATGAGGTCAAGTACGAGGTGGCCAAAGATTTGGGCGTGCCGCTCAAGCCGACCGACAACGGCGAACTGTCGACGGAGAAGGCCGGCAAAGTCGGCGGGAAAATCGGCGGAACGATGGTGAGGGAGATGATCCGTCTCGCTCAAGAGCAGCTGTCGAAGCGGCCCTAACCCGGGTCGGCAGTCCAACGCATCAGGCTAGCGAATCTCCGATTCGGCGGCAATGCCGCATCGGGGATTTTTTTGCGAGGCCGCGTCCCGGACGCGAGGCGGCGGCGCCGATTTATAGCGGACTTCTTTTCATTACAAGCACCTTATGGATATGAAAGGGATGCATCGGCATCCCCTTCCATGTTTTTCATCCTTTTATTCCGGTGACCGTGGTTCCTTCGATGAAATAATGCTGGAATAAGAAAAAGACGAACAAGCAGGGAAGCATAAGCAAAATGGAAGCCGCCATGAGATAATGCCACTGGCTGACGTATTCGCCTTGAAACGAGTAAAGACCCAAAGACAAGGTTCGCACGCCGTCGGATTGCAAGTAGATGAGGGGCCCGAGAAAATCGTTCCACGAATGCATAAAAGTGAAAATAGCTACCGTAGAGAGCGCAGGCCGGATTAACGGGAGCATGATTCTCAGCAAGAGGCGCAGCGGCCCGCATCCGTCGATGATGGCGGCTTCGTCGAGCTCCCGCGGAACGGTCATGAAAAATTGCCGAAGCAAAAAAATGTAAAACGCCGTGCCGAAAAATGCCGGCACCGTGAGCGGCTTAAACGTATCGATCCAACCGAGCCATTTCATCAAAATATAAAGAGGGATCATCGTAATCTGGCCGGGAATGAGCATCGTGGAAATGAGAATCAGAAACCAGAAGCTTCGTCCCTTGAAATCGAAACGGGCAAAGCCGAAGGCGACCAGGGTGCAGGACAGCAAGGTGCCCACAATCGTGAACCCTGTAATCGTTACCGTATTGCCAAGAAGCTTCCAGAACCTCATCATGCGCATGGCGTCGACAAAGTTTTCCCAATGGTACGTTGAAGGGAAAATTTGCGGCGGAATCGTCAGTACGGCAGCCGAGCTTTTGAGCGCTGTCGTCAGCATAAACAAGAAAGGAAGCATGAAGAAGGCTGAACATGCGAAGAGCAGCAAGTAGGTGACCGTTTTAGCGAATATTCGGTTGCGGCGCATGCGATCCGCCTCCTTTCGTGCGGGTACGTTGCGTTCGGCGGGGTTTCGGGCGGCCTATTGCCGGAGCTTCGCCTTCGTAGTACACCCAGCGCCCGGACGTTTGGAACAATACGAGAATCAAAATCAAAATAATGACAAACAGCACCCAGCCTAGCGCAGAGGCATAACCCATTTTGAAAAATTGAAAAGCGTTCTGATACAGATATAAAACATAAAACAGCGTGGCATTGCCTGGGCCGCCTCCGGTCATGACCAGCGCCTGCGTGAACACCTGGAACGAACCGATCAGCCCCATGATCAGATTAAAAAACACGGTCGGCGACAGCATCGGCACCGTAATGTGCAGGAATCGGCGGAGCGGGCCCGCACCGTCCAATTCCGCGGCTTCATGCAGCGAGCGCGGCACGCCCTGAAGGCCGGCGAGGTAGATGACCATGCTTCCGCCGACCCCCCACAAGCTCATGATAATGATCGACAGCAATGCGGTATTCGAGTCCGCCAGCCAATCCGGCCCTTTCACTCCGAACCAGGAAAGCACGGTATTCAAAAGTCCGTAATTGCCTTCGAAGATCCAAATCCACATCATCGATACCGCCACGCCGGACACGACGGAGGGAAGATAGAAGAGGGTGCGGAATATCCGCATCCCCTTCACGTTTTGATTCAGCAATATGGCAAGAAGAATACTCAACACCGTTCCGAGCGGCACGCTGCAAAATACGTAGATTGCCGTCACCCGGAGCGAATCGCGAACATTCGGGTCGTGCACCAGCTTATCAAAGTTTTGGAGCCCGACGAATTTTGCGGGTTCGAGGATATTCCAGTCGGTAAAGGCGAGTCCGAACGAATATCCGAGCGGGAACAGGGTGAAGCAGGCCAGCCCGATCAGCCACGGTGAAATGAACAGGTATCCGGTCAGGTTTCGTTTTCGGGTCATGGCGCTCATGGTGCCCTCTCCTTTCACTTGCCGGCCAGAATTTCGTTGATTTTCTTGTCGACGCTCGCCAGCGCGGGTTCGGCTTCCTGTTCCCCGTTCCAGTACAGCTGGAGCAGCTTCGTCATTTCGGTATTGATTTGCGTCCAGTCGGCCGAGCTCGGAGCGACGCGGGCATATTGAGTGGCGTCGACGATTTCCTGGAGATGAATGTTTTTATAAGTCGGATGCTCGAAGCCTTTCGTGGCAAGCGGCGTGTTGATAAGCGATTTCAGTGTCGGCAGCCCGGCGAAGCCGCCGTTGAATTTACGCGTCTGGCCTTCTTTGCCGGCGAGCCACGACAAAAATTTCACCGCTTCTTCCGCATGCTTGGACGTTTTGGATACGGCAAAACCACCGAGCGCCATGGCGGTAGCCTTCGTTTTGCGCGCCGGAGGAGCGACGACATCCCATTCGAAATTCGTATCGCGCAGGATGGTCGAAGCGACCCAGGCACCGCCGAAATACATCGCGACCTTACCCTGTTGGAACAGTTGATAGCTTGGCGTCGTTTGCATCGAGCTGGCCGTCGGCGCCACTTTGTACTCGTTCATGAGGCTGCGGATAAAGGTAAAGGCCTCCAGCGCTTCGGGAGAATGGATGGCCGACTTCTTGCCGTCGCTGCTCAGGATATCGCCGTTATTTTGCCACACGAACGGTGCCCAGAAGTTCCAGCTCAAATCCTGGGCATACCCGTATTGTTCGATTTGATCCCCGTTGCGGACGGTGAGCGCTTTCGCCTTTTGCAGCAATTCGTCCCACGACATCCCCGCCTTCGGATACTCCACCTTGGCTTTGTCGAACATTTCCTTGTTGTAGAAAAGCACGATCGGAGCCGCGTCGCCGGGAAGCCCGTAGATATGGTCCTTCCATTTGTACCCGGCCATAACGTTGTCGAGAAAATCGCTGCTATTAAAGTACTTGCCGTCGTAGGCGGTCAAATCGAGCAGGGCGTTGCGGTCGGCGAACGAAGGCACGTCCTGGTTGCTGATCCAAAAAACGTCCGGGGCGTTGCCGCCGGCGATCCGCGTCATGATGGTCGAAGTGAAATCTTTGGCGATCGCTTGCGGCGTAATTTTGACGTTCGGATGAGCGCTTTCATATTCCTTGAAGATGGATTTATACAAATCGTAGGTAGGACTGTCGCCGCCGTTAAAGCCGAACGTCAATTCAACGGTTTCCGCGGGAGCGGCGTCGGTTTGAGCGCTTGGCGCGCCCCCCGCGGCGGAAGAAGACGGGGAGTTGTTTGCCGACCCGCCGGATGAGCAAGCACTTGTTACGGTGACCAATAAAGCAGCGGCTGTCAGTGCAAGTCCGAATTTTTTCATGCAGCATTCATCCTTTCGTTTGGAATTGGCCATCTGCGGCATGCAGCGGCATTAGTTCGTCTTCCAGCAATCCCATAAGCAGACCTGCGGCAATTTCGGCTACCGACCAGCCGGATTCGATGGCCCAAGGTCCCCAGCCGGAATCGGCCGGCGAGCCGAACACTTCCATCCGTTCCACATCGAGCGCGCGGGCCCAGGCGCCGTCGATTTGCGGGTCGGGGCTGACGATTTGCGCGCCGAGCATGAAGCGGACGGTGTCCAGCCACTTGCGCCGGAACCAGCGGTCTCCTGTCACGAAGTAAGCTTGAATCCAGGCCAGAGGGAGCCAGTTGTTCGAATAGAGCAGATCCGCAACGGGGTCTCCGTTGCGGGTTAACAGAGAGCTTTCGCCTTCGCCTGCTTTGTGGCGCATGGCGGCCAGGTATCCGTCGTCCCACTCCACATAGGCGCCGCTTTTGTGGGCAAATGCCTGCAGATCGTTTGCCACCCGGTACAGCCATTCGCGGTGTTGCTCCGATCCCGTGACGGCATACAGCCAGCTGAGGGGCAGAATGAGCCGGCAAAGCTCCTGGGTCTGACTTTGTTCCCGCTTTGTTAAGGGGTATACGGCCATAATGGAAGATAACCCCTTTACCGCCGTTTCCCGGAACAGCTCTCGTCCCGTCAAACGGTACGCCAGACAAAGCGCGGCATAATAGTAGGCGTTGTAATGGGCGCTAGGCAAATCTCCGGGAGTCGTGCGCAGCCGCTCAAGCTCCTCTGCCGTCAGGAGATGGTTGTCGGTCCGGGCGCGGCGCGTGCCGTCTGTCCCGGTCGTGCGGACCAGAAAGAGCAGCACGTCTTCGCATTCCTTCAGCCGTTCCGACGTTCCCTCGTACAGGCAGCGGAACAGATGGGGAAGCAGCGCGCGGGCCGCGTCGTCCTGATAGCAGACGCCCCATGCTTCGTCCGTCCAGCGCATCATGCCGTACAGCGACCCCGGCTCCCGGCACACGTAATGGTCCAGGACATAGCCGGTCAGGCGTCTGGAAATATGGTCGCTGCGGGGATCCCCGCTTACCCGGGAATGGAGCCAGTACGGAAACGCAAGCTCGCCGATACAGTCGGCCCGCCGGATGCGGCTGATTCGCTGGCGGCCGGTATAGTCGATCTCCGTCCCTAATCCTTCCAGGGCGCCGTCCTTTCCTTCGTTTTGCAGAATGCCGGCCCGTTCCACCCACAACAGCGCACGTTCGGCGGCTTTTCGGATCTCGTCCGCACCGGGTTCCGAGCCGGACGCCCGCTGTCCTTTGGACAGCGGCTCAACCGCTGCGGCCAAGCGATAGTGCCGGGGATCGTCGAAGCCCGGCACTTCCTGTCCGCATAGCCAGCCGAGAAGATAGCGGACCAGCTTGCGGACGCGATCGTGCGGAGCGTGGCGGGCGCGGGAGAACGTCGCCAGCCGGAACGCGCATACGAGCAGGCGTCCGTTCTGTTCGAACCACAGGGCGCGTTCCCGGTCCTCGTCCTCGGGGCTCCACTCTTCATCCGGCTTCGGAATCCGGTCGTGCGCCTGCACGTTGACATACGACAATAGCGGCGCTTTCTTGGAATAGGCGAAAGCGTGAGGCCTTAGCCGCTCGCCGCACTGGTCGTCGATGAGCGCGCCCCGCGGCTCGCCTTCCAGCCATCCCTCCGCCGCTACGGCCAGCCGGAGATAACGTGTCGAGGACGGCGGTTCAAAGTACACATTGCCGATGCTTCCCGTAAATTCCGCCAACACGCGTTTGCCCGCCGCGATCTCGCGCTCGATAAACGCGCGGACCGGCGGCGGAAGCAGCAGCGGCTGCGGTTCGGTGCCCCCCAGAATGGCATAGGCGTCCGCAGGATGGTCCGAGAGCCGAAGCGCATCGTCCGGATGCACGACCGCAAGCTCGGGATCGAGCATTTTCATACAGGACAACAGATCGCTGTCCGACGCAGCAATTGCAGCCAATCGCCGTTTTGTAGACGGCAAGTCGATTCCCCCTTTATATGCAGAACTATCCCCAAGCTACCACCGCGGAAATATCCGGAGTAGATGAAAATTGTATAAAAATCAGGACGATTGTGACCGGTGCTTGAAGAAGTCACAATTGTCCGCATGGCAGCACAAGTTTCGCCTATCCCGCGCGGCTTTCGCTTTTTATAATGAATCAATCGGAATTGAAGCCGAACGAGAAAGAGAAAGGCGGAGAACGAATTGATACGGGAAGCCTCGGAACGAAGGGAGCTGCTGAACTTTTACCGCTCGGTCCTGCGGCAGGATCTGCTCCCCTTCTGGGAGCGGGCCGTCGATCCGGACCGCGGAGGCGTCTATACCTGCTTCGATAACCGCGGGGAACGCAGGCTGAGCTCGGACAAATATACGTGGTCGCAAGGCCGGTTTTTGTGGCTATGGTCGCGGATGGCCGACCTGTGCGCACGGAAGTTGGCGGACGGCGATCGGGACCGGTACCTGGAGCAGGCAACGCGGACATACCGGTTTTTGCGCCGGCATGCCCTCCTTCCGAACGGCCATTGCGCGTTTCTGCTGACGGAGAACGGGGAGCCGAAAGAGCCGGTCTTGGGTCAAGGGTACGATACGAGCTTTTATGCGGACTGCTTCGTGATTCTGGGGTACACCGAGTACGGCCGGGTTTCCGGCGACCGCGAGGCGCTCCGACAAGCGGCCCTGCTTTACGAGTCGGTGGAAAGCCGCCTGCGCGCCAAGACGGTGCGGAGCGAGCCTTATCCCGTACCGAAAGGCATGGCGTCTCACGGTTGCGCGATGATCATGCTCAATGCCGCTCAGGAGCTGGCGGACGCATGGCAATCCGTGGACGGGGGACAAGCCGACCGGTTCCGGCAAAAGAGCGCCGCCTATATGGCGGACATTATGATGCGCTTCCGCGATTCACAGGGACGCGTGCGAGAGGTGCTGGCCGCGGGAGAGGCGGCGGAGCGGCAGGAGAGCGACCGGCTGCTTCTTCGCCATCTCAATCCCGGACATACGGTCGAAAGCATGTGGTTTGTGATGCGGGAAGCGGCCAAAACGGGGAACAGCGAATATGTCCGGCAGGCGGCTCTGTCCGTGAAGCGCGCGCTTGAGCTCGGCTGGGACAACGAATACGGCGGATTGTTCCGATATGTCGACATGGAGGGGGGGCCTCCCGCGGGACGGCGGACGAACGGGATCGAGGAGGCGGAACGGTTCGAAACTTTGATCGAAACGACGTGGAGCACGAAGCTGTGGTGGCCGCATTCGGAGTCGCTCTATGCGGCGCTGCTCGGCTACCGGCTGACCGGCGACGAAGAACTCGCGGGCTGGTACGAGCGCTTGCACCGCTATACGTTCAGCGTATTTCCGAATGACGACAAGTCCGTCGGAGAGTGGATTCAAATCCGCGAACGCGACGGCAAGCCGTCCGAACAAGTGGTCGCGCTGCCGGTCAAAGACCCGTATCACATTATGCGAAACGTCATGTTGATCATCGAGCTGCTTAGCGATTGGGAGCCATAAAGACGAGGGGGCCGGCTGGCGGATCAGCGCGAACAGGTCACAAGAGTACCGGAACAAGGCACGGATTTGCCTTACCCTCGCGCCTGGCGGCGTCTTACAATAATCTGGAGCCGTCCGGATGAAGCGACAGCATGTTCTTCAATTTCGTTGGACGGCAGGACAAGAGGCCGAAGGAGGTCATCATGCGGCTTTCGGATCTGAGTTTAGAAGAAAAAGTCGGACAAATGTTTGCGGTAAGCCACCGCGGCGCCGAAATGACGGATATTTCGAAAAGGTTGATTGAAACCCGCGGCATCGGCGGCATCTTTCTCGGCACCGATTGTCTGGAGGAACCGCGGCAGGTGCACCGCTTGACGACGGAGTTGCAGCGGGCGGCGCTCGGCACGCGGCACGGCATCCCGCTGTTCATTTCCGCCGACTTCATTGCCGGAGCCGGCTGCAAGCTGCGGCGGGGCGCCGTCCACTTTCCGAAAAACCGGGCCCTGGCGGTGTCCGGGGACGAAGCGCTGGTCTACGAGTCGGGACGCATCACGGCGGAAGAGTCGTTGGCGATGGGGGTCAATTTCAACTACAGCCCCGTTGTGGATATCAACAACAACCCGGACAATCCGGTAATCGGCACGCATTCGTTCGGGGAGGACAAGGAGCTCGTCTCCCGTCTCGGCTCGGCCGTCATCCGCGGCTACCAGGATCACGGGCTGATCGCGACGGCCAAGCATTTCCCCGGACACGGCGATACGCACGTGGATTCCCACGAGGATTTGCCGGTGCTCCCGTTTGACAGGGAACGGCTGGAAACGTTTGAATTTATACCGTTTCGCCGGGCGATCGAGACCGGCGTCGAAGCCGTCATGGTCGGGCATATCGCGGCGCCGGCCTTGGACCCCAGCGGCATGCCGGCTTCCTTGTCGCCTGCGATCATTACGGGCATATTGCGCGATCGGCTCGGCTTCGGCGGTCTCGTCGTCACGGACGGACTGTCGATGAAGGGGGTAGCGAACCGCTTTTCCATGGAAGAGGCGTGCGTACGGGCGGTTGCGGCGGGCGCCGACATCCTTCTTGCGACGGTGCCGGACGGCGAGATGGCGCTGTCTTTGATCGATGCGGTGCTGCAAGCGGTCCGCTGCGGCGATATCGAGGAACGGCGGATCGACGAGTCGGTGGAGCGCATCCTGGCGGTGAAGCGGAAGTACGGCCTTCTGCCGGAAACGTTCGCGCTTCGTCCGTTCGATCCGACGGCGACGGACCGCGAGTCCGACCGAGCGGTAAGCCTAGCGGCTGCCCGAAGGGCCGTCTCGCCGGTTCACGGAATGAGGCCGCTGGCGGAGAACGGGCGTCTGCCCGATGCGATCACGCTCATCCGCGATGCCCAGGCGGCGCGATTCGCGGAGCTTTTGCGCGGCAAGGGCGTCCTGGCCGGCGAAACGGTTGTCGACGCCGAGACCGGGCTGCCCGCCGCCATCGCCGGGACGGATGCCTCCGAGACGGTGCTTGTAGCCGCCGGCTATCCGAAGCCGATGCGCAAAGAAGTGCTGCGGGCATGCCGCGAGGCGCTGGCGCAAAGGCCGAAATCGGCATGGATCCATTTCGGCTCGCCTTACGATGCGGATTCCCTGCAGGGAGTGCCGATGCTTCTTCTCTACGACGCGACGGCTGATTTGCAGCAATCGGCGGTGGAATACGTCCTGGGCCAGTCCGGAAAATGGAATGAGGGGTGCTTGTGAAAGGCCTAGCAAAAACGCTTCGAGCCGACTGGATGCTCTATTTGTTCCTCATACCAGGCGTCGCTTATTTCATTATCTTCAAATATTTGCCGATGTACGGCATCATCATCGCCTTTCAGGATTACAGTCCGTTTCGCGGCATTAGCGGCAGCGAATTCGTCGGCTTGAAGCATTTCATCCGTTTCTTTACGGACGACGAATTTGCGACGGTGTTCCGCAATACGCTTCTGATCAGCTTGTATAAGCTTGTTTTCGGCTTTCCGGTTCCGATCCTGCTGGCGCTCATGCTGAACGAGGTACGGATCGGATGGTTCAAAAAGACGACGCAGACGCTGTTTTACATCCCGCACTTTTTCTCGTGGGTCATCTTCGGGGGCATCGTCATCCAGGTGCTGTCGTCGACCGGAATCGTGAATTCGGTGCTGCATCGGTTCGGCATGGAGCCCGTGCTGTTTTTCGAGCATAAGGAATATTTCCGCAGCATTGTTGTAATCAGCGATATCGTCAAAGAATCGGGCTGGGCGTCGATCGTTTATTTGGCGGCCATCGCGGGCGTCGATCCCGCTTTGTACGAAGCCGCCCGCATGGACGGAGCCAAGAAGCGGCACGAAATCTGGCATATTACGCTCCCGTGCATCGGCAGCACGATTATGATCCTGCTCATTCTTCGCCTCGGTTCCGTTCTGGAGCTCGGCGTCCAGCAGGTGTTCATGCTTTACAATCCGCTGGTGTACGAAGTCGGCGATATTATCGACACCTATGTGTACCGCGTCGGGCTGACCGAGCAGAAATACAGCTTCGCCGCCGCGGTCGGGCTGTTTCAATCGGTCGTCGGCCTCATCCTCATCTATGTGGCGAACGGGCTGTCGAAGCGGTTCGGCGGAGGAGGGCTTTGGTAATGCGTTACGCGGCGCTTTCCGACCGAATCGGCCATGCCGTGAATTTGGTTTTGCTTGCCTTGATGGGGCTGGTCGCCCTGTTTCCGTTCCTGCACGTGCTTTCGCAGTCGCTTAGCAGCCATGCGGCCATCGTATCCGGACGCGTAACAGTTTACCCCGTCGGGCTGCAGCTGGAGGCCTATCAACAACTGCTGCAGGACCGCGCATTCTACCGCTCGTTCGGCGTTGCGATCGTCCGCACCGTACTCGGTACGGCCATCAACATGACGCTTACCTGCCTGATGGCCTATTCCCTTTCGCGCAAGCATTTAAAAGGGCGGGGGCTGATCATGAATATGATCATCTTCACCATGATCTTCAACGGCGGCATGATTCCGACCTTTTTGCTGCTCAAGCAGCTTCATCTGCTCGACACCATCTGGTCGCTGCTTCTGCCTTCGGCGGTCAGCGCCTTTAACCTGATTTTGCTGAAAAATTTTTTCCAGACCATTCCCGAAAGCCTGGCGGAATCGGCCCGAATCGACGGCGCGGGCCACGGCGTCATTTTGCGGCGCCTGTTCGTCCCGCTGTCCCTTCCCGCGATGGCGACGCTGACGCTGTTTTACGCGGTGATGCATTGGAATACGTACTTCGACGCGGTGATGTACATCAACAATCCGAAGCTGCTGCCGCTGCAGGTGTATCTGCGGAATGTCATCGTTCTTAACGATTCCAACATGAACGTGACCGATTTTTCGGGCGCGACGCTGATTTCCCCGGAAAGCCTGAAGGCGGCGGCGATTATCGCCAGCATCGTCCCGATGATTGCGGTTTATCCGTTCGTGCAGCATTATTTCGTCAAGGGAGTGATGCTGGGAGCCGTCAAGGAATAAGGCTCGCCGAACGGAAATCAAGGTGTCGCAAGGAAAGGGCCGGTCTCGGCATGCGTTCAAAAACGAAGGAGGGTTAATGGCATGAAACGAACGTTGATTTCGATTCTGTTGACGGCGGCACTCGCCGTATCCGCGCTGGCCGGGTGCTCATCGGGGGGCGGCAAGGAGGAAAACGGCAAAAATGCGTCGCCCGCGGACGGTCGGCCGACCGTGAAGGCGTTCATTATGGGAGGAGCGACGTTCCCCGACGGGGAGGATATCAACCACAATCCGTGGATGACGATGCTCCGCGAAGAAACGGGCGTCGACCTGCAGATCCAATACGGGCCCGCGGACGCCGACGAATATATGAACAAGCTGAATCTGATGCTCGCGTCGGGCGATATTCCCGACCTGTTCATCATTCCCAGCGCTAATCAAAGCTGGCTGATGGACAACGCGAAGCTCGGCGCCGTCATGCGGCTCGACGGCAAGCTGGATCGGTACGCGAACTTAAAGAATGCGGTCTACCCCGAAGCATGGGACGCGGTGACCTACGACGGCGGCATTTACGGCGTGCCCGTGCTGGCCGACGGGAATTCGGCGACGGACAACGTCTATATCCGCAAGGACTGGCTGGATAAGCTGAAGCTGGACGTGCCGAAAACGCTGGACGAGTTTTCCAAGGTGGCCAAAGCGTTTAAAGAGCAGGATCCGGACGGCAACGGAAAGGCCGACACGCTGGGCCTGATCGCCTACGACAACATGCTGGCCTGGTCGAGCCTGTTCGGCGCATTCGGGGTCATTCCCGGCTACTGGGTGGAAAAGAACGGCACGCTCGTTCCGGCGGACATCCAGCCCGAAATGAAGGACGCCCTTGCCTATATTCATCAGCTCTTTGCCGACAAAGTGCTGGACAACGAATGGCCGATTACGAAGAAGGCGGCTTATGAAGAGAAAGTGGCCAACGGGAAGGCAGGTTTGTACGAGGGAAGCTGGGCGGCCGTGCGCAGCGAAATTCAAACCAGCCGGCAGAACGATCCGAAGGCCGAATGGATCGCCATCGCTCCGCCGGTCGGGCCCGGAGGCAAACAGGGCGTCTTCGGCGGGCCCAAGTACAAATCGATTATCGTCATTTCCAGCCAGGCCCATAACGTCGACGCGATTCTGAAACTGCTCGATTGGCAGGCCGTGCCGGAGAACCGCGACAAATTCGTTTTCGGGTTCGGTCAATACGGCGAAAATTTCATGTATACGAAGAAAAACGGCTCCATCGAGCTGAATTTCGAGAACCACAACAAATACGGCTACCGCCAGCAGCTCATGTTTATGCAGCCCAAGGAACTGAACGAGCAAAAAATGGAAGCGCTCGGACCGCAATTCAAGCTGAACGACATGATCAAGCTGTCGATCCAGTACGGCATTCCGAACGCCTTCACCGGGGCGCCGACCCCTTCCATGGTGGAAAACCAGAGCGCTTTGGACAAATTGCGCCAGGAGACGTTCACGAAGATCATCATCGGCGAGCTGCCCGTCAGCGCGTTCGACGATTTCGTCGCGAGCTACAAGGCCAAGGGCGGAGACCAAATCATGAAAGAGGTGGCGGACTGGTACGCACAGAAGAAATAATAGAATAGCAACAAAATGACAAAGCGAAGCGGTGAGCGGCATGAGGAATGGGGTCCCCCGGCTCAAAACAACCACGATCAAGGGACGGTTTGTCCGCATCGTCCTCGGCAACCTGATTCTTTTTGCCGTCGTGACCTTCTCGCTGATGAGCTGGTTCCAATCGGTCCTGGAGAAGAAAATCGGAGATTCGGCGCTGCAATCCGTACGGACGGTGGCGGGGAATATCGACGCTTATCTGAAAAACGTCATCCGTCTCTCCGATTCGATCGTGGCCGATGAGGAACTGCAGAACTTGCTGAAGGAGAACCAGAGCTTCGACGCCACAAGGCCGGTATGGACCATGATCGAGGCTTTGAAGGAGCTCAAAGGGTACTCCGTGGTCAACGAGTTCATTTACTCGATCGGCATTTACAGTCCGGACTCCCGGAAAATGCTGACCACCGCGGACGGCATCTACACGCTGCCGGAAGGCGCGCAGCCCGACTGGCTGGACACGGTGCTCCAATACAGGGGTTCGCCTTATATCGGAAGCGGCCTGGTCTATGCGGTTCCTTCGTTTTCGCAGGAGCACCGGGCGTCGACCTTCAGCGTCGCCAGAAGAATGCGGACCGGGATCAAGACCGAGCATGTGTTGTTGCTGAACAGCGACAAAAGCGTGCTGGGCAAAATGATCGGCGATGTCGACGGCATAGAAGGCGCCGGCATCCTCGTCACCGACGAACGCGGCGGCACGGTATATGCGGCGGGCAATCCCGATGTCAGGTCGGCCGACCTGTCCCGCGTCCCCTTGAAGGAAGGGGAGGAAGCGGATAAACTGCGGGGCGTCAAGCTTAACGGCAAAAGCTATTTCGTGATTCGCAAGCGGTCGGACGTTTCGGGGTGGACGGTATCCCTCGTCATGCCGGAGTCGGCGGTCTTCAGCGAGGTAACGGTCATGAAGCATGTCGTTCTGGCTCTGCTGGCCTTGCTGTCGGTCTTTTCTTTGCTGTTGTTCGCCTTGCTGTATGTGCAGCTGTCGCAGCCGATCAAGCGGCTTATGACCGGCATGATGCAGGTGGAAAAAGGGATTCCCTTCGTTCCGATTCCGATCCGCCGCATGGACGAGCTCGGTTATTTGCAGCAACGGTTTAACCAAATGGTCGCCAACGAGCAGCAGATGCGAAAGCAGATTTATTCGGAGAAGCTTCACAAGAAAGAGATCGAGTTGAAATTTTTGCAGTCGCAGGTCAATCCGCATTTTCTCTACAATACGCTCGATTCGATTTACTGGGTGGCGCTGGGCAGCGGCGTGGACGAAATCGGCTCGCTCGTTCTGGACTTGTCGCGGTTTTTTCGAATCAGCTTAAGCCGGGGGAAAGACTTCATCACCGTTGCGGAGACGCTTGAGCATCTGCAGTGCTATCTCCGCATCCAGCAGTTCCGCCATATGGATAAATTCGAAGTCGTCTGGGACGTCGATCCTTCCCTGCTGGATGTCAAAATCATGAAGCTGATGCTCCAGCCCGTCGTCGAGAACGCGATTGTGCACGGGTTGGAAGCGGTGGCCGGCACCTGCATGCTGCAAGTCGGCATCAAGCGGTCGGGCGAATTTCTGCAGTGCTTCGTCTCCGATACGGGCGTCGGCATCGAAGCGGACAAACTGCGCGAGCTGTGGGCGGAAATTCGCGAGGAGGGGGAAAGCGGCAACAAGACCTACGGGCTCAAGAACTTGTACCAGCGTCTGCATATCGTATACGGGGACGACATGCGCTTTTTGATCGAAAGCGATGCCGGCAAGGGAACCAAAGTGACGATCATGATCCACTTGAACCGATTGGAGCGATCGACGGATGCTAATGAAAGCCATCATCGTGGAGGATGAGCCGAGAGTTCGCAAAGGTCTTTCCGAGATGGTCGACTGGAAGGACATCGGCTTCGAGCTGGCGGGAACGGCGGCAAACGGAAAAGAAGGGCTGGACCTGTTCGAACGCACCGCCCCCGATCTGATCATTTGCGACATCCGGATGCCCGTTATGGACGGGCTAGCCATGGCCGAGGCGGTGCTGGAGCGGAAACCGGGCGTACGGATCGTGATCCTGAGCGGATATGACGATTTCGAATACGCGCAGCGCTGCCTGTACCTCGGGGTCAAATCGTATTTGCTCAAGCCGGTCGGCAAAGCCCAGTTGGAGGAGGAGCTTCTCAAGCTGCGCGACAATTGGCTGAAGGATCTGGAGGAGTACAACATCGCGACCGCCTTTATGGATAAGCTCAGAACGCATTTGCCCGTCCTCCGCTCGGCGTTTCTGGAAGATTGGCTGAACGGTCCGGAGCGGATGGACCGGGAAGAGCTGCAGGAGAACCTCGCGTTTCTGGATATTCCCTTCCATCTGGATTGGAAGACGTCGGTGGCGGTGTTCGAGCTGGATGTGGAAGAGGGCAAATATTCCCCCAACGATATTCGCCTGCTGCAGTTCGGCATGCAGAACATTGCCGAGGAGCTTCTGGACGGCAGAGGAATCGTCTATGCGAGAGGAAACGGCCAGACCGTGGCGCTGTACCAGACGGATCGGTCCGCGGATGCGGACCGGTTTATGACGTGGGTCGAGCAGGCCAAGCGTGAAATCGCCCGCTACTTGAAGTCGACCGTTACCGTCGGGATCGGAGCGGCGGCCGCGGAAGCGGAGGATGTGCCGAAGCAGTTCAAAGCCGCGCTGCATGCGCTGCGTTTGAAATGGACGGTCGGTCCGGGCGTCATTCTGCACGAAGGCTTGGTGCTGCCGCGCTCGGACCGGGGAATCTGCTTGAACGAAGCGGATCGCGAGCTCGTGATTCACTGTGTGGAAACGGGGGACCGGAAGCGGCTGGAGGAACTGCTGCAGCGCTACTTCCATCCGGACCCCGCGTCCGAGCTGCCGAGACGCAATCTGCGGGAGGTCGCGTTCCAGTTCGCCGGGCTGTACGCCTCGCTGGTGCAGCGCTTGGGAAAAACGCTGGACGAAACGCTGTCGGAAGAAGAGATGGCACGTTATCGCGAGCCCGAACGTTTTCGCGGCGCGGAGGACATGCGGATTTGGTGGACCGCCCGGTTCGCTGCGCTCTGTTCTTATTTCGAAGGCTTCCGCACCGACCAGAAGGCGAAGTTGGTGAAAAGCATCGAAGCGTTCGTGGAGGAACGCATCATGGACAATATCAGCCGCGAAGAAGCGGCGCGCCACGTGCATATCAATGTATCGTATTTGAGCCGGATTTTCAAAGAGGCGACGGGAGAATCGTTCTCCGATTACGTGCTGCGCAAAAAAATCGAAAAGGCCATCCACCTGCTGAGGGACGACAACGCGATGGTTTACGAGGTGGCCGACCGGCTCGGCTATAAAGACCCAAGCTATTTTGCGAGAATTTTCAAAAAGTACACCGGAAAAACGCCTTCGGATTTTCAAAAGTAGGGAGGAACGCGGGGCGTGAGAGGGACCGAAGCGAAGGCCGACGTTGTGGTCATCGGCGCAAGCACGGGCGGATGCGCGGCGGCGCTGGCCGCGGCGGAAGCGGGAAAAATCGTGATCTTGACGGAAGAGAGCGATTGGATCGGCGGACAATTGACGAGTCAGGCCGTGCCGCCGGACGAACATCCGTGGATCGAGCAGTACGGCTGCACGCTGTCCTACCGCAAATTCAGGGAAGGCGTCCGCTCATACTATAAGCGGCATTTTCCGCTGACGGAGGCAGCCGTCTCCCAGCCGCTGTTCAACCCCGGAAACGCCATGGTAAGCCGCATCAGCCACGAGCCCCGCGCCGCGCTCGCTGTATTGGAAGCGATGCTTGCGCCTTACGTGCACAGTGGAACCGTCACCGTCGTCAAAGGCGTCAGGCCGGTGGCCGCCGAAACGGACGGCGACCGGGTGCGGGCCGTCACCTTGGAGCATGTGGACGATGGAACGAGGCTGACGGTGACCGGCGGCTATTTTTTGGACGCGACGGATTGCGGCGACCTGCTCCCGCTGGCCGGCGCGGAATACGTCACCGGCGCCGAATCCGCCGCGGAGACGGGGGAGCCCCATGCGGTCGACGGGCCCGCGATGCCGCAAGACATGCAGGCTTTCACCTATTGCTTCGCCATGGACTATCGGGAAGGCGAAGACCATACGATCGAACGTCCGAAGCAGTACGATTTCTGGCGCAGCTACCGCGCCGACTTCTGGCCGGCGCCTCAGCTCAGCTGGCATTCGCCGAGCCCCCGTACGCATGAGCCCGTGGAATATGTCCTGTTTCCGCACGACGGCAAATTTTCTTTGTGGCGTTACCGGCGGATTCTCGACCGATCGCATTTCCGGCCCGGCTTATTCGCAAGCGACATCACGGTCGTAAACTGGCCGCAGAACGATTACTGGCTGGGACCGATTATCGACGTGACGCCCGAGGAGCGGAACGCCCATCTGGAGGCCGCGAAGCAGCTCAGCTTGTCGCTGCTCTATTGGATGCAGACGGAAGCCCCGCGGCCCGACGGAAGGCTCGGGTATCCGGGACTGCGGCTCAGGAAGGATGTCGTCGGCACCCGGGACGGCCTCGCGAAAATGCCGTACATCCGCGAATCCCGGCGAATCCGCGCCGAATTTACGGTGCTTGAGCAGCATATCAGTCCCGCGATCCGGGGGGAAGCCGGAGCGCAAACGTTCGACGACAGCGTCGGGATCGGTTTTTATCATATCGATCTGCACCCGAGCTCCGGGGGACGCAACTACATCGATATTCCGTCTCTGCCGTTTCAAATTCCGCTCGGCTCGCTCATCCCGGTGCGGCTGGTCAATTTGCTGCCGGCCTGCAAAAACATCGGCACGACCCATATCACCAACGGCTGCTACAGGCTTCATCCCGTCGAGTGGAACGTCGGAGAGGCGGCGGGGTCGCTGGCGGCGTTCTGTCTGGATGAGGGCTTCATTCCGAAGGAAGTGCGTCTGGACAAAGGGAAGCTGGAAGCGTTCCAGCGCCGGCTTGTAAAGCGCGGCGTCGAGCTGTCGTGGCCGTAAGACCGTTTCGGCGTTTCATACGCCGGTTATACGGATAAGAATCATAGAATCACTGAGGAGGGATGTGCGTTGAAAGTATCCATTATCGGGTGCGGAACGATGGGAATCACCTACGCGAAAAACTTGGCCTCGATGGAAGAGGCCGATCTCGCGGGGGTGTGCGACGTCGACGCGGCGAGGGCGGAAGAGGCGGCGAAAGCCGGCGGAACCCGCGCTTATTCGGATTACAGGACCATGCTGGAGAAGGAAAATCCGGATGTCGTGTGCGTCTGCTTGCCGACGTATCTGCATAAGCGGACCGTCATCGAGCTGGCGCGGCTCGGCAAACACGTCATCTGCGAAAAGCCGATCGGCCTGACGCTGGAGGAAGCGGACGCGATGATCGAGGCGTGCCGGGAAAACGGCGTGCGTTTGTTCGTCGGGCATGTCGTTCGCTTTTTCCCGAATTATGCGGATGCGGCCGGGCAAATCGCCCGCGGCGAGACCGGCGGCCCGGGCGTGGCGCATTTGAAGCGGTACGGCAGCTACCCGCAGGGCAACGGGCAATGGTATCACGACCGCAGCAAGAGCGGCGGCGTCATTATGGATTTGATGATTCACGACATCGATTTCGTCCGTTCCGTATACGGGGAAGCGGACGCCGTATATGCCGCGAAGGCGCAAGCCGGCGGCGACGATCCGTTCGAATACGCCATGGTCACCATCCGTTTCCGCAACGGGGCGATCGCCAATCTGACCGCGTATTGGGGGTATCCGGGGCCGTTTACGACGGAAGCGGAATTCGCCGGCAGCCAAGGGGTGCTTCGTCTCGGCAGCGAATCTTCCCGCTCCCTGATCGTGACGAGCAAGGAAAAGGAGCGGGAAGGGAAGGCGGCGGTGCAGGTGCCGCAAAGCCCGATGAGGCACGATCCTTATTATCGCGAACTGAAGCATTTCCTGGCTTGCATCCGCGACGGATCCGAGCCGCTCGTCACCGCGGAAGACGCCAGAGCCGCGCTGGAAATCGCGCTTGCCGCGGAACGGTCGTGCCGAACCGGCCAACCCGCGGCCATAGGAGGAAAAAGGGCATGAAAGCCAAACTGAAAGTCGGGATGATCAGCTTCGCACACATGCATGCGGCGTCCTATTTGCAAGCGCTGCTTGCGCGCAAGGATGTGGAACTCGTCGGCATTGCGGACGAGAACCGGGAGCGCGTCCGGCCCTTTCTGGAGCGTTACGGTCTGGCCTATTACGAAGATGCCGGCAAGCTGCTCGCCGCGGACGTCGATGCGGTCGTCATCTGCTCGGAGAACGTGCGCCACGCGCCGCTGACGATTCAGTCGGCCCGGGCCGGCAAGCATGTGCTGTGCGAAAAGCCGCTCGGCATTTCCGAAGTGCAGATGCGGGAGATGATCGAAGCCTGCCGCGCGAACGGCGTTCAACTGATGACCGCCTTTCCTTGCCGCTATCTGGCGTCCGTGATCGAAGCCAAGGCGGCCGTGGACCGCGGCGACATCGGGCGGATCGTCGCCGTCAAAGGCACCAACCGGGGGACGATGCCGGGAGGCTGGTTTGTGGACCGCGGCTTGTCCGGAGGAGGAGCGGTGCTCGATCATACGGTTCATGTCATGGATCTGATGAACTGGTTTCTGAACAGCGAGCCGGAAGAAGTCTTTGCGTATGCCGCGACCTTGTTTCACCGCGAGCCGATTGACGATGCCGGGATGGTTCACGTCAAGTTCCGCAACGGAGTGATCGCGGTGCTCGATCCGAGCTGGTCCCGGCCGGCGGCGTTCCCGACCTGGGGCGATGTCACCCTGGAGCTGATCGGCACGAAGGGCGCCTTGTTCGTCGACGCATTCGCCCAAAAGAACGAAATTTACAATAACGAGCGGATGAAGCCGAGCTGGAGCTATTGGGGCGATTCGATGGACGACCGTTTGATCGAGGCGTTCGTCCTGGCGCTGCGCGAAGGCAGGAGCGTCCCCATTACCGGGGAGGACGGCTTCCGCTCCGCCCGGGTGGCGCTGGCCGCTTACGCGTCGGCTCAGCAAGGAAAGCCGATCAGGCTTGCGCCATGGGACGGGATAGACGGATGAGAAATGGGGAGAAGGCATGGAACTCGAACCGGTACTAAAGCGGCGTAAAGACCGCCTGCATATTGAAGTTTACGCCAGCCGCCGGGCGATGGGGGAGGCGGCGGCCAAGCGGATCGCCGCCTTGATGCGGAAGCTTTTGGCCGAGCAGGACGAAGTGCGCATGGTGTTCGCGGCCGCCCCGTCCCAGAACGAAATGCTGGAAGCCTTGGTCCGGGAGCCGGATGTGGAATGGTCGCGGGTCACCGGCTTTCATATGGATGAATATATCGGCCTGGACGAACACGCTCCCGAGCGGTTCTCCGTCTTTTTGTCGAACAAGTTGTTTTCGCGGGTGCCGTTCCGGCAAGTGCATCTCCTTCGCGGACACGCTCCGGACGAAGCGGCGGAAGCGGAGCGCTACGCCGGGCTGCTGAAGCAAGGCCCGATCGACATCGTCTGTCTGGGCGTCGGCGAGAACGGCCATATCGCCTTTAACGACCCTCCCGTTGCCGATTTTCAGGACCCGCTGCTGGTCAAGAAGGTGGAGCTGGATCTCCTTTGCCGGCAGCAGCAAGTCAACGACGGCTGTTTCCCGGACCTGGCTTCGGTGCCGACGCACGCCCTTACGTTAACGGTGCCGGCTCTGACAAGCGGCAAGCACCTGTTCTGCATCGTCCCCGGCAAGCGGAAGCGGGAGGCGGTCCGCCGCATGCTCTCCGGGACCGTGACGACGGCATGTCCCGCCTCCATCTTGACGGTTCATCCGTCCTGCACGCTTTTTTGCGATCGGGACGCTTACGGAGGGGAGGAGGGATGAACGCGGCGGAAGGCATCGACCTGCTTACGGGCGAGGCGGTCCGATTGCACGTCCGCGACGGCCTGATCGCGGAAAGAGAACCGCTTCCGAAGGGGAAGGCGAAGGGGCTGCCCTTCATTGCCCCCGGCCTTGTCGATTTGCAGATCAACGGTGCCGCGGGCGTCGATTTCAACCGTCCGCCGGTCACGGCGGACGGATTCCGGCTTGCCGTATCGGCGCTTTGGGCTCACGGCGTGACCTCGTTCTGCCCTACGGTTGTCACCAACGGCACGGAGCAAATGGAAAGGCTGCTGGAACAGATCCGGCACGCTTCCTCCGCCGACCCGGCGATCCGCGGCTCGGTTGCCGGGTTCCATCTGGAAGGGCCGTTTCTTTCGCCGGAGGACGGGCCCCGCGGGGCGCATCCGAGAGAGCATATCCGGCGGCCGGATATCCGTCTGCTGGAACGGTGGCAGGAGGCTGCGGGCGGTTTGATCCGCATCGTGACGCTTGCGCCGGAGTGGGATGAAGCCCCTGCTTTTATCCGTCACTGCGTCAAGCAGGGGATCATTGCCTCGATCGGCCATACCGCCGCCGATTCGGCCCAAATCCGGGAAGCCGTGCGCGCGGGCGCGAGCTTGTCGACGCATCTGGGCAACGGGGCCCATCCGGTGCTTCCCCGCCATCCCAACTATATTTGGGATCAGCTCGCCGCAGACGAACTGTACGCGGCTATGATTGCCGACGGATTCCATTTGCCCGCCCCGGTGCTGAAAGTGTTTTGCAGGGTCAAGGCCGGCAAGACCATCCTGGTCAGCGACGCGGTGTCCTTGGCCGGAATGCCGCCGGGCACGTATAAGACGCACATCGGCGGCGACGTTGTGCTGACGGAAGAAGGGAAACTGCATTTGGCGGAAACGCCGGAGCTGCTTGCCGGTTCGGCGAAGCTGCTGCTGCACGGCGTCGAGCATCTGGCGCGGCTGGGCATCGCTGCACTTGCGGAAGCTTGGCGCATGGCTTCGCTGCTTCCCGCGTCGCTGCTGAAGCTTCCGGCCGCCTCCGGATTATCGGCGGGTGCGCCCGCCGATATCGTGGTGCTGCGCCTTGACGGAGACCGGCTTCAAGTTTGCCGGACCTTTAAGGCCGGGCGCTTGGTTTACGAAAAAAAGGAATAGGATGCATCCCCATTAGCCAAGGAGGTTGTGTGATGAAAAGATGCATCGGCTTCTTGACGGCTCTCGTCATGTTGCTGTCCGCTAGCGGGCAAGCCGCGGCGGCCTATATTCCCGCCGGAGATCCGAAGGCGGACGGAGCGGCCAACATTTTACTCGTGTACGCAGGCTATTACAATCCCGATAACTATGACGGTCAGCAGATCGGCGAATGGGACAAGGACAAGTTTATGCCGTATGTGGGGCATCTGACCGAGAATGGAACGCCGGACGACTTTTTTTACGACACCTATTTGTTTCTCGGTCTCCGAACGCCGCTGGGCGGAGATCTCCATCGCTATTATAGCTGGGTCGCGGATTCGCATCCGGGCACGATGGCGGATTGGCAGTGGATCATGGATCGGATGTTCGAAAAGAACCGGCAGTTTGATGCGCTGGATAAGGCGGTGGAAACCGTCGGCGCCCGGCTCCATGATCCGGACAAGAAGGTGAACGTTTATATGGTGCTTCCGTTCCCGGATTCCCAAAGCACCGCCTTCGGCGACCTCGACGGCGACGGCGCGGCCGACAGCTTGGCCAGCCTGGACAATCGCAATCTGGCCGTGAAGTGGTATGTGGACCAATTTATCCAGCGTTTTCAAGAGGCGAATTATGCTCACCTCAAGCTAAGCGGCTTCTACTGGATGCAGGAGGATCTGGATACGTCGGTTCCCGGCGAGCTCGACAACGTTCGCTTTACGGTCCAGTACTTGCATCAGCTGGGGCTCAAGCTTGGGTGGATTCCTTGGTCCGGCGCGGGAATGAAAGGCCAGGGCAACTCGGCGGGATTTGATTTTACGATTATTCAACCGAACCATTATATGAATCAAAACACGACGATCGACCGGATCCGGGATACGGCGCAGTTGGCCGACGGCAGCGGAGAAGGGGTGGAGATCGAATTCACCTCGTCGGTTCTGGACGATCCGTGGCACGAGCAGGCGCTGCGGAATTACTTGGCCGGAGGCGTTATGTACGGCTATATGAACGGCTCTCTCAAAGCCTATTATCAAGACGTCTACGGGTTGTACGATCTGTATCACAGCGCCAATCCGAAGGGCCGGGACCTTTACGACGACGTTTATCGTTTTGCCAAAGGGCAGTATCAGCCTCCGACGGGGACGTTGACGGGGCGGGTCGTCGATCCGTCGGGGCAACCGATTCCGGGGGCGGAAATCAGCGTGGACGGCCGGACAACGGTAAGCGGCGCAGACGGGAGTTACCAATTTGCGGATTTGTATGCGGTTCAACATACATTCACCGTCGGCAAGGAAGGCTACCGCGCGTTGACGGCGCAGGCGCAGATCGTCCCGGGACAGACGACGCTTAAGGATTGGGTGCTGGCTCCCGATCCGGTCGAGCAGCCGGACGACCCGAAGCTTGAGATCGACGATTTCGAAGGGACGGCGCTGAAGGCGACGGCGGACAACCCGAACAGCGTATCGATCAACCGGGACCCGCAATTTGTTGCATCCGGCGCGCAGTCGCTGAAAGCCGACTTTACGACGCAGTTTTCCAACTTCCGGGTATATTTGACGGCGGGCTCCTCCTACCAGCAGACCGATTGGAGCGGCTACGATGCGGTGACGGCCAACGTATACAATCCTTCGGATGTTGCGCAGTACGTGGATATGGAATTTTTGGACCAGGCGATGAAATGGTCAAGATCGTACAGCAAAACGTTCGAACTCGCTCCCCATGCCTGGACGGCGATCTCCGTTCCCATCAAGGACATGGATCAACCGAATTTCAACATTCACGACGTTCGCCGCATGTCGTTCAACCAGAAGCTGCAGGCGCCTTATCATCTGCCGAACACGCTGTATATCGATAACGTTCATCTGGTGAAATACAGCCATATCCAACAGGCGCCGAACTATAAGATCGTGCTGCCGAACAACTTGCTGGACGCAGGTCAAAGCTTCCGTCTGCAAGTCGTCGACGCGAATGCCTCAAACCAGCCTGTTCCTGCCGGCGACGTTCAATATTCAGTCAGCGACGCGAACGTACTGAGCGTATCCGAAGACGGGACGGTAACCGCGCTTGCGCCGGGAATTGCAATGGTTCAAGCGCGGGTACATGGAATTGATGCGGAGTCCGTGAAGGTCGAGGTGTCGAAATGGACGAGGTTCGAATTGAAGCCGCAGGATTCACGGTTACGGATAGGGCAAGCTTCCCAAATCACGGCCGAAGCAAAATTCGAGAACGGATTTATGGTTCCGTTTCCGCCGGAGGATGTGACTTGGAAGGTGGAGGGAGACGGCATTCAACTAACGGAGCAAAGCGGAGCGAAGCTTTCTTTTCAAGCTGTCACTAAAGGGGTGGTTTGGGTGGAAGCGACCCTTCAATTCAACGGTAAAACGAAAACGAGCCGAACGAAGCTGATCATTCAATAACCTGGAGGTACAAGCATGAAACGCACATTTCATAAGCGGGGGCTGATCGTCTCGTGTCAGGCCCTTCCTCACGAGCCTTTGCATGGCGCGGAAATGATGAAACGCATGGCCGTCGCCGCCGAGCAGGGGGGAGCGGTCGGCATTCGGGCGAACGGCGCGCAGGATATAAGAGTCATCAAAGAGGCCGTCGGCATACCGGTCATCGGGATCATCAAACGGGACATCCCCGGTTCGTCTATTTACATCACTCCCGAACTGCAGGATGTTCGAGCGATTCTGGAAGCAGGCGCGGACGTAGTGGCTTTGGATATGACCGACCGTGAAAACCGATTGGCCAAAGTAAAGGAAATGATTGATTTCATTCATGCCGCCGGGGCTCGGGTAATGGCCGATATTTCCGTATTGGAAGAAGGCATTGCGGCGGAGCGTCTTGGTGCCGATATCATTTCCACTACGTTATCCGGCTATACCCCGTACAGTCCGCAGCAGGATGGGCCCGATCTGGAGTTGGTCAGGAGGCTGAGCGAAACGGTGTCCGTGCCTGTTGCGGCAGAAGGAAGAATATGGAGCGAACGGGAGGCCGTGCAAGCCATGCAGCTTGGAGCTTCCTACGTTGTGGTCGGCGCGGCGATCACCCGCCCGCAGTGCATTGCGAAACGGTTCGCGGATTCTATAGCAGAACGGCTGCATGCTTGCCCGTCGGCGGGAAACGGATGAACGTCCGGCATGCTGCAGGAGGGCGGATCATGACCATAACTTCGACGGAACACGCCATTGGCGTTGACATTGGAGGCACGAAAATCCGTATCGGCTTGGTGGACCGGGACGGAAACGTAGCTGCCGAGCTTACCATACCGTCGCTCGCCAAGGAGCGGCGGGTCGTCGAGCAGGTGATTGCCGGAATTCGGAACGTGGTGAAGCATGCTGAAGATCAAGGGATGACGCTCAATCTCAAAGGAATCGGCGTTGGAAGCGCCGGACAAATGGATTATGCTTCGGGCACTGTGCATTTTGCCAATGATTTGATGCCGGGTTATACGGGAACGCCTATTCGAGAGCTGCTGGAACGCGAATTTTCATTGCCGGTATACGTGGATAATGATGTAAACGTGCTTGCGCTGGCCGAGAAGCGCTTCGGGTCCGGCAAACATTCGAAGCACATGGTCTGCATCGCTTTAGGAACCGGTGTGGGAGGAGCGCTGCTTTCCGAAGGAAAATTAGTCCGTGGTGCAACCGGAGGGGCGGGCGAAATCGGGCACATGACCGTCGATTTCAGAGGACCGCGATGCATTTGCGGCAATATTGGATGCCTGGAGCTGTATGCGTCGGGGACCTCCATCGAAAGAAGGATGAACGAACTGTTGAAGAGCGGGGAAAAAGCCGGCGCCGATGCGCTGACGGTTCCCGATGCCCGAGCGGTTTTTGCCCGGTGGCGGAACGGAGACCCGGTCGCGGAACAGGTGATTGACGAAGCGGCCGCTGCATTAAGTGCTGCGATCGCCAGCCTCATTCATATCGTAAACCCCGATACGATTGTCATCGGCGGAGGCGTCGCGGAATCCGGCGAAGCTTTCTTCGCCAAAATTCGGAACGAAGTAAAGCGCAGAGCGATGCCCTCTATGTATCGCAACGTTCGGATCGAAGCAGCCGGCTCGGGGAGCCGAAGCGGGATGCTTGGTGCCGCACAGCAATTATGGGAGTGAAGCTTCCGCATGATGCCGAAAAAAAGAGCAGCCCCGCCGAAACGGAGGGCTGCTCTTTGAAGGGATAATCGCTTGTCGCATGTTGCCGTGGCAACATGCTTTTTTATTTGCCGTCCGGCCTTATATGCGCAAGGCGGGTTATGCCCATAAGCCATTTTACATCCGGATTTAAACCTTCCCCTTTGCTAATCCCAGCCTACGTTGACAGAAGGGCTGTTTCTGCTTTAAAATGATTAATGTCTAATATATTTTAAGGTAATATAAAAAATTAAGTAAATATAAACGGAGGTTTCCCAAATGGCGAAATCGAAATGGTCCATCGACACCGCGCACAGCATCGTCGAATTTAGCGTGCGCCACATGATGATCGCGAAAGTCAGAGGCGTGTTCCACACGTTCGAGGCGGAAGTCGAAGCCGATCCGTACGATCTGACCACCGCCGACGTGCAGATCAGCGTTGACTTGCGCAGCATCGACACCCGCAACGAAGACCGGGACAACCATCTGCGCTCCGCCGATTTCTTCGATGTCGAGAAGTACCCGAAGATGACGTTCCGCTCGACGCGCATCGTGAAGACGGGCGAAGGGGCATACGACGTGACCGGCGATCTGACGCTTCACGGCGTAACCCGCCCGGAGACGTTCCAAGTGACGTTCGAAGGCTCGGGCAAAGACCTCTGGGGCAACGAGAAGGTCGGCTTCAGCGGCCAAGGCTCCATCAAGCGCAGCGACTATGGCCTGACTTACAATGCGGCGCTGGAGACGGGCGGCGTGCTGATCGGGGACGAAGTCAAAGTGTTCGTCGAGATCGAGGCTTCCCGGCAGGCTTAATCCTCTTTTTTCATACGTATGAACAAAGGCACCCGCGAGGGTGCCTTAAGCTTGTTGAGGCAGTTCGGCAGCGCCCGGAATTGCAGGCGGCGGCGCTGAATGACAGGCTGACAGGGAAAGGAACTGTGTGAAAAATGTGCAGTCGGCCGTTCGGAAACAGTTTCCTTAAGGCGCGGTCTCTTTCTCATGACAGCGTTTTTCTGCTATGATGAACACAGATTCCCGGTTTGCCGCCGACTGTCGGGAGGGGCCGCGCTTCCATGAAAATGACCCGCAAATACCTGCTCGTGGTCATCCTGATTCTCATCTTTCCCACGGTTGCGATCCATCAGACGATCATTCGGTACTCCGAGCGCGTCGTGCAGAACAATATTATTGAAAATAACGAGATTATGGCCGAACTGATCGTCAACCGGATGAACAGCGAGATGAACGACGTCGTATCCCAGCTGCAGCTTATCGCGGGCCTGTCGGACCAGCACAAGTTGAATTTGCCGGCCATGTACGCCCGGGCCAAGCAGGCCATATCCAAAAGCACCATCATTCAATCCATTTATTTTCTGGATGCGGACCGAAGAATGAGGTTCGAGGCGCCTTTCCGCCCCGAAATCGAGAATGTCACGTACGACTATCCGAAATTCGACCATGTCAAATGGACCTACACTTACGTGGTGTCCGGCCTGATCTCCAACGTTCGCTCGGAAAAGTCGGTGACCGTGGCCATACCGGTTTTTTATGACGACCGCAAGATGGTCGGCGTACTGGTGGCGGAACTGAGCCGCAATTTCCTGTCCAACATTTTGCGGAGCACGAGCGAGACGCGGGAGGGCTTCAGCTTCATCATTGACGACGAAGGCCGGGTCATCGCCTCGACCCGGGACGCCGACTGGAATCAGGATTTTTCCGACGAGCCGATCGTCCGGCTTCTGCTCAAGGGCGATTCCGGATCGGTGCGGGAGACGTACCGGGGGACGCGAAGCCTGATGACCTACCAGACGATGCGCGAGAATTGGGGGCTGGCTCTCGGCGTTCCGGAGCAATTCGCCTTCGCTCCGGTGCAAACGCTTTCCAAAGCTCTTACCTACTGTTTTGCCGGCATTTTCGCTTTGATTATCTGCCTCATTCTCGTCGGCGCCAGGCAATTGGTGGTGCCGATCCTCAAGCTCACCAAGTTCGCGCAGCGGATCCAGAGCCAGAAGGGGCCGCCGGTGCTGCCCGAACCGCTGGTCAGGCGCCGGGACGAAATCGGGGAGCTGATACGGGCGCTGTCGGACATGAACGAACGGGTGGTCCGAAGCCACCGCTTTCTGCAAGACATCATCGAAGGCATTCCCTATGCGCTCATCACCTGGAACGAAGCCGGGGAGGTCACCCGCGTCAACCGCAAGTGGGTGGAGCTGTTCGGTTTGTCCGAGGCGGAGTGGGAAGGACGGCGCCTGGCCGACTGGGCCGGTTTCAGTTTCCTGAACTCGGTGGGGGAAGACCGGGAAGCGACCTGGGTGGACGGCCAGGGCGGCACCCGCATTCTGAAAGTGGTCACCGCGCCTTTCTACGACGGGGGGCTGGCGATCGTTCAGGACATCTCGCAGATTCGCATGCTGGAATCCCATGTCAAGCAGAGCGAGCAGCTCGCCCTCATTGGACAAATTACGACGGGCATCGCCCACGAGCTGAAAAATCCGCTGGCCGTATTGGCCAGCTCCTCGGAGCTGTTGAAAGAGGAATTGGATCAGCCCCCGGTTTCCGAATGGGTGTCCACGCTCGTACACGATATCGACGAGGAGATTCACCGGATGACCCTGATCGTGAACGAGTTCCTGACGCTGGCCCGCACCCGCAAGGAGAAGGAGACGCCGGTGCGGCTCGACCAGTTGCTCAATCGCATTCTTCATTTGCTGCGGATCAAGCTGAACGAGGCCGGCATCGAAGTGCGGCGCGAATTCATCGAGCCCGTTCCGGTCATCCAGGCGAAATCCAACAAGCTCGTTCAGGTGTTTCTCAACCTGCTGGTCAACAGCATGGAAGCGATGCCTTCCGGGGGACGGATTTGCATCCGGCTGGGCGCCAGCGAGCAAGAGGTTTGGGTGGAGATCGAAGACGAAGGAGAAGGCATTTCGGAGGAGCACATGAAGTGGCTGTTCAACCCCTTTTTTTCCACCAAGGAGAACGGCAACGGGCTGGGGCTGTCCATCGCTCAGGATATCGTCAAGGAGCACGGCGGCAAGCTCGAGATTCACAGCGTGTTTCGGAAGGGAACGGTGGTCAAATGCCGCTTCCCGATCCGCAAGGGGGAGGAGATCGCATGACAGCGCCAGGCGTACTGGTCGTAGATGACGAAATCAAGCTGTGCCGCAACATTGCCCTGAAGCTCAAGCGGGAAGGATTTGCGGCCTATGAAGCGTACGACGGCAAATCGGCAGTCCGCAGGCTCCAGCAGAATCCGATACGCGTGGCCATTCTGGATTATATGCTGAACGATATGACGGGTCTGGACGTGCTTAAAAAAATCAAGGAATTGTCGCCGAGCACCCGCGTGTATATGCTGACGGCGTACGGCAACGTAGAGAGCGCGGTTCTGGCGATGAAATGGGGCGCATCCGATTATCTGAACAAGCCGTTCGATCTGAAGCAGCTGACGGAAATCGTTGCGGAAGCCTATCGATCGCTGGACGACGTGTCGAGCGGAGTGGTCTTCCAAAGTCCGAAAATGCGGGCCGTCCGCGCCGTGCTCGACCGCATCGCGACGACGGATGCGCCCGTGCTGCTGTACGGCGAGAGCGGAACGGGCAAAACGACGCTCGCCAAGTGGATTCACGCGAACAGCGGCCGGAAGGAACGGCCGTTCCTGACGGTGAACTGCGCTTCCCTGCCCGAGCCGATGCTGGAGCGGGAGCTGTTCGGCTCGTCCGGCAAAGCGCTGGCCGCGGAAGGAGGCACGTTGTTCCTGGAGGAGGTCGGCAGTCTGACGCCGCTGCTTCAGGCCCATCTGCTTCGCCTGCTGGATGAAAACCGGATTCTGACGCCGGACACGGGGGAACTGAAGCCGGTGAACGTGCGTCTCGTGACTTCCGCGCGGCAGCGGCTGAACGATCTGGTGCTGGAAGGCCGGTTCCGGGACGATCTGTACTACCGGCTGAACCTCGTGGAGGTGGAAATTCCGCCGCTGCGCGAGCGGAAGGAGGATATTCCGCCGCTCGTCGAGGATAAGCTGGCGCAGCTCAACGCCAAGTACGGCAAGCCGCTGACCGTGACGGAAGAACTGCTGCAATATCTCGTCCGTTTGCCGTGGCAGGGCAATATCAGCGAGCTCATGAACCTCATCGAGCGCATGCATTTGCTGAAAATGAGCGGGGCGCTGGACGTGGACGACGTTCCGGAATCGTTCCGGCTTCGGGCGTCCAAGCCGTCCGACGAGCTGCAGCTGGAAGGGCGTCTGTACGACGTGCTGGAGGAAGTCGAAGAGCGGATGATTCTGGACGCCCTGGGCAAAACCGGCGGCAACCAGAGCAAGGCCGCGGAGCTGCTCGGCATTTCCCGCAACGCGCTCATCTACAAAATGAAGAGGATCGGACGATGAGACGGGCGGCCGCATTGCTCGCCGTCCTGCTCCTGTTGGCCGGGTGCAGCGCTCCCGCGCCGGAGAAGCCGGGGCAGGAACCGCCCGCCGGCTTCCGGGGGGAAGTGACGGTCGGTTCCAAGTCGATCACCGAGCAGTACCTGCTCATGAAGATGAGTGCGCTGCTGCTCCGGGACAAGGGCTATAAGGTGAACGAGATGGTCTTTCTGGACAGCCAGGCCATCCGCACGGCGATGGAAGCGGGAGTCGTCGATCTGTATTGGGAATACACGACGACCGCCCGCATCTATTATCACAAAAAAACGCCCCTGTACGATCCTGACGAAGCCTTCCGCGAGGTGGCCGCAAGCGACGCGAAGCGCGGAATCGTCTGGCTGCCGAGAAGCTCGTTCAACAGCAGCTGGGCGCTGCTGATGCGCAAGGACATCTCGGAGCAGCTGCACATTTTCAAAATCAGCGATCTTGCGGAATACATCCGAACGAAAAACACGAAAATGACGTTCGCCACCAACAACGAATATTTGGAACGGGAAGACGGGCTGGAGCGGCTGAAAAAGATCTACGATTTCACGCTGCCTCCAGGCCAGGTGGTGGCGATCGAATCCGACCTGCTGTCCCAGACGGTCAAAGACGGACGGGTGGACGTGGCGGTGGGCATGGCTTCGGACCCGCGGATCAAGAAGAACGGGCTCGTCATTCTGCAGGACGACCGCAAAGTATTTCCGCCTTACGATGCGGCGCCGGTCATTCTGGACAAGACGCTGCGGGAGCACCCGGACATTCGCCGGACGCTGGAGCAGCTGACGCCTTATATTACGAATGAAAACATGCTCGACCTCATGTATCGGGTCGACATCTTGCAGAAGGATATTACGAAAACCGCCCGCGACTTTCTCGTCAAGCACAAGCTGATCAATCCGTAACCGAAGATAGGCAAACAGGAGAGCCCGGAGTTGCGCAGATCCGGGCCCTTCTTATTTTTCTAGCAAATGAATGCGCTTTCGTAAAGGGGGAGAACTGCACAATTTTTTTACACCTTTTTGCTGAATCTTTGCGCAGTCCAAGGGCTGTGCAAAGCGGAAAGCGCTTGCCATAATGGGGGTCAAACGGCAGACAGCGAGGTGAGAACATGAAAATAACGGGGATTGAAATCAAACATTATCTGCTGCCGCTCGACCCGCCCTTCCGTGCGGCCTGGGATTCGAACCCCCGCAGGAAGTTCGCTGCGACCGTCGTGTCCGTCCATACGGACGAAGGAATTACGGGGATCGGCTCGGGCGATCTGATGACGGGATTCGCGGGCCACGAGCACCTGTTCATCGGCCAGGATCCGTTCGCCATCGAACGCCATTCGCAAGTCATCGACAACATCGATTTTCACTACGGAAGATGCTGGCCGCTCGATCTGGCGCTGTGGGACCTGATGGGCAAAGCGTCGGGGCAGCCGGTTTACAAGCTGCTGGGAGCCCGCAGCGACCGGATGATTGCATACGCTTCCACAGGCGAAATGGTGACGCCGGAGGTTCGGGCGGAACGGGCGAAACTGCTGCTGCAGCAAGGCTTCAAAGCGATGAAAATCCGCTTCCACCATCCGGACGTGCGGGACGACCTCAAGGTCGTCGAAGCGGTCCGCCGAGCGGTCGGAGACCGGCTTGAAATTATGGTGGACGCGAACCAGGGCTGGAGAATGCCATGGGACACGGAACCGCCATGGGACCTGAAGAAAGCGTATCAGGTCGCCAAGGAACTGGAGCAACTCGGCGTATTCTGGCTGGAGGAGCCTTTGCAGAGCCATGATTTCCGGGGGCTCGCCAAGCTTAGGGAAATGACGGGCATCCGGATCGCGGGCGGCGAAATGAACCGGCGGCTGCACGATTTCCGCGAGATGGCCCGCCTGGGGTCGCTCGATGTGTATCAGCCGGACGTCGCCTTAACCGGCGGCATTACGCGGGTGCGCAAAATTGCCGACATGGTGCAGGACGACGGGGCCTGGTTCAGTCCGCATACGTGGACGAACGGCATCGGCGTTCTGGCCAATCTTCACTTGGCTGCCGCGGTCAGCCTCTGTCCCTATCTGGAACTGCCGTACGACCCGCCGGCCTGGACCCCGGAACGCCGGGACTTCCTCCAGCGAAGCAAGCTGAACATCGATGCCGACGGGTATTTGAGGCTGCCGCAGACGCCGGGTCTCGGCGTCGAGCTGGATCTGGAGGCCATGGAAAGGTACGCCTTCGACAAGGTCTACGTGGGTGAGACGACATGAAGTATTTGTTCGACCACCCCGACAAGGTGCTTCCGTTCTTCTGGGAGCATTTGTCGCTGACCTTCACCGCGCTGCTCATCGCGCTCTGCATCGCGCTTCCGCTCGGCTTCCTGATCGCCAAGTACCGCAAGCTGCAGGCGCCCGTAACGAGCGTGCTCGGCATCATCTACACGATTCCCAGCATGGCGCTGTACGCGGCGCTGATCCCCTATACGGGGCTCGGCGTTACGACGGCGATGATCGGACTGGTGGCGTACGCCCAGATGATTCTAGTCCGCAACGTCGTCGCGGCGATCCAAGGCATCGATCCGATGATGATCGAAGCGGCCAAGGGCATGGGGATGAGCAAATGGCATATCGTTCTCCAAATCGAGGCTCCGCTCGCCGTGCCGGTCATCATCGCCGGCATCCGGGTCGCCACCGTATCGATCATCTCGATCGGCACAGTCGCGGCATGGATCGGGGCCGGGGGCCTCGGGCGGCTGATCTATCAGGGACTGAACCACGACGATACCGACAAAATCGTCGCCGGCACCGTGACGATCGCAGTTCTGGCGGTCGGAGCCGATCTGCTGTTCCGGGCTGTCGAGAAAATCATCCGTCCCAGAACGGGTTGAAGGGGGCATTTCCGTGAGCGTCATGAGTCAAATTCGCGAATATTTCGCGGGCAACGCCCCTGTCTTCTTCGCCAATCTGAAAACACACGTGTGGCTAAGCTCGTTCTCCATGATTGCGGCGATGCTGATCTGCATCCCGCTCGGCATCTGGATTTCGAGAAAGCTGCGCGTCGCGAATTACGTCATCAACGCGATCAACATTTTCCGGGTCATCCCCAGCCTGGCCATCCTGGCCCTGGCCATGCCGCTGCTCGGCGTCGGATTTCTGCCCGCGGCGGCGGCGCTGACCTTGCTGGCCTGTCCGCCGATTCTGATCAACACGTACGTGGCCTTCCGGGAGATCGATCCCGCCGTAAAGGAGGCGGCGCGGGGGATGGGGATGGCGCCTTTGCAGGTGATTCGGAAGGTGGAGATCCCGCTGGCGCTTCCGGTGGTATTGGCCGGCATCCGCACCGCTTCGGTCGAGATCATTGCAAGCGCTACCTTGGCCGTCCTGATCGGCGGAGGGGGGCTGGGCAACTACATTATCAACGGAGTCAGCATGATGTCCAAGAGCTACCTGTTGATCGGAGCCGTACCGGTCGCGCTGCTGGCCATTCTGAGCGAAATCGTGTTCGGCTTTTTCCAAAGAAAAACCCGCTTTTCCAATTAAAACAAGGGAGAGACTTGCGCATGAGCAAACGTTTCTGGCTTACCCTGCCTGTCATTCTGGCGCTGGCGGCGTCCGTCACGGCTTGCGGCGGCGGCAAAGGCGGCAAGTCCGGCATCACGCTGACCGTCGGCTCCAAAGACAACACCGAAAACCATCTGATCGGCGAAATGTACGCGCTGATTCTGGAAGACGCCGGCTTCAAAGTGAAGCGCCAGCTGAGTCTCGGCGGTACGGCTCCGACGTTTGAAGCGCTCAAGAAAGGCGATCTGGACCTTTATCCGGAATATACCGGCACCGGCCTCACGGTCATGCTGGAGCAGAAAGAGCCGGAGAAAGACCCGCAGAAAGCGCTGGAGAAAGTCCGCGAAGGGTTTAAACAGTGGAACCTGGAATGGCTCGATCCGGCTTCGGAGAACGCCACTTACGGCTTCGCCATGAAGAAGGAAACGGCCGAGAAATACGGCATCAAGACGTTCACCGATCTGGCTTTGCATTCCAAAGAGCTTGTCCTCGCCTATCCGCAGGAATTCGATGTCCGCGAAGACGGGCTGCCGGGACTGCAGAAAATTTTCAAGGACAAAGGCGGATTTCAATTCAAGAAGCAGTTCCAGATCGATTACAGCCTGCGCTATAAGCCGCTCGAGAACAACGAAGCGGACGTGACGGTATCCGTCGGCACGGACGGCCAGATCGCCGGAATGGGCCTGGTGCAGCTGCAGGACGACGTGGGCTTCTTCCCGGTGTACAACGTGGCCCCGCTCATTCGCAAAGAGAAGCTCGATGCCGCTCCCGAAATCAAAGACAAGCTGAACGCCCTCGCTCCGCTGCTGACCGATTCGGCCGTTCAAGCTTTGAACTGGCAGGTGGACGGACCGGATAAAAAGGAAATCGAAGAAGTGGCGAAGCAGTTCCTCATCGACCACAAGCTCATCAAGGGATAACGCGGAGGACACATGAGAGAGACGAGAAATCAGCTGTTTGTTGACGGACGTTGGACCGAGGCCGTTTCCGGCCTTCGGTCTCCTGTTTTCAATCCGGCGACCGGCGAGCAGATCGCCACCGTTCCGGGCGGCGGACGGGAAGACGCCCGGTTGGCCGTCGAAGCGGCTTGCGCGGCGTTCCTGCCGTGGTCGCAGACTCCGGCGGAAGAACGTTCGGCATATTTGCGCAAAATTTACGATCTGATCGTGGCCGATGCCGACCGGCTGGCGGAAATCATGACGCTCGAGCAGGGCAAGCCGGTGAAGGAGGCCAAGGGCGAGGTGCTGTGGGGCGCCGAGTTCTTCCTCTGGTACGCGGAAGAAGCGAAGCGCATCTATGGCGAGATCGTTCCGCCTTCCCGCGCGACTCAGCGCATTCTGGTGCAGCGGCAACCGATCGGGGTTGTCGCCGCCATTACGCCCTGGAATTTCCCGTCGTCGATGATCACCCGCAAGCTGGCGCCGGCGCTGGCAGCCGGCTGCACAGCCGTCATCAAGCCGGCGCCGGAGACGCCGCTGTCGGCGATCGCGCTGTTCGAGCTGTTCGAGAAAGCCGGTCTTCCGCCCGGCGTCGCCAATCTGGTCATCGGCGACGCGCAGGAGATCGGCCGGGAGTTCCTGGAGAACGACAAGGTCCGCAAAATCAGCTTTACCGGTTCGACGCCGGTCGGCAAGCATTTGCTGGAGCAGTCCGCCAAGCAAGTCAAGCGAGTGTCGCTGGAGCTGGGCGGCCACGCGCCGTTCATCGTATTCCCGGACGCCGATCTGGAACGGGCCGCGAATGATTTGCTGTACAACAAATTCCAGAACAACGGTCAGACTTGCATATGCGCCAACCGCATTTTCGTCCATGAGTCGATCGCGGAGACGTTTACGGAATTGTTCGTCCGGAAAATGAGCAAGGTGACGGTCGGCAACGGCTTGCAAGACGTCGATGTCGGTCCGCTTATTCATGAGCGCGCGTTGGCCAAGGTTGAAGGGCACGTCCGGGACGCCCTGGCCAAAGGCGCCCGGCTGGCGGCCGGCGGAACGAGACTGACCGAAGGGGAATACGCCAAAGGGGCGTTCTACGCGCCGACCGTCCTGACCGGCGTGACCGATCGGATGGACGTGTTCCGCGAAGAAACGTTCGGACCGGTGGCCCCTTTCATTTCATTCCGGACGGAAGATGAAGTCGTTCGCATGGCCAACGATACGCCGTACGGGCTTGCCGCCTATATATACACGAAGGATCTGGCGACGACGATGCGCGTGGCGGACCGCCTGGAATACGGCATGATCGGGATCAACGAATCCGCGCTCGGCTACGTGCAGGCGCCGTTCGGCGGCATCAAGCAGAGCGGGTTCGGCCGGGAAGGCGGCCGCCAAGGCGTAGACGCCTTCCTGGAGTACAAATATTTGAACCTGAATTTCTGACGGAGAGGAGGACCCGGGATGGGCATCGTTTTCAAAGACGTGGTGAAGCGGTATCCGAACAGCTTGACCCCGGCGGTGGACAACGTCTCTCTGGAAATCGAGCAGGGCGAGTTCATCGTGCTTCTCGGTCCTTCGGGCTGCGGAAAGACGACGCTGCTGAAGATGGTCAACCGGCTGTACGATCCGACCTCCGGCACGATTGAAATCGACGGCGTCGATATCCGCAAGGCGCAGCCGGAACAGCTTCGCAGAGGGATCGGCTACGTCATTCAGCAGAACGGGCTGTTCCCGCATATGACGATCGAGGCCAATATCGCCGTCGTGCCCAAGCTGCTGGGCTGGAGCGAGGACCGGATCGACAAGCGGATCGACGAGCTGCTGGAGATGGTTCGCCTCGATCCGAAAGTTTACCGCAAGCGCCGTCCGAGCCAGCTTTCCGGGGGCCAGCAGCAGCGCGTCGGCCTGGCCCGCGCCATGGCGGCCGATCCGCAGGTGATGCTCATGGACGAACCGTTCGGAGCCATCGATGCGATTACCCGGGCCAGCCTGCAGGAGGAGCTGCGCCGCATTCAGCGGCTGCTCAAGAAAACGATTCTGTTCGTCACCCACGATGTCGACGAAGCCCTCCTCTTGGCGGACCGCATCATCATCATGCAAGCGGGCAAGGTGGTCCAGTTTGCCCCGCCCTACGAAATTTTGACGAAGCCGGCCAACGATTTCGTGAAGCAGTTGATCGGGGAAAGGGATGTGGTTCGGAAAATGGCGTTTCTCAAGGTCGAAGACGTATTCGAGACCGGCGAAGCCGAAGCGGCGGCATCCGGAGAGGGCGTCACCCCCGCGGACGATCTGAAATCGGTGTTCAACCGGATGGTGGAAGAGCGGGTGCGCGCGTTTCCCGTCATAGGGCCGGACAAGCGGCGGATCGGGACGGTCACGATGGACCATATCCTGGCGACATTGGCCAACTAAGGGGCGACCGATATGGCGCGTTACGAGGAGGACGCTTTCGGGAGGGCGGAAATTCCCGATGACGCCTTGTACGGCATTCAGACGTTACGCAGCGCGGAAAACATGTCGTTCTCCGGGCGCACTTTGCGCGACTATCCGGCGTTCGTCGCGGCATTGGCCGACGTCAAGCGCGCCGCCGCGCGGGCGAACGAACGGGCGGGCATCCTTCCGCGCCACCTCTCCCAGGCCATCGAGCAGGCTTGCGCGGAAATCGGCCGGGGGCTGCACCGCGAGCATTTCATCGTCGACGCGTACCACGGCGGCGGAAGCATCGGCAGCAACATGAACATGAACGAGGTCGTCGCCAATTTGGCCAACGAGAAGCTTGGCGGCAACCGGGGGGACTACGATCCGGTCAGCCCGTCCGAGCACGTGAACGCGTCGCAATCGACCTCGGATGCCTGCCACACGGCGCTGCGGATTGCCGTCCTGCGCGTCGGCGCCCGGCTGCTTGCCGAACTGCGGCGGCTGGGAGAGGCGCTGGATCGCAAGTCGGCCGAACTCTCTGCCGTGACGACGATTACGCGCACCTGCCTGCAAGACGGCATGCAGGATACGATGGGCCATCTGTTCGACGGCTACGCGCAGGGACTGCGCCGAAGAACGGCGGCGCTGGAGCGGGCCGTCGAATCGCTGAGGCTCGTCAATCTGGGCGGCACCGTGATCGGCTCCGGCGTCGGCGCTTCCCGGGCTTACCGGGAACGCGTGCTGGACGCGCTGAACGAAGTGACGGGGATGTCCCTGCGGCACCGGGACAATCTGTACGACGCGTCGCAGAACATGGACGACTTGGCGGCCGTATCCGCCGAGCTGCGGCTGCTCGCCGGGCTGCTGATCAAGATCGCCAAAGATTTGCGCCTGTTGGCTTCCGGGCCGGAGGCGGGATTCGGGGAGCTGCGGCTGCCCGCCGTCCAGGCGGGATCGTCGTTCTTCCCCGGCAAAATCAATCCCGTCGTGCCGGAGACGCTCATCCAGTGCTGCTTCCAGGTAATCGGGCTGGATCGGTCCGTTCAGGCGTCGCTCGAGCACGGGGAATTGAACCTGAACGTATGGGAAGGACTGGCCGGCTTTAACGTCATCGACGCGATGAACATGCTGGAGCGGGCGGCCGCCTTGTTTACGGACAAATGCGTCTCGGGCATCGAGGCGGACAAGGAGCGCTGCGCCGCCTTGTCCCGCAGCTTCATCCCGGCCGTCACGGCGCTGAAGGAAAAGTACGGTTACACGCAGGTCAGCCGATGGCTGAAGGAAGAGTCGAAGGAAACGATCCTCCGAAGATATGAAAGCGAGGTTGAACACGCATGAAAGAACCCCGGCTGGAATGGGCTTTCCAATGGCTCAAGACCCCCAAAAACCTGTACATCGGCGGCAGATGGACCGATGGAGCGGGCCGCATGATCGAGACAGTCAATCCCGCGAACGGCAAGGTGCTCGGCCGGTTTGCCGGAGCTTCCCGGGAGGACGTCGACGCGGCGGTCCGGGCGGCGAGAACCGCGTTCGAATCCGGCGAGTGGAAAGACATGACGCGCAAGGAGCGCGGGCGGCGGCTGCGCCGGATCGCGGAACTCATCCGGGAGCATCAGGACGAGCTCGCTACGCTGGAGTCGCTGGACAACGGCAAGCTCTACAAAGAAGCTTACCAGGACGATGTGGAAGAATCCGCGGACCTCTTCGAATATTACGCCGGCTGGACCGACAAGTATTACGGCGAGATGAACCCGGTCGAAGGCAGCTTCACGAGCTGGACGACCCGCGATCCGGTCGGCGTCTGCGGCCAGATCGTGCCGTGGAACTTTCCGATCGACATGGCCGCTTGGAAGCTGGCGCCGGCCTTGGCCATGGGCAATACGGTGGTGCTGAAGCCTTCGAGCGTCACGTCCTTGTCGGCCATTCGCCTTTTCGAGATCATCCATGAGGCGGAGGTGCTGCCCGCCGGCGTCATCAACCTGATTCTGGGAGAAGGCGCGGTCGGCTCGTACATTACGACGCACATGGACGTCGACAAAATTTCCTTCACGGGGAGCACGAAGGTCGGCAAGCAGCTCGTCCGCGATTCCGCCGATTCCAACCTGAAGACGGTGACGCTGGAGCTGGGCGGCAAGTCGCCCAACATCATCTTCGCGGACGCTCCGAATCTGGAAGGCGCGATCGAGCGGTCCTTCTACGCGCTTTTTACCCACAAGGGCGAAAAATGCAGTGCCCCGACGCGCCTGCTCGTACAGCGCCCGGTTTACGATCAAGTCGTGGAAGCTCTCGCCCGGTACGCGGACGGCTACAAGCTCGGCGACCCGTTCGACCCGTCCAGCGACCAGGGGCCCCAAGTGTCGCAGGCGCATATGGAGAGCATTCTCCGCTATATCGAGATCGGCAAGCAGCAGGGCGCCCGTCTGGCCGCGGGCGGCCGGCGCGACACGGAAGGCGCCAACGCGGACGGGTTCTTTGTGCGCCCGACGATTTTCGCCGACGTAAGCAACGACATGACCATTGCCCAGGAGGAAATTTTCGGTCCGGTCCTCTGCGTCATCCCCTTCGACACGGAAGAGGACGCAGTGCGGATCGCCAACGATACGATCTACGGCCTTGCGGCCGGGCTTTGGACGAACGACGTCGCCCGGGCTCATCGCGTGGCGAAGCGACTGCAGGCCGGGCAGGTGTTCGTCAACCGCTACGGCTGCTACGACTTCGCCAGTCCGTTCGGAGGATTCAAGCAGTCCGGCTGGGGCAAGGAGTACGCCATCCACAGCTTGGCTTCGTACACGAAAATGAAGGCGATCTGGATTGCCCATTAAGGCGGGAGGAATGAACGCATGAAGATGATGGCGGCTGTAATGAAAGCGGCGCACCGTCCTCTGGAGATCGAAAGCGTGGAACTGGCCGCGCCGAAAGCCGGCGAAGTGCTGGTGAAGGTGCTGGCGACGGGGGTGTGCCACAGCGATCTGAACGCGCTGGAGGACGAGTCGACGCCGGTGCCTGCGGTGCTGGGCCACGAGGGAGCGGGCGTCGTGATGGAAGTCGGCCCGAACGTGACGACCGTCAAGCCGGGGGACAAGGTCGCCCTGAGCTGGGTGCCGTTCTGCGGCACCTGCGAATTTTGCCGCGCCGGGCAGGTGAACCTGTGCGAATCCGCCTTCGGGCCGATGTTCGCGGGCACGCTGCTCGACGGAACGTCGCGGCTCAGCCAGAACGGCCGGTTGGTGTATCATAATTCCCTGCTTAGCACCTTCGCGGAATATACGGTGGTGCCGGAGATGAGCTGCATCAAGATGCCCGAGGAGATGCCGATGGCCCAAGCTTCCCTGATCGGCTGCGGCGTCGCCACCGGCTTCGGCGCGGCCGTCCGCGCGGCGCAGGTCAAGCCGGGCTCCACGGTCGCCGTGTTCGGCATCGGCGGAGTCGGGGTCAACGCGATCCAGGGCGCCCGCATCGCGGGGGCGAGCCGGATCATCGCCTGCGACTTGAAGCCGCGAAATCTGGAAATCGCGCGGAAGTTCGGCGCGACCGACACGGTGAACGTAGGCGAGGTTGACGCGGCGGAAGCGCTGAAGGAGCTGACGGGCGGCTTCGGCGTCCATTACGCGATCGACTGCTCCGGCAACACGAATGCGGCGGCGGCCGCCTGGCAAGGAACGCGGAAGGGCGGCACGACCGTCGTCGTCGGCGCGTTCAACCCGAGAAAGGAGCTGGCGCTGCCGGCCGGCGGCTTCCATCGCGTCGGCAAAACGCTCAAAGGCAGCTTCTACGGCGACATTCACCCGTTCCGGGACTTTCCGCTGATCGCCGGCCTGTACCTGGATGGGAAATTCCAGCTCGACGAATTGGTGCTGAACCGGATTTCCCTTCGGGACATCAATCAGGCGATCGACGCGTTCCACGATCCGGACGGCATGAACGTAGGACGCACGGTCATCGAATTCGGAGGTGAGCGGCCGTGAACGACTTCGAATTCATGGCCCGGACCCGGGTGGCGTACGGGATCGGCAGATCGGGCCGGATTGCCGAGGACGTCAAGGAACTGGGGGGAGGCGGCGATGCCGTGCTGGTTACGGACCCGGGATTGGTGAAGGCCGGCGTTGCCGGCAAGATCGTCTCCGCCTTGCAGTCCCGAGGGGTGCACGTCACGTTGTTCTCGGACGTGCAGAGCGATCCGACGAGCGCTTCCGTCGACGAGGCGGCCGAGGTCATCCGGCAGTCGCGGACGGGCTGCGTGATCGGCCTGGGCGGCGGATCGGCGATGGATGTCGCCAAGCTGGCCTCCCTGGTCGCGGGAGCGGACCATCCGACGGAGCATTACGCGTTGATGGCCCATCCGTTCGCCCCCAAGAAGATCAAAACGATCATGATCCCCACGACTTCGGGTACCGGAGCGGAAGTGACCAGCACCGTAGTGTTCTCCAACCGCGAGAAGCGCAAGGTATGGGGATGGGACCGCGATTTGGCCCCGGACCTGGCCGTGCTGGATCCGGTGCTGACGGCGGCGCTGCCGCCTCATCTGACCGCCGCCACCGGCCTGGACGCTCTGATCCACGCTTTGGAAGCCGTGGCCGGCAAGCGGAGCAATCCGATGGTGAAGGCGGCAGGCTTGCAGGCGATCCGGATGATCAGCGAAAGCCTGCTGGAGGCCATCCGCAAGCCGGACAATCTGGAAGCGCGGGGCCGGCTCAGCGTCGGCGCCATGCTCGGGGGCATGGCCATCGAGCAGGGGGGAACCGGGATCGCGCACAACATCGGCCATGCGCTCGGCACCTTGGCGCGCATTCACCACGGGCGCGCGGTGGCGATCGCGCTCTATCACGCCTACGAGTGGAACCTGGAAGGCAACGAATCCGTTCACGCCGAGATCGCCCAGGCGATGGGAGCCGCATCGCCGGGCTCGGGGAGCGTCGAGCGGCAAGCGCGCGCCGGAGCCGAGTTTTACCGGAGCTTGGTGCGTGAATCAGGAATCCAGTTGTCGCTGGCCGAGGACGGGCTGACCGCGGCGGACGCCGGCGCGCTTGCCGCCGCCATGGCTTCGCCCGAGAACGCTCCGATGCGGGACAACAATTGCCGGTACGCGTCGGAAGCCGATTTGGACCGCCTGGCGAAGCTCGTGCTGAACTGATGTCGATCGCTGTCATTTTATCCATCATAGCCTTGCAGATCGCCTACGTGACCCTGCTGTCCGTGCGCTTCATTCTGATGGTAAAGGGCTTCCGGTACATTGCCGCCCTGATGAGCGCCGTCGAAATCGGAATTTACGTGACGGGCTTCAAACTGGTGCTGGACAACTTGAACCAGCCTGTGAATCTGGCGGTCTACTGTCTCGGATACGCGGCCGGTGTCCTGCTCGGCGTGCGGATCGAGGAGCGCCTGGCGCTCGGCTACATCGCGATCCAGGTGATCACCAAGGACGAAATCGCCCATCTGGCGGACACGCTGCGGTCCAAAGGCTACGGTGTAACCCGCTGGGTCGGGGAAGGACGGGAAGGTCCACGCTGGGTGCATACGGTCGTGCTTCCGCGCAAGCGCCAGCAGCAGCTTTTCGCGGACGTGCTGGCGGAAGACCCGAACGCGTTCATCGTCAGCTATGAGCCGAAAGTTTTTCACGGGGGTTTCCTGGCCAGGCGTTCTTAGGCAAGGGGAACCGGGACGGGGCGGGATGTCCGCGCGCTTTCGCCGGAACCGGCGTTTGTCGGCGCCTCTTTATCGTTCGGCGCTGTGCACCGATACAGGCCGAACGGACGCAGCCGCATAAAGTGATAGCATGCCTGTGTTGAATATGAGGTGAAAGGGATGGCCAAACGACGAATTCGGGCCGGCGAGGCCAGAAAGCTGCAGGGGCAACTGGTGTACGCGGTGCTGCGGGACGGCAGCTACTACGTGGGCAGCTTGGCCGGCGTGCGGAACGGCGAGCTGCTGCTGTCCGGCGTGATCGGGGGAAAGACGCTGCCGAAATCGGCCTTCGATAAACGGGGACAAGTGAAAGTGTCGGGGCTGCTCGGATCGCTTCTCGGCGGACTGGGAGGCGGGGCCGGCCAGCCGGGAGGCGCGAATCCGCTCGGCTTCGGGGGCGCGGGAGCCGGGGGCGGAGGCGGCCCGTTCGGCCCGGGAGCCGGCGGTTCCGCGGGCGGCGGACTATTCGGAGGCGGAGGGGGATGGTTCGGCAGAATCATGCCCGGCATCCGCGTCGGAATGCAGATGCTGCAATTTCTGGGGCCGCTGCTCGGCTTCAAGATCTGACGGCGCGGGAGCGTCCGGCCGGCCGCTTCCGCCGGCGGCTTCAGAGCAAGCCGGCGTAGCGCAGTCCACCCAGGATGCCGCCCCGGTCGACGGCCGTCGTCACGTAGCCGGCCAGCGGCTTGAGCTCCTCGTGCGCGTTGCCCATGGCGATGCCGAGCCCGACGAACGACAGCATCTCCTTGTCGTTGAGCCCGTCGCCGAACGCGACCGCCTCTTCCGGGTCCAGGCCCTCGTGCCGCAGCAGCGCGGCGATGCCGTCCGCTTTGGAGACGGAGGCGGGCAGCACGTCCATCGCCTTGGGGTGCCAGCGCACGAAGCGAAGATCGGCCAGCGCCTCCTCGTAGGGGCGCTGCTCGCCTTCCCGGCAGTGAAGGAACGCCTGGTAGATGTTCGTGCGCTTCCAGTAGTCCGGATCGTATCCCGGCAGACCCACTTTCAGCGTCGAGACGGATTCGACGACATCGGGGTGGGCGTCCGCGTTGGCGTTGAACGCTTCGGCGCCCTGGAACACCAGCGGGTGCCCGTGGACGGCGGCCAGCCGCGTCAGATTCTCCAGGTTCGCCCGCGGGATCGGGCGGTCGTAGATGACCTGTCCCCGGCAGACGACGCGGGAGCCGTTCAGGCAGATGTACGAATCGATTCCCAGTTCTTCCGCCAGCGATTGAAAAAAGTAGGGGGCCCGTCCGGTGGCGATGACCGTCCGCACCCCGCGGCGCTGAAGCCGGCGGACGGCGTCCGCCGTGTCGGCGGGCATCCGCTTTTCGTCGTCCAGCAGCGTCCCGTCAATGTCGAAAAAGACGATTTTGTATGCCATTCTCCATTCTCCCATCCTGCTTCTCTGTCTAGCGCTTCCGACGCGGACAACCTCCGCAAGCGGCGTCCCTTCCTCCTTATCGCTTAATCGCCGGCCGACTCCGCTTCGATCCGGCGGATGAGATCCGCCAGCGGCTGATCGCCCATCGAGCGGATCCTGAGGTCGTAATGCTCGAAATGCAAATGCTCCGTGACCGGGTTGGGCACGATGACGCAGCGGAGTCCGGCGGCCTTGGCCGCTTTCGAGCCGTTGACCGAGTCCTCGAAGGCGAGCGCTTCGGACGGCCGGACGTTCAGCGCTTCGACCGCCTGCAAGTACAGTTCCGGATCGGGCTTGACGCGCTGAACGTCGTCGCTCGACCGGATCGCCTCGAAATAAGGCCGCAGTCCAAGCCGGTTTAGGTACGTCTCGATCCACCGGCGGTCGGAGCTGGAAGCGAGGCCGATGCGCAGCCCGAGCTGCCGAGCCTCCTCCAGATAGGCGCGCACGCCGTCGCGGGCGTCGGCGCCGGCCATTTTCTCCCGGTGCAGCCGGTCCGCTTCCCTGTACACCGCCTCCACTTCGGCAGCCGATGCGAGCTGCTCCTCCAGATAGCGCTGCAGCAAGCCGTTGTGCGTGCCGACGATCCGGCCGAACAGCTCGAGCGGGAACTCGACCCGGTAAGCGGCCAGCGCGTCGCGGAAGCTCTCGAACCACGCCGTTTCGGTATCCACAATGAGACCGTCGAAGTCCATAATGATCGCTTTTATCATAGCTCTTATCATAAAGCCGATGATGCCGGGATGGCAACCCCGGTTCCGCATCGAAACGGCGGCGCAGCCGTCCGGACCCGGCTCTCGGCGCGATGTCCGATGTCCGCCGCGGTCTATTCGGGACGGTTCCCGGAGAAGCGGCCCGCCTCGTACGGTGTCGTCACGCCTTCGTACATCAGGTGCATCGTCATCCCTGCGGCGGCATGCGCGAGATTGTGGCAATGGTCCATCCAGATGCCGGGATTGTCGGCCCGGAACGCGATCTCGTACCGGTCGCCGGGCAGAACGTCGAGCGTGTCCGACCACCAGGGCGATCCGCCGGCGGCTTCCCCGTTGCGGGACAGCACGAGGACATGATGCCCGTGCAGGTGCATCGGATGATCCGCTTGTCCGCGATTGACAATCGTCGTCTTGACCAAGTCCCCTTGTTCGACCATGAATGCGGGCACGTTCGGAAACACTTCGCCGTTGAGCGTATACAGGGGTTGGAACACCCCGTTGAAAAGTCCGAGCTTATTGTCGAGGATCACCGTAAATTCCCGGTCGAACCGGCTGTCCTTGCCGAACGGGGTCGGCGAGGGAGCGCCGTAGTGCAGCGGATCGAACGCGGGGCTGACGGCGGGCGCCTCCGGCAATTCCGCGGTTCCGCCGGGACTCAGGACGAGACCGAGTTGCGCGTTGCCGGCGACTTTCAGGAAGACCGGCCGATCCGGCATAACGAACGTCACGTCGTACCGGCCGCCGGTCGTCAGCACGAGCCGCGTGCCGTCGGCCAGTTCGCCGGGTTCGTGCACATCGGTGCCGTCGATGGCGGCCACCTGGAAGGCGGAGCCGATGACCTGATATTGCCGTCTCACCCAATTGTCCGTGTTGACGAGCCGCAGCCGGACCGGCGTGCCCGGCGCGACCCGGACCTGGCGGATCGTGTCGGCGTCGCCGATCGCCAGCCCGGCGCCGAACCATTCGTGGGTCATGACCGTGATGTCCTTGACCGGCGTCCGGTCACCGTCCGGATTCGCAGGCTCGACGATCAGCGGGCCGAACAGCCCTTTGCCGACGCCTTCCAGCGAATCCTGGTGGGTATGGTACCAGAACGTGCCGGACTGTTCCGCCCGGAACCGGTACGTGTGCCGCTCGCCCGGCATGACCGCGTCCTGGGTGACGCCCGCCACGCCGTCCTCCGCGTTGGGGACGTCCAGACCGTGCCAGTGGATCGTCACGCCCGCTTCGACGTTCCGGTTGACCAGCGTCACTTCGACGAGCTCGCCTTGCTTCACGCGCAGCTCGGGCCCCGGGATTTGCCCGTTGAACGTCCAGGCTTCCACCGTTTTGCCGGAGCTGAGGCGCACCGTCTTCTTCTCGGCGGTCAGCGTAAAGCGGCGGTCCGGTTCCCCCGCGCGGGGACCGGTCAAGTCCGCGACGGAGACTTGCGCCTGCGCATGCGCCGCGTGCCGGCCGGGCTCGTGATAGCCGATATGGCCCTTGCCGTCGTCCATCGGCCCGGCCGTCATGTCGATCCGCTCCGGCAGCAGGCTGTTCCGCATGCCGGCCGTCCACGGCAAGGCGGCGAGCGCGACGACCGCCGCCAGGATCGCCAGATTGCGCAGCCCCCGCTTCCACAGCGGAGGGAGCGCCGGATCGGCTGCGGACGATCCGATGGCCCGGCAGCGGAGCGAATGCCGGTACCATAGCGCGGAGACGGCTCCCGCGAAGAGGAGGAGCGGCACCGCCACCTCCATCGTGCGGAACGGAACGGGAGGCCTCAGCGCGAAATAAAGGGCGGTAAGCGCGCCGAGCGCGGCGGCTTGGCAGGGCACGATCAGGCCGGGTTCGGCGGCCAGGCGGCGGACGGACGGCTGGGGGCCGGCCCCGGCCGCTTCGGCTTCGCGCGCCATGCGGAGCAGGCGCACCAGCTTCGGCGCCGCGGACAGCCACACGTACAGGACGGGAACGGCCGTCAGCGGCACGTGCAGCAGAAGCCGATCCAGCCAGAACAGCGGATCGAGCGTACAGGCCATGTCGATCACGATTCCGGCGGTCGCCGCGCAGGCCGCCGTCAGAAGCGCCGACATCCCCAGCAGCCGCCGGACGCTGCGGCGCAGCCGGCGGCCGGAGACGCGGTACGTCAGCTTCGAAGCCTGATTGCCCGCGGTCCATCCGAGCAGAAGCATGAGAAACAGGAAAAGCATTTCCAGATTGGAAAGCGGCGAATACATGTCGGTTCCCCCACTTTTGCAGGTTGATCAGGTTCATTGTAAGCTCTGTCTTCAACCTGCAACACGGGCGGGAGGGCGGCTTCGCGCCGGACCGATGTCGGGGCGGCATGCCGGACCGGGGGCGGGGGGACGGGCGGCGGCAACCCGGAAATGTTGGGCGGCCGCCGCCGGCGATGCCGAAGCGAAGAAAGGCGCGGCGGACACCGAAGCCGGGGCGGCCCGGGCGCAAGCCGCGGCGGCAACGTCAGTCCCGCCCGTCGCCGTCTTCCGTCAGCTTCTCTTCCAACCGATTTCCATAGTCGGCCAAAGCCCCGAGCCCGTGCCAGCCGCGTTCCTCCGCCAGCGCCCGGAAGCGCAGCCGCTTGGCCGACAGTTCGGCCTTCAGCCGGCTTTTCTCGCTTTCGTCGCGGCAGCAGCGGATGAGGTCCTCCAGCGTGACCATCTCTTTGCGAAGCTGCATCTCTTCCGGGAGCATGCCGGCGTTTCTGAGCAGCCGGTAAGCGGCCCGGAGATCTTCCGGAACGGCGCTCAGATCGTCCAGCGCCAGCGGCTTGCCGAAGCCCGGCAAACGGTCGAATTCCCCCCGCTGCTGGGCTTCGCGGATTTTCTCCTCGGCGACGAGCCGGACCCATTCCATCGGTGCTGTCCCCTCCGATCAGGTTTTCTTCCGTTTTTCATTTCGCTTCTCCCGGCTTTCCGGTTGACCGTTAACCGGCTTCGGCGGTCATGCCCGCTGCGCTTCCGCCGACGGAAGCAGCTCGATAAACAGGCGGAGCGGGCAGCTGACGAAGGCGTCCTTGCGGCGGACAAAAAAAGTGGTCGAGCGGCTGTAGCGGTCCGGCAACCGAAAGACGGCGAGACGCCGGGCCGTCTGCGCGGATATGAGCGATCGGGGCAGCAGCGACACGCCGAGCCCGGCTTCGACGCCGCCGAGAATCGTCTCCAGCGTCCCGAATTCCATCGTCTGCGGGGGTTTCCAGCGATTCTCCCGCAGCCACTGCTCCAGCACCGCCCGGTAAGTGCACCCGCCGCTGAACACCAGCAGCGGCGACGCCGCGGCGTCCCCGAGACTGCGGCAGTCTTCCCGGCAGACGAGCACGAGCTCCTCCTCGAATGCCGGAATGGCCTCCAGTTCCTCGCTCAAGACGGGATCGGAGACGAACGCGCCGTCCACTTCGCAGCGAAGCACGCTCTCCGTCATGCGGGCGGAATTCCCGGTCAAGAGCGACAGCTGGACGTCCGGATATTTCCGGTGGTAATCCGCCAGCAGCTTGGGCAGACGCACCGCCGCGCAAGATTGGGTCGAGCCGATCGCGAGCGGACCGCGCGGCTCGGAGGAGGAAGCGACCGATTGGAACGCTTCGTCCATCAGGCGCAAAATCCTGTCGGCGTACGCGAGCAGCGCGATGCCGCTGGACGTCGGCGTCATTCCCCGGTTGTGGCGATGGAACAGCACCGTGCCCAGCTCGGCCTCGAGTTGCCGGATCCGGGCGGTCACATTGGATTGGACGTAGCCCAGCCGGTCCGCCGCTTGGGTAATGGATCCCGTCCGGGCCACCATTTGAAAAATGCGCAAATCCCCGGAGTCCATCGGCAACCTCCTGCGCTTGATATCGGAATTTCTGATGGCGAGAATCGTTTATATTTATTTTATTTGAAACCATATCGGCTGTAAAATGGGGGCTGTGAAGATAAGGGGGGGAGTCGGTTGAATCGGATCAAATACGCGGGCTTGGTCGTGTTTACGACGTTTCTGATGGGGGTCGCCTTTCCGGTGGGCAAGATCGGGCTGGCGTACGGGACGCCGCTTCTGATCATGGGCATCCGCTTCGTGCTGGCCGGGGCGCTGCTGGCGATGTTTACGGCGAAGCGCCCGCAGCCGCGCGGCTGGCGGCAATGGGGCAAGATCGCGGCGATCGGCGCGCTCCAGACGGCGGGCGTGATGGGCTGCGCCTACACCGGCATGCGCTGGATTACCTCGGGCGAGTCGGCCATTCTCATTTTTGTCAACCCGCTGCTCGTCATCGTGCTGGGAACGCTGTTTGCGGGCGCCCGCTACCGGATGCGGCAGTGGCTCGGCGTCGCCGTCGGAAGCTTCGGCCTGGCGCTGGCGTTCGGACTTCGCCTGCATCTGCAGCCGGGCACGTGGATCGCCCTGGCCGGCGGCTTCTCCTTTGCCGCTGCCACGCTGCTCGTCAAACGCTGGGGTCCGGCGTTCGATACCGCCGTGCTGACCGCATATCAGATGCTCGCGGGCGGCCTGCTGCTTCTTCTGTTCAGCGCGGCGGCGGAGCGCCCGCGCATCGAATGGAACCTGACGGTGGCGGCCGTGATTGTCTGGCTCGCGATCATGTGCTCCATCGTTCAGTTTGCGGCCTGGTTCTATCTGCTGCAGCACAGCGATCCCGCCCGGACGAGCGCCTTTCTGTTTCTGGCGCCGCTCTTCGGCGTAGCGGCAGGCTGGCTGATGCTCGGCGAGCAGCCGACATGGCACGTCTGGGCGGGAGGGGGGCTGATCGGCATCGGCATTATGCTGGTCAACGGTCGATTCCGGACCGGTCGGCCGGTGCCGCGCGATCTTCCTACAGCGCGGGCTGAATCGTTTGGCGGAACGGAGGAATAGCCGAAAAACCCACGTCCTTGGACTGCCTGGCTCCCGATTCTCCTCCCGTCCGCCGGCGCCGGGCGAAATTCGGCAACGCCGGCCTGCTGTGCCCGGCCCGGTGGAATCCTTATGTCGTCGCTTGGTGGGCGGCCGCCTTTCCCGGATTGAGCCGTCTGCTCCTGAGCCGCTATGTCCGGGGCCTGGTTTTCTCGGTCTGGGAGATCGCCGCCAATTCGCTGGCCCACATCAATCAGGCGATGGCGTACACTTTCTGCGGCCGATGCGACGATGCCCGGGAGGTGCTGCCGCTGGTTTTGCGGCCGGATGGGGAGCCGTCCGCTTGCGGGCGCGTTTCCGCGGCGGCTCTTCCGGGAGCGGGAGCTTCGGGGAGCTGCCGGAAATGGTCGTCATCGTGCAGTGCGAGGACGACCGGTATGATGACGTCCGGAGCATCATGCAGCGCTTCCGCGCCCTGTCCGTCGGCCGGATTGCGGGACCGGAGGCTCCCGAAGCGTGACGCCCGTCCGGACGAATTAAACAAAACCTTTATTTCCCATGACATTCCCTTAACTCTTCCCATCTAAGATGTGGGTGCATCGCAAATTGGAAGAAAGGGAGTTCATAATCCTATGAAACTTGGGAAATGGAGCCGCAAAGCGGCTGTTCCGGCGCTCGGCCTGGCCATCCTGGCCGCTGCGGCGCCGACGGCCGGCGCGGCGGCGGCAAGCGACGGCGCGCAAGTGCAGTCCGTCGAATTTGTCGGCATGCCGGCCCCGGCCACGGCCCGCGAAATGGCGCAAATCTATACCGCCGCTTCGGTGAAAGTGACCTATACGGACGGCACGTCGAAGCTGTTCCCGCTCTCCTACCGGACGCTGTTCCGCTCGAACGAGCAGGTCGGCGGCACGATCGCCGGCGTTGCGACGGACAAGAACAACCAGCCGATTACGGACGCCAGCGTGCCGAACGACCCGGTGCCGTACGTCTCCGACGCCCCGGACGCCAACAGCCTGCTGCAGGTTCCGGGCGCCCGGCCGACCGGCAAGGGAGGCAACCCGCTGTCCCTCGTCACGCACTACGAGTACATTACGCTGAACCACGCGGGCAACTCCGCTTACGGCATCGTGCCGGCCAGCATGAGCCTGGCGACGATCGACCAGAACAAGATGACCGGCGAGCTGACCCCGGTCGCGCTGAGCAAGATCGACTTCTCCGGCGTCGACGGCCTGTGGATTCCGTGCAACGGTTCGCTCACGCCGTGGGGCACCCATCTGGGCAGCGAAGAATACGAAGCGGACGCCCGCGCGTACGAAGCCGATCCGACGCAAACCTATGTCGGCTCGTTCGCGCAAAACTTTTACCAGAACACCACGAAGACCGGAAATCCGTACGCGTACGGCTATATTCCGGAAGTGACCGTGCGGCCCGACAATACGGCGGCCGTGGTCAAGCATTACAGCATGGGCCGCTTCTCCCACGAGCTCGCCCGCGTGGCGCCGGATATGAAGACGGTGTTCTTCGGCGACGACGGCGGCAATACGATGCTGTTCCTGTATGTCGCCGACAAGGCGAAGGACCTGTCCGCCGGCACGCTGTACGCCGCCAAGTGGGTACAGCAAAGCGCGGCCCACGGCGGCTCGGCCAACTTGCAGTGGATCAGGCTGGGCCACGCGACCGACGCCGAAGTGAAAGCCTATATCGACAAGGGCGTCAAGTTCAGCGACATTTTCGAGACGTCGGACCGGGCCGCGGCGGGCTTCACCGCCGTCAAGACGTATCCGTCCGGCAAAGTAGAGTACCTGAAGGTGAAGCCGGGAATGGAGCAAGCCGCCGCTTTCCTGGAGTCCCGCCGATACGGCGCGATCTTGGGCGCAACGGCCGAATTCAACAAAATGGAAGGCGTCGCCGTCAACGCCCGGGACCGAAAAATCTACGTCGCCATGTCCTACGTCGAGAAGTCGATGGAGAAAGACGCGAAAGGCGCGGATCCTGCCGACGACATCCAGGTCGACAAAATCAGCGCCGGCGTCGTGTACGAGATGAGCACGGCCGGCGGGCAGAAGGACAAGGACGGCGCCGCCATCGCCAGCGACTACGTGCCGTCGTTCATGCAGGGGCTCGTCTGGGGCGAAGACCTCCCGGCTCCGGACGCCAAAGGCGACACGGCGAACGACGACCGCATCGCCAATCCGGACAACCTGTCCTACTCCGAAGATCTGCGCACGCTGTTCATCGGGGAAGACAGCGGCATGCACGCGAACAATTACGTCTGGGCCTACAACATCGATACGAAAAAGCTGTCCCGCATTCTGTCGACGCCGGCCGGTGCGGAAGCGACGGGGCTGCAGGCGGTCGACAATCTGAACGGCTTCAGCTACATTATGAGCAACTTCCAGCATCCGGGGGACGAGATGATCGTCGCTCCCGGCCTGAAACCGCAAGTCGAGCAGTACATCAACCAGCTCTACGACAACAAAAAGGCGGGCTTCGTCGGCTATATCGCCGGCTTGCCTTCCCGGCAGCAAATGCTGGCCTACAAGGCCGAAGACGGCCGCAGCATCGCGCTTCGCGCGACCGCGGAAGCGGCCGGAGCCAGCGTCGTCTGGAACGCGGCGAGCCGCGAAGCGACCGTTGTCCGGGGCGGGCATACGCTGGTGCTGCGCGAAGGATCGGACGCCGCGGTCCTCGACGGCCAAACGATCCGGCTTCCGGCGGCGCCGCGGTTCGAGAAGGATCGGCTGATCGTCCCGGCGGGCGCGCTGGACGCCTTCCTGATGGATTGAGAGGGAGAAGCGTGAGCAGGAAAATGACGCAGGCGGCGGCGCTGGCCGCCATGGCCGCCGCCTTGCTGCTCATTCTGAGCGCGGGAAGCGGAGGCCGTTTTGTCTTTGCGCGGGACGTCGCGATGGCGGGAATGGCGATGAATGCGGACGCCTCTTCCGGGGAAGCGGGAGAAGGGGGCGGCTTGACCGTGACGCTGGACGGGCGGCTGCTGCCGCATCCCGCGGCGATGAACGCCGAGTTGTCGGAGCTGCGGGTGTCGGTCCGGGACGTCGCGGAAGCGCTCGGCCTGACGTACCGGTGGGACGCCGCCGGCCGGCGCGCGTGGATCGGCGACGTCTCGACCGGCGCCGGGGCCGACGCCGGCACAGGCCGGAAGACGGACGGGATCGCGATCTTGCTGAACGGCCGGGAACTGCCTGCGGATACGAACCCGATCCTGGCCGGAAACGATGTGATGGCGATCGGCGAAGCTTTGGCGCGGGAACTGGGGCTGAGCTACCATTACGATGCCGGCCGGCATTCGGTCGCGTTGGTCACGCCGCAGGCGGTCCGGCAGTTCGACGCGGAAGAGCGGCAGGTTCGGGACGTGCTGAACGGCAAAGGGATGACGCCGCGCATCGCCGAAGACGGAACGAAGGAATTCGCGCTGACGGCGGAACTGCACGACTGGTCCCCGCTGCAAGGAATAAGGATCGCCGCCTGGACCTACAACGGCCAGTCGCCCGGACCGACGATCCGCGTCACGGAGGGCGACAAGGTGCGCATCGTGTTCACGAACCAATTGCCGGAACCGTCCACCATTCATTGGCACGGGCTGCATCTGCCGAACGCGATGGACGGCGTGCCGGGAATTACGCAGCAGGAAGTCCAGCCGGGGCAATCGTTCGTCTATTCGTTTACGGCCAGCCATCCCGGCACGTTCATGTACCATTCCCACTACGACGACATGACCCAGATCGGCAGCGGCTTGTACGGCGCGTTCATCATCGATCCGAAACGCCAGCCGCCGCGCGCGCCAAGTTCGGGCGAATTAAGCGACGGCATGTCCTTCGACCACGACTATACGATGCTGCTGTCCAGCTTCCGCGTCAACAGCGGCCCGGAGGACGAGCCGGATTTCTTTGCGATCAACGGGCGCAGCTATCCGGACACCCCTCCGCTCGAGCTGAAGCGGGGGGAAACGGCGCGCATCCGATTCATCAATATCGACACGACGGAAGTTCATACGATGCATCTGCACGGGATGGACTTCCAGGTGATCGCCCGCAACGGCCACGCCGTGCCCGCGCCCGAGACGATGAACACCGTGCTGATCGGTCCCGGCGAGTCCGTCGACATCGCTTTCCGGGCCGACGCCCCGGGAAAGTGGATGCTGCACTGCCATATTCTCGATCACACGATGAACGGCGGCAGCGGGGCCAGCGAAATGGGCGGACTGATGACGGTTGTGAACGTAACGGAATAGACGGATTGAAAACAGGCGTACCGCGTCTTCGCGGAGCGCCTGTTTTCGCATCGGGAGCACGAACGCCGCCGGTTTGTCGGTATGCACGTTTTTCCGCTTCCTTTTGGCGCCCGGTCGTGATAAAATGATTTTTGCTAATGATAATGATTATCATTGTCTTGGAAAGAAGAGGACGCACATGACGTTAAGCGATCTGAACCCGGGTAGCCGCGCCCTGATTCACGATATCGGATCGGTTGACGATCTGCTGAGACGCCGCCTGATCGATTTGGGCGTCATGGAAGGCACCGAGATTGTCGTGCGGCGCTCGCTGCCGTTCGGCGGCCCGCTGACGCTGGAAGCGGGAGGCCAATGGATCGGGCTTCGCCGCCGGGATGCGGCCTGCATCCAGGTGACGCCGGCATGAGGAGCGTCGCTCTGCTGGGCAATCCGAACACGGGCAAAACGTCCTTGTTCAATGTCATCACCGGCTCCTACGCGTACGTAGGCAACTGGGCCGGCGTGACGGTCGAGAAGAAGGTCGGCCTGCTCAAGAACAAACAAGCCCATGTTATCGACCTTCCCGGCGTGTATTCGGTCAATCCGCTGTCCGCGGACGAGACCGTCGTCACCCGGTTTCTGCTGAACGAACCGTTCGCGGCCATTCTGAATATCGTCGACGCTTCGCAGTTGGAGCGGAACCTGTATTTGACCGTCCAGCTGCTGGAGTTCGGCAAGCCGCTTATTGTCGCGCTCAATATGATCGACGTCGCCCGCGGCCGCGGCGTCGAGGTCGATCCCGGCGCGCTGGCGCGGGGGCTCGGCGTCCGCGTTCTGCCGATCGTCGCCCGAACCGGCAAGGGATGCGACGCGGTGGCGCGGGAACTGTCGGAAGGCCGCTTGCCCGAGTCCGCACCGCTGCGCCTCGACTACGGGCCGGAGCTGGAAGCGGCGGCCGAGGAGATTGCCGGGCGGGCCGGCTCGGTGGACGGCCTTCCCGCCCGCTGGCTGGCGCTGCAATATATGGAAGGCAACGCGATGGTGGAGAAACTGCTGGAGCGCCGGATCGAGCCGGACTGGCTGAAGGCGAGGCGGGAGGCGGCGGCCGCCCGGATCGCGCAGGCGTCCGGCGCCAAATCGCTGCAGCAGTATATCCGGCAGGTGCGGGGCGAATGGATCGCGCGGCTCGCGGCCGAAGCGACGCGGCGCACCGGAGCGGACCATAGCCTGCTGACCGACCGCATCGACGCCGTCGTCACCAACAAGTACTTGGGCATGCCGATTTTTTTGCTGACGATGTTTCTCATGTTCAAGCTGACCTTCGATTGGGTCGGCACGCCGCTGTCCGACGCGCTGGACGGCTTCATCAACGGCACGCTCGCCGGCTGGATCGAGTCGCTGCTCGACCTGCTGAAGGTCTCCCCGTTCATTCGGGATCTCATCCTGCAAGGCATCATCGGCGGCGTCGGCGGCGTGCTCGTGTTCGTGCCGCAAATTTTCATGCTGTTCCTGCTGATCTCTTTCATCGAGGACTCCGGCTACATGGCCCGCGTGGCGATGGTGATGGACCGGATCATGGAGTCGATCGGACTGAACGGCAAGGCGTTCATCCCGATGATCATCGGCTTCGGCTGCAACGTGCCCGGCATTATGGCGGCGCGGACCGTCGAGCAGCCGAAGGAGCGGCTGCTGACGATTCTGCTGACGCCGCTCATGTCGTGCTCGGCGCGGCTGTCGGTGTACAGCCTGTTTGCCGGCACCTTTTTCCGCGGTAGCCAGTCGGTCGTCGTCTTCTCGCTGTACGTGCTCGGCATCGCCGTCGCGCTGCTGATGGCCAAAGTGTTCTCCGGCACGCTGTTCCGCAACGAGCGCAGCCTGTTTTTCGTGGAGCTGCCGCCGTACCGCGTCCCGCAATGGCGAACGCTGGCCTTAAGCACGTGGGAGAAAGGCAAAGGCTTCATCCGCAAGGCCGGCACGTTCATCTTCGGCGGCTCGGTCGTCATCTGGCTGCTCGGCTACGCGGGGCCGAAAGGGCTGAACGTCCCGATGGACGAAAGCTTCCTGGCGATGATCGGCGGCCTGCTCGCGCCGCTGCTGCAGCCGCTCGGGTTCGGCAGCTGGCAGGCCGGCGCGGCGCTCATCACCGGCTTCCTGGCCAAAGAGGTGGTCGTCTCGACGATGAACATCATCTACGCGGCGCCCGACCTGCAGACGCTCCATATCGCGCTTGGCCAGCAGTTCGACGCGCTGCAGGCCTACGCTTTCATGGCGTTCATCCTGCTGTACGTTCCTTGCCTGGCGACGGTCGCGGTCATCTCGAAGGAAACCGGTTCGAAGAAATGGACCTGGTTTTCCGTACTGTACTGCCTCGCCGTCGCCTATATTATCGGGCTTGCGATCTATCAGGGCGGCCGCGCCCTGCTGGGCTGAAAGAGAAGGAGGAGATCCGCCATGGCGGCAAGCATTGTGCTTGGAGCGTTGATTTTCGGCTATGCGGCCTGGACGCTCGTCCGGTTCGTCAAGAAGAGCAAGAAGGGCGCGTGCGCCGCTTGCGAGATGAACAAGCATTGCACGGCGGGCTGCAGCGTCTCGCCGTCCGGTCCGCAGCTGCCGCGCAGCCGCGGCTAGCGATAAGAGGGGCCTTCGCCGCTGGATCGGCGAAGGCCTTTTGCTGTGCGGCGTGACCGGAAAGCACGCATCTGGCGGCAAGCGGCCGATGCCGCCGGCAGGCCGGACAGCGGCGGAGGCCCGCCCGAGGATTGACGCCCGTCCGGATTGCGCTACAATGGAATCTAGTCTTGCGAAGGAGTCGGCTGTATGGACATCGAGCGCAACCGGATGCGAAACGTCGGCCTGTTCGCCCACGTCGACGCGGGCAAAACGACGACGACCGAACAGATGCTGTTCCTGAGCGGCCAGATCCGCAAGCCCGGCAGCGTGGACGACGGCACGGCGCAGACCGATTGGCTGGACGTCGAGCGGGAACGGGGCATCTCCGTGCGCGCCGCCGTCACGCATCTCACCTGGCGGGAGACGCGCATCAACTTGGTCGACACCCCGGGGCACGTCGATTTTCTGTCCGAAGTGGAGCGTTCGCTCCGGGTGTTGGACGGCGCGGTGCTGATCGTCTCGGCCGCGGAAGGCGTGCAGGCGCAGACGGAGGTCGTCTGGCAGGCGCTAAGGGAGCTGCGCATTCCGACATTGCTGTACGTCAACAAAATGGACCGGGTCGGCGCGGACGCCGAGGCGGTCGTGCGGGACATCCGCCGGCTGCTCTCTCCGTCCGCCGTCCCGATTCAGGCGCCGCGCGGAGCGGAGGCGGACTTCTCGGGCGCCGCGGATCTTCTGAGCGAGGGGGATCGCGAAGGCGAGCGCGGCGGCGAAGCGGGCACCCTGTTCCGCCAATGGCTTGCGGAGGCGGCCGCCGAACGGGATGAAGCGCTGCTGGCGCGGTATGTCGAGACCGGGACGCTCGCCGCGGCGGAGATGCGTCCGGTGCTGCTGTCGTCCGCGCGGCGCGCGGAGCTGTTCCCGGTTCTGTTCGGCGCTTCCGGTCGCGGCATCGGCGTGGAGGCGCTGCTGGACGCGATCGTCGAATGGCTGCCGCCGCCGGAAGGAGACGAGCGGGCCGCGGCGTCCGGCGTCGTCTTCAAGCTGGACAAAGACCCCGCCATGGGCCGGGTCGCCTACGTCCGCCTGTACAACGGCGCGATCCGCAATCGCGACACCGTTCTGAACGCGACCCGCGGCCTGGAGGAGAAAGTGACGCAAATCCGCCGCATCGCCGGCCGGCGAACGGAAGACACCGGCCTGCTTCGGGCCGGCGACATCGCCGCCCTGTACGGGCTCGGCCGGGCGCGCATCGGCGACATTCTCGGCTCGCCGGACGGCGTGCCCGGCGGCTGGCCGAAGCTGGCGGTGCCGCTGTTGACGGTGCAGGCGCGGTGGCGGAACGAAGCGGATTATCCGGCGGTCGTGGCGGCTTTTCAGGAGTTGGCGGACGAAGACCCGCTGCTCGGCCTGGAGTGGCTGCAGGAGGAGCGGGAGCTGCACCTGAAGGTGATGGGGACGGTCCAGATGGAAGTGCTCAGCCGGCTGGTGCGCTCCCGGTTCGGGCTGGACGTCTCGTTCGGACCGCCCTCGGTCATCTACAAGGAGACGCCGGCCAAGGCAGGCGAAGGGTACATCGCCTACACGATGCCGAAGCCGTGCTGGGCGATTCTCCGCTTCCGCATCGAGCCGGGCGAGCGGGGCAGCGGCCTGAAGTACGCGTCGACGGTGCGACCCGAGGACCTGCTCGACAGCTACCAGAACGAAGTGGCCCGGCGGGTGCCGGAGGCGCTGGAGCAAGGGCTGTTCGGCTGGGAAGTGACCGATCTGAAGGTGACCCTGATCGAAGGGGAGCACCATGTGTGGCATACGCACCCGCTCGATTTTGTCGTGGCGACGCCGATGGGCATCATGAACGGGCTGGCCGCCACCGGCACGAAGCTGCTCGAGCCGATGTTGCGCTTCCGGCTGACCGTACCGGAAGAATTCGGCGGCAAAATCATGGGCGAGCTGGCCGCGATGCGCGGGGAGTTCGACCCGCCGGCCGTATCCGGCGAGCGCATGGAGCTCGAAGGGACGCTGCCGGTCGCGACGTCGCTCGATTTTCCGGCCCGTCTCGGCTCCTTGACGAAGGGGCGGGGGACACTGTCCACGTTTTACGCGGGCTATCGGGAATGCCCGCCCGAAGTGCGCGCGGAGCGCCCGCGGCGGGGCGTCAACCCGCTGGATCAGGCCAAGTACATTCTGGCCGCGCGGAGCGCGCTGTCCCGGGAATGAGCGGGAGCCGCGCTGTCAGGTGTCCGTCGCCCAACAAGGCCGACGGTTGCGGGAACGGCCCGGACTCGGCAGATTGGATTTCATCCAGCGAAATCAAGCCGCACCTGCGCACGGACGGAAATACGTTGGAAAAGATGCAATCAAAATCGGCCCGAAGGGGGTCCGCAAGGCTTCCGGCGGGCTTTTTGCTGTACAAAATCCAGCAGAACCGTACGATGGCTCGCCATTCCGCGGTTTTACTGGACAAAATCCAGCGCGACCACATAACGCGGCTGCGGATGGCGGCCAGCCCGCTTGAGACAGCCGTTCGAGGCGCGGACGGATGCCGGCCCATGCGCGGCAGTCCCCCGGATCCGCCGCGGACGGCGCGTAAGCGGCGAAATTTACCGGCAGGGATCCGACGGGTTCAGTCGAATTTTCTCGTACAAGGATCGGCTTCCCGCTCGCCGCCTGCCGTTCGTCCGCGCCGCGGCCATGTCACAAAACGACCGGCGGCAGGTCACAAAAACGGTAGAGCCGCGCGCGGCGAAGGCCGTATGTTCGATAATACAAGGCCGCGACGGCCATGCCATGTCGGCCGTGGAAACGCGGAGGAGAACCGATCATGACCAAATGGAACACGCTGGGCGCCCGCTTCGTTCTTCTCTTTTGCGCGATTACGATTCCTCTGATCATCCTGCTGTTTCTGTTCGTCCACTACGCGAACGGCATCGTGCTGTCGCAGGTGGCCAAGTCGTACCAGAACCTGGTCAATTCCAATTGCGGCCTGATCGACCGAAGCCTGGAAGACATCACGAAAAACATGATGGACATCGTCTACAACGACGACAATTTCCAGAAGTTCGGCCAGCCCGGCTTGTCGGAGTCCGATACGTACCTGACGCAGATCCAGCTCATTCACCGGAATATGACGTACCAGTCGTACTATCACACGGTGGACATGTTTTTCATCTATTCCAGGCCGAGCGACCGGCTGTTCTCCACCGACATGTTCGGGGCGGCGTCCGACATGAAGGACGCGGTAAGAGACTGGATCGCCGATTCGTTCCACGACCCGAAGCTGCTGAAGCAGCTGATGTACCGGTGGTCGGTCGTCCGGATTCAGGACCAGTACTTTCTGTACCGCCTGGTCAGCGACGACATCACGAATAACGCCTATATCGGCGCGATCATCAACGTCAACAGCCTGATTGCGCCGCTGGGCGACCTGGAGCTGCGCAACGGCGGGGAGGTGCTGCTCGTCGCCGACGACGGAACCGTGCTCTCCAATCCGACCGGCCGGTGGCAGGAGATTCGGCATTTGCCGGCCGACAAGCTGCGGGACAACCGGGCGTTCTCGTTCAACGAAGGCGGTTCGAGGCTGCTGGTCGTGAACAGCCGCTCCGCGAACAGCGGCATCAGCATGGCGGTCGTGCTGTCGAATGCGGCGCTGCTTAAGGGGCTGCGCGATTTTCAAACGATGATCAATCTGCTTCCGCTTGCGGCCGTCGCGATTCTAATGCTGTACATCGTCATTTTCCGGAGCATGCTGTTCAAGCCGATCAGCCAATTGCTGCGCGCCATCCGGCGGATCAAGGAAGGGGACATGACGGTGCGGCTGCCGGAGACGGGCATCAGCGAATTCGCCATCATCAACCGCTCGTTCAACCAGATGCTGGAAGAGATCACCGATCTGAAAATCGACGTGTACGAAGGGCGGCTGCGCTCGCAGAAAGCCGAGATGAAGCAGCTTCAGCTGCAGATCAACCCCCACTTTTTCCTCAATACGCTCAATATCGTGTACCAGCTTGCCGACCTGAAGCGCCACGACCTGGTTCAAAAGGCGGTGCGCCACCTGGTGCATTATTTTCGGTTTATGCTGCATGCGAAGGACGGCGTCATCCCCTTGTCTCAGGAGTTGGACCATATTCGCCACTACCTGGAGATTCAAAAAATGCGCTATCGGGACGCCTTCGAATTCGACATCCGCGTCGCCGACGACTTGCGGGAGGCCAGGATTCCGTCCCTGCTGATCCAGCCGTTGGTGGAGAACGCGATCCTTCACGGCATGAGCCTGAAAAACGCCCCGTTCGTTCTGCGTCTTGCGGCCGGGCGGGTGGAAGGGGAGCCCGGGCGGTGGGCGGTCGAGCTGTGCGACAACGGGAAAGGCATGCCGCCGGAGAAGCTGGCCGAACTGAACGCCGCGGATTACGCTCCCGTCTCGGACAACGGCCACATCGGCATCTGGAACGTGAAAAGGCGGCTGGCGATGCGCTACGGCGGCCAGGCCGAGCTCGTTTTCTACCCGAACGAGCCCAGCGGGTTGGGCGTCCGGCTCGCGCTGCCGCTGGAACCTGCGGAGGAGGCGACCGAAGATGTACGATATGCTGATCGTGGACGATGAGCCGTTCGCCGTGGAAGGCATCTGCAACGGCCGCGACTGGAAGGCGCTGGGGATCGGGTCCGTGAGCGTCGCTTACAATGCGGACGAAGCCAGGCGGATTCTGACGGAGAAGCGGATCGACATCCTGATCTGCGACATCGAGATGCCGGACGAGGACGGATTGTCCCTTGTGCGCTGGGCGAAGGAGCATTCGGGGCATACCGAATCGATGTTTCTCACCTGCCACAGCGAGTTCGAGTACGCGAAGCAGGCGATTCACCTGGGGAGCTTCGAGTATTTGCTGAAGCCGGTCGATTCGGAGGAGCTGGAACAGGCGGTGGCGCGGATGATCCGGACGGTGAAGCAAAAGGAGGAGCAGGCGCGCTTCAACGAGATGTACCGGAAGTACTATGCGCTGTGGAGCCGGCGGCAGCCGCTGATGGCCGAGCGGTTCTGGCAGGACCTCCTGGCCCGCCGCATCCTGCCGTTCGGCGATTTCCTGGAACGGGCGCTGGAGGAAGCCGGGATCGGGCTGCCTGTGGAGCAGCCGGCACTGCCGATTCTAATCAGCGTCGAGGCGTGGCGGAAGCCGCTCGGGGACCGGGACTGCGACATCATGGAGTATGCGGTGAAAAAAGCGGCGGAGGAACTGTGGCTGGCGGACCGTTCCGGTTACGCCGCGGTCGACCGAAACGGCGAGCTGTTCGTCATCGTCTGCGCGCCGGGCGCGAACCCGGACGTCTTCGATCCCGGCGAATGGATCCGGGCAGGGGAACGGTTCATCGGCATCTGCGAACAATACTTCTATTGCCAGGTGTCCTGCTACGTCGGACGCCCGACGCCGCTGCAGGAGCTGCCGAGCCTGTGCGACCGCCTGAAGGAGATGGAGCGGAACAACGTCGCCCGTCCCAAGTCGGTGCTGCTCTACGACGACGCGCAGGCGGCCGCCGTTCCGCGCGGCCCGGAGCCGGCCGGCATCGACGTGACCGAGTGGGCGGGGTGCCTGCTGAGCGGCAATCGGGACCGGGCGGTCCGTCTCGTCCGGCAGCTGACGGCCGGCCTGCAAGCGGCGCCGGACGTGCATCCGCGGCTGCTGGAGACATATTGCAGCGATCTGCTGCAGGCCGTCCACCATTTTCTCGGCGTGAAAGGCATCAGCGTCCATCAAATTCCGCAGTTCGCCGCCTGGAGATCGGCTCCCGTCCGCAGCCTGGCGCAATTCGAGAACTGGGCGGTCCACATGGTGTCGGCGGTGATGGACGCCGTATTCGAGGAAAAGGAAAAAGGCGGGTTCGTCCGGCAGTCGATCCAATACATGAGGGAGCATGTGGAGGACAACATCTCCCGGGAGGACGTCGCGGCGCACGTCGGCCTCAATCCCGCCTACCTGTCGCGTCTGTTCAAGAAGGAGACCGGCAAAAACCTGGTCGATTACCTGATCGAAGCCAAGATCGAGCGGGGCAAGCTGCTGCTGGACACGACCGACATGACCGTCAGCGCCATCGCCCAGCAGGTCGGCTACGCCAACTTCTCGCATTTCACCAAAATGTTCAAGAAGCAGTACGGCATCACCCCACAGAGCTACCGGCAGCGGCGGTCCGAAGACCCGTATCCGGGCGAAGCACGGCTGAACTAGCCGTGCTTTTTCTGCGCGATGGCGCGGTTCGGGACGACTTTGCCGCTCGACGAAAGATGTCACAAATGGACCGAAGCGAGGTGACAAAAACGGTTGGTCGCCCCATCGGCCGCCGGTATACTGAATCACAGACTATCGCGCGGGGCAAGGTGGACTTTGGATGAATGCGATGAATCATACGGCGCCGGCGCTCCAGGCGGCGGCTCCGGCCGACAGGGCCAGGCGTCCGCTGCGGGCGCTGTGGAAAACGAGAGCGCTGCTGCTATTGGCGCTTCCCGGCGTCGTCCTGCTGCTGGTGAACAACTACTTGCCGATGTTCGGTGTCTTTCTGGCCTTCAAGGACTTCAACTACGCGAAGGGCATCTGGGGCAGCGAATGGAACGGTCTCGACAACTTCAAGTTTCTGTTCGCGACCGGCGACATCTGGAAAATCATCGGCCATACGGTCGGCTACAACGTCGCGTTTCTGGTCATCAACACGTGCCTGTCGGTGCTGCTGGCGCTGCTGCTGAACGAGGTCCGGGGCCGGATCCGATCGAAATTTTACCAGAGCGTGCTGATTCTGCCCAACTTCATCTCCATGGTCGTGGTCGCCTATCTGGTGTTCGGCTTTCTGAACCCCGATCTCGGCTTCGTCAACAAATCGATTCTGGAGCCGCTCGGACGCGAAGGCGTGTCCTGGTACATGGCTCCGCAATACTGGCCTTACATTCTGACGATCGTCAACGTCTGGAAATCGGTCGGGTTCGGCTCGATCATATACCTCGCGACGATCGTCGGCATCGACAGGGAGTACTACGAGGCGGCGCGCATCGACGGCGCCGGCCGGTGGAAGCAGATGACCCGCATCACGCTGCCGTTTCTCGTGCCGGTCATCGTCATTTTGACGCTGCTGTCGATCGGCCATCTTTTCAACGCGGACTTCGGGCTGTTCTACCAGGTCACGCTGAATGCCGGGATGCTCAAGGAGACGACCGAGGTCATCGACACGTACGTCTACAACGCGCTGCTGGTCTCGGGAGATACGAACCTGGCTTCTTCGGCCGGACTGCTGCAGTCCGTCGTCGGCTTCGTCCTGGTCGTCTCGGTGAACCTGCTGGTCCGCAGACTGGACAGCGACAAGGCGCTGTTCTAGCCGTCGGACAGACTTCTAGGAGGGAAACATCATGCGCAGCGACAATCGCACCCACCCGGCGATCGATCTGTTTTTCGTCATGGCCAGCCTGGCCTGCCTGATCCCGTTCTGGCTCATTCTGATGGTGTCGATGACCGGCCAGAACGCGCTGACCCGGTACGGGTACAGTTTCTGGCCCGCGCAGTTCGACTTTGTCGCCTACCGGTTTCTGCTCCATGACGCGGAGCCGATTCTGCGGTCGTTCGGCGTCTCCATCCTGGTCACCGCGATCGGCACGTTCGCCTGCCTGTTCGTCACGTCGTCGCTCGCTTTTTCCCTGTCGAGAAAAGAGTTCCCGCTCCGCAGATTCCTAAGCCTCTACGTGCTGGTGACGATGCTGTTCGGCGGCGGGCTCTTGCCCTGGTACCTCGTCTACACGAAGCTGCTGCACGTGCAGAACACGCTGCTGGCGCTCATCATTCCCGGCCTGCTGAGCGGCTTCAACGTGTTCGTCATGCGCACGTTTTTCGCCACCAGCATTCCGCCGTCGGTGGTCGATTCCGCGCAGATGGACGGGGCCGGCGACTTCCGGACGTATTTCAGCATCGTGCTGCCGCTGTCGCTTCCGGTGCTGGCGACGATCGGCCTGTTCTCCATCGTCGGCTATTGGAACGACTGGTTTACGAGCCTGGTGTTCATCAATAACGACAAGCTGTACAACTTGCAATATTTTCTGTACAACACGCTGATGAACGCCCAATACCTCCAGTCGATCGCGGACAAAGCGCATATCGACGCGGCGACGCTGCAGGTTCAGCCGCTGGAGGAGCTGCGCATGGCGATGGCGGTCATCGCGGTGCTGCCGGTGGCGCTCGTGTTCCCGTTCCTGCAGAAGTATTTCGTGAGGGGCTTGACGATTGGCGCGGTCAAAGGCTAATTCCGGTTTCGGCCGGGTTAGAAATATACCAAGTTGATCCTGTGGGAGGTTCATGACAATGAAGATGTGGCAGAAAAAGGGGTTCGTCGCCATCGCGTCGCTGCTGCTCGTCCTTGTGCTTGCGCTGGCGGGCTGCGGCGGCGACAAGGGGAACGACAGCGCCGGCTCCGGCGGCGCGAGCGGCGGTTCCGGCGCCGGTTCGGCGTCGGCGTCGGGTTCGCCGTCGGGGTCGGCCGGCGCCGGCCAGAGCGAAGGCGCCAAGAAGCTGGAGCCGTACGAGGTCGTCATGGTGTACCCGGACGGCAAGCAGAAGGATCTGGGCCTGGTGCAGGATGCCATGAACGATTACTTAAAGAAGACGTACCCGGACCTGAACATGACGGTCAAGCTGAACCCGATCGACTGGAGCGCCTACAGCGACAAGGTGAACCTGATGATCTCATCGGGCGAGAAATTCGACCTGTTGTGGACGGCCAACTGGATGAACTACGAGACGCAGGTCGTCAAAGGGGCGCTGTTGCCGCTCGACGACTTGCTGGACCAGTACGGCCAGGACATCCGGGCGGTCGAAGGGGACCTCCTGGACGGCGCCCGCCGCGGCGGCAAGCTGTACGGGGTCCATGTCCACCAGGAGCTGGGCAACCCGCAAGGGATCGTGCTCAGCAAGGAGCTCGTGGACAAGTACCATTTCGATCTGTCGCCGCTCAAGTCGGGGGAATTCAAGGATCTTGAGCCGATTTTGCAGACGATCAAGGAGAAGGAACCGAACGTCACGCCGGCCGTCGGCCCGGCCTTTCCGCTCAATGCTTACTTCAGTTCGGGCAGCATGGAAAGCATCATCGGACCGGTCGGGCTGGACCAGCGGGACACGAATCCGGCCGACCGGTACAAAGTCGTCGACATGTACGAAACGCCGCGCTACCGGGAGCTCGCCGAGCTGACGCACAAATGGTACAAAGCCGGCTACATCAACAAGGACGCGACGACGCCCGGCATCGACATCTTCAAGAAGTTCCAGGCGAAAACGGCGTTCGCGTCGATCGGTTCGGACCTGGAGATCGTCAAGGACATGGCGATCGGCAAGCCGGACCGGATGGCCAACAAAAGCACCCAGCTCGGCGTGGAGCTGATCCAGATTCCGATGAACATCGACCGGCTGCATACGTCGAAGCTGTCGGCGACGCTGCAGGCCATCTCCCGCACGTCGAAAGATCCGGCCCGCGCCATGATGCTGCTCGATCTCTTTTACAAGGACAAAAATCTGCTGACCCTGTTCAACTACGGCATCGAGGGCACGCACTACGTCCTGAAGAACGGGCAGGTGGCGCTGCCGGACGGCAAAACTCAGGATACGGTCGGGTTCTACCACGACATCCAGTGGATGCTCGGCAACCAGATGCTCAACTACACCCGCGTCGGCGAGGACCCGGACAAATACAAAAATTACGAGCAGTTCAACGAGATCGTGAAGAGCCAGCCGTCGCCGCTGTTCGGATTCGTGTTCGATCCGGAGCCGGTGAAGAACGAGCTGATCGCCGTCGGCAAAGTGCAGAGCACCTACGATCCGGGGCTGCAGTCGGGCCAGCTCGATCCGGCGGTCGACCTGCCGAAGATGATCGACAAGATGAAGGCGGCCGGCATCGACAAGATCATTCAGGAAGCGCAGAAGCAAGTGGACGCCTGGCGCGCGGCGAACGGCAAGTAGGCGCATTGCGGCGCCGCCGGGGTCCGCTGCGAACGGAGAAGGGGGGATAACCGGCCGCGGTTATGCCCCTCTTCCTTGCCGGCCGTCGGCTCATTTGGGCACAAAGGAGAGGAAAATCGGATGACGAAAATTCGAGTGACGATCTGGAACGAGTATTTGCACGAGACCCGCAATCCGAAGGTGGCCGAGGTGTATCCGAACGGCATCCACAACGCGATCGCCGACGGCATCCGGCAGGAGATCTTCGACATCCGCACCGCCACACTGGCGGAGCCGGAGCACGGCCTGACCGAGCAAGCGCTGCGCGAGACCGACGTGCTGATCTGGTGGGGGCACATGGCCCACGATCAGGTGGCGGACGAAGTCGTCGACCGCGTGTACAAGCGCGTCATGCGAGGCATGGGGCTGATCGTGCTGCATTCGGGGCATTGCTCGAAAATTTTCAACAAGCTGATGGGGACTTCCACGTGCGAGTTGAAATGGAGGGAGGCGGACGAGAAGGAGCGGCTGTGGGTGGTCGATCCGTCGCACCCGATCGCCGAAGGCATCGGGTCCTATATCGAGCTGCCGGCCGAGGAGATGTACGGCGAGCATTTCAACGTCCCGGCCCCGGACGAGCTGATTTTCGTCAGCTGGTTCGAAGGAGGCGAAGTGTTCCGCAGCGGCTTGACCTACCGGCGCGGGAAGGGCAAAATCTTCTATTTCCGTCCCGGGCACGAGACGTATCCGACGTATTACAACCGGGACGTTCTCCGGGTCATTGCGAACGGGGTGAAATGGGCGAGACCGGCGGAGACCGCGACGCCCGTGTACGGCAACGCCGCGCCGCTGGAGAAGATTGGAGCCAGGCGATGAGGCGGCGATAGGACGGCGAGGTGCCCAAATGCACCTCATTTGGCTCGAAAACGGACCATCTGCCGATCCAAGTGCAAAACTGCACCTCTTTTTGCCCAAGTCCCTCGAATTTCCCGGTTTTCTCGAAAAATAAGCGCACTTTGGCACCTAAGCCTCTCAAAATCGTCGTTTTTGCGAAAAATAAGTGCATTTAGGCACCTAAACCCGCGTGGCGTGGCCGCACTGACGGTTAGACACCCGAGAGCACGTCGCCGCTCCGATCGTTAGGCACCCAAGCCCCGCATTTGTCCGTCCGGCGGCGGCCGGGCCTGTCAGGCATAAGAGCTTCGAAGGGAGAGCACCGCATGAGCAAGTTTCGCATCGGATTGATCGGATTGGGAGGGATGGCGCAAGCCCATATTCGGTGGCTTCGGGAAAAAGGCGACAGCTTCGAGCTGACCGCGGTCAGCGACGTCGACCCGGAAGCGCTGGCGCAAGTCGGCGGCCGGCTCGGCATCCCCGAGGGCAAGCGGTACGCGGACTTCGCGCGGCTGATCGGGGATCCGGACGTCGACGCCGTCGTGTCCGCGACGCCGAACCATACGCACGCGGACATCATCCGCGCGTGCCTCATGGCGCGCAAGCCGTTTCTGGCCGAGAAGCCGTTCACGCGCCTGTTCGAGGAGGCCGTCCCGCTGCGGGAGCTGTACGAGCGGCAGCCGGTACCGGCGATGATCGGCTTCAGCTACCGCTACACGCCGGCGTTCCGCTATGCGCGGGAACTGGTGCGGGAGGGCCGGATCGGACGGGTCCGCAGCTTCTCGGCCCAATACTTGCAGGGCTGGGGCGCGCCGCCCTACAACACCCCGTATCTGTGGCGCTTCGACCCGGCGGTTTCCGGCACGGGCGCGCTCGGCGATCTCGGCTCGCATATGATCGATCTGGCGCGTTTTCTGTTCGGCGAGTTCGAAGAGCTGTCGGCCCGGCTGCAGACGCTGATCCCCGAGCGGCCGGATCCGGCGACGGGGCGGATGGTCCGGATCGAAGTCGACGACTTCGCCAGCTTCCAGGCCCGCCTGACCGGCGGGATCGCGGGCGTGTTCCAGACCACCCGCAACGCCATAGGTTCCGGCAATCAGCACGAAGTGTCCGTCTACGGCGATCTCGGCACGATTCACGCCTCCACGGAAGATCCGGACCGGCTCGTCTGGATCCGCCTGGAAGATTCCGGCCAGTTGGCGAGAACGGTCCTCGACGTTCCGCAGCGGTGCAAAACGTCGCAATATGACGACTTCCTGGCGATGCTGCAAGGCGAGGCGCCCGACGGGTTGCCGGGCTTCATGGACGGCTACCGCAACCAGGAAGTGCTGGACGCGATCGTCCGCTCCCACGAATCGAAATGCGCCATTCGGCTATGAAAGCGAAAGGGTTGTCCGCTCCGGACAGCCTTTTTTTCATGTGCGGGGTGGGCGTATTCGGATAGCAGGATTTTGCGGTTTTATAGCAAGATTCCGGTTGGCGCTTTATGTAAACGCTTTTATAATAGGGCTACGCACGCGCGAAGGGCCTTCCGGGCCTCGCATCAAGCGCGGTGCAACGGGTTTCATGGACACGAAGCCGCAATTCGCATCCGGGAGGGGAACCGATTGAACTTATTGGCGAAAGAAGCCGCGCCCGCAGCGGTGCGGCACGATACTGCGGCGCGACGCAAATCTTCGGTCTGGAAGCGGATGTGGACGGCCCGAACTTTGATTCTGATGTGCCTGCCGGCGATCGTCTTTTTTTTCATCTTCGCCTATATTCCGATGCCCGGCCTGTACATCGCCTTTATCGACTACAACTATTCGGCCGGCATATTCAAAAGCGCCTTCGTCGGCCTCGAGAACTTCCGCTTTCTGGTCATGTCCGGCGACTTGTGGCGGCTCACGTTCAACACCGTCGCCTACAACCTGGCGTTCATCCTGCTGGGCAACTGCCTGCAGATTTTCGTCGCCATCCTGCTGAACGAATTGAGATCGAAATGGTTCAAAAAAGTGTCGCAGACGCTGATGTTCCTTCCGCATTTCATCTCCGCCGTGCTGATCGGGCTGATCGCCTACAACATCCTGAGCTACGACTACGGCACGCTGAACGCCTTCCTGACCTCGATGGGCGCGGAGCCCGTCAAAACGTATTCGAATCCGTTCATCTGGCCGTACATCATCGTGCTCACGTTCCTGTGGCAGTCCACCGGCTACGGATCTATCGTCTATTTCGCGGCGATCATGGGCCTCGACGCGGAGATTCTGGAGGCGGCGGAGATCGACGGGGCCAACGCGATCCAGCGCATCCGCCATATCGTGCTGCCGTGGCTGAAGCCGACCTTCGTCATTCTGCTGCTGTTCTCGCTCGGCGGCGTCCTGCGCGGCAACTTCGGGCTGTTCTACAACCTCGTCGGCGCGAACAACACGATGCTGTTCAAGACGACCGACATTATCGAGACGTTCGTGTTCCGTTCCCTGATGAACAACTTCAACTTCTCGATGGGCAGCGCCGTGAGCCTGTACCAGTCGATTTTCGGCTTCATGATCGTCATTACCGCCAACTGGCTGGTTCGCCGGTTGGCGCCCGAGAATTCGCTGTTTTGAGAGTCTGCGACGAAATTTCCGTCACGGTGCCGGTAGGGAGGGGGCGTATGATGTACCGATTCGCCAAGCGCATCGACAGGGCCAGCCTGGCCGTCAAAGCGTGCGCATACCTTTTCATCGGATTTTTCGCGATCTGCTGCCTGCTGCCTTTCATCCTCGTTCTGGCCACTTCGTTCACGTCGGAGAAAGCCATCATGGATCACGGCTTCAACCTGTGGCCGCGGGTATTCAGCACGTTCGCCTACAAAATCGTGTTCGAGAACCCGGATATCATCGTCGGCTCCTACGTCGTGACGATCGCCATCACGCTGGTCGGCACGGCCGTCGGCCTGTTCCTGATCGCCATGACCGGCTACGCGCTGCAGCGGCCCGATTTCGAATTCCGCAACAAAATTTCGTTTTACATTTACTTCACGACGCTGTTCTCAGGCGGCCTGGTGCCGTTCTATCTGCTGATCGCGCAGTACATGCACCTGAAGGACAACTATTTGGCGGTGCTTCTGCCAGGGCTGATGAGCCCTTTTCTGATCATCATGATGAAAAGCTTCACGCGCTCGATTCCGCACGCGATCACGGAGTCGGCCAAAATGGACGGAGCGGGCGACTTTACCATCTTCGTCCGCCTCATCCTGCCGATGACGACGCCGGCGCTGGCCACGATCGGCCTTTTCATCGCCCTGGCTTACTGGAACGAGTGGTACAACTCGATGCTGTTTCTGTCGTCGGACGTCAAGTATCGGCCGCTGCAGCTGTTTCTGTACAACGTCGTCACGAGCGCCGACTGGATCCGCAACTCGGCGGCCTCGGCGAACGTGGCGCCGCGCGACGTGCCGCTGGAGTCGATGAAGATGGCGACCGCCATCGTGGTGACCGGCCCGGTCATCCTGTTCTACCCGATGGTGCAGCGCTACTTCATCAAGGGCATCACGGTCGGCGCCGTCAAAGGCTGACGCGGCGCGAGCGAATCCGTTGTCCGGGGACGCCGGTACCAGCGTCTCTTGACATACTTTCGCCAAGCCTGGGGTCCCGTTTGGCGATGAATCCGCAAACAGAAGGATTTTATATCGGGAGGCTGAAACATGAACAAGACGGGGAAGGTTCTGGCTTTCACCCTGGCTCTTGCGCTGGCCGTCGTCCTTGGTCTGGCCGCCTGCAGTTCCGGAGGATCGAAGGAAGGTTCCGCGGGCGGCACGGCGGGCGGTTCTTCTCCCTCCGGCTCCACGGCGGGCGCAAGCGGCGGCATCGACACGTCGAACTTCGAGACGGTCTCGTACGTCGTGCTCGGCAACAAGCCGACCAACGGCCAGCTTGAGAAGGTCATGGAGAAAGTCAACCAGATCATGAAGGAGAAAATCAACGCGGAGCTGCAGTTCAAATGGATCGAGTGGACGGACTGGCTGACCAAGTACAATCTGCTGCTCGCCTCCGGCGAACCGCTGGATCTGATCACGGTCGGCACCGACTGGCTGGACACGTGGGCGAACGCGCAGAAAGGCGCTTTCCTGCCGCTTGACGATCTGCTGCCGAAGTACGCGCCGGAGACGTGGAAAGAAATCCCGCCGGAAGACTGGGAGCAGACGAAGTACAACAATAAGATCGTGATGATCCCCGAAGACCACTACACCCAGTGGGTCAACCACGGCCTCATGTACCGCGGCGACTGGGCGAAGGAATTCGGCATTACCGAGCCGATCAAGGACTTCGAGACGATCGGCAAGTATCTGCAGGGCATCAAGGACCACAAGCCGGGCGTCGTGCCGTTCGACGCCGGCGGCACGGGCTCGCTGTTCAACGGATACGTCAACTCGACGACCGACGCGCTGGAACTGAGCGTCCCGGCCGGCCTGACGACGATGCAGGTGTTCTTCGCCAAGTCGTACGACGAGAAGTATACGGCCTACAGCCCGATTTTCGACGATACGATGATCAACTTCGCCAAGCTCATGAAAGAATGGGGCGACAAAGGGTACTGGCGCGAAGACGCGCTGAACTTCAAAGGCAACACGAGCGACGAGCTCTTGGCCGGCAAAACCGGATTGTACGAGCACCACACCCAGACGTTCGCGGGGATGCGCACGCAGATGGACCTCAAGCAGCCCGGCTCGGAACTGCAATTTTTCCCGTTCGGCATCACCCGCGGCAACCTGATCTCGATGCCGATCACGCACGGCGGCACCTCGGTCGGCGCGCACAGCAAGCATCCGGAGCGGGCGCTGATGGCGTACGAACTGATCCGTCAAAACAAGGAAGTGTACCAACTCATCAACTACGGCATCGAAGGCGTGCAGTACGAGATCAAGGACGGCAAGCGCGTGCTGCCGGAAGGCTACGACCAGGCGCGCGACCAGTTCTACACCGACTTCTGGGGCGGCCGCGTCGACAAGTTCGAGATTCCGGACGCCAACACATGGAGCGGCGTGTACGACATCTACAAGGAGTACGACAAGATCAAAAAGCCGTACCCCTACGGCCGCTTCGTCTTCGACCAGACGCCGGTGCGCTCGGAGTTGGCCGCGATCACCCAAGTCGTCTCTCAGTACGGCCCGGCCATCTCCTGGGGCAAGGCGGGCGACCCGGTTCAAGCGGTCGAAGACTTCCGCTCCAAGCTGAAAGCGGCCGGCTACGACAAGGTGCTCGCGGAGTTGCAGAAGCAGCTCGACGCGTACAAGAAGCTGGTCGAAGGCTGACGCCGAGCCGCGCGAAAGGGAAGCCGTCCCCCGGTCTGTTGCAGACCTTAGGGACGGTTTTTTGTCGCGGAAGGAATCCGGGATCGCCCTGTCGAAATTCGAAGAAACAGCAGCAAGCACCGAGCGTATCGAGGGGGGCCGCTTCTTTGATCATCTATTCCAGCAGCGCGCGGGATTTTAAAGATAGGGTGGACGACAACCGCATTACCGGCGAAATTGAGCGGGCTTTTATCCAAAAAATGAACAGGAAGCCCGGCGCCGCGGAGATCCGGGCGTGGAACAACTCCATGCAGTTTATGGAGAAAGTGGTGCGGAAATCCGAAATCGCCGACGACTGCGGCATTTTGATCGAATACAACATTCCCTCCACCAGCAAAAGAGTCGACTTTATCATCACAGGCCAGGACGAGAACCGGCAGGACCATTTCGTCGTCATCGAGCTGAAGCAGTGGGATGCCGCCCAATCCACGGACAAGGAGGACGTCGTGCTCTCCTACGTCGGCGGCAGCGTCCGGGAAGTGCCGCATCCGTCCTATCAAGCCTGGTCCTACCGCCAATTCATGATCGACATGAACGAAGCGATCTACAGCCAGGAAATCGCCGGCCACGCCTGCGCTTATCTCCATAATTACCGAGGGTCGGACCCGGAACCTCTCAAGGACCGAAAGTACCGCAAGTATGTCGACGAGGCGCCTTTGTTTTTCGCGGAAGATGCGGTCAAGCTGCAGGAATTCATCCGGAAGCACGTCGGCAAAGGGTCGGGCATGCGCCTGTTGTACGAGATCGAGAACGGCAAAATCCGTCCCTCCAAAAAGCTGATCGATCATGTCGACGGCTTGCTGAAGGGCAACTCCAGCTTCATCCTGCTCGACGAGCAGAAGGTCGCCTATGAGACGATCATGAATCTGGCCCGCAAGCAGACGGCCAAGTGCAGCATTATCGTGCAGGGAGGCCCGGGAACGGGGAAGTCGGTCTTGTCCATGAACGTGCTGGGCGGACTGCTTCGCAGCCGCTTGAACGTCAAGTTCGTGGCGCCCAACGCTTCGTTCCGGAATGTCATGGTCGACATGCTGGTCAGCCGGAATCCCAAAGATCGGGCGAGAATCAAGACGCTGTTCGCGGGTTCCGGGTCCTTCTACAGCGATCCCGACAACCTGTTCGACGTGCTGATCGTGGATGAGGCGCACCGGCTGAAGCGGCAGGGGGCTTTTCAATATTGGGGAGAAAACCAGGTCAAAGACATTGTCAAAGCCGCCCGAGTCAGCGTGTTCTTCATCGACGACAGCCAGCGGATCCGCCCGGAGGACGTCGGTTCCGTCGAAGAAATCAAACGCTGCGCCAAGGCGTTCGGCGCGGAGGTGCACGAGCTGCAGCTGCAATCGCAATTCCGGTGCGCGGGCGCCCAGGGTTTTATCCAGTGGATCGACAACGTCTTGCAAATTCGGGAAACCGGCAATTTCGACGGCTGGGACAAAGAGGCGTTCGAATTCAAAATTTGCGATACGCCGAATGAAGTGTACCGGCTCATCCAGGGCAAGGTGAACGAGGGATATCATGCGCGCATGCTCGCGGGATACGCTTGGGACTGGACATCGGAGAAGGAGGGGAACCGCAACGGCGAAGTAGCGGACGTGGTCATCGAGGAGCACGGTTTCGCCATGCCTTGGAACGGACGGTCGATTTCGAACGCATGGGCGGTTCACGAAGACGGCATCGGCCAGATCGGATGCGTGCACACCTCCCAAGGGCTGGAATTCGACTACGTCGGCGTGATCGTCGGCAACGACCTCAGATACGACGCTCAGTCCATGAAGCTCTATGCGGACTACGACGCCTACAAAGACAAAGTGGGCAAGAAGGGCCTGAGAAAAAAGCCGGACAAACTGGCCGAGTTGGTCAAAAACGTGTACCGGATTTTGATGTCCCGCGGCATGAAAGGGTGCTATCTGTTTTGCAGAGACCCCCAGGTGCAGGAGCATTTCAAGAGGAGCCTGGAACTGACGAGGGAGTAGGGAAGTGCTCAGGCGTGCCCGGAGTGAAGGTGGAGCCGATGAAATTTCGTCCTTCCATTCATCGATTTCCCGCGGGTCGACCCCTAAAATTTCACAAATATGAAGCGCGATCGTGACCGTGGGGATCGAGAGAGTGGCTGCATCAATTGTGAAAGGCAGTATTCGCTTCCCAACAACTTGCCATAATGGCATAATGAAGGGGAGAATGAATTGCTCTCAGCCAAGGGGGGCGTATGTCATGCAGGACGTCCGTTGGAAGCAGAGATTTGCCAATTTTCGCAAAGCCCTCGCGCAGCTTACGGAGTTCGTCAATAAGGGCGAATTGAACAAATTCGAGCTGCAAGGGCTGATCAAGTGTTTTGAATACACTTTTGAATTGGGCTGGAAAACGTTAAAAGATTATGCGGAGGAAGAAGGTTACGACGTCCAGTCGCCCCGTACGGCAATCCAGACGGCGTACCAAGCGGGCTGTATTGCGGACGGTCATGCGTGGATCGAGATGCTGGAAAAGAGGAACCTGATGGCGCATACTTACAATGAAGCCTACGCTCAGGAAGCGGAGCAACTCATTCGTATCAAATATTATGCCCTTCTCTTGGAACTTGAGCGCAAGCTGGGTGAAAAGCTGTGAAATACGGTTTGAGGGACGAAGATTTGAACTATATTATTCGAGAAATTGAACGGTATGATGCGATCGAGAAAGCCGTCATTTTCGGCTCCCGGGCCAAAGGAAATGACCGTCCGGGTTCCGACGTGGATATCGCCCTGTTTGGGGACGAAATTGACATGGATGTGGTCTCCAGGCTCCATGCGCAATTGGAAGAAGAAAGTCCCATGCCCTATTTTTTCGATGTCGTGGACGGTACGCATCTGGCGGACTCGGCTTTGAAAGACCACATCGAGCGGGTGGGGAAGGTCATTTACGAGCGGCCTCGTTAAAGCTGTCATTTAATCGAGGACGGCACGTGCAGGTCCCTGGACGGTTAAAGCCGGAGAACCTCTGCCGCAAGTGGGGGACAAAAAAAGTCGGCGATTCCCTGCCGTATAAATGGGAACGATAAAAGCATTTTCGAAAGTAGCGTTATATACGCTGCTTTTTGTTTTGAACGTACAATTACGTCAGCATCCTGGAGACTTCGCTCAATTGAGTCGCGAAACGAACCGGGTTGTCGACGGTTTCGAAATGGAAGTACAGGATCGTCGGAACGGTGTGCAGCCAATGGTTGTGAATCGCCGTGATCGGGATGCGGTTGCGGACGAGAACGGCGGCGACGGGGTTGATCTCCTGCGGGAGCACGGCCAGTTCGGCCAGGCACAGCGCGGTTCCGTCGCTGCCGAACGATTCGAATGCGAATTCCAGCGCGGCGGTCGACTTGGCCGGCCGTCCCATCACGGTCACGTGCAGGTTGCGGGGCTTGGACACGGTGCAGACGCCGTTCTCGAATCGGGAAGTTCCTCCCAGAATGGACGCAAGTTCCCGGCACAGATCTTCTTGACGGTACATGGCAATCACCCTCCCGATAGTGTATGGGAGAGGGTGGGCTTTTGACACAACCGAGTCCGTCATGAAAACAACACGTTTTCCTTCGAGGGAGAAGCCTTTTTGCTGCGCGACCGGTGGAAGCTGACTATCGAGCAGGAAGACAGCAGATACATCAATCTGCTGTTGAACAAAAAAACCAGGTCGCTCACCATTTTCGCTGACGGCAAGCGAATGGCTTTCCTGGTCTTCTCAGTGAAGCGTTCCGTACAATACAAGCCCGAACAGGTCAAGCATCGCTACTCATTGAAAGGATTTCTGGACGAAAATGCGAGAACGGTTCCGCTCAGGGCGGAGACGGTTGAACAACTGGTTGAGCAGCAGATGAAAGCCGAACTGAAGAAGCTGCTGGACCGGTCGATGCAGGCCGGGATCGACATCCTCGGCATTGGTGAAGTTTTCCGGCAAAGACACTGGGACACGACGAATTGGGAAGAACAACTCCAAGTATGACGAATGAAATCGGACCGATGTGACCGATATCCGAAAAATACTTTTTTGCCGGAAATTCAATCGTGGAAATCCAACTTCATGCGATTGCTGAATGAGCCTTTTGCGAACATGCGTTTTCCGACAAGCATCGGGCAGCGGGATCGGGTATGATAGAGATAGAATCGATCGCAGCACAAAGGCGGAGGAGGTCGGACGCTTGAAATTCATTCATACGGCGGACTGGCATCTGGGCAAGCTGGTGCAGGGCGTCTATATGACGGACGATCAGCGATACATACTGCAACAATTGATCGAATGCGTGGAGCGGGAGCGGCCGGACGCGGTCATCATCGCCGGGGACCTGTACGACCGCGCGGTGCCGCCGACGGAGGCGGTGGAGCTGCTGGACGGCGTACTGGAGCGGATCGTGATCGACCTGGGCACACCGGTGCTGGCGATCTCGGGCAATCACGACAGCCCGGACCGGCTCGATTTCGCCACGCGCATCATGGAGGGGCGCGGCCTGTACCTGGCCGGCCGGCTGAAAGCCGAGCCGAAGCCGGTCGTGCTGCGCGACGCGTACGGGGAGGTGCACGTGCACCTGGTTCCGTACGCGGACCCGGCGCAGGTGCGCCACCTGCTCGGCCGGGAGGAGATCCGCACGCATGACGACGCGATGCAGGCGATCGTGGCGAGAATCGCCGAGGACATGGACCCGCGGGCGCGGCACGTCTTCGTCGGACACGCCTTCGTGACGCCGGGCGGGGAGCCGCGGCCGAACACGAGCGAATCCGAGCGCGTGCTGGCGGTGGGCGGCGTCGAGTACGTCCGCGCGGAGCTGTTCGCGCCGTTCCACTATACGGCGCTCGGCCATCTGCATCAGGCGTTTCCGGTGGAGCGGGAGGAGATCCGGTACGCCGGGTCGCCGCTGAAATACTCGATCTCCGAGGAAGCGCACGAGAAGGGCTTTTACCTCGTCGAGCTGGACGGCCAAGGCGCGGTCCGCGTCGAGAAGCGCAGGCTGACGCCGCTTCGGGACATGCGCCGCGTCGTCGGCACGATGGCGGAGATCGCCGCGCACGAGCCGAACGACGACTACGTGTTCGTGACGCTGCTGGACGAGAATCCGGTGCTCTATCCGATGGAGAAAGTCCGCGCGGTGTACCCGAACGCGCTGCACGTCGAGCGCCGGCCGGCGTCGGCCGGGCTCGGGCTTACGGCTTCGGCCGAAGCGGGTGAGCGGACGAACCGGCGGGCGGCCGATCCGGTGGCGCTGTTCGCGGCCTTTTACCGGGAAGTGCAGGGGAAGCCGCTGGAGGAAGACAAGCAGGAGCTGTTCGCCCGGGTGTACGGCGAAGTGGCGCGCGAGGAGGCCGATGCTTCATGAGACCGGTGCGGCTGACGATGACGGCGTTCGGTCCGTACCGGGACGCCGAGACGATCGATTTCGCAAAGCTGGAGGATCATCGGCTGTTCGTCATTTCGGGGATTACGGGCGCGGGGAAAACGACGATTTTCGACGCGATCTGCTACGCACTGTACGGGGCGGCCAGCGGGGGAGACCGGGGCGCGGAAGCCCGGATGCTGAGAAGCGATTTCGCTTCGGACGAGCTGTACACGTCAGTGGACTTCACGTTCCGCGTCGGGGCCCGCGTGTACCGGGTGTTCCGGCAGATGGGGCACCGCAAAGGCGGCAACAAGAGCGAGACCGGCGCCCGGGCCGAGCTGTACGAGCTGACGGACGGGCGGGAGGTGCCGTGCGCGGAGTTCAAGCTGAAGGAAGTGAACGCGAAGCTCGAGCAGATCATCGGATTGACGAAAGACCAATTCAGCCAAATCGTGATGCTGCCGCAAGGCGAGTTCCAAAAGCTGCTGACGTCCGATACGGAGAATAAAGAGGAGATTTTGCGGCGCATTTTCCGGACCGGGCTGTTCCAGAAGCTGGAGGACCGGTTCCAGCAGATGAGCCGGGAGCTGCGCGACCGCCACAAGGAGGCGGCGTCCAGGCTGAGCGTCTATTTGGCGCAGGCGGGCGAAGCTTTGCCGGTCCGGGAGGGCAGCGCGCTGGCGCGCACGCTGCGGCAGCCGGCGTACAACGCGGCGCAGATCGCGAGCGGCCTGGCGGAGGAGGTCGCGCATTACGCGCAGAGCGCCGCCGCGGCGCAGGCGCAGCGCGAGGAGCTGGACGGCCGCATCCGGCTGCGGGAGGAGGAGCTGCGGGCGGCGGCGGCGCTGAACGGCCGCTTCGCGGAGCGGGACGCGAAGCTTGCGCGCCGGCGGGAGATGGAGCGGCAGCTCCCTGCCGTGGCCGAGCGGGAGCGCCGGCTGCAGGACGCCGAGCGGGCGGCGAGGATCGAGCCGTTCGAGGAGATGGCCGCAAGGGCGGCGGAGGAAGCCGCGTCCAAGCGCGCGCAGCTGGCGCAGAAGCGGCAGGAAACGGAGAAGGCCGGGCAGGAACTGGCCGAAGCGGAGGCCGTTTTCGTGCGGGAGGAGGCGCGCGAACCCGAGCGCAAAGCGGCGGAGCGGGAGCTCGCCCGGCTGTCGGAGCTGGAGCCGATCGTGCGGACGCTGGAGAAGGACCGGCAGGAAGTCGGGCGGCTGGCGGCCGAGCGGGATGCGTGCGCGGCGCAGCTGGAAGCGGCGGAAGCCGCGATCGCTTCGCTGCGGGAGCGGCAGCAGGCGGCGGCCGAGCAGCTTAGGGGCCTGGAGCGGGAAACGGCCGAGCTGCCGGACATGCAGCTGCGGCGGGAGCGGCTGGCGCACAAGTTCAGGCTGCTGCAGGAGCTGCTCGCGGCCGAGCGGCAGCTCGGCGAATTCGCGCGGCTTGCGGCGGAGCGCGAGCAGGCGTTGCGGCGGCTGGCCGCCGAATACGAGCGCATCGAAGCGCAGTGGCTGGAAGGGCAGGCCGGGATGCTCGCCGCGCACTTGCACGACGGGGAGCCGTGCCCGGTATGCGGCAGCACGGCGCACCCGGCGAAGGCGGCGGCCGGCGATGCGGTGCCGTCCCGGGAGCAGGTGCAGCAGGCGATGGAGCGCCTGCGCGCGGCCGAGCGGGAGCTGACGGAAGCGCAGGCGCAGGCGGCCGCGGCGCGGGCCGGCCGGTCGAACCGCTCGCAGGAGATGCGGGAGTACGGCATCCGGCCGGAAGGGCTGGCCGAGCAGAAGGACCAGGTCGAGCAGGAAGGGAAGCGGCTGAAGGCGGCGATCGAGGAGCTGCGGCTGAAGGCGGCGCGGCAGGCCGAGCTGCGGGACGAAGCGGAGCGGACCGGCCGGGAATGGGAGGCGCAACTGAAGCGCAAGGACGAGCTGAACCGCCGGCTGCAGGAACTGTCGGCCGGCCTCGGCGCGAAGGAATCCGCCTACCGCAAAGACCTGGAGCGCGTGCCGGCGGACCTGCGCGATCCGGCCGAGCTGGCCGCGCGGATCCGGGAGCAGAAGGAGCGCGCGGACCGGCTGGCCTCCGCCTGGCGAAGCGCGCAGGAGCGGCTGCATCTGCTGCAAGCCCGCCATGCCGCGGAGAAGGCGCGGGAAGAAGAGTTGCAGCGGCAGGCGGAGGAAGCCGAAGCGAACATGCGGCAGGCGCAGGAGCGGTTCGCGCGGGAGCTGGAGGCGGCCGGGTTCGCCTCCGGGCAGGCGTTCCGGGAAGCGAAGCTGCCGGAGACGCAGCGCCGGGCGATGCAGGAAGAGATTCGGGCGTTCCGCGAAGCGATGGCCGCCTTGGACCGGCAGCTTGCCGAGCTGGAGCAGGAGCTGGCCGGCAAGCAGCCGGCCGCATTGGACGAGCTGGAAGCGGCCGTGGGGGCGCTGAAGCGGGAACTGGAGCAGGCGATCGCGACGGAGCATGCGGCCGAGCGGTACCGGCAGGAGGCGCAGCGCCTGCAGGCCGCGGTGGAGCAAGCCGATGCCGGCGTCCGCGAGCTGGAGGCGGAACTGGGACGGGTGACGGATATCCATCAGATGCTGAAGGGCGACAACGCGCTGAAAATTTCTTTTGAGCGTTATATTTTGATCGAATACATGGAGCAGATTCTGCAAGCGGCGAACGCGCGGCTGCAGCGCCTGTCCGGCGGACAGTTCCTGCTGAAGCTGAGGGAAGGCCAGGAGGCGCGGGGACGGCAGAGCGGGCTCGGACTGGACGTCTACGACGCGTATACCGGGCAGAACCGCGACGTCAAGACGCTGTCCGGCGGCGAGAAATTCAACGCCTCGCTCAGCCTGGCGCTCGGGATGACCGACGTCATCCAGGCCAGCCAGGGCGGCGTGTCGATCGAAATGATGTTTATCGACGAAGGGTTCGGCTCGCTCGACGAGGAATCGCTGCACAAGGCGATCGCCACGCTCATCGACCTGCAGCGGGCCGGCCGCATGATCGGCGTCATCTCGCACGTGTGCGAGCTGAAGCAGGCGTTCCCGGCGGCGCTGGAAGTGACGAAGACGAAGGAGGGGTACAGCCGGACCCGGATCGTCGTAAAATAGACGGCATTGGACAAACGCATCGGGGGCGGCCTGGCATGAGGAGCGCCGCTCCTTCAAAATGCGTTGGATGGTGGGCCGGCTGACCCCCGGACAACGTTCTTGAATATCGGCGATGGAAAAATCGCCGAGCATATGTTCGACCGCTTCCATGCTCTCATCGTTTTCCACCCGCGCCTGGGAGCGTGAAGGACGCCTACGCGCTCTTCAAACCGCTGATAGGCGGCGAGCACCGTCATGAAATATTCCAGCCACGGGACGATGTTGTGCGTGATATATTATACAACCTAACGGCAGGATATTGACGCGGGCGGGCAGTATTTGATATAGTTCTTTTGTCTAACAGTTCGACAGTAAAACAATTCGACTCGCGAACGGGTTGTCCGCGCCGACCGGCATCAGGGCGGCGGCGAGTTGTCCGAGAGGAGGAGCGGCAAGAAGCAGTCATGGATCCGGATAAGCTGAAGGAGATCATTCGGCGGTACGAAAATGTGACGTTTACGGTGAACCGGAGAATCAACGCCATGTTCAAGGAGAGGCTGGCCGACGACTTGACGGTGGACCAGTACGCGACGATTCGCTACATCTGGGCCAAGGGGCGGTGCACGTCGTCCGAGCTCGCGGATGTTTTCTGCGTCGGCAAGAGCTCCATCACGGCCATTATCACCCGCCTGACCGACAAGCGGTTCATCCGGCGCGTTCCCGACGATAAGGACCGGCGGGTCATCTACTTGGAGCTGACGGAAGAAGGAGAGAAAATGGCGGAGAGCATGCAGGGCGTCATCCAGGATCTGCTGTCCGGGCATTTGAACCGGTTTACGGAAGCGGAGGCGGAGGCGTTTCTGGGCACTTTCGAAAAGCTGGCGCGCGTAATGGCAAGCGGGGATGAAGGGGAGAAACCGGTATGAGGTTCGTGCTGAAAGCAAGGTGGGCGGTGCTCATTCTGTGGCTGGCCGCGGCGGCCGGCCTGCTCCTGGCGGCTCCGAACATGGAGCAGCTTGTGCGGGACAAAGGCCAGATCACCGTGCCGGACGGCTATACGTCCACGATGGCGGCCGGCCTGATGAAGCAGTTCCAGGGCGATGCCAAGAGCGGTTCCACGAGCAGCCGCGAGCTGTCCGCCGTGCTCGTTTTCCATAAGGATCAAGGGTTTGGCCCGTCGGATCTGGACGAGGTGAAGCGGGGCATCGACAAGCTGAAGAACGGCAAGGACGCTTACGGCGTCGTTTCGGTCACGACCCATTTCGACACGCCGGAATTGAAGAAGCAGATGGTGTCCGCGGACGGCCATACGATTCTGGCGCTGGTGACCGTCGATCAGGGGAGCCGGACCGCGAAGCAAACGGCGCAGGCGCTGTACGACGCGCTGTCCGACGTCAAGGTGGAGCACTATTACACCGGCAACTGGATGATCCAGGAGGACGTGATCGACAGTTCCCAGGCAGGATTGAAAAAAACCGAAGGCATTACGGTCGTTTTCATACTCGTCATTCTGCTGGTCGTCTTCCGCTCGGCGGTGGCGCCGTTCATCCCGCTGCTGACCGTCGGCTTCAGCTATTTGACGTCGCAGTCGATTGTGGCCTATCTGGTCAAATATTTGGATTTTCCGCTGTCCACGTTTACGCAAATTTTCATGGTGGCGGTTCTGTTCGGCATCGGCACCGACTACTGCATCCTGCTGATCAGCCGGTTCAAGGAAGAGCTGGCGCATCGCGGGGACAAGGCCGAAGCGATTCTGGCGACCTACCGGACCGCGGGCAGAACGGTGCTCGTATCCGGGGCGGCGGTGCTGATCGGGTTTGCGTGCATCGGCTTCTCCACGTTCGTGCTTTACCGCTCGGCCGTCGCCGTGGCGGTCGGCATCGCGGTGATGCTGGCGGCGCTGTTCACGCTCGTTCCGTTCTTCATGATGACGCTGGGCTTCGCGCTGTTCTGGCCGGCCAGAGGCTCGCTCGAGCATAAGCCGAGCCGGCTGTGGGGGGCCGTCGGGGGCTTCTCGCTGAAGCGCCCGGTCTGGTCGCTCCTGATCGTCGCCGCGGTGACGGTGCCGTTCCTCGCGGTGTACAAAGGAACGCCGTCGTTCAATTCGCTGGACGAAATCGGCAGCAAGTACGCTTCCGTCAAAGCGTTCAATATCATATCCGACAGCTTCGGGCCCGGCGATTCGCTGCCTTCCACGGTCGTCGTCAAGTCCGACAAGCCGCTCGATTCCTCGGAGGGTCTGGCGACGATCGAGCGCATCACCCGGGAGCTGGCCAAGGTGGACGGGGTCAAATCGGTCCGCAGCGCCACCCGGCCGACGGGCGAAGCGTTGGACGACTTCCAGGTGTCGAAGCAGGTGGACCAGCTGGACGCCGGGCTCGGCGAAGGAACCAGCGGTCTGGGACAGATCAGCCGAGGGCTGACCGACGCCGGCAAGGCGCTCAAGGACAACGAGCCGAAGCTGAACGACGCCGCGCAAGGCGCGAAGCAGCTGATGGACGGCACCATGGCGCTCAAGACCGGCATCGCCCAGCTCGGCGACGGGCTGAAGCGGATCGAGCAGGGCCTCAAGGACGGCACCGCCGGCGCCGGCGAGCTGAAGAGCAGCCTCGCGCAAGCGAAAGCCAGCGCCGACAAGCTGGCCGCTGCGAGCCGGGAACTGCTCGGCCATTATCAGGAGATGGGGAGCGGGCTTGAGCAGCTCTCCCAGGCTTACGGCGACATTGCAAGCAAGCAGGCGTCGCTGGCGCAAGGGCTGTCCGATCTGGGCCAGGGCCTGAAAGGGCTCGGCCAGAAGTATCCGGAGCTGCAGCAGGACCCGGATTTCCTGAAGGCGCAGGGCACCGTCGATCAGCTGCAGTTGGGCGCGGCGCAGATCAGCGCGGGCTTGCAGCAGCTGAACGGCCGGCTGGACGGCATCGCCCAGGGGCTGAGCCAGGCCAACGGCGGGCTGAAGCAGGCGGCGGACGGCCAGGCGCAATTGGCGCAAGGCCTGCAGGCGCTGGCCGACGGCATCGCCAAGCTGCAGGCCGGCATCTCGCAAGCCGCGGACGGCCAGAGCCAGGCCATCGCCAAGCTGCCGGCATTCACCGGCGGATTGGACCGGCTGGCCAGCGGCCAGAAGCAGCTCAGCGACGGGTTCGCCGATCTGAACGGGCAGCTCGGCAAGCTGACCGACGGGCTCGATCAGAGCGTGGACGGACTGTCCAAAGTGACGGGAGGCTTGGCCTCGGCGCAGGATTATTTGAAGCAGCTGTCTTCGGCGCCGGATAAGCAGCTGACCGGCTGGTTCATTCCGGACGAAGCGATCCGGAACGCCGACTTCCAGAAGGCGCTGGACACCTACCTGTCGCCGGACCGGAAAGTCGCCAAGTTCGACGTCATTTTCAGCACCAATCCGTACGACGTCGGCACGCTGAAGAAAGTGGGCGAACTGCAGGCGTCCGTCGACCGGGCGGTCAAGGGCACGTCCTATGCCGGCATCGTCCGCGCGGTGGACGGCGCGACCAGCGTCAACAACGACTTGCGGCTGCTGTCGTCGAAAGACTACTCGCTGACCGTGACGCTGATGCTGGTCGGCATCGGCATCATTTTGATCCTGCTGTTCCGCTCCATCGTCATTCCGGTTTACGTCGTTCTGGCCTTGCTGCTGTCGTACTACAGCGCGATGGCGATGGCGGAAGTGCTGTTCGTGCGCATTCTCGGCTTGTCGGGCCTGAGCTGGCCGGTGCCGTTCTTCGGCTTCGTCATGCTGGTGGCGCTCGGCGTGGACTACTGCATCTTCCTGATGGACCGGTTCAAGGAGTACCGCGGCACGCTGACGCCGCAGGAGAGCATACTGGAAGCGATGAAAAGGATGGGCACGGTCATCATGTCCGCGGCCGTCATTCTCGGCGGCACGTTCGCCGCGATGATCCCGTCCGGCGTCATGTCGCTCATGCAGATCGCCGCGATCGTGCTGTGCGGGCTGTTCCTGTACACGATCGTCATTCTGCCGCTGTTTATCCCGGTCATGGTCCGCACGTTCGGAGAAGCGAACTGGTGGCCGCTGATGGGCCGTGCCGGCAGGGAGCACCCCGCCAGTGCGGGCGGCAGCGCGCAGGGGGCTCCGGTATCCGGGCATACGTCGGTATAACTTTTAGAGCCTTGGCGCCTCAGCGGCGCCAGGGCTTTTTGCGTTTTGCGTTTTCCGGCAACTTTATCCCGGCGAGAGCCGTCAATTTGAAAGACATACCGGATCGATACAGGGCATGCCCTGTTCATCGGTCGGAAGGAGCGAGATTCGCCGATGTTTAGAAAACGGACGGTTATTTTGAGCTTCATTCTGGGAGCTGCACTTATGGGATCCGCGGCTGTACCTGCGTTTGCCGATAACACGCCGTCATCCGGCATCAAAGACTTCGGCGCCGAATATTTGATCAAGGATGACGGGACTTATTGGGTATGGGGCGGAACTCATCCGGTGCCGACGCAAGTTCCCGGGCTGACCGACGTGACGGCTTCATTCGACGACGGGCTCGTGATGAAGAATGATTTGTCCGTCTGGCACTGGGAGTATACCAATGCGGCTGCCGTGACAACGGAACAGATCCCGGCGCTGCACGATTTGAAGGCTGTTTTCGATACGGGACACCATTTGATTGCTTTAGAGCGAAGCGGGGACGTCTATGCCATTCCGCGGACGGAAGGCCGCCTGAATTGGAGTGCGGCTGCGCCTGTCGACGGGCTTGGCGACATTTCCGCGATAACATCCTATTATACGAATCCGGACGGCAAGCTCGTTCTGTTGTTCCTGAAGAAAGACGGCACGCTATGGTCAAGCGATCGGGATCTGCAGTCGTTCGCCGCCGTGAAGACCGCCGCGCGCGTGCAGTCCGTCGAAGGCAACTACGCGCTGCTTGCGAACGGCAAGGTGCAAGTGTTCCCTGCGTTGGAGAATGCAAGCTGGGCAGACCCGTCGGCCGTCACCCTGATGCCGTTGCAGGATATTCAGTTCGTGCGGACCAACAGATTCTCGAATGCGGCCGTCGATAAGCAGCGCCGGTTGTGGTTCTGGGGCAATACGCTGACGGGCGAATCGGACGGTACAGTGCTGCATGAGCAGAAAACGCCCGTCCTGCTGAAAGGTGTCGCCAACGTCAAAGAAGTCTTCTTCGTGGAACGTTCGCTCGTCGTACTGACCGGCGACGGGAAAGTCTATGAAACTTCTCTCGGCCATGAAACGCTCCCTGCCGACGCGAAGTTCAGACTTCTTGCTTCGGATATCGGCAAGGTGGCGGCCGGCAGCCGGCACATCATCATGCAGACGAATACAGGCGCCATGTGGGGCTGGGGCATCAACAAGCTGGCGGAGCAAGGTACCGGCGACTACGATTTCATGCACGAGGAGCCGGTTCCGATGCAGCCGCCGGTAACGGTAGAACTGAACGGACAGCCCGTTGCGCTGAGCAACGGCGTCATCATCCGTCACGCCCAGGCATTTATCCCGCTCCGCTCGATATTCGAACAGCTGGGGGCGAAAGTAACCTGGGACGAGAACAGCAAGACGGTCACGATCGCGCAACCGGACAGCACGGAAGCCGCCGCGGTCACGATCAAGGTCGATTTTGCCAAAGGGACTACGACCGTCAACGGCAAAGCGGCCGAGCTGGACACGAAGCCGTTCAACCTTAGCGGAACGTCCTACTTGCCGCTCCGCTTCATCAGCGAGTCGCTTGGCGCGAAGGTCGAATGGATCAAGCAGGATAACCGGATTGCCATTACGAAGTAGCCGATCCGGCGCGAGGCGATCCCGCGGCACGGATCAGCTTCCGTTAATCGTCTCCGTATGAAGTACCGCAAGCGGATTTTGCCCGCTCATCCTCCATTCCGGCGGCGGATGTGATATGCTGGAGAGGAAGTACATAGGGCATTTTTCCCGTATTCAAGGAGGATTCCGAGCAACATGCCGAACGAAGCTTATCAAGGGGAATATCAGGGCGAAAAGGCGGTCTGGATCCGGTACGGAAAATACGAAGCGTCGGTGCTTCCGGATTGGGGGGCGAACCTGATCGCGTTCCGCGACACGAAAGCCGGATTCCGGTTTTTGCGCGAACCGGCGCCGGAGGAGATGGACGCTTTCCGCAGCCGTCCTATCGTGCACGGCATTCCCGTTCTTTTCCCGCCGAACAGGTACGAGGACGGGAAGTTCAAGTGGGAGGGCCGCACCTACCAGTTCCCGGTCAACGAGCCCTCGACGGGCAACCATCTGCACGGTTTTCTGCACAACACCCCGTGGGTGGTCGAAGGCTTCGGCTCGGACGCCGGGGAAAGCTGGGTGAAGCTGTCGCTGACGGTCGGGGAAAATCATGACATGTACCGCTATTTCCCGCACCGGTTCACGATCCGGCTGCGCTACGCCCTGAGCGACAACGGACTGCAGCAGCAGGTGTTCGTGCGCAACGAAGGCGACAGCCGGATGCCGTGCCTGCTCGCGTTCCATACGGCGGTGAACGCGCCGTTCGCTCCGGGCAGCGCGCCGTCCGACCACCGGTTCCGGCTGACGATCGGCGAGCGCTGGGAGCTGACGGCCGACCGGATGCTGCCGACCGGACGCAAGCTGCCGCTGACGCCGGGCGAAATCAAGATGCAGGAAGGGGAGCAGTCGCCGTTTTACGAGGCGATGGACAACCATTACACCGCGGCGCCGCAGGGTGGGCGGAATCGGATGGAGCTGACCGACACCCGTCTGGGCGTCACCCTGGTGTACGATGCCGGCACTTCTTACAAAATGTGGATGATCTGGAACGACGGGGCGAAAGGCGGCTACTTCTGTCCGGAGCCGCAAGTCAACCTGGTGAACGCGCCGAACGTGGACCTTCCGGCCGAGGAGATTGGGCTGTTCGGCCTGGAGCCGGGCGAGATCTGGGAGGAGACGAGCCGGCTGTACGTGATCGGCGGCTGATGCGTTTGGCCGGCGGGTCCTTCCGGGCCGCGGGCGGCCGCTTGCGGCGCCGGGAGCCCCCGCTGGCGGGCGCTGCGGGGTGCGAGGTGCAAAAGTGCGCCTCATATCGCCCGTTTTGCCCGAAATGAAGCTGCGAAGAACCGGCATGCGCTGATTTTCTCTGAATGCTGATCGAAATCCCGGTTTGTGCGAAAATGAAGTACAGTTTGGCATCTAAGAGGAGAAAAACGGACGTTTTGAAGAAAAACAGCTGCATTTTGGCACGCGGCCATCCGGCTACTCCGGCTGTTCCGCCTGCCGGTGTTCACGGGGGGTGTCATGCCCCCTTCGGGCCGTTGGGCCGAATAGGGATCTCGACACCGGTGTCGATAATTTCGGCTACAATACCCAACCGTTCCTCATACTCTTTATTGGTAAACGCTACCGGTTCCAAATCCATGTCATAACTCATCGCTTTATTCAGCAAAAAAGCGATGCTTTCGACTCTCGTTTTCCCTTCGAAGTAATCCGAGAAAATCGCAAGATCCACGTCGCTGTCCGGATGGCTGTTCCCTTTGGCGAACGACCCGAACAAGATCGCTTTTTGGATGGGAATCTCTTTTCCGATGGAGTTTACGAAAGCATGAGCGACATCCATTACTTTTTGAGGGACTTGAGCCATATGAACACCTCTTTTGCTGTTTGCAGCACTCCGGTTGCTTTATCCTTTGAGATAATAGTTGACAGTTTTTCTCTGTAAGAGGGATAGCGTTCAGAAATATAATAGGCCAACAGTTCGGCAAAAAATGGCGCAAACCTTCTTTCTGTAACCGTCAAGTACCTTTGAACAAATTTCGCGAATTAATTTTCAACAACTAG